>Ga0209026_1000017_pt1 | contig 385214 bp, 341 predicted proteins | sample AraplaCL_Col_mCL_FD_184262 | JGI IMG/M metagenome (GOLD analysis project Ga0209026, IMG submission 184262) | Arabidopsis root microbial communities from the University of North Carolina, USA - plate scrape CL_Col_mCL (SPAdes) (version 2) | ecosystem: Host-associated > Plants > Roots >... | reverse complement strand
CGGCGGGGTCGCCCGCCGATAGTTGCAGGCTATTTGCTCCATCTAGACAATCAATTTCCTCGTTTGCCCCAGCCGGCGCTAGGCTCGGCTGACGACGACCGTCACGGCCGCATCCGCATTGCCCTCCCAGCCGCACGCCACGAGGTGATGTCATGAGCAACCTGAAAGGCTCCAAGACCGAGCAGAACCTGAAAGACGCTTTTGCCGGCGAATCGATGGCCAACCGCCGCTACCTCTACTTCGCCGGCAAGGCGGACGTGGAAGGATTCAACGACGTCTCGGCAGTATTCCGCTCTACCGCCGAAGGTGAGACCGGCCACGCCCACGGCCATCTGGAATATCTGGAAAACGTGGGCGACCCCGCCACCGGCCTGCCGTTCGGCGAGACCCATCTGAACCTGAAGAGCGCCATTGCCGGCGAGACCCACGAGTACACCGACATGTACCCGGGCATGAGCAAGGCCGCGCGCGAGGAAGGTTTCGACGAAATCGCCGACTGGTTCGAGACCCTGGCCAAGGCAGAACGCTCGCACGCCAATCGCTTCACCAAGGCGCTGAACGAGTTGGGCTGAGCTGCCCGCCGGCTTCGCTTTTTTGTGGGCGCGGCTTCAGCCGCGATCAGGCGTTACGTTGTCCTGCAGCGCCCCGGTCGCCAGCCGACGACCGCGGCTGAAGCCGCCCCCACTTTGAGGAAACGACCATGGCCGAGCCCGTCAGCGGCACACGCGAAGGCAACCTGGACGCTCCGACCCGGCATCCGCTGGACTGGACCAATCCCGATTTCATGGATCAGCCATCGCTGGATGCGGAGCTGGAACGCGTGTTCAACATCTGCCACGGCTGCCGCCGCTGCGTCAGCCTGTGCCACGCATTCCCCACGTTGTTCGACCTGATCGACGGGTCGAAGACGATGGAGATCGACGGCGTCGACAAGGCCGACTATCCCAAGGTCACCGAGCAGTGCTACCTGTGCGACCTGTGCTACCAGACCAAATGCCCGTACACGCCGCCGCATCCGTGGAACGTGGATTTCCCGCACCTGATGCTGCGCGCCAAGGCCACGCACTTCCACGAGCATGGCGCGCCGTTGTCGGCCATGATCCTGTCGAATACGCGCGCGGTCGGCAAGCTGGCATCGATCCCGGTGGTGGTGCAAGTGATCAACGCCGCCAACCGCAATGCTGGTGCGCGCAAACTGCTCGAAAAAACCATGGGCGTCGATGCCGATGCCCGCGTGCCGGCGTACCACACGCCTAGCGCACGCAAGCGCCTGCGCGATCTCGACGGCAGCGGCACGGTGACGGCGGCCGGCCGCACGCGCGGCAAGCTGGCGTTGTTCGCCACCTGCTATTGCGACCATTCCGATCCGGTGGTGGTCGAGGACCTCGCCGCGATACTCGCGCACAACGCGATCCCGACCCGGCTGGTCGAACAGGAAAGCTGCTGCGGCATGCCCAAGCTGGAACTGGGCGACCTGCAGACGGTGAAGATGTACAAGGAGCGCAATATCCCGGTGCTGGCGAAAATGGCGCGCGAGGGCTGGGACTTCACCGCGGCGATCCCGTCCTGCGTACTGATGTTCAAGCAGGAACTGCCGCTGATGTTCCCGGACGACGCCGACGTGGCGCTGGTGCGCGACCGCTTCTTCGATCCGTTCGAATATCTCGCCGAGCGGCACAAGGCGGGCCTGCTGCAGACCGACTTCAAGCAGTCGCTGGGCAAGGTCGCCTGGCAGGTACCTTGCCACCAGCGCGTGCAGAAGATCGGCCCGAAGACCCGCGACATCCTGCAACTGGTACCGGACACGGAAATCGTCACCATCGAACGCTGTTCCGGCCATGACGGCACCTACGGCGTGAAGCACAAGACTTATGCGAACTCGCGCAAGCTGGCCAAACCGGTGGAGAATCGCGTGGCGCAGGCGGACGCCGACCACTTCACCAGCGACTGCCCGATGGCCGGCGGCCATATCGCCCACGGCCTCGACGACAAGCCGGCGGCGGAGCATCCGCTGAGCCTGCTGCGCAAGGCGTACGGTGTTTAAAGCCCCTCTCCCTTTGGGAGAGGGGTGGGGGTGAGGGTTCGGGCGTGCGGAAACGCTTCGCTCCGCCCGCACCCTCACCCGCCCTTCGGGCACCCTCTCCCGGCGGGAGAGGGATCAAAAAAGCAAACCCGGAAACACCATGCTCAAGCTCACCCGCGCCGACCTGCTCACCCTCGAAGCCTATGCGCAGCAACGCGGCGAGTTCCGCGCCCGCGTGATGGCGCACAAGAAGAAGCGCACGGTGCACATCGGCGAACACCTGACACTGATCTTCGAGGATCGCCTCAGCGTGCAGTATCAGGTGCAGGAGATGCTGCGCATCGAGCGCATCTTCGAGGCTGCCGGCATCCAGGACGAACTGGACGCTTACAATCCGTTGATACCCGACGGCGGCAATCTCAAGGCGACCTTGCTGATCGAGTACGCTGATGTCGAGCAGCGCAAGCGCGAACTGGTGCGCCTGCGCCGCATCGAACATGCGATCACGCTGGGCGTGCACGGGCATGCGCCGGTGACTGCCGTCGCCGACGAGGATATGGAGCGCAGTAATGACGAAAAGACCGCCGCCGTGCACTTCCTGCGTTTCGAGCTCGATGACGCGATGATCGCCGACTGGAATGCGGGCGCACCGGTCACCCTGGCATCGACGCTCCCGGCGATGCCGGTCGAGGTGACCCTGACACCCGAACAGCGCTGCACGCTGGCGGCCGATTTCGTCTGAGCATGCGCAAACTCCTGCTTGGCGCCGCCCTGCTGCTGGTGCTGCTGGGTGCGATGTCGCACTGGCGTCATCGTTCGCTGCACCCGCTGCCGGGCGTGCTCGCGGCCGAGGCGCCCACGCAGGTCGACCTCGACCACGGCGCGCAATTGCAACGCGGCGACGTGACGCTGACCACCCGCGCCCATTTCGACATCACCGCGCGCGTGCTGTCACGCAAGGATTATTCCTGGGGTGCCGACGCCGAGCTGATCCCCGAAGACCTCGCCCTCGGCTGGGGCCGCATGTCCGACAGCGATGTGCTGGCAAACATCGACATCACTCAGTCCGATCGCTTCTACTACTGGCACGTGAAGGAATTTCCGATCCCGCGGCGCGAAATCGAAACCTCCAGCGCCAATATGCACATGATTCCCGCCGACCCTGGGGTGAAGCGCGAACTCGAACAGGTGCGCCAAGGCCAGGTCGTCCATATCGAAGGCTTTCTGGTCGACGCCAGCCGACCCGATGGCTGGCACTGGAACACCTCGATGACCCGCGACGACACGGGTGCGGGTGCGTGCGAGCTGGTTTACGTCGAGAGCCTGGATATCGTCACGCCTTGAATGCGATCCAGAAGACTGGCACCGGCTGACGCAATTGCTCCATCCCGGCAAACTCATCCGATCGGGCAACGCACTCCCGTTCCACCCACCCCGCCATACCCGTCCGGATTTTTCGACAGGTATTGCTGGTGCTCATCCTCGGCGTAGTAGAACGGGCCGGCGATGGATATCTCGGTGGTGATCGGATGAAGGTCGGCGCGGTTGAGTTCCGCCTGATAACGTCTGGCCGAAGCTTCGGCGATGCCTAGCTGTGCCACGCTGGACGTATAGACGGCCGAACGGTATGGGGTGCCGATGTCGTTTCCCTGGCGCATGCCCTGGGTCGGATCGTGGTTTTCCCAGAACACCTGCAGCAGCTGTTCCAGGCGAATCTGCTCCGGGTCATAGATCACCTGCACCACCTCGGCGTGGCCGGTCTGGCCGGAACAGACTTCATCGTAGGTCGGATTCGGCGTATAGCCGCCCGCATAGCCGACCGCCGTGCTCAACACGCCCGGCAGATCCCAGAACTTGCGCTCCGCACCCCAGAAACAGCCCATGCCGAACAACATCATCTCGCTCTGCGGATAATTCCTGGCCAGCAGCGAGCGCCCATGAACGTGATGTGGCTGGGCTGGCGCCATCGCCCGCTCGCGTCCCGGCAGCGCCTCATGGCTCTGTGGCATCCGTTGCTTCCAGTCCCCTGTACCCATCATCGGCGCTCTCCGGACGCTACACCTCGCAGCCCACGGCTGTGCTGGGTGCCGCTTCAATAACGCAACAGACTGTGCAACGGCCTACTCCCCTGCCAGCGGGTCCGTCCGCACGCCGCGACCAGTTCGACGACCACGCTGGCGCCGATCAGCTCGGCATCCAGCCTGCCGACCAGGGAGGCTGCCGCCGCCAGCGTGCCACCGGTGGCCAGCACGTCATCGACCAGCAGCACCCGTACGCCCGGTTTCAGCGCATCACTCTGCGCCTCCAGCCGATCGCTGCCGTATTCCAGCTGATAGTCTACGGCCACTACCGGCGGCGGCAGCTTGTTCGGCTTGCGCAACGGCACGAAACCGGCATGCAGCTTCTGCGCCAGCGCGGCGCCGAAAATGAAGCCCCGTGCTTCGATCCCGCACACCGCCTGCACGCCGCTACCCCGCCACGGCTCGGCCAGCGCATCGATACACCGGGCGAAACCGCCGGCATCGGCGAGCAATGGCGTGACATCGCGAAACAACACCCCAGGGCTGGGGAAATCCGGTACGGCACGAATCAGGGCGGCCAGGTCTTGCATGAAGCTCCTTGAGCATGTCGCGACGGCCGATGCGGCTCAGCAGGGTACGGTCAGCGGATCATCGGGCAGGTCGTCGTCTTGAATGGCCAGCCGCGCCTCGCCCAGCTGGGCTTCCACTTCGCCCACGATGCCTCGGGCGATCGCCACGCTCGATTCGGGCACCATCACGGCGATGTAATCCATTGCCGGCAGCTGACCGATCGCGCCGGTCAGGTATTCGCCCGAGATGAATGCCGGGATGTCACCGGCTTCCAGCGCATCCTTGACCAGATGGGCATCGAACAGGTTTTCGGCGCGATAGACGATGTGCATGGCCTGCACGCTAACCCGCGCGGCGTCGCGGGGCAAGGCGGGCCGCCAATCTGCGCCCATGGCGACGACAAGGTAAACTTGGGTGTTCCCGCTACTGCCTGCGAGCCTTGCCCGATGTCGATCGACCATCCCGCCACCGCACCTGCCACGCCAACGGCCATCGTGCACCCGGCGGCTTCACATCAGGCTGCTCCACAACAGGCGGCTCCACAGCAGGACTTCATCCGCCAGATCGTGCGCGACGACTTGGCCTCGGGCAAGCACCACGCCATCCATACGCGCTTTCCGCCGGAGCCGAACGGCTACCTGCACATCGGGCACGCCAAGGCGATCTGCCTGAACTTCGGCATCGCGGGCGAGTTCAAGGGCTGGTGCAACCTGCGCCTGGACGACACCAACCCGGGCAAGGAAGATCCGGAGTTCGTCGAAGGCATCAAGGACGACGTGCGCTGGCTCGGCTTCGAATGGCATGCGCTGCGTCATGCGTCGGATTATTTCGAGGTGTTCTATCGCTCCGCGCTGAAGCTGATCGAAGATGGCGTGGCTTATGTCGACGACCTCAATGCCGAAGAGATGCGTGAGTATCGCGGCACGCTGACGGCCGGCGGCCGCAATTCGCCGCATCGCGAGCGCAGCGTGGCGGAGAACCTCGACCTGTTCCGGCGCATGCGCGCGGGCGAGTTCCCCGATGGCAGCAAGACGCTGCGCGCAAAGATCGACATGAGCGCCGGCAACATCAACATGCGCGACCCGGCGATCTACCGCATCCGCAAGATCACGCACCAGAACACCGGCGACGCGTGGCCGATCTACCCGATGTACGACTACGCGCACTGCCTGTCGGATGCGCTGGAAGGCATCACCCATTCGCTGTGCACGTTGGAGTTCGAGGATCACCGGCCGCTGTACGACTGGTTCGTGGACAAGGTGGACCTGCCGAACCATCCGCAGCTATGGCAGCCGTTGGTCGACGCCGGTCTGCCGACGGTGCCGGCCAAGCCGCGCCAGATCGAGTTCTCGCGGCTCAACCTCAGCTACTGCATCACCAGCAAGCGCAAGCTGGCCCAGCTGGTGAACGAGAACTTCGTGGATGGCTGGGACGATCCGCGCATGAACACGTTGCGCGGCCTGCGCCGTCGCGGCTTCACCCCGGCCGGGTTGCGTCTGCTGATCGAGCGCGTCGGCGTCAGCAAGCAGAACAGCGTCATCGACTACGCGATCCTCGAAGGCTGCATCCGCGAGGACCTGGATGCCACCGCCGCGCGCCGCATGGCAGTGCTCGATCCGCTGAAACTGGTGCTGACCAACCTGCCGGAAGGCCACGGGGAAACGCTCACCTTCGCGAACCATCCGAAGAACGAGAGCTTCGGCACCCGTGAAGTGCCGTTTGCGCGCGAGCTGTGGATCGAGCGCGAGGATTTCGCCGAAGTGCCGCCGAAGGGTTTCCACCGCCTGAAACCCGAGGGCGAAGTGCGCCTGCGCGGCGTCGGCATCATCAAGTGCGAGCAAGTGATCAAGGACGCCGATGGCAAGGTGATCGAGCTGCGCTGCACGCTGGACCCGGAAACGCGCCACGGCATGCCCGGCGCGGATCGCAAGGTGAAGGGCACGATCCACTGGGTCTGCGCGAAGCACGCGATCGCCACCGAAGTGCGCATCTACGATCGCCTGTTCAATGTGGCGGCCCCGGACAGCGAAGAAGACGGCAAGAGCTGGCTCGACCACGTCAATCCGCAAGCCAAGCAGGTGGTGCGGGGCTGGCTGGAGCCGGCGGCAGCGAACGTCGATCCGGAGCAGCGCTTCCAGTTCGAGCGGCTGGGCTATTTCGTGGCCGATCGCGTCGACCACCGCGCCACGGCACCGGTGTTCAACCGCACCGTCACCTTGCGCGATACTTGGGCCGCGCAGGCCGGAGCATAAGGAAGCCGCATGTTGCCACTGCAGATCCATCTGACCTTGCCGCCATGGATCGGCGAAGTCGCCGACGAGAGTCGCGCCTATCTCACCGACGAGGAACGGGTTGGGTTGGCGATCGAGCTGTCCAAGCACAATGTCGAACGCAGCCACGGCGGCCCGTTCGGCGCGGCGGTGTTCAACGCGGCGGGGCGGCTGATCTCGGTGGGCGTGAACCGCGTGGTGGCGCAGACCTGTTCGGTCGCGCATGCGGAAACGATGGCGTACATGCTGGCGCAGCAGCGTCTCGCGGCGTTTCGGCTCAACGAGCAGGGCGGCCACTACATCCTGGCCAGCAGCGCACAACCGTGCTGTCAGTGCTTCGGCGCCACCATCTGGGCCGGCATCGACGAACTGCTGATCGGGGCACGCTCCGAAGACGTCGAGGAGCTGACCGATTTCGACGAAGGCCCGTTGCCGACCGACTGGATCGGCGAATTGCAACGCCGCGACATCGCCGTACGCCGCGACATACTGCGCGATCAGGCGCGTGCCGTGCTGGCCAGCTACGGCGCCATCGGCACACTGTATTGAGCCGTTGGCGCGCCGCGCTGCCCCTGATCCTGCTGGTGCTGGCGGGCATCGTGCTGTTCGCGTCCGGCTCGCTCGACCAGTTGACCCCACGGCAACTGGTGGCGCATCAGGTCGAGTTGCAGGCGCAAATCGCCGAACACCCCTGGCTTACCCGGCTGGCCTACGTCGGGCTGCTGACCTTGACCGTGGCCACCGGCATTCCCGGCACCGTGGTGGTGATTCTGGCCGGCGGCTTCGCGTTCGGCGTGGTGGACGCCACGCTGTGTTCGTCGGTCGGGCTGACCCTGGGTTCGCTGATCCTGTACCTGGCCAGCCGTTACGCGTTCGGTCCCGGCAGCCGGCGGCCGCCGGCGGTCGTGGCGCGGCTGCATCATGGTTTCGAGCGGCATCCGGTGAGCTACACCTTGTTTCTGCGCTTCGTGCCGGTGGTGCCGTTCGGCGCGGTCACCGTCGCACTGGCCTGGCTGCGCTGTCCGCTATGGCTGTTTCTCGGCGCCACCTGGCTTGGCGGCACCATCGCCCTGATCTTCGAAACGTCCATCGGAGCCGGTCTGGGCGACGTCATGGGCCAGAGCGACAGCTTCGGGGTCGCCTTGTTCATGCACCGCGAAGTGCTGCTGCCACTGGGCGCGCTGGCCTTGCTCGCGCTGCTGCCGCTGCTGGTCGAGCGCATTACCCGGCGACGCCGGCGTGCAACCCGTATCGATTGAACGCCGAGGCTTCGGTTTCAACGTCGCCTTGCCAGGATGACGAGAAAAAGCATGGCCAGCTGAGGTAGGACGCTAACCAAGCAAGCCTCAGCCGGTTCCAAGGGGTATTTCGGGCATGGATGAACGACTTTTCCGGGCAAAGTCGAAAGATCATGCGGAGGGTTCACGACACGGCCAAACCACCGGAAATCGGCGATTTGACAATGTTTGGGGAACATCTCATATTCCCAACCAGGCGTGGAGTTAGCCCGTGACGCAGCACACGGACGAGCTTGTCGGTCAACTGAAATAATGCCGGCGACCCTAGGGGGGAATATGCCAGTTTCGATCCATTCCGATCGGCGGTTCGCGTCACCGACTCGCACACTTTTGTGTCGGGCTCGGGTGGAATCGTGCGCGCGGGGTTTCACGCTGATCGAGCTGATGATCACAGTGGCGGTCATCGCCATCCTCGCCGCGATCGCCGTACCCAGCTACTACCAATACACCTTGCGTTCCAACCGCTCGGCAGCCGAGAGCTTCATGCAGGAAGTAGCCAGCGCTCAGGAGCGTTATATGGTCGACAGCCGGCAGTTCGCCGGCGCCCTGACCACGCTCGGCTACAGCGGACCACCAAACACGGTGTCGCCCAACTACACCGTCGTGACGGTGGCCACTGCGGCCTCTGCCTCGGGCGGCAAGCCGCCAAATTACACGATCACCGCCACGCCGATCAGCAATCAGGTCCGCGACACGGGCTGCGCCACGCTCACTCTCAACGGGGATGGCAGCAAGTCGGCCAGCGGCACCGCCACGAACTGCTGGAAATGAGCCATGCGCATATCCCGTAGCCACGGCTTCACGCTGATCGAGATGCTGGTCACCCTGGGCGTATTCGCCATACTGCTGATGATCGCCATCCCCTCGATGCGGCCGTTCCTGCAGTCGCAAGGCGTCAAGAACGCCTCGATGGACATCAGCTCCACCGTGGCGCTGGCACGCAGCGAGGCGATCAAGCGCAACGCCACGGTCGATGTGACGGCCAACAACGCCACCGACTGGAGCCAGGGCTGGGTAGTCAGCCAGACTTCAACCGCTTCCACCATTCGCAAGCAGGCTGCCCTCGGCAACATCGTCATCACGCCATCCAGCGGAAGCTTCAGCTTCGACGGCAATGGCCGGATGACTACCACGGGTTCCACGTTCACGATCTCGCCGCTCAACAAGACCGGCTCGCAGCCGCTCTGCCTCACCGTCACGGTGGGCGCCACCGGCCGCGTCGAGTCCACCAAGGTCACCTGCACATGAAAAACCAGACCGGCATGATGCTCATCGAGGCGCTGGTGTCGCTGGTCATCGCAGCCATCGCCCTGCTCGGCACCGTCACTTTGATGGCGAAATCCACCCGCGGCGAGATGGAGTCGTACCAGCGGGTGCAGGCTCTTACCCTGGTGCAGGACATGGCCTCGCGCATCAATGCCAACCGGCAGGTCGCCTCGTGCTATTCCAACGGCGCCACCGGCTTGAGCACGACCACCTCTCCCCTGCCCACTTGCGCTACGGGTTCGGCCGTCCAGATTGCCACCGCCAATGCCGACCTCGCGGCATGGCAAAACGCCTTGCTCGGTTCCAGCGAGGTTTCGGGTAGCTCCAAGGTCGGCGCCATGATCGGGGCCGTCGGCTGTGTCACCCAGATCGACGCAACCAACCAGATCTATCAGGTCAGCGTCGCCTGGCAGGGCCTGATGGCTACTGCCAAACCGACGCTGACGTGCGGGAAGACCTCGATCGGCGATAACAGTCTTCGACGCGTGATCAGCGTCCAAATCCAGATCGCCAACCTCACGACGACATGATGACTCCACGCGCCCACGTCCAGCCCATGTCGCATGCCCGCCATCAAGCGGGCATGTCCCTGATCGAGCTGATGATCGCCGTCGCCATCGGCCTGGCGCTGCTGGCCGGGCTCAGTTCGCTGTATGTCTCCACCAGCAAGGCGCGCACGGAGTTCAACAAGACCTCCGAGCAGGTCGAGAACGGCCGCTTCGCCTTGCAGTCCATCACACGCGATATCGAGATGGCTGGCTTCTACGGCCGCTCCAGTCTGCCGGTCACCACGGCCAGCTACGCGTTGTCGGACCCCTGCGCCACGACACCGGCATCGATGGGTTTCAGCACTACCCCGACGCTCACCGTGCCGCTCCCGGTTTACGGGCCAGCGCTGGCGGCCACCGTTCCCACGTGCCTGGCGACCAACCTTCCCAACATGAAGACCGGCGCGGAAGTCCTCACTGTCAGCTATGTCTCCGGCAGCACGACCGCCACGCCCAGCGGCACCGAGTACTACCTGCAGCGTTCCAGTTGCTCGACCGACAGCGTATCGATGGTCTATAGCAAGACCGCCACCGACTTCATCCTACATAACAAGGCAGCCGTTGCCGGTGGCGCCTGCAGTACCAGTACCAAGGCCGAGCTGCGCAAGTACGTTGAACGCAGCTACTACGTGGCCACCTGCGATGTGTGCACCGGTACCGGCGCCGATACCACGCCGACACTGAAGATGGCCGAGTTCGTGAATGGCGCGATCCAGGTCTCTTCGCTGGTCACCGGCATCGAGGACGTGCACTACAGCTACGGTGAGGATCTCGACAACAACGGCTCGCCGGACTGCTACGTCATCAATCCCTCCGACATCAGCGCCGTCCCGGCGGCCTGCACCGCGGCGGCCACAGCCGCTTCTTATACATGGACTGCGTCAGCCACTGCCAACTGGGCCAACGTCACCGCCGTGCGCATCAACCTGCTTTCGCGCAATCTGGACAATACCGCGAGCTGGACCGATACCCGCACCTACGACTTGGGCCGCGCCGCGGTGAACGGCCCGTACAGCGACCACTACAAGCGGCACGTCTACGGTACCGTCGCACGCATCTGGAACACCGGCGGCCTGAGGGAGAACCAGTAATGAAGACCTCTTCGGCCCACGCCTCGCAGCGCGGCTTCACCCTGGTGATGACGCTGATCTTCCTGGTCATCTTCATGCTGTTCGCCATTTCCATGGTCAGCTCGAGCATGATCAACACCAAGGTCGCCGCCAATCAGCAGTATCGGTTGGAAGCCGGCACCGTGGCGCAACAAGGCATCGAGCAGGTGATCAGCCAACCGTTCATCCGGGTGCCGATCACCACCACCACCAGCGTGGGGGTCGACGTCAACGGCGACGGCATCCCGGATTTCACCGCGCAGGTTGCGCCGCCCGTCTGCCTCGACAGCAAGGTGATCCCGAACGCGTCCCTGCCGCTGGGCGACGTGTGCAAGGTGCCAAACAACCCCAACGGCAACTTGATCCTGCCCGGTCCGGCTTCCTCGGTATCCCCGCCGCCAGCGGCACCCTCGATGTGCTCCGCGACGCAGTGGGACATCCAGTCCAGCGTCACCGATCCGACCAACACCGCCGTCGCGGTCACTGTGCATCAAGGCGCCTCCGTGCAGGTGCCGATCGGTACGAATTGCCCCTAATTAACCTCTCGTATCCGCCTCCCGCGGAGGAACCGTCATGCCACACGCGCGCATCATCTTGAACCACAGGCTGCGTATCTTCGTTCTGATCGCCGCGGCGCTGGCGCTGCCGGGCATGGCCAGCAGCGAGGATATCTCCCTGTATACCGGTACGCCGATCGCCGGCGGCCAACCGAACGTCCTGCTTGTCCTGGACAACGCCGATGCTGGTAATGCGGCCGTCACGATACCTGCCGGCAGCAACTGTCCATCCTGGATAGCCAGCAATCCCAAGGATCTGGACTTCGAGCAATGCGCTCTATACAAATTGGTCAGTGCGGTTGGTACGTCAGGCAACTCGTTGAATGGCGATCTCAACATGGGCCTGATGATGTTCGCTCCAAATAGTACAGGTGGCGGACTGTTCTTCTATCCGAATCCCAGCCCGACTCCACCCGGCCCCCTTCCGCTGATGGACACCACTGGCGCTAGCAATTTTCTGAAGGCAATCGCGGGAACACCTGGCGGTGGTACCGGCACCGGCATGGCTTTCGGCAACGGCGCGAACAAGCTGGACGAATCCATGGAAGAGGCGTGGGCCTTCTACACCGCCAGCACAGGCATATCCGGAACCAAGTATGCCAAGTCGATCACGGACAACTGCCAGAAGAACTTCATCATCTATCTGGCCAATGTGACCGGCAACAATGCACCCAAAACTTCAAAAAGCGCTACGCCCGCTCAAACAACATTGACGACGGCCAACGGTGGAACCACGCCACCGATCATCCAGTTGAATCCCTCCGGCGACCAGCAAAATTGGGGCGATGAGTGGGCACGGTTCATGTACAACGCCGATCTTTCCGGCATCTCTTCTTCGATCGCGCACAACCCCCAGAACATCATTACCTACACCATCGCTGTTTCAGATGGTTGCGAGGCAACGCAAGCCAAATGCAGCGATCACATCAACCTGATCAAGAGCATGGCCGCGAACGGTGGCGGCAAATATTTCCACATCAATGCCGGCGATGTGGCCGGCCTGATCAGTGCGCTGAACACGATCCTGACTGAAGTGCAGGCGACCAACAGCGTGTTCGCCTCGGTCAGCCTGCCGGTCAGCGTGAATGCCCAGGGCACTTCGCTGAATCAGGTGTATGTAGGCATGTTCCGCCCGGATGCCACCGCGGCCCCGCGCTGGGCGGGCAATCTCAAGCAGTATCAGCTTGGCTTTGACTCAAGCAACAACGTTCAGCTTGAAGACTCGCTGAGCCAGCCCGCGATCACCAACTCGGGCACCGGCTTCATTACTCCCTACGCACTCAGCTTCTGGACAGCGGACCAGCAGGCCTATAGCGGCACCGGCAAAGGTACGCGCAACGGCCCGTTCACCATCAACGCCAGTGGCTACACCACCACCATCGTCCCCAACTGGCCGACCAGCGGTTTCTGGGTCAATCATACGTCCGGTGCAGGCGGGGCATTCGACGCTCCCGACGGCGAGGTCGTCGACAAGGGCGGTGTCGCCGAGATGACACGCGCGGATTACCTTACTGATCAGTCGACACGCAAGATTTACACCTGCAACAGCGTAGGTGGCTGTCCCACCACCGGTACGCTGCCCACATTCGATACCAGCAATACCGCGCTGACGCCCACTGCACTGGCCCTGCCAACCGGCTCGACATCAACCGATGCCAGCAACCTGATCAACTGGGTCCGCGGCACGGACAACAACACCGGCACCGGCGCCGAGACCCAGAAAGGGCCCGGCACCCCGGTCACCGTGCGGCCGTCCATCCACGGCGACGTGCTGCACTCGCGACCGGCGGTCGTCAATTACGGTGGCTCCATCGGCATCGTGGTGTTCTATGGTTCCAACGACGGTATCTTCCGTGCCGTCAACGGCAACAAGGATGCGACCGCCCCTGGCGTCATCACCATGTCCCCAATAGCCCCGGCAACCACCGGACGCCTGGTGCGCCCCGGCGGCGAGCTGTGGTCGTTCATCGCCCCGGATTTTTTCGGCAAATTCCAGCGCCTGCGCAACAACACCCCGGGGCTCACGCTGGATTACCCCGCTACCAGCAGCGGCAAGGACTACTTCTTCGACGGTACCACCACGGTGTACCAGGACCTGCGTGTCGCTGCCAGCCCGAAGACCTATCTCTACCTCACGGCGCGTCGTGGCGGCCGCCTGATCTACGCGTTCGACGTGAGCGACCCGACCAAGCCACCGGTATTCCTTTGGAGCAAGACGAACGCCAACATCCCCGAGCTCGGCTATACCTGGTCGCAGCCCAAGCTGGCCCTGGTCAAGGGTCATACGGATGTCAGCGGCAATCCCATTCCCGTAGTCATCATGGGCGGTGGCTATGACCCTGCCGAGGACACCGACCCGGTAGCGGTTGCCGATACCATGGGACGCGCGATCGTGGTACTGGACGCCTTCGACGGCAGCAAGGTATGGACCGCCTGCCCGTCCGGTTGCACGACGACGGTTGCCACCATGACCTATGCGATCCCTGCCGACATCACCTTGCTCGATCGCAATGGCGATGGTTATACCGACCGCCTTTATACCGGCGATCTGGGTGGCAATATCTGGCGTGCCGACATCAATGACACCGACCCGACCAAATGGACGGTGACCAAGATCGCCAGCCTCAGCAGCACCGGCACCGGCACCGGCGCCAGCTGTGCCGGCAACCCCACCGGCGCCCGCAAGTTCTTCTATCCGCCCGACGTCACCCCGGGCACGACGTTCGACGCGGTGGTGGCTGCCAGCGGCGACCGCGAGCATCCGTTGCTGGCGAACGCATCCTCCTGTGTGGTCAATCGTTTCTACATGCTGAAGGACACCAGTACCGGTACCAGCGTGGCCACCGGCTGGACCACGATTACCGAGTCCTTGCTGACGGACGAAACCGGTGCCGCCGCAGGAACGACGCCGCCGTATTCCTCCACCAGCACCACGTCGGGCTTCTATGTCACCCTGGGCACAGCCGGCGCTGGCGAAAAGGGTGTGAATTCGCCCTTGACGGTGGCGGGCTATACCTACTTCGGCACCAATACGCCGTTCGATCCCAAAAAGAACCCCGACATGTGCTACCCGAACCTGGGTCTCGCCCGCGGATACGCAATCAACTTCCTGACCGGCACGGGCCTGAACAGCAACGGCTACATCACCTTCGACGGTGGCGGCCTGCCGCCCTCGCCGGTATTCGGCCTGGTCGAAATCAATCCCGGCAGCGGCGTGTACACCCCAGTCCTCATCGGTGGCGGCAACCAGACCGGGGCAGCGGTCGGTGGCAACAACACCTCGGCGCTGGGTGCGAACAAAGTCGTTCCGCCCAACACCGGCAAACGCAAGCGTACCTACTGGTTCACCGAAGGCCAGAAATAGGCATCAGCCGACCCGGCAGGCGCGGCCATCGAGCCGCGCCTGCATCACGGCCAACAGGCGAAACGGATCATTGGCGATGGCCGTTGCTCCATCCACGACCGATCCGATGGCGGTGCCTGGCGGTTATTCGAAACCGCCATGGGCACGGGCAGCGACCATCCCGCGCCAAGCGGTGAATCCACCATCTGCCATATGGCTGATCGCCGACCCGGCTACCGTGTTTGCCGGCTCCCGTTCACCGCTTTTCGCGCTAGGCTCAGGCTGACGGCACGCGGGGTTGCCGTAGGGGCGCAAGCAGTGATGGACAGCAGGACACACAGCTTCTCGGTACGCCTGTGGCGACACGCGTCGCTGATGCAGCGGCTGGGCTTCATCGCATTGGCGCCCACCTTGATCACGGCCACGCTGCTGGTGACCATCCTGACCCGCCACCAGCTGGCAACGCTGCATGTGATGGCACAGTCCACCGCGGACGCCATCGCAACCCAGGCCGCATCGATCTCCACCGATCCGCTGCGCAACCTGCAGCGTCGTGAACTGGTACGCATCGCGCAATCGACAGGCGAATTACCGCACGTGGCCCATGTGCAGATTCGCGCGGCCGATGGCGAGATCCTGGCCGACGATCGTGACGCCAACAAAGCGCAGATGCAGGACAACCTCACCGTGGTGCACGATGTGGTCGATCGGGATCAGCCGCTGCATCCGACGCTGGGCTCGGTGCTGGTGGAGGTGAACTTGAGCGAGGCCATTGCGGCGCAGCGGTCCAGCCTGCGCATCGCGATCCTCACGCTGGTAGTGAGCCTGCTTGTCGCGGGGGTGATAGGTTGGCGGGCGGCACACTGGATAGGCGCACCTCTGCGGCACCTGGCCCGCGCGGTGCATCAGCTCGGCCGCAGCGATGATCAGGTCGAAGTGGAGATCACCGATCAGACCGAGATCGGCGAATTGCAACGAGGTTTCAACAGTGCCGCCGCCGCGCTGTTCGACATGCATCGGAGCATGGAGAGCGAAATCGAACACGCCACGCTCGAGCTGGCCCACAAGAACGCCGCGCTGGAAGCCGCCAGCGTGGCCAAGGCGCGCTTTCTCGCCGCCGCATCGCATGACTTGCGGCAACCGCTGTACGCATTGACCCTGTTCTCCTCCGCCCTGGCAGTGGAGGAACACGATCCGGTGCGGCTGGATCGCATCGCGCACATCCAGGAATGCGTGCAGGCACTGGATCACCTGTTCAGTGAACTGCTCGACCTGTCGCGGCTGGAAACCGGCGCGATGCAGGTCGAGATCAGCGAGTTCCCGCTCGATCAGGTCTTCGATGAAGTCAGCCGGAACTTCCGCATGATCGCCGAACAGCACAACCTTCGACTGATCGTGCGAACCACCCGCCAATGGGTGCGCTGCGATCACAGCATGCTCGCACGCATACTCAACAACCTGGTCAGCAATGCCTTGCGCTACACCAAGGAAGGTGGCGTGCTGGTCGGCGCGCGCCGTGGGCCTGCCGGTACCTTGAGAGTCGACGTATGGGATACCGGCATAGGCATCGACACCGAACATCAGGTGCGCATCTTCGACGAATTCTATCGAGTCGAACAACACGCCGGGCATGATTACGATGACGGCCAGCGCCGCGGACTCGGCCTGGGCCTGGCCACCGTACAACGACTGACCGATCTGCTCGATATCAGGATGCAGCTCAAATCACGTCCGCGCCGCGGCAGCGTGTTCAGCTTCCTGCTGCCCATGGTGCCGCCGCAACAGGTCCTCGACCAGAGAACCGAAGATCCGCCACTGGATGTTTCGGGCATGCGTGTGCTGGTGATCGATGACGAACCCGCGATCCTGTCCGGCATCCGTTACCTGCTGAAGAGCTGGGGCTGCGAAGTGGCCGTGGCCGAGGATCGTGCGCAGGCCCTCGAAGCCGCCAATGAATGGGTGCTGCCGCCGGACATCGTGATCTCCGACCTGCGCCTGCGTGATGGCGAGAGCGGACTGGATGTGCTGGCTGCGCTCGATCACTACTATTACCGGGACAAGGAAGCGAACATGGACGAACGGCCTTTCGCGCGTCTTCTGATCACCGGGGAAACCCGCAGCGACCGCCTGCGCGAAATCATGGCCGCGAAGATCACCGTGCTGTACAAGCCGGTATCACCGGAGCAGCTGCGTGAAGCCATGATGGCCGTCTGGACGTCCGCGCGCAGCCTGGCCTGAGGCGGTTCACGGCGACGTCGCGCCCGTCCGTCCCATACTGTTCTTGAAACTCGGCGTGGCGAGCGGCTGGTCGGCCGGCAGGAAACGAGTGAACAGGTCGGCGACGAAGGCGCCGGCCGGGGTGCTCGCTCCTGGGCCGCCGGCGAAGTACAGACCGCGCCAGCGCGGCGTGCGCTGGAACGGATTGTCTTCCAGCAGCAGGCCGATGAAACGGCGCAGGCCACCTTGCAACCGGCTGATCGACTGCACGAACTCGAACACGCCGCGACGCCCCTTCACTTCGTGCTGCGCCGCGAGCGCGGTGAGCCGCAAGGCATGCAGACGTTCGGCCACCGGCGCGAACAAGCCATCGAACTTGGCGCTGGTATCCGCGCTGACCGTTTCGTTCTCCGGCAGCCGCCAGCCCATCGCCTGGGCGAACACTTCGACCGGTAGAGCGGCGCGGAACGCGGCATAGCCTGGCAAGGTCTGCAGCCCGGTCACCATCACGTACACCGGCAGCTGCACCTGCAAATGTTCCATGGCTTCGTCGATCAGCCGGCGCAGCCGCATGCCGGCATTCTTCAACGCGTCCGCGTTGCCGAGCAAGCTGCGCGCGCCGATGCATGCGACGATGCCATTGAGCGGCAGCTGGTCGCGCTCGCTGGCCAGTTGCATCAATGCCTGATACCACAGGCCGCGCTCGGTGCGAGCCGACGCATCGCAGACGATGCGTGGGCTAGTCTCGATCGCGATCAGCGACTTGAAAAACCACCAGCGCCAGATGGCCTCTCCGTCTGCACCGGCCGGCGCGGGAAACGGCGAACTGGTGCTCGCCGCCCGCAACAAGCCGTGCACGTCGGCTTCGGCCTCGCCGAGGAACAGCATCCACGGTACGCGATACAGCGAATTGCGCCCCCCCCTCCCGCGGATATCGACAAGCTCGGGCGAACGCTGGATCGTGCGTTTGGCCTTCTGAATGGCCGCGCTCATCTTCGCCAGCGGCTCGCGCTCATCGCCCGGATTGCCGGGGCCGAGATCGCCGATGCGCTGCCGCGCGCGACCCGCACGCGGATACTTGCGCGCGCCCTTGATGAACCGCCACAACACCGCCAGCACGGCAAGGCGCACCGCGCCGACCTTCGTCAGCAAGGCGTCCCACCACTTGGGATAGTCCGGCCCGGGCGGATCCTTCATCTGGTAGGGCTGCGGCGTGATCTGTTCCTCGCGCAGGGTCTGCAGCGGCACTGGCGCCACCGGCAGCTGGCGGCTATTGAGCTCCTTGATCTTGCCCAGTTCGCCGTGATCGTCGGTTTCGAAGTAGTACTGCCCCACGAAGCCGAGCAGCAACGCGTGGTAGTACACCTCGCGCACCTCCTCGTCGCCGCCCTTGAGATTGGACAGGTGCTCGAAAAACTCGTTGCCTGCGTTGTTGGTGTTGAACAGCGACACCTGCAGCGGGCTGGCCTGACTCCACCAAGACGGGTTGCGCGTGATGATTTCGTCGAACCAGGCAACTACCGCGAACGCCGCCGACTCCACCGCCGCGGCCGGCTTGCCGGCGGCCAGCGCGCTGCTGCGTGCCTGTTCTATCAGCGCTCGTGCACGCACGTAGACCTCGTCCACACTGCCCTGCGACGGGCCATAGGCGATCTGCTCGTCGATCGCCAAGCCGTAGGAAAACAGCGAGGTGAAGAATTCCAGGAGTCTGCTCATGGCTTCCTCGCCGGGCGCGTTGCTACCGGACGGCTGCCAGGCGGCGCGTGTCGCAGCCCCTGACTGGCCTTCACGTCAAGCTGCGCGGTGTTGATTGGCTGCCATCCAGCAGCAACCCGCAGGGCCGGATCGGTTTGCACAGCACAGGTTGTGAAGAAGCCATGAGCAGACTCTAAGCGCGCCATCGCCATCACTCCTCCGCGTCCACGGGGTACAGCCTGATCAGTGTCTGCTCCGGTGGCAGGTCACCGAACACCGCCTTGTTTCGCGCGTTGCGAACGCACCGCCCGAACGGGTGTCTGGTATCCACGAAGAAGTAGGTGGTATTCGGCGTCTTCTGCGGCAACTCTTCCGGCGGCACCGGCAGCACTGCAACAGCGGCAGGAATGCCGCCGGCACCTCGCAAGCAAGCCGCAGCAAAGCAGGAGCAGGTAGTGCCAGTCCTGCCACTTCTCGCTATGAGTGCCGTCGCCATGGCCGTTTTCTTTCCCGTGATCATCAGCGATTCTCATGACGCATCACAGCAACAGCCATATCACGGAGAGCCTAGGCCGTTCGGGCTGGCACGGACATGTTGCTGCCGGTGCCTACTGCGGCTATGTTGCCGAGGGGTAGACAGGCTCCGGCGGGAAGCCGCGATGCTACGGGGAACGGATATGCGGATATTGATCGCGGATGACCATCGGCTGATCGTCGAGGGCATCAAACTCAAGCTCGCCGAACTCGACCCGGCCATCGAGTTCACGGTGGCGATGGATGTGGGCGAACTGCACTGTGCGATCCAGCACGGACCTGCTCCCACGCTGGCGCTGATCGACCTGACCATGCCGGGTAGCCAGGGTTACGAGCATCTGATCGAAACGGTCAACAGCCTGCCCGGGGTACCGGTCATCGCGATTTCCGGTTCGGAAGACCCGGCCCTGATGAGAACACTGCTCATGCTGGGAGTGCAGGGTTTCATCCCCAAGGCTTATTCGCCCGACGTGATGCTGTCCGCCGTTCGGCTGGTGCTGTCCGGCGGCGTGTATGTGCCGCCGATGCTGTTGCTGGAAGGCGGTGTACCGGCCGCGGCTATTCGTGTGGACCCGGCCACGGCTATTCGTGTGGAACCGGCGGCCAGCCTTGAGGAGCGTCTGCACAAGCTGCTGACCGAGCGCCAGATTGATGTGTTGCGATCGCTCTCGCAAGGCAAGCCCAACAAGGTGATCGCCCGCGATCTGGGCATCAGTGAGGGCACCGTGAAAATCCACCTGGCAGCGATCTTCCGCGCGCTCAACGTCCGCAACCGGGTCGAGGCGGTGGTCGCCTCACGGCGCATCAGCGGGCTATGAGCCTGCGCGAAAGTTCCAGCGGTCAGGTCGTCATGCACGTCTCACGGACCCGCCTATCACCGGCCTGTAACACACTACACTCGTACGGGCGGTAGACTGGCCTACCGCTACGAGCGACCTTGCGCACAGGATGCGTGCCATGCAGGCCATAGGGGGTTGAGCAACGTGCATCGGACATGCAGCTCCCGCAGAACATCTCGCCATACGTGGGATGCGCTTCGCCGCATCGCGGTCGTGCTGTCGTTCGTGCTGGCAGCGCCGGCGCCACTGGCCGCGCAATCCAGCACCGGCATGTCAGAGGCACCGCTGACGTTCGGGATACTGCCGATCGGCGGGGCCTCCGAATCGCTGGACGCGTGGCGGCCGACCCTGGAAGACATGGGTCGTGCGCTGCAGCGACCGGTCCGCAGTATCTCCGTGAGCACTTATGAGGGGCTGGCCGAGGCGATCGCGGAAGAGCGCGTGGACATCGCCTTCGTCTCCGGACGACTGGCATTGCAGGCGGTCGGCGACCATCGCATGCAGGTGATTGCCCAGCTCACCCGCGGCGACGGTTCACGTGGTTACTACTCAGTGCTGTTGGTCCAGAAGAACTCGCCCATCCACACGATGGACGATATTTATCGCAAGCCCAACCACTGGCGTTATGCGCGTGGCGAATCACTATCGATGTCCGGCTACCTGGTGCCGGAGACCGAGCTTTTCGCCAGCCGCAAGCTCGACTCGGATACGTTCTTCGCTACTGTCGTGGTAGGCAACCACCAGAACAATGCGCTGGCCGTCGCCAACAACGAAGTCGACGTGGCCAGCAACAACACTGCCGACCTCGAACGCTTCGCCCAACATTTTCCCGAACAGTACGCACGGCTGCGCGTGTTGTGGAAATCGAGTCTGATTCCGCATGCGGTGATCATCGTGCGCGACGACTTGTCGCCTCAGCTGCGCGCGTCGATTACCGACTTCATCACGCACTACGCAAAGAGCGGTCGCAACGCTGCGGCGGAACTCGCCAATCTCAAACTGATCCACGATATCAGCGGTTTTTCCCCAGCCAGCAACGCCGCCCTGATACCGTTCGCCGACATCGACTACACACTGGATCGCCGGCGCGCGCTCAGCGCGCAATGGGTGAGCGATGCGGCAATGCAGGCCCGCCTGCAGAAAATCGAGAGCAGCCATCGCGCGCTGGTGAAACGGCTCAACACCAATCCAACGATGGATCCGCCCAGCCCTTGAAACCAGCTGTTCGCGCTCCACAGGCCTTTCCCCTCCACCGCCATGGCGCAACGGCACGGATACGCTGGCGAATCATGCCCGGCTTTCTCACGCGTGGGCCAGAGCCCGCGACACGCCCCGGACCGATTTAATCCGTCATTCCAGCGAACCGGATCTGCATCGAGTGTGAAGCCGGTCCGTCCTAACGCACCACGTTTTTCCGATATGCAATTCGCTCTATATCGCATGTTGGCATGGCGAATATTGCTATATCGAAGTGCTTATCGAAGCGATCACCGGAGTTATCTAGAGTGTGATCGCGGCAGCCAGGGAAGGTCGCTCACCTCACCGAACCGACTCGCCCCAACAGCCTGCCATGATGCCGACAATCATCGCCGTTCCCTCGCAGCAATCGCTACAGCGTGCACGACGCATGCACTTGCTGCGCAGGGCAGCGGATCGAGGCTGACCATGCCGCGCCATCCTACCCCCCTGTTGCACCGCCTGCTCGCCGACAGCGTATTGCCCTGCGCGTTCGCCGCGCTGGTGTTGACCTGCCTGCTTACCATGCAACGGATACGCACTGTGGACGACACCGCCCACCTGCAGATTGCCATGCAGCTTGAACAACTTGCCGGTGCACTGGAGCATGCCGCTGACGCGAACACGCAGGCCTTGCTCGACGGGGCTTTGCATGGCAACCGTGACGAGCCATTGCAGCGCATCGACCTTGAGGAAGCCAATGGCCGCCGGCTGTCCAGCGGCGCGCCGGCGGATGCCTCGTTCGAGCGCTACCGCCGGAGTCTATCCAGCGGCACGGGGCAGCATCGCATCCTTACCGTTCATGTCGATCCAGCGCCACATCGGCACGCGCAGCGCGTGATCCTGCTGTACGGCGTGCTCAGCGGAGTTGGCGTCGGGGTGCTTGTGGTGCTGGCGACGCTGACCCTGCGGCATCGCGTGTCGATGCCATTGCGGGATCTGCAGCGTTCGCTCGATGCATTGCTTGATGGCGGCGATGAAGAGATAGGCATGGATGCGCATCAACCACATAGCGAATTCGCGCGACTGCGTGCAAGTACGGTCGCGCTGGCCGGACAGCTGGCAACGCATCGTGCCGACCGGGCATCTATCCAGCGGGCAGCAGCGGTTGATGCGCTGGACCAGTTGCGCCAGAGCCAGGCCGCGGAACGCGGAAAATCGCAGTTCATGGCGCTCGTCGGCCACCACTTCCGCCAACCGCTGCAGGCATTGCAGCTGATCGGGGCCAGCCTGCATCCGGGTGTCGACGACGAACAAAACGGCTTGCTGGCACAGATGCGATCGAGCGTGACAACGATGACCCGGCTGCTGGACGCCCTGCTCAAGATCTCGCGGCTGGACGCCGGCGTGGTCGCCGCGACACCGGCTCCATTCAGTGTGGCGGGCCTGTTCCTGCGTAGCCGCGCAGCGCTGGCGGAGGATGCGCGCCAGCATGATGTCCGCCTGGCGTGGCACCCAGGCCATTGGCTTGTGCATGGCGATGCCCAGCTCGCCGATGATTTGCTGCAGCAGCTGATCACCAATGCCATTGCGCACACCGGGTCGCCCGGGCGCGTGCTGATCGCAGCACGACGTCGAGCCACGGGAGTGCGCATCGAAGTACGCGACAGCGGGCCGGGCATACCGCAGATCCATCAGCAACGCATTTTCGAGGAGTTCGTGCAGCTGTATGGCGAAGGCGAGCGCCATGAAGGCTATGGACTGGGACTGGCCATCGCGGCGCGACTGGCCAAGTTGTTGGGCACGCAGGTCGGGCTCTGCTCCGAACCGGGACGTGGCAGCACATTCTCGTTCGAGCTGCCGCGGGTGCCCATAGACGACCGCGATGGCCAGACGGATATCCGACGCGCGTCGTCAGCGATGCACACCGTTAGCTGATCTGCCCGCCATTGCAAAACCACCACGCTACAGCCCATCGACACATCCACTGTGCTCAACACACAAGCACGCATGGACAATGCCGACATGGCGCTGGCACCGAAAAGTGAGTTCTAGCAAAGCGTGCACGCCAACAGCCAGGCTCTCCATCTCGTGCGGCAGAGCAAGGATGATGAGCTGCCGGCATATGCCTAATTACGAAAAAGGCCGCAGCTTTCACCAAAGTCGACTCACATCCAGCGAAGGATCCAACCAAAGTCGTCCCCACATGCAACGAACCCGGCGACGCCACCGCGCGACGGGCAACTACAGCGCCACCAAGGGCAAGGCATGCATCTCGTAAAACGCGCAGTGACTTATTCACGTCATGCGCCGACCGGAAAGAGCGTCTCAGCTGTCGAAGCAAAAAAAGAGCGCCCCATGGGCGCTCTGAAAAACTGGTGGGTCGTCCGGGATTCGAACCCGGGACCAATAGATTAAAAGTCTACTGCTCTACCAACTGAGCTAACGACCCATCATTGAAAAACTCAAGCAGACAATTTTACGGGCTGGGCGGCAACGGCACAAGCAATCCTGCGCTCAGGCATACCGTGTGGGATCCGGCAGACCCGCTTCGCGGAACCCTTGCGCGCGCAAGCGACACGCGTCGCAATGACCGCAGGCGCGGCCTTCGTCGTCCGCCTTGTAGCAGCTCACCGTAGCGGAGAAGTCCACGCCGAGGCGCTGACCCTCGCGCGCAATATCCGCCTTGCTCATGCGCATCAGCGGTGCGTGGACGCGGATGCCGGCGCCTTCGACACCGGCTTTTGTGGCCACATTCGCCAGTGATTCGAATGCCTCGATGAAGGCGGGGCGGCAGTCCGGATAACCCGAGTAATCGACCGCATTGACGCCGCACCAGATGTCGCTGGAACCTAGCACCTCGGCCCAGCCCAGCGCGATCGAAAGCATGATCGTGTTGCGCGCCGGCACGTAGGTTACCGGGATGTCGCCGCTGTCCACGGTATCCAACGGCACGTCGATGTCGGCGGTGAGCGCGGAGCCGCCGATGCTGCGCAGGTCGATGCTCACCGTCTTGTGCTCGACCGCTCCCAGCATTTTCGAAACGCGGTTGGAGGCGGCCAGCTCCGAGTTATGACGTTGACCATAGGCCACACTCAACGCATGTACCTGATAGCCCTGCTCGCGAGCCAGCGCAATGGCGACAGCCGAGTCCATGCCGCCGGAAACCAGCACGACGGCTTTGCGCAATGTGTCTTGAGACATGATGTATTCCACTTCAGAGTGACCGGTCACCGGCCGCAAACGCCACCGGCAACACAGGCCGAAGCGCATGAAACAGGAGTGAGTGGAGAGGAGTGAGAAACGAGTCGGCCTTGCCGCACTCACTCATCGCCCACTCCTCTCCACTCGTTTCTCGCCATCAATGCCCGGCTGCGTCATTCCACAGCAGCTTGTGCAGCTGCATCTGAAAGCGCACCGGCAGCTTGTCGGCGATGATCCATTCGGCCAGCTCGCGCGGCTCCACGGCGCCGTGCACCGGCGAGAACAGAACCATGCAGCGATCCGCCAGCGCGTGTTCGGCCAGCATCGCGCGCGCCCATTCGTAGTCGGCGCGGCTGGCGATCACGATCTTGATCTGGTCGTGCGGCAGCAGGTGTTCGAGATTCGACCACAGGTTGCGCTTGCTTTCGCCCGAATCGGGCGCCTTCAAGTCCATCACCTTGCGCACCCGCGGATCGACCGAGGAGACATCCAGCGCACCGGAGGTCTCCAGCGACACCTCGTAGCCGGCGTCGCACAGCTTCTGCAGCAGGATCAAACAGCGCTTCTGCGCCAGCGGCTCGCCGCCAGTTACGCAGACGTGTTTCACGCCATGCGAAGCCACCTCGGCCAGAATGTCGTCGATCGCATGCCAGCCGCCGCCGTAGAACGAATACTCGGTATCGCACCACACGCAACGCAACGGGCAACCGGTGAGCCGCACGAACACCGTGCGCCAGCCGATCGCATCGGCCTCGCCCTGGATCGAGTGGAAGATCTCGGTGATCCGCAAGCGCTCGGCGACAACCGCAGCCGGCGTGGTGGACGCCATGGGAGCGTCGTTGCCGCTCATCGCCGTACTACTGCTGCAGGCGCTGCAGGCGTTCCTGGGCCAGGCTGGCTGCCTTGGAACCCGGATACTGGGTGGTCACTTTCTTCAGCGTGGCCTTGGCCGCGTCCACCTGCTTGAGCTCGAGCTGGCTGTAGCCCACCTTGAGCAGCGCATCGGAAGCCTTTTCGCTCTGAGGAAACTGGCTGAGCAGCCGCTGGAACGACTCCTGCGCAACCTGATAGTTGGTGGTGGCGTAGTAGGACTCGCCCAGCCAGTACCAGGCATTGGGCGCCAGCGCATGATTCGGGTATTGCTGGAGGAAACTGCGGAATTCGCGCGATGCCTCCACGTAATTGCCAGCGCGAATCGCCTTGAAGGCTACGTCGTAGGCAGCCTGGGCACCGGCCGGATCGGCGGTGCCGCCGGCCGCCGCTGGGGCCTGACCATTACCGGCAGCGGCCGCGCTGCCCGCTGCGGGAGCGGCCGGGGCGGCGGCCGTCGGATTAGCAGGAGCCCGATTGTTTGCCTGGGCACCGGCCTGGCCCTGCTGCGGACCGTTGCCTGCGGCTGCCCCCGTGCCAGCAGCGCCGCCCTCGAGACGTCCCATACGGGCATCGAGGTCGCCGTACTGGGCTTTGTTCTTGTCCTCGACCGTCTGCAGCTGATGCTGCAATTCCTCGAGTTGACCCTGCAGCTGCTGCACTTGTGCCTGCAATTGCTGCATCTGATTGACCGCGCCGATACCGGACTGGTCCTTGTTCTGTGCCTGCTGTTCCAGCCGCGCGACGCGATCGGCGAGGCTCAGCCGCGAGTCCTGCGCGAATGCCGGGAACGCGAACAGCATGGCGGACGCGACAGCGCCCGCCATGCTGATCCTGGCTGCAAAGCTGTTAGCCAGTCGCTTCATCATTACTGCGCCGTGTAGACGATCTCGACGCGACGGTTCTTGCCCCAGCAATCCTCGTTGTGCTCACGGCACACCGGCTTCTCTTTGCCGTAGCTGATCACTTCGAGCTGGCTGGCCGAACCACCGGCTGCCTGCAGCGCGCTGGAGACGGCATTGGCACGACGCTCGCCGAGGCCCAGGTTGTACTCGCGCGTGCCGCGCTCGTCGGTGTTGCCTTCGAGACGGATGTGCGACATCGGACGATCCTGCAGGTACTTGGCGTGGCACGCCATGATCTGCTGGAATTCCGGCTTGATTTCGGTCTTGTCGAAATCGAAGTACACGACGCGCTGACGCAGGCAGGCATCGGTATCGAGATCGGCAGGGGTGTACTTGCCATCCGAGGCCGGAGCCTGGGTCTGGGTGTTCTGCTCCATCGGGGGCTGCGGCTTGACTTCAGCCTTCTTGGAGCAAGCGGCCGCGCCTACGCAGAGCAGGGCAACCAGGGCGACGCGAACGGTCTTATTCATGGTGACGTTCCTTAACGAGTTGAGTTCCGACGAACAATGACGATTGAGGTTACGGGGCAGCTCACGCCGGTTAACCGGCTGTTATTTTGACACTTGAAAGACCGACTGTGCGAGATATTGCACAATCGGCCTGACTGGCGATGGCGCAGCAAAGCGTCACCGCCGGAAACCGAAACGCGCCGGAAAGGCGCTGTTCGGGCCCAGTCCCTGGGCATCGCGCTGCCGCACCTGCGTGCAGCAGCGTGGAAAATCAACGTTGCCGGTACGGACCCCAAGCCGGCTCGCGCACATCGCCATCGGTAAGTACCAGGCGCTGGCGAACCAGACCATCGGCCGAGACGGCATACAGTACGCCGCGACGTCCTTCGGTAGCGGCGTACAGCAGCATGCTGGCATTTGGTGCAAAACTCGGGGATTCGTCAATCGGACCCGGCGAGAGGGGTCGCACCTGGTCACCCAGACTGCGATCCATGACGACTATACGATACACGTTCCCGTTGGCCTGCACCATCGCGATCTGCTTGCCGTCGTAGCTCACCGAGGCATTGTAGTTGCTCTGGCCCTGGAAGGTGATCCGCTGGGCGCTGCCGCCGCTGGCTCCAATCTGGTAGATCTGCGGCCGGCCGGAACGGTCGGAAGTGAAGTACAGACTCTGGCCGTCCGGCGCCCAGACCGGCTCGGTATCGATCGACAAGCTGTTGGTCAGCCGGGTTTCCTGGCGGCTGGCAATGTCGAGCACATACAGCTCCAGATTGCCCACATAGGACAGTGCCACGGCCAGCTTGCTGCCATCCGGCGACCACGCCGGCGCACCGTTGATGCCCTTGGTATGCGACTCCACCAGCTGGCGCGAGCCGGTGGTGATGTCCTGCACGTAGATGTTCGAATTGCCGCTCTCGAACGAGACGTAGGCGATCTTCTTGCCATCCGGCGACCACGATGGCGACAGCAACGACTCCTTGGAGCGGGCCACCACCTGCGGATTGAAGCCGTCCGAATCGGCTACCAGCAGGGAGTACGTCGTGTTGTTACCCAGGCCCACGGCGGTGATGTAGGCAATCCGGGTCCAGAACGCGCCGCGCACACCGGTGATCTTTTCGTAGATCTGATCCGCAATCTGGTGCGCCACGCCACGCAGATCGCCGGCCGGCACGGTGAAGGCCTGCGCCAGCAGGCTCTGCTGCTTGTTGACGTCCCACAGCTCGTACTCGATCCGCAGCATGCCGCCGCCGGCGTCACTGATGCGGCCAACGGTGATGTAGTCCTGCTTGAGCAGCCGCCAGGTCGCGAACTTGATGTCCGCACCCTTGGCCGGGAATTCCACGATGTCGCTCTTGGCCAGCGAGCGGAATTTGCCGGAACGGTTGAAGTCGTTGCGGATCACGTCGGCGACGTCGGTCGACAGCGGCGCCCCGCCCGCCTGGGCGAACGGCACCACCACGATCGGAGTGGCGGTCTTGACGCCGCCGACGATGTCGACGTTCAACGATTGGGCAGCGGCGGGGCCGGCGAACAACGCCGCCACGGCGAGCAGGACGACGGCGAAGCTTGAGCTGAGTTTGCGCATGGGCTTGATCATTGCGGCCTGAAGGTGAAGGTAAGGTTGCGCTGGAACACGCTTTCAAAACCCTTGTATGGCAGGGTTTTCGTTCGCAGCACCGCGTTTTCGACCGAGCGCCGGCCGGCATCATCGTAGGGGCAGCTGGAATCGACGGTGGCACTCATCACGTCACCACCGGGTGATTGGACGATGTGAACCTGGCACGGAACCGCGGGTATGTTATCGGGCCGCAGCCAGTTCGGCGTGACCGCATTCTGAATGGCGGCGGCGTATTCGTCGGCCAAACTGCTGTTCTGGCTGTTGTTGCCGGTCTGGCGCTGCGCCGCGGCGGGCAGATCGGGCTGGCCGTCATCCTGCGCGTTCTTCAGGTCTTCCATCTGCTGCTTGGCCTGTTTGGCCTTGTTGTCCAGCTGCTTGGTCTGGGCCGAGGCCGCGTCCATCTTGGCGAACAGCGCATCGATCTTTTTCTTCTCTTCCTCTTTCTTCTTGGCCGCCTGCGCATCGATTTCGGATTGCCGTTGGCGATCCTTTTCTTCCTGCAGCTTCTTGGCGTCCTCGGCTTTCAGCGCGGCATCCTCGACCACACGCTCCTGATCCACCACGTCCACATGCTCGGGCGGCGGCGGCAGTGTCTTGATCACCGGCGGTTCGGTTTGCGGCGGCGTGGGCGGCGGCACCGTCGGCGGAGGCGGCACGGTATCGGGCACCGGCTTGGCCTTCACCGCCTTCGGTGGCGGGCTGCCGGTGGGGCCGATCAGGGTCGCTTCGATGATCTGCCCCTTCAGCTCCAGCGGCTTCGAGCAGGTGATCGGGTTCATCCACGCCGGCAGGTGCAGCGCCTCGAAGGCGCTTTCGTAGCTCGAACACGGCAGGATCGCGAGGAACAGAAACCCCACGATGCCGATGTGCAGGACGGCGGAAAGTACGACCGCCTTCGGCGTCGCCTTACTTTCGTCCATCGGACGTGCTCTTGCCTTGCTCAGGCTGACCCATCAAACCCACCTTGGCGACACCGGCCTGCTGCAGGTCGGCCAGCACCTTGAACACGCCGCCGTAGGCACCGCGTTCGTCGCCACCGACCAGCACGCTGACTTCGGGGTTCTGGCGCACGAACGCGCCCACCTTGAGCTTGAGGGTGTTCTCGTCGACCAACTCTTTCTTGGCCCCGCTCAGGGTCAGGTAGAGCTGGCCATCCTGCAGCACCGAGACCAGCACCGGGTCCTTCTTCTGCTGCAGCGACTTGGCGTTGGCCTGCGGCAGCTGCACGTCGACGCTGGAATTCATCATCGGCGTGGTGACCATGAAGATGATCAGCAGCACCAGCATCACGTCGATGTACGGCACCACGTTGATTTCGGATTTGAGTTTGTAGCGCCGCTGGCGCCCGGAGGTTCGCATGGCTGCTGCTCCGCTCAGGCTACGTCGTCGGTCTGGATCTGCCGCTGCAGCACGGAGGAGAACTCCTCCTGGAACACGTCGTAGCGTGAGGCGATCCGCTCGACCTTGGTGGCGTAGCGGTTGTATGCCCACTGCGCCGGGATCGCCGCGAACAAGCCCATCGCGGTCGCGATGAGGGCCTCGGAAATGTGCGGCGCGACCACCGCGATGGTGACGTCCTTCATCTCGCCCAGACCCTGGAACGCGCCCATGATGCCCCACACGGTGCCGAACAGGCCGACATACGGGCTGATCGAGCCGACGTTGGCGAGAAACTCCAGGTTGCGCTCGAGCAGGCCGATCTCGCGCGTGCCGGTTACCTGCATCGCGCGCTCGGAACTCTCCATCACGCTGCGCACGTCATGCGTCTTGCGCTGGCGCTGGCGGGCGAATTCGCGGAAGCCCGATTCGAAGATGTTCTCGATACCGCCGTTGTCGGCACCGCGGCCGCTGACCTCGCGGAACAGCTGGGCCAGATCGCCGCCGGACCAGAAGCGCTCCTCGAATGCCTCGGCATCTTCCATCGCCGCCTTGGTCTGCGTGTACTTGCGGATGATGATCACCCAGGACAGGAACGAGAACACCAGCAGCACCAGCAGCACCAGTTGCACTGGCAGACTCGAGTCCGCGATCAGCGAAAAAATGTTCAGTCCACCGTTCATTGCTTGAAGGTTCTCCGCCAGTTGGCTTGGTTGTCTAGGGTGCGGGTTCGGGAATCAAACCAGTTGGAATCAGATCCGCAGGAATCGGCGCCGGACGCATGCGCTGCAAATCCACGCAGGCCACCCGCACTTGCGCGCGAATCAGGCAGCTGCCGTCCGTCTTCGTGATCGTCTGGGTGAACAGGATACTGGCTGCGCGCCGTTCTTTGACTTCAACCGTTACCGACAGTTCATCATCCAGCAGGGCGGCCTTGAGGAAGTCGATCTGCATGTCGCGCACCATGAAGGCCAATCCGGTGGCCTGCTTGAACGCCATCTGGTCGACCCCCAGCGCGCGCATCCACTCGCTGCGGGCACGCTCCATGAAACGCAGATAGCCGGCGTGATAGACCACGCCACCCGCGTCGGTGTCCTCCCAGTACACCCGCACCGGCCAGCTGAAGGGCGACTCAGACATCGCCCGCCTCGGCATTGAACAGGTCGGCCGGCTGCACCTGCCGCGGCGGCGTCAGCCCCAGGTAGCGCCAGCCCTTGGCGCTGATCATGCGTCCGCGGGCGGTGCGGATCAGGTAACCCTGCTGTATCAGATACGGCTCGACCACGTCCTCCAGCGTGCCGCGGTCCTCGCTCAGTGCCGCGGCCAGCGATTCCACCCCGACCGGACCGCCATCGAAGTTCTCGACGATCAGACCGAGCAGGCGCCGGTCCAGCTCGTCGAAACCTTCCGGGTCGATCTTCAGCATGTCCAGCGCGGCCTGCGCCACCGCCAGCGTGATCTCGCCGCCGGCACGCACCTCGGCATAATCGCGCACCCGGCGCAGCAGGCGGTTGGCGATGCGCGGCGTGCCCCGTGAACGGCGGGCGATTTCCTGCGCCCCTTCCGGCGCGCAGACGATGCCGAGGATGCGCGCCGCCCGCCGCACGATCGCGCTGAGTTCGTCGGCGGTATAGAACTCCAGCCGCTGCACGATGCCGAAGCGGTCGCGCAACGGTGCGGTGAGCATGCCGGCGCGGGTGGTCGCGCCGATCAGGGTGAACGGGGGCAGATCCAGCTTGATCGATCGTGCGGCCGGACCCTCGCCGATCATGATGTCGATCTGGAAGTCCTCCATCGCCGGATACAGCACTTCCTCGACCACCGGCGACAGCCGATGGATCTCGTCGACGAACAGCACGTCGTTCGCTTCGAGATTGGTCAGCAGCGCGGCCAGATCGCCGGCACGTTCAAGCACCGGGCCTGAGGTGGAGCGCAGGTTGACGCCCAGCTCGTTCGCGACGACATGGCTCAACGTAGTCTTGCCCAGCCCGGGCGGCCCGAAGATCAGCACGTGATCGAGCGCACCGCCGCGCTTCCTGGCCGCCTCGATGTAGATCGACAGTTGCTCGCGCACCGCCTGCTGGCCCAGGTATTCGGCCAGCCGCTTCGGCCGGATGGTGGCTTCCAGCGCGTCGTCGTCGAGCTGGGCGGCAGCGGTGATGATGCGGTGTTCGGTCATGCCGCCATTATGGCAGGCCTGCCCTACACATGTAGGAGCCCGCTCGCGGGCGATGCTGTTGCTTTAAATCTTCCAGACATCAGAGCAACAGCATCGCCCGCAAGCGGGCTCCTACCGGAGTTGTTTCAGATTTCGACCTGCGCGCCCAGCTCGATCAGCCGGTTGCCGGGAATGTGGAAGAACGCCGTGGCCGGCAACGCGTTGCGCGCCATGAAAACGAACAGCTTGTCGCGCCACAGCGCCATGCCAGGGCGATCGGTGGCGACGATGGTTTCGCGCGACAGAAAGAACGTGGTATCCATCATGTCGAACGGCAGGTTCGCGCGAGCGCAACGTGTCAGAGCCTGCGGAATGTTCGGGTCTTCGGCGAATCCGAAGCGCAGCTCGAGGCCGTAGAACTCACCGTGCATCGGCGTGATCTCGATGCGCTCATACTCTTCGGCGAGCGGCGTCTCCAGTATCGCCACCGTCAGCATCACGTTGCGCTGGTGCAGCACCTTGTTGTGCTTGAGGTTGTGCAGCAGAGCATGCGGCACCGCCTGCACGTTGCCGGTGAGGAATACCGCGGTACCCGGCACACGCAGCGGCGGATGCTGGACGATGTTCTCGATGAACGGCGCCAGCGCGAGGCCGCCCTGCTTGATCTCGCGCACCACCAGCTCGCGACCGCGCCGCCAGGTGGTCATCATGACGAATACGCCCAGACCCATCGCCAGCGGGAACCAACCGCCGTGCTCGACCTTGATCAGGTTGGCGCTGAAGAACGCCACGTCGACGGTGAGGAACAGCAGGCCGAGGCCGACCACCTGTGGCAGATTCCATTTCCACTGATAGCGCGCGACGATCAACGCAAGCATTGTGGTGATCACCATCGTGCCGGTCACTGCAATACCGTACGCCGCAGCCAGATTCGCCGACGAGCGGAACCCGAGCACCGCGCCGATGATCAGCACCAGCAGCATGCGATTGATCCACGGCACGAAAATCTGGCCGGACATCTCACGCGAGGTATGCACGATGCGCATACGGGGTACATACCCAAGCTGCATCGCTTCGCGCGTCATCGAGAACGCGCCGGAGATCACCGCCTGCGAGGCGATTACCGTCGCTGCGCAGGCGAGCACGATCATCGGATAGAGCAAGGGTTGCGGCACCAGCAGATAGAATGGATTGGCCGCCGCCTTGGGATTCTCCAGCACCAGCGCGCCCTGGCCGAAGTAGTTCAGCAACAGCGCCGGCAGCACGAAGAAAGCCCAGGCGAGACGAATCGGCTTGCGCCCGAAATGCCCCATGTCCGCATACAACGCCTCGGTACCGGTCACTGCCAGCACTACCGCGCCGAGCGCGAAGAATCCTCGCGCATGATTGTGCAGGAAGAACTCCACGCCATAAGTAGGGCTGAGCGCCCGGAGCACCTGCGGGTGGTGCACGATGCCGTTGACGCCCAGCGCCGCGATGCTCAGGAACCACACCACGCACACCGGACCGAACACCACGCCGATCTTGTCAGTGCCGTGCTTCTGCAGCCAGAACAGGCCGAGGATCACCACGATGGTGATCGGCACCACCCAGTGTTCCAGCCCCGGCGCGGCGATTTCCAGACCCTCCACCGCGGAGAGCACCGAGATCGCCGGCGTGATCACGCCATCGCCATAGAACAGCGCCGCACCGAAGATCGCCAGCACCGCGATGACCCAGCGGAGCCGCGGGATATCCCGCACACTGCGCTGCGCCAGTGCCATCAGCGCCATGATGCCGCCTTCGCCCTTGTTGTCGGCGCGCATGATGAACAGCACGTACTTGATCGACACCACGATGACCAGCGCCCAGAAGATCAGGCTCAGTCCGCCCAGCACATTCACCGGGTCCGGCGTGATGCCGCGCTCGCCCAGCACTGTCTGCAGCGTGTACAGCGGGCTGGTGCCGATGTCGCCGTAGACCACGCCGATCGCGCCGAGCGCAAGTGCGGTGAGGCGTTTTTTCGAGTCCAGCGACGGATCGGTATGCAGGTTGTCGTGACTCACGAGATCAACTCCATTACAGAATGTCCGGCAGGGTTGTCATCAACCTGCCAGCGCGGCGCGCAGCGCCTTGCGAATGATGGCTTCAGCGTTGTCGCCTTCGGCGGCAACCTTCTGAACCAGCCGGGTGACTTCGACCGGCTTGTAGCCCAGCTGCTGCAGCGCCACGGTGGCCTCGCCAGCCGCATCCAGCGGCGCACCGTTCCGGACGGTTGCGCCCGGCAGACTGGACACGCCGTCGAGACGATCGCGCAGTTCCACCACGATGCGCTCGGCGGTCTTCTTGCCAATGCCGGGAATCTTGGTCAGCGCAACCACGTCGCCCGCGTGCACCAGCCGCGCGAAGTGGTCGGTGGCGACACCGGACAGCACCGCCAGCGCAATCTTGCCGCCGATCCCGCTGACCTTGAGCAGGTTGCGGAACAGCGCGCGTTCGCTCTCATGCAGGAAGCCGTACAGCGTCACGCCGTCTTCCTTCACTGCATGATGGATGAGCAGGATCACTTCCTTGCCGACACCAGGCAGATCGTAGATCGTCGACATCGGCGCTTCGACTTCGTAACCGACACCGGCGACCTCGACCAGCAGCGAGGGCGGCTGCTTGGAGATCAGGATGCCACGCAGACGTCCGATCATCGGCGTCGCCTCCAGGCCGTGCGCGGAATGCCGACGCGGGACAGGCTGGCGCGGGTGTGTGCATGGGTGACTGCGATCGCCAGCGCATCGGCGGCATCGGCTTGCACGGGACCCTTCAGTCCGAGCAGTACGCCGATCATGTGCTGTACCTGGGTCTTGTCGCTGCGGCCGCTGCCGACCACGGACTGCTTCACTTCGGTTGCTGCATATTCGTGCACCGCAATTCCCCGGCTGACCACCGCGCAAATCGCGGCACCACGTGCCTGGCCAAGCTTCAGCGCCGAGTCCGGGTTGCGCGCCATGAACACACGCTCGATACCGCACTCGGCCGGCTGATGCGCGGCGATGATGTCACACAGTTCGTCAAAGATGCGTTTCAGGCGCAGTGGAAACGTGGCCTCGCCAGCCACCACCAGCGCAGCGTGAAAGACATGGGTGAGCTTGCCGGCATCGTCGACGTCGATGATGCCCACGCCGGTGCGCTGACTGCCCGGGTCGATGCCTAGAATTCGGGTCATCTCGGATGCGATGCGAAAGGCCGTTGGCCTTCCGACTTATTCGGCGGCCTCGGGCGGCAGCACGGCGTTGTGATAGATCTCGTGCACGTCGTCGAGCTCTTCCAGCCAGTCGATCAGGTCGAGCAGGGTCTCCTGCGCCTCGGCGGGAATCGCGACCCGATTGGCCGGGCGCATCACCACTTCCGCATGCGTCGGCTTGAGGCCAGCGGCAAGCAGCGCCTGCTGCACTGCCTCGAAGCTTTCCGGGGCGCACAGCACGGTGCTCTCGCCAGCCTCGTTCACCACGTCGTCGGCGCCGGCATCGAGTGCGGCCTCGAGGATCTTTTCCTCCAGCGCCGCATCACCTGCCGTAGCGAACACCAGCTCGCCGCAGCGATGAAACTGGAACGCCACCGAACCGCTGGTACCGAGGTTGCCACCATGCTTGGTCAGCCCGTGGCGCACGTCGGCGACGGTCCGCACCGGATTGTCGGTGACGCAGTCGATGATCAGGGCGATGCCGGCCGGGCCGTAGCCTTCATAGCGCATCTCGTGCATGTCGGCACCGCCATCGGCGCCGGAACCGCGCTTGATCGCACGGTCGATGGTGTCACGAGTCATGTTCGCCGACAGCGCCTTGTCCACCGCTGATCGCAGCCGCGGATTGGCCGCCGGATCAGCGACCCCGGCGCGCGTGGCGACGGTGATTTCGCGGATCAGCTTGGTGAACACCTTGGCGCGCTTGGCGTCCTCGGCATTCTTGCGACCTTCGATGGACGGACCTCTACCCATGACAGTGCCTGCACTCGATCAGCTGAACGAACCGGGAATTTTACCTGATTTCGGATCGCGTGCCGGAATCCCGCCGTGAGGCAGAACAGCGCGGTTCGTGCCGATCAATCGGCCTCGAAACGGCCCTGGCGCAGGAAACGGGCGACACGCTGGGCTACGTCGGCAGAAAACAGCAGGCCGGTATGGTTCGCTTCCACGACGCAATGGGCGGCCAAGCCAGCCAGCCGGGTTTCCTCGACCGCCACGGTGCCGTCATGCTCACCGACAAAATGGCCCAGCATGGCGCCGAGGCCGAGCGGCATGCGGCCGGCGATCATGCCGACTTCGCGCGGCCCGTCCCAACGCTCGAAACCCTGTTCCAGCAATTCGCGGTTATGTCCCAGCAGCACTTCGCCGCCGCGGCCCCAGGCGGCGAAACCGCGCGCAGCCGCACTGCCCTTCAGTGGCGAGCCCAGACAGACGATGCGGCCGGGCGGCGGGTCGCCTTCGAGGCAGGCGCGCAAAGCCAGCAGGCCGCCGAGGCTGTGACCGACCAGATGCACGGCGTCGCCCTCCGTCGCCAATCCGGTCATGCGTGCCTGCAGCCGATCGAGGATGCGCTGTTGAGTGGCCGCCACACTGAGGTAATCGAAGCGGTGCACGCGAAAGCCGGCCTCGATCAACCGACGATGCAGCATGGACAACGCGAAGCCTCGCATCCACAAGCCGTGCAGCAGGATTACGTGGTCGCTCATGGCATGCCGCCTGGAAGTCGCGCAGGGCGCTGTCGGCGAATCAGCCGGCAGCCTCCTTGCTGGCCGCCACGCGCACATGCAGCTCCTTCAGCTGCGCGTCGCTCACCATGGACGGCGCGTCGGTCATCAAGTCCTGCGCGCTGGTGGTCTTGGGGAAGGCGATCACATCGCGGATCGACTCGGTACCGGCCATCAGCGCGGCGATGCGGTCGATGCCGAACGCCAGCCCGCCATGCGGCGGCGCGCCGAATTTGAGAGCTTTCAGTAAAAACCCGAACTTCCTCTCGGCCTCTTCGGCGCCGATGCCGAGCAATTCGAATACCGTGCTCTGCATCTCCGGCCGGTGGATGCGGATCGATCCTCCGCCGATCTCGTTGCCGTTCAACACCATGTCGTAACCGCGGCTCACCGCGTTGTGCGGATCGGCGCGCAATTGTGCGGCGTCATCCACCTTCGGCGCGGTGAACGGATGATGCAGGGCGACGAAGCGTTGTTCTTCCCCGTCGTACTCGAACATTGGGAAGTCGGTGACCCACAGCGGCTTCCAGCTGTTCTCGACCAGGCCGCGGTCCTTGCCCACCTTCAGCCGCAGCGCACCCATGAAGTCGGTGACGGCCTTCCAGCTGCCGGCACCGATGAACACGATGTCGCCGGTCTGCGCGCCGGTGGCCTTGAGCACGGCGTCCAACGCCGCGTCGTCGAGGAATTTCGCCACCGGCGAACTGATCCCGTCGCGCCCCTTGGCCAGATCCTCGACCTTGAGCCAGGCCAGACCCTTCGCACCGTAGCGCGAAACATACTCGGTGAGGCCGTCGATGTCCTTGCGCGACAGCGTGCCGCCGCCGGGTACGCACAGCGCGGCGACACGGCCATCCGCCGCGTTGGCCGGCTCGGCAAACACCTTGAACTCGACGTGCTTCACCGCGTCGGCAACGTCCGTCAGCTCCAGCGCGATGCGCAGGTCAGGTTTGTCCGAACCGAAACGGCGCATGGCCTCGGCCCAGGTCATGCGTGGGAAGGACGCATCGAGCTCCACCTCCTGCACTTCGCGGAAGACGTGGCGAATGAGCTCCTCTACGAAACCCTGTACGTCCTTTTCCTCGACGAACGCGAACTCCAGATCGAGCTGGGTGAATTCCGGCTGGCGATCGGCGCGCAGATCCTCGTCGCGGAAGCAGCGCGCGATCTGGTAGTAGCGGTCGAAGCCGGCCACCATCAGGATCTGCTTGAACAGCTGCGGCGACTGCGGCAGTGCATAGAACTGACCCGGGTGCACGCGGCTGGGCACCAGGTAGTCGCGAGCTCCCTCGGGAGTGGCCTTGGTCAGGATCGGCGTCTCGACGTCCTGGAAGCCGCGCTCGTCCAGGTAACGGCGCAGGGTCTGCACCAGCTTGATGCGCTTGCGCATCATCGCCTGCATTTCGGGACGGCGCAGGTCGAGGTAGCGGTAGGTCATCCGCATGTCCTCGTTCGGATTCTCATGCATCGCGAACGGCAGATCCTTCGCGGCGTTGAGAATCTCCACCGTGTCGGCAACGAGTTCGACCGTGCCGGTTTTCAGCTTGTCGTTGACCGATACCCGCTGGCGTATCGTGCCGGTGACCCGCAGGCAATATTCGTTGCCGATCTCGTTGGCCAGGGCAAAGGCCGCGCCGTTGTCGCGATCGATCACCAGCTGGGCCAGGCCTTCGTGGTCACGCAGGTCGACGAAGGCAACGTGGGCCTGCAGCCGGATCTTGTTGACCCAGCCGCACAAGGTGACAGTCTGGCCGATCAGCGACTCATCGATAAGGCCGCAGTAATGCGTGCGCATGCGCTTGAAACTCCGGGCAAGCCGCAGTGCGGCTGAAGCAGATGGAAAAGACCGGGAATATTAGCACTGCGATGCCCGCCGGCGGGTTTCCCGCCGGCCAGCCGCTGCGGGGCTGAGTGCCTCCGCAGCAGCCGGACGGAAAGCGGTTACCAGCGACGATCGACCACGAACTGGCCGCGGCAACCGCGATCCACCCATACACCGGCGCGATTCCAACCCCAGCTGTAGCCCTCGGTGCAACGAGTGTCGGACAGCTGCTTCACCAGCCGGACCTCGCCGCGGCGACCGACATCGACCTGGCACAGCTGATAGTGCTTCTTGTTGCTGTCGCACTGCAGGCGGATCTGGCGATCCCAGTCCGGACCCGGACGCCAGCCGTCGCCGTCGGGGCCACCGTAGCCGGGACGACCGCGCCAGGCTTCCGCGAACAATCCGCGACAACCGCGATCTACCCATAGACCCTGCCGATCCATGCCCCAGCTCTGGTCGCGGATGCAGGCGCCCTTCGACTCCTGCCGGGTCAGCTGGGCATCGCGCCAAGGCACCGCGCAACGGTTGAATCTGCCGTTGATGCTTTCACAGCGAATCGTCCTGCCGTCCTGCGCCTGTACCGACGGCGTCACCGCCAGCGACAGGACACCGAGCAAACCGGTCACCACGCCCATCAGGATCTTGTCTGACACATGCATGTGCGTATCTCCTGGTCGAAGTCATCGGTCCACTCGTACCGGCCGAACCCTGTGAATGCCTTGTACAACCTTTTATCCATGGCGACCCACAACGGTGATCAGTCGGGACTCTTGCTGCCCGATGCCGCCGGAGCTGCAGCCGGTGCCGGCGAGGCTGCAGGTGGCGTGGCCGTTGTGGCCGCACTGGCGGCGGGCCGGGTTTCGCCGCTACCACCCGAAGCCTCGGCCAGATTACGCTTCTTGTCGCCGTCCTTCTTGAAATCGGTTTCGTACCAGCCGCTTCCGGCCAATCGGAACGACGGCGCGCTGACCATCCTCCGCAGATGGGGTGCATCGCAGGCGGGGCAGATCGAGGGATCTGTATCGGACAACTTCTGCAGGCGATCGAAGCGGTGACCGCAATGGCTGCATTCAAATTCGTAGATGGGCATGAAAACTCCGGACAGTCCAGCCAACGTAGGGCTGGCAGCGGGTCATTATCGGCGCGTTCGCAAGGAATTCAATGTCCCAACCGGCGCGTGGCGCCGGCCGTACCGCGGGAGTAGCCTGCAACCAGGGGCAAAACGTTCCGGGCATCCCATCGATCACGGTAAATCGGTGAGTTGGACGTATAGACGTCTATACGTCTATTGACGGAATCATGATGCGCCACTAATCTGCAATTGTTGCGACGCAGCAACCCATGAAATGGAGAGTTCCAATGAGCAAACGTTCCAAACCGATCGTACTGGCGTGGCTGCCCGCTGCCGTGCTGCTGGCGTTGTCCGGCACCGCGGCCGCGCAGGATGCCGGCACGCCGCCGGCGACCAAGAAGGCCAAGGAGCTGAGCACCGTCATCGTCACCGGCACCCGCTCCGACAGCCGCACCGAAAGCAGCTCGCTGACCCCGATCGACGTGGTCTCGGCCAAGGTGCTGCAGCAGACCGGCACCAACGACCTGCCGACGGCGCTGGCACGCATCATCCCCTCATTGAACTTTCCGCGCCCGGCGGCAGCCGACACCGCCGACACCCAGCGCCCGGCGCAGCTGCGTGGCCTGTCGCCCGACCAGGTGCTGGTGCTGGTGAACGGCAAGCGCTGGCACCCCGGCGCCATCCTGCTCAACAACGGCGTGATCGGCCGCGGCTCGCAGCCAGTAGATCTCAACACCATCCCGATCTCGGCCATCGACCATATCGAGGTGCTGCGCGACGGCGCTTCGGCGCAGTACGGCTCCGACGCGATCGCCGGCGTGATCAACGTCATCCTCAAGAAGGGCGCCAAAGGCGGCGACGTGGAAGTGAGCGGCGGCCAGTACTCCGCCGGCGACGGGCGCCAGTGGCTGGGTTCGGCCAACTTCGGCATCCCCCTGAGCGGCGACCGCGGCTGGCTGCGCCTCGCGCTGGAAAGCAGCAACGAGGACCACACCAACCGCGCCGGCCCGGACAACCGCTCGCCGGCATGGGCAGCGCTGGGCGTGAACTTCCGCCAGGGCGACCCCTCGGTGCACAGCAGCAACCTGCTGCTCAACGCGCAGTACGACATCACGCCCAACGTGGAGTTCTACGCGTTCGGCCACTTCAGCCACCGCGACAGCGTCTCGCCGGCGTTCTTCCGCTATGGCCTCAATAGCCCCAAGCCCAACAACCCGCTGATGGCCTCGGTATACCCGGACGGCTTCCTGCCGCTGGAAAACGCCGACTCCAACGACCAGTCGCTGGTGGCCGGGCTGCGCGGCAACGTTGACGGCTGGCGCTGGGACGTGAGCGGCAACTACGGCGGCAACCGCGTGCGCTACGAGACGCGCAACAGCCTCAACTACGCCTACCTGCACGACTTCGGCACCACGCCGACGGTGTTCCGCGACGGCATCCTGAAGGCCACCCAGCAGTCCTTCGATATCGACATCGCCAAGGACTTCAGGCCCGGCTGGCTGCCCAACCCGGTGACGATGGCCTTCGGCACCGAGTACCTGCGTCAGACCTATGCCATCCGGGCGGGCGACCTGCCCTCCTGGTACGTGGGCACCTCCGGCGTCTCCGGCGGCGCGCAGGGCTTCGCAGGCTGGCAGCCCGCCAATGCGGTGAACGCCTCGCGCCACGACGTGGCCGAGTACATCGACTTCGAGACCAATCTCACCGACAAGCTCGGCACCTCGCTGGCGGTGCGCCACGAGGACTACTCCGACTTCGGCAACACCACCTCGGGCGCACTGGCCGCGCGCTACGATTTCACCGACAGCTTCGCCCTGCGCGGCAGCGCATCTACCGGCTTCCGCGCGCCCTCGCTGGGACAGGAATACTTCTCGCAGATCGGATCGCTGTTCTACGGCAACGGAGCCTTGCCCGGCCTTCCCGCAGGCATCTACAACCGCGGCCTGGTCCCGGTGGGCAGCCAGATCGCCACCCTGCTGGGCGCCGAACCGCTGAAGCCGGAAAAATCGAAGAACTTCACGCTGGGCGCGGTGTGGAACGCCACCGACGCGCTCAACCTGAGCCTGGATCTCTACCAGATCGACATCACGAACCGCATCGCGCTGTCCGGTGCGATCTCCACCACCACCCCGGCGGTGGTCAGCTACCTGGCCGCCCACGGCGTCACCAACCTCAACTACAGCAGCGTCAACTACTTCACCAACGCGGGCGACACGCGAACCCGCGGCGTCGATTTCGTGGGCACCTACCTGGCGGACTTCGGCAGCGCCGGCACGCTGACCACGACGCTCAGCGCCAACTACAACCAGAACAAGGTCACCAGCATCAAGCCCAACCCTGCGGTACTGAGCAGCCTGGGCAACACGGGCTTTGTGCGCCTCAACCGCCAGGACATCAAAGGCTATCTCGGCAACTCCTCGCCGCGCAGCAAGCTGATCCTCAACGAGCAGTACGAGATCGGTCAGTGGAGCTTTACCGGCACGCTCACCCGCTACGGCAGGTACACCAGCTACGTGAGCAGCCTCGCAACCTACAACCCAGCGAAGGGCATCGTCGATCAGACCTTCAACCCCAAGTGGATCCTGGACCTGGCAGGCAACTATCACTGGCAGAACTGGGCTTTCACGCTGGGCGTGGACAACGCGCTGAACATCCACCCCGACAAGAACATCGCCAACAACAGCAACAATGGCACGCTGCCGTATTCGACCTTCTCGCCGTTCGGCTACAACGGCGCCTACGTGTACGGCAAGGTGCGCTACAGCTGGTGAAGCCGGTCATCCGGACACCCAAAAAAATCCCGGCTCGCGCCGGGATTTTTTTTCGCCACTTCAACCCTGCTTGAATTCCAGATGGCCGCCGGCGGCATCCACTGCGACGGTGCTGCCGGACGGGTAGCGGCCTTCGAGAATCTCCCGCGCCAGCGGGTTCTCCAGTTGCTGCTGGATCGCCCGCTTCAAGGGCCGTGCACCATAGACCGGGTCGAAACCCGTGTTGCCAAGCAGCGCCAGCGCAGCATCGCTTATCTCCAGTTTCACCTGGCGCTCGGCCAGACGCTTCTCCAGATAGGCCAGCTGGATCCTGGCGATCGCGCGAATCTGCGTCTTGTCGAGCGGACGGAACACCACGATCTCGTCGAGCCGGTTGATGAACTCCGGACGGAAGTGAGCCTGCACCACGCCCATCACCGACGCCTTCATCTGCGTGTACTGCTCCTCGGCATCGCCGCCTTCGCTGTTCTCGGAGGCGTCCTGGATCATCTGCGAGCCGAGGTTCGAGGTCATCACGATCACGGTGTTGCGGAAATCGACCGTGCGACCCTGGCCATCGGTGAGTCGGCCGTCGTCGAGCACCTGCAGCAAGATGTTGAACACGTCCGGGTGTGCCTTCTCCACCTCATCGAGCAGGATCACGCTATACGGCCGGCGGCGCACCGCCTCGGTGAGATAACCACCCTCCTCATAGCCGACGTAACCCGGCGGTGCACCGACCAGCCGGCTCACCGAATGCTTCTCCATGAACTCGCTCATGTCGATGCGCACCATCGCATCGGTGGTGTCGAACATGAACTCGGCCAGCGCCTTGCACAGCTCGGTCTTGCCCACACCGGTGGGGCCGAGGAACAGGAACGAGCCGTTCGGCCGGTTCGGATCGGACAGGCCGGCGCGGGAACGGCGGATCGCATCGGAGACCGCGTGCACCGCCTCGTCCTGGCCGACCACGCGCTTGTGCAGCTGATCCTCCATGTGCAGCAGCTTGTCCCGCTCGCCCTCGAGCATCTTGTTGACCGGGATGCCGGTCCAACGGCTCACCACCTCGGCGATTTCCTCGGCGGTGACCTTGTCCTGCAGCAGCTTGAAATCCTGCGTCTCGGCCGCCTGCGCGGCAGCGAGCTGCTTCTCCAGCTCCGGCAGCCTGCCGTACTGGATCTCGCTCATCTTCGCGTAGTCCTGCCGGCGCTGGGCTGCGTCGAGTTCCTGCCGGGCCTGCTCGATCTGTTCCTTCACCTTGGTCGCGCCCTGCAGCGCGGCCTTCTCGGACTTCCAGATCTCATTGAGATCGGAGAACTCGCGCTCCAGCTTCTCGATATCGGTTTCGAGGTCGGCCAGACGCTGCTTGGATTCGCTGTCCTTTTCCTTCTTCAGCATCTCGCGCTGGATCTTCAGCTGGATCAGCCGGCGCTCCAGCCGATCGAGTTCCTCCGGCTTGGAGTCGATCTCCATGCGAATGCGCGACGCCGCCTCATCCATCAGGTCGATCGCCTTGTCCGGCAGCTGCCGGTCGGCGATGTAGCGGTGCGACAGCGTGGCAGCGGCAACGATCGCCGGGTCGGTGATCTCGACACCGTGATGCACCGCGTAGCGCTCCTTCAATCCCCGCAGGATCGCGATGGTGTCTTCGACACTCGGCTCGCCCACGAAGACTTTCTGGAAGCGGCGCTCCAGCGCAGCGTCCTTCTCGATGTACTTGCGGTATTCGTCCAGCGTGGTGGCGCCGATGCAGTGCAGCTCGCCGCGCGCCAGCGCCGGCTTGAGCATGTTGCCCGCATCCATCGCGCCCTCGGCCTTGCCGGCACCCACCATGGTGTGCAATTCGTCGATGAACAGGATGATCTGGCCTTCGTTCTTGGCCAGATCGTTGAGCACGGCCTTCAGGCGCTCCTCGAACTCGCCGCGGAATTTCGCACCGGCGATCAGCGCGCCCATGTCCAGCGCCAGCACTCGCCGATCACGCAGGCCTTCGGGCACCTCGCCCTTGATGATGCGCTGGGCCAGCCCTTCGACGATGGCGGTCTTGCCCACGCCAGGCTCGCCGATCAGCACCGGATTGTTCTTGGTGCGCCGCTGCAGCACCTGAATCGTGCGACGGATCTCTTCGTCGCGGCCGATCACCGGATCGAGCTTGCCGGATTCGGCGCGCGCAGTGAGGTCGATGCAGTATTTTTCCAGTGCCTGGCGCTGCTCCTCGGCGTTCTCGCTCTGCACTTTCTCGCCGCCGCGAAGCTTGTCGATCGCCGCTTCCAGATTCGGCTTGGTGGCACCGGCCGCCTTCAGTGCGGTACCCAACTCACCCTTGTCCTCCAGCGCCGCCAGCACGAACAACTCACTCGCGATGAACTGATCGCCGCGCTGCTGCGCCAGCTTGTCGGTGAGGTTGAGCAGCCGGTTCAGATCGTTACCCAGATTGATGTTGCCCTCCTGTCCGCTGACCTTGGGCAGGCGCTCCAGCAAGTCATTGACACGTTGCTGCAGCGCCGGCACGTTGACCTGCGCCTGGGTCAGCATCGGCGCGGTCGAGCCGCCCTGCTGAGTGAGCAGCGCCGCCATCACGTGCACTGGCTCGAGCATGTTGTTGTCGCGGCCCACGGCCAGCGACTGGGCGTCAGCCAGCGCCTGCTGGAAACGCGAAGTGAGTTTGTCCATGCGCATGTCGTTGATCCCGTCTGGTGATTTGCGTCCGAGGAATTGACGGCAGGGCCGTCGCTGGCTGCAACGTGCGGGCGCCGCACAACGAATCAAGATCGCCACGCCCCAATGTATCCGCATTGAACACAGGCGGCACAGGCGATTTTCACATTCGGTTTGTTAGGGTCATGACGATGTCTACGGCCACACCCGCTATCGCCTTGGCACCTCGCAATCCGCTCCCGCCACCGCCGTTGCCCGACGCCGGCACGCGCTGGGCAGTCTTTCTCGACGTCGACGGCACCTTGCTCGACTTTGCCGACGACCCGCTGGCGGTTCGACCCGGCGCTCCGCTGCTGGCACTTCTGCATGCATTGCGCCAGGCGCTCGGCGGCGCGCTGGCACTGGTCAGCGGTCGCACGCTGGCCGAACTCGACCGCCTGTTCGCCGCTTCGCACTGGGCCGCCGCCGGGTTGCACGGATTGCAGTTGCGCCACGCCGACGGCAGCTGCCGGAATTTCACCGTCGCTGCCGCACAGCAAGCACGTATGCACGACGTCGCGCGCGCGCTGGCCGCACGCTTCGATGGCGTGCAGGTGGAAGACAAGCACGCCGCGGTGGCCTTGCATTGCCGCCGCTCGCCGGCGCAGCTGCCGGCTCTGCACGAAGCGGCCATCGCCGTGATCACGCAGCTGCCCGGCTACGAACTGCAGCCGGGCAATCTGGTGCTGGAGTTCAAACCGTCCGGCATGGACAAGGGCCGCGCGGTGCTGGAGTTGCTGCAGCGCGCGCCGTTTGCCGGTCGCCAGCCGGTGTACCTGGGCGACGACCTTACCGACGAACATGCGTTCGCCAGCGTCAACGCCCGACACGGGCTCAGCGTACGGATCGGCGCGCGCGAACCGAGCCTGGCCACATTCACCTTGGCTGGCCCCGCCGCAGCGGAAGCCTGGCTGACCCGCGTCCTGGACGCCCTTACGCACGGAGCCTCCACCCATGTCCGAATCCCCCAAGGAGATCCCTCAAAAGGAGATCCGACCCGCCAGCCTTGAGCTTGGCGTGATCGGCAACGGCAGTGTCGCCGCCCTGATCGACAACCAGGCGCGCATCGTCTGGTGCTGCCTGCCTCGTTTCGATGCCGACGCGAGCTTCTGCGCCCTGCTTTCACCGACGACCGAGGGCGGCGACTGGGCCATCGAACTGGAGGATTTCGAACGCGCGGAACAGTTCTACCTGGCCAACACGGCCGTGCTGGTGACACGCTTGTTCGACCACCACGGTGGCGCCATCGAGATCACCGACTTTGCGCCACGCTATCGCTCGAACGGGCGTTTCTACCATCCGGAAATGCTGACGCGCCGGGTGGCCCCGATCAGCGGATCGCCCCGCCTTCGTATCCGGATGCGCCCGCTGTGCGGCTACGGCGCAAGAGTCGCGCAGACCACTTCCGGCAGCAATCACATCCGCTACCTGCTCAGCGATGTGGTGCAACGGCTGACCAGTGACGTGGCTCCGCCGCTGATCGAGCGGGGCCTGACGTTCGGGCTCGACCGGCCCGCGCACTTCGTGTTCGGCCCGGACGAAACCCTCGACGACAACGTGACCGACTTCGTCCACCTGGCGCTGGAGCGCACGCTGGACTATTGGCGCGAGTGGGTGCGCTACCTCTCGATTCCGTACGAATGGCAGGCCGCGGTGATCCGCGCGGCCATCACGTTGAAACTGTGCCAGTACGAAGCCACCGGTGCGATCGTGGCAGCGCTGACCACGTCGATCCCGGAATCGGAAGGCACCGCGCGCAACTGGGACTACCGTTACTGCTGGCTGCGCGATGCCGCTTTCACCGTGCGCGCGCTCAACCGGCTGGGCGCAACGCGCACGATGGAGGAGTACATCCGCTTCGCCTTCAACCTGGTCGCCAACAAGGACACCAGCGAGCTTGGCCCGGTGTTCGGCATCACCTTCGAGGGCGAGCTGCCCGAGCGCCAGGTGGATACGCTCAGAGGTTATCGCGGCATGGGCCCGGTGCGGGTGGGCAACGATGCCTGGCGGCAGCGCCAGAACGATGTCTACGGGTCGGTGGTGCTCGCTTCGGCACAACTGTTCTTCGACGTCCGGCTCGAACACCGCGGCGACGAGGTGATGTTTCGGCGGCTCGAGCGGATGGGCACAGTGGCGCTGCGCATGGCCGAGCAGACCGACGCCGGACTGTGGGAATACCGCGGCCGCTCCGCCGTGCATACCTATTCCGCCGCGATGTGCTGGGCCGCCTGCGACCGCCTGGCGCACATCGCCACCGAGCTTGGACTGGACGACCGCGCGCGGTACTGGCATGAGGAAGCCGTGCAACTGCATGCGCGGATCGAGGCGCGCGCATGGAACGAACAGCTCGGCTACTTCGTCGATGCCTACGACGGCGAACACCTGGACGCCAGCCTGCTGTTGCTGGCCGATATCGGCTTCATCGACGCGGCCGATCCACGCTTCGTCGCCACCGTCGATGCGATCGGCGCGGCCCTGGGCCGGGGCGATTATCTGTTCCGCTATATCGCACCGGACGACTTCGGCGCGCCTGAGACCAGCTTCAACATCTGCACGTTCTGGTACATCGAGGCACTCGCCGCCACCGGCCGCAAGGAGCGGGCGCGAATGATGTTCGAGCACATGCTGAAACAGCGCAACGCACTGGGCCTGCTGTCCGAGGACATCGCGCCCGGCAGCGGCGAGCACTGGGGCAACTATCCGCAAACCTATTCGCTGGTCGGCCTGATCCAGGCGGCGATGCGGCTGTCGAGGCGCTGGGAGGACGCGCTGTGACCACGCCGCTGCCATCCGGCGCCCGCCTGGTGGTGGTATCCAATCGCGTTGCGCTGCCACGCCAGGCCGCGCCCGGCGGACTCGCCTCGGCACTGCAAGCCGCGCTGCGCGAACGCGGTGGCCTGTGGTTCGGCTGGAGCGGCAAGCTCGCCGCCGAAACCGGCGCCGAACTGCACCGGTTGCACGACGCGAAAGTCGACTACGCCACCATCGACCTGTCGCATGCCGACTACGACGATTTCTACACCGGCTTCGCCAACGGCGCGCTGTGGCCGATGCTGCATTACCGGCCCGACCTGGTCGATTACCAGCGCAGCCATCTGCACGGCTACCTGCGGGTCAACGAACTGTTCGCCGACCGGCTGCAGCAGCTCATCACGCGCGACGACATCATCTGGGCACACGACTACCACCTGATTCCGCTGGCCGCGATGCTGCGCCGGCGCGGCGTGAAAAACCGCATCGGCTTCTTTCTGCACACGCCGCTTCCCGCCGCCGGTCTGCTGATCGCCCTGCCCAACCACCGCGAGCTGCTGGAAACATTGGCCAGCTACGACCTCATCGGCGTGCATACCGCCCGCGATCTGCGCGCGCTGGAAGACTATTTCCTGCACGAGACCGGCGCCACGATGCGCCGCGACGGACGCATGCGCAGCGCGAACGGGCGCCTGTTCCGCGCCGCTGCCTTCCCAATCAGCGTCGACACCGCAGGCCTTGCCGAGATGGCGCGCGCCGCTGCATCGAACCGGGAAATCGGTCAGCTGCGCGACAGTCTGGAAGGCCGCCTGCTGATCATCGGCGTCGATCGCCTGGATTATTCCAAAGGCCTGCCCCAGCGCTTCCAGGCGTATGCGCGGCTGCTCGAGCGAACGCCCGAACTGCACCGGCGGATCACCTTCCTGCAAATCGCCCCACCCTCGCGCGGCGCGGTGCTGGAATACCGGCAGATACGCCGCGAACTCGAACGCAGCGCCGGCCACATCAACGGCAAATACGCCGCGCCGGACTGGTCCCCGGTCCGCTACATCAACAAGTCGTTCCCCCATCGGCTGCTGACCGGTTACTACCGCAGCGCGCGGGTCGGACTGGTAACCCCGCTGCGCGACGGCATGAACCTGGTGGCCAAGGAGTACGTGGCCTCGCAGGATCCGGACGATCCCGGCGTGCTGGTGCTGTCGCGCTTCGCCGGCGCAGCTCAGGAACTTGCCGACGCGCTGCTGGTGAACCCCGCCGACACCGAGGAAGTCGCCGATGCGCTGGAACGCGCGCTCGGCATGCCGCTGGCCGAACGGCGCGAACGCTGGAACGCGATGATGGCAGTGCTTCGGAAAAACGACATCACCGCCTGGCGCGTGGCGTTCCTGCGGGCCCTGTGCCGCTAGCTGCGTCGTTAGAGATGCCCGTGCCTACGCCAGCCAGATCAGGCTGGCGAAACGGCCGCTGTGGGCGCCATCGCGGCGATAGGAATAGAACCTCGAGTCGGCGTAGGTGTCGAAGCTGCCGCCGTGGATCCGCGTGACACCGGCCGCCGCCAGGCGCTGCCGCGCCAGTCCCGCCAGATCGCACTGCCAGTGACCGGGCCGGCTCGGCGCGAAACAGTCCGCCGCTGTCGCGTCATGCGCCACGAACGCGGCGCGGACTTCCTCGCCCACTTCGTACGAAGCCGCGCCGATACACGGCCCCAGCCATGCCAGCAATCGCGCAGGCGATGTCTGCAACTGTTCCACCGTCGCCTCCAGCACGCCGCCGGCCAGGCCGCGCCAGCCGGCATGCGCCGCGGCAATTTCACTGCCGTCGTCAGTACAGAACAGCACCGGCAGGCAGTCGGCGGTGAGGATCGAAAGCACGGTGCCCGGAATGTGGGATACCGCGGCATCCGCTTGCGGTTCGTCCGGGCTGGGCAGCGGCCCCAGCTCGGCCACGGTGACACCATGGACCTGGTGCAGCCAGCGTGGCAGCGCCGGCAACGCCAGCGCCTGCTGCAGCGCGCTGCGATTGGAATGCACCGCATCGGCCGAATCGCCGCTGCGCAAGCCGAGGTTGAAGCGTTCGAACGGCCCCGTCGACAGGCCCGGCCCCAGCCGCGTGGTGACGGCGGCATGCACCCGGGGCGGAGCCGGCCAGTCGGGAAAGATCCAGATGTCGGTCATGATCGCGGGGGAAATCGCTGAGCGGGGATAGCACAGCTTAAACGAAGCCTGCCGCGCAGCGGCATTTCCCGCCGCGTGGATCAGTAATGGTCCGGGCCGTGTTCGAGCAGATCCGCCCGCAGCGCTTCGATCAACGCCCATTGATCGGCCGGCCGCTCGGCTGCGAACGACAACGCTTCGCCGCTGATCGGATGGATGAACGACAGTTTCTCGGCGTGCAATGCCTGCCGGCGGAATCCGCGCAGCATGGCGATCAGCTCCGTACCGGCACCCTTGGGCAGCTTCAGGCCGCCGCCGTACAACGGGTCGCCGATCAGGGGATGGCCGATATGCGCCAGGTGCACGCGGATCTGATGGGTGCGGCCGGTCTCCAGCTGGCATTGCAGCAGGCTGTGCGCCCGAAAACGTTCGCGCAGCCGGTAATGGGTCACCGCACGCTTGCCGTCCTCTTCGTCGCGCACCGCCTGTCGCAGGCGGTCGCCCATGCTGCGGCCAATCGGCTCGTCGACCGTGCCGCCGGCCACCATAGTGCCCAGCACCACCGCCTCGTATTGCCGCTCCACCTCGTGCCGCGACAGGAGATCGACCAGCGCCGTATACGTCGGCAGTGTCTTTGCCACCACCATCAGGCCGGAAGTGTCCTTGTCCAGCCGGTGGACGATGCCGGCCCGCGGCAACTCGGCCAGCTTGGGATCGTGATGCAGCAACGCATTGAGCAAGGTGCCCGCCGGATTGCCGGCGCCCGGATGCACCACCAGCCCGGCCGGCTTGTTCAGCACGAGCAGATGCTCATCCTCATGCACGATGTCCAGCCCGATGTCTTCCGGCGCACTGGTCACCTCGTTTTCCAGCTCGACCTGCAGCCGCACCTGCTCGCCGCCGCGCAGCAACTGCCGCGGCGGCGCCTGCGCCCCGTCCAGGGTCACCGCGCCGGACTTGATCCAGCCGCTGAGCCGCGAACGTGAATAATCAGGGAACATCTCGGCCAAAGCCTGGTCGAACCTGCGTCCTGCCGCAGCCAGCGGTACCTCCGCCTCGTGCCGGATCGTGGTCATGCCGCGCTCCGCGGGCTGTGGCCGGTTTCGGCTATCATGCCTTTTCGTTCAAACATACTGAATTCATTCCTATGCGCCTATCAATGGGCTTGTCCAAGCTGCCGATGTTCAAATTGCCTGCCCTGAAAGTGCTCGCGGTGCTCGCGCTCGTGGTGTCCATGAGTGCTTGTTCGATGTTCAGATCGAAGCAAGCCACCATCGACAACATGCCGCTGGAAGCGCTGTACAACAACGCGCATGCCTCACTGCAGAATGCCGACTACTCGGCGGCCAGCAAGGCCTACCAGCGCCTGATCGCGCGCTTCCCGTCGGGCGAGTACAACGAACAGGCCCAGCTCGATCTGGCCTACTCGCAGTACAAGGACAACCAGCCGGATGATGCGTTGTCGACCGTGAACCGCTTCATCAAGACCTATCCGACCCACAAACACGTTGATTATGCCTACTACCTGCGCGGTCTGATCAATTTTGATCGCACCAGCGGCGTGATCGAGCGCTATATCAGCCGGCAAGGTTCGCAGGCCCGTCGCGATCAGGGCTACAACCTGCAGGCGTTCGACGACTTCTCCGAGCTGTCGCGGCGCTTCCCCGACAGCGCGTACACCGCCGACGCACGCCAGCGCATGATCTACCTGCGCAACGTGCTGGCCCAGTACGAAATCAACGTGGCCGAGTTCTACCTGCGCAACAAGGCCTATATCGCCGCGGCCGATCGCTCGCAGTACGTGATCGAGCATTACCAGGAGGCGCCGCAGGCCGGCGACGCACTGGCCATCCTCACCCGCAGCTATCTGGCGCTGGACCAGAAGATCCTCGCCGACCAGACCCGCCAGGTGCTGGCGCTGAACTACCCGAACCATCCCTACCTGACCGATGCCAAGTGGCCGCATGCCCCGTCCACCTTGCGCAAGATGGTGCCGTTCTCGGGCCATCATTGATCTTTATCGACCATCCGTCATAAGAGAGCCGGCGCACACGCGCCGGCTTTTTTTATGAGGATTTCGCAAGCCCCGCACCCTCGCCCCAACCCTCTCCCCAGTGGGGAGCCGGGGCAGTTGTGCCCTGCGGGTTCGGCTCCGGCCACTTCGATGAAATCGTCTGCGTCGAGGCTCAACGCCAACCGGAAGTAATGGGATAGCGCCGCTCGCGCCCGAAGGCCCGCGTGGTCACGCGCGGCCCCGGAGCCGACTGCCTGCGCTTGAACTCGTTCAGCAGCACCAGCCGCACCACGCGACGCACGGTGTCGGCAGGAAAACCCTGCGCGGCGATCTCCGCCTGCGACTGCTCGGCTTCGATGAAACGGGCAAGTATCGCGTCCAGCTCGTCGTACGGCGGCAGCGAATCCTGGTCGGTCTGGTTGTCGCGCAGCTCGGCCGAGGGCGGACGGTCGATCACCGCGGAGGGAATCGCCTCGGGCTCGCCCAGGCGGGCCGCATGCGCGTTGCGCCAGCGCGACAGGCGATAGACCACGGTCTTGTAGACGTCCTTCAGCGGCGCGTAGGCGCCGCACATGTCGCCGTACAAGGTGGCATAGCCTACCGCCATCTCGCTCTTGTTGCCGGTGGCCAGCAGCAGGCGGCCGTGCTTGTTGGAGAGCGCCATCAACGTCACGCCGCGCGTGCGCGACTGCAGGTTCTCCTCGGTGGTATCGGCCGGCTTGCCGGCGAACGCAGGCGCCAGAGCGCCGAGGAAGGCATCGACCATCGGCTCGATGTCGATGATGTGGTATTCCACGCCCAACTGCTCGGCCTGCGCGCGGGCGCCGTCCAGCGACAGCTGCGAGGTATAGCGCGTAGGCATCATGACTGCCGTCACGCGCTGCGGGCCCAGCGCGTCCACCGCCAGCGCGAGTGTCAGCGCCGAATCGATACCGCCGGAAAGGCCGAGCAGCACGCCCGGAAAACCGTTCTTGTCGATGTAGTCGCGGATGCCGCGCACCAGTGCGGCATACAGCGTGGCCTCGGGCGACGTATCGGGCACGCTGGGCCAGCCGTCGGCTTGCAGTATGCGTGTCTCGCTGTCGAACTCCGCCCACAGCATCGCGTCGACGAAGTTGGGCGCGCGCGCCGCGATGCTGCCGTCGCCGTTCACCAGCAGCGAGCCGCCGTCGTAGACCACCTCGTCCTGGCCGCCGATCAGGTTCAGATAGATGATGGCGCAGCCGGTTTCCTGCGCGCGTGCCGTCAACACCTGTTCGCGCTCGCCCTGCTTGGCGTCGTCCCATGGCGAGGCGTTGATCACCACGATCAGCTCGGCGCCGCCGGCGGCGGCTTTCGCCGCGGGCTCCGGCTCCCAGATGTCTTCGCAGATAAGCACGCCCACGCGTACGCCGTCGATCAGCGCGACGGCGCTGTCGCTGCCGGGGCGAAAGTAGCGCTTGTCGTCGAACACGCCGTAGTTGGGCAGCGCCTGCTTATGCGTGGTGAACTCGATGCGGCCGCCGCGCAGCAGGCTGGCGGCGTTGTACACCTCGCCCTCGCTGTGCGGATGACCCACCAGCATGGCCACACCATTGGTGGCGCCGGCCAGCGCATTGAGTTCGCACTGGCAGGCGGCGAGAAAACTCGGACGCAGCAGCAGGTCTTCCGGCGGATAACCGCTCAACGTCAGCTCGGGAAACACCGCCAGCGCCGCACCACCTTCACGCGCCTGCACCATCAGATCGCCCACCTTGGCCGCGTTGGCCGCGACGGCGCCGACCGGGAAATCGAGCTGCGCAAGCGCGAGGCGTAGGGAGGACATGCCGATGAATCCGTATTTCGGGGTAGCTCCCTATGATACCCGAGGCGCCCATGAACCCTTGGAATTCAGCCTACCCGCTGGACCAGCAGCAGCGCCGCCAGCGCGAACATGAAGGCCGCCACGGCCACGTCGAACACGCGCCACGCCACAGGGCTGCGGAACACCGGCAGGAGCACGCGCGCGCCATAGCCCAACGAGAGAAACCACAGCACGCTGGCCGTGGATGCGCCTGCGGCGAACGCCCAGCGTCCGTCGCCGCCGTATTGGGTGGACAGGCTTCCCAGCAGCACCACCGTGTCGAGGTATACGTGCGGGTTGAGCAAGGTGAAACCCAGACAGGCGAGCACGACCCGCCGCCGGCTCCCCGCGCCGTCGCTGACCGGCTGCAGACCGCTCTCGCCTCGCCAGGCGCGCCATAGCGCCAATGCCGCGTAGGCAGTCAGGAACATCGCACCGGCGTAGCGCAGCCACTGCAGCAAGCCGGGATGCTGCTGCACCGCCAGCCCCATGCCCGTCACCCCCAGCAGGATCAGGCAGATATCCGCCAGGATGCATACCAGCACCACGGCACCGACGTGGTTGCGCTGCAGCCCCTGCCGCAACACGAAGGCGTTCTGCGCGCCGATGGCGATGATCAGGCCCGCGCCAGCGCCAAGCCCGGCCAGGTAAGCCGTAGAAAACATGGGGATATCTCTCGGGAAAGAACCGCCACCCTGGCGCACATGCATGATTTAGTAAAACTAAATATCCTTAGGTCTGTTTAGTTTTTCTAATGCACCAACGAAATCACCATGAAGGCGTACATCAGTGCGGCTATGGGCCCTGCCCTTCGTCAACGGCTTGCGTGCTGGAGGCGTTTTCCCAACCCAACGAGTGCCCGCCCATGAGTCTCCTCAATCCCCAACTCGCGGCCTTTGCCGCCGTGCTGGAGGAGGGCAGCTTCGACGGAGCAGCCCAGCGGCTCGCGCTGACGCCATCGGCGATCTCGCAACGGATCAAGGCGCTGGAGGATCGCCTGGGCCAGGTGCTGATCCTGCGCCGCACGCCATGCACGGCCACGCCCGCTGGCGAGCAGTTGCTGCGCAGCGTGCAGCAGATGCGGCTGCTGGAAACCGAAACGCTGAAGGCCTTCCATGTGGAGTCGGCCGGCACCGGATCGGCCTCCGTCGCGATCGCCGTCAATGCCGATTCGCTCGCCACCTGGTTCGTGTCCGCGCTGGCGGACCTGCACGAGCGGCACGGGATGCTGTTCGACGTGCGCGTGGAAGACCAGGACCATTCCACCGACCTGCTGCGCGACGGTTCGGTGCTCGGCGCCATCACCGCCATCGCCAGGCCGGTGCAGGGCTGCAGCGTGAAGAAGCTGGGCGTGATGCGCTACCTGCCGGTCGCTTCGCCCGCCTTCGTCGCGCGACACTTCGCGCGAGGCGTCGACGCCGCCTCGCTGGGCAAGACGCCGATGCTGGTGTTCAATCGCAAGGACGCGCTGCAATGGCGCTTCATCCACAGCGTGACGCGCGCGCGGTTGGCGCCGCCGATGCATTACCTGCCCTCCTCCACGGCCTTCGTGGAAGGTGCAGCGCTGGGCATGGGCTGGGCGATGGCGCCCGAGAGCATGCTTGAACAACCGTTCGCCGAAGGAACGCTCAAAGCGATCGCTCCCGGCCGCTGGCTGGATGTGCCGCTGTACTGGCAGCACTGGTCGATCCGATCAGCCACGCTGTCGACGGTGACGGCGGCGTTGCTGCTGGCCGCCCGCCGGGGCCTGCGAAACCCATAGCGCGCTTGACCGCGGGATTGCCCCAAAGAAAAAGGGCCGCGTCACCGCGGCCCTATTCTTGCCGTTCGTGCCTACCCGGTTACTTCTTCATCAGGCCCGCAAGGGTCTTGCCGAGATCGGCCGGCGACTTCACCGTGGTGACGCCCGCCTTCTCCAACGCCGCGAACTTCGCCGCGGCGGTGCCCTTGCCGCCGGAGATGATCGCGCCGGCATGGCCCATGCGCTTGCCGGCCGGAGCCGAGGCGCCCGCGATGAACGAGACCACCGGCTTCCTGACGTACTCGCCGATGAACTCCGCCGCATCTTCCTCGGCGCTGCCGCCGATTTCGCCGACCATGATGATGCCTTCGGTCTGCGGGTCGTCCTGGAACAATTTCAGGCAGTCGATGAAGCTGAGGCCGTTGATCGGGTCGCCGCCGATGCCGATGCAGGTGGACTGGCCCAGGCCTTCGTTGGTGGTCTGGAACACGGCTTCATAGGTCAGCGTGCCGGAGCGCGACACGATACCGACCTTGCCCGGCATGTGGATGTGGCCCGGCATGATGCCGATCTTGCACTCGCCCGGGGTGATGATGCCGGGGCAGTTCGGCCCGATCAGCACGATCTCCGGATGCTGCTGCAGCACGTTCTTCACGCGCAGCATGTCGAGCACCGGGATGCCTTCGGTGATCGCCACGATCACCTTGATGCCGGCGTCGATCGCTTCGAGGATCGAATCGGCCGCGTACGGCGGCGGCACGAAGATCACCGACGCATCGGCGCCGGTTTCGAGCACGGCCTCATCGACCGAGTTGAAGACCGGCAACCCGATGTGTTCGGAACCACCCTTGCCCGGGGTCACGCCGCCGACGACCTTGGTGCCGTAGTCGAGGCACTGCTGTGCATGGAAGGTGCCCTGCTGGCCGGTGAAGCCCTGCACGATCACCTTGGTGTTCTTGTTGACCAAAACGCTCATTCGTTTGCTCCTCAGCCCTTGGCCGCAGCCACGGCTTTCTGGGCCGCGTCGTTGAGATCATCGGCCGGCGTGATCGCCAGGCCGGAATTGGCCAGCAGTTCGCGGCCCTGATCGACATTGGTGCCCTGCAGGCGCACCACCACGGGAATCTTCAGGCCCACTTCCTTGACCGCGGCAATGATGCCTTCGGCAATCAGGTCGCAGCGCACGATGCCACCAAAGATGTTGACCAGGATGCAATTGACCTTGTCCGAGGACAGGATCAGCTTGAACGCCTCAGTGACGCGCTCCTTGGTGGCGCCGCCGCCGACGTCGAGGAAGTTGGCCGGCTCGCCGCCTGCCAGCTTGATCACGTCCATCGTGGCCATCGCCAGACCGGCGCCGTTGACCATGCAGCCGATGGTGCCGTCCATCGTCACGTAGTTGAGGTTGTTCTGCAGCGCGGCCGCTTCGGCGGCGTCTTCCTGGGTCAGGTCGCGCATCGCGGCCAGGTTCGGATGACGGAACTCGGCGTTGTCGTCGGAGTTCACCTTGCCGTCGAGTGCGGCGAGGTTGCCGTCTTCCAGCACGGCGAGCGGGTTCAGCTCGACCAGCGCCAGGTCCTGTTCGTTGAACAGCTTGTACAGGCCCAGCATGATTTTCGTCAGCTGGTTGACCTGCTTGCCATTCAGGTCCATCGCGAATCCGAGCTGGCGGCACTGGTACGGCTGCAGGCCCTCGACGAAGTCGATCACGATGGTATGGATGTCCTCCGGGGTGTCCTTGGCGACCTGCTCGATGTCGACGCCGCCATGCTTGGAGGCGATGAACGAGATGGCCTTGCTGTCGCGGTCGACCAGGATCGACAGGTACAGCTCGCGGGCGATATTGGTGGCATCGGTCACCAGCACCAAATTCACCGGCAGCGCACGGCCAGCCGACTGATAGGTTTCCATGTGGGTGCCGAGCATGCCCTTGGCGGCAGCACGCACATCGTCAAAGCTGCGGCAGAACTTGACGCCACCGGACTTGCCGCGGCCGCCGGCATGAATCTGCGCCTTGACCATCCACTGGGTGCCACCCAGCGCCTTGGCGGCATCGACGGCGGCGTCGGGGGAGTTGGCGATCTTGCCCGGCGGCACGGCGATGCCGTACTGCGCAAACAGTTCTTTGGCCTGGTATTCGTGGAAATTCATTCGATACCTCGAGCGAACGGAAAAACAATGGCGACTGCACGCGTGTAAAACAGCGTGGGTCAGTAAGGTCGGACGGCGGAGTGACGCGCGGCCGGGAGGCCATGCGCCTGCCATGCGAACTGGCAGAAACCGCGCAATACGGCCGCTCATTTTCGCGGAAGCGGGCGGCAATGGAAAGAGCGGCCTGTTCTGGCGCCCGCGCGGGCCGGTTTCATGCGGTTTCAAGCACGGCACAGCGCCGATCAGCCCGTCTATACTCGGCTGGAACCGCCACAGAGTGCCCAGCCACGTGTCCAGCACAGCACCTTTCAGTGCCTCGTCCGCAAGCCCGGCAACGATTCGTCACGAGCTGTCGTTCCTCAATCTATTCCGCCTGGTGCAGGCTCTGGTATACACCGGCCTGGCGTTCGGTCCGTCCGGCATGGGCTGGCCGCAATTGGCGGAACCCGGCTTTGCCCGCACCGTCACCACCGGTTACTTGATCTTCGCGCTGCTGGCGCTGCTGCTGAACCGGCGCAGCATGCCGTATGCCAGGACAGCTGTGGCGACGGCCCTGGCGGTGGACATTGCCGCCGCCGTGCTGACGATTACCGCGATGAACGATGCGCGCATCGGCATCGCGATGATGCTGGCGGTAAACCTCAGCGCCGGCGCACTGATCCTGCCGCTGAGGCTGTCCAGCTTCTTCGCCGCGCTGGCCACGCTGGGCATGCTCGGGCACACCTTCTTCGACACCTCGGCGAGCAACCCCGGGGACCGCGACCTGCTCGAGGCAGCGTTGTTCGGCCTCGCCTACTTCGCCACCACCACCTTGTGCCACGTGCTGGGCCGGCAACTGCGCGCCACCGAGGCACTGGCCGAGCAGCGCAGCACCGACCTGGCCAACCTGGCTCAAGTCAACGAGCTGATCATCCGGCGCATGAAGACCGGCGTACTGCTGGTCGACGACGCCAACCGCATCCACCAGATCAACGAATCGGCGTGGATGCTGATGGGCAACCCGGGCGCCGACCAGCGCGACCTGGGCCAGCTGGCGCCGGAACTGTCGCGCCGCCTTTACCATTGGATGACTTCCGGCAAGCTGGACGAGACCGCCACCCAGCTCGCCGACGGCGTGCCCGAAGTGGTGCCGCGCTTCACCCGGCTGGCACCGAACGACGACTCGCATGTGTTGATCTTCCTGGACGACACCTCGCTGCTGTCGCGCCGCGCGGAGGAACTCACGCTGACCTCGCTGGGCCGCCTGTCTGCCTCGATCGCGCACGAGATCCGCAATCCGCTGGCGGCGATCCGCTATTCGGCGCAGTTGCTGGCCGAGTCGAAAAGCATGGATTCCACCGACCAGCGCATGGTGGAAATCATCAACAACCACTGCATACGGCTCAACGAGATCATCGAGAACATCCTGCAGCTGTCGCGGCGCGAGCGCTCGCGGCCGGAAACGCTGGATCTCGGTCACTGGGCGCAAGTCTTCGTCGAGGAATACAGCCAGGGCAACGACCTCGGCGCCGATTCGTTGCGGGCGATCGCCAGCAGCGGCACGCCGGTGGCGGCGGTGGCCGATCCGCAACAGTTGCAGCAGGTGGTATGGAACCTGGTGCAGAACGCGCTGCGCTACGGCCGCCTGCCCGGCGAGCCGGCGCGGGTGATGGTGGTGACCCGGCAAGGCGAGCACGGCGTGCCGATTCTGGAAGTGATCGACCGCGGCCCCGGCATCGCGCCGAAAGTGGCCGCGCAGATTTTCGAACCGTTCTACACCACTCACGAATACGGCACCGGCCTGGGCTTGTATCTAGCCCGGCAGATGAGCGATGCCAACCAGGCAGCGCTGGAGTACGTGCGCGTGGCTGGCGGCGGCAGCTGTTTCCGGCTGGTGCTGACGCCACCGGCGCGCAGCCCCACCGACTCCACCGAAACCGCCCAGACCACCGCCACGCGCTGAACCGGGTCTCGTTGAGCCGGATCCTGTTGAACCGGACCTTATCTAGCCGCCCGGTTGAACCTGATCAGGTCGAGCGCACGATCAGGCTCACCGGCAGGCTTTCCGAACTGGCTCGTTCGCCGTCGATCAACGCCAGCACCTTGCGCGCCAGCAACATGCCGCCTTCCTGCCAGTCCTGCCGCACCGAACTCAGCGGCGGCAGGAAGCTGGCGCCGAGCGGCATGTCGTCGTAGCCGACTACCGAGACGTCGGCCGGCACCGAGCGCCCCAGGTCCAGCGTGGCGCGGATCGCACCCATGGCCAGCAGATCGTTGCAGGCGAAGATCGCATCGAAACCCACCTTGCGCGCATGCAGCGAGCGCACCGCGTCCATCCCCGAGTCCAGGGTGAACTCATCGCGCCGCATCAGCAACGGCTTGATGCCGTGCACCGCCAGCGCGTCGACGAAACCGTTCAGGCGCGCGAATATCTCCGGATGGCTGGGGTTGCCGATGAACACCGGGCGTCGCCGGCCCAGCGCGATGAAGTGCCGGGCCACCACCGTACCGCCGAGGCGGTTGTCGCTGCCTACCACTACGTGCGTATCGCTGGCCGATTGCGCGCCCCACACCACCATCGGCAAGTGCAGCTTGTCGAATCGGCGCACGGCATCCTGGTGCACGCCCTGGCCCAGCAGGATCAACCCGTCGGCAGCCTGCACCGCCGCCGCGGTGGCGCCCTGGCGCGTGGTCAGCAGCACGCTGTAGCCGGCCGCGGTCAGCTCCTGCGAGATGCCGCCCAGCAATATCAGCGGGTACGGGTCGAGCATGGTGCGATCGGTGGACGGCTTCATCTCCACGATCACCGCCACCGTATGGCTGCGGCGCAGGCGCAGGTTGCGCGCGCTGATGTTGAGCTTGTAGCCGTGCTCACGGGCCAGCGCCTGGATCCGTTCGCTGGTTTCCGGGTTGACCAGCGGGCTGTCGCCCAGCGCACGCGAGACCGTGATCTTGGATACCCCAGCCAGTTGCGCCAGGTCGGCCATGGTCAGGCTGCCTGACGCATGCTTGCGCGCGCCTTTCTTGCTCAACTATCCGACCCCTGCTGGCTGACCCCTGTTGGTCTGGCCGATCCGATGCCGCGGCGCTGCCGAACTGCAGCGCTGATCCGAACCGGCGCCAGCAGTGTGTCGACATTCGCCCCGTCGATGCAACCTCGTTCCGCACCGTCATGACATGGCACCGCCAAACGGGCCGAAGCTGTCCAAACGGGCGGATTCATTCCCTTCTACCTCCGGAAATGGGCTTTCCGCAAGCCCGACTAACAAAATGTTATCGATATCTTGATACCGATAACATTTAATGCCAAGCTCGCCGCCAGCCGCAGCCTTGCGGGCCGACCGGCCTGATGCGTCAGGCGGAAAGAGAGATCAAATCGTGGATCATTACGCAGCGGTGCCGCTCGATGCCGAAGCACCGACAATCGGGGGAAAGGCAGCGGCCGATCCCTGGCTGCTGACCCGCCACGGCACCGATCCGGCCGGTTTCGCGCAGGACGAAAGCCTGTTTGCACTGGCCAACGGCACCCTCGGCGTACGTGGCAACCTGGAAGAGAGCGACAGCGACAGCCAGGCCACCTTGCTGTCCGCGGTGTGGGAACGCACCCCGATCGATTACCACGAGCGGTTCCCCGGCTTCGCCAGTCACACCGACACGCGTATCCCGGTCGCCGACGCCGCACGCATTCATCTGCGCCTGGGCGACACGCCGGTGCGGCTCGACCAGGGCGAGTGGCTGTATTTCGAGCGCACGCTCGACCTGCGCAGCGGCTGCTATCGGCGCCGACTGTGCTGGCGGTCGCCGGAAGGCGCCACGCTGGAGATCGAGGCCGAACGCATCGTGAGCCTGGAGGACGCCGGACTACTGGTGATCCACTATCGTGTGCGCTCGCTGGATTACAGCGGGCCCATCACGCTGGAATCGTCGATCAGCACCGCCCGCGAAGCTGCCGAACAAGGCTCCGATCCGCGTATCGGCAGCCACATCGATGGCGGCCTCAGCACCTACGACGCCCGCGCCGAGGAAGACCTCGCCTGGGTCGGCCAGCAAACCACCCACAGCGGCATCCGGCTGATCTGTGCGCAACGGCACCAGCACGCCGACGAATTGCAATTCCGCTACGCGAATCTGGCACCGCACGGCGTCACCCAGGTCTACGAGGGCGTCCTCGCACCGGGCCAGACGGTCGCTCTCGACAAGTACGTCGCCTATACCTTTACCGGCCCGTTTGCTGGCGATCAGGCAAACGATCTGCTCCCGCGTGCGCAGACCTCGCTGGATACGGCCATCGCATTCGGCTACCCGGCGCTGCTGGCGCGGCAGGTTCAGGTGCTGTCGGCGCTCTGGGCGCAAGCCGATCTCGCCATCGAAGGCGACCTGGCGACCGAGCAGGCGCTGCGCTTCAACCTGTTCCATGTGTTCCAGTCGAGCAGCCGCGACAGCCACGGCACCACCGCCGCCAAAGGCCTCACCGGCGAGGGCTACGAAGGTCACTATTTCTGGGACGCCGAGGTGTTCATGCTGCCGGTGCTGGCCACCCTGGCGCCGGAACTGGTACGCGCGATGCTGACTTATCGCCATCGCACGCTGGACAACGCGCGCCGCCATGCGCGCGAGCTCAACCATCCGCGCGGCGCGCTCTACGCGTGGCGCACGATCAGCGGCGACGAGTGCTCCTCCTATTTTCCCAGCGGCTCGGCGCAATACCACATCAATGCGGCGGTGGCGTGGGCGATCCGGCTCTACGTCGACGCCAGCGGCGATGAGGCGTTTCTGCTCGAACGCGGCGCCGAGATGATCATCGAGACCGCGCGGATCTGGCTGGAGATCGGACATTTCAGCGCACGCCACGGCGGCGCGTTCTGCATCCATGAAGTGACCGGACCGGACGAATACTCCGCCTTGGTCGACAACAACCATTACACCAACCGGCTGGCGCAGCGGCATCTGCAGGACGCCGCCAACGTCGCCGACTGGATGGCGCTGACGTATCCGGTCGAATATGCCGCCCTCGGCACCAAGATCGTCCTGCAAGCGGACGAGGCTGCCCAGTGGCGCCGCGCCGCCCAGGCGATGCATCTGCCGGTCGACGGTGCGCTCGGCATCTTTCCGCAAGACGACGGCTTCCTCGACAAGCCCTTCCTGCCGGCCAGGCTCGCCGCTCCGTCAAACCGGCAACCGCTGCTGCTGCGCCTGCATCCGCTCACCATCTATCGCCACCAGGTATGCAAGCAGGCCGACACGCTGCTCGCCCTGGTGCTGGCAGGCGAGCAGGTCGATGTCGCCGCCAAGCGCCGCAACTTCGATTACTACGAAGGCGTCACCGTCCATGACTCCACGTTGTCGGCATCCACCTTCGCGGTGCTCGCAGCCGAAGTGGGTCATGCGGACAAGGCCTATGGCTATTTCCTGGATACCTTGCGCGTCGACCTGGACGATCTGCACGGCAATGCGGCGCACGGCCTGCACATGGCGGCGATGGCCGGCAGCTGGCTGGCATTGACCTGGGGCTTCGGCGGCCTGCGCGTGCATGGCGGCATGCCGGCACTCGCGCCCAGGTTGCCGGCGGCATGGAAGGGCTACCGCTTCGGCCTGCGCTGGCGCGATGCGCATCTGCGCATCGAGGTCGACCGCGACGGGGTGCTGTACACACTGACCGACGGCAGCGCCCTCACCTTCCTGCACGACGGCCTGCCGCAGCGCCTGCACGCGGGCCAGCCCTTGCGGCTGAAGTGCGCCGGCTTCGTCGAGGCCGCAGCGGTGCCGCTGAAGGCGGTGATCTTCGACCTCGACGGCGTGATCGCCGACACCGCGGTGGTCCATCACGCCGCCTGGAAAAGGCTGGCTGACGAGATCGGCGTGCCGTTCGACGACGCCACCGGCGAGCGCATGAAAGGCGTCGACCGCCTCGGCTCGCTGGAGATCCTGCTGCAGGCCGCGACGCGCACCTACACGGAAGGCGAGAAACACACGCTGGCTGCACACAAGAACGACTATTACCGGGAACAAATCGAGCGTTTCGGGCCGCGGGATCTGCTGCCCGGCGCGCGTATGGCGATCGAACAGGTACGCCGGGCCGGGCTCAAGGTGGCGCTGGCTTCGGCGAGCCGCAATGCCGGTCTGCTGCTGGAGCGGCTCGGCATCGCCGACCTGTTCGACGTCGTCGTCGACGCCAATCGGATCAGCCGTTCCAAGCCCGATCCGGAAATTTTCCTCGCCGCGGCAAGCGCTCTGGGCGTGGCGACGGATGAGTGCATTGGCGTCGAAGACGCTGCGGCTGGCATCGCCAGCATTCGCGCCGCGGGGATGGCGGCGGTGGGAATTGGCCAACGCCAGATATTGGCCGAGGCAGATCTGGTGTTACCGAGTATCGCGGCATTCGACATCGACATTTTTACGACAACCCGAACGACGAACTGGCGTGGACCTGTCATCAGGCAGGCCTCGACCCAAACTGAAACTGATGGGGAGGAAGTGACATGAACAACAACAAGCAAATGACTCGATTGATGCTGTCGGCAGCCATCGCAGGCATCCTTATGTCCGCGACGGCCATGGCGCAGGACAGCACGCAGAACACCTCGACAGCCCCCGCACCAGCGACCACCAAGAAGACGCCGCAGCGGCAGGCCAACGCCAAGACCACCACGACCCTGCAACAGGTCGTGGTGACCGGCTCGGCCACCGGGGTGAAGAAGATCGACGCCAGCTATACGCTGACCACTGCCAGTGCCGAACAGATCAAGCAGTCCAATCCCAAGAGCACGGCCGACCTGCTGAAGATCGCGCCCGGCCTGTGGCCGGAATCCACGGGCGGCCAGACCGGCGCCAACGTCGAGATCGCCGGCTTCCCGGGCGGCGGCGACGCGCCGTTCAACACGGTGCAGTTGATGGGCTCGCCGCTGTACGGCATGCCGACCCTGTCGTTCTTCGAGCAGACCTCGATCTTCCGCCTCGACGACACGATCGAACGCGTCGAGATCCTGCAGGGCGGCCCGTCGGTGGTCTTTGCGGACGGCCAGATCGGCGCCACCGAAAACTTCATCCTGAAACAGGGCACCGAGGTGCCGTCAGGCAGCATCGGCGTCACCTACGGCTCGGAAAACCTGAAGCGCGTCGACGGCTTCTACGGCTTCCAGCTGGCTCCCAATTGGTACAGCAGCGTGGGCGGCTTCTATCGCGACTCGAAGGGCGTACGCGACCCGCAGTTCTCGGCCGACAAGGGCGGCCAGTTCACCGCCACGCTGACCCACGACTCGGACAACGGCACGATGACGCTGTATGCGCGTGCACTGAACGACAAGAACCAGTTCATCACGCCGATCCCGCTGATCCAGAACGGTACCGACAAGTTCAGCGCCTACCCGGGCTTCGACCCGCTCACGGACACCTATAACAGCAAGTACATCCAACACGTGTTTCTGGCCGGCTATCCGGGAGGCGGCACCAACGCCAACCTCGCGAACGGCCGCGGCGCGAAGATGAATTTCTTCGGCGGCAACTTCGACTATGACCTGGGCGGCTGGACGATCAGCGACAAGTTCCTTATCGATGCGGGCGACGTCGACACCAACGCGCTGTTCTCCGGCTCGAATCCGGCGACGTTGAACGACGAGCTGTACAACACCCCGACCAGCCAGGGCGGCTTCGCGCTGCCGGCCGGTTCGGCGACGGCAACTTACGCCGGCCCGGGTGGCGGCGGCATGGTCGATCCGAACCAGAGCGTGATCCACCAGGGCTGGTGGTACATCCACAAGCATCTGAAGAACATCAACAACGACTTCCGCGTCAGCAAGGAGATCTTCGACGGCAATACGCTGACCGCGGGCCTGTACCTGGCGCACTATACCGACGACGACAAGTGGGCACTCGGCAACCAGATGCTGATGACCAACACGCCGAACGCGCGCCCGATCGCGGTGAGTTACGTCAACGGCGGCCAGACCTACCAGCTGACCGACAGCCAGGGCTTTCTCGACAACGGCGGCTACAACATCACCGAGCGCGGCAAGGCCACCAACAAGGCGTTCTACCTGTCCGACTCGTGGCACCTCGGCAAGTGGCTGTTCGACGCGTCGGCCCGTCTGGAAAACCAGGATGCCTCCAATACCGTCTGCAACCTGACCAATGTCGACCTCGATAAGAACCCGCTCACGCTGTACAACAACAGCGTTCCGGTCTGCAACGGCACCTACGCGCGCACCGATTACAACAAGACCCATACCTCGTGGACGGTCGGCGCGAACTACGAGTTGGCCGACAACATGAGCGTCTACGTGCGCGGCAACAAGGGCGTGCACTTCGGCGACTTCGACAACGCGCTGCGCGGCAACACCACCGGCAACACGGCCCCGCTGCAGAAGATCCAGAACATCGAAGCGGGCTTCAAGTACCAGTCGGAACTGGTCTACGCCGACATCAGCATCTATCACAAGCAGTTCAATGGCCTCACCTTCCAGCCCACCAACGGCGCCGGCGTGCCGATCGGCAGCCAGCAGCTGTACGGCTCGGACTCCAAGGGCGTCAACGTCAGCGGTGCGCTCACCCCGGTCGAGAACCTGAAGCTGTCGCTGGTGGCGAACTACCTGGATGGCCACTACACGCACAACAGCTCGTGCTTCCCCTACACCAACGTGGTCACCGGTGTGGCCGGCTGCGCGGCGATCAACGGGGTGCAGTTGCAGCGCCAGCCGAAGGTCCGCTACATGTTCACGCCGAGCTATCGGATCCCGTTCGCGTGGGGTGACGTGACCGCCTTCGTAACCTATACGCACGTCGGCCCGCACACCCAGGACCAGTCCGGCCTGCAGCAACTGGGCACCTACCACACGTTCGACTTCGGCGTGATCGCCAACATCGAAAAGAACTGGCAGCTGCGTCTGCAGGGCACCAACATCACCAACGAACTGGGCCTGACCGAGAGCAATTCGCGCATCTTCGGTACCGGCGTTTCCGGCGGTGTGATCCTGGCCCGTCCGCTGGAAGGCCGCGAGGTCAATTTCCAGGTGAAGTACCTGTTCTAGCACGGTGTTGAATGGCCGGGCCACGGATGGCCCACCGCCGATCAGGCATCACAGATGCCTGATCGGCGTAGCAAACAGGGACCATTCCGTCTGGAACCTATTTGTACAACCACAGGCCGGCCCCGGGTTTATTCCATGGACAGGACGAACACGCGGGCCGGACTGGCGCCTTGTTGAGCGCAGAACCACCTTCAACAACAATCCGATAGCTCAGCGGCATGCGCAGTCCGGGGTATGCCTCAGAGGGTACGGATCGCGTTTTTCCTGAAGTCGCACATGCCGTACCACCGGGGATGACATGAACCGAATTCGCATGATTGTCGCACTGGCGTTGATCTACATGATCTTCGCGATCCTGCTCAACAGCGTCGGCACGGTGATCCTCCAGTCGATCGCCACCTTCGGCATCGACAAGCCCGAGGCCAGTGCGCTGGAGCGCTACAAAGATCTCACGATCGCGTTCACCTCGTTTCTGGTCGCCTCATTCCTGCCGATGTTCGGCTACCGGCGCTCGATGATGCTGGCCCTGGCCATCGTCGGCAGCGCCTGTTTACTGATGCCGCTCTATCCCGGTTTCCTGACCACGCGGCTGTTGTTCGCCTGCGTGGGCGTCGGCTTTGCGATGGCCAAGGTCTGCGTGTATTCCTCCATCGGCCTGCTCACCACCGACCGTGTCGCCCACTCGCAGCTGACCAACACCATCGAGGGCTTGTTCATGGTCGGCGTGCTCGGCGGCAACTGGATCTTCAGTGCGTTCGTCGACCCGCGGCACCCGGGCAACCCGGTGTGGTTCAACGTGTATTGGCTGCTTGCCGGCGCGTGCGCGCTGGTGATCGTTCTGCTGGCCGGCAGCCGGCTCGACGAGAGCGCCGCGCACGCGCACGGGCACAACAATTCCTTCGCCGACTCGTTGATGGAGATGCTGCGGCTGTTCGTGCGGCCGCTGGTGTACGTATTCCTAGCCTCGGCGTTCCTGTACGTATTGATCGAGCAGAGCTTCGGTACCTGGCTGCCCACCTTCAACAGCGAGATCCTGAAACTGCCCAATGCCATGAGCATCCAGTTCGCCAGCATCCTCGCCGGCATGACGGCGCTAGGCCGCATCGGTGCAGGCGTCGTGCTCAAGCGCGTGCGCTGGCATGTGCTTCTCAACGTGTGCGTGGTGGCGATGGGCGTGCTGGTGATGCTGGTGCTGCCGCTGGCGCGTGGCGTACAGGCGCGTCCGGACGTCGGCTGGCTCAACGCGCCGGCCGCCGCCTACCTTATCCCGCTGCTCGGCCTGCTGATGGCGCCGATCTACCCGGTGATCAATTCAGTCGCCCTGAGCTCGCTGCCCAAGCCGATGCACGCGGCGATGACCGGCCTGATCGTGGTGTTCTCCGCGCTCGGCGGCACCATGGGTTCGTATATCACGGCACGCGTGTTCGCCAGCTTCGACGGCATCCACGCGTTCTATTTCTCGCTGCTGCCGATGAGCTTGATCCTGATCACGCTGTTCTTCTTCAAGCGCGAGACCGACCGCGCTGCCGTCCTGGCCGTCTCGTCGGCGGAAGCGCTGCCGTGAACCTCGGCCGCAGCGAGTTCCTCGCCATCGGGTTCGTTGCCGCCGCGACCCGCACCGCATGTCGACTACCGCACCACACCTTGCCCCGAGGAGCCATGCCGAGATGATTTCGCTACGCCACCGCTTGCTTCCCGGTATCGCGCTAACCCTGTTGCTGGCCAGTGCAGGTTCTCGCGCGGCCGCCACCGACCCCAGCTTCCTGCTCACCGGCACCGCGGAAAATTTCGGCGCGTATTTCCCCAGCTATCTGGCCAACGGCTACTTCTCCACGATGACCTCGGTGCGCGGCACCGAGGGCAACCGCGCGTACATGGTCGCGTTCATGGACTACAAGCCCGGCGACATCGCGCGTCCCGCCGCGATCCCCGGCTGGAGCGAGATCGACTACAACCCCGGCGGCGGCTGGCTCAATTCGACCCGGCTGGGCGCGAATATTTTCACGGGATACAAGCAGACGCTGGACATGCATGGCGGCACGCTGTCGACCCGCTACCGCTTCGAGTACGCGAACAAGGCGACCGACGTCGAGGTCACCACTTTCGTCAGCCAGGCATCGCCGCACCTGGCGGCGACCCGGTTTTCCATCACGCCGCAGTTCGACGGCAGCGTGCAGCTGACTTTCCCGATCAGGCTATGGTCGGAGCATCAGCCGCGCTTTCCGATCGGCAGCATGAGCGGCGACGAGATGATCGCGGCGGTGATCGCCAGCGGCCAGACACTGGACAACAAACCGGTACCCACGCCCGACCGCGCCGCCGTGTGGTATCCCGGCTACACCCGCGTGGCGGCCAACGACGGCGATACCAAAGAGCTGACGCTGTGGCTGGACGGCCAGGCCGAACACGGCCTGACGATGGCCGAAGCCGCGGCGATCGGCCTGCCGCCCGGTCTGGTGGTCGAGGACGTGAAGCTGGAAAAAAGTCCCTACAAGCTGTCGCTGAACCTCATCGTCAAAGTGCAGAAGGGCAAGACCTATACCTTTACCAAGTACATCGCCGCCTCGCGCCAGAACTGGGGCGGCAAGGCCAGTGACGACGTGGCGCTGGCCACGGCTGCGCGCCGGAAGGGCTTCGACAAGCTGCTGGCCGAACACCAAGCCGCCTGGCACGAGCTGTGGAAATCCGACATCGTGGTCGACGGCGACCCGCAAGTGCAGCGCGCGGTGCATTCGGATCTGTACTACCTGCTGTCCAACTCCACGGTCGGCACAGCGTGGCCGATGGGCGCTTGTGCGCTGACCCCGGGCTACGCCGGCCACGCGTTCTGGGACAGTGATTCGTGGGTCTTCCCTGCCCTGCTCCTGCTGCATCCGGAACGCGCCAAGCCGATCGTGATGTTCCGCTCGCGCACGATGCAGCCCGCGCGCGAGCGTGCGAAGCAGTACGGCGTGAAAGGCACGATGTATCCCTGGGAGGCCGATCCGGAGACCGGCGTCGACCACACGCCGCACTTCGCCTATGGCGTGTTCCGCGAGATCCACGTCAACGCCGACATCGCCATCGCGCAATGGCAGTACTACCTCGCCAGCGGCGACGACGCCTGGCTGAAGCAGCATGGCTGGCCGGTGATCCGCGAGATCGCACAGTTCTGGGTCAGCCGGGTGACCTACGACAAGGGCCAGGACCGCTACGAGATCGAGCACGTCACCTCGCCCGACGAGGCGTACGACGACGTGCCGAACGACTCGTTCACCAACGCCGCGGCACGCAAGGCGCTGCAGATCGCGATCAAGGCCGCCAAGCAGGTCGGCGCCACGCCCGATCCGCAATGGGCCACGATCGCCGCGAAGATGTACATCCCGTTCGACGAAAAGAATCAGCGCCATCTCGACTTCGACGCCTCGGTGCCGCATGACAAGATCACCTGGATGGGTTCGTCGCTGGCCTGGCTGATGTATCCCAACCTCGACCTGCCGATGTCGCCGCAGGTGCGCCGCAACGACTTCGCGTTCCAGCTGCACGAACTGAAAGTGCACGGCGACGATCCCAACGAGATGATGATGGTGATGCTCGCCGTCGGCGCGGCCGAGCTGGGCGACAGCAAGACCGCCGGCGAATGGATCCAGCGCAACCTGGTGGGCTTCCTGAAACCGCCGTTCAACGTGCGCACGGAAACCGTCGCCAACAACGCCGGCTACATCCTCGCGACGTCGGCCGGCTTCGTGCAGAGCTTCGTCTACGGGTTCAGCGGCCTGCGCATCGAGGACGACGGCCTCACCGAAGCGTATGCGCCGGCGCTGCCGCCCGAATGGAAATCGCTGCAGCTGAAGGGCATCCATTTCCGCGGCAAGCAATACGACATCACCATCGAGCACGGCGCCGACGGCAAGGCCAAGCTCATCCGCAAGCCGTTGTAGCCACTTTGCGAGCGGGTGCCGCTGCGGCGCCCGCTCGCTGCCAGAGGGGGAATAACGATGCGTCGACGCCGTAGCCCGCTTCTCCTGACCACCATCCTGGCCGGCCTGCTCGCCGCAGGCGCCGGCCAGGCCACAGATGCGAGCTTCCTGCTGACGGCGACCGCCAAGGACCTGGGCAACTATTTTCCGGGCCAGCTGGGCAACGGCTTCTTCTCCACGCTGACGTCGCCGCGCGGCACCGAGGGCAACCTCGCCTACATGATCGGCTTCATGGATTACGCCGCGGGCGACGTATCGCGCCCCGCGGCCATTCCCGGGTGGACCGCGATCGACTACAGCACCGGCCCGTCGCACGCTGGCCAGTTCTGGCTCAACCAGGTCGACGTGAACGCTGCGCGCTTTCGCGATTATCGGCAGGTGCTGGACATGTACGACGGCACGCTGACCACCCGGTACCGCTACCTCGACGGAGCCAAGTCCACCGACGTGCGCGTGGTGACCCTGGTAAGCCAGGCCTCGCCGCATCTCGCGGCCAACCAGCTCACCATCACGCCGGACTTCGACGGCGAGGTACAGCTGTCCTTCGCGATCGACCTGTGGGCGCCGCACCAGCCGCGCTTTGCGCTGGCGAAGCTCGACGGTCCGCAGATGCAGGAAGCGGTCGCCGCGAACAGCCTGAAGTTCGAGGCAGCGCCGCCGGACGTGCCCGACCGCGCGCCGCTCTGGTACCACGGCTATACGCACGTGCTCGCCGCCGACGGCGACACGCAGGCGCTGACACTCTGGCTCGACGGCAAGGCCGAACAAGGCGCCGGCATGGCCGAAGCCGTGGCGGTCGCGCTGCCTGCCGGCATGCGGCCGCGCGACGCCAAACTCCATCGCAGCGACTACAAGCTGTCGCTGGAGCTCCGCATCGAGGTGCGCAAAGGCCATAGCTACACCTTCACCAAGTTCGTGGCCGCCTCGCGCGAGCGCTGGGGCGGCGACGCCAAACAGGATCTCGCCCTGGCCACCGCCGCACGCGACGCCGGCTTCGACGCGCTGCTGGCACGGCAGCGCGATGCGTGGCACACGCTGTGGCAGTCGGATATCGCCATCGACGGCGACCCGAAGGCGCAGCAGATCGTGCATTCGGACTTGTACTACCTGCTGATCAACGCGGCGCCCGGCACCAACTGGCCGATCGGCGCCTGCGGCATGACGCCGGGCTACAGCGGCCACGTGTTCTGGGACAGCGATACCTGGCTGTTCCCCGCGCTGTTGTTGCTGCATCCCGAGTACGCGAAGTCGCTGGTGATGTTCCGCAGCCATACCCTGCCCCAGGCCGAGCAGCGCGCGAAGACGCGCGGCCTGCGCGGTGCGATGTACCCCTGGGAAGCGGACCCCGACAACGGCAGCTCGCAGACGCCGCATTTCGCCTGGGTGCTCGACGAGCGCGAGATCCACGTCAACGCGGACATCGCCATCGCGCAGTGGCAGTACTACCTCGCCACCCAGGATCGCGACTGGCTGAAGCAGCACGGCTGGCCGGTGATCCGCGCCGTCGCCGAGTTCTGGAGCAGCCGCGCCACCTACGTCCCGGCCACGCAGCGTTACGAGATCCTGCACGTCACCTCGGTGGACGAGGACTACAACGACGTGCCCAACGACACCTTCACCAATGCCTCGGCGCAAAAAGCCCTGCAGATCGCCACGCGAACCGCCCAGTTGCTGGGGGAGACCGCTGACCCCCAGTGGTCGCGCGTCGCCGCCCGCCTGCTGCTGCCCTTCGACGACAAGGCAGGCCACCATCTCGACTTCGATGCCTCGGTGCCGCACGACATCAATTCATGGGGCGGCAGCTCGCTGCCGATGCTGAGCAATCCGTCGCTGGACCTGCCGATGGACGTCCAGACGCGCCGGCGAGACTACGCCTATGCCATCGCGCCGATCACCCAGTCCAACCGCGATCCCAACAGCATGGGCCTGATGCCGCTGTCCATCACGGCCGCCGCCGCCGGCGACAGCGAGGCGGCCAGCGACTGGTTCCAGCGCAACATCACCGCCAACGTGCTGAAGCCGCCGTTCAACGTGCGCACGGAAACGGCCACCAACAACACCGGTTATTTCGCCACCGCCAGCGGCGGCCTGCTGCAGAACATCCTGTACGGCTTCACCGGCCTGCGCCTCGACGAAAACGGCTTGATGCAGGCCTATGCCCCGATGCTGCCGCCGCCGTGGAAGTCGTTCACGCTGAAGCACATCAACCTGCGTGGCCGCTATTACGACATCACGGTCCGCCGCACAGCCGACGGCAGGCCGGAGCTGGTACGCCACGCGCTCTGAGACCCATCGCCACCCTGTGTTGTTCCACGAGGAGAAAGGCCATGCCCGCAGCACGCGCCCGACGGCTGACACAAGCCGCTTTGTTCTGTGCCGCTCTGTTCGGCTCTGCGGCGTTCGCGCAGGCACCGCGACCGAGCGTCGACAGTCGCGGCAACGCGAGCGTGCCCGCCTTCGCGGTGCCTTACTCGGCGTATGCGTCACCCGAGGCGCAGCGGCAGTTCCAGCAGATGCTCGAACAAGGCCGGCACGCACCGGGCATCGGCTCGATCGCCGCTAGCCGCGCCTACTACGACAGGATCAACACCGATCGCGCCGATCGCATGCGGAAAATTTATCCGGTAAGCATCCACGCCGAGACCGTGGGCGGCGTACCCACCGACGTGGTGCTGCCGGCGCAGGGCGTCGCCGCGAGACAGCGGCACCGGGTGCTGATCAACCTGCACGGCGGCGCCTTCCTGTGGGGTGCGCACAGCGGCGGCCTGGTGGAGGCCATCCCACTGGCCAGCCTGGGCCGGATCAAGGTAGTCAGCGTCGATTATCGGCAAGGACCGGAACATGTCTTCCCGGCCGCCAGCGAGGATATCGAGGCGGTCTATCGCGCCCTGCTCAAGCAGTATCCGGCGAAGAACATCGGCATCTATGGCTGCTCCGCCGGCGGCGTGCTCACCGGCGAGGCGGTGGCGCGCATCATCACCAGGAAGCTGCCGGTGCCGGGGGCGATCGGCACCTTCTGCGGCTCGGTCAGCGAGCTGGCCGGCGATTCCACCTTCATGTCGCCCGTGCTGAGCGGCGATCCCCCACCGATCCGGCCGCTCCAGTTGGCGGACCTGCCGTACTTCAAAGGGGCCAGGGTCAACGATCCCCTGGTATTCCCCGCCAACTCACCCGCGCTGCTGGCGCAATTCCCGCCGACCCTGCTGATCACCGGCACGCGCGATTTCACCATGAGCTCGGTCGTGCACAGCCAGGCGCTGCTGACCTCGGCCGGGGTGGACGCCGAGCTGCATGTCTGGGACGGCATGTGGCATTCGTTCTTCTCGGATCCGGAGATGCCCGAATCCCGCGAGGCGTACGCTGTGATGGTGGGTTTCTTCGACCGCAGGCTGGGGCATTAGAAATGCGCGCACAGTCTTTGCCTCGCAACGCAGGGCCGGGTATTCTCTGTCGCATCGATAGCCACGCGACGTGCCATGAACCCACAGACCGTCCTGGTCATTGACGACGAACGTGACATCCGCGAACTGCTGACCATCACGTTGGGTCGGATGGACCTTCAAGTCGATGCCGTGGGCACCGTGACCGAAGCGCGTCGCGCGCTGGCCGAGCGCAGCTACGACCTGTGCTTCACCGATATGCGGTTGCCCGACGGCAATGGCCATGAGGTGATCGAGCTGATCGCCGCGAACCATCCGGACATGCCGGTGGCGATGATCACCGCCTACGGCAACGTCGACGCCGCCGTGAACGCACTGAAGGCCGGCGCATTCGACTTCGTCTCCAAGCCGGTCGACATCCAGATGCTGCGCGGACTGGTGCGCACCGCCTTGCGGCTGGCCGAAGAAAAGCGCAGCGGCGCCGCCGCCGCGAAGACCGGCGATTCCAGCGAGCGCCTGATCGGCGACTCGGGGGCGATGCAGCTGGTACGCGCCACCATCCGCAAATTGTCGCGCAATCAGGCGCCGGTCTATATCGCCGGCGAATCGGGCGTGGGCAAGGAGCTGGTGGCCCGGCTGATCCACGAACAAGGTCCGCGCGCCAGCGGACCGTTCGTGCCGGTCAACTGCGGCGCGATTCCGTCCGAGCTGATGGAAAGCGAGTTCTTCGGCCATCGCAAAGGCAGCTTCACCGGCGCCAGCGCCGACAAGGAAGGCCTGTTCCAGGCTGCACAGGGCGGCACGTTGTTCCTCGACGAAGTGGCCGAGCTGCCGCTGCACATGCAGGTGAAACTGCTGCGCGCGATCCAGGAAAAGGCGGTGCGCCCGATCGGCGGCCGCGACGAAATCCCGGTGGATGTGCGCATTCTGTCGGCCACCCACAAGAATCTCGGCCAGCTGGTCGAACAGGGCCAGTTCCGCCAGGATCTGTTCTACCGCATCAACGTGATCGAGTTGCGCGTACCGCCGCTGCGCGAACGCCGCGGCGACGTGCCGCAGCTGTCCGCCTTCATCCTCAAGGCGCTGGCCGGCAAGAGCGGCGACAGCGTCGGCCAGCTGTCGCCGGCGGCGCGCGATGCGCTGGAGGCGTACGATTTTCCCGGCAACGTTCGCGAACTGGAAAACATCCTGGAACGCGCCATGGCGATGTGCGACGGCACCATCATCGATGCGGCCGATCTGATGCTGCCCCAGCGCGGTACGCGTGCCGGACATGAGGCGCCACCGGCAGCCGCGGCAGGTCATGAAGCCGCGGCTGCGCCAGCGTCCGCTACCGCCAGCGCAAACGGCGGCCTGGACGATTACATCAGCAATCTCGAACGCACTGCCATCGTCAAGGCGCTGGAAGAATCGCGCTACAACAAGACCGCCGCCGCCCGCAAACTCGGCATCACCTTCCGCGCCTTGCGCTACAAGCTGAAGAAGCTCGGCATCGACTGAGCCCCGCTTCCCGTAGGAGCCCACCCTGTGGGCGATGCTCTTGTGGGAGCGACTTCAGTCGCGATGCCTTTTCGCCAGATTGAAGAGCATCGCGACTGAAGTCGCTCCCACAAGGGGCAAATTACCGCTCACACCGGGCGCGTCGCCTCCACCGGTGGTACGGCGGCGGCTCGTCGCGCTGGACCCAATACCGCTAGTTGGCCCAGCAGCCACAGCAACACCGCGCCGACTCCGAGCACCCACAGCGGCATCCGCGGCAGTTCGTAGTGCGTCATCAACAACAGGTTTGCGGCCACCCCGAGCATCATTCCAAGCACCACTCCAATGCCGACGATCAAGGCGTTCTCGGCCTGGAAATAACGCAGGATGTCGCCACGCGTCGCGCCCAGTGCGCGCCGCACGCCGATGGATCGGCGCCGCTGGCCGACCCAGAAACTGCTCAGCCCCACGATGCCGCCAGCCGTCGCCAGCAGCAACAGCACGCAGATCGCCGCCATCATGATCGCCACGCCGCGATCGGTGCCGTAGGCCTTCGTGCGTGCCTGAGCCAGCGTGACCACGCCATCCTCCGGGCTGATCAAGCGCAGGCGACTCTGAGCAACCAAGGCAGCTGGCGCCGCATGCAGTACCGCGTTCAGTTGCCCCGGCTGCGCGCGCACCAGATAAACCACCCCACCGTTATAGGCTGCCCCGTCGTCGGGACTGGCGTAACGCGCCGGCACCAGCACCGTGTCCTCGTCGATCGAACGGGTCGAGCTACCGACGTAACCGCCTTCCAGCCGATCGACCATGCCGATGATCGTGCTCGGGCCGTCGTCGCTGAGATAGACGCGCTGGCCCACCGCCGCGCCACCGGGGAAGAGCTTGTGTGCCAGGTCGCGCGTAATGATGATCACCGCCGGCATCAATTTGCTGTATGGACCGAGCCTGCCGATCTCGTCTGCGCGGAAATTGCGGCCGGCCACCAGCGAGATGCCGAACGTGTCGAGCGCGTGCTCGTCGGCAAAATAGGAAAGCGCCAGCTGCGGCCTCGTCGTTTGCGCGACCTGATGCTTGATGCGCACCAGCCCGCCCCCGCCCTCTTCCATCGGATAGGCTTCGCTGGCAAATGCGTCGCGCACGCCCGGCAAGCTGCGCAAAGTCGCCAGGTCGGCGCCCATCTGCGCATCGATATGCGGCACGTCCGGCTGGCCGACCCACTTGTTGTTGATCGCAAACAGATGCGCCTCGTCGGTGCCGGTCGGCCGCGACAGGTGCACCACCCGCGTCTTGACGATGAACAGCGCGTTGCTGACCACCGCCAGGGTCAGCGCGATCTGCAGCACGATGAGCAGCGTGGCCATCTTGTGCCGGCGCAGCGCGGCGAGGATCGGTCGTATCTGGATCATCCTGCTTTTTTTCATCCGTTCGACTTCAGCTGCCACGCCGGCTGCACTTGGGCGGCGCGCCAGGTGGGATAAAGCGCGGCAATCAGCGTGGTGAGCACCGCGACCAGCACCGTCAGCAGCAGGAGCGACGCATCCAGTCGCGCCAGCCGGGCAACCGCCGGTTCGAACACCGAGCCGACGCCGGCCATGCCCAGCATCGTCAGCAGCAGTCCCAGCAGGCCGCCAGCCAACCCTATCGCCGCCGCTTCGGTCAGAAACTGGCGATATATCGCACCGCGCGACGCGCCCAGCGCGCGACGCACACCGATCTCCGGCGCGCGGCGCATGAAGCGGGCCAGCATCAGCCCCACCACGTTGACGAGGCAGATCAGCAAAAAGCTCAACGAGACGATCATCGACAGCGCCGAGGCCTTTGGCACGACTTTCATCACGTGCAGCCATTGCCCGACATCGGACAGGCGCACGTTCGGCGGCCAGGTAAAGCGGCCGACACGCTGCTGTTCGGCCGCGTAGTTGTGCAGCCAGTCACGGTAGCGCTCCACATCAGCACGCGTGGGCAGCTCCACCCACGCGACGATCCACGCGCATCCGCTGTGCAATACACCCTCCCAGTTCGTCAGGTCGGGATCGACGGAGTTCGTGCTGCAATAGAAATTGCCGCTGGTGGCCTTCTGCAAATCGATGGCACGACTGAACGGGAGGTAGAGCTGGCGGGGATGGCTGAAGGGATACCACGTGCTGGTCACATCGAAGAAGCGCGGGCTGGGATTCCAATCGCCCAGCACGCCCACGATGCGATAGTTGCGCGCGTCGAGATTGATCTCGCGACCCACGCTGTCGGCGCCACCGAACAGCTTCTGGTTGAGCGCGGCGCTGATCACCACCACGGCCGCGCGTTGATCGTCGTCGCTGGCCGACCAGCTACCGCCGTAACGGAACGGCGCGTCAAACATCGCGAAGAAGTCATGGCTGACCGCGTCGCCCTCCTGCGAAAGCGGCTGCTGTGCGTCATCCGGCAGTACTGTCCACCTGCTGCCGTAGATCAACACCTGCCGCCGCGCTTGCCGCGCGTGCAGCAATGCCACGGCGTCGGTGTAGTTGAGCATCTCCGGCGGCTCGCCTTTCCAGTTGTGCGCCGGGCCGAAGCTGTCGATCTGCGGCACGAACAGCTGGTTCGATTTCCACGAGATCGGGTCGGCCGCGGTGGCACGGAACACCGCGAAGGTGACCATGCAGGTGGCCACGCCACAGCCCATCAGCAGCACCACCAGCGCCGTCAAGGCCTTGCTGCGCCGGCAACTGCGCAGGGCCAGATCGAAGTAGTACATCAACAAGGACACCCCCTGAGTGACCGTTCTGCATGGGACGCGAAACAACCAGGCTAGCTGCCGTTGTCGACCGCCTTCAGTGCCTTGCGCAGCGTGCGCAGCAGTACCTGAGTGGTGACCGGCTTGTCGACTATGTAGAGGTGCTCCAGCGGTGGCATTTCCTGGAGGTCCGGCGTTGCGCCGGGACGCGTCAGCAGGATCACCGCGCCACCGTAGCCATGCTCGATCAGCGCGGCCAGCGTGCGCACGCCGGTGAACAGGTTCATGTCCGCATCCAGCACCACCAGGTCGGGCAGTCCGCCGGCCTCGATCCATTGCAGCGCGGCAGTGCCGCTCTGGCTGGCATGCGCCTGATAGCCGTAGGCATCGAGCGTATCGGCCAGCAAGGACAGCTGGCCGGCCTCTTCCACCACCACCAGCACACGTTCGGCGGCACCTTCCAGGCTGTCGCGATCGTCCTGCTGGTCGTTGTCCGCCACCGTTTCCTCCAGCGGGATATACAAGTCGAAGCGGGTGCCGCGACCCGGTTCGCTGTCGACCCGCATCACGCCGCCATGGCTGTTGACGATGCGTTGGCACGACACCAGGCCCAATCCGGTACCGGCTTCCTTGGTGGTGAAGAAAGGTTCAAAGAGGTGATCCAGCACTTTCTGATCCATGCCGGGGCCGCTGTCGATCACGCTGATTTGCAGGTAATGGCACGACCGCGACGGCTCTTCGGGCTGGAAGAAATCTTCTGCCAGCTCGGTCTGTGCCGTCTCGATGCGCAGGCTGCCACCGTCCGGCATGGCCTGGATCGCATTCAGGCACAGGTTGAGCAGGCACTGCTGCAGTTCGGTGTGGTTGCCCTCGAAGGACAACTCGGGGTCGTCGATGACCAGTTCCATCGACACCGTGTGCGGCACGCTGCCTTGCATCAGCAGATCGAACGCACTGAACAGCGCGCCCAGCTTCACCAGTTCCGCGCGTCGTGCCCCGCGTGCGAAGGACAGCATCGAGTGCACCATGTCCAGGCCGCGCTTGCCGCAATCGCGCACCAGCTTTCCCAGCCTCGCCAGACGTGGATCGTGTTGGTAGTCCTGCAGACTGTCACCGGCCAGCAGCAGCGGCTGCAGCAGGTTGCGCAAGTCGTGGCTGAGGCCGCCCGCGAGCATCGCCAGGCTCTCGAAACGTTGCGCGCGGATCAGCTCCGACTCCGCCCGGCGGCTGGCCCGCCGCGCCTCGGCTTCACTCAAGGCACGGCGCACCGCGCTGGCCAGTCGGGCCGGGTTCTGCTTGAGGATGTAATCGGTGGCACCGTTGCGCAATGCTTCGATCGCCGCTTCTTCACCCAGTGTGGCGGAGACGAAGATGAAGGGAAGATCCTCGTCGCGCTTGCGCAGCAGATCGAGTGCATGCTGGCCTGAAAAGCCCGGCATGCTGAGGTCGGACAACACGATGTGCGGCTTGAACTCGTCCAGCGCAGTGACGAAGCGCGCCTTGTCATCGACCCGTCGCGCTTCATAGGCAATGCTGTCGGCATCGAGCTCGGCCAATATCAGCTCGGCATCGAGTTCGTTGTCCTCGACCTGTAGCACACGGATGGTCGGCATTGCCCGAAGCTGCCGGTTTGGCATGTTGATTCCTGCGACTACTCATTAAGAAGCTTTGCAGGCGTTTGCACGCCCGTTGGAACTGCGCCCCCTCTCTTTACCGCCACCCGGTCAATCCTTCTCGGGCGCCTGATTCAATACGGCCCAAAACTGTCCCAGCGTGCGCACAGCGTCGAAAAACTGATCCACATCGACCGGCTTGATCACATACGCATTGGCACCAAGATCCCAGCTGCGCGCCAAATCGCTTTCCTCGCGCGAGGAAGACAGAATCACCACCGGAATCCGCCGCAGCCGCTCGTCGCTGCGCATCTGGGTCAGCACATCCAGCCCGTTCATGCGCGGCATCTTGATGTCCAGCAATACCACGGCCGGGTCGCCCGGCTCGCGCGATGCCCATGCTCCCCGCGCATAAAGATAGTCCAGGCATTCCACCCCGTCTTCCACGTGCACCACCGGATTGACCAGGTGCGCCTCGCCCAGCGCGTCCATCGCCATCTCGGCATCGGCGGTGCTGTCTTCAACCAGCAGGATGGTGCGCAGGTCCTTCTTGTTCATGCTCGACTCTCGATAGGTGCGCCAGCCGCATCGGTGGCCGGCAGTGAAAAATGGAAGCGGGCCCCCTGCCCCGGTTCGGCTTCCGCCCAGACCCGCCCGCCATGACGGGCCACGATTCGCCGCACATTCGCCAGTCCGATACCGTTGCCCGGAAAGTCCGAAGCGCGATGCAGGCGCTGGAACACGCCGAACAGCTTGTCCGCATATTGCATGTCGAAGCCGGCGCCGTTGTCGGCCACGGTGAATTCGTAGTCGCCGCGTCGCCCCTGCTGCACGCTCACTTCAATCCGCGCCACCTCGCAGTGGCCGGTGTACTTGACCGCGTTGCCCAGCAGATTCTGCCATACCGTCCGCAGCATGTTTTCGTCCCCGATCACCATCGGCAACGGCGCGATCTTCCATACGATACGCCGATCATGCGCCTCCGATTCGGCCAGCGAGCGGGCCTCGTCGACCACCGACTGCATGTCGATCGCCTGCAGCCGCAATGGGCCGCGGCCAAGCCGCGAGAACACCAGCAGATCGTCGATCAGCTGGGCCATGCGCTGAGCCGAACCGGCAATGATCTCGATGTAGTGATTGGCCTTTTCGTCGGCGTGGGCGCCCAGATGATGTTCCAGCTTGCGCGCGAACCCCGAGATGTGGCGCAACGGCGCGCGCAGATCGTGCGATACCGAATAACTGAACGCCTCCAGCTCGCGGTTGACGTCGGAGATCTGAGCCACCTTGCCTTCGAGCTGGCGATTGAGCTCGCTCACCTTCTGTTCGGCCAATGCGCGCGTGGTGACGTCGCTCACCGTCAGCAGCAGCGCCGGGGCGTCGGTGTCCTGTTGCTGCAGGCGGCGCGCATTGATCACCACATGGCGGTCGACGCCGTCGACGGTGCGCTGGATCACGTCGTGATCCCACAATTCACGATCGCGCAACAGCACGTCGTTCAACCGCTGCAGCAGGACATTGTCGTTCCACGCACCGTCGCCGATGCCGGCCAGCGGCTGGGCGTTCCGGCCAGGGTCCATTCCGTACAGTTCGCGGAAGGCATTGTTGACCAGCAAGCTGTTCAGATCCTTGTCGAACAGCGCGATCGGCTCGCGCACGGCCTGGAAAATCAGCTGCGAACGCAGCACCGCCCGGCCCTCGCGGGTCTCGGCCAGCCGACGCTGGCCGATCTGCCGCTCCGACATGACCACGATGATCGTCAGCAGCAGCAGTTGGGCCAGGGCGGTGATGCTGAGCACCACACGGCCATTGAAAGCCTGCTTCGCGGCATTCGCCCGACGCGCCTCCAGCAGGCTGTCCTCATTGTGCACAATGGCAGCGATCTCGCTATCGATCGCGAACAGATCGCCGCCATCGCGCAACGATTGCCGCGCGCCCGCCGCATCGCCGTGCTGCAGTCGCGACAGCGCCTGATTCATCAAGGTGATGCGGCCATCCGCCCCGCTTTCCAGCGCGCTAATCGCCGCCTGCTGATCCGGATTGTCCAGCGTCATGGTGCGCAGTTGCCGCAGCAGGGCTGGCACTTGCTGGCTGGCCAGCAGAGCACACTTGCGGGTCGACTCATTGCCGTCGCCGGACAGCAGCCGGTAGCTCGCCGACTCGCTGTCCTGCATCATGTAAGCGATCTGATAGGTGACCGATTTCACCGCGTTGGAATGAGTCACCCAGGCGGCGGCGCGCTGCGTATCACGCGAATTGCTGAGCGTGACTACATAGGGCAGCGCCACGATGACCAGCACCGCCAGCAGCATGCCGACGGTGCTCCAGCGCAGGCTCCCTCTCACTTTCATGTGGATTGAAGCATCGGCCAACCCGACGTGGAAAAGACTGCGGGCATTCTGGCATGTTTCCGCCAACCGCCCATGAAGCCAGGCAATGCCTATTTGCCGTATCGACTCATCGCGGCAGGCCGTGCCGCATCGCTCCTGCCCCAGTCCCGGTTCGGCTCGGCCTGCATGCTGAAATGCAGTTCACCGCCAGCCAGGATTTCAGCGTGGCGCAGATAGGTGCGCTCCAGCGGCTTGCCGTTGAGCGTTACCGCGCCGACATACGGATGCGCGTCATCCAGCGGCGTGGCACTGACGGTGAATGTGTGCCCATTGCCGAGGTGGATCGCGGCCTTCGCCACGAACGGCCGGCCGATCGCATATTCGTCGCTGGCTGGCGTTACCGGATAAAAGCCCAGCGCGGTGAAAACATACCAGGCCGACATCTGACCGAGATCGTCGTTGCCGGCCAGCCCGTCCGGCCGCGCCGCGTACTGGCTGTCCATGATCTGCTTCAGCCTGGCCTGGGTTTTCCACGCCGCACCGGCGTAGTCGTACAGGTAGGCGATGTGGTGGCTGGGCTCGTTGCCGTGTGCGTACCAGCCGATCAAGCCGGTGATGTCCTCGACGTTCTTGAAATGGGTCGGATCGACCTTGGCGTCGAACAGCTGGTCGAGCTTGTCGATGAATTTCGCGTCGCCGCCCAGCGCACCGATCAGACCGGCGATATCCTGCGGCACGTACCACGAGTACTGCCACGCATTGCCTTCGGTGTAATCGCTGCCGTAACCGGCCGCTTCCGGATTGAACGGTTCGCGGAACTTGCCGTCACCCAACCGTGCCCGCATGAAGCCGGTCTGTGCATCCCACGCGTGGCGCCAGTTGCCCGCGCGCTGCTGGAACGTGGCGGCGGTATCGCTCTTGCCCATCGCCTTGGCCATCTGCGCCAGCGACCAGTCGTCGTAAGCGTATTCCAGCGTCTTCGACGCGGCCTCCGGTTCCTTGTCGATCGGCACGTAACCGAGCTTCATGTAATCGGCAAGATCGCCATACGGCGCATAAGTGGCGCTGGCCACCATCGCCCGCATCGCCGCATCCGCGTCGAAACCGCGCACGCCCTTGATGTACGCATCGGCGATCACCGGCACGGCGTGATAACCGATCATGCACCAGGTCTCCAGACCCTGGTATGCCCATATCGGCAGGATGCCGAACGGGCTGGCCTCGCGCGCGGCAATCAGCGAGCGGATGAAGTCGGTGCTGCGCCCGGGATTCAGCAGCACCATCAGCGGCTGCTGTGCGCGGTACACATCCCACAGCGACCAGGTCGAGTAGAACTCGAAGCCGTTCGCCCGATGCACCTGATGATCCGGCCCGCGATAGTCGCCGTTAACGTCCATGCTCAGCGTCGGCGACAGCATCGCGTGGTACAGCGCCGTATAGAAACTGGTGCGAGTAGCCGCCGGCCCATCCACGTCGATCACCGCCAGTGCTTTGTCCCAGGCGGCTTTTGCCTCGGCACGGCGCGCATCGAAATCCCAGCCCTGACCGTCCTGATCCAGATTGGCGATGGCGTTGGCTTCGCTTGCCGGCGAAATTGCCACTTTCACTTCCAGCGGTTTCTTCAGCTGGCCGAAATCGAACACGCCGACCAGCGCGCGGCCATTCTGCGCATCGGCGTCCTCGGCCTGATTGCCCGGCCCCTTGAAACCCTTGTAGACAAGGTCGGTCTCCCGGTCGAGCAGCTCGCGCGAGGTCATCGGCTGCGAGAAACGCAGCGCAAAGCACAGCTCGCGTCCCGGCGCCCAGCCCCGGGTGCTGCGGCAACCGGTGACAGTCCCGTCGGCATGCACGCGCAGGTTGGCCCACAGCACCTTGCCGGGGTAGTCGTAGATGCTGGGACGCAAATCCAGCAGCACATGCGCAGGCTTGTTCGCCGGGAAAGTGTAGCGATGCCATCCGATCCGCCGCCCGGCGGTGAGTTCGGCGCGCACGCCGTAGTCGCTCAAGGTCACCCCGTAGTACCCGGCTTGCACCAGCTCGCTGTCGTGCGAAAAACGCGAGCGGTAACCGCTACCAGGCTTGGCCGGGTCGCCCGGCTCCAGCTTCACCTCGCCCGCGATCGGCATTACCAGCACGTCGCCGAGGTCCGAATGCCCGGAGCCGGAAAAATGCGTGTGCGAGAAACCCATAATGCTGGTATCGGCGTATTGATAGCCAGCGGCCCACTTGTAGGCATGCTTGAAATCCGGCATCGCCGTGTCCGGCGACAGCTGGATCATCCCGAACGGCACCGTGGCGCCGGGAAACGTATGGCCGTCCCCACCGGTGCCGATGCGCGGATCGACGGCCGCGGCGCGGCCCTCCTCCCGGTCCGAGGCCCATGTGGCCCCAGGCGCCAAGGTGGCTATGCTGAACGCGGCGCCGAGCAGACAGGGAATTACATCACGCAAACGGACAATCATCGTCAATCCCGCCTTTGGTACGATTCAAAAGGGCACGCTAACACCCGTTGCCGAACAAGGCATGTTGCAACGCGACGTGTGCAACTGCGTCGATAAGTTACATTTGGATCGTTCTAATCAGGCAAAACCGCATGTCGAGCCATACCCCGATTGGCCGCAAAGTGACTTTGAACGACATCGCCGCAGGCTGCGACGTGTCGCGCGCCACCGTGTCGCTGGTACTGCGGGGCAGCCCGCTGGTACACAAGCTCACGCGCGCGCGCGTCGAAGAGGAGCTGCGCCGGCAAGGCTATGTCTATAACCGCGCCGCGGCCAATCTGCGCCGGCGGAGTTCGTCCAGCATCGCGCTGATACTGAACGATCTGGCGAATCCGTTCTTCGCCGAATTCGCCGCCGGCGTGGATGAAGCGCTGGGCGCAGCCGGCTTCGTCACCTTGCTCGGCTGCACCGGCGAATCGGCCGAGCGCGAACAGGCCGTACTGGGTTCGCTGCTGGAACACGGCCCCGGCGGCATCATCCTGTCGCCGGCCGAGCACAGCAATGCGCATGACGTGCTGGCCGTGGTCGGCAAACGCGCGCCGTTGCTGCTGTTCAACCGCGAACTGGGCGGCGCCCTGCCCGAGTTCGCGCACTGGGATCAGCTGATGCTGGACAACCAGCACGGTGCCCGCCTGGCGACCGAGCACCTGATTGCCCGCGGCCACCAGCGCATCGCGTTCTTCGGCGGCCATCAGGACTCCAGCTCATGCCGGCAGCGGCATGCCGGTTATGTCGAAGCGATGCGCGCGGCCAAGCTGCGCATCGAGCCGGACTGGCGCATCGAATGCGCGCCGACCCGCCTCGATGCCGCCCACCGCACCAGCGCGCTGTTCGACGCCACCCATGTTCCAACCGCGGCGGTCTGCTACAACGATGCTGTCGCGCTGGGGTTGATGCTCGGTCTCCATCAGCGCGGATTGCGCCCAGGCAGGGATTTCGCATTGACCGGCTTCGACGACATCGCCGAGGCCGCACTGGGCATGCCGCCGCTGACCACCATGTCGACCGCGCCGCACGAGCGCGGCCGGCAGGCGGCCCAGCTGGTCTTGCAGCGACTGCAGCAACCGCAGGCCGCCAGCCGCCAGACCATCGCACCGGTGCAACTGGTGGTGCGCGAAAGCAGCTGTCCACCACCTAACGCTTGAACTCACTTTTTGGGGAATTCGCATGGCTTTCGCCACTCCTTTATCACCGACGCCCGACGCCGCCCGATCGGGTGAGCGCTACACCGACAACCCGATGGCGATGGGCGTGCTCACCACCATCTTCTTCATGTGGGGCTTCCTCACCTGCCTCAACGACATCCTGATCCCGCATCTGAAATCGATCTTCCAGCTGAGCTACGCCGAGGTGATGCTGGTGCAGTTCACCTTCTTCGGCGCGTACTTCCTGATGGCCATGCCGGCCGGCCGGCTGGTCGCCGCGCTGGGCTACAAGAAAGGCATCGTCGCCGGCCTGGCGATCGCCGGACTCGGCGCGATCGGTTTCTGGCCGGCGGCCGGCCTGCATCTGTATCCGGCGTTCCTGGGCGCTTTGTTCGTGCTGGCGACCGGCATCACAGTGCTGCAAGTGGCTGCCAATCCCTATGTGGCGCTGCTCGGCCCGGAGCGGACCAGCTCCAGCCGGCTCACCCTGGCGCAGGCGCTGAATTCGTTCGGTACGTTTCTGGCACCGTGGTTCGGTGGCCTGCTGATCCTGTCCAACGTCGTGAAAAGCCCGGCCGAACTGGCGACGCTGGCGCCGGCCCAGCAACTGGTCTACCAGACCCAGCAGGCGCAAGCGGTACAAGGGCCCTACATCGGGCTGGCGGTGGTGCTGTTCCTGCTGGCCGTCTTCGTGTGGCTGTTCCGCCTGCCTGCGCTGACCGAAGCCACCGACAAGGGCGACCACGCCAGGCACAGCTTCGCGGAGGTGCTGCGCCATCCGCACGTGCTGTTCGGCGTGCTGGGCATCTTCTTCTATGTCGGCGCCGAGGTGTCGATCGGCAGCTTCATGGTGAATTACCTGTCGATGCCCGACATCGGCCACATGAGCGAGCAGCAGGCCGCCAATTACGTGTCCTGGTACTGGGGCGGCGCGATGATCGGGCGCTTCATCGGTTCGGCCCTGATGGCGAAATTCTCGCCGCGCCGGCTGCTCGCCCTGTTCGCCCTGATCAACGCGCTGCTGGTGCTCACCACCATGTTGAGCACCGGCAGCGTGGCGATGTACAGCATCATCGCGATCGGCCTGTTCAACTCGATCATGTTTCCGACCATCTTCGCGCTCGGCATCGAACGGCTGGGACCGATGACCAGCAAGGCCTCCAGCCTGCTGATCATGGCCATCGTGGGCGGTGCGATCGTTCCCTACGTGCAGGGCGTGCTTGCCGATCACATCGGCCTGCAGCACGCGTTCTTCCTGCCGCTGCTGTGCTATCTGTACATCGTGTTCTACGGCATCAGCGGCTCGAGAATCCGCAGCACCCCGGCATCGGACCTCAGCGGGAACAAACAGGCATGACCGAGCGCCCCATCCTGTGCTTCGGCGAGGCCTTGATCGATCTGCACGCGAACGACCGCGACGATCGCGGCTTCGCCGCCAGCTTCGTGCCGTTCGCCGGTGGCGCGCCCGCGAACGTGGCCGTCGCCGCCGCCCGGCTAGGCGGCAAGGCGCGCTTCGCCGGCATGCTGGCGCGTGATCGTTTTGGCGATTTCCTGCTCGACAGCCTGCAGCACGCCGGCGTGGGTACCGACGACATCGCCCGCACCGAAGCGGCCAACACGGCGCTCGCCTTCGTCACGCTCGATGCGAGCGGCGAACGCAGCTTCAGCTTCTATCGCGAGCACACCGCCGACCTGCTGTTCCGCCCGACCGACTTCCGTGCGGACACGTTCCGCGATATCGCTGTATTCCACGTCTGCTCGAACAGCATGACCGATCCAGCCCTGGCCGCGACCACGCGCGAAGGCATGCAGCGCGCGCACAACGTCGGGGCGCTGGTCAGCTTCGATGTCAATCTGCGTCCGGCGCTGTGGCCGGCCGATACCGATCCGCGTCCACTGCTGTGGCCGGCGTTGCATCTGGCCGACGTGGTGAAGATGTCCGCCGAGGAATTCGCGTGGCTCGCGGTGGATGGCGAGCAGGCAGCGATCGACCGGCTCTGGCTTGGCCGCACACGGCTGATCGTGGTGACCGACGGCTCGCGACCGCTGCGCTGGTTCCACCCGGACGCCGAAGGCGAGCTGCCGTGCTATCCGGTCGAGGCGGTCGATACCACCGCCGCCGGCGACGCCTTCGTCGGCGGCCTGCTGTGTTGCCTGGCCGAGCTCGATGCCGGTCCCCAGCGGATCGATCAGCTGGTCACCGAGCTGCCACGCCTGCACGCCATGCTGCGCTTCGCCGCCGCCTGTGGCGCACTGACTGTCACCCGCCAGGGTTCGTTCTCCGCAATGCCGCGTGGCGACGAAGTACTGGCCTTCATGGAGCAAACGGCATGAGTGCCGCAATCGTCACGCCCGATTTTCGTTCTGCCGATTTCCTGCGCGAGCACATCGCGCAGACGATGGCCTTCTACCACCCGCACGCGATCGATCCGGCCGGCGGCTTCTTCCACTACTTCAAGGACGACGGCACGATCTACGATCGCAGCCATCGGCATCTGGTCAGCAGCACGCGCTTCGTCGTCACCTACGCGCTGGCGGCGATCGAATTCGACAACGCCGAATACCTCGATGCCGCGCGGCACGGCCTGCGCTATCTGCGCGAGGTGCACCGCAACCCATACACCGGCGGCTATGCCTGGACGATCCGCGACGAGCAGCCCGAGGACCGCACCAACCACGCCTATGGCGTCGCCTTCGTGCTGCTCGCCTACGCCACGGCATTGAAGGCCGGCATCAGCGAAGCGGCGGCCTGGATGGACGAAACCTGGCGCCTGCTGGAGCAGCACTACTGGGACGCCGACGCGGGCCTGTATCGCGACGAAGCCGATGCCGACTGGCATTTCAGCGGCTACCGCGGGCAGAACGCGAACATGCACATGTGCGAGGCGATGCTGGCGGCTTATCAGGCCAGCGACGAACCGCGTTACTTGGAACGCGCACTCGTGCTTGCCGATCACGTGACCCGCCGCCAGGCCGCCAAGGCCGACGGACTGGTCTGGGAGCATTACGACGCCGACTGGAACATCGACTGGGACTACCATCGCGACGATCCGAAACACCTGTTCCGCCCATGGGGTTTCCAGCCAGGCCATCAGACCGAATGGGCCAAGCTGCTGATGATCATGGAGCCGCTGCTGCTCGAACGAGGCCGCGAGGAACCCTGGCTGCTGCCGACCGCGACGCACCTGTTCGACACCGCCCTGGCGCATGCATGGGACAACGAACACGGCGGCATCTGCTACGGCTTCGCACCGGACGGCAGCATCTGCGACGACGACAAGTATTTCTGGGTACAGGCCGAATCGCTGGCCGCCGCCGCACTGTTGCACGCGCGCACCGGTGCGGCCGTATATGACGACTGGTACGGGAAGCTGTGGGCGTACTCATGGCAGCACTTCGTCGATCACCGCTACGGCGCCTGGTACCGCATCCTCACCCGCGACAACCGAAAATACGACGACGAAAAAAGCCCGGCCGGCAAGACCGACTACCACACCATGGGTGCTTGCTACGAAGTGCTTGCGTTGATCCGTTCCGGCGGCCGTCCGTAATCCGTCGTCGCTTCCCAGGGCTACCGCCCGACGCCGGGCATCGCGAGCTGGAGGCCCATGCCCAGATCGAACTGCCCGGAATCCGCCGTCGACCGTTCGCTCACGCATACGCGGCGGTCCCGGGTGGCAACCCACAGGTCCAGGTTGATCCGGTGCACGAATTCCGCCTTGGTCCGGGCCGCGCGATAGGCGCCGATGCGCTTTTCGATATCGAGCACCCGTGCGACGCGATCGAGATCGTCGTCGCCCTTGTACCTGTCGCGCAACATGACCTGGACCCGGGTCGCGATGGCATCCAGCGCCGCGATCGGCTCGTCGGCGCCGGATGCGGCCTGGGTCAGGCCAAGCATCATCACCAGGATGGTGGCAACGCGCATGCCACCGATCACGTCAGGTGCTTCCCTTGGCGGAGGCCTCGCGCAGCTTTTCCGCGCATTCCTCGCAGCACGCTTCGACTACATGGCTGCCGATGGTGACCCGGATAGCCGTTTCATCCAGCGCACAATCGCACGCGGCACAGATTTTCTCGCTCATCTCTCATCTCCAGAAGTCGCCCTTCACCGGGCGTGCTCAGGAGACCACCACCGGCGGCGGCGCGCTGTCGGATTCTTTAGCTGTGTGCGTCTGGGTGGATCGGCGAAAATCCGTCGGCGAGCGGCCGAAAGCCTGCCGGAACGCGTACGCGAAATGGCTGTGGCTGGAGAAACCCAGCTCGGTGGCCAAGGCCGACAGGTCGTCGTATCGCCCGATGGTGTCGAGCGAGCGCGCCAAGCGCAGTTGCAACTGGTAGCGATAGAGCGGCATGCCCTCGACCTGCCGAAAGACCTGGGTCAGGTAGACCGGTGAGCTTCCGATCTCCCGCCCGATCTCTGCCAGCGTCCAGCGCCGCGAGAGATCGCTGGCCAGCAGCACTTTCACCCGATCGGCCAGCCGGCGACGCGCATGCGTGGACGTAGGCTCCCGCGACGTGCGCGGCCCCAGGCTGCGGCAGACCAGGGTCAGCACCAGGGCTTCCGCTTCCAGCGGCTCGATCGTCCCATTGTCGAGGTTGTGCCGCAGCAGGGCGACAAGAGCTTGCGCACGCGCATCGATGCGCTGCGACTGGCGGCGGAAGACGCTGCGCTCGCCCGGACCCATGAGTGCCGCCGGCGCAAGTTCCGCCAGCATCGCCGCGTCCAGGCTCAGCGACAGGCAGGAGTCACCGCCGTCAAGCGGATGGCTGACTTGGTAACCCTCTCCTGCATTGAAGAACAACACATGGTTGGCATCGGCCACTACCTGGTCGTTGCCGACATGTCTCATATAGAGGCCGCGATAGGGAAAGACGAGCTGGGTGGAGGAGGCGCACTCCTCGACGCTGCGATGACGACACTCGCCGCCGCAATGCACGTTCCTGAGCGTCAGCGAATCGGTCGACAGCAGTGCATGGGATGTGAGGTTCGACATGATTCCCGCGCCAGGCCGCGCACCCTCCTGAGGGTTGCGATGAGCGGAGCTTAGCAAGTCCATGCGACTCCGCGCCTGTATCGTCGATGCGGTCGCTAAAGATTCTGACAGCGCATCAGCGCTGCCAATGGTCTTCTTCACGCACCTCATTCCGTGAACAGAAGAGAACATGACCATGAATCGCGAACAGATCGCTCGCGCGGAGCGTTTCCATCAATTGCACACCGAACCGAGGCCGCTCGTTCTGGCCAATGCCTGGGACGCCGCCAGCGTCAGGATCGTCGAAGAAGCGGGCGCCCAAGCCATCGGCACCACCAGCGCGGGCATGGCCTGGACGCAGGGTTATTCCGACGGCGAGCAGATGCCCGTCCACGAGCTGCTGGCTGCCTGCCAGCGTATCTGCCGCACCGCGTCCACGCCGGTCAGCGTCGACATCGAACGCGGCTACGGACGCGACGCCAAAGACACCGGCGGCCTGGTGGGTGCGTTGATGCAGCTAGGCGTGGTGGGCATCAACATCGAGGACGGCACCGATCCAGGTACGCACACTCTTGCCCATCCTTCGATACTCACCCGGCGCATCGCATGCGCGCGCGACATGGCCCGACATCATGGCCTGCCCCTCTTCATCAACGCGCGGATCGACACCTATGTCGCCACCGGAACGGAAACAGCGGCGCGCCTCGAGGAAACACGGCAACGCGCCCTCGCCTATATCGATGCCGGCGCCGATGGCATCTTCGTTCCCGGACTGGCCGACCTGGGCGACATTGCGCATCTCGCTCGCGCGCTTCCCGTGCCGCTCAACATCTACGCGGGCTATCCCGGCGCGCCCAGCGTGGACGCGCTCCAACGTGCAGGCGCACGGCGTGTCAGCCTGGGCTGTGGCCCCATGCAGTCCGTCATGGCTCATCTGGCAAGGATCGCCGCGGAGGCGTTCACCGAGGGGCGCTACGACACCATGGCCACGCACATGCTGACGCCTGCCCAGGCCAACGCCTTGTTCCGGTCCGCGCCAGTGCGCGGCGACAGCACGGCGCGCAGGGTTCTCCGCACAGGCATGGGAGATGGACCCGTCGGCCTGTTGTTCGCCCAACCTCGACACAGTGTCCAGCCGAACGGAACTCGCCCCAGCGATGTCGAACTGACCACACGCAACGGCATGTACAAGACGACGGTGCCTGGCGTGACCAGAGGCAGCGCAAGGCCCGGGCTTGCGCAACAAGCGCTGCGACGGCTCGCCGCACCGTTTCTCGGCGCATTCGGTGGAACCCGGGCGGGCGGCCGATGATGCGTCGGCGCCGGCAGGCGATGGCATGGCTGGTCACCTGGGGGTATTTCGCCGCAGCGACCGGCGCGGCTGCCGAGGCGGCAGTGCCGGCGGACGACCACCACCAATCGCGCGAGGATGCGTGGTGGACCGGCCCCATGATGGCCAACTCGGCAGCGGCGCTGCCGCAAGGCCATTACCTCATCGAGCCGTACCTCTACGACGTGCACTCGTCGCAAGCCGACGGCTTCGGATCGCTGACCTACATGGAGTACGGCATCACCGACCGCCTGACGGCGGGGATGATTCCGACCTTCGGCTACACCCGGATGGCGAACGGACCCGGCAGCGCGGGGGTCGGCACCGGCGACCTGAATCTCCTGGCGCAATACAGCCTGACGCAGTTCCAGGATGGCAGCGCCATGCCGGCGATCGCCTTGATGGTGCAGGAAACCGTGCCCACCGGCAGGTACGACCAGCTCGACCGTCGACCCGCCAACGCCCACGGCGAGGGCTCGTTCACGACCACCGTGCAACTCAACACGCAGACCTACTTCTGGGTGCCGAACGGCAGGATCCTGCGCATGCGCTTCAACATCGGCCGATCCATTTCACGCAGGACGCGCGTCGACAACGCAAGCGTCTACGGTACGCCTGCCGGCTTCGGGGGATACGCGCGCCCCGGCGATTCATTCGCGGTGAACGCCGCGTGGGAGTACAGCCTGACACGGCACTGGGTGCTGGCCTTCGACCTGGCATACCGGCACACGCTGGGTACCCGGGTGGATGGCGCCATTTCTGTTGCGGGCACATCGACGCCACTGATCCATCGAGCACGATCCAGCGAGAGCTTCGGGTTCGCACCCGCGATCGAGTACAACTGGCGCAGCAATCTCGGCGTACTGGTCGGCATCCGCGTATTCACCGGCGGCCACAACAACCCCACGACTGTGACGCCGGCGATCGCGCTGAACTACGTCCATTAGCGAAGTCCGGCCTGCCATCGCCAGGCTGGCGAGCCTTCGAAGGTTGGACGTACGGGGCTCGCGCTGAGCGCGCAGACGGGGCTAGCCACGTACCAGAACAGTGCATGCGTCCAGTGTGCCTGTGTCCTCGATGCGAGCGATGTTGTGTTCGCGCCGCCACCGCGCTCGCTGCGCCGTGGGTCGCCGACAGAGTGCAACTCGAGACTAGATTATCTTCAGCGTGATGGCTTTCAGCACAGCGCGCGTTCGGTCGCGCGTACCGAGTTTGTCGAAGATATCGATGAGGTAGTTCTTGACGGTGCCTTCGGCGATGTGGATCGCTTGCCCTATCTCTCTATTGGTATATCCGCCCGCCAGCAGGCGAAGGATATCGACCTCGCGTTTGTTGAAGCATCCGGTCGGCGCTTCGTCGTCGTGATAGGCGTAGCGTGTTCGCAGCAGGTCGGTCGAAATCGGCGCTATGACCTTGCGCCCCCTGGCAACCTCCTCGATGGCTGCGATCAGCTCCAACGGGGACGCGTCCTTCAGCAAAAAACCTCCCGCTCCGGCCTCGGCGGCGCGAAGGGCCATGTCCGGGTCATTGAACGTGGTCAGCAAGACAACCGGCGGAGCGCCCGGAATCCTTCTCAGACGCTCGCAAAGGCCAAAACCATCCAATCCCGGCATGCGGATATCGGAGAGCACGACATCGACCGTCGTTTTCGTCATCAGATGGAGAAGCGCTTCTCCTCCATCGGCCTCTGCGACGACTTCAAGTTGCTCGAAGCCGCCGAGCAATGCCTTTAGGCCGCAAAGCACCAGCGCCTGGTCATCCGCCAGTGCGATGCGAAGACGCCTCGGACCGGTCATGACCACGCCACTGGCAGCCAGGCATGCAAGTGGAAACCGGTGTCGCCGGACCGGCCGAACTGGAGCTCACCTCCCATCGCCTGGAGCCGCTCCCGCATCCCGGTCAATCCGTGGCCGGCGCGTACATGACCGTGCCCACGGCCGTCGTCCCGCATCACCAGCGACACCCCTTCGCCATCACGGGACAGTGTCGCCCACACATGATCGGCGTCGCTGTGGCGTGCCGCATTGGTCAAACCTTCCTGGAACGTGCGCAACAACGCCTCTGCCTGATCCAGCGTGGCGACGCGGGCGTCGTCAGCTATCTCCAGAACGACGAGAGGCCGGGGAAAAGGTGCCGCCAGGCGATGCATCGTGGCGCCCAGATCCAGTCCATCGTGCAGCCGGAGTTGGTGAACCATGCCACGCAGATCACTCAGCAATTCTTCGGTCAAACGCGAGCACAGAGCCACCATCGCGGCCTGATCCAGCCGGCGGTTGTGGGTCATTGCGGCGAGGTTCAACTGCAATGCGGTGAGTTTGTGTCCCGCCACGTCGTGTAGCTCGCGCGACAGCCGAAGGCGTTCTTGATGTCTGGCCGACTCGGCCAGCATGCCGCGCGTGGTCAGCAGTTCGGCGTGTGCGCTGGCGAGCATGTCTCGCGCCTGCTCCGTCTTCTGAGCGAACCGCGAAACCATGACGGCGAACAGCTGAAGGCTGGCATGCAGGCTGACATAAGTCAGCGGCGCATCCATTTGTCGAAACATCAGGACGATGGAAAGCAACAACGCGTTCAACAAGACCATGATGATGGCCAGCATCCGGATGCTGGACAGCCTGGCAAACGTCAGCATGGGAACGATCAGCAACGCCGCGGCAGAGTTGTAGCGATAAAGCGCCACCAGAACGAGCGTGATGACGCTGAGCACGATAGCCAACGCGAACTGAGCCGCATCGTGCCCGCGCACGGCAACCGACACCATGAACACCAGAAGGAAAACCAGATGCAGCGACTTCGCCAGTCCATGAACCGGGAACGCTGCGCCCAACGCAGTGGCGATGAGTGGGCCGGACCATAGCTCAAGACCGATAGCCGCCCATGCCAACAGGCCCGCTACCGCAATCGCCGATCGGGGGGATATCGCCAATCTCATGCTTGCCAGCATTCCGTCAGGTCGGAAGAAAGGCAAGCAGATACCGAAAGAGGTGACTTTAGTCACCTCGACTGGTGACTTTCGATGCCTGACGGCTCTGGTGTGCGCAAGCAGACTGAACGCCTTATCCCAACCCAAGGTTTGGCAACATGAAGGCGAAGCTGGCGCGAATTGCGAAGATCGGTGTTCTGGCCATCGGCCTCTCGGTAGTTGCCGGCATAGTGGTGACCTCGGTGCCCGTCGTATCGCCGGGAGAGCGCAACGCATTCGCGGCCGTTCTCCCTCCGGCCATCATCAAGGACAGCAAACCCATCCAGCAGGCTTACGCTTATTTGCCGCAGCAGACGCGGTTCGATGCCTTCGTCGCACTGCAAGATGGCAAACAGCTGGCGCAATGGGGAGAGGCGGATCTGCCGATCAATACGCACTCCGTCAGAAAGAGCCTGCTCAGCGGGCTCTACGGCATCGCCATCGCACGGGGTTATATTCGCCTCGACCAGACCCTCGGCGAACTTGGCATCGACGACAAGGTGAAGCCGCTCACCGCGATGGAGAAGTCGGCGACGATCCGTGACCTGCTGATGTCCCGTTCGGGCATCTACATCGAAGCGGCCGGTGAAGCAAAGGGCATGAAAGACGGGCGCCCGCGCCGGGGTTCGCATCGACCGGGGGAGTTTTTCTACTACAACAACTGGGACTTCAACGTGCTTGGCGTCATCTTCGAACGCCGCACGGGCTTGAGCATCGGGAAGGCGTTCTACGAATGGATCGCCAAACCGACCGGCATGACCACCTTCAAGCCGGATCAGGTCATCTACGACCAGCCAAGCTATACCGAGCATCGCCAGTTCGTCATCTTCATGACTGCCGCCGATCTCGCCCGATTCGGAATGCTCTATGCCAACAACGGCGTATGGAACGGGCACCAGGTGATACCCGAATCCTGGGTGCGCGAAAGCACGCAGGCATATTCGGATGTCCACGACATGCCTCCCTTCGATGCCTATGGCTATCTCTGGTGGCTCGATCGTCGCAACGACGTTGTATGGGCCGACGGCTGGGGTGGCCAGTTCATGATCGTCGATGCAAAGCACAGGCTGGTCGTCGTCGCTCGGCGTGACACCGGGCGTAGCTTGCTGCAAATGGGCTTGTTCGCTGCCTTTGGCAAAGACGGATGGCGCAGCCACTTGCAGAAGCTGCATGACATGATGATTCTGGCTACCGAGTGACTCCGGTGCGAAAGTCCACGCGCCGATGTTGCTCAGAGGTATCTGACGACCTGGACAACGCCACTCACCCGCCAGGGAAGACTGCCGAAGACGCTGGTCTTCGGGCCAATCGTGGTGCCGACGTAAGCGGAAATGGTCCAGTTGCGCGATGGGAAGTACTGCGCGTACATCTGGGCAAGTCCCGACCCATCGTTCTCTGCGACGAAGGCGATGGCACCCAGGTTCAACGTCGATGGAATCACGTCCTGCCAGTCGGCCCGTAGAAAAAACTCCCGACGCGTGAGCGGCTCCTGCTGATCCGCCGCGTATTGCCGTACATACCAGAACTGCGACGCGCTGCGCGTATTGTTGGCGCCTTGTTCGGAGATGCGGGAGAACTCCGGGCCACTGAGACCCGACTCGTGATAGTGATACTCGACATTGAGCGTGAGATTGAAAGCGCTCGTCCAGGAAGCGCCTATGGAGAGATCATTCGAGAATGGCTTGCGTCCCGAGACGTGTTCGATCACCGATAGCCCCGCAGGCAGCGCGCCGGTTCTTTCCCCGAATGCAAGCGCGCGCGCGGTAAGCGAGGGTTCTCGCACGCCGGACCATTCGAGATAAGCCACCGTACCGGCATTGAGCACGCGGCTCAGGCTTCCACCCCAGTGCGTTCCGATGGCATCGTGGAATGCGAGCAACTGTGGATTGAATGCGGAACCATTCCAGCTCACTGACAGCAAGCCGCGACCGTCGGCATTCGTTCGTCCCCAACCAGGATCGAAGCTTGCGAGGGCCGATGTGGGGATAGGAGCAGTGTCGGTAAGCCTGGGGGCATAAGCGGCCGTTATGCTGCCGCCGTCGAACAATCGCTGCGCCTTGATCATCACGACACCCAACCGGCTTTCACGGGCGGCCGATGGATCAATCGAGGATAGTTGAACGGCCGATCGGGTCTTGAAGAAATCGGTCGGGTTATAGCCGTAGGCGATTCCTTCTTTCAGATTGACGCGCCCCGCTTCGATGTAGGTACGCGGCACCAACTCGTCGGAAAGGTAGATCTCCCGGAGATCGTTTTGGGCGTTCGCTCTCGATACGGCCGATAGTAAGCTGCCGGCAAATACGTTCAGCCGATCGCTGAAACCGAACGTCCAGGCGTTGGCGAGCGGGAGCTTGATATCCGCATCGAGACTCAGGCGATTCTGCCAGGATGGCTGGGCCGCGGGCGTCGGAATCACGAGCGTCTGATTGTCCCAGCCAGTGAACGCGTCCTCGATCCGAATTCGCTGCTCTGAGAAACGCTGAGAAGTCGACGAGCTCGGGCTCGGAGCCACCTCCGCCGCCGGCGGAATCCGCTTGAGGTCATCGTCCTCGCTGGTGCTGGTCGACTGCGCGAGCGCAGCGTTTGCCATACCAAGCAGGCACAGCCCGACCACCATTCGTGGAATCCATGGGGTCATGCAAGCTCACTGCCCCACGCGTGGCAGGTAGTCGCGCTGATACCAGTTGTCGGGTATCGCACGAGCCTTGTCGTCCGACGTATTCATGGTCGTGACGAGCTTCGAATTGACCGCGTCGATCAGAATGATCTCGGTCGGACGCTGGGCGCCGAGACTCTCACCGTACTTGTGGTAGTAGGCGATCTTGAGGAGTCGGCCGCTGTCGGAGTAGAACTTGCTCTTGACCGGATGGAAGCTTCCTTGCTCCACCCAATAGTCGATCCTGCCGTAAATGGCGCTGTCATTGCTCGGCACCAATTCAACGTGCCAACAGCTTCGCGCATGTTGATCCGCGTCATTGAGCGTCTCTCCAGCAGCCGGTCCGACGAGCTTGGCGCGATAGTCATGCGCCAGATTGACGGTGACGACATCTCCCTGAGCAGCCTGCCCCAAGAGCCGCTGCTGCGGGGAGATGCGTACGCTTGATCGGGCCGCGGGATCGTAGAACCACATCACCGTTCCGTTCATGAGGACGGTTTTCGCCACGTCACGAGGCGGCTCCTCATAGCGGACCAGATTGCGGTACTGACCCGTAGCGGGATCGACCTTCGAATAGACGCGCAGAACCGTCTGACTATGGGCCGTACCGTCGATATATTCGACCAAGGTCAATTTTCGCTCGAACGGTTCGGATGGATTCCGCACGGCATCCGAGGCAGTAACTACCTCGTCGGCGGTCGGGGCTTCGACCGCGCGGGCGCCCAGCGGCAGAATCGACAAGGCGAGCAACAGAAAGGAAAGAGAAGTCTTCATACATGCCCCAGAGCATCGACGATGGTGAGCCGTGCGCCGCGCCGCGCTGGAAGCCAGGCCGCGATCACGGCAACGATCGCGAGCGAGATCCAGATGATGCCGGCAAGGGGTGCGATTCCGTTCTCCCTGACAAGCAATGGAACGGGACTGGCGCTTCCGGGTGGCTGCCAGGTCAGTCCGGAATGGTTGATGAGATAGTTGAGAACGAACCCCAGCAAGAGACCGATCGTGGCTCCGATCAACCCGAGCAACAGGCCCTCGGCGACGAACTGGCGGGTGATACCCAGCTTTCTGACCCCAATGGCGCGCAACGTCCCGATTTCCGGGGTGCGCTCCATCACACTCATGCTCATGGTGTTGACGACAGTGAAGAGCACGATCACCACCATGACGAGCGAAATGAAGGAGAAGATCGCGGACATCATCCCAATGACCTGCCGATAAAAGGGCTGCAGCTCCTTGAGTTCGCGAACCTCCAGATCCAACCCCTTGCTCTGAATGAGTCCTTCAATGCGCCGTTTCGCCGCATCGATGTCCTCGGTGCGATGGAGTTGCAGCACGATGCCGACCGCCTTTTTCTCGCCACGCCCGTAAAGAAGTTGCTGCGCCAGGTGGAAGTTCATGACGACGAAGGCGTCATCGAGTTCCTTCACCCCTTGCGCCACAGCGGCGTCCACGTAGAAATTGACGACATTGGGTGCCCCGGCGGATGTGGCCGCCAACAGATCGAGCCGCGGACCGTGGCTCTTCCCGGACTGCTGGGTGGAGCCCTCTCCCGAATCCTTGAGTCCCGCAAAATCGCGCGTGGCGGGCGCGCTCGGGCCTGCACCGTTCGCATCGTCTTGAGGCAGCGCGGTGTTCGGGCAATCCGCGATCTTCAAGGCTCCGCAGAGGCGCAAAATCCTCCCGAGACCGACGCCCACGAACCCGTGAGTTTCATCGAGCTCGTTCAACGGCGCATCCACCTCTCTCAGTTGGGCGCGAATCTGATGCTCGTCCCATTCGTGCATGCGGTTGTAGTCCTTGGGAATGACTCCCAGGCCCATGAAGGTCTTCGAGGCATCCGACTCGAAATTGCCCGCGATGCCGAAAAGGTTCACGGTGGGCGTCACGACATTGATCAGAGGCTTCAGGACAGGATCGTCCTTCACGAGCTGAAGGACAGTCTCGTAATGCGGAATGCCATAGGCCGCCGGATTGCCGCTGCCGTACTTGAAGTACCCCTCGCGGTAGATCGCCAGGTGCCCTGACCGGACCACATTCTGAGTTTCGATCTGTACGAATATCTCCGAGACGAACGCTCCGAAAACGAGCGTTGCCATGGCGCCGATCGCGATGGCCGAGATGGTCATCACAGACCGGCGCACATTGCGCGTGATGTTGCGCGCAGCAATCTTGATAGTGCTCATGAGTGTGCCGTCCGGTGTTCGAGCAGTTCGCCATCGCGGATGGAGAACACCTCTTCCGCGTGGGAAATCAGCTGAGGATCGTGGGTGGAAAAAACGAAGGTGGCTCCGTGCTCGTGCTGTACCTGACGCATGAGATCGATGATGGCCGCCCCGGTCTGGGAATCGAGATTCGCTGTCGGCTCATCCGCAAGCACCAGCGTCGGGCCCTTGACCAAAGCCCGCGCGATCGCAACCCGCTGTTTCTGACCGCCGCTCAATTGGTTGGGCCGGTGATTCCTGTGTTCGACAAGCCCCACCGACTTCAAGATTTCGAGAGTGCGACGTTTGCGCTCGATCGGCCGCACCCCGAGGAGCACCAGGGGGTACTCGACATTCTCGTAGGCCGAAAGCACCGGAATCAGATTGAAGTTCTGGAAGATGAACCCGATCTTCCGGGCGCGAAACTCCGACAGTTCATCATCCGACTTCGCGCCGATCTTCTCCCCGCCGATCTCGATGACACCGGCAGTGGGCCTATCAAGACAGCCGATGAGATTCAGGAGTGTGCTTTTCCCACTGCCCGAGGGTCCCAGGATCATGGAAAACCGCTGAGGCGGAATCCCGAAGCTCACGGATTTGAGCGCCTCGACCGGCACATCGCCCAGTCGATATGTCTTGGAGACGCCATGGAAGCGAACCGCAGCCTCTGCGCCAGAGGTAGAGCTTTGAATGGGAATGGCTATCGCCATGGAAGAAACTCCTCGTCGGCTGCTGATCGGCGATGCTTCGATCGCTTTTGTGCAACTTGAATGGCCAGGGTGAATCGGACGCATGGGGCTCGCGCTGAGCGCACGGACAGGGCTAGCCACGTACCAGAACAGTGCGTGCATCCAGTGCGCTGGTGTCCTCGACATGAGCGATGCTGTGCTCGCGCTGCCAGACCTTCGACTCGGGTGCGAACTGCGGTCGCGACGGGAATGGCCTGCGCAAATCGCGATCGTATTTGTCGAGATTGAAGCCGGACCTGAGCGGGGCGATCATGAACTGGGCGAACTGGCGGAACCGGTTTCCGAGCGTGCGCTGGTTGCCCGGCAGCGCTGCGTAGCGGCGCGCTATCGTCTCGAAGTCCTCGGGCGGGCGGCCCGTTACGTCGAGCACGTCAGTCGTGGGGGCGCCGAGTTCGAATGCTCCGCGCTTGTGATCGTCGATGTAGTAGCGAACACCGCTGATCAGATCGATCGGCAAGCCACCCAGGCGTGCGGACTTCATGAATAGCCAAGCGGGCGTCGGCAGGACTTTGACCGATCGACCCACGGCCCGGCCAATCGCCTGGGCCATATCCCTGGCATCGAGGAGTTTGGGCCCGGTAGGGCGGTAGCTCTTCCCGGCGTGCCGTGCAGGATCCATCAATGCCGCAACGGCTACCCGCGCGATGTCCTCGTTGGAGGCAGGCGCATTGCGGCTATCGCCGTAAACCCACGGAAATACACCGAGGTTTGCCGCATATCCCGTCAGCATCAAATACGAGTCTGCGAAAAAGCCCGGATTGACGATCGTATGCGCTATGCCGGGCGTCATGGCGAACAATTGATTCACCAGCCAGAGCTGGCGGGTCATGAGTGACGGATGCGAGGGGCTCGCCAGCCACTGGGTCAGCCCCACGATGTGTTCCAGTCGGGCCTCTCTGGCGGCAACTGCGAAAGCTACGGCGCCCTGGATCATGTACGGATCGAAAGGTGGGCAGAAATACGCCCCCTGGACGTCCTTCAGCGCGTCACCGACGCGCTCGACATCGCTCATGTCGGCGACAACGACTTCCGCGCCTTGCGCCCTCAGTCCTGCGCTGCGGCCATCTTCGCCGTGGACCATGGCGCGGACGCGATAGCCCGCCTTCAGCAATTCGGCAGCCACCACGCTGCCCGTCTTCCCGGTCGCGCCGGTCACGAAGATTCTGGGCTTGGTCGTCATCGTTTCCTCCTTAACAGGCTTGGCTGTTTTTGGTACGGTGGACCAATCAACCATTGGTACCACATGGTACCAAACAGCATGGTACCGACTGGTACCAATGTCAAGAGGAACGAAATGACTACTCCATCGAGGTCGAAACGACCCCAACAAAGCGGCGATGAGGCCGCGGTACGCGGACGTATCCTCGAGGCCGCCTTCGCCGCATTCATGAAAAATGGCTACGCGGCGGCCAGCACGAACGAAATCGCCGCACATGCGCGAGTTTCGAAGCGCGAGCTTTATGCACTGGTCGGCAACAAGCAGGAAATGCTGATCGCCTGCATCAGCGAGAGGGCCAAGCGATTGCAGGTACCCGCTGACCTGCCGGTACCGCACGATCGTGAGACCCTCGCGCGCATTCTGTCTGCCTTCGGCACGCAGCTGGTTCGCGAAATCAGCGACCCGACGGTCATCGCGGTTTTTCGACTGGCCATCGCTGAAACGACACAGGCACCGGAAGTGGCGCGTACGCTCGATGCCATAGGAGGCGGGACCAGCCGTGCCGCCTTGCGTAAAATCATGACTCAGGCGCAAAAAGCGGGACTGCTCGATAGCCGTCCCACTGAGCTCGTCGAGCAGTTCTATGGGCTGCTTATGGGAAACCTGATGACGGGCCTGCTGCTGGGCGTCGTTGAGCGACCAAAGCCGCGGGAGATCGCCCTACGCGCTCGTCATGCGACGGATGCTTTCCTTCAACTCCATCCGGGCGCCGATAACGCCTCAGTTTGAATTTCGACTTTAGGGAGAAACCCGGCACGGTCATTGCGACCGAAAAGGTGCACATCAAGACGGACGATCGGCGCCAAAAGCGATGCAAAATCCTCCAGTCTTGAAAAAGCAAAAGCCCCCGATTTCTCGGGGGCTTGGAGGCCAAAAGGCAACATCTTCGATCTAAGGTAGGGGCTAGAACGGAATCTCGTCGTCGGCGAAGCCGCTGTCGGCCGGTGCCGGCGACGGCCGCGAACCGCCACGATCATCGCTGCCGCGCGACGGGCTGCCGTAGTTGCCGCCGCCCTGGCGCTGACCGCCAGCGCTGCTCTGCGGGCGCTCACGCTGTCCACCGCCACCGCCACCACCGCCGCCGCCTTCATTGCCTCCGAGCATCTGCATCTCGCTGGCGATGATGTCGGTCGAATATTTCTCGACACCACTCTTGTCGGTGTACTTGTCGGTGCGCAGCGAGCCTTCGATGTAGACCTGCCGGCCCTTCTTCAGGTACTCGCCGGCGATCTCGGCCAGCCGGCCGAACATCTTCACGCGGTGCCACTCGGTGCGCTCCTGCTTCTCGCCGCTCTGCTTGTCGGTCCAGCTTTCCGACGTGGCGATGCTCAGCGAGGCAATTGCCGTACCGCTGGTGGTGTAGCGCACCTCGGGATCGTTGCCGAGGTTGCCGACCAGAATCACTTTGTTGATGCCGCGTGCCATGGGATGTCCTCTGTTGAGCCGGCCGTACGTAAGGGGTAGTTACGGCCGGAGTGGTGAATCTGGCTGACTATCATAACCTCGCCGGCCACCGAATCCACCTGCGCAAACCCCGCCCCGGCGTGGGCCAACTCCGACACGGACCGTCTGCGCCGGAAGGCAGGCGCTGCAAGGATTCCGGCCCCCGCCAGCGGCGGCCCCGGCCGCTTCAGGTGGCGATGAACCGGTGGCCGACCCCCGGCTCGGTCTTCAGCCAGCGCGGGTTGGCCGGGTCGTCGCCCAGTTTCTGGCGCAGCTTGCCGATCACGATGCGCAGATACTGGCTGTCGCTAGTGTGGGTCGGCCCCCACACCTCGCGCAGCAGCTGCTGCTGGGTGACCACGCGGCCGGCGTGGCGCAGCAGCATCGCCAGCACCGCGAACTCCTTGCGCGTCAACGCCAGCGGCGAGCCGTCCAGGCTCACTTCGCGGCGGGCCAGGTCGATGCTCAGCCGACCATCGTCGTAACGCGGCGGCGCCTCCGGTTCGCCCGGCCGGTTGCGCAGCAGCGCGCGCAGCCGCGCCATCAGCTCCTGGATGCCGAACGGTTTGGTCATGTAGTCGTTGGCGCCGCGATCGAGCGCCCGCACCTTCTCGCTCTCGGCATCGCGCACCGACAGCATCAGCACCGGCAGCTGGCTCCACTGGCGCAGCTCGGCCAGCACGGCATGGCCTTCCATGTCGGGCAGGCCGATATCGAGGATGATCAGATCCGGTGTGCGCGTAGCCGCCAGCGCCAGGCCCTCGGCAGCCGTCGCCGCCAGCAGTACCTCATAACCCTCGGCGCGCAGGCCGATATCGAGAAAGCGGCGGATCTGCGCCTCGTCGTCGATCACCAGGATGCGCGCAGCGGCTGAGGTCATAGGGGTGGCGTCATGGGACAGGCGTCAGGGATTTGGCGTCACTGCTCGACATCGGGCGGTGGCGGCAACGGCAAGCTGATGCGGATGGTGGTGCCGATGCCGTCGCCGGGCAAGGCCTCCACGCTGCCGCCGTGCGCGCCGATCATGCCGCGGCAGATCGCCAGCCCCAGTCCGGTGCCCTGCGGCGCGCGATCGCCGCGCGACACCGAGTAGAACATGTCGAAGATGCGCACCCGCTCATCCTCCGGAATGCCGGGGCCGCGGTCTCTCACGTCGATCAGCAGGCGTTCGCCGCTGCTGTGCACGGTCACCCGCACCGCTTCGCCCGGCGGCGAGAAACGCGCGGCGTTCTCCAGAATATTGAACAGCGCCTGCTCGATCAGCGCGGGATGCACATAGAGAAGCACGGTATCCGGAGGGCTTATCGTCTCCACCCGCAGCTCCGGGAACAGCTTGCGCAGGCGGGTCACTGCCGCGGCGACGATCTCGGCGCTATCGGTCCAGTCGCGGTTGAGTTTCAGCGTGCCATGGCCGAGCCGCGTCATGTCGAGCAGGTTCTGGATATAGCGATCCAGCCGCTGGCCTTCGCCGAGGATGGCCTGCAGCAGATCGCGACGCTCTTGCGGCGGCAATTTCTCTTCGTAGCTGATCAAGGTGCCGGCGGCGCCGATCATCGAGGCCAGCGGCGAGCGCAGGTCGTGCGACACCGACGACAGCAGCGCGTTGCGCAGGCGTTCGGTCTCGCCCTGCACCCGTGCCCCTTCGAGTTCGTCGGACAGTCGTGCGCGTTCCAGCGCCTGGCCGATGTCCTGCGTCATCGCCAGCGCGAGGCTGCGCCGGTCGGGATCGGGCTCACTCATCGCCGGATCGAAACGCAATGCCACCGCGCCCAGCGGACGGCTTTCGCTGCCCAGCGGCAGCATCCAGTAGGGCGCCGCGTTCAAGGTGTCGGTGTAACGTCCGGCCTGCTCGCCATGCCGGTCGCTCCAATCGGCCGCGGCCAGGTCCTGGGCTGACAACGCGCGTTCCGGTGGCGCGCTGGCCACCACCCTCAGCACCTGCTCCGCATCGCGGGCGAGGATGGCCGCCTCGCAGCGCAGCGCGTGCGCCAGCGCCTTGCTTCCGGCATCGCGGATGCCATCGGCGTCGGTACTGGCAGTCAGCTGCTGACCGAGCGTAAGAAGCGTGCGCGCCTGCACGTGCGCGCCACGCAATGATTCCACCTGGCTGGCCAGCCGCGTGGCCAGACGGCTGCAGACCAGCGCCGCCAGCAGGAACAATGTCACCGTCAGCACATCGTCGGGGCTGCTGATCTCCAGCGTGTAACGCGGCGGCGCAAAGAAAAAATTGTCGCCGAGAAAGCACAGAACGGCCGTATAGACGGCCACGGCCATGCGCGTACGCACCGCCACCACCAGTACCGCGGTGAGAAAGATCAACGACAGGTTAGCCACCGACAGGTAGCGGTCGGCGATGAATGCCAGACCGAACGCAATCAAGGTGGCAAGCGTGGCGTAGACGTATTCGCCACGCGAACCGCGCGTAGACAGCAGGCGCAACCGGCGGCGAGCTTTCGCCCGCTCGCTCGGTGTGGCGATGATGGTCAGCTCCATGTGCGCGCCACGGCGCAGCAGCAACTGGGTCAGCGAGCGACCCAGCATGCGCGCCACCACACGTTCCCGGGTACGGCCAATGATGATCTGACCAACGCCTTCGCGGTCAGCGTGCGCCAATAGTTCGTCAGCGATCGCATGGCCGCGCAGGATGATCGCCTGGCCGCCGAGCCGGCGCGCGAGACGCATGGCCGCGTCCAGCTGTTCGCGCCGTGCAGGATCCATCCGGGCTCCGGTATCGACGTAGGCCACGCTCCACGGCGCGCCACGCCGCTCGGCAATGCGCCTTGCCACGCGCACCAGATACTCGCTCTGGCCATGCCCATCGATCGCCGCCAGCACCCGGCGGCGCACCGTCATCGCACTGCCACGCGCCAGCATGTGCTCACGCAGATCGCTGTCGACGTGGCCGGCGATGGTCTCCAGCGCGAGCTCGCGCAAGGCGGCCAGATTGGTCGGTGAGAAGAACGCGTCGAGCGCGGCGGCGGCCGTCTCCGGCACATACACCTTGCCCTGCTTGAGGCGGCCGATCAGCTCGCGCGGCGGCAGGTCGACCAGCACGATGTCGCGCGCGCGGTCGAGAAACGCATCCGGCACCGTCTCGCGCACGGTGATGCCGGTAATTCGGCGCACCTGGTCGTTGAGGCTTTCCAGATGCTGCACGTTGAGCGCGGTATACACCTCGATGCCGGCATCGAGCAGCTCGGCAATGTCCTGCCAACGCCGCTCATGGCGACCACCCGGCAGGTTGCGATGGGCCAGCTCGTCGACCAACAGCACGGCCGGCTTGCGCGCCAGCGCGGCATCGAGGTCGAACTCGGTGAAGTCGCGGTCGCTGCCGTCGGACGACTTGTAACGCACCGGCCGGCGCGGCAGCACCTCCATGCCCTCAATCAAAGCGGCGGTCTCGGCACGGCCGTGCGTCTCGGCCAGGCCGACCACCACGTCCACACCCTGCCGTTTCAGCTCTCGTGCGGCGGACAGCATCGCGTAGGTCTTGCCGACACCGGGGGCGGCGCCAAGAAAGATCTTCAGCCGGCGGGTGCGCTCACCCTGCCCGGTGCTCAACAAGGCATCGGCACGCGCTTCGCGGGAGGGTTCGGTCATGTGCAGGCAGGTCCGGTAGATGGCGCTACGTTAGCGCGATCAGCTGCCGTGCGTCGGCGGCGCATCCAGCGCAAGGTTGAGTCGCAGTACATTGACACGCGGCTCTCCCAGTATGCCGAGCTGGCGTCCGCTGGTGTATTCGTTCACCAGCGCCTGCACCTGCGCGCTGCTCAGCCCACGTGCCATGGCGACGCGCTCCAGCTGGTACTGCGCCGCCGCCTGGCTGATCTCCGGGTCGAGTCCGCTGCCCGAGGCGGTGACCAGATCCACCGGCACCGGCGCGGTGTTGCCCGGATCCACGGCACGCAGTGCGGCGATGCGCTGCTTCACCGCATCGGCCAGGGCCGAATTAGTCGGACCTTGGTTGGACCCGGATGATGCAGTGGCGTTGTACGGGTTCGGCGTGCTGGCCGACGGCCGGCCCCAGAAATACTTCGGGTCGGTGAACGACTGGCCGATAAGCGCCGAACCGATCGGCTTGCCGTCCCTTTCGATCAGGCTGCCGTTGGCCTGTTGGGGGAACACCAGCTGGGACAGTCCGGTGGCGGCCAGCGGGTACAGCACGCCGGTGATCACGGTCAGCACCAGCAGCAGCATGAAGGATTGGCGCAACAGTTTGAACATGGGATTGCTCCGGTCAGAACGTGCCTTGCAGCATCACGAAACCGCGGGTGCCGCCGACATTGCGGATGTCGCTGGCGTTGAGGAAGCTGGACGTACGGCGGTAGAAGTCCGTGTTGGTGGCCTGGGTGACGCCGCCGCTCAGCGACCAGTGGCCATTCCACTGGTACTTCAAGGTGACGCCGAAGTCGCTGTAGCTCGGGTTGCGCGCACCGTCGGCCAGCGGCGCCGCCAGCGTGGTGGTGTAACGCGTGTGGCCCGCATGCAGGGCCAGGCTCCACGCGTCGTTCAAAGGAATCGCGGCATCCAGTTGCAGATAGTCCGTACCCTTCGAATCGCCGGTGTAGCCCTGCTCGGTGTCGACGCCGAAGTAGTCGGTGAGCGCGCGGTTGTATTTCAGCGTGAGCTGTTTCCAGGTCAGTGCGGCATTCGCCTCCAGCGTATTCAGCGAGCGCGCGGCCAGACCGGCCTGATCCAGATTGGCGCCCGGATACACATAGCCGTAGAGACCCGCGCGCCACGACCAGTCGCTGTCGATGGACTGGCCGTAGCTCGCATACAGATCCAGCTCCATCGCACCGCCGGGATAGCTACGCTCGCTGATGCTGGAACCCCAGAAACCGGCCGCGAAGCCGTTCGGGTTGCTGTAGTCGGCACCGCCCTGGATCGCCGGTCGGCCCCAGGTCTGGGTGAGGCCGCGGAACATGTAGTCGCTGGTCACCGCGACATTGCCGGCGACCGGACTGGCCGGCGCACCGTCAGCCTGTGCCGCCGTGATGCCGGCGAGGGAGAAAAGGACTGCTGCAGCAGCGAGGGAACGCAACTTCATCGTGAAAACTCCGGCGTCTAACCCGTGGCGGACGACGCTCATCGTGATAAGGGGAAACGGCATCAGATACCGGCGTAACCGCCGAGGGTGTAGTCGTCGTCGCGTGCGACCGCGTGGTCGACCGCGGCGCGCGGCAATTGCACCACCTGCGCTGCGTGCGTTGCCTGCATCGGCAGCACGATCACCACGTCGCAGTCGGCATCGTTGGCACATAGACGCAGCTGCATCTCGGGATGGGTGTCGTCGGGAAGAGAGACGGATACTTTGAGGGTTTGCATGACTTGGCTTTCCGAAAGGGGGTTTCGCGCGGCCGACGCCCGCCGGCCGCGCGATGGCTCGACGCTCAGGCCAGGTGGAACACCACCAGCAGCAAGTCGATCAGCTTGATGCCGAGGAACGGCACCAGCACGCCGCCGAGTCCGTACACCAGCAGGTTGCGGCGCAGCAGCGCGCCAGCGCCGAGCGCGCGGTACTTCACGCCCTTGAGCGCCAGCGGGATCAGGAAAATGATGATCAGCGCGTTGAAGATCACCGCCGAGAGAATCGCGCTCTGCGGTGTCGCCAGATGCATCACGTTGAGCGCGTTCAACGCCGGATAGGTGGTGGCGAACGCGGCCGGGATGATCGCGAAATACTTGGCGATGTCGTTCGCGATCGAGAACGTGGTCAGCGAGCCACGGGTGATCAGCATCTGCTTGCCGATTTCCACCACCTCGATCAGCTTGGTCGGGTTGGAATCGAGGTCGACCATGTTGCCGGCCTCTTTCGCTGCCTGCGTGCCGGTGTTCATCGCCACTGCCACATCGGCCTGCGCCAGCGCCGGTGCGTCGTTGGTGCCGTCGCCGCACATCGCCACCAGGCGGTTCTCGGCCTGGATGTCGCGGATCAGCTTGAGCTTGGCTTCCGGCGTGGCCTCGGCCAGGAAATCATCGACGCCGGCCTCGGCCGCAATTGCCGCGGCGGTGAGCGGGTTGTCGCCGGTGATCATGATGGTCTTGATGCCCATCTTGCGCATCTCGGCGAAACGCTCCTTGATGCCGCCCTTGACGATGTCCTTCAGCTCGATCACGCCCAGCGCAGTCGTCCCTTCGGTAACGATCAGCGGGGTGGCGCCGCGACGTGCGATGTCCTCGGCCGACCGCTTGATCAACGGCGGCAGGTGGCTCCCGATGGATGTCAGGTAACGGTCCACCGCGTCCAACGCACCCTTGCGGATCTGTCGGCCGTCCACATCCACGCCGCTCATGCGGGTTTGCGCAGTGAATGGCACGAAGTGCGCGTGAAGCGCTTCGAGCTGACGCTCGCGCAGGCCGAACCTGTCTTTCGCCAGCACCACCACGCTGCGGCCTTCAGGCGTTTCGTCGGCAAGCGAGGCAAGCTGCGCCGCCTCGGCCAGGACGCTCTCCTCCACACCGGGCGCCGGATGGAAGGCCGTCGCCTGGCGGTTGCCCAGGGTGATCGTGCCGGTCTTGTCCAGCAGCAGCACGTCGACGTCGCCGGCAGCTTCCACCGCACGGCCGGAGGTGGCGATCACGTTGGCGCGGATCATCCGGTCCATGCCGGCGATGCCGATCGCCGACAACAGCGCGCCGATCGTGGTGGGGATCAGGCACACCAGCAGCGCGATCAGCACGGTGAGCGTGATCGGGTTGCCGGCACCGGCCGCCTGCACGCTGTAGATCGAATACGGCAACAAGGTCGCACAGGCGAGCAAGAAGATCAGGGTGAACTTGGCCAGCAGGATCGTCAGCGCGATCTCATTCGGCGTCTTGCGGCGCTTGGAACCTTCCACCATTGCGATCATGCGGTCGAGAAAACTCTCGCCCGGATTGCTGGTGATGCGCACCACCAGCCAGTCGGACAGCAGCTGGGTGCCCCCGGTGACCGCACTGCGGTCGCCGCCGGATTCGCGGATCACCGGCGCGGACTCGCCGGTGATCGCGCTCTCGTTGACGCTGGCCGCGCCCACCACCACTTCACCGTCGCCGGGGATCTGTTCGCCGGCCTCGACCAGCACATGGTGGCCGGTACGCAGCTCGCTGGACGGCACGAAGGTGATCGCGGCATCGCGCTCGGGACTGGCCAGCTTCTTGGCGACCACATCCTTGCGCGAGCTGCGCAATGCATCGGCCTGCGCCTTGCCGCGACCCTCGGCCAGCGCCTCGGCGAAGTTGGCGAACAGCAAGGTGAACCACAGCCACAGGCTGACCCAGAAGATGAACCCGGTCGGCGCCTCGCCGTGACCGGCGAGTGCCTGCGCCCAAAGCGCCGTGGTAAGCACGCTGCACACGAACACCACGAACATCACCGGATTGCGGAACTGCATTCGCGGGGAAAGCTTGCGGAACGAATCGGCGACGGCCTTGAGCACCAGCTCGCGGTGGAAGCCGCTAGCCGCTTGAGTATGCGAAGTCATGGATCAATGTCCCAGCGAAATCGAGTGAACCGACATGAGTTGCTCGGCGATCGGCCCCAGCGCCAGCGCGGGCAGGAAGGTCAGCGCACCCACCACGATCACCACGCAAGCCAGCAGCGTGACGAACAGCGGCGTATGCGTGGGCAACGTGCCGGCGGACTCCGGTACATGGCGCTTGGCAGCCAGCGCGCCGGCCATGGCCAGCATCGCCACGATCAGCGGGAAACGCGCCAGGAACATGCAAATGCCCAGCAGCACGTTCCAGAACGGCGTGTTGGCGGATAGCCCGGCAAACGCGCTGCCGTTGTTGTTGGAAGCCGAGCTGACCGCGTACAGCATCTCGCTGAAGCCGTGCGCACCAGGGTTGGCGATGCCTGCGACACCCGCCGGCACCATCACCGCAATAGCCGTGCCGATCACCACCAGCGCGCACGGCAGCAGCACCGCGAGGCTGGCCATCTTCATCTCGTAGGCCTCGATCTTCTTGCCCAGGTATTCAGGCGTACGGCCCACCATCAGGCCGGCGATGAACACCGCCACCACGGCGAAGGCAAGCATGCCGTAGAGACCCGAGCCGACACCACCGAAGATCACCTCGCCCAGTTGCATCAGCCACATCGGTACCAGGCCGCCGATCGGGGTGAACGAGTCGTGCATCGCGTTCACCGAGCCGTTCGAGGCGGCGGTGGTGGCGGTGGCCCAGAGCGTGGAATTGACGATGCCGAAGCGGGTCTCCTTGCCTTCCATGTTGCCGCCGGCCTGCAGCGCCGAGGCATGCTGGTCGACACCGAGATGGGCGAGCAGCGGATTGCCGGCCTGCTCCGCTGCCGTACAGGCCAGCAGCAGCGGAATGAAGATCGCCAGCATCACCGCCAGCAGCGACCAGCCCTGGCGACGGTCGCCGACCATCTGGCCGAAGGTGTAGCAGAGCGCGGCCGGTATCAGCAGGATCGCCAGCAGCTCGGCGAAGTTGCTCAGCGGTGTGGGATTCTCGAACGGGTGCGCCGAGTTCACATTGAAGAAGCCGCCACCGTTGGTGCCTAGCTGCTTGATCGCGATCTGCGAGGCCGCAGGCCCCATCGGCAAGGTCTGCGTGCCGACCTGCACCGGTTTCATCAGCGCGTTGCCGGCAGCATCCTTTTCCGGGTTGCCCGCCGCATCCAGCGCCGGCTCGCTGACCGTGGTGGCCTGCACCACCGGCACATCGAGATACGGCTTGAAGTTCTGCACCACACCCTGCGATACCAGCAACAGCGTCAGCAGCAGCGACAACGGCAATAGCAGGTAAAGCGTGCTGCGCGTCAGATCGACCCAGAAGTTGCCGAGACCCGCCGCGCTGCGGCGGCTGAAGCCGCGAATCACCGCGATCAGCACCGCGATGCCGGTGGCTGCGGAAACGAAGTTCTGCACCGCCAGACCCAGCATCTGGGTCAGGTAGCTCATCGTCGATTCGCCGCCGTAGCCCTGCCAATTGGTATTGGTGGCGAAGCTGATCGCCGTGTTCATCGACGAATCCGCCGACACCGCACCAAAGTGCTGCGGATTCAGCGGCAGCCACGGCTGCAGACGTTGCAGCGCGTATACCACCAGAACCCCGAGAATATTGAATAGCAGCACGGCCAGCGCATAGCGCTTCCAGCCCATGTCCTCGTCGGCTCGAATGCCGCAAAGGCGATAGATGAAACGCTCGCTGCCGGCGCCGATGCGGGTGACGCGGTTGGGCGTGTCGGAAAACACCGCGGCGATGTAGCCGCCCAGCGGCTTCACCAGCAATACCAGCACGGCCAGATAGAGACCCATCTGGAGATAGTCGTTGGTAGTCATTCGAACCACTCCGGCTTGAGCAAGGCCACGCACAGATAGCCGGTCAGCGCCAGCGCGATCAGCGCGGCGAACACGTAAAGGACATTCATGGGCGGAAACTCACGCGGGAATGGCAGGAGGGAAAAGGCGCGGCAATCATTTGCGCGGGCCCAGCCGATCGCAGATCAGCGCAAAACCCAGCGTGGCCGCGCACAGCACCAGCAGGAACAGCAGATAGACGAAATCCATCGACGTCGACTCCGGAAGAGAACGACGCGCACTGTAGGAAGTGCCGTATAAGAACGGGGTATCGCGGCGGCGTCTACGCGTATAGAACGCGTAAAGTTTTTTGGACGCCGGGTTAGCCTGTGGATCAGGCGGTCATGTTCAGACGGCGATGTGCAGCCCGTCACCGCCGTCCGTCGTGGACTCCGACGGCAGCCGCTCGATCGCATAGCCGGCCGAATCCCACGCATCGAGCCCACCCAGCAACGGGCGCACGCGCCGGTAGCCGATCGCCATCAGCATCTGGGCGGCCTTCGCAGCGGAAACTTCGTTCGGGCAGCTGCAGTAGATCACCAGCTCGTGATCCGACGGGATGCCGCTCAAGACCTGATCGACGCTGTCCAGATCGGCCAGCAAGGCGCCGGGGATGATACGCGTGTCGAGCAGGCGCGCGGCCTGCGAACGCACGTCGACCACGATGGGAGTCTGGCCCGCGGCAATGGACTCGTTCAACTCGTCCACCGTGATGCGCGCCATGCGCAAGGCGATCAACAGGCGGCGGCGCTGCCACCATTTGGCGGCGATATAGAGCCCAAGCAAAACCAGCAGCAACTCGAACGCCAGCGTGCCGGCGCTTGCCAGCGCCGCCAGCACCACGTCGATCTGCGCGGCAAACGCGTAGCCCAGCCCCACCGCAAGGCCTGCCCACAACAGCGAGCCAAGCCCGTCCAGCAGCAGAAACGTAGGGACGCGCAGGCCCATCGCGCCCACCAGCGGCGGTGCCACCGTGGACAGACCCGGCACGAACTTGGCGACCAGCAGCACCCGTCCCCGCCAGCGCTGGAAGCGCAGCTCGGACTGCTTCACGCAGGAGTCGGGCGACAGCGAGATGCGGCAGAGCGTACGCATCACGCCGGCCCCGAAACGCCTCCCGGCCCAGTACCAGGCCAGGTCGCTGAGCAGGCATGCCAGTACCGCGGCCAGCACCACGGCAGACACCGGCAACTTGTCGTTGGCCGCCAGCGCGCCGGCCACAATCATGGTGGGCACCGCCGGTACGGGTACGCCGGCCTGCTCCACCAGCACGTTGAAGAACACCAGCAGCAAGCCGTATTGGGCGATCAACGCGATGATTTCATGGGCCATCGGAGCGGTACTCGATGCGTGTTCGCTAACTGCAGGACACTGATGATTGGGCCGGCGAATGGCTATTGCAAACCCCTGGCGAGACCGCCGCCGCGTTTGCGGCGACATACCGGGGCGCAATTTTTCGCACGGCCCTATAATCGCTACGATACGCCGCCTTGAAGCCCCCATGACCCTGATGCCCGCCGCCGCCAGCCGCCCTGCCGACTTCGCCCATGTGCGTGACCTCGCCGCTGCCGACATGCAACGCGTCGATGCACTGATCCGCCAGCGGCTGTCTTCCCACGTGGTGCTGATCAACCAGATCGCCGACCACATCATCGCCAGCGGAGGCAAGCGGCTGCGCCCGATGCTGCACGTGCTGGCCGCCGGTGCCGCAGGCTACACCGGCGAACAGCAGATCAAGCTGGCGGCGGTGATCGAGTTCATCCACACCTCGACCCTGCTGCACGACGACGTGGTCGACGAGTCCGACCTGCGCCGCGGCCGCAAGACGGCGAACGCGCTGTGGGGCAACGCTGCCAGCGTGCTGGTCGGCGATTTCCTGTATTCGCGCTCGTTCCAGCTGATGGTGGAACTGGACGATATGCGGATCATGCGCATCCTCGCCGACACCACCAACACGATCGCCGAGGGCGAGGTGCTGCAGCTGCTCAACATCGGCAACGCCGACGTCGGCGAAGCGGCTTATCTGGCGGTGATCGAGCGCAAGACCGCGGTGCTGTTTGCCGCCGCCACCGAACTCGGCGGCATCCTCGGCGGCCTGCCGGAAACCCAGGTGGCCGCACTGCGCCGCTACGGCATGGAGCTCGGCTACGCGTTCCAGATCGCCGACGACCTGCTCGACTACCTCAGCGATGCCGGCACCCTGGGCAAGAACATCGGCGACGACCTCGCCGAGGGCAAGCCGACGCTGCCGCTGATCTACGCGCTGGAAAAGGCGAATCCCGAGCAGGCGCAGTCGCTGCGCCATGCGATCGAACACGGCGGACTCGACTCGCTCGACCGCATCATCGCCTCGATCCGCGATTCCGGCGCGCTGGAACGCACGCGCGACCGTGCGCTGCTCCACGCACAGGCCGCACGCGAGGCGCTGTCGGCACTGCCCGCTTCGGCCTACCGCGACGCGCTGGCCACGCTGACCGACTATTCGGTGCAGCGCACGTTCTGACCGCCGGAACGCGTTAAGGCGTGCCCGCGAACGCCGCGCGCAGCCAGTCGTGCATCAGCCGGTAGCTGCGTGTGGCGGCGCGTTCGTCGTAACGGCAACCCGGCGAGTTCTCGCCCACCTCGGTGAAGCAGTGCACGGCGTTGCCGATCACCACGAACTGCCAGTCGGCCGGGCTGGCGCGCATCTCGTCCATGAATTTGTCCGCATCCGGCATGGTGCCCTTGTCGTCGGCACCGTTCATCGCCAGCACGCGGGCCTTGATGTGCTTCGCCAACGCCGGATCGTCGGTGGTCAGGCCGCCATGGAACGACACCACCGCGGCGATGTCCGCGCCGCTGCGCGCGAGATCCAGCACCGCCGAACCGCCGAAGCAGAAACCGATCGCGCCCAGCTTGCCGCCGTCGATCGGCGCACTGGCGGCCTGCGCCTTCAGCTGGGCCAGCGCCTCGTTGATACGTTTGCGCATCAGCGCACGATCGCCGTACAGCGGCTTCACTGCCGCCTGCGCCTGGTCGGCGTTGCCCTGCTGCGGACGCACGTCGGCTCCATACATATCAGTGAGCAGGATCACGTAATCCTTGCCCGCGATCATCTCGGCCTTCCGCACTGCCTCGTCGTTGATGCCGTACCAGTTCGGCACCATCACCAGGCCGGGCCGTTTCGCGGTGGCCGCCCCGTCGTAGACCAGCACACTGTGGAAGCGCGTGCCGTCCAGGGTCCACTCCACCGGCCGGTGCACCATCTTCGCCTGGGCAGCGAAACTGGCGCCGGCAAACAACAGCAAACAGCAAAGTCGGGCGATGCGCATGATGAATCCTCCGATGAATCTGTGGGGTCTTGCCTGCTGCAGGGAAGAGGGGAAATTCAGAATCCGGCAGCGTGCTCCGAAAGGCGCCGCTTCAACGGCGCGAGGTGGTCGAGCAGGCGTATGCCGAATCCGCGAGCGGCGACCATCGCCGGCGATTGCCATGCGTAGATGCGCGCCAGTGCATCGAAGCCCAGCGCATCCAACGTGTCGGCGCTGCGCCGACGGCGCGCGTAGCGGCGCAGCACGTGCGCGGCGCCGATATCGCGGCCTGCGGCGCGTGCGGCAACCAGCGTATCGCGCAGCTCGGCCACGTCGCGCAGCCCCAGATTGACGCCCTGCCCGGCCAGCGGATGTACCGCGTGGGCGGCATCGCCCAGCAATACGAAGCGATCGGCCTGATAGCGTTCGGCCAGCTGCAGTTTCAGCGGAAACGCCGCACGCTTTGTGCTGCCGACGATCGGTCCCAGCCGGAAATCGCTGGCGATGCCTAGTTCGTCGAGGAAAGCCTGGTCGTCCAACGCCATTACGCGTTGAGCTGCGGCCTCGGGCAATGACCACACCAGCGAGCTGCGGCCGTCGGCCAGCGGCAGCAACGCGAGCGGCCCGCTAGGCAAGAAGCGCTGCCAGGCCGTGTTCTCGTGCGGCCGTTCGGTGCTGATATGCGCGACCACCGCCCGCTGTGCGTAGTCGCGACCGCGCGTACCGATACCGGCCAGCTGGCGCAGCGGCGAAGCGGCGCCATCGGCGGCCACCAGCAGCCGGGCAGCCAGCATTTCGCCATCCGCCAGTTGCAGTTGGATGCGATCCTCGCGCGCCTCGAAACCCTTCACTTCGGCCGGGCACAGGCGGCGCACGCCGCACACGGATGTGGCGTTGGAGCCGCCGCCAGCCGCTTCCAGCGCCTGCCACAGCGTCCACTGCACCAGATTGTTCTCGACGATGTAGCCAAGCAGGTCGCGCCCCTCGCTGGCCGCATCGAAATCGATCGCCGCGCCGCTCTCGGCATCCCATACATGCATGTGCGCATACGGACCGGCGCGCGCATCGCGAATGGACGTCCAGACGCCCAAATCGTCCAGCAGCGCCAGCGACGACGGCGCCAGGCCGACCACGCGCAGATCCACTTCGTCGCTCGCATGCCACGCTGTCGGTGCACGCGCCTCCAGCAAGGCGGTGCTGAAACCAGCCCGCGCCAGCGCCAGCGCAGCGGCCGCGCCGACCATGCCGCCACCGACCACCGCGACATCCAGTGCCGGCGCGCGACGGCGGATCGAAACCTCTTGCGTCGTTATGTTCATGGCAGCCGCTCCAGCACGGCGCGCGGCGGCTCGCCGCGAAAACCCATGCCGCGCCGCGCCAGTGCTCGCTGCAGCGGCGGCACGCGATCGCAGGCCAGCAAGGCCAGCGATCGCAACGGCGCCAGCAGCGGTAGCGGCAGGCAGGCCAGCCGCACCAGGCCATGGCTCATCGCCATGGTGCCTTCGCGATCCGGCGCACGTCGTGCGGCGTAGCGTTCCAGCAGCTCGGCGGCACCCGGGTCGGGAGAGGCTTCCACCAGCTCGGCCAGCGTCAACGCATCGCGCAGACCCAGGTTGAAGCCTTGCGCACCGATCGGATGCACGGTCTGCGCGGCATTGCCGACCAGCGCGGCGCGCGGCCCGATCACCTGCGCGGCGGCGACGCGATGGATGGCGTACGGATGCCGTTTGCCGGGCCGGCTCAGTCGGCCCAGCCGCCAGCCGAAGCGCCGTTGCGCCAGTTCGATGAAGGCCGCATCGTCGAGCGCGGCGACCGCCTCCGCCTCGTCGGACGCCACGGTGAGCACCAGCCCGCAGCGACGCTCGGCCAGCGGCAGCAGCGCGATCGGACCGTCGTCGGCGAAGCGCTCGTAGGCACGGTTCGCATGATGGCGCTCCGGGGTGATCGTGCAGACGAACAACGTCTGCCGGTAATCGTGATCTTCGGCCGCGATGCCGAGTTGCGTACGCACGAACGAGCCGGTGCCGTCGGCACCGACCAGCAGCGGCGTATCGAGACTGCGCTGGCCATCCGGCGTGTCGATCTGCGCGCGCCAGCCGTCAGCTCGCGGCTCCAGCGCGGCCAGGGTGGCCGGCGCAAGCCGGGTGAGCCGGGTGCATTCGTCGAGCCGGCGCAGCAAGGCCGCGCCGAGTTCGCGCGCGGGCAACGTCCAGCCCAAGGCATCGACACCTTGCTTGTCCGCGTCGATGCGGGCACTGCCGAATTCGCCGGCGCGGCTGACATGGATATGCCGGATCGGGGTGGCTTGCGCGGCGGCATGGCGCCACACGCCGATCGCATCGAGACCGTTGACGGTGGCGCGCGCCAACGCCAGGTTGCGTTCGTCGTAGCTGGGCTGGGCGTCGGCGCGCGGCGCGGCGGTTTCGACCAGAGTGGCGGCGATGCCGGCCGCATCCAGCGCGATTGCCAAACTGGCGCCGACCAGGCCACCGCCGACGATCAGGACACCGGATGGGTTCGAGGCGCGGGATACGGGCACATTCATGCGCCGATGATACGCGGTGAGGCTGCCTGCGTTGCAGTGCATTGGGCTAGACTAGCGATCTGTCCGGACACTTCCTATGGAACCCATCATGGTCAAGACACTGGCCCAACGCCTCGGCATCCTTCTTGCGCTCGCCGTGGTGATGGCGGCCACCCGCACGCATCATTCGCTGCTGCATCATTTCGATGCATTGCCGGATGCGTCCTGGGGCATTTTCTTCCTTGCCGGCTTCTGGCTGCGCGGTACCGGTCGCTGGGCGTTCCCGCTGCTGATGGCCGAGGCGGTGCTGATCGACTACCTGGTGATCAACGGCCAGGGCATCGACTTCTGGAGCCACTACTGCGTGTCGATCGCCTACTGGTTCCTGATCCCGTCGTACTTCAGCCTGTGGCTGGGCGGCAGCTGGCTGGCGAAGCATCAGGCCGGCCTGCGCCTGCAGACCTTGTTGATGGGAGCAGTGGCGCTGCTGGTGAGCTGGGCTGCCTGCTATCTGGTCTCCAACGGCAGCTTCTACTGGCTGAGCAACAGCGTGCCGCTGCCCCGCAGCTTCGCGGCATGGTTCGCCAATCTGGGCGACTGGTACCTGCCGTTCCTGCAGACCACCGCCTTGTATGTCGCTGTCGGCGCCGTGCTGCATGTGCTTGCGGTCCAGCTGACGCGGACCCTGAAGCACACCGGGCAAGCCAACCTGCCGCGCTGAACCGGCGCGCCGAATCGCGATGGGCAACCGTCTCTCGAAGATCTACACACGCACCGGCGACGACGGCAGCACCGGCCTCGGCGACGGCTCGCGCGTGGGCAAGGACTCGTTGCGGGTCAACGCCTACGGCACGGTGGACGAACTCAACAGCACGATCGGCATGATGCTGGCGGCCGACGGCGTCACTGACGACGTGCGCGAAGCGTTGACCCAGGTCCAGCACGACCTGTTCGACCTGGGCGGCGAGTTGTGCATCCCCGGCATGGCGATGGTCGAGGACAGCGACATCGACCGGCTGGAAAACATCCTGGACCGCCTCAACGAACCGCTGCCGCCGCTGAAGGAGTTCATCCTCCCCGGTGGCGGCATGGCCGCGGCCTGCGGACACCTGGCGCGCACGGTATGCCGCCGTGCCGAGCGCGAGGTGATTGCGCTGGCACGAATCGAAGACATCCGCAGCCAGCCGCAGCGCTATTTGAACCGGTTGTCCGATCTGCTGTTCGTGATCTCGCGCGTACTGGCCCGCGCCAGCGGCCATGGCGAAGTGCTGTGGCAGCATGAGCGCCGCCGCAAGCCCCAGGCTACCGGGTAAGCCGCTGCATGCTGCGGCTATACACCCATTCCGCCTGCCTGCAGCACGATCCCGGCCAGGGACATGCCGAGCGCCCGGCGCGGCTGCGCGCCGTGCTGCAAGCGCTGGACCACGACCGCCATGCCGCGCTGGACCGGGTCGAGGCGCCGCGCGCCACTCGCGAGCAACTGCTGCGGGTGCACAGCGGCGCCCACGTCGAACACATCCTGGGCAATGCCCCGCCGGAAGATGGCACGTATCGGCTGGACGAGGACACCGTGATGTCGCCCGGCTCCGTCGAGGCCGCCCTGCGCGCCGCCGGCGCCACGGTGGCCGCCGTGGATGCCGTACTGTCCGGCGCGGTCCAGCGCGCGTTCTGCGCGGTGAGGCCGCCGGGGCATCACGCCACCCGCGATCAGGCCATGGGCTTCTGCCTGTTCAACAACATCGCAGTGGCTGCCGCCCACGCGCTGGCCGCGCACGGACTGAAGCGGGTCGCGATCGCCGACTTCGACGTGCACCATGGCAACGGCACGCAAGCCATCTTCGAGCGCGAACCCCGCGTGCTGTTCGTTTCCAGCCACGAGTCGCCGCTGTATCCGGGCAGCGGACGCGAGGACGAGCGCGGTGTCGGCAACATCGTCAACGGCACCTTGTCGCCCGGCGCCGGCTCGGACGAGTTCCGTGCACTGTGGGATGGCGTATTGCTACCCCGCCTGCATGCGTTCAAGCCGCAACTGGTGCTGGTTTCGGCCGGTTTCGACGCACACCGCAACGATCCGCTGGCGAATATCCGGCTGGGCCAGGAAGACTATGCCTGGATCACCGAACGGCTGGTGGCGCTGGCCAACGCGCACGCCGAAGGCCGACTGGTTTCCACCCTGGAAGGCGGCTATGACCTCGCCGCGTTGGCCGCCAGCGCTGCAGCCCATGTCCATTCGCTGATGGCCTAGTTTTTGATGACCCGGGCTTTTTGGCCACGCCTGCGCGCGCCATTCTGGTCAATTTCTGTCCACCCACGCTGAACCTTTGCCCCGACCTGCAACGTTTGCCTGCCGTATCACGGGTCTTTCTGCTAGCTTAACGAGCCTTCAAAGTCGGCAGATTTCCATAGTGATGCCCAAGCTACCTCCACGCCGCCTGTTGGCGGTTGCCGCAGCACTTGCCCTGATCAGCGGCCAGGCCGACGCCAAGGGTGGCCACAGCCATCCCAAAACCTCGCTCGACGGCGCCGAACAAGCGTGTCCGCTGGGCTCGTTTCACTGCGCGCCGCGGCCGTACAACTACGCGATGTGCCGGCCCAACGCGCTGCTGGAATTCTACGATCCCAGCCTCGGCAAGGACCCCAGCTTGCGCGAGACCAGCCCCACGCAGGTGCATGCGCAGCACGTGGACAGCTCCAACCAGTCGGTCTACCACCTGACCGGCGACGTGAAGCTGCAACGCGCCGACCAGCAGCTGCAAGCCGATACCGTCGACTACAACGACAGCAATACCGACTACGATGCCCGCGGCAACGTGCGCTACCAGGAGGCAGCCCAATTGCTGGCCGCCTCGCACATGCGCGGCAACACCGATGCCAGCCGCGGCATCGCCGACGATGTGCGCTACCAGATGCTCGATGCGCGCGGCAACGGCGTGGCCAAACAAGGTCAGATGCTGGACGCGCTGCATACCCGCTATTCGGGGGCGACCTACTCCACCTGCGACGTCGGCCACCACCTGTGGGAGTTCCGCGCCAAGTCGATCACCATCGACAAGGACACCGGCGTCGGCGTGGCGCGCAACGCCACCATGCGGCTCGGCAACGTGCCGTTCCTGTACCTGCCGTATTTCAGCTTTCCGACTGACGACCGACGCAAGAGCGGCTTCCTGTATCCGACCATCGGCAACACCAGCCGCTCCGGCTTCGAGGTCAGCACCCCGTATTACCTGAACCTGGCGCCGAATTACGACGCCACGCTGGATCCGCGCATCTACAGCGATCGCGGCGTGATGCTGGCAGGCGAATTCCGCTATCTGGTACCGGGCAGCAACGGCCAGCTCAACGTGGAATATGTGCCGCACGATCACGGCGACAACGATGGCCTGGCCGATACCAAGGGCGATTCGCGCTACCTGGTCAACTTCTCCGACCGCACGGCGCTGTGGCAAGGCTGGCAGTTCGTGGGTTCGTACAATCACGCCTCGGACAGCAGCTATCTGTACGACTACGGCAATGCGCTGTCCCACGCCGCGGTCTATACGTTGACATCCAATGCCGCGATCATGGGTGGCGGCAAATGGTGGAATGCCTCGGTCGGCGGCACCATCTACCAGAACACGAACCCCTTCGTGAACGCCAACGGTTTGCCGTACAAGCAGCTGCCGTATGCGACCTTCAGCATGAACCTGCCGCTGTCGCGCTGGCTTGAAGTCGGCATGGACACCTCGGCGGCAGCGTTCCGCAAGGCCGGGTTCGTCGAAGGCCAGCGCGAGGATATCTATCCCTACCTGGCGGCGGATTTCGGCAGCTCGGCGTGGTTCGTACGACCGAAACTGGCGTACCGCTATACCGCCTATCAGTTGAACAGCGGCTACCAGAATTACGGTGATTTCGGATTGCTCGGCAGCGGCGGCGTCACCCCGTTCGACCAGAAGTCGCCCAGCCGCTCGCTGCCGATAGTCAGCCTCGACAGCGGGCTGGTGTTCGATCGCAGCACTTCGCTGTTCGGCGACAACTACACGCAGACCCTGGAGCCGCGGCTGTACTACCTGTACGTGCCGTACCGCAACCAGAACAACCTGCCGCTGTTCGACACCAACCTGATGTCGTTCGACTACTGGCAGCTGTTCTCGACCAACCAGTTCTCCGGCGCCGACCGGCAGATGGACGCCAACAACCTCACCGCCGCGCTGACCACCCGCCTGCTCGACGACAGCGGCGTGGAGCGGGTGTCCGCCAGCATCGGCCAGATCCACTATTTCAGCCCGCAGAAAGTGCTGGGCACCGACTGGACCGGTTCGGCCTACGTGGCCCAGCTCGACGTGCAGCTCAGCGACCGCTGGCGCCTGAACAGCTCTTACCAGTGGAGTCCGAATACCCGCCTCACCGACATGGCTGCGGTGGAATTGCAGCGCCGCCTGGGCACTGACGGCATCGTCAACTTCTCGTACCGCTACCGTCGCGGGCTGCTGGAACAATACAGCGCATCCGCGGTCTACCCGCTATCCGAACGCTGGCGCCTGGTGGGATCGTGGACTTACTCGGTCATGGACCGCGAGACCATTGATGCCCTGGCGGGCGTGGAATATGACAGCTGCTGCGTATCGCTGCGGCTGGTCGATCGCAACTATGTCAACCAAAGCTACTACGGTTTCGGCCCGGTTCCCACTGGCAGCAATATCAACCATCGCGACAACGCGATCATGTTCGAAGTGGTTTTCAAGGGGCTCGGCTCCTCGGGCGGCCAAATCGATCCACTGCTGCGCCGTGATATTCTCGGCTATCAATAAACGCATTCGCCCCGGCGATTCAGGCTTTCCATCGATGAAGCAATCCATTGCATCTCTCCTGCTCGCGCTCGCGATCATGCTCCCCGCCCATGCCCAGATGCTGACCCCGGCCGCGCCGGCCAGCCAGCCGCTGGATCGCATCGTGGCCGTCGTCAACGAAGAGGTGATACTGCAGAGCGAGCTGAACGACGCCGTGGCTTCGGTGCAGCAGCAATATGCCGGCCACACCGAACAGCTGCCGCCGATGAATGTGCTGCAGCAGCAGGTGCTCGATCGTCTGGTGCTGATGCGCCTGCAGATCCAGAAGGCGCAGGATCAAGGTATCCGCGTCTCCGATGCCGATGTCGACCAGGCGATCCAGGGCGTGGCCCAGCAGAACAAGCTCACCCCCGAGCAGTTGCGCGCCCAGGTGGAGCAGAGCGGAGCCAGCTTTGCCGCGTTCCGCCAGCAGTTGGCCGACCAGATCACCGTACAGCGCCTGCATCAAAGCGTGGTGCAGGATTCGGTCTCGGTCACCGACAGCGAGATCGACAACCTGCTCAGCAGCCCGACCTACAAGGCCGGCGAGGTGCATCTGGCGCACATCCAGATCAGCATCCCCGGCGGCGCCGACGCGGCCGCGATCCAGGCCAGCCAGACCAAGGCCGAGCAGACGCTTGCCGCGATCAAGGGCGGCATGGATTTCAACGCCGCGGCGATCCGCTACTCCGATGCATCCGATGCACTGGACGGCGGCGATCTCGGCTGGCGGCGGATGGACGAAATCCCGGCCGCCTTCGCCGACACGATCGGCTCGATGAAGCCCGGCGAAGTCAGCCCGGCACTGCGCGGCCCGACCGGTTTCCACATCCTCAAGCTGATCGACCAGCGCCAGAGCAGCCGCAAGGTGGTCACCGAATTCCATGCACGGCAGATCCTGATCAAGCCGAGCGAGCTGGTGACGCCGGCACAAGCCGAACAGAAGGCGAAGGATCTGTACAACCGCATCATCAACAAGCATGAGGACTTCGCCACCCTGGCGAAGGAAAATTCCAAGGACGACACCACCGCCAACGTCGGCGGTGACATGGGCTGGTTTCAGCCGCAGGCATGGGGCGCGATCATCGGCAAACAGCTGGGTGAGCTGAAGGACAATGAAGTGTCGCAGCCGTTCCAGAGCGAAGCCGGCTGGCACATCCTGCAGCGACTCGGCTCGCGCGAAAGCGACCAGACCGTGCAGATCGGGCGCGATCAGGCTCGCCAGGCGATCGGTACCCGCAAGTCCGAGCAGGTCTACGACGACTATCTGCGCGACCTGCGCTCCAACGCCTATATCAACGTCCTGGTGCCTGAGTTGCGCGATACGGACCAGGCTGCCGCCGGCACCTCGCCGTAAGCTGATTGAACGCCATGCCACTGCCCCGGCTCGCGGTCACTGCCGGTGAGCCGGCGGGCATCGGCCCGGAACTGCTGATCCGACTGGCCGCCACCTCGCTGGCGGCCAGTCTGGTGGCGATCACCGACCGCCATCTGCTGGAACGCGCAGCCGCGCGTTGCGGCGTAGCCATCGAACTGATCGACGACGACGGCAGCGTGCAGACCGAACGCCGTCCCGGCAGCCTGCGCCTGCGGCACACGCCGCTGGCGGTCGACGAAGCGCCCGGCCGACCCGATCCACGCAATGCCCGGCACGTGCTCGATACGCTGGCCGAAGCGGCCGATGGCTGCGTGGCCGGTCGCTACGACGCGGTGGTCACCGCACCGCTGCAGAAATCCTCGATCAACGACGCCGGCATCCGTTTCAGCGGTCACACCGAGTTCTTCGCCGAACGCGCGCACGCCGATGTGGTGATGATGCTGGCGAGCCCTGAGCTGCGCGTGGCGCTGGCCACCACGCACCTGCCGCTGGCGGCGGTTTCCGCCGCGATCACCCGCGCTTCGCTTACCGGCACGCTGCGCATCGTGCATGCCGAGCTGCGTGCGAAGTTCGGCATCGCCGAGCCGCGCATCGCCGTGCTGGGCATCAACCCGCATGCCGGCGAAGGTGGCCATCTCGGCCATGAGGAAATCGACACGCTGATTCCCGCATTGGACGCGCTGCGAAGCGAAGGCATGCTCCTGCTCGGCCCACTGCCTGCCGACACGGCATTCGTGCCGGCCCAGCGCCGCCACTACGACGCCGTACTGGCGATGTATCACGACCAGGCGTTGCCGGTGCTGAAAAGCGAGGCGTTCGACCGCACCGTCAACCTCACTCTGGGCCTCCCGTTCATCCGCACGTCGGTCGATCACGGCACCGCACTGGATCTTGCCGGCACTGGCAATGCCGATCCGGCCAGCCTGATTGCCGCAACGCGCATGGCCCTGGAACTCGTGGCGCGCCGCGCCACTCATCCATCCTCTCCTCCTCGGGGAGAGGAACGAGGTGAGCGGTCAATCTTGCGAAGGTCACCATGAACTCCCGTCCCAAGAAAAGCTTTGGCCAGCACTTCCTGCACGATCGCCGCTACATCGAACGCATCGTCAGCGCCGTGGCACCGCGGACGGAAGATTTCGTGATCGAGATCGGTCCCGGTGAAGGTGCGTTGACGCTGCCGTTGCTGACGGCCGCCGGCAAGCTCACCGCGATCGAGCTGGATACCGATCTGATCCCCGGCCTGCAGGCGCGTGCCGCCAGCGTCGGTGAACTGCACATCATCCACGCCGATGTGCTGAAGGTGGACTTCAGCGCACTGGCGCATAGCCACGGCGTGCCGCGGCTGCGCATTGCTGGCAACCTGCCCTACTACATCTCCAGTCCGATCCTGTTCCATTGCGTCGAGCACGCCGCAGCGATCCAGGACATGCATTTCATGCTGCAGAAGGAAGTGGTCGACCGGATGGCGGCCGAGCCGGGCAGCAAGGTATACGGACGGCTATCCGTGATGCTGCAGCTGGCCTGCCGGGTCGAGCCGCTGTTCAACGTGCCGCCGGAAGCGTTCCGGCCACCGCCGAAAGTGGAGTCCTCGGTGGTGCGGCTGCTGCCGTTGGAACCGCACGAACTGCATGATGGGCGACCCGAGCATGTCTATGCGGTGGTCAAGGCCGCGTTCGGCCAACGGCGCAAGACGCTGGCCAACGCACTCAAGCAATTGCTAGACAGCGACGCGATCCGCCGCGCCGATGTCGACCCCAAGGCCCGCGCAGAAACGCTAGCGCCAGCCGACTTCGTGCGGCTGGCCAAGGTCTACGGCAGTCGTTGACGACGAACATGCATCCTATTCACCGCCGCCCCGCCCCATTCATGGCGGCAGGCCTTACAATCCGGGCATGACTGAAAAATCTTCCTACACGATCGACGTGCAGGTCGAAACACGCTTCGTCCCCGATCAATCGAAGCCCGGTGACAATCGCTACGTTTTCGCCTACACCGTCACCCTGCGCAACGCCGGCAAGATGCCTGCGCGCCTGCTCACCCGTCACTGGATGATCACCGATGCCAATGGCAAGGTGGAGGAAGTGACGGGAGACGGCGTCGTCGGCGAGCAACCATGGATGCGTCCCGGCGACGATTACCAATACACCTCGGGCGCCGTGCTGGAAACCCCGGTAGGAACCATGGGCGGCAGCTACCAGATGCTGGCCGACGACGGCACGGAGTTCGAGGCACCCATTCCGACCTTCACCCTGTCCATTCCGCGCACGCTGCACTGATGGTCCTGCGCTGACATGGCTACGTACGCGATCGGCGACGTGCAGGGCTGCTATCCCGAATTGCAACGCCTGCTCGACAAGCTGCGCTTCGATCCGGCACAGGATCAGCTGTGGTTCTGCGGCGACCTGGTCAACCGCGGCGGCCAGTCGCTGGAAACGCTGCGGCTGATCCACAGCCTGCGCGAGAACAGCGTGGTCACGCTGGGCAACCACGACCTGAGCTTGCTGGCGATCGCGCAGCGGCGCCAGGACGCACAGGCGCGGGTGAATCCCGAACTGCGCGAAGTGCTGTTCGCCGACGATGCACCGGTGCTGTTCGAATGGCTGCGCTCACAGAAACTGCTGCACCACGACGAGCGGCTCAACTGGACCATGGTGCATGCCGGCCTGGCACCGATGTGGACCTTGCGGCAAGCCCAGAGATCTGCCGAAGACGTCGAGCGCGAACTGTCCAGCCCGCGTCATCCGCGCCTGCTGCGCAACCTGTTCGGCAACCGGCCCGCGGTATGGTCGACCCGTTTGCAGGGACTGGACCGGCAGCGCGCCACGATCAACACGATGACCCGGATGCGCTATTGCGACGTCAACGGTCGAATCGACTTCGAGGCCAAGGGCATTCCCGGGACGCAGAAGCCGGGGCTGTATCCATGGTTCTCGGTGCCCGGCATGCGCCGGCGCGACACCCGCATCGTCTGCGGCCACTGGTCCGCACTCGGCCGTTTTGCCGGGCTCGGCGTGTATGCGATCGACACCGGCTGCGTGTGGGGCGGCCAACTCACCGCGTTGCGACTCGATAGCGAAGAGCTGCAGTACACCGCGGTGAATGCCGAACCGCATCGCAAGCGGCCGCCAGGCGGCGAGGATTGAAGCGTCGCATGCGGGGTCGCGCACGGAGTCTGTGCCCATGAAAAACCCCGCCACGGCGGGGTTTTTCATGGCTGCCCGAATGACTCAGGCCAGCTGGCCGTGGCAGTGCTTGTACTTCTTGCCCGAACCGCAGGGGCATGGCTCGTTACGGCCGACCTTGGGGCCATCATGCTGTGCCGGAGACTGCGCAAAGCCGATGCCGGCGCCGACGACCGGTGCTTCCGCATCGCCGCCGAAGCCGCCCACCGGCGCACCGCCGCCAGTCGCCAGCATCTGCTTCTGCAGGCGATCCGCCAGGCGCTGCTGCTCGGCCTCCATGGCGGCAACCTCCTCTTCGCTGCGAATGCGGATCCGCGCCAGCATCTGCACGACCTCGGCCTTGATCCGGTCGAGCATCTCGGAGAACAGCTTGAACGACTCGCGCTTGAACGCCTGCTTCGGATCCTGCTGCGCGTAGCCGACCAGATAGATGCCCTGGCGCAGGTAGTCCATGTTGGACAGGTGATCCTTCCAGGCGTTGTCGACCACGGTCAGCATGATGTGCTTTTCCAGCTGACGCATGGTATCGGCGCCGATCTGCGCCTCCTTCGCCTGGAACAGCCCGTTCACTGCGTCGCGCACGTGATCGAGGATCATCTCGGCGTCGAGCTCGTGCTGCTGCTCGACCCAGTGTTTCAGGTCCATCTGCAGACCGAACGAACTTTCCAGCTCGCGATCGAGGCCAGCCAGATCCCATTGCTCGTCAATGCTCTCGGCCGGCACGTAAGCACGTGCCATGGTCTGCACCACATCCTCACGGATATCGGCAACGGTAGCCGACACATCGTCGCCCTCGAGGAGTTCGTCGCGCTGGCGATAGATCACCTTGCGCTGGTCGTTGGCAACGTCGTCGAATTCCAGCAGGTGTTTGCGGATGTCGAAGTTGTGCTGCTCGACCTTGCGCTGCGCCTTCTCGATCTGCCGGCTGATCATGCGATCTTCCAGCGCGTCGTCGTCCTTCATGCCGAAGCGCTTCATCCAGCGCACCAGGCCTTCGCCACCGAAGATGCGCAGCAGATTGTCTTCCAGCGACAGGTAGAAACGCGAGGAGCCGGGATCGCCTTGACGGCCGGAGCGGCCGCGCAGCTGATTGTCGATGCGCCGCGATTCGTGCCGCTCGGTACCGATGATATGCAGGCCGCCGGCAGCGAGAACCTGTTCGTGCAGCTTCTTCCACTCGGCCTTGACGCGCTGGCGATCCATTTCGCTGGCGTCTTCCGGCAATGCCGCCAAAGCGACGTCCAGGCTGCCACCGAGCACGATGTCGGTACCGCGACCGGCCATGTTGGTGGCGATGGTGACCTGTCCGGGCGCACCGGCCTGGGCCACGATGTGCGCCTCACGCTCATGCTGCTTGGCGTTGAGCACTTCGTGCGCCACGTTCGCTTTCTTCAGCATGCCGGACAGCAGCTCGGACACCTCGATCGAGGTGGTGCCGACCAGTACCGGCTGACCGCGCTTGTGGCAGTCCTTGATGTCCTCGATCACCGAACGGTATTTCGGATCCTGGGAGAGGAAGATCATGTCCGAGTTGTCCACCCGGATCATCGGCTTGTGGGTGGGAATCACCACCACTTCCAGGCCATAGATGCTCTGGAATTCGAACGCCTCGGTATCGGCCGTGCCGGTCATGCCGGCCAGCTTCTTGTACATGCGGAACAGATTCTGGAACGTCACCGTGGCCAGGGTCTGGTTCTCGCGCTGAATCGGCACGCCTTCCTTCGCCTCGACCGCCTGATGCAGGCCGTCGGACCAGCGTCGACCCACCAACGTACGGCCGGTGAACTCGTCGACGATGACCACTTCGCCATCACGCACGATGTAATCCACGTCGCGCTGGTAGATGCCGTTGGCACGCAGCGCGGCGTTGAGGTGATGCACCACCGCCAGATTCTTCGAGTCGTACAGGCCGCTGTCCTGGTCGATCACGCCGGCCTCGCGCAGGAGCTCGTCGGCATGCTGCATGCCTTCTTCAGACAGGTGCACCTGCTTCTGCTTCTCGTCGACCCAGTAGTCGCCGCTGCCGTCTTCTTCGGTCTGCCGGATCATCCGCGGCACGATCTTGTTCACCGCCATGTACAGCTGCGGCGAGTCCTCGGCCGGCCCGGAGATGATCAGCGGCGTGCGCGCCTCATCGATCAGGATCGAGTCGACCTCGTCGACGATCGCGTAATGCAGGCCGCGCTGATAGCGCTGCTCCTTGCTCAACGCCATGTTGTCGCGCAGGTAATCGAAACCGAACTCGTTGTTGGTGCCGTAGGTGATGTCAGCGGCATACGCCGCGTGCTTGTCGGCGTGATCCATGCCGGGATAGACCACGCCCACGTCCAGCCCAAGAAAGTTGTACAGCTTGCCCATCTGCGTGGAGTCGCGCCGGGCCAGATAGTCGTTGACGGTGACCACATGCACGCCTTTGCCGGCCAATGCATTGAGGTAGACCGGCAAGGTACCGACCAAGGTCTTGCCCTCACCGGTGCGCATTTCGGCGATCTTGCCCTGATGCAGCACCATGCCGCCGATCATCTGCACGTCGTAATGGCGCATGCCCAGCGTGCGCTTGGCTGCCTCGCGAACCACCGCAAATGCCTCCGGCAGCAGCTTGTCCAGCGACTCGCCGTTGACGACCCGCTGCTTGAACTCGTCGGTCTTGCCACGCAACGCCTCGTCGCTCAGCTTCTCGAACTCGGGTTCCAGCGCATTGATGCGGTGAACGGATCGGGAAAGCTGGCGCAATACGCGCTCGTTGCGGCTACCAAACAAGCTCGTCAGGGCACGATTGAACATCGGTCTTCCGGATTGGGGAACAGAATGCCCGCAACAGACACGGGCCAATCGGGCATATTACTACATGCCCATGAAGGCACGCCCATGAAGGCACGCCCACGAAGGCATGCCCGGCAAGGCGCGGCCCATCAGGGCGCGCCTTGCCAGCCATTCTGCATGGCGTCGGGCATGGCAGGATTCAAGGGATTGCCAGCGGGAAAGACGCGGCGTTACCTGTGGTTGCGCACGAAGGCCAGCGGATTGACCACGCGGCCGTCGTACCAGACCTCGAAATGCACATGCGAGCCGGTCGAACGGCCGGTAGAGCCGGCCTGGGCAAGCACGTCGCCTACCTGCACATGCTGACCCGGGTGCACGTCCAGCGCGCTGTTATGGGCATAACGGGTCATGTAGCCATTGCCGTGGTCGATCTCGATCACGTTGCCGTAGCCGCTGCGCACGCCGGCGAACGTCACCATGCCCTCCGCGACCGCGTGTACCGCGGTACCGAACGGAGTGGCGATGTCGATGCCGGTATGCCGCGCCGAACGGCCATCGAACGGATCCGCACGCACGCCGAAATAGGATGAAATATAGCCCTGCACCGGCATCCCGGTCGGCTTCAGATTCGATTCGATCTTGGCATCCAGCAACAGACTCTGCAGCGCCGACAACTGCGCCTGCTGCAGGTCGAACTGGCTGGCCAGCTGGCTGATGCTGCTGTCCAGTGTCTGCGGCAATGTATAAGACGTGCCTCCGATGTCCTCGACGCCGCCTACCGCAGGCTGCTGGTCGAAATTGAACTCGCCATCATCGAGCTTGCCGACCTGGATCAGTCGTTCACCCAGCGCGTTCAATCGGGTCGACTGCGCCTGCAACTGCCCCAGTTTCATCGCCAGCGCATCGAGGTCACGCTGGGCATCCCGGCGCACGCCGCCCAGCTGGCTGTTCTGCTGTCGGATCTGCTGCTGCAGATCGTGGATCTCAGCCAGTGCCCGATCACGCGGACTGGCCACCACCAGCGCCAGCGCCACGCCTGCACCGATGCAGCCGAGCACGCCCAATGACAACAGCGACAGCAACTTCCAGCGTAGCCGCCGATCCGCCAGATCGAGGGTTTTCGGCAGTTTCCTGGCACGTGATACGAGTATTATTTGCATGTCTTTCCAGAATCAATGTCGGCACCATGCAACGCGCCGCCCCAGCCACTTCCCGCCGCACCGGCAACGGACCGAAGTCCCTTGTCGAATGTGGCTCCTTCGCGACGCTGGCCCGAAAGGCTGGCGCGCTGGAAGCGCTGGATCGCGCACTGCGTCAGACGTTGCCATCGCCGTTGCGCGAGCAGGTGCGATTCGCCAACCTGCGCAACGACCGCCTCGTCTTTCTGGCGTCTTCACCGGCTTGGGCATCGCGCCTGCGGTTAATGCAGACACAGATCCTTGCCACCGCACATGCCATCGGCACACACGCCAGTTCAGTCACCGTGAAAGTGGCCCCCCAACCACCGGTTGCAACAGCGCCGGACCGGTCGAAACCGCTTTCGCTCGCGGCAGCCACCCATCTCCGGGCCGCTGCCGCGTCATTCACAGACCCCGAATGGCGGGTACTGTTCCTTGAGCTGGCGTCCCTCGCCGAAACCACTGATTCCCCGGACTCCGGCGCGGATTGAATCCCGCTGCTGGCTCCGTCGGTACGTACCAGCTCGCCGCGCCGGCGCCGCTGACTTGTACAACAAGGGTGGGTTTATAGCATGCAGAAAGTTAAGAAATAGCCCGGAATGTCATCAGGGCGTGAAGCAAGGCGCGTTCAGGATGCCTTGCTCATCACAAAAAAAAGCGGCCGTATCGAGAGATACGGCCGCTTTGCTATGTTGCGGGGACGACAGGCGGGTTGTTCAGATCGCCTGAGCCGGATGTGCATAGGAGATCGGCGAAGTGGCCGGATCGTCCTGATAGCTGACTTCTTCCCATGCCGAGGCATCGGCCATCAGCGTGCGCAGCAGCTTGTTGTTCAATTCATGACCCGACTTGTGCGCGTGATAGGCGCCGATCAGGCTGTGGCCGAGCAGGTACAAGTCGCCGATCGCATCGAGGATCTTGTGCTTGACGAACTCGTCCTCGTAGCGGAGACCGTCCTCGTTCAGCACGCGGTAGTCATCCAGCACCACGGCGTTATCCATCGAGCCGCCCAGCGCCAGATTGTTTTCGCGCAGCATCTCGATGTCGCGCATGAAGCCGAAGGTGCGTGCGCGGCTCACTTCCTTGACGAAGGAGGTGGTGGAAAAGTCGATCTCGGCGCGCGAGGTGCGCTTGCTGATGATCGGATGATTGAAATCGATCGAGAAGCCTACCTTGAAGCCCTCGAACGGTTCGAAGCTGGCCCACTTGTCGCCTTCCTGCACTTTCACCGGCTTCTTGATACGGATGAAGCGCTTGGCCACGTTCTGCTCTTCGATACCTGCCGACTGCAGCAGGAACACGAACGGACCGGCACTGCCGTCCATGATCGGCACCTCCGGCGCGGACAGGTCGACATAGGCATTGTCGATACCGAGCCCGGCCATCGCCGAGAGCAGATGTTCGACCGTGGAGACGCGCGCGTCGCCGTCGACCAGTGTGGTCGACAATCGCGTATCACCGACGTTGTCCTGGCGAGCGCGGATGTCCACCGGCGGATCGAGATCCGTGCGGCGGAATACGATGCCGGTATTCGGCGCCGCAGGACGCAAGGTCATGTACACCTTGTCACCCGTATGCAAACCGACACCGGTCGCCCGGATGATGTTCTTAAGCGTACGCTGCTTGATCATTGTTGTTGGTACCTGTGTAGGCAGCAGCCAATCAGGGGCGGATGCTAACACAGTTTTAACCTGTGATAAAAGCAAACCGTACCGTACAGTCTGATTAAACCTTCATGTTCCTTTCATCCTTGAAAGAGATGGGCATCCAAAGCCGTTTCTCCCGACAATCCGGCGAATCGACACAATGCCCCGTACCTGGGACGGGAGTCCGGCACGGGGCATCGGGCTGGTCGATACGGGCGGAACCCGCAACGGCCGGCCATGCGCCATCCTGACGCACAGTCTTGCTGCTACACCTGCGAACGGCTTGCCGATCAAACCCAGGCCAACCTATCCGCTTCGCGCCCTCATGACCCGGCGACGGGGCACCGACCCTCCGGTGGACCGCCTGTAGGGCGCGCTGGATAGAGTGACCTGCCTAACGGGCATTCGTTCAATATTTTCGCATCTCCTTAACTTGCACCATTTGCCATCAGTCGGCCTGGCGGCGCAGGAACGCCGGAATATCCAGGTAATCGAAGCCCGGCTCGGCATTCTTCGCCGGTGCAGAAGGCTCGGCACGGCTATGGCTGCTGATCGTCATCTCGGGCTGTGCATAGTCGACTACCTCGTTGCCGGTACCGGTACGCAGCACCACCGGACGCGGACGCATCTGCACCTGCTGCGTCTCGACCATGCGAATCGGCGGCTGCTGGCGCGAAGCGTTGGCACGGTTGAGGCCGGTGGCCACCACCGTGACACGGACATCGTCCTTCATTTCCGGATCGAGCGAGGTACCGATCACCACAGTAGCGTCTTCGCTGGCGAAGTCATGGATGATACGGCCGATTTCGTCGAATTCGCGCATGGTCAGGTTTGGACCGGCCGTAACGTTGACCAGGATGCCGCAGGCGCCGTTGAGGTTGACGTCCTCCAGCAGCGGGTTCTTGATCGCCGCCTCGGCCGCCGCCTGCGCACGGTCGTCGCCGCGGGCGGTGCCCGAGCCCATCATCGCCAGGCCCATTTCGGACATCACGGTACGCACGTCGGCAAAATCGACGTTGATCAGGCCTGGGGCGGTGATCAGGTCGGCGATACCCTGCACGGCACCTTGCAGCACATCGTTGGCCGCCTTGAACGCGTTCAACAATGTCACGTCGCGGCCCAGCACGCTGAGCAGCTTCTCGTTCGGCACGGTGATCAGCGAGTCGACATGCTGCGACAGGTCTTCGATGCCTTTCAAGGCGACCTGCATGCGCCGGCGCCCCTCGAACGGGAACGGCTTGGTCACCACCGCCACGGTGAGGATGCCCTTCTCCTTGGCCAGCTGCGCCACCACCGGCGCCGCGCCGGTACCGGTACCGCCGCCCATGCCGGCGGTGATGAACACCATGTCGGCGCCCTCGAGCATGGCCTCGATCCGCTCGCGATCCTCCAGCGCGGCCTGCCGGCCGACCTCGGGATTCGCGCCGGCGCCGAGACCCTTGGTCACGTTGCCACCGAGCTGCAGGTGGGTACGCGAGCCGCAGCTGGTCATCGCCTGCGCATCGGTATTGGCGACGATGAACTCGACGCCTTCGATATTGGAATTGAGCATGTGTGCCACGGCATTGCCGCCGCCGCCGCCCACGCCGATCACCTTGATGACTGCATTGGGTGCGAGTTTATCAATCAGTTCAAACATTTCCCGTCCTCCGTAGAGTTGTTGTCGTTGTAACCAGGGATCGCGACTCCTGTCGGTCCATGGTGGTGGGCGGATGTCCCTCCGCCCGAGGCAACGCGTCCTGCGTCGCCCAAAAAATCAGAAACCGGCCATCAAAAATTCTTGGTGATCCAGCCGCGCAACTTGCCGACCAGGCCACCGACACTGCCGCCCGCCGGTCCGCCGACCCGCGCGCTGCCGGCGCGCGCGCCATGCAGCAGCAGGCCCACGCCGGTGGCGTGCAGCGGACTGGAAACGACTTCGCCCAGACCATCGATCTGCTGCGGCACCCCGATACGCACCATCTTGTGGAAGATCTCCTCGGCCAGCTCGAGCGCGCCTTCCATCTTCGAAGCGCCACCGGTCAACACCACACCGGCCGCGACCAGGCTCTCGTAGCCGGAGCGGCGCAGTTGGTCCTGCACCATTTCGAAAATTTCCTCGTAACGCGCCTGCACGCTCTGCGCCAGCGACTGCCGTGCGAGCCGGCGCGGCGGACGGTCGCCGACACTGGGCACCTGGATGGTTTCCTCGGCATGCGCCAGCCCGGTCTGCGCGCAGGCGTACTTGATCTTGATTTCCTCGGCGTGCGCGGTCGGCGTGTGCACGCCGTAGGCAATGTCGCTGGTGACCTGGTCGCCGCCGACCGGCAGCGAGGCGGTGTAGCGGATCGAACCTTGCGTATAGATCGCGATGTCGGTGGTGCCGGCGCCGATGTCGACCAGGCACACGCCCAGCTCGCGCTCGTCGTCGGTCAGCACCGCCTTGGCACTGGCCAGGGCCGACGGCACCAGTTCGTCGACGGTCAGGCCGCAGCGCTGGATGCACTTGCTGATGTTCTGCACTGCCGCCGCCGCACCGGTGACCAGGTGCACGTTCGCCTCCAGCCGCACGCCGCTCATGCCGACCGGGGAGCGGATGCCATCCTGGCCGTCGATGCGATATTCCTGCGACTCCTTGTAGAGCACCTTGCGATCGGCCGGGATCGCCACCGCACTGGCCGCCTCCAGCACCTGCTCCAGGTCGCCGGCGGTGACCTCGCGGTCGCGGATCGCCGCGTTGCCGTGCGAGTTGCGGGTTTCTAGATGGCTGCCGGAAATCGATGCATACACCGAACGGATGTCGCAGCCCGCCATCAGCTCGGCCTCTTCCACCGCCCGCTGGATCGAGTGCACGGTCGATTCGATGTCGACCACCGAGCCTCGCTTCATGCCGCGCGAGACGTGGGTGCCGATGCCGATCACCGTGATCGGTTCGCCCGGTTCGTACTCGCCGACGATCGCCACCACCTTCGAGGTGCCGATATCGAGACCGACCACCAGCTGCTTGTCGTTGCGCGATTTCATAGGGCGGCCTTCAATAGGCAGATCGTCTTCATGAGCGGGGCGAGCCTCCAGCGTTGGCGGCGGCCGCTTGCGGCCAGCGCACGGCAAATCCGTTGGTGTAGCGAAGATCGGCGTAGGTGAAGCCATCGGCATGGCCGGCGATCAGCTGCGGATAGACATCGAGGAAACGATGCAGCCGGCGGCCGGCCTGCTCGCGATCGCCGATCACGATCTGCGCGCCATTGGCGGTGCTGACGCTCCAGCTGCCGCGCTCGGTCAGTGCCACACCGCTGATCTGCAAGTGAGTGCCGGCGAATGCCTTTTGCGTTTCGGCGTAAAAGCTCACAACTTCGGCCAGCCGTGCATCCGGGCCGCGCAGGTCGGGCAATGTGCTGGTGTCGGTCGCGCCCGGTGCATCGAACACCAGACCTTGCCGGCTGATCAGCTGCTTGTCGTTCCAGCGCGCGAACGGCTGCCGTTCGTAAATGCGCAGTTGCAAGGTGTCCGGCCAGCGCTTGCGCGCCTCGGCCGATTCCACCCACGGCAAGGCGGCGACAGCCTTCTGCACGGCGTCGAGATCCAGCGCGAAAAAGCCCCTGCCCAACCGCGGCCGCACCGCGGCGCGAATCTCGTCCGCACTGACATGCTTGAACTCGGCCTGCACGGTCAACTGGGTCACCGGCCAGCGGCTGGCCGCGAACCATCCGCGCAGTACGCCGACGATCGGCAGCGCGACCAGCGCGATGGCCAGACACCAGGCGACGAGGCGGATGGTTCCTTTCACGAGCCCTCCCGGAAACTGGTTTCGAGCACGCGCCAGCACAGCTCCTGGTAATCGATACCGGCGGCGGCTGCGGCCTTGGGCACCAGCGAGTGCGAGGTCATGCCCGGCGCGGTGTTCACTTCCAGCAGCCAATTGCGGCCGGTGCGATCCCGCATCACGTCGACGCGGCCCCAGCCGGCGCAAGCGAGCGCATCGAACGCGGCCAGCGACAGCGCCGACAACTCCTCGCCCGCCACGCCTTCGAGGCCAGGACAGATGTACTGGGTGTCCTCGGCCACGTATTTCGCGTTGTAGTCGTAGAACGCCGCCTTCGGCACGATGTGGATGCTCGGCAGCACCTGCCGACCGAGGATCGCGACGGTAAGCTCGTCGCCCTCGATCAGCGTTTCCATCAAGAGGTCGCCCGGATACTTCGCGGCGAGCTTGACCGCTTCATCCAGATCCTTCTCCGCGAACACGCGGGTCACGCCGACACTGGAACCTTCGCAGGCCGGCTTCACGATCAACGGAAAACCGATCTGGCGGGCCGCCACATGCACATCCGCACCGCGCGGCAGTGCCGCGAACGTCGGCGTCGACAAGCCCAGCGATTGCCACACGCGCTTGGAGCGCGTCTTGTCCATCGACAAAGCGGAGCCGAGCACGCCCGAACCGGTGTACGGAACATTCAGCGACTCCAGCGCGCCCTGCAGTACGCCGTCCTCGCCGCCACCATGCTGGCCATGCAGAATGTTGAACACGCGGGCGAAATGGCCGGCGCGCAGCGCATCGAGCAGCGCGGGGATACCGTCGATCGCATGCGCGTCGATGCCGCGTGCCTGCAGCGCGGCCAGCACATTGCGACCGGAATCGAGCGACACTTCACGCTCGGCCGAACTACCGCCCATGACCACGGCGACGCGACCGAACTGAGCGGGATCCTTGATCTTGCTGACGCTGATCGGGTTCGCGGTGGTTTTCGTACTCACTTGCTTGTCCTCAGATGACCGGTATGGGCCAGCTCCACCGCCGCCGCGCCGATATCGCCGGCGCCCAGCAACAACAACAGGTCGCCGTCGCGCAGCAGCGCAGGCAAGGTGTCCTTGAATTCGCGCGGATGCTCGATCAGCACCGGATCGACCTTGCCGCGGGCACGCACGGCGCGCGCCAGGGCGCGACCGTCGGCACCGGCGATCGGTGTCTCGCCGGCGGCATAGACGTCGGTCAGCACCAACACGTCGGCATCGGCCAGCACATTCGCGAAGTCGTCCAGTAGATCGCGGGTACGGCTGTAGCGATGCGGCTGGAAGCCGACCACCAGACGGCGGTCGGGCCAGCCGCCGCGCGCGGCGGCGAACACCGCCGCAAGCTCACGCGGGTGATGACCGTAATCATCGACCAGCAGCACGCTGCCCTGATCCAGCGCGATCTCGCCACGCCGATGAAAGCGGCGGCCCACGCCCTGGAAATGCTCCAGCGCGTGGGCCATCGCCTCGGCTTCCACGCCCAGTTGCCAGCCGATCGTGGCGGCAGCCAGTGCATTGAGCACGTTGTGCCGGCCCGGCAGATTGAGCTTCACCGGCAGCACATCGGCGCGGCCCGGCAGCACCAGATCGAAATGCATTTCGAAGCCGTGCTGGGTCACATTCAACGCGCGCACGTCGGCGTCCGCCGTGTCGATGCCGTAAGTCATCACGCGGCGCGTGGTGGATTTCGCCAGCGCGGCCACCTCGGCATCGTCCACACACAGTACGGCCAGACCGTAAAACGGCAGCCGATGCAGGAATTCGCCGAAGGCCTTCTTCACCTGGGCGAAGTCGCCGCCATAGTTTTCCAGGTGATCGGCGTCGATATTGGTGACCGCCGCGATCACCGGCGATAGCAGCAGGAACGACCCATCGGATTCATCGGCTTCCGCGACCAGATACTGGCCGGTGCCGAGCCGCGCATTGGCACCGGCCGCATTGAGCTGACCTCCGATGACGAAGGTCGGGTCATAGCCGGCCTCGGCCAGCACGCTGGCGGTGAGGCTGGTGGTGGTGGTCTTGCCGTGCGTGCCGGCGATCGCCACGCCGCGGCGGAAGCGCATCAACTCGCCCAGCATCTCCGCGCGCGGGATCACCGGGATGCGTGAGGTACGCGCGGCGACCAGCTCCGGGTTGTCCTGCCTGATCGCGCTGGAAGTCACCACCACGTCGGCCTCGCCGATGTGTTCGGCGGCATGCCCGACATGCACGGTGATGCCCATTTGCTGCAGACGCTGCGCGATCGGCGAGTTGGCCCGGTCAGAACCGGATACCGCGTAACCGAGGTTGTGCAGCACCTCGGCGATGCCGCTCATGCCGACGCCGCCGATGCCTATGAAGTGCACCCGACGGAACGTGCTCATCAAGTCCTCGTGCGCATGCAGGCGTCGCGGCGTCATGCGGCCACCTCCATGCATGCACGCGCAATGACCTGCGCCGCGTCGGGTTTCGCCAGCGTTCGCGCCGCCTCGGCCATCGCCAGCAGGCGGCCGCGATCACCCAGCAGCGACTCCAGTCGCTGCGCCAGAATCTGTATGTCCAGCTCACTCTCCTGCATTACAACGGCGGCGCCGATCGCCACCAGAGCTTCGGCATTGCGCGTCTGGTGGTCGTCCACCGCGTGCGGGAACGGCACCAGCACGGCACCGAGTCCGGCCGCGGTCAGTTCGGCCAGGGTCAGCGCACCGGCGCGGCAGACGGCCAGATCGGCCCATTCGTAGCTGCCTGCCATGTCGTCGATGAATGCCACCACCTGCGCCTCGACGCCGGCTTTCGCATACGCCGCGCGCGCCTCGTCGAGGCCGCGTGTGCCGCACTGGTGCACCACTTCGGGACGCTGTGCCGGAGTCAGCTGGGCCAGCGCCTGCGGCACGGTCAGATTCAAGGCCCGGGCACCGAGGCTGCCGCCGAGTACCAGCAGGCGCGGCCTGCCGCTACGATCCGCCATGCGCTGCGCGGGCAACGGCAACGCGGCGATCGCGTCGCGCACGGGGTTGCCGACCCACTCGGCCTGCGGCAGCACGTCGGCGAAACCGGCCAGCACGCGCTTGGCGAGTCCGGCCAGCTTGCGGTTGGTGAAACCGGCGACGCGATTCTGTTCGTGCACCAGCAGCGGCCGCCGCAGCAGCCACGCAGCCAGGCCACCGGGACCCGCCACATAACCGCCCATCGACAGCACACTGCGCGGCTTGACCTGACGCAGCACCGCCAGCGAGGCGAACAGCGCACGCAGCAGCATCAGCGGCGCCAGCAGCCGGGTCTTCATGCCCTTGCCGCGCAAGCCGCCCACCGCCACGGTATGCAGTTCGATCCGCTGCGCCGGTACGACCTTCGTTTCCATCCCGCCGACCGCGCCTAACCACACCACCGGCACGCCTTGCGCGCGCAGACATTCGGCCACGGCCAGGCCGGGGAAGATGTGGCCGCCGGTACCGCCGGCCATGATCAGCACGGGCGCCTGAGTCTTCATGCGGCCACCGCTTCGCGCGGCTTCACCGCGACATTGGCGTCGGCCACCGCGGCGGCCGGCATGCGCCGGGTCACTTCGCGGGCATCCAGCGCTCGGTTGATCTCGAATGTGGCACGCAGCAGCACGCCAGCCATGGCGCAAGTCAGCACCATCGACGAGCCGCCGTAGCTGATCAGCGGCAGGGTCAGCCCCTTGGTCGGCAGTGCGCCGAGGTTCACGCCGACCGACACGATCGCCTGCATCGCCAGCATCAGCGAGACACCGAATGCCACGTAACCGGCAAAGCGCTGCCCCACTTCGACACCTTTCAGACCCAGATACAGGCCGCGCCCCACCGCCAATCCGAACAGGCCGACCACCAGCACCACGCCGGCCAGGCCCAATTCTTCTCCGATCACCGCAAAGATGAAGTCGGTATGCGCTTCCGGCAGATAAGACAATTTCAGTACGCTGGAACCCAGCCCGACACCGGTCCACTCGCCGCGACCGATCGCCATCAGCGACTGGGTTAGCTGGAAGCCGTCGTTGAACGGGTCCTTCCACGGATCCATGAACGTGGTCAGGCGCTTCATGCGGTAGCTCTCGCCGGTGGCCGCGATATACAGCAGCGGCATCAGCGGCAACCCCATCAGGAACAGGAAGATCGGCCGCGCCCCGCCGAGCCAGACCATCGCGATGGTCACCGCGATCACCAGCGTGGCCGAGCCGAAGTCCGGCTGCGCCAGCAGCAGCAGCACGATCACTCCGGCCACCATCACCGGCTTGAACAAGCCCAGGAAGCGCGTCTCCACACTCTCGCGGTGGCGCACCAGATAACTGGCGATGTACACCACCAGAATGAGTTTTACGGCCTCGACCGGCTGGAACGTGGTCACCAACAGATTCAGCCAGCGCCGTGCGCCGTTCAGGCGCATGCCCACATGCGGCACGAACACCGCCAGCAGCAGCACGAACGCCAGCAGCATCAGGTGGAAGGCGTACTTCTCGAACAGCTTCAGTTCGGTGCGCATCGCCATGGCGGCCGCCAGCGCGCCGAGACCGAGAAAGATCAGGTGCTTCCTGAGGAAGTAGAACGCGCCCATGTGCTGGCTGTCGGCCACCGCGATCGAACTGGAGGTGACCATCACCACGCCGACGCTGACCAGTCCGATCAATCCGACCAGCAGCCACAGATCGAAGCTGCCGCGCGGACCTTGCCGGCGTTTGGCCTGAGTGCTGTCGAAGTCGAACATCAGCGCACCTTCAACGTGGCAAGGCCGACCAGCACCAGCACGACGCTGATGATCCAGAAGCGCACGATCACCCGCGGCTCCGGCCAGCCCTTCAATTCGAAGTGGTGATGGATCGGCGCCATCCGGAACACGCGTTTGCCAGTCAGCTTGAAACTGGCGACCTGGATCATCACCGACGCGGTCTCCATCACGAACACGCCGCCCATCACCAGCAGCACGATTTCCTGGCGCACGATCACCGCCACGCAGCCAAGTGCGGCGCCCATCGCCAGCGCGCCGACATCACCCATGAACACCTGCGCCGGATAGGTGTTGAACCAGAGGAAGCCGAGGCCTGCACCGGCCAGTGCGCCGCAGAAGATCGCCAGCTCGCCCGCACCGGGAATCGACGGAATGCCCAGGTACTCGGAAAACACCTTGTTGCCGGCCAGGTAGGCGAACACGCCCAGCGCGCCGGAGACCAGCACGGTCGGCATGATCGCCAGGCCATCCAGGCCGTCGGTGAGGTTCACTGCGTTGGAGAAACCCACGATCATGAAATAGGTGAGCACCACGAAGAACAGTCCCAGCGGCACCGCGACATGCTTGAACAGCGGCACGTACAGCGCGGTCTCCGCCACCGGCAGGCCGGCAACTGCCGACGGTGCGGCGTAGTACAGGAACAGCGCCGCACCGAGACCGAACACCGACTGCCAGAAATATTTCCAGCGGCTGGCCAGGCCGCGGCTGTCCTTCAGCACCAGCTTGCGGTAGTCGTCGTAGAAGCCGATCGTGCCGTACGTCAGCATTACCGCCAGCACCACCCATACGTAGCGGTTGTGCAGATCGGCCCACAACAGCGTGGCGATGCTGACCGAGAGCAGGATCATCACGCCGCCCATGGTCGGCGTGCCGGCCTTGACCAGATGCGTCTGCGGGCCGTCGCTGCGGACCACCTGGCCGGCCTTCAGCGCGGCCAGCTTTCGGATCAGCGCCGGGCCCAGCAGCAGCGACACCGCCAGCGCGGTGAGCGCGGCCATGATCGTGCGGAAGGTGATGTACTGGAAAAGATGCAGCGCGGTGAAATGCCGTGCCATCCAGTCGGCCAGTTCAAGCAGCATCGGATGCACCCCCTTTGTTCTTGTCTGCGTGGCCCGGATGACCACCGAGCGCCGCCACGACCTGTTCCATGCCGGCCGAACGCGAGCCCTTCACCAGGCAGGTGACGCCTGCATGCAATTGCGCATGCAGCGCTGCGATCAGCGCCGCCTTGTCGCCAAAATGCTGACCTCTCGCACCGAACGCCTCGACCGTGGCCACGCCTAGCGGACCCACCGCGAACAGCCGCTCGACGCCGCGCTCGCGAGCGAGCGTGCCGATGCCCGCATGCAGCGCACGCGCCTCCGTACCCAGCTCGGCCATGTCGCCCAGCACCAGCCAGCGCTCGCCGTCGGCGAGCAGCAAGGTGTCGATCGCCGCCGCCATCGAGCTGGGATTGGCGTTGTAGCTGTCGTCGATCAGCGTCCAGCCACCCGCCATCACTTCGCGGCGCAACCGGCCGGCCGCGCCCGCCGCGTGTTCCAGCCCGGCGACGATGGTGTCCAGCGGCACCTCCAGCGCCAGCGCGATCGCGGCGGCCGCCAGCGCATTGGCAATGTTGTGGCGCCCCGGCAGCGGCAACCTGACCTCGGCATCGCCATGCGGCGTGCTGAGCACGAAACGCGAACCGTCCACGCGCTGTTCGATGACGTCGGCGCCGATATCTGCCGGATGGTCGAGGCCATAGCGCAGTACTTTGCGCGCGCCAGCCAGCCCGCCAAAGAAACTGGCGAACGCGTCGTCGGCGTTGATGACCGCGATGCCGTCGGCCGGCAACGCCTGATACAGCGCACCCTTGGTCTCGGCCACGCCTTCGATGCTGCCCATGCGCGCAAGATGCGCCGGCGCGATGAGTGTGACGAGGCCGATATCGGGCCGTGCGATGGCAGCCAGATACGCGATGTCGCCCGGCTTGCCGGCGCCCATTTCCAGCACCGCGTATTCGGTGTCCTGCGGCATCGCCAGCAAGGTCAGCGGCAGGCCGAGTTCGTTGTTGAAGTTGCCGGCGCTGACATGGGTGCGGCCGTGCCGCGACAGGATCGAGGCAACCAGTGTCTTCACCGTGGTCTTGCCGTTGGAGCCGGTGATGCCGACTACCCGCACGTTGCGCTGCGCACGCACCGCGCTGGCCAGATCGCCCAACGCCAGCTCAGCGTCATTGACCAGCAGCTGGGGCAGATCGCTGTCGAGCTTGCGTGTCACCATGGCGGCAACGGCACCGCGCATGGCAGCCTCGGCCAGATAATCGTGACCGTCCACCCGCTCGCCCTTGATCGCCACGAACAGGTCGCCGGGCTGCAACTTACGCGTGTCGATCGCCACGCCCGTGACCTCGGCGTCGGCGCCGAGCAGGCGTCCGTGGGTCCACACCGCGATAGCGCTCAGCGGCATCATGCGCGCGGCTCCCGGCTCATCCGTTCCAGCGCGGCGTGCGCCACCGCCAGATCGTCGAATGGACGCTTGCCTGCCGCGCCTTCCTGGTAGGTTTCGTGCCCCTTGCCGGCGATCAGCACCACGTCGCCCGATTGAGCCAGTTGCAGCGCATGGCCGATCGCCGACGCGCGATCGCGCTCGACCGTCATCGCACGTGCCGACGCCATGCCGGCGACGATCTGCGCCACGATCGCATCGCCGTCTTCGCCGCGCGGATTGTCGTCGGTGACGATCGCGATATCCGCCAGCCGTGCGGCGATCGCCCCCATCAAGGGACGCTTGCCGGCGTCGCGCTCGCCGCCGCAACCGAACACGCAGATCAGCTTGCCGGCGCAGTGCGCACGTATGGCGTTCAACGCCTGTTCCAGCGCATCCGGGGTATGCGCGTAATCGACTACCACCAGCGGCAGGCCGTGCAGGCCGCCCAGCCGGTTCATCCGACCGTTGACCGGCTGCAGTTGCTCGATCGCCACCACGATGCGCGAAAACGGTTCGCCCAGCGCGCCGAGGCAGCCCACCACCGCCAGCAGGTTCGCTACATTGAAGCGGCCCAGCAGATGGCTGTTGATCGCCCGCACGCCCCATGGCGTACGCAGCCGGAACGCCAGCCCCTCGGCCGACGTGACGATGGCGCTGGCTGCAATCTCCGCGTCGTGGTCGTCGGTCGTGCTGAAGCGCAGCGGCTGCACGCCGGCGGGCAGCTGCGCCGCCAGTTCGCGGCCGAACGCATCGTCGATATTGATCACCGCGCTCTGCAGCCCGGGCCACGTGAACAGTTTCGCCTTGGCCGCGCCGTATGCCTGCATGCTGCCGTGATAGTCGAGATGGTCGCGGGTGAGATTGGTGAACGCCGCCACCTCGAAATCCACCGCACCCACGCGACCCTGCTCCAGCGCATGCGACGACACTTCCATCGCTACGTGGCTGACGTCGGCATCGCGGAAATCCGCCAGCAAAGCCTGCACACTGATCGCATCGGGCGTAGTGCGCTCGCCGTCGCGCAATTGGCCATGCATGCCGGCACCGAGCGTACCGATCGAGGCCGCGCGATGACCGAGCAGAGTCAGTGCCTGTGCCAGCAGTTGCACACAGGAAGTTTTGCCGTTGGTGCCGGTGACGCCGACCATCCGCATCGATTCGCTGGGGCGCTCGTAGAAGCGGGCGGCGATTTCACCGACCTGCGCATGCAGGTTGTCGATCCACAGCAGAGGTACGTCCAGCGGCGCCACATCGTCGACCGCCGGCGCCTCGGCCAATATCACCTGTGCGCCACGCTGTACCGCGCCGGCGGCAAACTCGATGCCGTGAGCCCGGCTGCCGCGCAGCGCGAAAAATGCATCGCCGCGGCGCACCCGACGCGAGTCCAGCGTCAGTCCCGACACCACGATGCGCCCGGCGCCCGGCGCCGCGGCGACCTGTGCGTCGGCAATCCCCAGCAGCAGCTGATCGAGGTGGCCGGTGCTCATGGCGTGCCCTCCTCGACCGGCGCTTCTTCGATGTTCGGCGCTACCGGCGGAGCGCTGCCGGTCAGCCCGTTCTCGACCTGCAAGGGACCGCCCACGTACCAGCGGCCGATATTGTCCGGCGGAATATCCAGCAGGCGCAGCGCGCCGCTCATAACCTTGGCGAACACCGGGCCGGAGACCAGGCCGCCGTAGTAGCTGCCCTTGCGGGGATTGTCGACCACCACCGCGGCAACCAGCCGCGGATTGGTCGCCGGCACCATGCCGGCGAACGCGGCGCCGTAGTTGTCCTTCGAATATCCGCCGGCCACTGCTTTATGGGCCGTGCCGGTCTTGCCTGCCACGGTGTAATTGGCGATCCACGCATAAGGCGCCGCGGTACCGCCCGGCTGAGTGGTGGTCTCCAGCATGTCCACCAGTTCGCGCGCCACTTTCGGCTCGATGATGACCTTCGCGTCGCTGTCGTTGCCCTTGATGAAGGTCGGCGAATGCATGACCCCGCCATCGGCGATGGTGGCGTAAGCATTGGCCAGCTGCAGCGGCGTCACATTGAGGCCGTAGCCATAACCCAGGATCGCCTTTTCCAGCGGCCGCCAGTCGCGTCCCACCCGCAGCAGGCCAGCCGATTCGCCGGGAAAGCCGCTGTTGGTGCTGTTGCCGAAGCCGAATGCGCGATAGGTGTCGTACATCAGCGCGGTATCGAGCTGCATCGCGATGTGCGCGGCACCGACGTTGCTCGACTTGGTGATCACGCCGGTGGGCGTCAGCAATCCCCAATTGTGGGTGTCGTGGATGTCGTGACCCTGGAAATACCAATGCCCGCCGGTGGTATCGATGACCGGACTGGTCGGCGTGAATTTGCCGCTGGAGAGCGCCGCCGCAAGCAGGATCGGCTTGATCGTCGAGCCTGGCTCCAGCAAGTCGGTCATCGCACGATTGCGCCGCTCGGCCGGCTTGCTGCTGTTGACCGCATTGGGGTTGTAGGTCGGCAGATTGACCATCGCCAGTACTTCGCCGGTCTTCACGTCGAGTATCACCATCGAGGCCGAATCGGCCTGCGACTTCTCCAGCGTGCTTTTCAGCTCGTTGTAGGCGAGAAACTGGATGCGGCGGTCGATGCTGAGCGTGAGGTTCTGCCCCGGCTTCGGCGCGCGGATCTGCTCGACGTCTTCCACCACATGACCCATGCGGTCGCGGATGACGCGCTTGGCGCCCGGCTTGCCGGACAGCCAGTCGTCGTACGCCAGCTCCAGGCCTTCCTGGCCGTGGTCGTCGATGTTGGTGAAGCCGAGCACGTGCGAGGTGACTTCGCCGGACGGGTAGTAGCGCTTGAACTCGCGCTGCCCGTTGATGCCGGGAATGCCCAGATCCAGCACGGCCTGCGCAGCCTCCGGCGCCATCTGCCGGCGCAGATAGACAAATTCCTTGTCGGAACGCTGCGCCAGCTGCTCCTTCAATTCGCCCGCGTCCACACCCAGCGCCTGCGCCAGCTGCGGAATGCGATCGTCGTTTTCAAGCACTTCGGGCGGATTCGCCCAGATCGACATCACCGGTGTCGACACCGCCAGCGGCTCGCCGTTGCGGTCGAAGATGGTGCCGCGCGACACCGGGATCGGCATCACCCGCAGGAAGCGCGCGTCGCCCTGGCTCTGATAGAACTGCTTGCGCACCACCTGCAGATCGAACGCACGCGCCACCAGTCCGATCGAGGCCAGCCCGAGCAGGCCGACCACCACCATCATGCGCTTGCGCGAGCTGGGACCGGCACTGCGGCGGCGGCCGTGCTGGGGAGGCGTGATGTGCTGGCGCCAGCCCATCAGCGCAGCAACCGGATATCTTGCGGACGCGGATCGAGCATGCCCAGCTTCTGCCGGGCCTCGTCGTCGATGCGCCGGGGTTCGGCATAGGTGGCCTGCTCCAGTTCGAGCCTGCCGTATTCGATGTTCAATTCGTCGCGCTGGTTCTGCAGTGCGGTCAGGTTGACGAACAGCACACGGCTCTCGTGGCGCGTCCACACCACGCCGATCGCGCTGGCCAGGACCGCCGCGAGCAGGATCAGCATGAACAGGGCGCCGATCGCCTTCACGCGCGGCCTCCTTCCGGTAATTTTTCCGCCACGCGCAGCACGGCCGAGCGCGAACGCGGGTTCGCGGCCTGTTCGGCAGCGGACGGAAATTGCGCCTTGCCGACGGCAACCAGACGCGGCGGCGCAGCCTGCACCGGCGGTCCGCGGCGGCTGTTCTGCACCCGGCCGGAGTGGTCGCGGATAAACAGCTTCACCGCGCGATCTTCCAGCGAATGGAAACTGATGACCGCCAGCCGGCCGCCCGGCTTGAGCCGCTCCAGCGCCGCATTCAGACCTTGCTGCAGCGCGTCCAGTTCACCGTTCACGCGGATGCGCAACGCCTGAAAGCTGCGCGTAGCCGGATGCTTGCCCGGTTCGCGACGACCGACCACGCGCTCGATCAGCGCAGCCAGCTGACCGGTGCGGGTGAACGGGGTGGCTGTGCGGTCCGCGACGATGGCGCGGGCGATGCGCCGGCCGTGACGCTCCTCGCCGAAGTTCCACAGCACTTCGGTGATCTCGCGCTCGCTGGCATGCGCCAGGAAATCGGCGGCGCTTTCGCCCTGGGTGGTGTCCATGCGCATGTCCAACGGCGCATCGGCCATGAAACTGAAACCGCGCGCGGCCTCGTCCAGCTGCGGCGAGGACACGCCCAGATCCAGCAGCACGCCGTCCAGGCCGGCGGCGGTTTCATCCCATTCGGCCAGGCTGGAAAAATTGGCATGCCGGATCGACACGCGCGGATCGCCGGCAAATTCGGCCTGAGCCGTGGCGATCGCCGTGGGATCGCGGTCCATCAGCAGCAGCCGGCCATCGGGACCGAGGCGCGACAGTACGGCGCGAGCGTGACCGCCGCGACCAAACGTTCCATCGAGATAGCGCCCGCCACCCTGCACGGCGAGTCCCTCCACTGCTTCACCCAGCATCACCGGGATGTGCCGCAAAACTTGCTCGGCCATGCCGCACTCCCGCTCCCGTCCCACGTCTGTCGCTGCGCCCGCTTACAGGCGCAGTACGGCCATTTCGTCAGTGATCTCGTCTTCGCCGATGCTCTGGCGGATCTTGGCCAGATGAGCCTGTTCGCTCCAAAGCTCGAACTTGTTGCCCATGCCCAGCAGCACCGCCTTCTTCTCGATGCCTGCAGCGGCCCGCTGACTGGCCGGCAGCAACACCCGCGCCGCGCCATCGGGCTCGACCACGGCGGCGGCGCCGACCAGCTTCATCTGCATGTCGCGATGGGCGGCCTTGACCTTGGGCAGCGCATTCACCTGATCGCGCACCTGCTCCCACTCGGCATGCGGGAACAGCCAAAGGCAGCCCGGCTCGAACGGGTTGTAGGTGATCACCAGACGATTCGCGCACTCGCCCGCCACCAACTCGCGGTACGCGGTCGGAATGGCCAGGCGGCCCTTGTCGTCTACGGTGATGGCGGTTTCGCCCTGGAACACAGTCGTTTAACTCCACTAAAACCCACGATTTCACACTGGAACCCACGATAGTCTCGGTTCATGAGACTGTCAAGGGAATTTCGCTTGTGAATCAAGGAGAAAGGCGAAGTTGTGGCGGTAATTCCAGCGTTTTCTCACGAACCATTGCAAGGTGTTTGAAAGCAAGGGATTTTTTAATTCCGAATCAGCGCCAGCATGGCGTCTGGCGGGGATCAATTCGGGATGGTCGGCGACGTCGCGATGAACCGGCGTTCATCCGTCTGCACTCCCACATATCACCCCCGACGCGGACGCTCGCCGCGCCGGGGGTGAATTCATGGAAGAGGTGGAGTCGGCCTGTAAGCCGGGTTCTGTACGTCTTGCGACGCGACAGTCATTCCTCTCGGCCAGACGTCGCCGTCTGGCTCCAGCAACCTACCCGGGAACAACGCGGGCCGCGTTATCGTTCCCCTATTTGGTCTTGCTCCGAGTGGGGTTTACCGTGCCGTACGGCGTTGGCCCCGTACGCGGTGCGCTCTTACCGCACCCTTTCACCCTTACCACGCACATCCGAAGATGCCGTTCGGCGGTCTGCTCTCTGTTGCACTGGCCGTCAGCTCACGCTGCCCAGGAGTTACCTGGCACTCTGCCCTGTAGAGCCCGGACTTTCCTCGATGCACTTGCGTGCGACGCGACTGCCCGGCCGACTCCGCCTCCTAGTCTAGTAGGAGCGCACCCTGTGCGCGACGCTCTTTGTTTATTTCATGCGAAACGATCGCGCACAGGGTGCGCTCCTACCCCTCGTAGAGCAGCTTGCGCGGCGCACCGGTGATCGCCGCCGCCATCTTCGCCGCCTTCGCCGGCGGCAGTTCCTCGCGCAGGATCGCAAAGATGCGCCGACCCTCGACCAGTTTCGCATCAACCTCCTCGCCACGCCCGGCCACCAGGATCACGCATTCGCCGCGCTGCTGGTCGGGATCGGCCGTGACCCGTGCCGCCAGTTCCGCCAGCGGCTCGCCCAGCACCGTTTCGAACATCTTGGTCAGCTCGCGCGCCAGCACCGCCTCCCGGGTGGCGCCGAAGATGTCGCGCATGTCGGCCAGACTCTCGGCGACCCGATGCGACGACTCATAGAAGATGAGCGTGCGCGCATCGCCGCCGAGCTCTTGCAGACGGCTGCGGCGTGCCGCCGCCTTCGGTGGCAGAAAACCCTCGAACACGAACCGGTCGCTGGGCAGTCCGGCCACCGACAGCGCTGCGATCGCCGCGCAGGCGCCCGGCACCGGGATACAGCGAATGCCGGCCGCGCGCGCAGCGCGTACCAGCCGGAAGCCCGGATCACTGATCAGCGGCGTGCCGGCGTCCGAGATCAGCGCCACCGAATCGCCTGCCTCCATTCTCCGTACGATCGCGTCCACCGCATCGCGCTCGTTGTGATCATGCAGGGCGATCAGCGGTGTATCGATATTGTGATGCACCAGCAACGGCCGACTGTGCCGGGTGTCTTCGGCGGCGATCACCGCGACCTCACGCAATGTCACGACGGCGCGGGCAGACAAGTCGTCGCGATGACCGATCGGGGTGGCAACCACCCACAGACAACCTGGCTGAACTGATGACATCGTCATACTCCTGCGCCGTGAGCCGGCGATCCGATCGGCTATGATCGCGCATTGACGACCATGACGAACAAGGGATATCCCATGCGCCTCATGCGCCTCTCGCGCGCCGCCGCGACCGGACTGTTTTTTTCCGTGGTTCTGGCCGCCTGCGTGCCGATGAACGCACCGCGCTCGCCGGCCGAAATCGCCGCCGCACAGAGCGCCGATGCGCTGGCGCAACAAGGTCAATTCACCCAGGCTGCGCAGGCCTACCAGGCGCTGGCGGACCAATCGCCCGGCCATGCCGACAGCTACCGTCTGCAAGCTGCCGAAGCCTGGCGACAGGAAGGCCAGATCGAACGTGCCGCCCCGTTTCTTGCCAGCATCAAGCGGCAACGCCTTAGCGGCGATGAACCGTTGCGCCTCGATCTGCTGCAGGCCGAACTGGCGCTCGACCAGCATGACGCGGCCACCGCGCTGCGGCTCACCACCCAGCCGAACGTCACTGTGCCGGCAGCGCTGCAGCTGCGCCTGCTGGAACTGCGCTCGCGTGCGATGGCCGCGAGCGACGACAACTGGGGTGCCGCACGCACCCGCGTGCAGATGGACGACCAGTTGAGCGGTTTCGATCACACCCAGAACCGTCGGCAAATCCTCGACCTGCTCGGCAAACTCGGCGTCGGCCCGCTCAAGCAGCGCGCTGCCGCGATGAAACCGGGTGATCGCATGCTGCCCTGGGTCAACGAAGCGTTGACTCAGCTCGGTGTCGTCGTGGCGCAGCCGCAACCGGAATTGCAGCAGCCGGTCGGCACCTTGCTGCCGGGCGCCAACGCCAATGTGCGCGAAGGCTACAAAGTGCCGGCCCAGGTGGCCTTGCTGCTGCCCAACGACGGCAATTACGCAGCTGCCAGCACGTCGATACGCGAGGGATTCTTCGCCGCCTATCTCGATGCAGGGCGCAATCATGCGCCACGCCCATCCGTACGTGTGTACGACAGCAAGGGCACCAGCGACGGAGCGATCAAGGCCTATCAGCAGGCGGTCAGCGACGGTGCCAGGCTGGTCGTCGGCCCGCTGACTCGCGGCGAAGTCGCCGCCGTGTTCGGCCAGGCACAACTGCCGGTACCGGTGCTGGCGTTGAATCACCCCGACGACAAACAACTGCCCGCCAGCGACGCCAGCGAATTCGGCCTGCTGCCGGAAACCGAAGGTGCCCAGGCCGCCGACCACATGGTCGAGCGCGGCCTGCGTCAGGTCTACCTGGTGACTTCCAACGATGATTTCGCCCACCGCGCCGCGGGTGCCTTCAAGGCCGAGCTTGCGGCCCGCGGCGGTCAGCTGCTTGGCGTGGCCACCCTGCCGGCTGGCACCACCACTAGTTACGCCGACACCATCGCGGGACTGCACTTTCCCGCCTCCGTATCCGCGCCTGCACCAGCCGCCACTACCGCTACCGCCGACAACACCACGACACCGGCCAACGTTGCCGGCGACACCGGCATCTTCATCAGCATGCGCCCGGCGCAAGCGCGGCTGCTGTTGCCGCAGCTGCGCATCGCGCGGGTCAGCCTTCCTGTGGTCGCCACCTCGCACGTCTACGAAGGTAGCGACGACGCTTCGGCCAATCGCGACCTGGATGGCGTGGAATTCTGCGATGCACCGTGGCTGTTCAATGCCCAGCCGGGCCTGCCCAACCATGACGACATCGCCGCCCAGCTGCCGTCGGCCCGTGGTGCTGGTGCGCGGCTGTTCGCGTTCGGCATGGATGCATGGAACCTGGTGCCCTACCTCGACTGGCTGCGCGCCCATCCGGGCAGCTACGTTCCCGGCGCCAGCGGCCAGCTCACCGCCGACCAGTTCGGTCGCATGCGCCGCGTGCTGATCTGGGCACAGTTCCAGGATGGCCTGGCGCACCCGCTGAGCGGCAACCTGCAGACCGACGACGTGCCGGCCAGCAGCTCGCCCGCGGACAACTCCTCGGCACCCGCCTCCAGCTTCGACAAACCCGCCGACACCAGCCAGCCCGTCAGCCACTGATGCGCGCCGCCGGCGACGTCTTCGAACAGCGCGCCTGCGCCGAACTCGAGCGTGCCGGCCTTACCTGCCTCGCACACAACTATCACACGCGTCACGGCGAGCTCGATCTGGTGATGCTGGAGCGCGATACCGTCGTATTCGTCGAAGTGCGCTACCGCAAGAGCGCCAGCCACGGCGACGCAGCTGCCTCGATCACCGCTAGCAAACAGGCCAAGCTGATCCTGGCCGCGCAGCACTGGGTGGCTGCGCATCCCAAACATGCCCGGCATTCCTGCCGCTTCGACGTGATGAGCTACGACGGACCGGCTGATGCTATTCGTCGCGAATGGCTGCGCGGAGCGTTTGAGGCCGGCTGATGCAAAAACAGTATGTCGAGGCGGACACTACAGACCCTAATTCAGCCTTTGACTAATTTGCAGAGAGTCGACATCTATTGCGCTACATGCCGACCAGTAATTATTCATGGTCGCTCTTATTGCGTTATATCGACACCTATCCGGACGGCCGCACCAGCATTCGCCCCGCACGCTGACCGCATCCAGCAGCGCTAGACTTGCCGAATGACCCTCCCCGCCGCCTTACTCGACAGTCTCCGCGCCATCTTCCCCGCCGAGGCACTCGCCATCGGCGAGGCGGAGCGCATCGCTTATTCCTATGACAACTCGCGTCTGCATGCACTGCCGGATGCCGTGGTCTTTCCCGTCGAGCACGCGCAGGTCGAAGCGCTGGTGCAGGCTTGCCGCATGCACAAAGTGCCGGTGATCGCGCGCGGACGCGGCAGCAATACCACCGGCGCCAGCGTGCCGGTCAACGGCGGTGTGGTAGTGAGCTTCGAGCGGATGAACCGGATTCTCCGGATCGATCCGGACAACCGCCTCGCAGTGGTCGAACCGGGGGTGTTGAATGGCGATCTGCAGCAGGCGTTGCTGCCGCTCGGGTTCTTCTGGCCACCCGATCCCACCTCGGCACCGTGGTGCAGCATCGGTGGCAACCTGGCTTGCAACTCGGCCGGGCCGCGCACGGTGAAATACGGCAGCCCGCGCGAGAACACGCTTGGCCTGCGTGCGGTAGCCGGCAACGGCGAAGGCTTTCGCTGCGGAACCTATACCAGCAAGGGCGCTACGGGCTACGACGTGACCCGACTGCTGATCGGCTCGGAAGGAACGCTGGCGCTGATCACCGAGGCCACCTTGAAACTCACGCCGAAACCATCGGCGTTGCGCACACTGCGCGCGACCTACCGCGACGTCGGCAGCGCCGCACGTGCGGTGGCGCGGATCATGGCGCAGCCGGTGACGCCGTGCGCGCTGGAGTTCATCGACGACGTAGCGCTGAAGCTGGCGCACGAGCACGGCGGCGACAGCGTGCCGCTGGCCGGCGCGATGCTGATGATCGAAGTCGATGGCGAACCGGCCACGCTGGACAGCGCGGTCGATGCGGTGGCCGCTGCCGCACGCGGCGACGGGCTGGAAGAACTGCGGGTGGCGCAAAGCGCCGAAGAAACCCGCACACTGTGGGCGGCGCGCAAGGCGCTGTCGCCGGCGCAGCGCACGATCTCGCCGAACAAGATTAACGAGGACGTGGTGGTGCCGGTCAGCCATCTGCCAGCGCTGGTCGATGGCATCAAGCAGCTATCGACGAAACACGATGTGCTGATCGTCACCTTCGGCCACGCCGGCAATGGCAATCTGCACGTGAACTTGCTGCCACGCGACGACGCCGAACGCGCTCGCGCGCATGCCTGCCTCGCCGACGTGTTCGCACTGGTGATCTCGCTCGAAGGCACGCTCTCGGGCGAGCACGGCATCGGCATGGTCAAGCGCGAGTTCATGCCGCTGGCGCTGGAAGCTTCCACGCTGGTGCTGATGCGCAACATCAAGACGGCGTTCGATCCGGACGGCATCCTCAATCCCGGCAAGCTGTTGCCTTGACGGACGGGAATCGGGAGTCGGAAATGGGGAACGGGAAAAGCACGGGGGCCGCACGGGTGTCGCACGCGGTGGCCCCCTTGCTGGCGGAAATCCGCGCCTGCCGCTTCTGCGAGGCGCATCTGCCGCTGGGCCCACGCCCGGTGCTGCAGGCGTCGTCCACATCACGGTTGCTGATCGTCAGCCAGGCGCCGGGACGCAAGGTGCACGACACCGGTATCCCATTCAACGATGTCAGTGGCCAGCGGTTGCGCGAGTGGCTGGGCATCGACCGCGATACGTTCTACGACGCCCGCCGCGTGGCGATCGTGCCGATGGGTTTCTGTTTTCCCGGCAACGGCCGCAGTGGTGATCTGCCGCCGCGGCCGGAGTGCGCGCCAACCTGGCATCCGCGTCTGTTGCCGCTGTTGACGCAGGTGCGGCTGACCCTGGCGATCGGGCAGTACGCGCAGGTGGGCCTGCTTGGTAATGCGCGGGCCGCTTCGCTTACCGACACCGTACGCGCGTGGCGCACGCACCTGGCCCACGGGCTCCTGCCGCTGCCGCACCCCAGCCCGCGCAATCGGCCGTGGGTGATGCACAACCCATGGTTCGAACAGGATCTGCTGCCGGTGCTGCGCGAACGGGTGGACTCGCTGCTGCGCGACGGCGCTGTGGATTGAAGCGGCGCTGCAACGCGCCTTGCCGGTCGGGCGCCGATTCATCTAACCTGCGAGGGCTTCATGGCCACGGGGCGTTCCCTCGGCCTTGCCAGGGGAACTTCACTATGCGGGATATCGGCCGATGAGCATCAAGCTCCGCCTTGTGGCGATGAACTTCATGCAATTTTTCGTGTGGGGCGCCTGGCTGATCACCATCGGCGCCTACTGGTTCCAGTACCGGCATTGGTCGGGCGCACAGTTCGGCGCGATCTTCTCGACCATGGGCATCGCCTCGCTGTTCATGCCGTCGCTGATGGGCGTGATCGCGGACAAGTGGCTCAACGCCGAGAGGCTCTACGGCCTGCTGCATATCGGTGGTGCCGTGGTGCTATTCATCGTGCCCAGCATCGATAACCCGACCACGCTGTTCTGGGTGATGCTGCTCAACATGATGTGCTACATGCCGACGATCTCGCTGGCGATCGCAGTGGCCTACAACGCGTTGAAGACCGAGGGCGCGGACGTGGTGCTGGTCTTCCCGCCGATCCGTGTGTGGGGTACGGTCGGTTTCATTGCGGCGATGTGGACGGTGAGCCTGCTGCACCTCGAAACCTCGGGCGGCCAGTTCTACGTCGCCTCCGGCGCGGCGCTGCTGCTCGGGCTGTATGCATTCACCTTGCCGAAGTGCCCGCCGCGCCTGCGCGGTCAGGCGCACACGTCGTGGCTGGATACGCTGGGCCTGACCTCGTTCGCGTTGTTCAAGAACGGCAAGATGGCGATCTTCTTCGTGTTCGCGATGCTGCTGGGCGCGGCGCTGCAGCTGACCAATGCCTACGGCGACACCTTCCTGCACGACTTCGCCAACGTCGACGCGTACAAGGGCATGATCGCGGTGCGCTACCCGGCGATCATCATGTCGATATCCCAGGTTTCCGAGACCTTGTTCATCCTGGCGATTCCGCTCTTCTTCAAGCGCTTCGGCATCAAGACCGTGATGCTGATCAGCATGCTGGCCTGGGTGCTGCGCTTCGGCCTGTTCGCCTACGGCAACCCGGGGCCTGGCCTGTGGATGATCGTAATGTCGTGCATCGTGTACGGCATGGCGTTCGACTTCTTCAATATCTCCGGCTCGCTGTTCGTCGAGGAGCAGAGCGACCCGGCGATCCGCGCCAGCGCGCAAGGCCTGTTCATGCTGATGACGAACGGCATCGGCGCGATTCTGGGCAGCTCGATCAGCGGTGTGATCATCGACCTCTGGTTCACCCGCGCCGATGGCAGCAAGGATTGGCACGGCATCTGGACCACATTCGCGTCGTATTCGCTGGTGGTTGCCGTGCTGTTCGTGATCCTCTTCAAGCACGAGCATGTGCGTGACGCCACGACTGCCACTGCGGACAGCCTGCATCGGGTCTGAGGCTGCTGGACACGGCAGCGCGCTGGCAATCCATCGCCGCACAGGGTCTGCAGTTACAATGGCCGGATGCGCATCGGCTCTTACCTGATCGACCCGGCGGTGGTGCTCGCCCCGATGGCGGGCGTCACCGACAAGCCTTTCCGCCTGCTGTGCAAGCGGCTGGGCGCGGGTCTGGCCGTGTCTGAAATGACCAACGCCGACCCGCGGCTGTGGCATACGCGCAAGTCGCTGCAGCGGATGGATCACGACGGAGAACCTGAGCCGGTCAGCGTGCAGATCGCCGGCTATGACCCGGCAATGTTGGCCGAGGCGGCGCGTTTCAACGTCGCCAATGGCGCGCAGATCATCGACATCAACATGGGCTGTCCGGCCAAGAAGGTGTGCAATGTGTGGTCCGGCTCCGCACTGCTGCAGGACGAGCCACTGGTCGCGCGCATCGTCAAGGCGGTGGTCGACGCGGTCGATGTACCGGTAACGTTGAAGATCCGCACCGGCTGGAATCGCGACAACCGCAATGCGTTGAACATCGCGCGCATCGCCGAGGACTGCGGCATCGCCGCGCTCGCCGTGCACGGGCGCACCCGCGCCGACAAGTACGAAGGCAACGCCGAATACGACACCATTGCCGCGGTGAAAGCCGCGGTGCGCATTCCGGTGCTGGCCAACGGCGACGTCGATACACCGCGGCAGGCGCGACATGTGCTCGACGTTACCGGCGCCGATGCGTTGATGATCGGCCGCGGCGCGCAGGGGCGGCCATGGATCTTCCGCGAGATCGCGCACTTCCTTGCCACCGGCGAATCGCTGCCCGAACCGGAACCCGCCGAAGTCGCCGCGATCCTGCTCGGCCATCTCGAACAGCTCTATGCGTTCTATGGCGAGCAAGCCGGCGTGCGCATCGCGCGCAAGCATCTGGGCTGGTACGCCAAGGATCGCCCTGAGAACGCGGCATTCCGGCAGGTGGTCAACCGCGCTGAGACGGCCACCGAACAGCTTCGCCTGACCCGCGATTACTTCGCTGCACTCGCGGCCGGCGAGCGCCTGGCCGCCTGATCGCCCCTTGTGGGAGTGGCTTCAGCCGCGATAGCTCTTCGACCTGCCAAAAGCATCGCGACTGAAGTCGCTCCTGCAGGAGACTGTCTTCGTTTGACTTTGGACGTCCATACGTCTAACTTGCGACGCGCTGATGGTAGTCGTCTCTTTGTGCAAATGGGGAGGCGACCTCAAGGGAAGCCGGTGCGAATCCGGCGCTGCCCCGCAGCGGTATGTGGAAACGACCTCCGTCACAGGCACTGGACGCAACCCGTCCGGGAAGCGACGGACAGTAGGCCATGCAATACGTCCACGAGCCCGAATACCTGCCTCAGCCTGAAGCGCACGAATGCGCTTCTGCCCGACCTGGCGTTTCCGCGGGGGAACACCGGAGCCCGTGCGCTGCCGCCTTCATGGCCGTGGCGATGGCTTTGCGTTCTCCCGCGTGGACACCGGCTCGCCCGCGGGGGCGAAGGTCAACGGCACAGCGACAAGGCTGGCCATCCTTCGTTCCTCTTTGCCCACCATGCAAGAGGAATTTCCATGTCACTCGTTACCTACTCAGGCTTTCCACGCATCGGCCTCAAGCGCGAACTCAAGCGAGCGCTCGAATCCCGCTGGCGCGGCGACAGCAGCGCCGAAACCTTGCTCGACACCGCCCGCATGCTGCGCAAACGGCACTGGAAACTGGCGGCGGCGGCCGGCGCTGACGTCGTGCCGTGCAACGATTTCAGCCTGTACGACCACGTGCTCGATACGGCTGTGCTGTTCGACGCCATTCCATCGCGCTATCGGCCGGTGTTTGCCGCCAGCGAACTGGACGGCTATTTCGCAATGGCCCGCGGCCACAAACGCGACGGTCATAACCTGCATGCGCTAGAGATGACCAAATGGTTCGACACCAACTACCACTACCTGGTGCCGGAACTGGAATCCGGCCAGCGTTTCGCGCTCCGCAGCAACAAACCACTGGCTGAATTCCTCGAAGCGCGCGACCAGGGTTTTCTGGCACGCCCGGTGCTGCTGGGGCCGGTGTCATTCCTGCTGTTGTCCAAGACGGTGGATGGCAGCGACCGACTGGCGCTGCTCGATGCCTTGCTGAAGCCTTACATCGAGCTGCTCGGACAACTGGCCGATGCCGGCGCCGACTGGGTCCAGTTGGATGAGCCCTGCCTGGTGCTGGATCTAGACGACGACGATCGTGCCGCATATCGCCATGCCTACGCGGCGCTCGCCACGGCGCGCTCGCCGCGCCGGCTGCTGGCCAGCTACTTTGGTGCGCTCGGCGACAACCTGGCGCTGGCCGCCTCGCTGCCGGTGGACGGACTGCATGTCGACCTGGCCCGCGCTCCGGAACAGCTCGATGCCGTGCTGGATGCGCTGCCGACCCACTTCATCCTCAGCGCCGGCGTGGTCGATGGCCGCAATATCTGGCGCAGCCGGCCCGAACGCGTGCTGCCGCTGCTGCGCAGGGCACAGGCGCGCATCGGCGACGAACGCCTGTGGTTGGCGCCGTCGTGCTCGCTGTTGCACGTACCGATCGATCTCGGGGCGGAGACCGCACTCGACACCAAGCGCCGCGCACCGATGGCGTTTGCGCGGCAGAAGATCGAAGAGCTGCGCGTCTACGCCGACGCGCTCGCCGGTCTGCCCGAAGCCCATGCCGCGCTCGCCGCGCAACAAGCTCTGCTGGACACGCAGTCAAATGCGCCCGGCGTGGTCGACATCGACGTGCGCAACCGTTTGCGCACACTCAGCCCGCAGGCGACCTTGCGCCGGTCCGCTTACCCGATACGTCGGGTGACCCAGGCCGAAACCCTGACGCTGCCGCCGCTGCCAACGACCACGATCGGCTCGTTCCCGCAAACCGACGAGCTGCGCAAGGCACGCGCCGCGTACCGCGCCGGCAAGCTCGACGATGCCGCCTACGACAATCTGCTGAAAGCAGAGGTCGAGCGCGTCGTACGTTTCCAGGAGCACATCGGCCTGGACGTACTGGTTCACGGCGAACCCGAGCGCAACGACATGGTCGAGTATTTCGGCGAGCAGTTGGACGGCTATCTGTTCACCCAGCTCGGCTGGGTGCAAAGCTACGGCTCACGCTGCGTGAAGCCGCCGGTGATCTATGGCGACGTCGCCCGCCGTGCCGCGATGACCGTGCGCTGGTCGAGCTACGCGCAGTCGCTCACCGACAAGCCCATGAAAGGCATGCTGACCGGACCGGTGACGATGCTGCAATGGTCGTTCGTGCGCGATGATCTGCCGCGCGAAACGGTCTGCCGGCAAATTGCGCTGGCCTTGCGCGACGAGGTGCATGACCTGGAGGCGGCCGGCATCGACGTGATCCAGATCGACGAGCCCGCATTGCGCGAAGGTCTGCCGCTACGCCGATCCGACTGGCCGGTCTATCTGGCATGGGCGGTGGAATGCTTCCGCATCACCGCCGGCGGCGTGCGCGATGCCACGCAGATCCACACTCACATGTGCTACTCGGAGTTCAACGACATTATCGAGGCGGTGGCGGCGATGGACGCCGACGTGATCTCGATCGAAACCAGCCGCTCGCGAATGGAACTGCTCGATGCATTCGTGCGCTTCCGCTACCCCAACGGCATCGGCCCCGGCGTCTACGACATCCACTCTCCCCGCGTGCCAGACGCGGTGGAAATGCTCGACCTGCTGCACAAGGCACTAGCCGTGCTGCATCCGGAACAGCTGTGGATCAACCCCGACTGCGGCCTGAAAACCCGCGGCTGGCCAGAGGTCGAGATGGCGTTGCAGCACATGGTCGCCAGTGCGCGGCAGCTGCGCAGGGAACTGGAACTGACGGCCTGAGGTCGCGGAATCGACCCCGCCTGTCGCCGACGAGGGCGGGGATCGACGATTGCCCCTGACATCCGACCGCGTGCCAGAATAATCCGGCCAACAGAGTCCCACAGGTCCGCACCGTATCAAGGTGACAAAGCTGAACAGACGTCCAAACGACTGAACACCCGGCTAACTCCGTGGCAGGCTGAACGACATCGGGCTGCAAAACCGGACGCGTCGATGTAATATGCCGGGCTTCTTTATCTCTTTATCCGCACGAAAGGATATATACCGCGATGTCCAACTACCTGTTCACCTCCGAATCGGTCTCCGAAGGCCATCCGGACAAAGTCGCCGATCAGATCTCCGATGCCGTGCTCGATGCGATCCTCGCGCAGGACCCGCGCGCCCGCGTCGCCTGCGAGACGATGGTCAAGACCGGCGTGGCGATCGTCGCCGGCGAAGTCACCACCAGCGCGTGGATCGACCTGGAGGCGCTGACCCGCAAGGTGATCGTCGACATCGGCTACGACTCCAGCGAAGTCGGCTTCGACGGCGAGACCTGCGGCGTGCTGAACCTGATCGGCAAGCAGTCGCCGGACATCAACCAGGGCGTGGACCGCAAGAACCCGGAAGACCAGGGTGCCGGCGACCAGGGCCTGATGTTCGGCTACGCGACGAACGAGACGAAGGACATGATGCCGGCGGCGATCTACTACTCGCATCGCCTGGTCGAGCAGCAGGCGAAGGTGCGCAAGAAGAAGAACTCGCCGCTGCCGTGGCTGCGCCCGGACGCCAAGAGCCAGGTCACCTTGCGCTACGAGCACGGCGTCGCCACCGCGATCGATGCCGTGGTGCTGTCGACCCAGCATGATCCGGACATCAAGCAGAAAGACCTGATCGAGGCCGTGCGCGAGTACATCCTCAAGCCTGTGTTGCCCGCGAAGTGGCTGCACAAAGGCACCAAGTTCCACATCAATCCGACCGGCAAGTTCGTCATCGGCGGCCCGGTGGGCGATTGCGGCCTGACCGGCCGCAAGATCATCGTCGACACCTACGGCGGCTGGGCCCGCCATGGCGGCGGTGCGTTCTCCGGCAAGGATCCGTCCAAGGTCGACCGTTCGGCCGCCTACGCCGCGCGTTACGTGGCCAAGAACATCGTGGCCGCCGGCATTGCCGACCGCTGCGAGGTGCAGGTGAGCTATGCGATCGGCGTGGCGCATCCCACCTCGATCTCGGTGACCACGTTCGGCACCGGCAAGATCAGCGACGAGAAGATCGAGAAGCTGATCCGCAAGCACTTCGACCTGCGCCCGTACGGCATCCTCAAGATGCTCGACCTGATCCACCCGATGTACCAGCAGACCGCCAGCTACGGCCACTTCGGCCGCACCCCGCAGAAGGTCAAGGACGCCAACGGCAACACCTACACCACGTTCTCGTGGGAGCAGACAGATCGCGCCGAGGCGCTGCGCAAGGATGCCGGGCTGAAGTAAGCCGACACCGCACGCTGAAAACGAACGGGCCGCCTTGTGCGGCCTGTTTTTTTTCAGCGCGCGCAGGCATCCGTCATGGGTGTGACCGCAGCACCGGCTACAATGGGCGAATGTCTCTTATCCAATTGCAACGCGTCGACTTCAGCATCGGCGGCCCGCTCCTGCTCGAACACGTCGATCTGTCGATCGAGGCGAACGAGCGGGTGTGCATCGTCGGCCGCAACGGCGAAGGCAAATCCACCTTGATGAAGCTGATCGCCGGCGAACTGCATGCCGACGATGGCGAAGTGCGCGTGCAGAACGGCGTGGTGATCGCCCGCATGGCGCAGGAAGTGCCCCAGGGCACTGCCGGCAGCGTGTTCGACGTGGTCGCCGAAGGGCTGGGTGATCTCGGCCATCTGCTGGCGCGTTATCACCACTTGCTGCATGAACTGCACACCCAGGCCGATTTCGATGCGCTAGGCGAGGTGCAGCATCAGATCGAGGCGCAGCACGGCTGGGATCTCGATCGCCGGGTAACCGAAGTGCTGACCCAGCTGGAGCTGCCCGGCGACACCGACTTCGCCGCGCTGTCCGGCGGCATGAAGCGGCGCGTGCTGCTGGCGCAGGCGCTGGTGCGCAAGCCGGACGTGCTGCTGCTGGACGAGCCGACCAATCACCTGGACATCGAGGCGATCGGCTGGCTGGAAAGCTTTCTCAAGCAGTTCGCCGGCAGCATCATCTTCGTCACCCATGACCGCAGCTTCCTGCGCGCACTGGCGACGCGCATCGTCGAGATCGACCGCGGCGCCCTGACCGACTGGCCGGGCGACTACGACAACTACCTGCGCCGCCGCGAGGAACGCCTGCACGCCGAGTCGCAGGCGAACGCGCTGTTCGACAAGAAGCTGGCGCAGGAGGAAGTGTGGATCCGCCAGGGCATCAAGGCGCGGCGAACCCGCAACGAGGGCCGCGTACGGGCGCTGAAAGCGTTGCGCAACGAGCGGGCCGAGCGGCGCAACCTCACCGGCAATGCGAAGATGGCGCTGGCCACCGCACAGTCGTCCGGCAAGAAGGTGATCGATCTGGAGCACGTGCATCAGGCCTACGGCGGCCGCGTGCTGATCGACGACCTGTCCACCACGATCATGCGCGGCGATCGCATCGGCATCATCGGTCCGAACGGCGCCGGCAAGAGCACCTTGCTGAAAATCATGCTGGGCGAGCTGAAGCCGCAGCGCGGCGAAGCGACGCTGGGTACCAGCCTGCAGATCGCCTACTTCGACCAGCACCGCCTGCAGCTCAACGACACGTTGAATGCGCTGGACAACGTGGCCGAAGGCCGCGAGTTCATCGAGCTCAACGGCCAGCGCAAGCACATCATCGGCTACCTGCAGGATTTCCTGTTCTCGCCCGAGCGCGCCCGCTCACCGATCACCCGGCTGTCCGGCGGCGAGCGCAATCGCCTGCTGCTGGCCAAGCTGTTCGCGCAGCCGTCCAACCTGCTGGTGATGGATGAGCCGACCAACGATCTGGACGTCGAAACGCTGGAATTGCTGGAAGAACTGCTGACCGATTACCAAGGGACCTTGCTGCTGGTCTCGCACGATCGCGCGTTCCTCGACAACGTGGTGTCCAGCACGTTGGTACTGGAAGGCGAAGGCCAGATCGGCGAGTACGTAGGCGGCTATACCGACTGGCTGCGGCAGCGGCCCAGCGCACGCAGCGCGGCGGTGGCCAAACCAGCGACCCCTGCCCCTGCGGTTGCCGCTGCACCGGTGGAATCCAAGCGCAAGCGCAGCTTCAAGGAACAGCACGAACTGGAACAGTTGCCGAAACGCATCGAGCAACTGGAAGGCGAGATTGGCAGCCGCAGCGCGGCGATGAACGAACCGGCCTTCTTTCAGCAGGACAGTGCAGCCATCGTCAAGGCGAACGAGGCACTGGTGGCGCTGCAGGCAGAGCTCGACGCGGCATATGCGCGCTGGACCGAGTTGGACAGCTGAAACTCCGCTACCACCGCTTGGCTTCAGTCGCGATGCGGCGCCTTCGCTGATCCGGAGCGTGTGGCCAGCTTTGTCGCACCATCGGCGCCGGGCGCGTGCTTGTGGTGCAAGCAGCCAGCGCGGCCCTTGCTGCTTTTCCGGCAGGTGCCACGAAACCGGTTGCTGGCCACGGTGCTGGCATGCCGACGCGATGACGTCTTCTTCGCTCGCGGCGCCGCCCTTGCGACGGTCGCCGCTTCGGCGCTGCCGATCGGCGAAAGGGCGGCGAGCACACGGTGCGTCGTGCGGCGATCGGACATGCCGGCCTCGGCGACCAAGGTGGGCGACGTCTGCCGATGCTCGAAACCGTCGTCCAGCAGGCGGGCCATCAGGTTATCGCGGGCCGTCGAAGTGCGGCCGCCCATGACGACACCGAACAGACGCTGGCCGTCGCGCACGGCGGTGGAGGCAAGGTTGAAGCCGGCAGCGTCGGTGAAACCGGTTTTGAGCCCATCCATGCCCGGGTAACGATCCATCAGATGGTTGTGACCACGCACCAGCCGGCCGCGGAACTTGAATTCACGGGTGGCGAAATAAGGCGCCTGATTGGGGAAATCGCGATAGAGCGCCATCGCCAGCTTGCCCATGTCGCGTGCCGTGGTGGCGTCGTCGGGATCGGGCAGACCCGAGGCGCTTTCGAATTGAGTGTGGGTCATGCCCAGCAACAAGCCCTCGGCGTTCATCATCTCGACGAAGTGATCCTCGGAGCCGCCCAGTTTCTCGGCGACCACGGTGGCGGCGTCGTTGGCCGAGTTGGTAATCATGCCCAGAATGCAGTCCTGCACCGAAATGGTCTGGCCGGCGCGCAGGCCGAGTTTGGTCGGCGCCTTGCCCGCAGCCCAGGCCGAAACCGGCAACTGCTGATCCAGTTTGAGCTGTCCGTTTTCCAGCGCCTGGAAGGTGAGATAGAGCGTCATCATCTTGGTCAGCGAAGCCGGATGATTGATCTCGTCCGGGTTGATGGCGCTGAGCACGTCGCCTGTCGAGCCGTCGAGAACCAACGCCGCGTGGCCCGCATGGGCGTTGCCGGCAAAACTGCCCAGTCCGCACACCAGCACGGCCGCCAGCACCATGCGGCCCAGCCTGTACAGCGACCGGGTGGGCGGGGGAGATTTGACATGCATTCGGGTGATCCTCGATTCCTGGCGCAACGATAACCGGAACCGCACGCCAAAATCCATAGATTTCCACTTCAACTAACCGATACAAATGTATGTTCCGCAACGAAAACAAGATCGACTGACACGGCCTACATGGCTGCATCCGCGGGCTGCAGCGGCGTATCATCCGCCGACCGTCCGCCGCGAATTGCCGCCATGCACGCACTCAATACCGACGCCTGGGCGGTGTACTTGCTGGAATGCGCCGACGGCCGCGTATACACCGGCATCGCGCGCGACCCCGAACAGCGCTACGCCAAACATCTCGCCGGCAAGGGCGCCCGCTTCACCCGCTCGAATCCGCCGCGGCAGTTGCTGGGTTGGGTATGGGTCGCCGGCCACAGCGAAGCGCTGCGGCTGGAAATCGCCTGGAAACGGCTGCCCCGCGCCCAGCGAATCGCCGCCCTGCACGCATATAACGCGTCTAGTCTGTAGGAGCCCGCCAGCGGGCTTCTGCCTGTCAACAGATGTGCGGGCGCAGATCAGCCAGTGTTCTGCAGTCCCTGCGACACGCCATTGACGCAGGCGACCAGTGCCTGCAGCAACGCATCGTCGGTACATTCGGTGGCGCGCCAGCGTTGCAGCAGATCGACCTGCAGCAGGCTCATCGGATCGACGTAGGGGTTGCGCAGGCGGATCGATGCGGCGAGCCGCGGCGAGACCTGCAGCAATGCATCGCTGTGCTTGAGCTGCAGCAGCCAGTGGCGAGTGCGCGCGAACTCGTCGTGGATCAGGCCGAAGAATTCCTCGTGCAGCGGGCCGGACAGCTTCGAGAACGCCTCGGCGATATCCAGGTCGCACTTGGCCAGCACCATCTCGACATCGTCCAGCACGTTGCTGAAGAACGGCCAGTCGCGCGCCATCTCGACCAGTGCTTCTTCGCCGAACTGCTGGGCGCCCTGCTCCAGCGCGCTGCCGAGGCCGTACCAGCCGGGCAGGATCGAACGGCACTGGGTCCACGCGAACACCCACGGGATAGCGCGCAGATCCTGCACGCCGCGCATGCTGCGCCGGCTGGCCGGACGCGAACCCAACGTCATCTTTTCGATCACGTCGATCGGCGTGGCGGCGCGAAAATAATCGACGAAGTGCTCTCGATCGACGAAGGCGCGATAGGCTTGCCGGCTGTTCGCCGACAGCGTGTCCATCAACTCGCGCCAGTGCTCCTCGCGCGACTCGGTTTCGCGTGGACGCAGACTGGCGCGCAACACCGCACCGACGGTTTGCTCGAGGTTGCGCAAGGCCAGCGCGCGGATGCCGTACTTTCGATGGATCACCTCGCCCTGTTCGGTTACCCGCAGTACGCCGGCCACCGTCCCGCGCGGCGACGACATCAGCGCCGGCGTGATGCGCGCGCCGCCGCGACTGGCCGAACCGCCGCGGCCGTGGAAGAACGCCAGCTCGATGCCGGCCGCGTTCGCGACTTCCAGCAACTCCACTTGCGCGCGCTGCAAGCCCCAGCGCGAAGCCAGCGTGCCGCCGTCCTTGCCGCTGTCGGAATAGCCGAGCATCACCCATTGTTGGTTGTTGCGCGCGGCCAGATGCTGGCGATAGACCGGGTCGTCGAACAACGCGCGCAAGGTCTCCGGCGCGGCTTTCAGATCGTCGACAGTCTCGAACAGAGGCGCAATGTTGAGCGGGACGCTGCCGTTCTCGACCAGGCCGCCGTAACGCGCCAGTGCCAGCACCGCCAACACGTCGGCGGCCGAGCGCGCCATGCTGATGATGTACAGGCCGACCGCCTCGCTGCCGTAGCGGCGCCGGGCATCGCCCAAGGTGGCGAACACGTCGTAGAGCGCGGTGACCACGTCGGCGCGGCTGATCGGAAAACGCGCGCTCCCACTGGCATAGTCGCGCAGCTGCAGCGTGCGCTCGTCGGGGGCAAGCTGCGGCCATGTCGCGTTGTCCAGCAGCGCCGCCAGCGCATCGTCGTGCACGCGCGAATCCTGCCGTACGTCCAGTCGCGCCAGATGCAATCCGAAAGTGCGCACGCGGCGGACCAGACGCTGCACGGCGTAGGCACCGGCATGCAGGCCGCGGTGGTCGACCAGGCTTCTGACGATCAACTGCAGGTCATCGAGCAGTTCGGCCGCAGATCGATAGCCTTCCGGATGGCTGTCGTCATGGGTCGCCTCGAGGCGTGCACCGATCACCGTCAACAGACAGCGGTAAGGCATGTCGGCATGCCGCGGCCGCACTCTTTGCGCGGCGGCGGGAAAACGTGCGCGGTAATCGTCCAGGCGCTGCTGCAGACCCGTGTCGACCGCGACCCGGCCTTCGGTCTGGCTGAGCAGGCGCGCCAACCCCGCCACATCGGCCACGTAATGCTCGATCACATGTGCGCGCTGGGTGGCCAGGCTGGCGGCGATGGTGTCGGCCCCGACGTTCGGGTTGCCGTCCATGTCACCGCCGACCCAGGTTGCGAAGCCGAGCAGTTGCGGCAGGTCCGCGGCCACGCCATAGACCGACTGCAACGCCGCAGCCAGCGATTCGTAGAGCGCGGGCACGATACGGTAGAGCGGGTTGGCCAGGTAGAAACCGACATGATGGTGTTCGTCCTGCACGGTCGGCCGTACCGGCGAGGCCTCGGCGGTCTGCCAGCCGGAGGACAGCGCCATGTAGATGCGGTCGTCGTCCTCCTTGCGTTCCTGCGGCGTGCGATGCTGGTCGAAGCCGTCGATCAGCGAACTGACGATCGCCTGTTCCTTTTCCAGCAGCGAACGGCGAACGGCTTCGGTCGGGTGCGCGGTGAACACCGGCTCGATCCACAGCCGGTCCAGCCAGCCCAGCAGTTCGTCCGCGCCAACGCCTTCCGCCTTCAAGCGGCCCAGCACGTCGAGCAACGACTCCGGTTGCGGCGCACTGCCCTCGCGCTGGTAGTCGCGCCGGCGGCGGATGCGATGCACCCGCTCGGCGGTGTTCACCGCCTGGAAATAAGTGGCGAAGGCGCGCGCCATGGCTTGCGCATCCGCGGCATCGAGACCGGCCAGCGAGTCGGCCAGTTCATCCACCGAGGCGCCTTCGCGGCGGCGCCGAATGGCCGCGACACGGACCTGCTCGACCCGTTCGAAGAACCCCGCGCCGCCCTGCTCGGCCAGCATCCTGCCGACCATCGCGCCCAACCGGCTGACGTCCTCGCGCAGCGGGCCATCGGGTGGCAGGAATTCGGCCTCGCGGTTCTCTTCCAATGCAGTCGCTCCGGTGCTGGATGAACGGCCAGCCTATCGAATTGCGGCGCGAGAGGCATCTCCCGCTACAATAACGGGCTTGTACTGCCCGCCGAGGGGCGCTGCGACCGTTCGACTGCGGATCCACCCGTCGTCGGAAACGGCCAGGCTCGGCGCGGCACGTTCCACAACGGCGCCCGGTTGTTTTTACGCGAAGAGATTCGCAATAAACCGGAGATACGCATGAACGCCGTCACCAAAGAAACCGCTACCCACGACTACAAGATCCGCGACCTGTCGCTCGCCGACTGGGGCCGCAAGGAACTGGACATCGCCGAGCACGAGATGCCGGGCCTGATGTCGATCCGCAAGAAGCACGCCGCCACCTTGCCGCTGAAGGGCGTGCGCGTGACCGGCTCGCTGCACATGACGATCCAGACCGCGGTGCTGATCGAGACCTTGAAGGACATCGGCGCCGACGTGCGCTGGGCATCCTGCAACATCTTCTCGACCCAGGACCACGCCGCCGCCGCGATCGCCGCCACCGGCACGCCGGTGTTCGCCTGGAAGGGCGAGACGCTGGAGGAGTACTGGGACTGCACCATGGACGCGCTGTCCTTCCCGGACGGCAAGGGCGGCTTCCTCGGCCCGCAGCTTGTGGTCGACGATGGCGGCGACGTCACGCTGCTGATCCACAAGGGCTACGAGTTGGAGAACGGCAGCAAGTGGGTCGACGAGAAGGCGTCCTCGCACGAGGAGCAGGTGATCAAGAACCTGTTGAAGCGCGTGCACAAGGAGCGCCCGGGCTACTGGCATACCGTGGTCAAGGACTGGAAGGGCGTCTCCGAGGAGACCACCACCGGCGTGCACCGCCTGTACCAGCTGGCCGAGGCGAAGTCGCTGCTGATCCCGGCGATCAACGTCAACGACTCGGTGACCAAGAGCAAGTTCGACAATCTGTACGGCTGCCGCGAGTCGCTGGCCGACGGCCTGAAGCGCGCGATGGACGTGATGCTGGCCGGCAAGGTCGCCGTGGTCTGCGGCTACGGCGACGTCGGCAAGGGCTGCGCGCACAGCCTGCGTGCGTACGGTTCGCGCGTGGTGGTGACCGAGATCGATCCGATCAATGCCTTGCAGGCGGCGATGGAAGGCTTCGAGGTCAACACGGTCGAATCGACCTTGGGCCGCGGCGACATCTACGTCACCACCACCGGCAACAAGGACGTGCTGACGCTCGATCACCTCAAGTCGATGAAGGATCAGGCGATCGTCTGCAACATCGGCCACTTCGACAACGAGATCCAGGTCGATGCACTGAATGCGATGGCCGGCGTCGAGAAGATCAACATCAAGCCGCAGGTGGACAAGTACGTGTTCCCGGACGGCCGCGCGATCTTCCTGCTCGCCGAAGGCCGCCTGGTCAATCTGGGTTGCGCCACCGGCCACCCCAGCTTCGTGATGTCCAACTCGTTCTCGAACCAGACCCTGGCGCAGATCGACTTGTGGGCGAACAAGGACAGCTACGAGCCGAAGGTCTACATCCTGCCGAAGAAGCTCGACGAGGAAGTCGCGCGCCTGCATCTGGAGAAGATCGGCGTGAAGCTGACCACGCTGACCAAGGAGCAGGCCGGCTACCTCGGCGTGCCGGTGGAAGGCCCGTACAAGCCGGACCATTACCGCTACTGATCGGCGACCCCGTCGAAACCGTAGGGCGAAGGGCGCAGCGATGCGCCCTTCTTTTTTTATTCCGCGTGCAGCGCAGCGATGCGCCTTCGTCTTTTTCGGTCCGGGACGATCGCGCCGCGCAAGGCTCAGCGGAACCGCGGCCCGCAGCCCAATGCGCCCAGCGCCGCATGCAGCGCGGGCACCTGCATCAGCCACGGCGCGGCCATCGTCAGCACGCCCGCGACCAGCACCAGCACGCCGGCGCCATGACGGATGCCCGGACGCTGCAGCCAGCGGCCCATCCGCGCGCCGGACCAGGTCAGCGGCAACATCACCGGCAAGGTGCCCAGGCCGAACGCCGCCATGGTGAGCGCCCCGTCCACCGCGCTGGCCTGCATCCAGGCGACCGCCAGCAAGGTGGTGCTCAATCCGCAGGGCAGCCAGCCCCACAACACGCCGGCGGCAAGCCGGCGCGGTGCGGTGGTCGCCGGCAGCAACGGCCGCAGCAACGGCTGTAGCCAGCGCCACACCCGCGCGCCTGGTCGTGACAGCGCGTTGAAGCGGCCGCGCCGGTCGAGCAGGCGCAGGCCGACGACCACCAGCACCACGCCCACGGCCATGCGCATGGCGATGGCCAGTCCATGCCATTCGAAAACGCGCAGCACACCGTCGCCCAATCCGCCGACCAGCGCGCCGGCCAGCACATAGCCGCCCACGCGCCCGAGGTTCAGTTGTGCGGCGCCGGCCCAACCGGCCTGCGGCGCACGCGCCGAAAAACCGGTGGCGATGCCGCCGCACATGGCCGCGCAGTGCGCACCGCCAAGCAGGCCGCTGAGCAAGGCGGCGCTCAGCGCAAGGCTATCGAGCACCATCGTCCCGCTCCGTCGGCACCGCCGGGGGATCGTCGCGCAGGATGTCCAGCGCCGGCGTGTCCAGGTCGTCGAACTGGCCCTTGCGCACCGCCCACACGAAGGCACCGACGGCGGCGGCCAGGAGTACCAGACTCAACGGAATCAGCATCAACAGGATGACCATGACCGATTCTCCTCGCGCGGCCGCCGCATCAGGCGCAACGCATTGACGGTGACGACGAGCGAGGACAACGCCATGCCCGCCGCGGCCCAGCCCGGCGTCACCCGGCCCATGGCCGCCAACGGCAGGGCGATCAGGTTGTAGCCCACCGCCCAGGCGAAGTTCTCGCGGATGATCCGCCCGGTGCGCCGGGCCAGCGTCACCGCGGCGGGCACGCGCATCAGCTGCGGCGCGGTGAGCACCAGATCGGCGGCACGCTGGGCCAGTGCGGCGCCCTCGCCCATCGCCAGCGAGACATCGGCGCCGGCGAGCACCGGCGCATCGTTGAGTCCATCGCCGACCATCGCCACCGTGCGCCCTTGCGCCTGCAGTTCGCGCACCAGGGCCAGTTTGTCTTCCGGACGCTGACGCACGCGCGCGTCAGCGATGCGCAGCGTGGCCGCCATGCGCTCCACCGCGGCGGCGCCGTCGCCGCTGGCCAGATGCACGGTCAGGCCGAGCGCCTCCAGCGAACGGATCGCATTGGCTGCGTCGGGGCGCAGTCCCTCGCGCATCGAGAAACGAGCGACGGCGCGCGTGCCGTCACCCAGCCACAGCTGGCCGTCATCGGCCAGGGCCGCGGCGAACGGGGCCGTGCCGAGCCGCCAGTCGACGCCATCGACCCGCCCGGCGAGCCCCTGGCCGGCGACCAGTGTCAGTTCCTCGACCGCGAGCTGCTCTTCTTCGTCGGCGAACGCGGCAGCGATCGGATGGCCGCTGTCTCGCTCCAACGCGGCGGCGATGGCGCAGGCGCGCGCCTCGTCCATGCCGTCGAACACGTCCACCGCCTCGAGTACAGGATGCACGCGGGTCAGTGTGCCGGTCTTGTCGAACACGATGTCGGTGGCGCGGGCCAGGCGATCCAGCGCGCCGGCCTGCACCGGCAGGATGCCGCACCGTGCCAGTGCCCCACTGGCCGCCGCCAGCGCCGCCGGTACCGCCAGCGACAGCGCACACGGGCAGCTCACCACCATCAGCGACAACGTCACCTCGAAAGCCCGCGACGGCTCGATCCAGTGCCAGGCCAGGTACACCGCCACCGCGGCGAGCAGCACGCCGGCGACGAACACCGCGCCGATGCGGTCGGCCAGTTGCGCCAGCGGTGGACGCTGCGCCTGCGCCTGTTCCACCAGCCGGGTCAGCTGCGACAACCGCGTCGCCGTGCCAATGCGGGTAATACGCAGCCGTGCGGGGGTCTCGCGGCAGTGCGTGCCGGCGAAAACCGGAGCGCCCCGGGCCTTGGTCAGCGGGTGGGATTCGCCGGTCAGCAGCGCTTCCTCGAACAGCGCCTGCGCATCGAGCAGCTCACCATCGGCCGGCACCGCTTCACCCACCGCCACGCAGGCGATATCGCCCACGCGCAGCGCGGAAAGCGGCACCGCCTCGCGCGTGCCGTCGGCACGTTCGCGCACCGCCACGGCCGGACGCGCGCGCGCCAGCGTGTCGACCTGTGCGCTGGCGACGCGCCGCGCGCGCTGCTCCAGCAGGCGCGCCAGCAGCAGCAGGAAAACAAACATCGCCGCCGCATCGAACCACACCTGCGGACCACCGCTAACGGTGACGACCGCGCTGCCGATATACGCCAGCAGCGTGGAACCGGCGACCAGCACGTCCATGCCCAGGTGTCGCCGCTTGAGGCCGTTCCACGCGCCAGCGAGGAACGGCCAGCCGGAGTAGAACACCACTGGCGTACATACCAGCAGGGTGAAGCAGCGAAACAGGTCGCGCGTGGGCATGCTCATGTGATGACCGAAGTCGAGGTACGAAGCCTCGGACAGCATCATCGTCTGCATCGCACCCAGCCCCGCTACGCCCGCACGCAGAAGCCACTGCCGCCGCTCGGTCACCCGCTGGCGCTCGGCCGCCGGATCGCCGGCGAGGTAAGGGCGGTAGCCGAGCATCGCCAGCTGCCCCAGCACGGCCGACAGTCGCGTGCGCGCCGGGTCCCAGGCGATGCGGATGCGGCCGGTTACCGCATTGGCGCCGGCATCGAATACGCCGGGCGTATGCTCCAGCGCGCGGTCGATCAACCACGCGCAGGCGGCACAGCGCATGCCGTCGGTGAGCACCGTGATCTCGCGACCGCCGGCTACCGGCACGGCGTGCTCGGCCAGCAGCTCCTCGCCATCCCATGCGTCCAGATCCGGCGCTTCGGCATCCACGCGCGTACCGGCGTCGCTGCGCAGGCGGTAATAGTCGCCGAGGTTGGCGTCGCGAATCCACCGCGCCGCGGTGGCGCAGCCATGACAGCAGAACAGGTGGCCTTCATCGCTGAGCGCCACCCGGACCGGCGCGACCGGCAGGCGCTCACCGCAGTGGTAGCAGACGGTCTCGACGCGCTGATCCACTGCCCCGGCCTGCCCTAGGAGCCTGTCGGACTTTGGTCGGCCGGGCTGCGAATCCGGCTGTGCGGTCCGTATTTCCGCCACTTCTTGGCCCATGGAACCACCATGGGCCGGCGAATCGTCGAAAATCTGTCCTCGCACATCCAAATCCTCTCCTCGACCAACCAAAGTCCGACAGGCTTCTAAGGCGCCAGGCGCGCGAACCGTGCCCGTGCCGGCCAGTGTCCGCGCAGGCGCCAGGGAGCGCGGTCGGAGGCGACCTCGATCCGCCAGCTACGGTCGGATCCGACCACCCCGGCGCCGCGCCAGCCCAGCTCGCTGGGCTTCAGGTGCAAGGTCAGCACCTGGGCTGGTGCATCCTGCGCCGTGAGCGTGACCGTGAGGACGCCGCCGCGGGCGATGCTCGCATCGGTCGGCACGGCTTCGATCATGCCCTCGCTGGGCCGCAGGATCAGCTCGAGGTTCGGTGCGCGCTGCCCATTCGGCGGCGCCGCCTTGGCGCTCAGCTGCAGTTGGCCAAGCCGGGTCACCTGGTCCGGCGAATCGATCGCCGGGCCGGCGTGATCGACCGCCGCGAACAGCAGGGCAAAGCCGATCGCCACCGAGGCCAGCGGCATCCCGATCAGCATCCACACCATGGGTTCGCGCCAGGCGCTGCGGGTCTTGTTCATAGCGAAGGTCCGAAGAAGCTGCTGTCGATGGTTACGGTGACCGGGGTATCCACGCCGCTCACCTTGAAGTGCACCACGTGGCGGCCGGTGGTTTCGGAGGATGCGGCCACCGTCACCGGCACCGACAGCACCTGACCGCTCTGCGCCTGTACCTCGCGCACTCCGCCGCGCAGGGCGACGTTCTGCAGGTCCGTCCCGCTTCCCGCCTCGATGCGATAGCGATGCACCTGCTGGTCCTTGTTCACCAGCTTGATGGTGTACGTGTTCTCGATGCTGCCGTCGTCGGCCTGGGCGTACATCGCGTTGCGGTCGCGCAGCGCCTCGGCCAGCAGCGGGCTGCGGTGCGTCACGCCCCAGCCCCAGGCCGAGGCGAGCACCAGCAACAACGCGCCATAGATCAGGATGCGCGGGCGCAACACCTTGGTCGCTGCGCCGTCGATCGTGTTCTGGGTGGAGTAACGGATCAGACCGCGCGGATAGCCGACCTTGTCCATCACCTCGTCGCAGGCATCGATGCAGGCGCCGCAGGCGATGCATTCGTATTGCAGGCCATTGCGGATATCGATGCCAGTGGGACAGACCTGCACGCAGATGGTGCAGTCGATGCAGTCGCCGAGTTCCTCGAAGGCGAACTTCGGCAGCGGATCGACCGTCACGCCCGGTCCGCTCAAGGTGATCGTGCCGGTGGCGTGGGTGCGATTGTCGGCCGCCGAGGGATGGCGACTGGCGCGGAATACGTAGTCGTAGGCGAGCACCTTGTCCAGCAGGCCACGTGCGCGCTCCAGCACGCTGACCAGGCCGCGCTTGCGCGAGCCGCGCGGCTCGCCGCGCATCGGGTCGTAGGCGATGATCAAGGTGTTGCGGTCGAACATCGCGCTCTGGAAGCGGGCATAGGGGCACATGTACTTGCACACCTGCTGGCGCAGGAAGCCGGCGTTGCCCCAGGTGGCGACGCCATAGAACACGATCCAGAACGCCTCCCAGCCGCCCAGGCCGAACGGCATGCGATGCGCCAGGTCGACGATCGGGCTGAAGAAGCCGACGAAGGTGAAGCCGGTCCACAGCGAGAACAGTGCCCACAGCAGGTGCCGCGCACCCTTGCGCAGGATCTTCTCGCGGTTCCATGGCGCCGCGTCGAGCTTCATCCGCCTGTTGCGGTCGCCCTCGACCCAGCGCTCGATCCACAGCGACACCTCGGTCCATACCGTCTGCGGGCAGGCATAGCCGCACCATAGCCGTCCACCCAGCGCGGTGAAGAAGAACAGCGCCAGCGCCGCAATCATCAGCAGCATGGCCAGGAACAGGAAATCCTGCGGTAGAAACAGCAGGCCGAACACGTGGAACTGGCGCGCCGGCAAGTCGAACAGCACGGCCTGCCGACCGTCCCAGCGCAGCCACGGGACCACGTAGAACATGCCCAGCAACCAGATCACCGCGGCCACGCGCAGACGGTTGAAGCGACCGGACACTTCGCGCGGGTAGACCTTGCGCTCGCTCACGTAGTACGAGTCGGCGCCGTCCTCGACGAGTTGCAGGGGAATGCGCGATGTCATGAACGATGGTCCGGCGTCGCGAGGCCGCGTTGGAACGCCTTGCTCGGCCGCAGCAGCAACCAGGTGAAGAGGCTGGACGAGGCGGTGCCGGTCCAGGCCAGGAAGAACCCGAGCGAATAACCCAGCTCGCGCCCCAGGTGGAGCGTGGGAAAGGTCATGTCCTGCAGCACGAGCGGGTCGACATAAGCGAAGAACACCATGGTCATCACGCCGGCGGCGAAGAAGCTCGGCCAGAGAATGGCGCCGGCGCGCCGGATCAGCCGGCGCGCCGGGGCGGAGGGTTGCCCGTCCGCCCGCATGCTCACGGTGCCGCCTCTCTCGGAGCCGGGGCGTCGTGCTTGGACAGCGTCCACACATAGGCACCGACCAGGCGCACGCGGGTTTCCCCGAGCACCGGCTCCCAGGCCGGCATCACGCCGTTGCGGCCTTCAGCGATGGTCTGGTGCAGTGCCGCCTTGCTGCCGCCGTAGAGCCAGCGCGCAGTGGTGAGATCGCGCGCGCCCAGTATCGGATTGCCCTTGCCCTCCGGACCATGGCAGGCAATGCACAAGGTGGAGAACTGCTTCTCGCCGCGCTCTGCCGCCTCGTCTTCCGACTGGCCCGGCTTGGACAGCGACTGCACATAGGCGACCACGTCGTCCACCGCCAGCGGCCCACCCTGCGCGGTCAGCACCGTACCCCAGGCCGGCATCACCGCATTGCGTCCGTTGCGGATGGTTTCCAGCACATTCTCGGGCGAACCGCCCCAGTACCAGACCTCGTCGGCCAGGTTCGGAAAGCCCTTCGCGCCCAGTCCGGTGGAGCCGTGGCAGGCCGCGCAGTTGTTGACGAAGATCGTGCGGCCGAGGGCTACCGCGCCAGGGTCCTTGGCGAGCACGTCGATCGGCTTGCCGGCGTACAGCTTCAGGGTCTCCTCGAGGCGGGCATCCTCAGCCGCCTTGTCCAGCGCCCACTCCGATTTGGAGCTCCAGTGGCCGAAGCCGTGCATACGGCCCACGCCATACCAGGCCAGATAGCCGATACCGAAGACGATGGTGATGTAGAACAGATTGATCCACCACTTCGGCAGCGGCTTGTTGTACTCGGTAATGTCGCCGTCCCACACATGGCTGGTGTCTTCCGGCGACGGGTCGCCCGGACGCCGCTTCACGTTCGCCATCAGCAGCCACAGGCAGCCGGCGATGTTCAGCGCCACCAGGACGACCACATACCACGTCCATCCCGAAGTCATCATGGCGTCTTGTTCCCTTCGTCTTCGAGCGGCATGCGCGCGGCCTCGTCGAGCGCCGCCTTGTGCCGCGGCAACCAGATCCAGATCCAGCCGGTAACGAAAAGCGCCAGCAGTACAGCAGTTATCAGTCCGGCCACCATGTCAGTCGCCCCCTTGTTGTGCGTTGTCGTCCGCCGGCGTGAGATGCGTGCCCAGGTGTTGCAGGTACGCCACCACGGCGTCCTGCTCGGTCTTGCCCTTGACCGCCTCCGGCGCCTGCGCAATCTCGGCGTCGGTGTAGGGCATGCCGATGCGTTGCAGCGCCTTCATGTGGCGGGCCACCTCCTCGCCATCGAGCGTGTTTTTCTCCAGCCAGGAATAGGCCGGCATGTTCGACTCCGGCACCACATCGCGCGGATTGTTCAGGTGCGCGCGGTGCCAGTCGTCGGAGTAGCCGCGCAGGCCGACCCGAGCCAGGTCCGGTCCGGTGCGCTTGCTGCCCCACTGGAACGGATGGTCGTAGACCGATTCGCCGGCCAGCGAGTAATGGCCATAGCGCTCGGTCTCGAAGCGCAGCGTGCGCACCATCTGCGAGTGGCAGTTGTAGCAGCCCTCGCGCACGTAGATGTCGCGCCCGGCCAGCTGCAGTGCCGGATACGGCTTGATGCCGGGCAGCGGCTTGATCGTCTCGGCCTGGAACATCAGCGGGACGATTTCGGCCAGGCCGCCGAAGGATACGGCGGCCGCCACCAGGATGATCATCAGACCGATGTTCTTTTCAATCTTGTCGTGCAAGTGTGTCTGGGTCATGTCCGTTCCTCAGGCCCGTGCGTCCGCGACGTCCGGCGGCAGCACCGGTTGCGCGGCGACCGCGCTGGCGGCCAGCTGGTAAGTCTTGAACACGTTCCAGGCCATCACGAACATGCCGCTGAGCACGATCAGGCCGCCGCCGAGGCGGAACAGGTAGTAGGGCTTGGTCGCGTTGAGCGCCTCGACGAACGAGTACACCAGGGTGCCGTTGTCAGGGTCAGTGGCACGCCACATCAGGCCCTGCATCACACCCGCGATCCACATCGCGACGATGTAGACCACCACGCCGATCGTGTGCATCCAGAAGTGCGTGTCGATCAGCTTCACCGAGTACATCTGCGGCAGGTTGAGCAGCCGCGGCAGCATGGCGTAGATCGAGCCGATCGAGATCATCGCCACCCAGCCCAGTGCGCCGGAGTGCACGTGGCCGATGGTCCAGTCCGTGTAGTGGCTTAGCGAATTGACCGTTTTGATCGACATCATCGGCCCCTCGAACGTGCTCATCATGTAGAACGAGAGCGAGACGATGAGGAACTTCAGGATCGGGTCGGTGCGCAGCTTGTACCAGACACCCGACAAGGTGAGGATGCCGTTGATCGCACCACCCCATGACGGCGCCAGCAGGATCAGCGAGAACACCATGCCGAGCGACTGCGCCCAGTCCGGCAGCGCCGTGTACATCAAATGGTGCGGGCCGGCCCACATGTACACCGCGATCAGTGCCCAGAAGTGCACGATCGACAGCCGGTAGGAGTAGATCGGCCGGCCGGCCTGCTTGGGTACGAAGTAGTACATCATGCCCAGGAAGGCCGTGGTCAGGAAGAAGCCGACCGCGTTATGGCCATACCACCACTGCACCATCGCGTCGACCGAGCCGGAGTAGACGGAGTAGGACTTCATCCCACCGGCAGGAATCGCCAGGTTGTTGACGACGTGCAGAAGTGTGATGGTGATGATGTACGCGCCGTAGAACCAGTTTGCGACGTAAATGTGCTTCACCGTGCGCTTGACGATGGTGCCGAAGAACAGCACCGCGTATGCCACCCAGACGATCGCGATGGCGATGTCGATCGGCCATTCCAGTTCGGCGTACTCCTTGCCCTGGGTATAGCCCAGCGGCAAGCTGATCGCGGCCGCCACGATGATCAGCTGCCAACCCCAGAACACGAACGAAGCAAGCCGGTCCGACAGTAGCCGGACGTGGCAGGTGCGCTGCACGGTGTAGAGACTGGTGGCGAACAGCGCGCTGCCTCCGAACGCGAAGATCACCGCGTTGGTATGCAGCGGCCGCAGCCGCCCGAAGCTGAGCCAGGGCACGTTGAAGTTGAGCGCAGGCCAATAAAGCTGCGCCGCGATCAGCACGCCGACCAGCATGCCGACCACGCCCCATACCACGGTCATCACGGCGAATTGCCGCACGACCTTGTCGTTGTAATTCCCCACTGGGCCCACTCCTGACACTCGGAATGGGCAGATGGTCAGCGATGCAGGACCCGGCCAACTTGATGCCGATCAAAAACTCCGGCGATCGCCGACCGGACAGCTTGTCGCAGGGCACCGGGCCACACCGTGGGCAAGGGCCGGAAGGCGTCTCCGGGGAAACCGCCGTCGGCATGCACCGTCTGTATCAGCTGGCTGAGGCGAAATCCCTGATCCCTGCAATCAACGTCAACGGCTTGGTGACCAAGGAGCGGGCCGATATCCAGAGAAACATCCCCAAGATGGGCGCAGTGGTGCGCCCTTCTCCAATCGAGGTAGCAAAGCATTACCCGGCGAGAAACGCCGCCGGCACGTAGGGCACACGACCCACACCGCTGAACCAACGCAATTTGAGGTAGGCCGGCAAACCCAGCAGCAGCACCCAGCGATTCACTGGATGGATATCGTTTTGCGCGACCTGCAACGCGGACGACTTGCCAGCCACGGGCGCCAGCTCTGTGCCCGGACGCATCCAGTGCACCCGGCCGCGCATGCTGCCGCGACGCTCGCGCTGCGTTCGGATCAGCGCTTCATACGGAAACGCCGCATCGCGATCATGGATACGGAACATCTGAGTCTGCTACGCGAACAGCGACTGCAATCGCGGGTGTTGGGCGAAGTGCGGCACGATCCGCAACGGCCGCAGCAGCGACGCCAGTGTGATGTCCGCCGCGCTGAAACGGCTGCCGACCAGAAAACCTTCGCGCTCGAGCTGCGCGGCAATCGGGATCAGCTGCGCCTCCAGCGCCTCGTACACGCCATCCTCCCGGTTGCGATGAAAGCGGAAGCGCAACGACAGCATCGCACCGAGCACCGGCGCGGCCAGCACACGCCAACCCCGTCGGGTAAACATGCCGCCAGCCACGTTTGGCATGAACAGCTGCGACAGGACGTGCGGGCATTCCATGATCACCTGCGTGTAGCCCAATCGCCGTGCGTGCAGCCCCAGTGATGAATCGAGCCGCAGCATCCACTGCCCTACCGCTTCGCGCTCGGCCGGGTCAGCGGGCAGCAGCGGGTGCTCCGGGTAGGTCTCGTCGAGATAACGAATGATTGGCGAGGAATCGCTGATCACCACACCGGTGACGGTGTCGTGGATCAGCGGCACCGTCTGCGCGCAATCGAAACGCTGCATCTCCTTCTTGGTGAACGCGACTATGTCGATGCCGCGCCAGTCCAGCTGTTTGAAATCCAGCGCCCAGCGCTCCTTTTCCACGTAGTGCGACCAGTGCAGCTTGTACAGCTCGATCATGAGCACTCTCCTTGTCGAGCCATAGCCATGGGGCCGCCGCACCGGTGCGGCAAGCCAATACGGCGTACGCTGGGCTCGCATCTATATATCTATATATCGCTTCATCGCGAGATAGAGATATATACTTGCCAGCATCGTCCATCCGGAACCTCCGCCATGCCGGCCATCAGCTTCGAGTTCTTCCCGCCCAAGACCGACGAGCAGCGTTCACAACTCGATCGCGCTGCCCAGGTATTGAAGGCCTACCAGCCGGAATACGCCTCGGTCACCTTCGGCGCCGGCGGCTCGACGCTGAGCTACACCGGCGAGACGGTGGCACGGCTGCATGCGGAGCACGGCCTCAACGTGGCACCACACTTGTCCTGCGTAGGCGGCACCCGCGCCGAACTGGGTGCTTTGCTGGATGACTACCGCGCCGCCGGCTACCGACGCATCGTCGCGCTGCGTGGCGACATGCCCTCGGGCATGGCCACGGCGGGCGACTTCCGTTACGCCGCCGAGCTGGTGGGCTTCATCCGCGAGCACTGCGGCGATCACTTCCATATCGAGGTGGCGGCGTATCCGGAAATCCATCCGCAGGCCGACGACGCGCTGCGCGACCTGCAGCATTTCAAGGCGAAGATCGACGCCGGCGCGAACGGTGCGATCACCCAGTATTTCTTCAATCCCGACGCGTATTTCCGCTTTGTCGACGACGTGCGCAAGCTGGGCGTGAACGTGCCGATCGTGCCGGGCATCATGCCGATCGCGAACTACAGCCAGCTGAAGCGTTTCTCGGACATGTGCGGCGCGGAGATTCCGCGCTGGATCGCCAAGCGCATGCAGGCTCACGGCGACGACGCCGAGTCGGTGCGCGCGCTGGGCGCCGAAGTGGTGGCGCAGTTGTGCCGGCGCCTGCTCGAGGGCGGTGCGCCGGGCCTGCATTTCTACACATTGAATCGCGCCAAGGCGACGCAATCCGTATTGCAGCAACTTGCCTGAGCCGGGTGACGGGTATGCTGGCGTGATGCGCCAGTCAGCCGCTTTGCTGTGCCTCATCCTGCTCGCCTGGGCCGTGCCGGCACGGGCGCAGACGGAGATCCATCGCTGCATCGGCACGAACGGCAGTGCGGTGTTCACCGACCAGCCGTGTGCCGCGCTGCAAGCCACCCCAGTCAGCCCCACTGCCACGCCCGCCAACGACATCCCGCCTGCAACGACGCCACCGACCCTCTGCGCGGCCAGCCTGGGCGCGCTGCGCCAGAGCGTGATCGACGCGTTCGCCAGCCATGATGCGAATCGCATGGCCGGGCTGATGCTGTGGAGCGGCTACGGTCGTGGTGCAGCGATTGCGGATATCCGCTCGCTGGACGAGTTGATGAAGCAGCCGTTGCTGGACGTAGACACGCCAGGTGATACGGCGCCGGGCAACGGGCCGCCGGCCGCAGCGGTCGCCACCAGCGGTACGGCCTCATTCGCTCCTCCCGGTATTGCGCCCGACCCGCCGACAGCCAACGCCCAACTGGTGTTGCATACTGCAGGCAACGATGGCAGCGGAAGCCCGCGCGAATTGCGTTTCAACGTCGTCAGCCGTGCCGGTTGCCTGTGGCTGCGAAACGCCGATTGATGCGGGCCGACTGAGGCGCATTGACGCCTGGCAGACGCGCAGCAGCTATCATGGGCGGCCACCCTTGGAGAAAAGACATGGCTCAGCAATACCCTGAGTGGATCTGGCAGAACGGCAGCATCAAGCCCTGGGCCGAAGCAACCACGCATGTGATGTCGCACGCGCTGCATTACGGCTCGTCGGTATTCGAGGGTATCCGCAGCTATGCGACGCCGGACGGAACGGCGATATTCCGGCTCACCGACCATCTGAACCGGCTGTACCAGTCGGCCAAGATCTACGACATGGTGTTGCCGCATTCCGCCGACGAACTGGCCGCGGCCTGCCGTGCGGTGATCAAGAAGAACGAGCTCGGCGCAGCCTATCTGCGCCCGGTCGCGTATCGGGGCCTGGGCGGTTTCGGGCTGTCCGCCGAAACCCCGATCGACGTCGCGGTGGCGGCATGGCCAATGGGTCCGTACCTCGGACCGGAGGCGCTGCAGAACGGTATCGACGCCTGCGTTTCGAGCTGGCAGCGCTTCGCGCCGAACACCATCCCCGCTGGCGCCAAGGCCGGCGGCAATTACCTGTCCGGTCAGTTGATCGCGCGCGAAGCGCGCCGCCTCGGCTTCGGCGAAGGCATCGCGCTGGCGTCCAGCGGCCTGCTCAGCGAAGGCGCGGGCGAGAATCTGTTCCTGGTGTTCGACGGTGTGCTGCATACCACCCCGGCGAGCGCCTCGATCCTCGCCGGCATCACCCGCGACACGCTGAAGACGCTGGCCCGCGAAGATGGCATCGACGTGGTCGAACGAGACATTCCGCGCGAATACCTGTATCTGGCGGACGAGCTGCTGATGTGCGGTACCGCGGCCGAGATCACCCCGATCCGTTCGGTCGATGGCAAGCAGGTCGGTACCGGCAAGGCCGGCCGCGTCACCTTGCGTCTGCAAGAGCTGTTTTTCGGCCTGTTCGACGGCCGCACCCATGACAAGTGGGGCTGGCTGGAGCAGGTGTGACTACAGGAGTGGTGGTGGAGCGGGAAATGGGAAAAGAGAGATAGGCCGGCTCGCACGCAGCACGCTCACCGAAAAAAAACGCCCCGTCATGCGGGGCGTTTTCGTGTCGGCAGATTGACTCGACACCAGGCACGCGCTCACTTCTGCCGCTAGAACTTGATGCTGGCGATCGCGCCGTTGGCGTCGGCGCGGGGGCGCATCGCGACATCCCAGCCGTACAACTCGCATAGCCTGCGCACGATCGCCAGGCCAAGGCCGGCACCGCTGCCGCCGGCACCCTCGCCACGGACGCCGCGCTGGAACAGACGCTCCGCATCTTCCGGCTTGATCCCGGGACCGGTGTCGATCACCTCGATGCCGCCGGCGCCCACTTCGACCTTTACGCTGCCTTCGAGCGTGTACTTGATCGCGTTGCCGATCAGATTGGTCAGCGCCACCGACAACACCGAGGCCGGCGCATTGACGTTGACGGTCTCGTCGACGATCAGCTCGATAGTCAACGATTTGCCGCGCACCTGCGGGCGCTGACTCTCGATCACATCGGCGGCGACCTTCCCGACCTCGGTGATTTCGCCACGGGTCGGGCCGCGCCGTTCGGCGCGCGACAACAGCAGCAACGCCTCGATCAGTTCGGTCGCCTGACGCGAGGCTCGCTCGATGCGCTTCAGCCGCTCGCTCAACTTCTCGGTGAGATCGGGCGAACCCTGCAGCAATTCGGTGGTGCTGGCGATCACCGCCAGCGGCGTGCGCAACTCGTGGCTGACGTCGGAGTTGAACTCGCGGTCACGCTCGACCATCGCGGTAAGACGTGCCGAGTACTCATCCAGCGCGTGCGCCAATTCACCCACCTCGTCGTCGGCGAAGTGCGGCGCCAGCGGCTCGGCCTTGCCGGCTTTGCGGAAATCGCGCAGGCGGTCGGCCAGCTCGCTGACCGGCTTGAGTACCTTGCGCGAAAGCCACACGCCTATCGCCAGCGACAGCAGGCCGAACAGGAATACAGCGCCGATCACACTGATGAGCAGTTGCCGTTTGCCCAGCTCGTCACGGGTGACGTCGTAGCGGATGAATCCGATAAGCCCGTACTTCTTGCGCACGGCAAGCTTGTAATGATGCGTGGTTCCATCCGTTCCCGTTTCGTAAATGTCATGCACGCCGCTGTCGAGCGCCTGCCAGGAAAGCGGCATGTTGTAGAGCGTGCGATCGCTGCGCATCCAGGCCTCGATCAGATCCGAGCCCGCAGGCTTGGAGGGATCCTTGTGCACTTTCTCGACGGCCTGATCCACGTCCTGCTGCAAGGACGCGGTAACCAGTTGGCTTTCGACTTTGGCGCGGATGTTCAGCGCGGCCACGGCAAACAACGCGCTGAGGCCGAAGCCGAACAGCGCGAAGGAGACGATCAATCGAAAGCGAAGCTTACGCCTGGACTGCATCCGGCTCGACCATCCGATAGCCAATGCCGTGCCGCGTATGAATCAGCGGCTTCTCGAATGGTTTGTCGATGGCCGCACGCAGGCCGTGGATATGCACGCGCAGCGAATCGCTGTCGGGCAATTCCTCGCCCCATACCTTCTGTTCCAGATCCTGCCGGGTGACCACCGATGGGCTCGCTTCCATCAGCGCCTGCAGCAGCTTCAGGCCGATCGGGTTCAGCTGGATCGACTTGCCTTCGCGGTTCACCGTCAGCGTGTCGAGATTGAAAGTGAGGTCGGCCACCTTCAGCACGCGGCTCTGCGGACCCTTGCCGCGACGCGCCAGCACTTCCAGCCGCGCGGCAAGTTCCTGCAGCGCGAAGGGCTTGGTCATGTAATCGTCGGCACCGGATTCGAAGCCGGTCAGTTTCTGCTCCAACGCATCGCGCGCGGTCAGCATCAGGATCGGGGTCTGCTTGTGCGCCTCGTGGCGCAGTTTGCGGGCCACTTCCAGGCCATCCATCCCAGGCAGCGTGAGATCCAGCACGATCACGTCGAAATCGTGCACTACCGCCAGGTGCAGGCCGGTTACGCCGTCGCCCGCAAAGTCGACCACGTTGCCACGGTCTTCCAGATAATCGCCGATGTTGGTCGCGATATCGCTGTTGTCTTCGATCACCAGAACGCGCATGTGTCACTCCTGCGCAGCCGACGCACGGGCCGGCTGAGGATGCAAGCTTAACAAGCTTGCGTGAACGAAGTGCGCCGATCGCGATACGAAACTGAACGCACAATGCCATCGGCAAGAAAAAGGCCCAGGTGCACGACTCGCCGTCGCCCACCTGGGCCCAAGCTACTGCCCCGATACCATCATCTGCTCGTCACCGGGCCACAACGGCCAGCGTGCCACGCAAAAAACAGTGTCCGCTTTATAGGGGGTCGCTGGTTACGGTGTGGTTAACCCGCACTCACCTGGCGGTTAAAGGCCGCCACTCAAGCACGCGCCGGCTTGCGCCGGGGCCGCGTCTCGGCCTGTGTATCGCCTGACTGCGCTTGCAGCAGGTCCATGATTGCTCCCGCCACATCGACACCAGTCGCCGCCTCGATACCTTCCAGGCCAGGCGAGGCATTCACTTCCAACAACAGCGGACCACGATTGGAGCGCAACAGATCCACCCCGGCAATACCCAGGCCGAGTGCGCCGGCCGCACGCACGGCGATGCGCTTTTCTTCAGCGCTCAAGGTTGCCGCCATCGCACTGCCGCCGCGGTGCAGGTTGGCGCGGAATTCGCCCGGGCTGGCGTCGCGCTGCATCGCCGCCACCACTTTCTTGCCGACCACGAAACAGCGCAGGTCGCTGCCCTTCGCTTCGGCGATGAACTCCTGCACCAGGAAGTTGGCGTACAGCCCGCGAAATGCCTCGATCACGCTCTGCGAGGCGCTGCGTTTCTCGGCCAGCACCACGCCGGTGCCCTGGCTGCCTTCGTTGAGCTTGATCACGTGCGGCGGATCACCCAGCAGTGCCAGCACGTCGGCGGTGTCGTCCGGATTGTCGCCGAACACCGTGATCGGCATATCGATGCCTTGCGCGGCGAGGATCTGCAGGCAACGCAACTTGTCCCGCGCACGCAACACCGCATCGGACGGGTTCGGCGTGTATACGCCCATCATTTCCAACTGGCGCAGCACGGCGGTGCCGTAGAACGTGCTGGTGGTGCCGATGCGCGGAATCACCGCATCAATGTCGCGCACCTCCTTGCCCTTGTAACGGATTGCCACCGCACCCGGCGCGATGCGCACATAGCAGCGCAGCGGATCAAGCACCCGCACCACGTGGCCGCGCTCGCGCGCAGCCTCGACCAGTCGCTTGGTCGAATAGAGGCGGGTATTGCGCGACAGGATGGCGATTTTCATAGTATGGCCGTCATGGGATGTCCGAAGCAGCCGGCAACGGCCGTGGCTGGGTATAGGAACGCGCCGGATCGACCGCGAAACGCCCGTCCAGGGCGCTGCGACCCAGCAACATCGGAAACAGCATATGCCTGCGGTCGGTCAGGTTGATGTCGACACTGAAATGCTGCCCGGCCAGCCTTACCTCGCTGCGGATGAACCAGCGCTCCGTACGGCGGCCACCGGTATCGGTCACCGCGCGCCGATCCAGCGCCGGTGCCTCGCAGCATATGTGCGTCGGCTGGCGTCGGCCAACGTGCATCGTGAAACGCAGCCAGGTCGCGCCATCGCGCTGGAACTCTTCGAGGGTATCGACGTGCAGGGAACTGCTGCGCGCACCGGTGTCCAGCTTCGCCTTGAGCAGGCCGATGCCCAACTGCGGCAACGCCAGCCGCTCGCGCCAGCCCAATGTAATCAGGCCCGCGGTGATCAGATCCGCCATAGGGTTTCGGGATAGCTCGGATCGCTGGAGCGGGGGGAGTGGAGCGGGTGAAGGGAATCGAACCCTCGTCAGTAGCTTGGGAAGCTACAGCTCTACCATTGAGCTACACCCGCGTTGGCCGGCGGATGGTAACGCGTGACATGCGCCTTGGAAAGTCGGGCGAAGCGGTGTTTCGCCACGCGAACCGACCATTGCTCGAGTACACCTTCCGGGAGCAAGACGCGGCAGCAGCCCCAACGCCGCATGAATCACAGATGGCGGCCAGCTGAACCGCTGGCGGCACGATCAGCAAAACTAAGATCGGGCTAATTTTCGATGTGCCCATAATTGGATCGAACGGACTCGCCGCGCGATGACATATCGCGTCCACTCTTATCGCGTCCACCTTTGGGGGAACGTCACATGCGTGTGCTCGCCAAATTTCTCACTCCATCGCGCTTCGGCTGGCGACTGCTGGCGATCGCGCTGCTGTGCGCCGCCACCGCTCTGGTGCAGGCGCAGTCGGCCGCGGACAACGACAGCGCCGATCCGCCGAGCCGGGTGGCCCGCTTGTCGAACATCTCGGGCGATCTCGGTTTCTTGCCGGCGGGTGCAAAGGATTGGAGCGACGCCAGCCTCAACCGCCCGCTGACCACCGGCGACCGACTTTCTACCAGCCGGGGCTCCCGCGCCGAACTGGAACTCGGCGGCGGCAGCTTGCGCATGGACGGCCAGACCGACTTCGGCCTGCTCAATCTGAATGACCAGCTGGCGCAGATCGAACTGACCCAGGGCACGCTCAACCTCACGGTGCGTCATCTGGATCAGGGCCAGAGTTACGAGATCGATACTCCCACCGTGGCGCTGGTGGTCGATCAGCCCGGTAGCTTCCGCGTGGATATCGACGACAACGGCGGCAGTACCCAGGTCACTGCATTCGACGGCGGCGCCACCGTATATGGTGAGAACAACGCGCAGCGCACGATCAATCCCGGCCGCAGCTACCGCTTCGCCGATTCCGGCCTCGCCGACGTGACGATCAGCGATATCGATGGCCGCGATGCGTTCGACTCGTGGGTAAGCGCGCGCGACCGCCGCTATGTGCAGTCGCGCAGCCGGCAATACGTTTCCGACGACGTGGTCGGCTATCAGGATCTGGATCAGTACGGCGACTGGCAGACCACCAGCGACTACGGCGAAGTGTGGTATCCCACCCAGGTCGCCGTCGACTGGGCACCTTACCGTGACGGCCACTGGGCGTACATCGCGCCGTGGGGCTGGACCTGGGTCGACGATTCGCCGTGGGGTTTCGCGCCCTACCACTACGGCCGCTGGGCCTATACGCATCGGGGCTGGGGCTGGATTCCGGGGCCGCCCGAAGTGCGCCCGATCTATGCGCCGGCGCTGGTCGCCTTTGTCGGTGGCGGCGGCTGGTCGGTCGGCATCAGCAGCGGTCCCGTGGGCTGGTTCCCGCTAGGCCCGGGCGAGGTCTACAACCCGTGGTACCGCGCCAGCCGCAACTACTACACCCGCGTCAATGTCACCAACATCAACGTGCACAACACCTACAACCAGACCACGATCATCAACAACATCAACAATTCGTACAACAACTACCGCAGCGGTCAGCCGGTGCGTGACGGGCACTACGCCAACCGCGAGGCGCCACGCGGCTTCACCGCCGTGCCGGGCAATACGTTCGCCGGCGGCAGCCATGTGCAGCGTAATCTGGTGAAGGTCGACCCGCGTCAGCTGGCCGCAGCACCGGTGCTTTCACGCGGAGCCAGCCAGCTGCGTCCCGTCGCCGAGACAAGGCCTGCACTCAGCGCGCATGCACGCGGCCTGCCGGCCGGCGGATTCAATCGCGAAGTAGTGGCACGCCACGCCCCGCCGATGGTGGCGCAGGACGCCGCGGACGCACGTGGGCCTGGACGCAACAGCCGTCTGGCCGAGTCGCCCCGAACCGGCGTGGGTATGCCGGCATCCAATGTCCGCGTGTTGAATGCGGGCGATAACCGCGATCGCGGCGCCCGCCCCGCCCCGGCCGATCGCCTGAACAATGATCGGGACAACGGCCGCGTCGGCAGCGACGTTGCGCGCCGCACTCCCGGTACGCCGCAGCAGCCTCCCGCCACCAGCCGCGTCACTGCGGCGGATACGCCGCCGGTGGCACGCGACAACAACCGCCCCGAAGTGCGCGGCGACGCCGGACTGCCATCGGCACGTTTCGCCCATCCACGCGGCCGCGACAACGTGGATCAACGCGAATCGATGCCGCGACCGGGCGTCAGCTATATCTCCGGTGCCGGTGAAAGCCAGCCTCGTCCCGCTTCCCGCAACAATTCGCCGCTGCCGCAGGTACCGCAGATCCAGCGTGCCGACCAGAACCCGGGCAACCGGAACGTACCGGTACCGGCCAGCGACGAGCGCAGCCAGCGCTACCAGTCCAACCGCACGATGCGGCAGCAGGACTTGCCGACGCCAACTGCACCGATGCGCAACAGCGAGGAGCCCCGCTTCCAGCGCCCCGAGCCCGCCCGTGCCGAGCCGGCCCCGCGCAGCTACGTTCGCGAACGGCCGCAGCCGATGCCCGAGCCGGCCCGCAATGAGCCGCCGCGTCGTCCGGCCTTCCAGCCGCCGCCGCAACAACAGCCGCGTTACGAGCCGCCGCCTCGCGCCGAAGCGCCGCATCCGCAACGCGCCGAGCCGCAACGCACCGAGTCACGGCCGCCGCCACAACAAAAAAATCCGCATCGGCCGAAAGACGACACCGAACAGCACTAAGGCGTGACTGCCCTCGCTCCGACTTCTCCCCAGTTTCCAATGGGACGTCGGAGCGAGGAGCAACGGCTGGCATCGGCACTCTCGATGCCAGTCGCTACAATGGCGCATGCCTAAAACCGATAACCCCGACGCCGATAACGCCAACCGCGAGGACTCCACACCGGACTACATGCGCCGCATCCGCAGCTTCGTACTGCGCGAGGGCCGCATGACGCCGGCACAGCAGCGCGCGTTCGACACGCTGTGGTCGCGCTTCGGCATCTCTTATCGCGGTACCCCGCACGATTTCGCCGCGACCTTCGGCCGCCGTGCGCCGCTGGTGCTGGAGATCGGTTTCGGCAACGGCGAAGCGCTGGCATGGGCCAGCGAACACGATCTGGCACACGACTTCCTCGGCGTCGAGGTGCATGGCCCAGGTGTCGGCCGGCTGATGAACGCACTGGCCGCACGCGATGCCGACAACGTTCGGCTGTACAAGCATGACGCCGTCGAGGTGCTGGAACACGAGATTGCACCGGGCACCCTCGCCGAGGCACGTATCTGGTTTCCCGACCCTTGGCACAAGAAACGTCACAACAAGCGCCGGCTGATCCAGCCCGAGTTCGTCGCCCTGCTCGCCTCTCGCATGGCGCCGGATGGCTTGCTGCATCTGGCCACCGACTGGCAGGCCTATGCCGAGCACATGCTCGAAGTGATGGAAGCCGCACCCGCCTGGCGCAACCAGCTCGGTCCAGGCCAGTACGCCGAGAAACCCGAGTGGCGCATCGAGACGCACTTCGAGCGGCGCGGATTGAAGCTGGGACATGGCGTGTGGGATTTGTTGTATCGGAGGGTTTGAAGGGCAGGCTCGGGACGACTTCGAGAGAATCCCTCCAGTGAAAGACCGCGAGGGCCCGACCTTAGCCTTCGTTCTTGGCCTTCGGTTCACCAGTCGTCGCATCAGCCCGCTTATACTCCCGCTACTCATCCAGGGACGAATCGACGCAGCGTGAAGCTTCCACTGCCCCGCCGTATCCGCCGCAGCCCGCTACCCTTGGGGGACGTCCGCTAGTGGGACTTTCGCTCACTCCCGAAATGGTCCTGGTACTCGGGCTGGTGGGCTTCACCATGCTGATGCTGGTGCTGGAGTGGATCCGCGCCGACATGGTCGCGCTGCTGGTGGTGGTGGTGATCGGGTTGACCGGGCTGATTCCGTCCGATCGCGTGTTCAACGGTTTCGCCGGCAACGCGGTGATCGCGATCATGGCGATCATGATCATGGGCGAGGGACTCGACCGCGCCGGTGTGCTCAATCTCACCGCGCGTTTCGTGATGCGCATGGCGCGCGGCGTGGAGTCGCGCCTCGGCGTGGTGATCAACCTGGTCGCCAGTCTGTTCAGTGCGGTGATTCCCAGCCAGGCGCTGGCGGCGCTGATGATCCCGGTCAGCAGCCGGCTGTCCGCGCGCACCGGCGTGCCGCTGTCGCGACTGCTGTTGCCGATGGCGTTCTGCATTCTCACCGCCACCAACACCACGCTGATCGCAAACTCGCCGCTGATCGTGCTGAACGACCTGATCGCCAGCGCCAACGTGAACCTGCCGCCTGGCGCGCACACGATCCCGAAGTTCGGCCTGTTCAGCGTCACCCCGATCGGCCTGGCGCTGGCCCTGCTTGGCGTCGCGTATTTCTACTTCTTCGGCCGCAAGCTGCTGCCCGGCCACGAGGACGAACGGCTCAAGGTGACACCCGGGCGCACCGAGAGCTACTTCGCCGAAACCTACGGCATCGGCGGCGAGACCGCCGAACTCACTGTCACCGCGGAAAGCCCGCTGGTCGGCATGAGCATCGGCGAGGTCGAGCAATTGCACGGCGCGCCGCTGATCCTGGCGATCAAGAGCGGCAACGACGCGCGCATGGCGCCGCCGGCCGATCACGTGATCTGGGTCGGTTCGGTGCTGGGCGTGCTCGGCCCGCGCGATCAGCTGACCCAGTTCGCCAACAACCAGCTGTGCCGGTTGTCGACCCGCATGCGCCAGCTCGGTGAGCTGTTCAATCCTACCCGCGCCGGCATTTCCGAAGTGGTGATCCCGCCGGTGTCGCGCTTTATCAAACACACCGTCGGCGAGCTGCGCCTGCGTAAACGCTTCGGCATCTCGGTGTTGGCGGTGAACCGTGGCGATCAGGTATTTCGCGACGACGTACGCGGCGTCAACCTGCGCGCCGGCGACACCGTGGTGCTGCATAGCAACTGGCGCGATCTGGCGCTGGCCTCGGAAGACAAGGACCTGGTCGTCGTCACCGACATTCCGAAGGAAGAGCAGCGCCCGGGCAAGATCTGGCAGGCGGTGGGCTTCTTCGTACTGGCGAAGTGTCTGGCGCTGTTCACCAACCTCGACCTGTCGGTGGCGATGATGACTGGCGCGATCGGCATGTTGCTGTCCGGCGTGCTGAACATGGACGAGGCGTATAGGGCGATCAACTGGAAGACGATCTTCGTGACCGCGTGCCTCATTCCGCTGGGCTGGTCGATGGACGCCACCGGCACGGCTGCATGGATCGCGCAGGTTGTGTTGCAGCATCTGGGTGGCGCATCGCCATGGGTGTTGCAGGCTTGCCTGGCCATCCTCACGTTGCTGTTCTCGCAGGTGATGTCGAACGTCGGCGCCACCGTGATGATGGTGCCGATCGCGATCAGCGTCGCCGTCGCCACCGGTGGCAATCCGTCGGCCTACGCACTGATCGTCGCGGTGTCCTCATCCAACACTTTCCTGCTCAGCTCCGGCCATCCGGCGCTGATGATGATCACCGGTCCCGGCGGCTACAGGGGCAAGGATTTCCTGCGTGTCGGCGCGCCGCTCACCGTGCTGGTACTCGTGGTCACGCTGATTGCGATCAACCTGATGTTCCATTGATCCGGTAGGCGACGCGGTGCGGCTCGCGGTCAAGGGCTTGGCGTCCGAGCGTGAACCGTGGCCCGAGCCCGTAAATCGCCTCAGGCACTCGGCGCCAGATGAATCGCGCCATCCTGCATCTGCACCGCTATCTCGCGCAGATGCTCGCCGCGGCACGGACCGGCGATGCACAAACCGTCGGCCTGGTTGAAGGTGGCGCCGTGCACGGCGCAGATCAGCGTGTCGTTCTTCAGCAGGAATTTGCCGGGGGCGTAGTCGAGCCGGCGACCGGTATGCGGGCAGATGTTGAGATAGCCGCGCACCTGCTCGCCGCGCCGCAACAGGATCAGGCTGCTCAGTTCGGGATCGGCCCCGCCATCGGCCAGCATGGCGTCGACGGCGGTGGCGCCACCATCGGGAATCTCGTCCAGCCGGCAGAGCGCTTGCCGGGCTGGCGATCCGGCGGGGAAAACTGTATCCATCGGCACTTGCCTCGCGGGCCGGATGGCCCCATCGTTGTCGCGTAAGTCGTTGATTTTACCACACGGATTTTTAACACATGTACTTTTCCATGCCTTCCATTCGTCGTCCTCGCCATCCGCTGGTTCGTGCCTTCTCGCTGCTGTTGGGCGTGGCCGTGATTGGTGTGTTGCTGGTGTTCGGACTGGTGGTCGCCGGTGTGCTGCTGGTCGGCGGCGGCGTGTTGCTGGCGGTGCGTCAGTGGAAGCACGGCCGTGCTCCGGCAAAGCCTGCTGTACCGAACGCCGCCCATCAGCCGGCCGTGCTGGAAGGCGAGTTTGTGGTGATCCAGCAGGGTCGTCCGGTCGCGCACTGAGCAATAAACCTTGCGACTGAATTCGCTCCCACCGTGGTGGGAATTCGCTTGGCGACAAGCGCGGTGGGCTCGCGGATAATGCATCGTCCCCACACGATCCAACCCCATGTCCGATACCTCTGCCTGTGCCGCGGCTGAAACGCCGCGCAGCCTGACCGATCCCCGCTTCCTGATACCGCTGGCGCTGCTCGCGCTGTACGTGATCTGGGGCTCGACCTATCTGGGCATCCGTTTCGCGCTGGAAAGCTATCCGCCGTTTCTGCTGGCCGGTGTCCGTTTCCTCTGCGCCGGCGTGGGGCTGTACGGATTTCTGCGCCTGCGCGGGATGGCGCCGCCGACGCCGTTGCAGTGGCGCAATGCGGCGTTCACCGGCCTGCTGTTGCTGGGGATGGGGAATGGCCTGGTGTGTTTCGCCGAAGAACGGGTGAGCTCGGGCATCGCCGCCGTAGCGGTGGCCAGCATGCCGCTGTTCGCCGCGCTGTTTTCCGGCATGTATGGCGAGTGGCCGAACCGGCGCGAGAGCATCGGCCTGGCGATCGGCTTTGCGGGCGTGATCGTGCTGAACCTGGGCAGCAGCCTGTCCGGCTCGCGACTCGGTGCGCTGGCGCTGCTGGTCGCCGCGATGTGCTGGGCCTTCGGCTCGGCCTGGAGCCGGCGCAGGGAGATGCCGCCGGGGCCGATGAATACCGCCGCGCAGATGCTCTGCGCCAGCGTCGCGTTGCTGCTGGTCGGCTTCGCCGGCGGTGAACGGCTGCCGGCGCATCCAACTACGCGGGCTACGTTGGCGCTGGTCTATCTGGCCATATTCGGTTCGATCATCGCGTTCAGCGCGTTTCTGTATGTGCTCAGGCACGCGCGGCCGGCGCTGGCCACCAGCTACGCCTACGTGAATCCACCGGTAGCGGTGCTGTTCGGCGTACTGCTGGTCGGCGAACACGTGGGGCCATACGACCTCGCCGGCATGGCGATCATCCTGTTCGGCGTGGCGGTGATCACGCTGGCGAAGCAGAGGCGGAAAGCACCGTAGCGCAGCTCCTGCCCACGAGTGCTTCCTTGGGTCAGGGGAGAGACCGTCCATCCGGGTCTGTTCGACCTTGGTCGGCTTGCCTGTGCGGCCGGTTGAGCGCGACGATGTCGCGATCATCGATGGGAGAGCCGCATGAACGCATCGCAAGACGGATGGATGGCGCGCGCGGCGTTGCGCAGCGCTGCCTGGGCGGAACGCTGGTTCCCTGACGCATGGGTATTCGCCGCGCTCGGTGTGGTGGTGGTGGCCTTGGCGGCATTCGCTTTCGGCGCCACGCCGACGGCGGCGGTGAAAGTATTCGGCGACGGCTTCTGGAGCCTGATCCCGTTCACCATGCAGATGGCGTTCGTGGTGATCGGCGGTTATGTGCTGGCCACCGCACCGGTAGTGGCACGCTTCATCGACGTGCTGGCGCGCGCGCCGCGCACGGGTCGCGGAGCGATCGTCTATGTGGCACTGGTCAGCATGCTGGCGTCGCTGCTGAGCTGGGGTTTCTCGCTGGTGTTCGGCGGATTGCTGGTACGCGCGCTGGCACGGCGCAGCGATCTGCGCATGGACTACCGCGCGGCTGGGGCAGCGGCTTACCTCGGCCTGGGCGCGATCTGGGCGATGGGGTTGTCCTCGTCGGCGGCACAGTTGCAGGCAAATCCGGCCAGCATGCCGCCGGGCCTGCTGGCGATCACCGGCGTGCTGCCTTTCAGCGAGACGATTTTCCTGTGGCAGTCGTTCGTGCTGACCGGCGTGCTGATCGTGGTGTCGCTGCTGGTCTGCTGGACCACCGCGCCGTCGGACGCGCATGCACGCACCGCGCAGGATTTCGACGTCGGCGAAACCTCGACGCCTGCGCTGCCACCGCGCACGCGTCCCGGCGAGTGGCTGGAATACAGCCCTCTGCTGTCGCTGGCGATCGGCCTGCTCGGACTTGGCTGGCTAGGCCATGAGTTCGCCAGCAAGCCGGCGATCAGCGCGATCGCCAACCTCAATACCTACAACCTTCTGTTTCTCACGCTCGGCATCCTGCTGCACTGGCGCCCGCGCAGTTTTCTCGATGCGGTGAGTCGTGCGGTGCCAAGCACGTCCGGCGTGTTGATCCAGTTTCCGCTGTACGGCGGCATCGCCGCCTTGCTTACCCAGGTGCCGGGTGCCAGCGGCATGACGCTGGCGCACCGGCTGTCGAACCTGTTCGTGCATGTCGCGACTACCGACAGCTTTCCCGCCGTGATGGGCGCCTACTCCGCCGTGCTCGGTTTCTTCGTGCCGTCCGGCGGCGGCAAGTGGCTGGTCGAGGCACCGTACGTGATGCAGGCGGCGAACGACTTGCACGTGCACCTGGGCTGGGCGGTGCAGGTGTACAACGCCGCCGAGGCGCTGCCGAACCTGATCAACCCGTTCTGGATGCTGCCGCTGCTGGGCGTTTTGGGACTGAAGGCGCGCGACGTGGTCGGCTACACCTTCATGCAGCTCGTGGTGCACGTGCCGTTGGTGCTGGGCCTGCTATGGCTGCTCGGGTTGACGCTCGCGTACGTCCCGCCGGTGATGCCGTAGAGCGAGGAATGAGTGGAGAGGAGTGAGAAAAGAGAGAAGACATGGCGTGCGTGGTCTCTCTCTTTTCTCACTCCTCTCCACCCTACTTCTCGCTTCTAGAGTTCCCGCAGCGCCGTGGTCACCGGCAGCCGCGCCGCGCGCACTGCGGGGAACAGGCCGCCCACGAAGCCGATCGCCAGCGCCCATTTCAATCCGGTCCAGAGCACGGCGGGGGCGACCTTGAACTCGAAGGTGAGTTGTCCGGTGGTGCCGGCCGCCAGTGTGGATGCGGTATAGCCGTTGAATATCAGCCAGGCGATGACGCCGCCGAGCGCGCCGCCGACCAGTGCGAGCAACATGGTTTCGAGCATGATCGCCATCACCACCGGCAAGCCGCGGAAACCGATCGCTCGCAGCGTCGCGATCTCGCGTGCGCGCGTGGCTACCGCCGCGAACATCGTGTTGAGCGCGCCGAATACCGCACCGATCGCCATGATCGCGCCGACCACGATGCCGATGATGGTGATGGCCTTCGTGGTGCCTTCGGACTGCTTGCTGAAATAGTCGAGCGTTGTCGACACATCCGTCTGCAGCCGGGGGTCCGAAGCCAGCGCCGCCTTGAATTTGTCGAAGGCGGCAGCCCCGGTAAGTTTCGCGAATACCGTCGTCATGCTGGAGCCGCGCCGATAGGCGGGGCCGACAATGCCCGAATCCGCCCACAACTCCGAATCCATCGCATCGTTCGAGTTGAAGATGCCGGTCACCGTCCAGATCTGACTGCCCAGCTTGATCTGCTTGCCCGGTTCCAGGCCCGCAAACTGGTGCTGCGCGCCCTTGCCGGCAACCAGTTCGTACTTGCCTGGCTCGAATTTGCGCCCGGCGATGATTTTCGCGTTGGTACGCAGCTTCCAGGCCTCGTCGCCGACGCCGCGCAGTTGCACGCTGCCGACATCCCGCTCCGGATCGCCGCCCTTCATCGGCAGATTGGCGGCAACAACGAGTTCCGGCGAGACAATCGGTTTGCCCTGGTCATCCCTGGCAACGCCAGGCGCCTGCGCGATCACCAGCGTGCTTTCGTGATCCAGCACCGACGAAACTTCCGCCGCCGACCCGCCGCGCATCACGATGGCGGTGTCGTCGGATCCCGTGCGGCGAAGGGTTTCGCGATAGCCGTCGGCCATGGCCAGCATGGCGACCAGCACAGCGACCACGCCGGCGATGCCGATCACGATCACGGCGGAAGAGCCCAGCCGTTGCGGCAGCGTACTGATGCCGACGGCGGTCACCGACCACGTCTGCTGGCCGCGCCGGGTCAGGACCATCCACAGGGCCAGAAGAACCAGCAGCGCCAGCATGCCCGTCCAGGGCAGACTCAGAAACACCATCACGCCGATGATGACGACAACGAAGGTCAGCAGACCGATCAAGAAATTCATTGCGCTTCTCCTCAGCGTCCGGCCAGTGCATCGACAATGTTCAGGCGCATCGCACGCCACGCGGGCAAGGCTCCAACCACCAGGCCAATCACGATGGCCAGAGCGACACCCAACGCCCAGCTGCCCGCACCGACGCTGGTGTGACTGATCATGCCGCCGCTCTGCGAAGACATGACCGGGGCAAGCACGCTGACCAGGCCAAGCCCGATCAATCCGCCCAGCAGCAACAGTAATACCGACTCGGCCAGCACCATCATCAGCACGCTGGTACTGGAGAAGCCGATCGTCTTGAGCACAGCCAGCTCGGAAGTACGCTCGCGCACCGCCTGCATCATCGTGTTGCCGGTCAGCAGCACCAGGGTGAAGAACACGGCGCCCATGATCGAGGTCACGATCAGGCCGATGTCGGCCATCTGCTTGATCCAGTTCGCGGTGGCCGCCTGCTCGGTCTGGGTCTTCGTCTCGTGATCGGAATTGGCCGACAAGGCATCGATCGCCTTGGCGACGCGGTCGGACTGATTGATGTCGTTGACTCGGCTGATGTACCAGCCAACCATGCCGCTGTTGTAAGGCGTGGTTTCGTCGAACATCTTCCAGTGCATGAGGATCATCTGGCTCTGGAAGGCTTTGGCGTCCTTGGAATGCATGACGCCGACCAGATTGAAACTCCAGTTCTTGCTACCGCTCTTGTTCGGGAAAATTTGCGACTGCAGCGGAATCTTGTCACCGACCTTCCAGCCATATCTCTTGACGATGATCTCGCCCGCGAGAATGCCGTCCTGGGTCGAATCGAACGCCTTGCGCTGTTCGGGAGCCACCTCGACTTCCGGATAGATGTCCAGATAGTTGGGGCTCACTGCGAAGGTGAAAATCTGATTGTGCGGATCCTGGTAAGCGCCGCCGAACCAGTTCGCGTAGGCAACGTCCTTGACCCCGTTGACTCTCGCGATCTGCGCACCGAGTCCTTGCGGCAGCGGCTGGATGAAGGATAGCCGCGCGCCGGTCTGCAGGCGCTCGGCGCCATTCGCCGACTGGCCCGCTTCGGCGAAGGAAACACGCACCGCATCGAGCATACCGAACAGCAGGAACGCAGCGATGATCGACACCAGCGTGAGTATCGTGCGGGTCTTGCGCCGGAACAGCGCCGCCCAGATCAGATGAAGGTATTTCATGGTGATCGCTCCATAGCGTTATCCCTTCTCCCCTTTGGGGAGAAGATGCCCGCAGGGCAGATGAGGGGCGAGTGCTCGCGGGAATGCAAATCGAAGCACGCTTCGATGCCACATCGACGCAAGAGTGTCCCCTCACCCAAACCCTCTCCCCGAAGGGTAGAGGGGGTAAGTGCGCGCGCCTTCACGCCAGCGCCTGCTCGACTAAGGTGCCCTTGTCCAGATGCAGCGTATGGCTGGCGTATTCGGCCGCCTTCGGATCGTGAGTGACCATCACGATGGTCTTGCCGTGCTCGCGGTTGAGCTGCTGCAGCAGGCCGAGTACGTCTTCGGCGGACTGGCGATCGAGATCGCCGGTCGGCTCGTCGCAGACCAGCAACGTGGGATCGGAAACAATCGCGCGGGCAATCGCCACGCGCTGCTGCTGGCCACCGGACAGCTCGCTGGGCTTGTGCGTGGCGCGATCGGCCAGCCCCACCAGTTGCAGCGCGATCGAGGCGTTCTTCCTGCGCTGCGCGCCGGACAGTTTGGTCAGCAGCAGCGGCAATTCGACATTGCGCTGTGCCGACAGCATCGGCATCAGGTTGTAGAACTGGAAGACGAAGCCGACATTCGACGCGCGCCATTTCGCCAGTGCGCCGCCGCCGAGCTGGTCGATGCGCTGGCCACCCACGCTGATGCTGCCGGCGCTGGGCGTATCCAGGCCGCCGATCAGGTTGAGCAACGTTGTTTTTCCGGAACCGGACGGCCCCATCAACGCCAGGAAATCGCCTTCGGCGATGGCCAGGTCGACGTGATGCAACACCTCGACCTTCTGCTTGCCGCGCTCATAAGTCTTGGCCAGATTCTGGATATCGATCAGTGTGCCCATGGTGGATCTCCGATGAACATGAATTTTCGGTACGAAACGAACTACGGCTTTTTTATCTGGACGGCCGAACCGTCGTGCAGGTCGGCCGGTGGCGAAATCACCACGCTGTCACCCGGATTCACCGCGGCCGGCAGCAGGCGCAGCTCACCATAGGCCTGCGCCGCCGGGTCGACCGTGCGCTGGCGCGCCTGGTCGCCGTCAACCACGAACACTACGTTGCGGCCTGTGCGCTGCACGATCGCCGTCGCCGGTACCAGCACGCCCTGCGGGGGTGGCGCCGTGGCGCTCTGCCTCTCTTCCAGGAACGACACCCGCGCGCCCATGTCGGGCACGACGCGTGCGTCTTTCTTTTCCAGTGCCACGCGCACCTTGATCGTGGCCTTGCCGCGATCGGCGGTGGGCACGATGGCGACCACGTGGGCGGGAATCTTCCAGTCGGGGTAGGCGTCCAGCACGGCCTCGGCCGGCATGCCCGGCTGGACCCGGCCGATATAGGCCTCGTTGACGTCGACGTCGACTTCCAGCGAATCCATGTCGACGATGGTGCCTACGCCCGTGCGAGTGAACCCGCCACCGGCAGACAGCGGCGAAATGATCTCGCCGACCTGGGCATCCTTGGTGGTGACCACGCCACTGAACGGAGCCCGCACCACGGTGTAATCGAAATTCACCCGCGCCACCGCCGCCTGCGCATCGGCCGACTTGGCCTGTTTCTGCTGCGCGCCAAGCTGTGCACGCAAGGTGTTGACCTGGGTCCGTGCCTGCTCGGCGCTTTGGGCGGTAACCAGCCCCTTGGCCGCCAGCGCCTGCTGGCGCGCGGCATCGTGTTCGCCCTGTGCCAGCTGGGTCTGGTACTGCGCCACCAATGCGTGGATCGATTCGGCCTGGGCCAGCGCCGCCTCGAGATTGGCCTTGTAGCCGCTGTCGTCCAGCCGCGCCAGCACCTGGCCCTGCTTGACGTGATCGCCTTCCTCGATCAGCACCGCAGTCAGCGTGCCCGTGATCTGCGCCGACACCGTGGCCTGCCGCCGCGCAGTCACGTAACCGGTCGCCTGCAGCACCGAACCGGCGGCACTACCGGAGCTGGGCGCGATCGCGGTGGCAGTCTGCACGGCCACCGCGCGATGACCGAACAGCATCCAGCCGGCGCCGCCGAGCAACACCAGCAGCACGACCACCGCGCCGACGATCCACGGCCAACGGCCGGGGCCTTGGTCGTGATCTTCGCGCTGATCGCGCCCGATGCGCAGTTCCTTCAACAGTTCGCCGTTGTCCACTCGTATTCCCCGCCCGGCATGCCGGTTGCTCGATAGATGCAAGATTGGCCGATCGGCCGCGGCGCGATCAGGGTGCAGCATCAGCCATCGTCGATGACAGGTGTCATCCGGGCGGGCTGCCATGGGATATGGAGCTTCAAGCTCATCGAGGATCGCCTTCGTGGAGAAAGGGGCGCTTTCCATCACGACGAACGAGATTGAAGAAAATCGACATCCGCTTGGCAACCTCCTGGAATCCTGCGGTCATGGCTGCGCGATGGCCCGGAACTGCGCGGAGAGTAACCTTCCTCGCGTTGCAGCCGCCATCCCGCGCCGATCCGGAGTATAGGCACGACGGCATGCATGTGCTTTGCTACGCTTGCCGGCATGACCTACGCCATCGCCACTCCCGTCCAGCCGAGCCTGCCGATCACCGGCAGCGACCTGCGTTTTCCGATCCGCCGGGTGTTCTGCATCGGCCGCAACTACGCCGAGCATGCGCGCGAGATGGGCGCCACCGTGGACACGGCGGCACCGATGTTTTTCAGCAAGCCAGCCGATGCGGTCGTCAGCGACGGTGCCGATGTGCCGTATCCGCAAGCTACCAGCGACCTCCATCATGAAGTGGAGATGGTGGTGGCGCTGGGCGCCGGCGGCAGCGACCTCACCCCGGAACAAGGCGCGGCACTGGTCTGGGGTTATGGCGTGGGGCTGGACCTGACCCGCCGCGACCTGCAAGCGCAGGTCAAGGCCAAGGGACATCCGTGGGACATCGCCAAGGGGTTCGATCATTCCGCGCCGGTCTCGGCATTGCGTCCGGCAGCCGAAGCGACATTGAGTGCGGACAGCATGCTGCGATTGAGCGTGAACGGCGAACTGCGCCAGCAGACCCGACTCGGCGACATGGTGCATGGCGTGCCGCAAATCATTGCAGCCCTGTCCACGCTGTTCGAGCTGAAGGCCGGCGACCTGATCTTTACCGGCACGCCAGCCGGCGTCGCCGCGCTGCACCGCGGCGACCGCTTCCATGCCGAGCTGATCGGGGTCGCCGAACTGGATGGACGGATCGTCTGAATTCCGGCCCCGGACCACTGTGCCGGTCCGTTGGCTCTGCGCTAAAGTTCACTGGCCATCCGGCCCAATCCATGGAGAAAGAGCATGAGCATGCTGCAGGAATTCAAGGCCTTCGCCATGCGCGGCAGCGTCGTTGATCTGGCGGTCGGCGTCGTCATCGGCGGCGCGTTCGGCAAGATCGTCAGTTCGCTGGTCGACAAGATCATCATGCCGCCGATCGGCATGCTGACCGGCGGCATCGACTTCAGTCAGCTCAAATGGGTGCTCAAGCCCGGCGACGACAGCGATCCAAAGCACAAGATCGCCGAAGTGGCGATCGGCTATGGCGATTTCATCAACACCATCATCACCTTCCTCATCATCGCGGCTGCGATCTTCCTGGTGGTCAAGGCCATCAACCGCATGCAGAAGAAACAGGAAGACGCTCCAGCCGCACCGCCGGCCGATGTGGTCCTGCTCACCGAGATCCGCGACCTGCTGAAGAACAAGTCGTAAGGCGATGATGCACTCCGGGGGCCGGGCCATTTCTTGTGGCCCGGCCCTTGTCGTTTTTGCGGCAGGCATGACTTATGGCCTAAGCGCTAGTTGACGGTCGCGCCATAATCGGGATTCCCCCAGCGGAGTCCCCCGATGCGTCCTCTTCCCCTCACCTTGCTCGCCGCCAGCCTGCTGCTGGCCACAGGTATTGCCAGCGCCGCCGATCCGGCCACCACGATTCCCGCCGCCGCCATAAAAACGGCCGAACAACTGCGCGACAAGGCGATGCATGACGACACCGGCTATCGGATCGTCGAGTCGCTGACCACCGAGATCGGCCCGCGCCTGGCCGGCAGCGATGCCGACCAGCGTGCCCGCGACTGGGCCGTGGCGAAGTTCAAGGCACTCGGCTACGACAAGGTCTACACCGAGCAGGTGAAATTTCCGCTGTGGGTGCGCCGCAGCGAACACGGTGCGATCGTCGCACCCTTCTCGCAGCCGCTGGTATTGACCGCGCTGGGTTATTCGCCGGGCACGCCGAAAGGCGGGCTCACCGCCGAGGTGGTGAAGTTCGATAGCCTTGATGCGCTGAAGGCAGCCGACCCGGCCAGTGTGAAAGGCAAGATCGTCTACATCGGCTTTCGCATGCAGCGCGCCAAGGATGGTCACGATTACGGCATGGGCTCGGCCGTGCGCACCGCCGGCCCGCCGATCGCCGCCGCCAAGGGCGCAGCCGGCTATCTGCTGCGCTCGGTCGGCACCGACGCGGATCAGCGCATTGCGCATACCGGCGTGACCGGTTTCCGCGATCCGGCCAAGGCGATTCCCGCCGCGGCGCTGTCCAACCCCGACGCCGACCAGCTCGAGCGCGTGCTGGCCTATGGCAAACCGGTGACGCTCAAGCTGGACCTGGACTGCGGTGTGGTCGGCGAATACACCGGCGCCAACGTGATCGGCGAGATCACAGGCCGCAAGCATCCCGATCAGGTAGTGGCGATCGGCGGGCATCTCGATTCGTGGGATCCGGGCACCGGCGCGATCGACGACGGCGCGGGCGTGGCGATCGCGATGGCGGCCGGCAAGCTGATCCACGACCTGCCGCAACGGCCCGACCGCACGATCCGGGTGATCGCGTTCGCGAACGAGGAGATGGGCCTGTGGGGCGGCCGCGCTTATGCCGACAAGCACGCCGGCGAAGTGGCGAAGTTCCAGCTCGGCACGGAATCGGACTTCGGCGCCGGCCCGGTCTGGCGCATGAGCGCCAGCGTGAAGCCGGAAGCGCGCGGCGCGATCACCCAGATCGCGAATGTGCTGGAGCCGATCGGCGTCGCCTATGACGCCAAGAAGCCCGGCGGCGGCGGTTCGGATCTGTCCCAGATGCATGGCAAGGGCATGGCCGCGCTGACGCTGACCCAGGACGGCACGAACTACTTCGACTGGCACCACACGCCGAACGACACGCTGGACAAGATCGACCCGAAGCAGCTGGCGCAGAACGTGGCGGTATATGCCTCGTTCTCGTACATGGCTGCACAGGCGGACGGCGACTTCGGCTCCGCTCCCGGCGCGTTCGCCGGCGACGGCGCCGCCGACTGATCCGGCTCTGCTCCCTCCCCTGCGAACGCAGGGGAGGCTCAGGGCGGCGGCACAAGGCCACCCCGCCACCGACTGAATACCGCAATAAAACTTACTGTGCCGGCTGCGTTCCGGCCTTGCCGGCCCGATGGAAGCGCTGCTGCAGCTGATCCATATAGATGTAGATCACCGGCGTCAGATACAGCGTGAGCACCTGCGAGACGACCAGCCCACCGACCACAGCCAGCCCGAGCGAACGCCGCGTCTCCGCGCCGGCACCCACACCCAGCGCGATCGGCAGCGTGCCGGCAAACGCGGACATCGTGGTCATCATGATCGGACGGAAGCGTACCTTGCAGGCTTCGAAGATGGCCTCGTGCGGCGGCATGTTCTCGACGTTCTGCCGCTCCAGCGCGAAGTCGATCAGCATGATCGCGTTCTTCTTGACGATGCCGACCAGCATCACGATGCCGACGAAGGCGAACAGATCCAGCGAGGCGTGGAACAGCACCAGGGTGAGCAACGCACCCACGCCAGCGGCCGGCAGGCCGGAAAGAATGGTCAGCGGATGGATGAAGCTTTCGTACAAGATACCGAGCACCAGATAGATCACGAACACCGCCAACAACAGCAACAGGCCCATGCCCTGCATCGAGTCCTGGAACGCCTGGGCCGTGCCCTGCACGCTGCCGGAAATCGTCGCTGGCAGGCCGATCCTGCCCATGGCGCCATCGATGCTGGCCACGGCATCGCTCAGCGATACACCCGCGGCGAGATTGAACGATATGGTTACCGCCGGCAGCTGGCCTTGATGGTTCACCGTGAGCACCTGCGGCTCACGGCTGAAGCTGGCGACCGTCCCCAGCGGCACCAGCGTGCCGCTGCTGGAAGTGAGGTACAGCCGTGACAGCACTGCCGGATCGTTCTGCATCGAACGATCGACCTGCAGGATCACCCAGTACTGGGTAGCCGCGCTGTAGATCGTGGAAACCTGATTGGCGCCGAACGCCGTTCCCAGCGCAGACTGCACCTGCGCCATGGTCAGCCCGAGCGGTGCCAGTTTCTCGCGGTTCACCTTGACCTCGATCGACGGACTGTTGAGATCCAGGTCGTTGGTGACATCGAGGAAGCCAGGCAGCTGCTGGAACGCCTGGGTCACCTTGTTGCTCCAGCTGTTCAGCGCATCCAGATCGGTCGACTGCAAGGTGTACTGGTATTGCGAATTGGACTGACGTCCACCGACCTGGATCGCCGGCGGATTCTGGATAAAGGCCTTGACGCCTGGCACCTGGGCAAATTTCTTGCGCAGCTCGGCGATGATCTGGTCCGGCGTCTGCCGCTCGTTGGCCGGCTTGAGCACCAGCAGCAGCGAGCCGTTGTTGACGGTGGCGCGCGACCCGCCGGCACCCACCGACGACATGTACGAAGCGATATTCGGATCCTTGCTGGCGATGTCGGCCAGTTGCTGCTGGCGCGCCACCATCTCGTCGAACGAGGCGCCATCCGGGCCCTGGGTATTCACGCGCAACTGACCGCTGTCGCCGGCGGGGATGAAGTCTTTCGGCGTCACATAGAACAGCAGGACGGTCACCGCGAGGCTCAGTCCGAATACGGCGAGCACCCAGCGCGGCCGTTGCATGCTCCAGTCCAGACTGCGCGTGTAGCCGCTCTGCACGGCGGTGAAGCCGCGATCGAAACCGGCGGTCAGCCAGTTCCGGCTCTTGTCAGACCCGTGCTCGTGATCGTGCGCCTTGACGAAGCGGCTGCACAGCATCGGCGTCAACGTCACCGCCACCACGCCGGAAACAAGGATCGCCACGCTGATGGTCACCGCGAACTCGTGGAACAGGCGGCCCACGATGCCACCCATGAACATCACCGGGATGAACACGGCAATCAGCGACAAGGTCATCGAGATGATCGTGAAACCGATTTCGTTGGCGCCTTTCACCGACGCGTCGTACGGCATCATGCCGGTTTCCATATGGCGGACGATGTTCTCCAGCATCACGATCGCGTCGTCCACCACGAATCCGACCGCCAGCGTCAGCGCCAGCAGCGAAAGATTGTCCAGGCTGTAACCGAGCGCGAACATCACGCCGAAGGTGCCGATCACCGAGATCGGCAGCGCCACCGCGGGAATCAATGTGGCGGAGAGATTGCCCAGGAACAGATAGATCACCAGCACCACCAGCACGCCGGCCAGCAGCAAGGTGTATTGCACGTCGTCGACCGAGGCGCGGATCGACTGCGAGCGGTCGTACAGCACATCAAGCTTCACCGACGGCGGCAGCGAGGCCGAGAAGCCGGGCAACAATGCCTTGATGCGATTCACCGTGTCGACGGTGTTGGCGCCGGGCTGGCGCTGCACGGCCAGCAGGATCGAACGCTCGCCGTTGTACCAGCTCGCCTTCTGATCGTCCTGCACGCTGTCGTCGGCGTGGCCGATATTGCCCAGACGTACCGGCGCACCATTGCGGTAGGCCACCACTACATTGTTGTATGCCGCCGCGCGCATCAACTGGCCGTCGCTGCTGACCGGCAGCTGCTGCCGCGTGCCGTACAGCGAACCGGTGGACTGGTTGACGTTGGCCGCGGCGATCGCGCTCTTCACCTCATCGATGCCGATGCCCGCCGCGGCAAGCCGATCCGGATTGACGTTGATGCGCACGGCGTACTTCTGCGAACCGTACACGCTCACCTGGGCCACGCCGTCGACCATCGAGAGCCGCTGGGCCAGTTCGGTCTCGCCGTAATCGTCGACAGCCGACAGCGGCAGCGTGGACGAGGTCACCGCGATATACAGGATCGGTGCGTCGGCCGGATTCACCTTGCGGAACGTCGGCGGCGTCGGCATCTGCGTCGGCAACTGGCGCTGCGCCGCCGAGATGGCCGCCTGCACATCCTGCGCCGCACCGTCGATGCTGCGATCCAGTTCGAAGGTCAACGTGATCGAGGTGGAGCCCAGCGCGCTGGTCGAACTCATCTGGCTGATGCCGGCGATGGTCGACAACTGCGCTTCCAGCGGCGTCGCCACGGCCGAGGCCATGGTCTGCGGCGAGGCGCCGGGGAGGCTGGCCGAAATGCTGATGGTCGGAAAGTCGACGTTGGGCAGCTCGTTTACCGGCAGTTGCGGGTAGCCGACGATACCGAACACCAGCAGCGCGGCCATCAGCAGCGTGGTCATCACCGGTCGGCGAATGCAAATCTCCGGCAGATTCATACACGCACCTCAGTGGGCGCTGATGCGCGCGTGACTGCCGTTGACCAACAGCATCTGACCGTCGACCACCACCTGCTCGCCGGCCGCCAGCCCTTTGTCGATCACCGTCCGATCGGCCGTGCTGGTACCCGCCGTCACGGGGCGTTGCTCGATCGTGCCATCGGGTTTGAACACGAACACGAAGCTGCCGTTGCTTGAATTCTGCAATGCCACTACCGGCACCGAGACGGCGTTGGCGATGCGGGTCGTCGGCAACGTCACGTTGACGAACTGCCCGGGGGTCAGCCGGTCGTCGGCATTGTCGAAGCGGGCCTTGAGTGTGATCGTGCTGGTGGTGGCATCGACCGCATTGTTGATGAACCCGAGTGTGCCGCTGATGGGGTGGCCGCTGTCGCCATCCAGCCGCGCCTGCACCGTCACCGTGCCCCGCGTCTGCGCCAGCCGCACGGCGGGCAGGCTGTCCTGCGGCAACGCGAACGTTACCCACACCGGTTCGATCTGGTTGAGCACCACGATGCCCGTGGTGTTGGCCGCAACCACCGCGCCGGGATATACCAGCGGCGCACCGAGTACACCGTCGAACGGCGCGACAATTCGGGTAAAGTCGAGCTGAGTCTGCGCCAGCTCCTGCGCAGCCTGATCGGATTTCAGCACGGCCGCAGCGACGCCGAGATTGGCCTTGTAGGTATCGAAGTCGGCCTTGGACACATAGCCCCTGGCCAGCATGGCGGTGTAGCGGGCCAGGTCGGCCCTGGCCTTGATCAGATTGGCCTCGTCGCGTGCCACGTTGCCGCGGACTTGATCGAGCTGAGCCTGCAGCGGCCGCGGATCGATTTGCGCGATCAGGTCGCCCTTGTGCACGTGCGCACCCGGCACGAATGCCAGCGACCGCAGCTGTCCAGCCACCTGCGAACTCACGGTAACGGTCGACCAGGCCTCGACACTGCCCACTTGAGTGAGCGAGAGATCGACGTCCCCGCGCGTAGCCATGGCGACTTTGACTGGCACCGCAGCGGGCGTGGCGGCAGGTTTGCGGCCGGCCCCGCGGTGATGTCCGTACCAGGCGACCGACAAGGCGGCCAGACCCAGCACGGCAACGATCAGAACGGACTTTATCGGTGCAGACTTTATCAGTGCAGACTTTTTCCGGGACATGCGCGGGAGATTCTCGATCTTCGCGCCGCGGATCACAGCGGTCGGCGGCTGTCGCGTGGCAGGGGATGCCGGAACAGCGATAACCCGACTACAACGTCTCCGGCGGATTCCGGTTGACTCCCGCACACGACAGACCGACATTACGCGGCGAACCCGGGTCCAACGGGCCGCGACCTGCAATCACTTACCGCAGCGCCATCACGGCGTGTCCTCGCCCGCCTGCTCCAGCACCACCAGGTTGTCCTTGATACGGCCGATCACCGCCAGCGCCTGTTGCAGTTCGTCGTAGCCGATGCCGCGGGTGGCATCCTTGCGCAGGTCACGCGCAATCAGCTCCATGTCGGCGACGATCACCCGCGCCTGCTCGGTGGTATGAAGCCGCCAAGCGCGACGGTCTTTCGGATCGGGGCGGCGCTCGACGAAACCGGCAGCCTGCAAGCGGTCGATCACCCGGCCCACCGCAATGGGTTCCATCTCCAGAAACTCGGCCAGCTCGGTTTGCCGCAGCCCTTCGCGGTGGTACAACATCTTGGTTGCGCGCCATTGCGCGCGGGTCAATCCGAATTTCACCGCACGCCGGTCGAAGTGCTTGCGGAACAGCAAGGTCACATCGCTGAGCAGATAGCCAAAAGAAATGTCTTCCGTTTTCGCCATGACCCGTTGCAACCTCATCGCACTCGAATACCTGCCCGAAGCATAAGACGCCACCCGCCGCGAAGCCATGCCTCTGAAAGTCATCAGCGCCGACATCACCAGCTTGCCGATGGACGCAATCGTCAACGCAGCCAATCCTGGCCTGCTCGGGGGCGGTGGTGTGGACGGCGCGATCCACCGGGCCGCCGGACCGGCCCTGCTGCAAGCCTGCCGCATGCTGCCGGAATCCGCGCCGGGCGTGCGCTGCCCGGTTGGCGAAGCCCGTATCACGCCCGGCTTTCTGTTGCCCGCGCGCTACGTGATCCATACGGCAGGACCGATCTGGCACGGCGGACACCGCGACGAAGCGCTGTTGCTGGAACGCTGCTATCGCAATGCGTTGCAGCTTCTGCGCGGGCAACGGCTGCGCACGATCGCGTTTCCCGCGATCAGCTGCGGCATCTACGGCTATCCCGCCGCGCAGGCAGCCGAAGTGGCGATCACCACGCTACGCGACGAGCTGGCCTGCGATGGCGCAATCGATGTCACCTTGTGTTGTTTCAGCGAAGGCACGCGCGCGATTTTTCAGCACGCGCTCAATGCAGCTTGAACGGATACAGCGGCGGCAGCTCCGAGCCGTCATCGCCCGCATCGGCGACTCGCCAGACGAACCCGCGCTTGAACGCCTCCGCCAGCTTCGACCCGTCAGCGGACATCGGCGTGCCGGCGTAGTGGCGGCGCTGCAAGGTGGCTATCGCCGCACGCTGCGATGCATCGTCCAGCGCCGCCGCCAGCTCACCCAGATGCTGGATCGCCGGCCGCTCCGCGCGCGCCCATGCCAGCAGGCTGCGTGCCTGCGCCGCCGGGTCGTTGCCGCACGCGGCGGCCAGGAAGACCAGCTGGCATTGGCGCGATGATGTTCGCGCCATTGTCGGCGTACCGATCTTCGATGTGCGGCGACGGCGCCACAGCCACCAGGCCAGTACGCTGCCCAGCCACAGACCGAGGCTGCCCAGTGCGACCCAGCGCCATGGCGTGGGTGTTGCCGTAGTCGCGGCGACGTTCGTGCCGCTGCTGGACGCTTCGGCCGGAACAGACGGCTGGACGGCCGTGGCGCCGACCGCCGGCAACACCGTCACGCTGTGCTCGGGAATCTGCGCAACCTCCATGCGGTCGGTCAGTACGTTCCACCACTGCAAGGTGGTTGCCGGTACGGTCAGCGTGCCGGCACGTTCGGGCACGATCGCAAACGATTGCTGGCGCCGACCGACCAGCCACTGGCCATCCTGACGGGTGCCGGTGACCGGCTTGTCCGGATACACCTTGGCACCTTCCAGCGCGGGCAGGCTCAGCGCAGGCAGCGTCTCGAACGGCAAACCGGTCGCCTGCAGGTTCATGGTGAGGTTGAGCGGCTGGCCTACTCGAACCTGCCCTTGCGCTCCTGGCCAGCCATCCAGGGTCAGGCTGAGTTGGCGCGCCGGTAGCCACGCGCTCTTCCAGTCGGCAGGCGCTGCCTGCACGTCGATCGACACGGCCGGTGCGCTGGCCGAGATCGGCGTGCTGGAACCAAAGAAGCTGTTCGGATCGTTCGGATCGATCGCTTCGCCCTGGAAGCTCGCAGCGGGAATCTCCAGATGCCCGGCGTGTTGCGGGATCAGCGCATAGCGCCGCTCCAGCACGTGATAGCTGCGGCCGCCGCGCTCGGCGTCGTAATTCAGATCGTCGCCGAGCTGGCTCACTTCCATCCCGTCGAGCTGCGGCGCATTCAGTGTGCCGTTGCTGATATTGGTGGCGTAGAACAGGCGCACCACGTAGCTCAGCTGCTGGCCGACATAGCCATGCGTGGGTTCGACCTGCGCCTCCATGAAGACGTTCTGATTGGCTGCCGCCGCCACGTTCGGGTCCGGCGCGCTCACCTGCAGTTGCAGCGGCCGCGTCTGGCTGCCTCCCACGCTCAGCGCGGGAATCTGCAGCGTGCCCACATGCTTCGGGCGCAACGCCACGCCGAACGTCAGGGTCGAGGTGACCGCTCCATTGACGATACTGAGGCTGCTGTTCTGCGAGGTGCCCAGGATGCTGAAGTCCTGGCTCAACGCGCGCAGATCGGGCATGCCGATGCCGCCACCCGCATTCGCCACGCGCAGGTTCAAGGTCACGGTTTCGCCCAGTTGCACGCTGTTGCGATCCAGCGTCGCCTGCACGTCGGTCGCCTGCACCAGTGCCGGAACCAGCAGCAGCATCAGCAACCATCCCACGATGAATCGTCGAAACATCACGGCTGTCGATCCTCGCCCGGTGCGCCGCCGTGGCGCTGTTGATATTCCAGTTCGAACTTGCGCCGCAACAGCGCGCCCGGCTCGTCCGGCACACGTTGCAGGGCATGCTGCAGATCCGCCGGCAATTTCGATTGCGGGTCGTCCTGCGTCAGCGTGCCTAGCTGGTGTGTCTGCGTCTTGTCTCCCGGATGGGCCAGCGCCTGGTCCATCTGCTGCTTCAGCGCCTGCTGCGCTTGTTCCGCTTTTGCCTGCTGCTCTGCTTGTTGCTGCGCGGTCTGCGGCTTCGGTTGATCGCCGCCTTGATCCTTGCCGGAACGATCCTCCGATGATTTCTGATCGGACTGATCCTGCGCCTGCGCCTTGCCATCCTGACCCGGCTGCCCGGATGACTTGGTGTCCTCCTGGCCAGATTTCTGATCCTGCGAATCCGGCTTGCTACCCTTGCCCTGCTCACCGGCCTGGGATGGTTCCTTGCTGCCGTCGTGGCCTTCGTGCTGGTTTTGATCGGATGGCTGCTGCTGTTGCTGCCGATGCAACCAGTCCTCGACCGCCTTGCGATTGGCCTTGGCATCGGCATTGCCGGGATCCAGTTTCAACGCATGGTCGTAAGCCTCGATCGCCTGCTGATACCGACCTTGTCGAGCCAGCGTGTTGCCCAGGTTGTACGCCGCATCACCACCGGATGCCTGCTGCAATGCCTGGGCTGCAGCGGCGTAGTCGCCCGCACGATATGCCGCAGCACCCCGCCAGGCCGGATCGTGCGCCAGCTGTTGGGCCTGCTTCGCTTGACCTTGCCGCAACGCCTGCGCCGCCTGCTGATCGGGACGCTGCCACAGGTCCTGCCACGCCGTCGCTTCGGCCGTGGCGGGCAGCAGCGGCAACACGACCAGCGGCAACAACAGCAGCCAGCCGCGACGGAAGCCCAGCGCCGCGACCAACAACAGCGGCAGCAACAGCCACGGGCCACGATCCTGCCATTCATCGCCTGTCTGGCCGGACGCCTCCGTCACGGGCGCATCGCGCAGTTGCGCATGCAATACGTCGATATCGTGGTGATCCGCCGTCATCGCCACATAGCTGCCGTCACCCGCCGCCGCCAGCGCGCCGAGTGCGGTGTCGTCGCGACGAGCCAGGGTCATGCCGCCTTGTTCGTCGTGCAGGAAACCGCCATCGGACAGCGGCACCGGCCCACCTTGCGGCGTGCCTACGCCGAGTACCGATACGTGCACGCCGGCAGCATTGGCCTTGCGTGCGGCCGCATCGGCGCCCGCACCGGCCTGATCGGTAATCAGCACCAGCGAACCGCCGCCGGCCTTCGCATCACGGATAAGCGCTACGCCGCGTTCGATCGCCAGTGCTGCGTTGTCGCCATCTACCGGCATCGTGTCGGGCGCCAGCGCATCGAGCAGGTCGTTGAGACTGTTTGCATCGGATGTCAGAGGCGCCACCACGAATGCCTCACCGGCATAGCCGATCAGCGCGTTCAGCCCATCGTGATTGCCGGCCAGCAGATCGCGCACCTTGTAGCGTGCACGGTCCAGCCGGCTCGGCGCCACGTCGCGCGCCAGCATATGTTGCGACAGCGAGATCGCCACCACCTGCGCGGGACGGCTCGCGTACAGCGGCTGGTTGATGCGGCTCCAAGCCGGCCCGGCCAACGCCAACGAGCACAATGCCCAGCCCAGCGCAAACAGCCATAGTGGCAATTGGCGGTTGCCGGCCCGACCACGCAGCAGATGAGGCAGCAGCTCGGCATCGACCAATCGCGACAATTCTCCTTGTGCCGCATTGCGCCGCATACCTAGCCAGACCAGCAGCGGCAACAAAGCCAGTGCGGCCAGCCACCACGGCCGCAGGAAATGGAACTGCTGCAGCATCGCGCTCATGCGGTTCGCTCCGGCGCATGGCCAAACCGGCGCGGCACGATCGCCATCAAAAGCAACGCGATCGCCGCCAGTAACGGCCAACGGAACAGTTCATGTCGCGGGCGCAAGGTCGGACCGTGCTGCGGCATCGGTTCCAGCGCATCGATGGCGCGGTAGGCCTCGGCCAGCTCGCCGCTGTCGGTGGCACGGAAGAAGCGCCCGCCGGTCTGCGTGGCGATGCTGGTGAGCATGTCCGCATCCAGATCGGCGGATGGATTGACCAACTGGCTGCCGAAAAATCCCGGTATGCGCATCTGCGTGGCGCCGATGCCGATGGTGTAGATGCGCACGCGGGCTGCCTTGGCCGCCCGCGCCGCCTCACGGGGCGCGATGCTGCCGGCGTTGTTGACACCGTCGGTGAGCAGCACCAGCACGCGCGCCTGTTCGGGCAGTGCCGACAACCGCTTCACCGCCACCGCGATCGCATCACCGATCGCTGTCTCGGTACCGGCCAGCCCCACCGCTGCGCCCTGCAATTGCGCGCGCACGGCCGACAGGTCATAGGTCAGCGGCGTCACCAGAAATGCCTGACTGCCGAACAGGATCAATCCCATTTCGTCGCCGCTGCGGCGGTTGATGAAGTCGCCGGCAATCGCCTCGACAGCACCGAAACGACTAACCGACTGTCCGGCCAGCTGCATGTCGTCGGTGCGCATGCTGCCGGACAGATCCACCGCCAGCATCAGCGCACGACCGCTGCGCTGTTGCGCTTGCGGCGGCCCCACCGACTGCGGTCGCGCCGCCGCCGCCAGCAGGCACAGCCACGCGAGCGCCAGCAACCACGACACGATGCCACGCGCACGAGTACCCGCCACCGTAGTCAGTTGCACACCCGGCTGCGGCAGATGCAAAGCCTGCCCCGGTGCAGCCGGTCGCAGCCACCGGCGCAACAACCACGGCAACGGCAACAGCACGAGCACCCACGGCCACGCGAACTCAGGCATGCGCTTGCTCCTGCGTGGTCCGCCTCCAGGTCGCTGGCTTCAGAGCCAGTCGCAGCCATTGCCGCACGGCGGCAACGGCTGCAGCATGGTCGAAAGACGAAAGCGGTCGATAGATCTGCTGATCCAACGCCAGCAACCGACCCAGCGTGACCGCATCGACCGGCATACGCGCCAGCGTTTGTCGCCACGCCTCGCCGCGCTGCTGCGCGGCCAGCGCATCATGTTTTCGTGCCACACGGCGCAGCAGTTGATGCAACCCGCTCGCCAGCGCAGCCTGATCGCCGTCGCGTTGATGCTGCATCACGAGCCGATCGAGTTCGAGCAGCACCTGCCGACGCTGATGCTGTGCGCGCCGATACTTTCGCCACAACCATATCGCGCCCAGCAACGCCAGCAGCAGCAACCCCGCCAGCACCCACCAGCCCGGCGCGGGCGGCCACCACGACGGTTCGGGCGGCAGATGGATGTCGCGCAGGCTGGGGCCTGACATTGGTGCGGCCACAGGCTGAGCGGGCGGCGCCATCATCGTACCGATCTCACGTTGCCGAACAAGCCGGTGGCCGCATCGAACGGATCAGCCGTGGTGTCGATGCTGCTGCAACGCAGACCTAGCGACTTGGCCAGTTCACCGAGCCGTGCGGGGCCGGCACCCAGCGCGCGCTGAAAATCGCGGCGCTGGCGTTCGGATTGCAACAGCACTTCACTGCGTTCCCCGGCGTGTTCCAGCGGGTAGCGCCCCGCTGGCGCCAGGGCCAGTTCCAGTGCATCGGCCACCACCAGCACGCTGACGCCCGCATGCCGGGTCAGATCGAGAAGGCGCTGGCGGGCCGAGGTGTCGCAGCTGAAGCCATCGCTGATCAGCAATACGCGGCTGGCGCCATGCAACACGCGCGATGCGCGGGTCAACGCTTCGGACAATGGCTCGAGCCCGTCCGACGATGGCAACGCGTCCCAATCGGCCAGCGCGCCGCACAGCGCCAGTGCGCCGCGTGAACCCGCCTGCGGGCGCAACAAGTGATCGGCCTGGCCGAATGCCATCATTCCGACCCGCTCGCCGGCACGCACCGCATACCACGCGGCGGCGGCCGCCGCGCGCGCCGCCTGTACGGACTTAAATCGCACCCGCGTGCCGAAACGCATGCTGGCGTGGGTATCCAGCAGGATCAGCAGGCAGCCTTCGCGATCCTCCTGGAACAGCTTGGTGTGCAACTTGCCGCTGCGTGCCGTGAGTCGCCAGTCCAGCCGGCGCACGTCGTCGCCGGCTTGATAAACTCGGGATTCCGCATAGTCCATGCCACGGCCGTATAGACGGCTGGACTGCTGTCCACTGCGTGCGGCACGACTGAGCAGCGGCGCCATGCGCACACGGCCGACCCGCGCGCGCAGCGCGATCAGTTCCGCCAGCGAGACCTGACTGCGACCGTCGCCGTCCACATGATGTTGCGCAACGACTTTCACGGCAGCGGCACGAGATCCAGCAGGCGATCGATCACCTGATCCGGTCGCACACCCTCGGCTTCCGCCTCGTAACTGAGCAGCACCCGATGGCGCAGCACCTCATGAGCAATGCTGTGTACGTCCTCGGGCAGCACGTAATCGCGTCCGGCCAGCCATGCCTGCGCACGCGAGCAACGATCCAGCGCGATGGTCGCACGCGGACTGCCGCCCCAGGCGATCCAGCGCTTCAGCTCGGCACCGTAGCGACCGGCATCGCGCGTGGCCAGCACCAACTGGGTCAGATATTCCTCCAGCGCCGGCGCCATGTGCACCGCCATCGCCGCATCGCGTGCGGCGAACACGTCGACTTGACTGAGCAAGGCCGGCGGCGGCGCCACCGGATGCGCGCGTCGATTGGCCTGCTCGCGCGCCAGCTTGAGGATGGCCAGTTCGGCGATCGCGTCCGGATAGCCGATCGTCACGTGCATCAGGAAACGGTCGAGCTGGGCTTCCGGCAGCGTGAACGTGCCTTCCTGCTCGATCGGATTTTGTGTCGCCATCACCATGAACAGCTCGGGCAGCTGCCAGGTGCTACGGCCCACCGTGATCTGCTGCTCGGCCATCGCCTCCAGCAACGCCGACTGCACCTTGGCCGGCGCCCGATTGATCTCGTCCGCCAGCACGATGTTGTGGAACAGCGGACCGCGCTCGAATTCGAAACTGCCTGACTGCGGGCGAAACACATCGGTACCGGTAAGGTCGGCCGGCAACAAATCCGGGGTGAACTGCACTCGGTGAAAATCCGCCTCGATCCGTGCCGCCAACGCCTTCACCGCGGTGGTCTTGGCCAGCCCGGGCGCTCCCTCGACCAGCAGATGACCGTCCGCCAACAAGGCCACCAGCAGGCAGTCGATCAAGCGAGGTTGACCGATGATGCAGCACTGCAAATCGTCGCGCAGTCGCGTGAAGGACTGCTGCAGTGGGCTCAGCGACGGTGTTTCGGGCATATCCATGATCGTTTCCGTTCTTGGGGTGCATCAGACCTGGTTCGCCACCTTGCGATGCGCGGATGGATCGGGCGGCGTGCTACAGACCATAACCGGCGTAGGAAGTTTAATCAGCCGCCCATGCCGTACGTCCTGCACAAAAAAAGAGGCGGCCGAAGCCGCCTCTTTCAAACGCTGTGCACCGCAGCCTATTGCAACGTATCGCTGAGAATGCGCGGCGTCACGAAGATCAGCAGTTCGGCCTTAGTATTAGTGCGGCTGGTGTTACGGAACAGAATGCCGACACCCGGAATATCGCCCAAGCCAGGGACTTTGCTGATCGTATTGGACTTGTTGATTTCGTAGATGCCACCGAGCACCACGGTCTGACCGTTGTCCACCAGCACCGACGTATTGATCTCGCGGGTGTCGATGGTAGGTATCTTGCCGCTGCCAGGCGCATCCACGTAACCGGCCAGCGCGTCCTTCTTGACATTGATCATCAGGTAGACGCGATTGTCGGCTGTGATCGTCGGGGTCACCTTCAGCTCCAGCACGGCGTCCTTGAACTGTACCGTGGCGGTGCCGCTGCCCGCGCCACCACCGGCGCTATTCTGGAAGGTCACATAGCCGATTTCCTGGCCTTGGCGGATCACCGCCTCCTGCTGATTGGCAGTGATCACTCGAGGACTGGAGATCACTTCACCGCGGCCTTCGGTCTGTGCGGCAGAAAGCTCCAAGTCGAGCGCGTAGTTGGCGCCAAGGATAGCCAAACCGAAGTTGCTGGTCGCCGCTGCGGCAGGCAGATTGACATTGAAACCGCTCGATGTGACGTTGCCGCCGCCTATACCGGCGGTCAAAGCTGGCGTTGCCGTGGCGGCATTCTGGAACTGCGTGTTGTTCACCCGGCCGTTGATGCCGAACTTGGCGCCCAAGTCACGAGTGAAATCATCCGTGGCGACCACGATGCGCGACTCGATCAGCACCTGCTGTACCGGCTTGTCCAGCACCGCGATCACATCACGTATCTGCTTGATTTTTTCCGGCGTGTCGTTGAGCAACAACGTATTGGTGCGCACATCAAAGGATACGCTGCCGCGCGGCGACAGAAAGCCGCGTTGGGTGTTACCACCAGCACCGCCACCACCCTGTATGCTGCCCGAGGTCAGCAACTTGGCGATATCCGATGCCTTGCCATAGCTGATCGGCACGTAGTCGGTGACCAGCTCGGCGGTGTCCTGCGCCTTCAGCTTGGCGTCGGCCACGTCCTGTTCGTATTTGGCCAGTTCGGCCTGCGGGGCAACCCAGACCACATTGCCGTTGCGACGCTTGTCTAGGCTCTTGGCGCGCAGGATCACATCCAGCGCCTGGTCCCACGGCACATTGACCAGCCGCAAGGTCACGCTGCCGCCGACACTGTCCGAAGCCACCAGGTTGAGCCCGGAGATATCGGCGATCAACTGCAGTGCCGAACGCACTGGAATGTCCTGGAAATTGAAGGTGACGCGCTTGCCGTTATAGTCCGGCTCCTGGCCCAGTTTGGCCAGCTTTTCATCTTTAGCGGCGGCTTTCTTCGGCGCAACTTCGACCACGTACTGATCGGCGGTCTGATAGGCCGAGGTCTCGACATCGCCCTTGACCGCGATTTCCAGGCGGGCACCGCCGCCCGTGCCAGCATGCGTGACGATGGATTGCACTGGCGTGGCGAAATCCAGCGTATCCAGGCGCTGAGCGAGATTGGGCGGCAGGTTCGCATGATCGATGTTGACCAGCACCTTGTCGCCCTTGCGGGTCATCTCGGCATTCGCGCCGCCGGCGCTGAAGCTGACCAGCACGCGACCCTCGCCATTCGGACCGCGGCGAAAATCGATGTTGGAGATCGCCGGACCATTCGACGAAGACGGCAGCGCCTTGCTCGGATCGATGGTGGAAGCCGTGGTCACGGACTGATCCGCGCCACCGTTGTTGATGGTAAGTATCAGGCTGTTGCCCTCGACCCGCGAGCGGTAGCTCGATTCGCGCATCAACTCGACCACCACCCGGGTACGTCCGCCAGCGGCTACCGCGGATACGCCCGAGGTCGAGCCCTTGCCGATATCGAGATGCCGCGCGGCCGCGTTGTCGGTGTCGGCGAAATCGACCGCGATGCGCGGTGGATTGCCGGTGGTGAATATTCTCGGTTGCGGCACCGGCCCGCCGAAGTCCATATGCAATTCGACGCTGCCGCCAGGCAGTGCGTCATAGCTGATGTTCTTCAGCGTGGTGGTGGCTGCCATCGCGGCGCTGGCCCAGGTGGCACCGGCGATCAGCAGGCCCATCAACGTATAACGGATCGCATGGCGCATGACACGGCCCCGGACGGATTGGATTTGGTTGGTCATTGCATCAGCCCCTGTATTTCCTATTTCGCGTCGAGCGCGATGCTGGCGGGACGTTCCATCCAGCCACCATTACCGTTGGATACCAACTCGACCAGGTCAATGTGATCCTCACTGATCGCGGTGACATGCCCGTAGTTCTGCCCCATGTATTCGTTGGCATGGACGCGATGGATCACGCCACCCGGATCCTTGATCAACACTTCCATGCCCGTGCCGATACCGACGGTGCCGACCATCTTGAGACTGTCCAGTGCGAACATCTCCAGGGGTTGCTTGGCGCGATTGGCATCCGGTCGCGGGCCCGTGGTCGCGGCATTGGTCTGCAACTCGGCCGTGCTCGGACTGAAGGGATCGCGTCGATCCTGATCGTCGTACTTGAATGTCTCGAAGGTCTTGATCACCGGCAGTGGCGGGATCGGTGCGCCCTTCTTGGCCTTTTCCTGCGCGACCCAGTCGTGCAGATCCGACATGCCCCGGGTACAGCCGCTAAGCGCCAATGCGATACCCAGCATCAGCAGGAGCCGTGCCGGCTTGGCGGGAGCAAACTTGTTCATCATTTCGCTCCCCTCGCCTTGCCTTTGCCGCCGGCAGTCGCCGCCGCGCTTTCTTCGTCGTCCAGGTAGCGGTAAGTCTTCACGGTGCCCTGCAGCACGAGCTGGCCGCCTGCATTGCCGCCCTTGCCCGGCGCTTTCGGAGTCAGCGAGACGTCATGCAAGGTCAGGATCACCACCCGCGGCAGCGAAGCCACGCCGCTGATGAAGGTACCGAACTGGTGATAAGTGCCGGTCATGCGCAGCGTGATCGGTTTCTCCGCGTAGAAGTCCTTCGGAGTTTCCGGACCCGGCTGGAACAGATCGCTTTCCAGCCCCGCCGACTGCGCGGTCTGCGAAATGTCGACCAGCAATTCGGGCATCTCGGTCTTGCTGGGCAGCTGGCGCAGCAACTGGCGCAACATGTCCTGCATCTCGTCGAGTTGCTGTTGCAGCGCTTCGAGATTGACCGACTTGGCCTGCTTGGCCGAGAACTCCAGTTTGAGCTGGTCCTCCTTGCCCGCCAGCGTCTTCAAGGTGTCCTGCTGATCGCTGACGAAGAAATACCAGCCGAACAGCAAGACCACGGCACACAGCAGCGCGATGAAAAACACCTTGACCGATTGCGGCCAGCCGCCGACGTTGTTGCGGTCGAGGTTGCGAATGTCGTCGAGGAACTTCATGGCTTGGCTCCTACCGTGGCAGGCGCACTCACCGGTTTGGCCTCAGGCACCACCCGCTTCGCCGGCGCACCGGCGGGCTTCGCGGGCGCAGCGGTCGTTGCCTTGGCGGCAGTACCGGACGTCGCCGGGGCCACTGATGCCGGGGCCGCGCTGGAACCGGCCTCGGCTGGCTGCACCGGCTCCTTGCCGGCGTCGGCCTCATCCGTCTTGGGCCGGCTCAACGTCACATCCAGGCCGAAGGCATACGGCATGCGGGTGGCGTCATGGGTGTTTTCGGTCTTGCGCAGATCGGTATGGCCCATCCACGGCGAGCTTTCGACATTGCGCATGTATTCGGCTACGCTGGCGTTGGATTGCGCCACGCCATCGAGCGACATGGACTGGCCGTTCTGCTTCAGCCCGCTCAGGCGCGCGCTGGAAGGAATCGTCTTCACCAGTTCGTCGAACAAGTGCACCATCTGCGAACGGTCTGCCTGCAATTGCTCGATGATCTGCTTGCGTGCCAGCAGGTGCTCGCGCACCTTTTCCAGATCCTTGATCTTGGCGATGCGCACGTCGAGTTGCTTGATCTCGGTCTGCAGATACGTGTTGCGCTCGTTCTGGTTGTCGATGCGCTGATCCATCCAGAAGATCCACAACAGCAGCACGCCCAGCGCCACCACGAAGGCGGCGACCAGTTGCATGTAGAACTCGCGCTCGCGGAGCTTGCGTCGCTCGGCGCGCCACGGAAGTAGGTTGACGTGTGCCATCAGTCGAAGCTCCTCAAGGCGAGGCCGACCGCGATCATCAGCGCGGGAGCGTCCTGCGCCAGCGACTGCGCCTGCACCCGTGGCGACAGCGACATGCGGGCCAGCGGATTGGCCACGACACACGGCACCCCGAGTTGCTCTTCCAGCATCGGGCCCAGTCCTTCGATCGAGGCGCAACCACCGGCCAGCACCACCTGATCGACCTTGCTGTATTCGCTACCGGCAAAGAAGAACTGCAACAGCCGGCTGATCTGCTGGATCAGCGATTCCTTGAACGGCTCCAGCGCCTCGGTCTCATAGGACTCGGGCAGGCCGCCCTTGCGCTTGGCGCGGCCCGCTTCCTCGTAGGAGAGCCCGAAGCGGCGCATGATTTCGTCGGTCAATTGCTTGCCGCCGAAAACCTGTTCGCGCGAATAGATGGTGCGCTGGTTGCGCAGCACCGACAGCGTGGTCATCGTGGCGCCGATATCGACCACCGCGACTAGCGCGTCGCGACCGACGTTGAGCTGGTCGGCCACCATCGCAAACGCGTTCTCCATCGCGAACGCCTCGACGTCGATCACGCTGGCGGTGATTCCGCCCAGATCCAGCGCCGCCACGCGCATGTCGACGTTCTCGGTACGCGAGGCCGCCAGCAGCACGTTATTCATGTCGGGGTTGTCGCGCACCGGCCCGATCACCTCGTAGTCGAGGCTAACTTCGTCGATCGGATAGGGGATGTACTGGTTCGCCTCGACCTGGATCTGGCCTTCCAGATCATCGTCGGAAAGCTCGCCGGTCATCGGAATGATGCGGGTGATCACGGCGGAGCCGGCCACCGCGGCCGCGCCGTGCCTGAGCTTGGAACCCGAACGGGCCAGCGCGCGACGAATCGCCTCGCCTACCGCCTCGACTTCCACGATGTTCTTTTCGACCACGGCATTGGGCGGCAGTGGCTCTACCGCGTAGTGCTCGACGCGATAGCGACCGCCCACTTGACTTAGCTGCAGCAGCTTGACGGCAGTCGAACTGATGTCGACACCAATCAGCGCCGGCTTCTTGGGTGTAAAGAGCCCCACGGTGTTTCCCCCTTGCCGCTGACGCCCGTAGCCAGAATCCTGGCGGGGTGCGCAGTGGCATTAAATCGAAAAATTAACGTAATGGCAACGGTCTACAGAAACTTTCTCAAGTAATTGACGTGATGTCCAACACAATTGTGGAATCACCTCGAGTGGCGCGACCCTTGCTTTAGCCAACCCTGCCGCATGTGCCGAATACTGCTACATCTATACTCTGCCATGTTTTGACTCAGGTCTCGCTATCCCCACACCATGCGAATTTTCAAGCGTTTGTTGCGCTGGGCATTGATCCTGGCCTTTTCCGGTTTGCTCCTGGCCGTTGTCGCAGTTGGCGTGGCGTACTGGCTGATAGCCCCCAGGCTCCCCTCGGTGGCGGACCTCAAGGACTATCACATGCAGGTGCCGCTGCGCGTCTTGAGCGCGGATGGCAAGCTGATCGCCAGTTTCGGCGAGACGCGACGCATTCCGGTGGCCATCGAAAATGTGCCCGATCGGCTCAAACATGCGGTGCTGTCGGCCGAAGACGCGGATTTCTACCACCATCCAGGCGTGGACTGGCACGGCATCGTCCGCGCCGGCTGGCACGTCATCGCGACGGGCGGCGACAAGGGACCCGGCGGCTCGACGATTACCCAGCAAGTAGCGCGCAACATTTTCCTGAGCCCCGAAAAGCTCTACTCACGCAAACTCACCGAGATCTTCATCGCGCTGCGCATCGAGCACGAACTCAGCAAAGATCAGATCATCGAGCTGTATCTCAACAAGATGTTCCTGGGCCACCGCTCGTATGGCGTGGCCGCGGCGGCGGAGTACTACTACGGCAAGACGCTGGACCAGCTGACCGTAGCCGAATGCGCCATGCTCGCTTCGACCTTCCAGCTGCCTTCGATGGTCAACCCGATCAACAACCCCAAGCGCGGGATCGTCCGCCGCAACTGGGTGCTGGGCGAGATGCTGCGGCACAACTACATCACCAAGGCGATGTACGAGCAGGCCATTGCCGAGCCGAACCGTGCCTATCCGCACGAACAGCCGATCGAAGTGGATGCGCCCTATCTGGCTGAGATGGTGCGGCGGCAGGTACTCGACCGGTTCGGCAACGACGCGCTCACCGAAGGCTATGTAGTCAAGACCACTTTGCAGAGCAAGAACCAGCAGATGGCAGTGGAAGCCTTGCGTGACGGGCTGATCATCTACGATCACCGGCACGGCTGGCGCGGGCCGGAGGCCCATCAGGATCTACCCGCGGATGCCGGCGTGGCGGAATACGACAGCCTGCTGTCCAGCTACACCAACGTTTCCGGCTTGCTGCCGGGGCTTGTCACGGCCAGCGATGCCAAACAGGCGACGATTTACCTGCCCAGCCACGAAAACGTGATCCTCGATCTGGCCGCAATGAGCTGGGCGCGCCCACATGTCGACGATGACCGCGTCGGCGCAGCGCCAACCAGTGTCAGCAGCGTGCTCAAGCGCGGCGATATCATCCGGCTTGCGCGCGACGAGAAAGGCGAGTGGCAGCTTGCGCAGATTCCGGCCGCACAGGCGGCGTTGACCTCCATCAATCCGGAAGACGGCGCGATCCAGGCGCTGGTCGGCGGTTTCAACTTCGTGCGCAGCAAGTTCAACCGCGCCGTGATGGCGGCACGCCAGCCCGGCTCGAGTTTCAAGCCGTACCTGTATTCGGCTGCCTTCGAGCGCGGCTTCACGCCTTCCTCGATCGTCAACGATGCGCCATTGGCATTGCCCGATCCGTCGAAGCCGAATGGCCTGTGGACCCCGTCCAACGACGACGACAAGTTCGCCGGGCCGATGCGACTGCGCGAGGCACTCGTGCAGTCGAAGAATCTGGTTTCGGTACGCCTGCTCGACGCGATCGGTGTGCGTTACGTGCGCGAGTACGCCACCCGCTTCGGCTTCTCGCTGGATGCGATCCCGGCCAACTTGTCGATGGCGCTGGGTACCGCGTCGGCGTCGCCGATGAGCATGGCCCGCGGCTACGCGGTGTTTGCCAATGGCGGCTACCTGGTCACGCCGTATTTCATCCACGAGATCGACGACCGTAGCGGCAAACCGGTCTATGTGGCGAATCCCGCGCGCGCTTGCCGCAGCTGCCAGGAGCGGCTGCTTGACTCGCGCCCGCCCGGCCCGCCACCGGCCAACATGCTGTCGACGCCGGCCAACAATCTGGCCAGCGCCACCGCGCCCGCGGAATCCAGCAGCGTCGACGGCGTCGGCGAAGCCGTCTTGCCGGCCGACGTGCATGGCGACAATGCGCATCCGCCGGTGCTCGCGCCGCTGGTGATCGATGCACGCAACGACTATCTGGTTACCTCGCTGATGAAGGACGTGATCCTGCGTGGCACCGGCTTCGCCGCCAAGGCACTGGGCCGCGACGATCTCGCGGGCAAGACCGGCTCTACCAACGATCATCGCGACGCCTGGTTCGTCGGCTTCAACGGCGACTTGTCGACGGCCGTCTGGGTCGGCTTCGACGACTACACCTCGCTGGGCCATGGCGAGTTTGGCGCCAAGGCGGCGCTTCCGATCTGGATGGATTACACGGCCGCCGCCCTCAAGGATCTGCCGCCGAGCACGTTGCCGATGCCGCCGGGAATCAGTACGGTATTGATCAACCGCCAGAATGGGCTGCCTACCGCCGCCGGCGATCCGGACAGCATGAACGAAATATTCAAGGTGGAAGATGTCGATCGGCTGCGCAATCAGGCCGCCCAGCAGAAGGAGCAGGATCAGCAGCACGCCTACGACATCTTCTGACCAACGAGGCGGTCCGGGCACTGCGGACTTCACCCTCGCTGCCATCCACTGATGAGGAGCGCGCCATGTCTCGAGGCGAACACCACCGCATCCACGCACATGATCGCTTGCAACGCAATCGCGTACGCATCGCCCAGGAAGCCGCCCGCCTGATGAGCGAACACGGTATCCGCGATTTTCACCACGCCAAGTTGAAGGCAGCCGAACGCCTTGGCATTCTCGAAACGCAGGCGTTGCCGCGCAATCTGGAGATCGAGCAGGCGCTGCGCGAACACCAGCGCCTGTTTCTCGCCGACAGCCAACCGCAGTTGTTGCAGCAACGGCGCGAGGCCGCCGTCGAGGCGATGCGCTTTCTCGCCGCGTTCGAGCCACGCCTGGTCGGCGCCGTGCTGGAAGGCACGGCCGACGCGCACTCCGCCGTATGCCTGCATGTGTTCAGTGACGACCCTGATGCAGTCGCGCTATACCTGCACGATCACGGCGTACCGTTCGAAACGCAGAACCGCCGGCTGCGCAGCAGCCGGGATGATCAGCCCGAGTACCCGGTCCTGCTGTTTGCCGCCGACGAGCTGCCATTCGATCTCACCGTGCTGCCACGCGACGCCCTGCGCCAGGCGCCGCTCAATCGGACCGACGATCGGCCAATGCGCCGCGCCACGCTGGCCCAGGTGGAAATCCTGCTGGGCGAGAGCTCAGACGGAGACTTCGAGCAGCGACTGAGCGCCGCGCTGCGCTGAACCGGATCACCTCATCCCCACACATATGCAAACGCCCCGGTCGAAGCCGGGGCGTTTTGCTGCAGGACGCGCGTTGCCGGATCAGCGCTTGGCTGTCGGCAAGTAATCTCGCACATCGGCGCCGGTATAGATCTGGCGCGGGCGACCGATCCGCGATCCGGGCGTTTCATGCTGTTCGATCCAGTGTGCGATCCAGCCTGAGGTACGTGCGATCGCGAACATCACGGTGAACATCTCGGTCGGAATGCCAAGCGCCTTGTAGATGATGCCGGAATAGAAGTCGACGTTCGGGTACAGCTTGCGCTCGACGAAGTAATCATCCTTCAGCGCCGCCTCTTCCAGCTTCATCGCCACGTCGAGCAATGGATCGTTGACACCCAGCTCGGCCAGTACCTTGTGGCACATCTCGCGGATGATCTTCGCGCGCGGATCGAAGTTCTTGTACACGCGATGGCCGAAGCCCATCAGGCGGAAGCTGTCGTTCTTGTCCTTGGCCCGCTTGACCGCGGTCTCGACTTTGTCCGGCGTACCGATTTCCTTGAGCTGTTTGAGCACAGCCTCATTGGCGCCGCCATGCGCCGGGCCCCACAACGCGGTGATGCCGGCGGCGATCGACGCGTACGGATTGGCACCGGTCGAACCGACCAGGCGCACGGTCGAGGTGGACGCGTTCTGCTCATGGTCGGCGTGCAGGATGAACAGCAGGTCTAGCGCCTTGGCGGCGACGGGGTTCATCTGCAGCGGCTCGCTCGGCACCTCGAACATCATGTGCAGGAAGCGGTCGACGTACTCCAGGTTGTTGCGCGGATAGCGCATCGGCCAGCCGATCGAATAGCGGTAGCAGGCAGCGGCGATCGTCGGCATCTTGGCGATCAGGCGGATCGCGGCCAGCTTGCGGTCGGCCGGGTCATCCACATTGAGGTCGTCGTGATAGAACGCCGACAATGAAGCCACCGCCGCGGCAAGCATCGCCATCGGATGCGCATCGTGGTGGAAGCCATGGAAGAAGTTCTTCTGCGCCTCGTGCATCATCGTGTGGTGCGTGATGTCGTGCTCGAAGCCCTCGAACTGCGCCTTGTTCGGCAGCTCGCCATTGAGCAACAGGTAGGACACCTCGAGGAAACTCGACTGCTGCGCCAGCTGCTCGATCGGGTAGCCGCGATACAGCAGCACGCCCTGGTCGCCATCGATATAGGTGATCGCGCTCTTGGTGCTGGCGGTGCTGCCGTAGCCGGGGTCGTAGGTGAAGTGACCGGTGTCCTTGTACAGCGTGCCGATGTCGATGCACGCCGGGCCGAGCGTGCCGCTGATCAGCGGCAGCTCGCTGCTGCGGTTGCTCGACTCATCCACCAGCTTGACGATCTTGGATTCGGACACGGAAACCTCCTTACATGTGGGTCGCCGCCGGCGGCAACCGCAATGACGGCGCCAGCCAGCGAGGGAATGTCTGGCACCGCACTCGGGGAAAGATGCGATGCAACGGACGCCATGGCGTCAGCTCACCGACCATTATCGCATAAGGCCCCATCCACATTCGACGGCGAATGGTCGAATCCCAGGCACGAAAAAACACGGGGCAAGTCTGCACTTGCCCCGCGCTTTGATTCGGTATCTTCGAGTCGGAATCCTGGTCGACCAGCGCGAAGCGCCGGCCGATGGCATCGCTTACTCTTTGACCGTGCCCGCATAGCGGCGACGGAACTTGTCGACGCGGCCGCCGACATCCAGCGACTTCTGCTTGCCGGTGTAGAACGGGTGCGAATGGCTGGAGATATCCACCTTGATCAGCGGGTACTCATTGCCGTCTTCCCACTTGATGGTTTCCTTGCTGGACATGGTCGACTTGGTCAGGAACGAGAAGTCGGACGACAGGTCCTGGAACACCACCGGGTTGTAGTTCGGATGGATAGCAGGCTTCATGACGGGCTCTAAAGCGGTGGTGAAAAGAGCGGCATTGTAACGAGAAATTGACTGCCGCCGCAAGCCTGCGCCCATTCAAACGCCGAACCGACGTACCGGCGCGAGCCCGCGCATCCCTCAGCCCTGCGCGCCCAGGGCCCGCCGCACCATGGCGGAAAAGCGGGCGTGGTCCACTTCCAGCACGATATTCGCCTGCGCCGGGCGACCCAGCCGCGCGGCCCAGTCGACCACCGTGGCGCCGCGAGTCAGTCGACCATCCAGCTCCACCGCCACCGCACGCGTCTCCCGGCGGGTGACGATAGCCGGGTCGATCGCCACCGCCATCGCCAAGGCATCGGCGGCGATCAGGCCGCGGCGGGCATGCGTCGCGTTGTACTGGCGCGCCGTGGCAACGATCCGTCCGAAGAAGTCCGCACGCCGGTCGCCGGCCGCCAGCCAGCCATCGAATTCGGCATCGTCGAAGGCATGCCGCAAGGTGGCCTCCCAGTCGACCAGGTCGAATGACGGGAACGCTTCGAACACCACGTGCGCCGCCTCCGGATCGAAGCCGACGTTGAACTCGGCCGGTACCTGGCCGGTGTTGCCATGGCCGGTCACCGCCCCACCCATCACGACCAGCCGCGCGACGCGCTCGGGCAAGCTGGGATCCAGCCGCAGCGCCAACGCCAGATTGGTCAACGGCGCCAGCGCTACCAGGGTCAGTTCGCCCGGACGCTCACGGGTCAGCCGCAGCAGTGCCAGCGCGGCCGACTCGGCCGACAGCGGAGCCCTCGGCTCGGGGAAACCGACATCGCCGAAACCATCCGTGCCGTGCACGAACGCCGCATCCTCGTCCGCCGCACGCACCAGCGGCGTGGCACACCCGGCGAACACCGGCGCGGTGCTGCCCAGCAGATCGAGCAAGACGCGCGCGTTGCGCACAGTGTGGTCGAGTCCCACGTTGCCGGCCGCAATGCTCAGGCCAACGATGTCGGCATGCGCATGCGCCATCAGGATCGCCAGTGCATCGTCCACGCCGGGGTCGGTATCAATCAGGAGTTGCGGTTTGCTCATTGAATAGAAGTCGGCGAATAGAAGTAGGCGTGGGATAGGGGTGGGCTTGATGCCATGGGCTAGCTTAGCGGAACGGACACGACCGATAGCCGCGCTTCACGCATGGACGAAGCGCGCGGCGCCGCCGATCCAGCGCTCGATCAGCTGCTCGGTCTGCCGCGGATGTTCCTTCAACATCTGCTCGCCGACCTGTTGCACCGCCGGCAGCAGATGCGCGTCGCGGGTCAGGTCGGCGATGCGGAAACTGAGTTGGCCGGTCTGGCGGGTACCGAGCACTTCGCCGGGACCGCGCAACTCCAGATCCTTTTCTGCGATACGGAAACCGTCATTGGTGTCGCGCATCACCTGCAGCCGCTCACGCGCCAGCTGGCCCAGCGGCGGCTGATACAGCAGCACGCAATTGGAAGCGAGCGCACCGCGGCCGACGCGACCGCGCAGCTGATGCAGCTGGGCCAGGCCGAGTCGCTCGCTGTTCTCGATCACCATCAAGCTGGCCCTCGGCACATCCACGCCGACCTCGATCACCGTGGTCGCCACCAGCACGGCCATCTCGCCGGCCTTGAACGCGTCCATCACCGCCTGCTTCTCCTTGGGTTTCATGCGGCCGTGAATCAGGCCGATCCGGAATCCGCTCAACGCGGCGGACAGTTCGGCGTGCGCCACTTCGGCTGCCTGCGCTCTCAGTTGCTCCGATTCCTCGATCAGCGTGCACACCCAATACGCCTGGCGTCCCTCGGCGCAGGCGGCGTGGATGCGCTCGATCACTTCCAGCCGCCGCGCATTCGAGATCGCGATGGTCTGCACCGGCGTGCGGCCCGGCGGCAGCTCGTCGATCGAGGAGACATCCAGATCGGCGTACGCGCTCATCGCCAGCGTGCGGGGGATCGGCGTGGCGGTCAGCACCAACTGATGCGGCACCAACTCGCCATCTTTACCCTTGTCGCGCAAGGCGAGTCGCTGCTGCACACCGAAGCGATGCTGTTCGTCGACGATCACCAGCCCGAGCCGCGCAAACGTCACCCCTTCCTGCATCAAGGCATGCGTGCCGATCACTATCGACGCCTCGGTGGCCATCCGCTCGAACGCCAGCTTGCGCGCCTTGCCGGTCACTTTGCCGGCCAACCATGCCACCTCGATACCGAGCGGCTCCAGCCAATGCCGGAAATTGTGCAGATGCTGTTCGGCGAGCAGCTCGGTCGGCGCCATCAAGGCCACCTGATGACCCGCTTCCACCGCGGCCAGCGCGGCCAGCGCGGCGACCACCGTCTTGCCGCTGCCGACATCGCCCTGCACCAGCCGCAGCATCGGCTTGGCCTGTGCCAGGTCCCGTGCCACTTCCGCGCTGACGCGCTGTTGCGCCGCAGTCAGCTGGAACGGCAGGCCACCCAGCAACTGCGCGCGCAAGCCGCCATCTCCGCCCAGCTTCGGTGCATGCCGGCGCCGCACCGCCGCGCGCATGCGTTTCAGACTCAAGTGCTGGGTCAGCAGCTCCTCGAACGCCAGCCGCTGTTGCGCCGGATGCAGGCCCAGCATGAGCTGACCCAGATGCGCATCCGGTGGTGGCCGATGCACATACAGCAGCGCGTCACGCAATGACGTGAGGCCGTGCTCGGCGCACAGCTCGGGCGGAATCAGCTCCAGCCGTTCGGCCGGCGGCAGCAGCGCCATCGCCTTGCCGATCACGCCGGCCAGCCGCTTCTGGCCCAGCCCCTCGGTGGTCGGATACACCGGGCTGAGCAACTCGTCGACATTGACCGTCTCGTCGCCACTCAGACGCTGGTAGGTGGGATGCACCATTTCCAGCCCCTGCGCGCCATGCCGCACCTCACCGTAGCAAAGCAGCCGGGTGCCTGGCAGCAGCTGTTCGGCCTGCGCCCGGTTGAAATGGAAAAAACGCAGCAACAAGGTCTGTCGGCTGAGGTCTCCGATCACCACCTTCAACTGGGGGCGATAGCGAAAGCCGCGTTCGACCACCTCCACCACACCCTCGACCTGCGCCCGTTCGCCGATGCGCAAATCAGAGATGGCGGTGACCCGCGTCTTGTCCTCGTAACGCAGCGGCAGGTGAAACCACAAGTCCTGCACCCGCTCCAGTCCTAGCCGCGCGAGTGCCGCGACCAAAGCGGGGCCGACACCCGGCAGCGCACTGACCGGTGCCACGCCCGGGTCAGTGTCAGCAGGGGGAGCAGGACGAACGGTGCGGGCGGCCATGACGTGCAAGCCTAACCGAGCAGCGTCTCGCATCGTAAGCCGGATACCGACATGGACTGTCGGTGCGGGTCGCGCGAAAAATCAGTCGGCCCGTCTCACGGCAGCACCATCACCGCGTCCACTTCAACCTGCGCCGCCTTCGGCAGCCCGGACACTTCGATGGTGGAGCGCGCCGGATACGGCGGCTGGAAATATTCCGCCATCACCGCATTGACTGCCGCGAAATTGGCCAGATCGGTGACATAGATGCCGACGCGCACGATCTGCGCCAGCGAACCGCCAGCGGCTTGCGCCACGGCGGTGAGGTTGTCGAACACCCGCCGCGTCTGCACCGTGATGTCGCCGTCGACCATCGACGCGGTGGCCGGATCGAGCGGAATCTGCCCGGAGAAATACACGGTATTGCCGGCGCGCACAGCCTGCGAATACGGGCCGATCGCGGCCGGCGCCAGTTCGGTGGCGATGATGTTGCGGGACATGGGGAAACCTCAGGTGGCGAGTGGAGAGGAGTGAGAAACGAGAGGATGCTAACAGCCCTCGTACTCGTTTCTCACTTCTCCCTCCTCTCTTCTCTACAAGGGATATCGATGCGCCCCGCTGACCACGCCGGTACGGCGCACGCGACGAATCACGTCGGCCAGATGCTTGCGATTCTTCACTTCCATCGCGAACAGCAGGGTTGCGGCGGCGGCATCGCGCTCGACGTATTCCACGTTGTCGATATTCGAATCCGCTGCAGCGATCGCCGCGGCCACGGTAGCCAGCACGCCGGGGCGGTTGATCACCTCGATGCGCAGCTCCGCACGATAGTCGCCCTGCACATCGCGGTCCCACTCGATCGCCACACAGCGTTCCGGCGATTTGCGCAGTTCGACAACGTTGGGGCATTCCTCGCGATGGACCACGATGCCCTTGCCCGACGAAAGGTAGCCGATGATCTCGTCGCCCGGCAACGGATGGCAGCAGTTGGCGAAACTGAGTACGCCGCGTTCGGCTCCGGTGATGCGGATCTTCTCGTGCACGTGCGGCGTCGCCTGCCGCTTGCCGCCGGCCCTCTTGCCACGCGACGCCAGCAGTTGGCTGGCAACCACGTCGGGCATGCGGTTGCCCAGCGCGATGTCGGACAGGAGCTCCTCCAGCCGCTTGAGCTTGGACGTTTCCAGGAATCGATCCAGCACCGCCGCCGGAATGCCGTCCAGGCTGCTGCCCTGCGCATCCAGCGCCCGGTCCAGCATGCGGTGGCCGAAGTCGACCGCGTCCTCGTGCTGCAGATGCTTCAGGTACTGCCGGATCGCGGTGCGCGCCTTGCCGGTGACCACCACTTCAAGCCATGCCGGATTCGGCACCGCCGATGGCGCGGTGATGATTTCCACCAGCTGGCCCGACTCCAGCCGCGTGCGCAGCGGCAGCAGTTTCTTGTCCACCCGCGCAGCCACCGCATGGTCGCCGACGTCGGTATGCACGGCGTAGGCGAAGTCCAGCGCGGTGGCATTGCGCGGCAGCGACAGGATGTGGCCACGCGGAGTGAACAGGTAAACCTCGTCCGGGAACAGATCGATCTTGACGTTCTCGATGAACTCCGACGACGAGACGGTGTGCGCCGAACTGTCCGCCAGCGACGACAGCCATTCGCGTGCGCGCGCCTGCGCACTGTTGGCCGGGCCGCTTTCGGTCTTGTACGCCCAATGCGCGGCGACGCCGCTTTCGGCCACCGACTCCATTTCGGCGGTGCGGATCTGTACCTCGATCGGCGCGCCGAATGGTCCCAGCAATACGGTATGCAGCGACTGGTAACCGTTGGCCTTCGGAATCGCGATGAAATCCTTGAAGCGCTTGTCCACCGGCTTGTACAGCGCGTGCACTACACCCAACGCCATGTAGCAGCTCATCGCGCTGTCGACGACCACGCGAAAACCGTAGACATCCATCAACTGGGCGAAACTCTTATGCTCGCTGTGCATCTTCGAATAGATGCTCCACGGCGATTTGATACGGCCGACCACGCGGTTTTGCAGATGATCGGCGCTGAGCCGTGCCGACAGCGCCGCCTCGATCTTGCCCATCGCCTCGCGACGGTTGCCGAGCGCCGCCCGGATGCGCTCGCTGATCACCCGGTAGCGATCGGGGTAGAGCGCGCGAAAGCCCAGATCCTGCAGCTCCGCCTTGAATTTGTTCATGCCCAGCCGCTGCGCGATCGGCGCGAAGATCTCCAGCGTCTCGCGTGCAATACGTCGGCGCGAGGGTGCATCCTTGGCGCCGAGCGTACGCATGTTGTGCAGGCGATCGGCCAGCTTGATCAGGATCACGCGCAGGTCGCGCGCCATCGCCAGCAGCATCTTGCGGAAGCTCTCCGCATCGGCTTCCTGGCGACTGCCGAAGCGCATCTTGTCCAGCTTGGTGACGCCGTCGACCAGCTCGGCCACCACCTCGCCGAACTCGGCGGCAAGCACCTCGCGGCTGAGCTCGGTATCTTCCAGGGTGTCGTGCAGGATCGCCGCGATAATCGTTTCGGCGTCCAGCCCCAGTTCGGCCAGGATTCCCGCCACCGCCACCGGGTGGGTGATGTACGGTTCGCCGCTCTTGCGCTCCTGTCCCGCATGCGCCTGCGCACCGATCTGGAAGGCGCGCAGCACACGCTCGACCTGCGCGTCGGGCAGGTAGGCAATGCGCTCTTTCAATGCCAGCACATACGGCGGCAACGTGGATAGATCGACCGACGCGGAATGGGTCGCCGCTGTCATCGGTATTGGCGCCAGCTCAGGCGCCCACCTCGTCGCAGGTGCGGCTGCAGCAAACGACTGCCGGACGCGCGCAGACCATCGCACCGGACCAGCCGGTGCAGCAGCCGCGCGTTCTACAGCAGCCGTCGTCCATCAATCGTCGCCGCCCTTGGACAGATCGTCATCAACCTCGGCCGCAGCCCACTCCAGCGCCTCGCGCTCGGCGCGCTCGCGCTCGGCCTTGTCGATCTGATCGATCGTGGCCTGATCGATGCGGCGGGCTGCGATCTCGCGCAGTGCCAGCACGGTCGGTTTGTCGTGATCTGGGTTGACCGCCGGTTCGGCGCCTTTTTCCAGCTGGCGCGCGCGCTTGGTTGCCATCAGCACCAGCTCGAAACGGTTATCGACCACCTCGAGGCAGTCTTCCACGGTAATACGTGCCATGCGAAATCCTTAAAGAATAAAATGACTTATATGGTCTGACAGTGTAGCCAGCGGGTGCTTTGCTGGCAATGCAGGCAACGCGTATGATGGCGGGCTGCGCACGGATCGGTACGACATCATGCCGCCTGTGTTGAATGGATCAGGGCATCCCTAACGGCGAAAGCACACCGAAAGCCGTGCAAGATATAAAACCAGACAGTACACTTATACTGCCTCCCGACGCGAATCCCCCGCACCCATGCCCTCAAAGCTTCGACTTCCCTCACTGAGCCGCTGGTTGCCCGTGCTCGCGGTCGCCCTGCTGGCGGGCTGCACGATTGCCAAGCCACGCACCGACGACCCGCTGGAGAAATACAACCGGGGCGCCTACAAATTCAACGATGCGGTAGACAAGGCGGTGGTCCGCCCGGTCGCGGTCGGCTACCGCAAGGTGACCACTCCCCCGCTGCGTCGTTCATTCAGCGATTTCTTTACCAACATCCGGATGCCGATCACGGTCGCCAACGACTTGCTGCAGGCACGCCCGAAACAGGCGCTGCAAAGCACCAGCCGGTTTCTGGTCAACCTGACCCTGGGCATCGGCGGCTTGTTCGATCCGGCCAGCCAGCTCGGTCTGCCGCTGGAAAACAACGACTTCGGCATCACCCTGGCGCGTTGGGGTGCCCCGGAAGGCGACTTCCTGATGTTGCCGCTCTTCGGTCCCAGCACAGCCCGCGATATCTGGAGCTTGCCGGTCGACAGCTACTTCTTCGACCCATTGAGCCTGTACGCCAGCAACCATGACTACAACGGCCTGGAGTATCTGCCGCAGGCGATGTACCTGGTGACCTTGCGTTCGCGCGGAATCGACGCGGAGAGCTTCCTGAAGTCCGCTTACGATCCTTACGTATTCATCCGCGATGCATACCGGCAACAGCGCCTGTACGCCATCTACGACGGCAACCCGCCGGCCGAGCTCATCCAGCAGATGCAGGGCCTGGACGACAAGAACTTCGATCCCGACCAGCTGCTGGATCAGCAGCACCAGTGGGAAAACAAGCATCCGGACAACGCGACCAAGCAGCCGCAATCACACTGACATCGATTGCCAACCGCCGACCGCCGATGTCGATGACAGCAAGAAGGGGCCAGATGGCCCCTTCTTGTTGTTGCGGCCCGGCCAATGACGGATCAGGCAATCAGAGGTTCGACCTCGCAGACCTGTGCCAGCACCCGCAAGCCGGCCGGTATCTGGACGACTTGCAAGGCCTGTCCGCGACGATCGGCTTCAGCCGTGACGGCCAGCACGCAGGCCAGACCGGCACTGTCGCTCCGACGGACACCCGCCAGGTCAAGTCGCGCCACGCTGCCCGCAGCCAGCGCAGACTGGATCGCCCGCAGCGCCGCCGCCGCCGTCTCGAAGCTCAGCACGCCGCTCACGCCAAGCGTCCCCGGCGTGCCGGTATCCAGTTGGAACCGGGGCTCGGCGGCGCTGTTCACTTCGCGTCCTTGTTGTCCTTGGCCATCGTCTCCAGCGCCTGTTCGCCCTGGGTTTCGAGGTTCTTGATCAACTGCTCGATGCCGACCTTGCGGACCTCGGCATCTACCTGGTTGCGGTAATTGGTGACGTAGGAAATACCTTCGATCACCACGTCGTACGCCTTCCAGTCACCGCTGCGGCCCTTGCGGAAAGCGTAGTCGATCGACACCAGCTTGCCATCGTCCAGCACCACCTGGGTACGCACCATGGTGCGCTTGTCGTTGAGGTCGCCGTTGAACGGCAACACCTTGACCCGACCCCGCGAATAATTGAGCAAGCCCTCGGCATAGCGGTGCGTGATCGAGTTGTAGAACGCCTTGGCGAAGCGCTGGCGCTGCTCCGGGGTGGCTTCGTGGGCGTGCTGGCCGAGCACCAGGATCGAGGCATAGTCGATATCGAAGTGCGGCAGGAACACCTCGTCGATGATGTTGATCAGTTTTTCCTGATTGTGCTTCAGCTCGTCACGATGCCCTTCGATCGCCGAAGCCAGCTGATCGGCAATGCTCTGCACGATCTGTAGGGGTGCCTGTGCCTGCCCGGCGGCGGCAGGCGCAGCAGCCTCCTGGGCGAATATCGGGGCAGCTACGACGGTACCGAACGCAAGGGCGGTGGCGAGAGCCAGTCTGCGCAACATGAATAACTCCTTCAGCAAGCAGAACCGGCTCAATGTTTGCCGGCGGGGGTATCGGATGATTTGCCGTTGCCGGCGTCTTTCTTGTCGTTGGGCGAACCGTTGACCAGGAACTTGCCGATAAGATCCTCCAGCTGCATCGCGGACTGGGTCAGGATCATCTCGTCGCCGTCCTTGAGCGCGTCAGGCGAGCCGCCGGGCTGGATCGCAACATACTGGGTGCCGATCAAACCGCTGGTGAACACCGCGGCGGAAGAATCGTCCGGAATCGCGTTGTAGCGCTTGTCGATCGCCAGCACGACTTGCGCATTCAATTTGACCGGATCGGCGTGCACCGACTGCACGCTGCCGATCACCACGCCAGCCATCTTCACCGGTGCGCCAACCGAGAGCGCGCCCACATTGCTGAAGTCCGCCTTCACCATATAGCTGCCGCCGACATTGTCGACCACGCTGCCGGCGCCGAAGAACTTGCCGAGCATTTCCTCCAGCGGCTCGGTCGACTTGGTCCGCGACAACGTGCCGCCTGCCGCCACAACCTGCTTCGCGCTGCCGTACTGGATGCCCACGTACTGGTCGCCGAGCAGGCCGCTGGTGAAGATGGTCGCCACCGAGTCCTGCGGAATCTTGTCGTAAGTCTTGTCGATCGACAGCTTCACGTCGGCCACCTCGTGGCCCGGCGTCAAGGTGATCGACTTCACCTGGCCGACCCGGACGCCGGCGATCTTCACCGGCGCGCGCTCTTTCAACTGCCCGATGTTGGTGAACTGGGTGTCGAGGGTGTAGCTGTCGCCCTGGTGCACGTTCGCCACCGAGCTGGTCTGGGTGGCCAGATAAGCCAGTGCGGCAAAGCCCAGCACGATGAACAGGCCGGTGCCGACGGCGTAGGAACTTCTTGGTTGGCTCACGGCACGATCCTCGATGGGGTACGGATATTCGAAATGGAGTTCATGGCAGTCACGTCGGCACACTCACATGAGAAACGCGGTAAGCACAAAGTCCAGCGCCAGGATCGCGATCGACGAGGCGACCACGGTGCGGGTGGTGGCATAAGCCACGCCTTCGCTGGTCGGCGGTGTGGTGAAGCCCTGGAATACCGCGATCAGCGACACTACCGCACCGAACGCCAGGCTCTTGAGCAACACGCCGTTGACGATGTCGGTATGCACGTCCACTTCCGCGGTCATGTTCGACCAGAACGTGCCGTTGTCGATGCCGAGCCAGGTCACGCCGACCAGATGGCCGCCCAGCACGGCCATCGCGCAGAACACGCAGCACAGCAGCGGCATGGCGATCAGCCCGGCCAGGAAGCGCGGCGTGGCGACATAGGCGATCGGATCGACCGCCATCATCTCCATCGCGTCGATCTGGTCGGTCGCGCGCATCAGGCCGATCTCGGCGGTGATCGAAGTGCCGGCGCGGCCGGCAAACAGCAGCGCGGTGACCACCGGCCCCAGTTCGCGGTACACCGACAACGCCACCACCATGCCGCTGGCCGAAGTGCCGCCGAAGATCGACAGCACGTGATACAGCTGCAGCATCAGCACCATGCCGACGAACAGGCCGCAGACCATGATGATGGTCAGGCTCATCGCACCGACGAACCACAGCTGGCGGATCGTCTCGCGGACGTAGCGGAAGCTGCGCGGAATCGCCGCCAGCAAAGTCACCAGGAACAGGCCGCAGGCGCCGATCTGCGCCAGCGACTGAGTCACCACGTTATTGCGTTGCGGCTCGCGCACGTTCATTTCGCCGCTCCGGAAAAGCCCAGCGCTTCGGCGTAGTCGCCGGCCGGATACTGGAACGGCACCGGGCCGTCCGCCTCGCCACCGAAGAACTGCCGCGTCCACGGCGAACCATCGTTTGCAATGGTCTTCGGATCGCCCTGCGCCACCACCTTGCCGTTCGCGATCAGGAACACATGCTCGGCGATCTGCTTGACCGCTTCGAGTTCGTGCGCGACGAGCACGCTGGTGATGCCCAATGTCTGGTTGAGGGTACGGATCAGTTTCAACACCTGGTTCAGCGCCACCGGATCGAGCCCCACGAACGGTTCGTCGTACAGGATCAGCATCGGATCGAACACGATCGCCCGCGCCAGTGCCACGCGCCGCGCCATGCCTCCGGACAGTTCGTTCGGCATCAGCCCCGCCGCGCCACGCAGCCCTACCGCCTGCAGCTTCAGCAGCACCAGGTTGCGGATCAACACTTCCGGCAACTGCGTATGCTGGCGCAACGGAAATGCCACGTTCTCGAACACGTCGAAATCGGTCAGTAAGGCCGAGTTCTGGAACAGGTAGCCGATGCCTTCGCGCATTTTGTACAGCTGTTCGCGCGACATGTCGGCCACGTTCTCGCCATTGACACCGATCTCGCCCGCATCCGGGCGCATCTGGCCGGTGATGTGCTTGAGCAAGGTGGTCTTGCCGGTACCGCTGGGACCCATGATCGCCGTGATCTTGCCGCGCGGAATGTCCAGATCCAACGCGTCGAAGATGGTCTTGCCGTTGAGTACCGTGGTCAGGCCACGGATCCGCACCAGGGTGCTGTCATCGGGCGGCTGGCGGTCAGGTTGAGTCATGGAGACTTCGGCCACAAAGGAGGACAAGGTAATGGAACACGCGCCGCAACGCCATGCGGCTTTCTACAACGCCAGCAATTCGGTGATCAGCGATTCATGCCGCTGCCATTGCAAGGCGCTGCGCAGGCGCACCGCCCGCACGATCGCCTGCAAGTCGGCCAGCGCATCCTCGAACACATCGTTGACCAGGATGTAGTCGAATTCGTGCGCATGGGCGATCTCGCCACGCGAATTGTGCAGCCGGCGCTCGATCACCTCGACGCTGTCCGAGCCGCGGCCACGCAGGCGACGCTCGAGCTCAGCCCGCGACGGCGGCAGGATGAACACGCTGACGCAGTCGGGCTTGCTGCGGCGGATCTGCTCGGCGCCCTGCCAGTCGATCTCCAGCAGCACGTCGCGCCCTTGCGACAGCAGCTCCTGCACGGACGTGCGCGAGGTGCCGTACAAGTTGCCGTGCACTTCGGCGTGTTCGAGAAAGATGCCTTCGCTGATCTCGCGCTCGAACTCGGGGCGTTCGACGAAGTAGTAATGCCGTCCGTACAACTCGCCGGCACGTGGCGGCCGCGTGGTATGCGACACCGACAGCGAGATCGCCGGCTCGCGATCGAGCAGCGCGTTGACCAGGGTGGACTTGCCGGCGCCCGAGGGCGCCGCGACCACGAACAGCGTGCCTTCAATCGACATAAAGATGCGAAGCTCGCTTGCCCCCTCTTCCCATCGGGGAGAGGGTCGGGGTGAGGGGCCACGTCTTGCGCGGAGTCAACGTCGACGAACTCGTCTTCATTCGATGTTCTGCACTTGTTCGCGCATCTGCTCGATCAGCACCTTCAGCTCGACCGCCGCATTGGTGCTGCGTGCGTCGACCGACTTGGAGCCCAGGGTGTTCGCCTCGCGATTGAACTCCTGCATCAGGAAATCCAGCCGGCGTCCGACCGGCTCCTGCAGCCCGAGCACCCGGCGCGTTTCGCCGATGTGCGTGCTGAGCCGGTCAAGCTCCTCGTCCACATCGGTGCGGGTGATCTGCAATACCAGCTCCTGTTCGAGCCGCCCCGGATCGACCGGCTGCTTGAGATCGGCCAGTCGTGTTTCCAGCCGGGTACGCAGCGCAGTGCGGATCTCCGGCATCCAGCCGCGCACATCGGCGACCACGCGCTCGATGCTGTCCAGCTTGTCGCGCAGGATATCGCCCAGTTTCTCGCCCTCGCGTTCGCGGGTCGCGGTGAGCGCGTCCAGCGCGCGATCGAGCACATCGAACAGCGCAGCCTGCTGCGCCTCCGGATCCGCCTCGGTCTGCTGCATCACGCCAGGGAAGCGCAACAACTCGGTGAACTGCACCTGCATGGCGGGAAACAGAGCGGTCATGTCCAGATTCAGCTCCGACAGGCGCGACAGCAGTGTGCTGTTGACCTGCAACGAATCACCGGGCGCATCGCCACCGCGCAAACGCACGGTCAGATCGAGTTTGCCGCGCGACAGCTTCGCCGCCACCCGCTCGCGCAACTGCGATTCGAAATTGCGCAATTCGTCCGGCAATCGCGGACTGAGTTCCAGATACCGGTGATTGACCGTGCGCAGCTCGCAGCTGAGCGTTCCGGCGGGACCGGTGGTTTCGGCACTGGCGTAAGCCGTCATGCTGCGGATCATCTGGCGCCGTCCGGACGTGGGGATAAGGGTGCAATGGTAAACTCTCCCGTCCCGCCTTGCCCAATCCGGCCAAGCGACGCCAGGAACTACCCCATGAATTCCGTCACCCGTCCCAGCGGCCGCGCCAGCGACCAGCTGCGCACTGTCAGCATCGAACGCCACTACACCCGCCACGCCGAGGGTTCGGTGCTGGTGAGCTTCGGCGACACCCGCGTGCTGTGCACCGCGAGCATCGAGGATCGCGCACCGGCATGGCTGCGTGGCAAGGGCGAGGGTTGGGTCACCGCCGAATACGGCATGCTGCCGCGCGCCACCAACACCCGCATGCAGCGCGAGGCCGCGCGAGGCGGCCAAGGTGGCCGCACCATGGAAATCCAGCGCCTGATCGGGCGCTCGCTGCGCGCCTGCGTCAACCGCCAGGCACTGGGCGAACGCGTCATCACGCTGGACTGCGATGTGCTGCAGGCCGACGGCGGCACCCGCACCGCCGCGATCACCGGCGCGTATGTGGCGCTGGTCGATGCAGTGAATCTGCTGATGAAGCGCGAGAACCTCAAGCGCAATCCGATCGTCGGCGCGGTCGCCGCGGTGTCGGTCGGCATCTACCAGGGTCTGCCGGTGCTCGACCTGGATTACATCGAGGACTCCGGTTGCGACACCGACATGAACGTGGTGATGAACGACGGCGGCGGCTTCATCGAGGTGCAAGGCACTGCCGAAGGCCATGCCTTCCGCCGCGACGAGATGGACGGCCTGCTGATGCTGGCCGAGAAAGGCATCGGCGAACTGGTCGCGGCACAGCGCGCGGCGCTGGCGCTGTAAGCCGGGAATCGGGAATCGATCGATGATGCAACGGGTGATACTGGCCAGCAGCAATCGCGGCAAGCTCGCGGAGTTCAACGCGCTGCTTGCCGACAGCGGCTTCGAGGTGGTTGCGCAGTCGAGCCTGGGCGTCGCGGACGCCGAGGAAACCGGCCTCAGCTTCGTCGAGAACGCGCTGCTCAAGGCGCGCCACGCGGCCCGGGCCAGCGGCCTGCCCGCGCTGGCCGACGACTCCGGCCTGTGCGTGGAGCATCTGCACGGCTCCCCCGGCCTGTATTCGGCACGCTATGCCGGCGGCCACGGCGACAGCGCGGCGAACAACGCGAAGTTGTTGCGCGCGCTGGACGGCGTGCCCGCGGCGCAGCGCGGCGCGTTCTTCATCTGCGCCCTGGTGTTGCTGCAGGATGCCGACGACCCGGCCCCACTGATGGCCGAAGGCCGCTGGCACGGCCGCGTGCTCGATGCGCCGCGCGGTGAACAGGGTTTCGGCTACGACCCGCTGTTCCTGCCGCATGGCCATGCGCTCAGCGCCGCCGAACTCGAACCGGCGCTGAAGAACCGGCTCAGCCATCGCGGCCAGGCGCTGGCGCAGCTGCATGCGAGGCTGGCCGAACGCCACGCATGAGCCCGCTCGCGCCACCGCTGTCGCTATACATCCACATGCCGTGGTGCGTGAAGAAATGCCCGTATTGCGATTTCAACTCGCATGGTTTGCGCAGCGAGCCGCCGCCTTACGCCGACTACATCGACCATCTGCTGGCCGATCTGGATGCCGATCGTGTCGATTTTGGCGCAGCGCTCGAAGGCCTGCCCGGCGTCAGCAGGCCTGTCATCAGCGTGTTCTTCGGCGGCGGCACGCCCAGCCTGTTCGCACCGGAGCTGATCGAGCGCCTGCTCGATGGCGTACGCGAGCGCCTGCCGCTGGCTGCCGATGCCGAGATCACGCTGGAAACCAATCCCGGCACCGTCGAGCACGGCCGTTTCGACGGCTATCTGGCGGCCGGCGTCAACCGCATTTCCTTCGGCGTGCAGAGCTTCGACGACGACAAGCTGAAGCGGCTCGGCCGCATCCATTCGGCGAACGAGGCGGAGGCCGCAGTGAAGTCCGCACAGGACGCCGGCTACACCAACATCAACCTCGACCTGATGTACGCGCTGCCGCAACAGACGCTGGACGGCGCGCTGGCCGACGTGGAGCGTGCGGTCGCGCTCGAGCCCACACACATCTCGCATTACCAGCTGACCCTGGAGCCGAACACCGCGTTCGCCGCCAACCCGCCGCCGCTGCCGGACGACGATCATGCGTGGGCGATGCAGGAAGCCTGCGAAGCCCGCCTCGCCGGTGCCGGCTATGGCCAGTACGAAATCTCCGCTTACGCCCAGCCAGGCCGGCGCTGTGTCCATAACCTCAACTACTGGCAGTTCGGCGATTACCTCGGCATCGGTGCGGGCGCGCACGGCAAGCTCAGCGACACCGCGAGCGGCCAGGTGCGGCGGCGCTGGAAAATCCGTCACCCGCGTGCCTATCTGGAAGCCTCCGGCAACCCCTCGCGTATCGGCGGCGACAACGTGGTCAGCGCCGCCGAACTGCCGTTCGAGTACATGCTGAACGCGCTGCGCCTGATCGACGGCGTACCGTTGACTGCCTTCTCCGAACGCACCGGCGTGCCGCTCGAGCGCATCGCCGCCGGACTGGCCGCCGCCCGCCAGCGCGGCTGGCTGCACGACGACCCGCGGCGGCTGCATACGACTGCGCTGGGCCAGCGCTTTCTCAACGATGTCATCGCCAGTTTTCTCGACTGAAATTTCCCGGCCGGAACGGGCCTGGCCGGCGATGGCATAGACGCAACAACCGGCATAGACTGACGGCTTCGGGGGAAACCACAGGTTCTTGCATGGATGTCGGACAGGATCGGCGCCGCCAGCCGGCGTCGCACCAGGGCAGCCGCCTCGGCAGCGGGCGCTGGCCCGCGCGCGCGCAGCGACAGCTCGAAGCCAGCTACACCTTGTCCGTCGAAGGACTGTACGAACCGCTGCGACGCTGCCTGAGTGAGTTCGAAAAGCAGCTTTTTGCAATGGCGGAAAAGGCACTCCGGGCCGATGAGCAGCAGGACTGCTTCACGAGCCGGCAACGCGTGCTGCAGGATCGGACCACATTCGAACAGCGCTTCATGGAACTGCTTGGCGGTGCGATCGATGAGCTCGACCGCGCCGCCAGCAAACCCGGCGGCGCGGCGGTCGATGCAAAAAAGTGGCAATCGCTGGAGCTGCTCGACACGATCGAACAGGATCTGTCGATGGCGCTGGAGCAACTGGGCGCCCGAGGCGAGGTGCGCCATGCCAGCGTGCTGTACGAGCTGAGCTATCGGATGGGCGTGCTGATCGGCGCGCCGCCCCTGGAAGGCCAGGCGCTGCCGCTGGGGCCACACACGCTGGCACGGGTATGCCAGCAGGCCAGTGCTGAAATCAAATTGCCGCGGCAGCACCAGTTGCTGCTGTTGCAGCACTTCGATCAATGGGTGCTTCAATCGCTAGCGCCGCTGTACGACGCCATCAATGCGCAACTGAAGGCCGATGGCATCCTGCCGCAGCTGCGCAGCATTCCGATCCCACGCCATATCGGCAAACGGTCGCGCACCGCCGTCGTCGAAGCCGCCGCATCCACCGAACCGGCCGGTGCCTCTTCCACCGGCCCGGGCACGGTGCAAGGCGTGCCCGGCGGCGGTTCCCATGGCGGCTCCATCGAAGTGCTGGAATCGCTGCGCGATCTGCTGGCGCGGCAGCGCGCCAATCTGGGCGGCGCCCAAGGCCAGCCGACCGGCCGCGCCGCCAGCGAGGACGAATTGCAGACCGCACTCGGCGCGCTGCAGCAGCATCTGGCCCAGGTCACCGATCAGGCCAGCCGCGAACTGCGCAGCGCCGCGCGGCTGCGCGAGGAATTGCTGGCCCAGCTCAATTTCGGCAAGCCCATCGACGCCCCGCGCACCCAGCTCAGCGGTGAACAGGGCGACAAGGTGGAATTGGTGGCGCGGCTGTTCGAGCAGCTCGGCCAGCAACTGCAGCAAGGCGGCAATGCCAAGACGCTGCTCAGCGACCTGCAGTTGCCGGTGCTGCGCATGGCGGTCGCCGACCAGGCGTTTTTCGAGAAGCACGAGCACCCGGCGCGCCGATTGCTGGATACGGTCACCGCCGCGGCCAACGACTGGCTCGACGGCAGCGACGACGAGAGCAACCGACCGCTGGCGACCAAGCTCGAACAACTGGTCAGCCGCGCCAACCAGGAACCACCCAGCGCCGGCCTCTACACCACCTTGCTGGCCGACATCGAACATCATCTGGCCCTGCTCACGCGCAAGGCACAGGCCGCCGAACGCCGCCATGTGGAAGCAGCGCAAGGCCGCGAGCGGCTGGACAAGGCGCGCCAGCGCGCCGGCGAGTTGATGGCCGAACGCTTTGCGCAATCGCCACCGCGCGGCCTGCTGCGCGCACTGCTGGATCGTGCCTGGTCGGACGTACTGGCGCTGACCTTGCTGCGTCACGGCGAAGACAGCGACGCGTTCGGCGCGCAGCTGGCCATCACCGATCAGTTGCTCGGTCGCCTGCCCGCAGGCGACCGCGCGAAACTGCAGGAAAACGTGGAGAACGGCCTGCAGCAGATCGGCATGCACGCCGAGGAAGCGGTTCAGGTGGCGCAGCGACTGCTCGGGGCAGGCAAGCACGACCCGTCGTTGGAGCTGCCTAGCGCCACCGACCTTGCGCTGCGCCTGAAACAGCATCAGCGTCTGGGCGAGCAGCAGTCCGCCCAGCATGAGCCGGCAGCTCCTCAGCCGGGGCAAGCGCCGGCCGCGGAATCAAGCCCGCGTGTGCGGCGCATCGAGAAGCATCTCGCCGATCTGCCGTTCGGCAGCTGGTTCGAATTCATCGATCCGGCCAGCGGGAAGATCACGCGACGCAAGCTGGCGTGGTATTCGCCGATGTCCGGGCGCTGCCTGCTGGTCAGCCGGCGCGGTCAGCGCGGCGAGGAAATGAGCCTCAACCAGCTGGCCCACGAGATTGCCAGTGGCCGCGTATGCGAGGTGGTGCAGCAGCGCGAGGGCTTGCTCGATCGCGCCTGGCGCAGCCTCACCGGCAGCCTGCGCCAGTCGGCCGCGGCCAAACCTTCCATCTCGCCCGGACCCGACCGCCGATGAGCTCCCACAACCAGCGTCGCGCCGAGCGCAAGCGCACCTCCGTCACTGCCATCGTGACCGACGTGATCAGCGGCCTGCCGATGGGCCATCTGGGCAACATTTCCAGCAGCGGCATGCTGCTGATCGGTGTGCAGGAGCCGCGCAGCGAAGCGCTCTATCAGGTAAGCCTGAACCTGCCGGGTTCGGATCGGATGCCGATGCAGTCGCAACCGATCGAGGCCGGCATCCAGGAGCAATGGCATGAATCTGCCGCCAGTTCCGGGCAGATCTGGGCCGGCTACCGCATCGTGGCCATCACCGATGCCGATGCCGCCCGCCTCGACAGCTGGCTGGCGCAAGCCTGACCTTCGCTGGCGGTCTCAGCGCTTGCGCGGCATCATGTAAGCCTGCTTTCCCCTTCCCCATTCCATCACGGGCTGTTGCGCCCTGCATGCAAGAGCAGCTCGCGGCACGGCGGCCCGCTGTCAGGCCCGCGGCGATCCTGCAGCAGGAGCCGCCCATCGCCCGCAGGAGTCTCTCATGCACGATCAACTCGCCTCGCTGTATCCGCAACATCTGGCCACCGTGCGTGAGCGCGTCGACCAGGCACTCGCGCTGGCCGGTTTCGATCATTTGCTGATCGCCGCGGGCACGCCGCTGCGCAAGTTTCTGGATGACCAGGACTACCCATTCGTGGTGAGTCCGCATTTCAAGCACTGGCTGCCGTTGACCGATGCACCGGGCAGCTGGATCGCCTATACGCCGGGCCGCAAGCCGAAGTTGATTTTCCTGCAGCCGCACGACTACTGGCATGTGGTGCCGAAAGCGCCGCACGGCTATTGGGTCGAGCACTTCGACATCGTGATCGTGAGCAACGCCGCCGACGCGCTGACCGCGCTGCCCACCGGCAAGCGCGCCGTGATCGCCGCCGCCTGTCCCCCCACCGACGGCGTCGAGGCGAACAATCCAGCAGCCGTGCTCGACTATCTGCACTGGTACCGCAGTTACAAGACACCGTACGAACTGATGCTGATGCGTGAAGCCAGCCGGATCGGGGCGCGGGCGCACCGCGCCGCCGAAGCCGCGTTCCGCGCCGGCGAAAGCGAGTTCGGCATCCACATGGCCTACCTCGCCGCAGCGCGGCAGATCGATGCCGAACTGCCCTATGCCAGCATCGTCGGCCTCAACGAACATGGCGCGGTGCTGCACTACACGAATTTCGACCGCACGCCGCCGGCGCACAGCCGCTCGTTCCTGATCGATGCTGGCGCCAGTGCGGCCGGCTACGCCAGCGACATCACGCGCACCTACGCCGCGCCGCAGGCGGCGGAATTCCAGGCGTTGATCGACAGCGTCGACGCCGCGCAACAGGGCTTTGTCGCCAAGGTGCGCGCAGGACAGAGTTATCCCGAACTGCACATCCACGCCCATCACGTGCTGGCCGGCGTATTGCGCGAGCACGGCTTCATCCGCATGAGCGCCGAGAGCGCGGTCGAATCCGGTGTGAGCAGCGCCTTCTTCCCGCACGGTCTGGGCCATCCGATCGGCTTGCAGGTGCACGACGTGGCCGGCTTCCAGCAGAGCGAACGCGGCGGCAGCATTCCACGCCCGCAAGGCCACCCTTACCTGCGCATGACCCGCGTGCTGGAGCCCGGCATGGTAGTGACGATCGAGCCGGGCCTGTACTTCATCGGCATGCTGCTGGAAGAACTGCGCGCCAAACCGGCCGCCGCCGACATCGACTGGGCCAGGGTCGACTCTTTCCGCCAGTACGGCGGCATCCGCATCGAGGACGACGTCGTGTGCACCGGCGACGCGCCGGAGAACCTCACCCGCGACGCGTTCGCGCGACACGGCTGACCCGCCAGCGAAAGCCCGCCCGCTGCGCCGGAGCGCCGAATCCGGACAATCACCGGCACCGTATACTGTGCCGGCTGGACGTCGACCGACATCCGGCCAGGTGTCGAGACAGCAGGGGCTGGCGCAAGGCATGGGACCACCAGAAAACGGCATCGATCTGAGTCCGACATGGATCGTGGAGGACAACCCGACGATGCGGCTGCGCCTGCTGCAACTCGTGGCGGACCTCACCGGCCCGGACGCGCGCATCGCCACCACCGACAGCATCGCCGGCGCCAAGGCGCTGCTGGACGAAGACGCCAGCGGTCTGGCCTTGATCGACATCGGCCTGCCCGACGGCAACGGCATCGAGCTGATCGCATGGCTGCGCGCTCATCGCCCGCGGGTCACCTCGGTGGTCATTACCGCATGGGGACACGAAGACACCGTGCTGGCCGCCCTGCGCGCGGGCGCCATCGGTTACCTGTTGAAGGAGCGCGACGACATCGAGCTCAGCTTGGCCTTGCAGAGCATCCGGCGCGGCGGCGCGCCGATCGACCCGGCCATCGCCCGCAGCATTCTTGCCTTGCTGCGGCTTCCTGCCGAGCCTGCAGCTACCGTCGCAAATGAAACTGAAGCCGCGGAAAACCCGGCGCATGCCTTGTCCGATCGCGAGTCGGAGATCCTGCGGCTGGTCGCGCGCGGCTACAGCAACCGCGAAATCGCCGACCTGACCATGCTGTCGCGCTTCACCATCGAGGGTTACACCAAGAGCATCTATCGCAAGCTGGCGGTGCGTTCCCGCACGGCGGCGGTATTCGAAGCAAAGGCTCTGGGCCTGCTGCATTGAGGTACCGACGACGAGCATGGCTGCTGGTCTTGTGGCTGCTGGCGGCATGCACCGTCGGTGCGTTGCAGGCACAGCCGGCGGCATCCCCCGTCGTGACCATCGATCGTGCCGACGCCGTGCAGGCCGGCTGGGATTCAAGCGCGCCGCCCGCGGCTGGCTGGACGCCGGTCACGTTGATGGATTACTGGAACGTCCGCTGGCCGCAGCATGATGGCGTGGTCTGGTATCGCGTGCACTGGAATCAGGCCGACGCGAGCACTCCGATCGGCCTGCTGATCGATTACGTCTGCATGGCCGATGCCGTCTACGTCAATGGCAGCCTTGTCTACCGCGAGCCGCAACTGGTCGAGCCACTGTCGCGCAGCTGGATCGCACCGCAGTTCTTCCTGATCGACAAGCCCCTGCTGCGTATCGGCGAGAACACGCTGCTGGTGCGCGTTTCGGGCCTCTCGGCGTACCAGCCCGGTTTCGGCGCAGTGAAGCTGGGTGACCCCAATGCGGTGCAGCAGCTGTATCGCCAGGACTTGCGCTGGCGATACGACATTCGCCTGTTCAACTTCGCCATCAGCGCCGTGCTGGGCATATTGTTTGGCATGCTCTGGCTGTTGCGTCGCAGGGACACCGTTTACGGCTGGTACGCGCTGAACACGCTGTTCGGCGCCGGCTACAGCTGGAACTACGTCACCGCAAGCACCTGGCCGTTCGCCAGTACCGATGCGTGGCAGGCCTTCGTCGTCGCCTTGCTCGTGGCGTCGGTGTGCTGCTTCACCGTGTTCCTGCTGCGCTTCTGCAAGCACTACTGGCCGCGCACGGAGGCCGCACTGGGGCTGGCCAGCCTGGCCGCCTTCGCGTTTGCGCTGCTCGACCCTCATCGCATGGGTCCATGGCGCAATCTATGGGTGCTTCCCACCATCCTGTTCTACTACGCCACGATCGCCGCCTTCCTGTGGCATGCCGCACGCAGCCGCCAGATCGAAGTTCGCGTACTAGGCGTATGCCTGCTGCTGCCGATGCTGCTCTCGTTCCGCGATCTCGCGCTGTACCTGGGTTTGATCCATGGTAACAACTATGTCGGCGCGCTGACCTCGCCGCTGACCCTGATCGGCATGGCCTTCGCCGTAGCCTGGCGCTTTTCCATGGCCATGCGCCGCGTCGAGGGCTTCAACGTCGAACTCAAGCGCGAGGTCGATGTCGCCACCACGCAGCTCGGCGACACGCTGGCACGCGAGCACACCCTGGCACTGGACAACACCCGCATCGGCGAACGCCTGAATCTGGTGCGCGACCTCCACGACGGCTTCGGCGGCAGTCTGCTCGGTGCCATCGCCGCGCTGGAAAATCCGCAGCGGCCGGCGGAACCCGCACGCGTGGTCAGCACGCTGAAGGAACTGCGCGACGACCTGCGCCTGGTCATCGACACCACCACCCACGAGCAGCACTCCGACCTGGCCGGCCTGCTCGCCCCGCTGCACCACCGCTGGAGCCAGCGCCTGGACGTGGCCGACATCGACAGTCGCTGGCAGCTGGAAGGCCTCGACGGGCTGCGCCTCGGCCCCGCCCGCAGCCTCGACCTGCTGCGTCTGCTGCAGGAAGCGCTGACCAATGTGCTCAAGCACAGCAGCGCCAGCCGCGTGGACATCACCGTGCGACGCAACGATGCGCGCCTGGCCGTCGAGGTGCGCGACGACGGCGACGGCTTCGACCCCACCGCCGCCAGTCGCAGTCATGGCGGCGGTGCCGGACTTGCTAGCCTGCGCGGCCGCGCCGCGCGTCTCGGTGGCGAGCTGACGCTGGACACTGCACCAGGGCGTGGCCTGTCGCTGCAACTCGATATCTTGCTGTGACAAGGCTCTAGGGATGCTCTGATCGACTAGAACTGTTTGCTTACCCCTAACCGGATCATCTGCGCGCTCGCATGGGGCTGCGTCAGGTATTCGTAATCCGTGGTGAGCCGCAGGTCGTGGGCCAACTGCAGATCCAGTCCCAGACCCAGCTGCGCGCCAGTGCCGTTGGCGCTGTACGGATTGGTCAACACATTCCAGGAGCCGGCCGAGGGAATGAACGCGTAACTCAAGCTGGCCGTGCCGGTGCCCTGGAAATCGTGTCCGACCTCCAGCCTCGCATGCGGTATCAGCATGCCGTAGCTCAGCTGGACCTGCCCGCTCGCACGCAGCCCCAACACGGCCAGCGAGGTACGCACGGTCTGGTTGCCGTAGATAAGCGCGGAAGCAGGCGTGCCATTCTCTGAAAAACCGTCCAACGTCGACAGCGACCATTCCAGCCGCCCATACGGTGACACCAGCCAGTTGTCCTTGTGGTACTCGTAGCCGGCCGTGAGCGAAGCGAACCATTGCTTGCCGTCGCGCTGCCCGGACAGGAAGCTGCCGCTATCGCTATCGTGACGACGGCTGTCGAAGGTCAATTTCCCGCCGCCCAGCACGGCATCGATATAAGTCTGCGGTGCCGGCTGGAAGCTGCCGTAAAACGCCGCGCTGTAACCGTGCGCGATGCTGCGGGTGCCATCATTGGCGATCGTGCTGTTGTCGTGGTTGTAGCCCAGGCTGAAACCGACCAGGCTGCGCTGGCCGATGCGCTGATCCACGCCGACATTCACCGCGATGTTGTCCGCATCGAAACCGGCCGCCTGACGGTAGGCGTCGAAGGCACCGAACGCCGCCGTGCCACCTACCCATGCACCCAGCCCGCCGGGCCCGCGACTGCCCACATCCGAATCTGTATCGACCGGTTTGCCGGCCGTCGTCGATGCATCGGCAACGCCCTCACTGGCACCGATACCGGGCCTCATCCATGCGTTCGACGTGCCCACGCCCCATCCGTTTCCATCGACCAACGGACGGCTCCCCGGCACCACGGTGCCGTCCGATGCCGCCGAGCGTGGCGCCTGCAGCGGCCGGCCATCCAGGCTGATGGACAGCGAATTGCTGAACGATGCGTTGCCGCCACCATCATGCAGGCTCTCCAGACGTCCGTGGATGTTGTCCAGCTGGATCTGTGCGAAACGCTCGGCCTGTTCGGTCTGCGCGTTGATTAGCCCGAGTACGTTCGGATTCTTCGACGGATCGGGCTGGCTGCCGACCAGCACCAGCACGTTCACGCTGACCACGCTGTTGTCCGCCGAAACCAGCGCCGCGCTGAGCTGCACCAGCCCGTGGAAACCCGGTGCCGGGCTGAAGGTCAGTGCCGACGGCTGGCTCAAGGCCACGTTGCCCGCATTCGCCGGCGACATGCCCACCAGCGTCGAGGACACGTAACTGCCCGGCACGATCGTGGCGAGATTGGTCGACACCGGTGTTCCCGGCGTGGTGGTCAGCGTGACGGAACTGCCTGTCGCACTGCCGGCTGGCAGCACGGTGACCGTGACCGTGGCCGGCAGGGAGTGACCGAAGCTGTTGATGACCTCATAGCCAAACGTGTCGCTACCCGTGAAGCCGGCAACCGGCACGTAGGTGATCTGGCCACCGGATGCGCTCGCGCTGCCGTGCGACGGTTGCGTTACCACGCCCGCACCAGTGAACGGTTGCGGACCGGTCGCGCCCGCCCATGCCTGCACCAGCACGGGCTCACCCGCCATGGTGACCACCGCAAGCGGTTTCGCCACCGGCACCGACAGCGGCGTCACGGTTACGCTGACCGTCGCCGCACTTGAGGTACCGCCCGGATTGGTCGCGGTGTACGTGAAGCTGTCGCTGCCGCCGTAGTACGTCGGCGACGGCGTGTACGTCACCGTTTCGCCTGACACGGTCACCGAGCCGTGCGCCGGTGCGCTGCCGACCGTCACGCCGGTGATGTCCACACCGCTGATTGAACTGGTGAGGTCGATGCTCGCCGCAGTGTTGTACGCGGTGGTCACCGACTTTGCAGCGACGATCGGGACGGCCGGCGCGCCAACGGTGATCACCACCGTCGCCGCACTCGAGGTGCCGCCCGGATTCGTCACGGTATAGGTGAAGCTGTCGCTGCCACCGTAGTAGGTGGACGATGGCGTGTACGTCACCGTTTCGCCTGACACTGCCACCGAGCCGTGCGCCGGTGCCGCACCGATGGTCACCGCTGTGATGTCGACGCCCGTGATCGAACCTGTGAGGTCGATGCTCGCTGCGGTGTTGTACGCCGTGCTGACCGCCTTGGCAGTTGCCGTCGGTGCAGCTGGCGCACCGACCGTGATCGTCACCGTCGCCACACTCGAGGTGCCGCCCGGATTGGTCGCAGTGTAGGTGAAGCTGTCGCTACCGCCGTAGTAGGTGGGCGACGGCGTATACGTCACCGTTTCGCCGGAGACGCTGACCGTGCCGTGCGTCGGTGCCGTGCCGATCGTCACCGCCGTGATGTCCACGCCGGTGATCGAGCTGGTGAGGTCAATGCTCGCCGCGGTGTTGTACGCCGCCGTCACCGATTTTGCCGCCGCGGTGGGAGCCGTCGGCGCACCGACGGTAATCGTCACCGTGGCAGGTACTGACGTACCGCCCGGATTCGCCGCGGTGTAAGTGAAGCTGTCGCTGCCGCCGTAGTAGGTCGGCGACGGCGTATACGTCACCACCTCGCCGGAGACGCTGACCGTGCCGTGTGTCGGCGAGGTGCCGATCGTCACCGCGGTGATGTCGACACCGCTGATCGAGCCGGACAGGTCGATGCTGGCAGCCGTGTTGTACGCGGTGCTCACCGACTTCGCAGCAACGGTCGGGACGGCCGGCGCACCGACCGTGATCGTCACCGTCGCCGCACTGGACGTGCCGCCCGGATTGGTCGCGGTATAGGTGAAGCTGTCGCTGCCGCCGTAGTAGGTCGACGATGGCGTGTACGTCACCACCTCGCCAGAGACGCTCACCGTGCCGTGCGTCGGCGCGGTACCGATCGTCACGGCGGTGATGCCCGTGCCGGTGATCGAACCGGACAGGTCGATGCTGGCGACGGTGTTGTAAGCCGTGGTCACCGATTTCGCGGCGGCCGTGGGCGCTGCCAGCGGCGTCACGCTGTTCGACGCCGCCGAGGCAGCGCCGGTGCCGACGTTGTTGGTCGCCGTCACGGTGAATGTATAAGCCGTGCCGTTGGTCAGGCCAATGAGCGTGATCGGCGCGCTGGCGCCGCTGCCGGTGATACCGCCGGGGCTGGAGGTGACGGTGTAGCCGGTGATCGCGGAGCCGCCATTGCTGGCCGGCGGCGTGAAGCTCACGGTCGCCTGTGCATTGCCTGCGGTGGCGGCACCGATGGTCGGTGCGCCGGGAACCACAGCGTTGACGGTGATCGATACCGTGGCCGGCGCCGAGGTGCCAGCGACATTGGTGGCGGTGTAGGCGAAGCTGTCGGAACCGCTGTAACCGGCGGTGGGCGTGTAGCTGATCGACGTGCCGCTGGCGGTGGCCGTGCCGTGCGCAGCTACGCTGGCGACGGCGACCGAAGTCGCGGTGCCGGTGATGCTGAGGGCGATGGCATTGTTGCTGCTGCCGTAGGCCACCGTGGCATTGACCGCGTTGGCAGTGGGTGCAGTGAACGTGAACGAACCTCCCGAATACGTGCCGGCATCGGTGATCACGGTGATCGCTACGGTGCCCGAACCGTTGGGCACTGTTGCATTAATGATCGGCGTGGTGCCGCCACTGTAGTTGACGGTGAACGCAGTGGCCGGCGTGGCGCCAAAAAGTACCTGCGTGGCGCCCCAGAAACCGGAGCCGGAAATAACGACGGAGCTGCCGGCAGTCGCCGAGGACGGACTGACACCCGATATCGAGGCGCCGGCAGATCCGCAGGTGACGCTGTACGTCGCTGGGCTGTTGACTGCATTACTGAGGTTGTCGGCGCCCACCCCCGAACCGCCCTCCGTACCAGAGGCGGTACTGTTGTTCGCGCTCATTTGCAGGAATGAGCCCCCGTAAAAAATCTGACCCGACGTGGTCAGTGTGACGTAGTCGCCTTGATTGACCGGCTGACTGTTGGTCAGCAGTTGGACATATCCGTATCCGGCAATCGTGCCGGATTGTCCATTGAGCGCCACGCAGCCCGGCGAAGCCTGCACCAAGCCAGGCAAACCAAGCACGCCAGCCAGCGCCAAGCAAGCCAGCCCCCGCAACCACCGCAGCGGCGCCGCGCCGCGTTTCGTGTTCATGCCCCTACCCCTGTCGCATCAACGGGCGGATGCCCGCTCGTGCGTGGATGGTTTCATGCGTGCTGGCATCGGCATATCCCCGAAATCGGGGGTACCCAGGCTCCGGCTTGTAGCGCTCGCTCCCACCACAGAGTCACCGACTGCGGAACGTGCGACCACATGCGTCCCGACGCCGGTCGGCCATGCACCCGGCCAAACTTCCTGACATGGGTCGCGCCGCGCGATCACGCAGATTGCCGCAGGCTGCGGCATTACTCCGCACGACAGCTTCACGGGCGAGGCGTATTCTCGGCTGAGATGTGATGCACGGGATCGCTGCATGTCCATATCGTCCGCTGAACCGGATCGCCACGTTTTGCCACGCCGTCCGCTGCGTCGGCTGACGTTCGAGCTGTTCGGCGTCATCGCGCTGAAGATCGCGTTGCTGATGCTGATCTGGTGGTTCGTCTTCGCTCCGCAGCCGAAACCGGACACCAGCCCAGCGGCGATCGCGCACCGGCTGGCACCCACCTCGCAAACCCCACCGGCAGGTCAACCATGATCATCGATACCGATGTCGTCACGCTGTCGCGCCTGCAGTTTGCGCTGACTGCGCTCTACCACTTCCTGTTCGTCCCGCTGACCTTGGGACTGGTGTGGATGCTCGCGATCATGGAGAGCGTCTATGTGATGACCGGGCGCGAGGTGTGGAAGCGCATGGTGCAGTTCTGGGGCGTGCTGTTCGGCATCAATTTCGCGATGGGCGTGGCTACCGGGGTGACGATGGAATTCCAGTTCGGCATGAACTGGGCGTACTACTCGCATTACGTCGGCGACATCTTCGGCGCGCCGCTGGCGATCGAGGGCTTGATGGCGTTCTTCCTCGAAGCCACGCTGGTCGGCGTGTTCTTCATGGGCTGGGATCGCATCTCGCGGATCAAGCATCTGTTGGTGACATGGTTCCTCGCGCTGGGTACCAGCTTGTCGGCGCTATGGATCCTGATCGCGAATGCGTGGATGCAGCATCCGGTCGGTTCCGAGTTCAATCCTCAGACGATGCGCATGGAGGTGACCTCGTTCTCCGACGTGTTCTTCAATCCGGTGGCGCAGGACAAATTCGTGCACACGGTAAGCGCCGGTTACTTGCTGGGTGCGATGTTCGTGCTGTCGATCAGTGCGTGGTACTTGCTGCGCGGACGCAATGTCGATTTCGCCAAGCGCTCGATGACGGTAGCGGCGAGCTTCGGCCTAGCCGCGGCGCTGTCGGTGGTGGTGCTGGGCGATGCATCGGGCTACACCGTATCGCTGAACCAGAAGATGAAAATGGCCTCGATCGAGGCGATGTGGCACACCGAGCCGGCGCCGGCGCCGTTTACCTTGTTCGGCATCCCCGACGTGCAGCAGCGCACCACGCACTATGCCGTGAAGGTTCCCTGGGTGATGGGCCTGATCGGCACGCATTCGATCGACGAGACGATGCCCGGCATCGCCGAACTGGTGGATGCCGCCAAGGGCCGTATCGGCAACGGCATCCAGGCCTACGATGCCATGCTGATGCTGCGTCAGGACAAGGACAACGCGCAGGCGAAAGCCACCCTCGCCGCGCATGACAAGGACCTGGGCTACGCCTTGCTGCTGAAGAAATACGTCGACGATCCACGCCAGGCGACGCCGGCAGATATCCAGAAGGCTGCCGACAGCACGATTCCGAACGTGCCGGTGCTGTTCTGGGCGTTCCGCATCATGGTCGGCTGCGGCTTCTATTTCATCGCGCTGTTCGCGTTCTCGTTCTGGAAGGCCAGCAAACGCCAGCTCGATACGCAGCGCTGGTATCTGCGCCTCGCGCTATGCAGCCTGCCGCTGCCGTGGGTGGCGATCGAGCTGGGCTGGATCGTTGCCGAATATGGCCGCCAGCCGTGGGCGATCGAAGGCGTGCTGCCCACGGCGCTCGGCGTGTCGTCGGTCAGTGCCGGCCAAGTGCTCACCTCGCTCGGCGGCTTCGTGCTGTTCTACACCGCGCTGGCCATCGTCGACGTGGTGCTGATGCTGAAGTTCGCCCGCAAGGGACCGGATGGCCTGGGCATCTGGCCGTCCATGGCCTCATCCACTGCAGCCGCTCACTGAGGACATCGCCATGCTCGACTACGCCACGCTACGGGTGATCTGGTGGGCACTGCTCGGCACGCTGCTGATCGGCTTCGCCATCCTGGACGGCTTCGACTTCGGCGTCGCCGGCCTGCTGAAGGTGCTCGGCCGCGACAATGAGGAACGGCTGGTCCTGCTGGAAGGTATCGAGCCGACCTGGGAAGGCAACCAGGTATGGTTCATCCTCGCCGGCGGCGCCACGTTCGCGGCATGGCCGATGCTCTATGCGGTGTCGTTCTCCGGCATGTACATGGCCATTGCGCTGGTACTGCTGGCGCTGATCCTGCGCCCGGTCGGCTTCAACTTCCGCGGCAAGATCCACGACCCGCGCTGGGCGTCGCTGTGGGACTGGGTTCTCACCGGCTCCGGATTCGTCGTGATGCTGGTCGCCGGCGTCGCGTTCGGCAACTTGTTCCTTGGTGTGCCGTTCCGGTTCGACGGCGACCTGCGCATGAGCTGGCACGGCGACTTCTTCGATCTGCTGCATCCGTTCGCGCTGCTGTGCGGGCTGGTGTCGCTGAGCATGCTGCTGGCGCACGGCGCTTGCTGGGCGGCGCTGAAAGCCGATCACACGATCGCGGTGCGCGCGGTGAGAATCGCACGCTGGATGACACTGATCTTTGCTGCGCTGTATGTGCTCGCCGGGGTCTGGCTGGCCTATGGCATCCCCGGCTACGCCGTAGTCGGCCCGGCAATCACCGACGGCGCCTCCAATCCGCTGTACAAGCAGGTCGCCCTGGGCGGCAGCTGGTTTTCCAGTTACATGCAATACCCGTGGTTCTGGGTTGCACCGCTGCTGGCGCTGGTTTCCGCTGTCGGCGTGCAGACCCTGATCAGTCGGCGCAGCATCGCCGGCTTCGTCGCCAGCAGCTTGATGGTCGGCAGCACGATCGCCTCGGCCGGTTTCGCGCTGTTTCCGTTTCTGCTGCCGTCCAGCCTCGACCCGCGCTCCAGCCTCACCGTGTGGGACGCTTCGTCCAGCCGCGGCACCTTGCAGCTGATGCTGCTGGTCAGCGCGGTGCTGCTGCCGATCGTCATTCTCTACACCAGCTGGGTCTACCGCGTGATGCGCGGACGGGTCACGCTGGAACAGGTGCGCAAGGCGCACGGCGGCTACTGAAGGGAGCGCGAACTCATGTGGTATTTCTCATGGATACTCGGACTTGGACTGGCCTGCGCCTTCGCCATCCTCAATGCGATGTGGTACGAGGTGCATGCCACTGACGAGGCCAATCGCCTGCGGGAAGATTCACAGCTGCCCGACGAGTTGAGCTAGGAACGCCCCTGGCGCGCGGCCAGCAAGGCTTCGATCGCCTCGGCCTCTTTCGGCATCGCCGCGGTGAGCACCTCGTTGCCGTCGCGGGTCACCGCCACGTCGTCCTCGATGCGGATGCCGATACCGCGCCAGCGCTCGGCCACCGTGCGGTCATCCGGCGCCACGTACAGGCCCGGTTCCACCGTCAGCACCATGTCCGGTTCGAGCAGGCGCGACTCGCCGCCGACCCGGTAGTCGCCGACGTCATGCACGTCCAGCCCCAGCCAGTGGCCGGTCTTGGCCGGGAAGAAGCGCTGGTAGCTGCCTTCGGCGATCGCCGTATCGGCATCGCCCTTGAGCAGACCCAGCTGGCACAAACCCTCGGTGAGCACACGCACTGCTGCCGTATGCGCCCCGCCGAACGGCCGGCCGGGCCGCACTTCGTCGATCGCCGCCAGTTGCGCGGCCAGCACCACTTCGTAAAGCGCGCGCTGCTCGCGGCTGTAGCGCCCGTTGAGCGGAAACGTGCGACTGATATCGGACGCGTAGCAGTCCAGTTCGGCGCCCGCATCGATCAGCAGCAGGTCGCCATCGCGCAGCGACGCGCGGTGGCTCTGGTAATGCATCACGCAAGCATTCACGCCACCGGCGATGATCGGCGCAAACGCCGGCACCGCGCCGCTGCTGCGCATTACGCGCAGCAGCTCGGCTTCGACCTCGTACTCCAGGCGACCGGGCGTAGCGACCCGCAACGCCGCCAGATGCGCATCCACCGCGATCGCGGCTGATGCGCGCATCAGCTTCAGCTCCGCACGGGACTTGTACAGGCGCAGGTCGTGCAGCAGATGGCCTAGCGCCACGAATTCCTTCGGCACCACCCCGCCCCCGCGCAGCTGCCGCAGCTTGCGCATCCAGCCCAGCAGGTGTGCGTCGAACTCCGGTTCGCGGCCGAAATGGCAGTACACGCGGCCGCGACCTTCGATCATGCCGGGCAGGATGTCGTCGATGTCGTCGATCGGAAACGCGTCGTCCATGCCATAGCCGGCGACGGCCTGTTCGGTGCCGATCGCCTGGCCATGCCAGCGTTCGCGCACCGGGTCGCGCTCACGGCAGAACAGCACGGCTTCGCCATGCTTGCGACCCGGCAGCAGCGCCAGCACCGCGTCGGCTTCGGGAAAGCCCGCCAGATAATGGAAATCCGAATCCTGCCGGTACGGCCACGCCGCATCGGCATTGCGCATGCGCTCGGGCGCGGCGGCAACCAGCAGCACGGCGTCTTCGCCGGCCATCTGCATCAACTGGCGGCGACGCCTCGCGAATTCGTCCGGCGTGATTGCCAGCGCCGCCAGATTCGGTGCGCTGGGGATCAATGCACGGTGCCGCTGGCAGACGGGTCGTGCGCGGTGCATTCGGTGTGCAGCAGCATCGCGGCGACGCGTATGAACTCCTGCACTTCGATCAACGCGTCCTCGTCTTCGGCCTCGTTGCCGAAATCGAACGACGAAGCAGCGACTGTGCCAAGGTCGCGCAGGATTTCCTGCGCCTCCTCCGACAATTGCGCATGGGCCGCGGTGCCGGCCAGGCCAAAACCGCCGAGGAAACCGCGGCACCAGTCGACCATCGCTTCGGCACGTTCGGTCAGCGGCCGATCGTCGGCCGGCAGCAGCGGTTCGAAGCCCAGCTCCGGATCGGCCAACTCGGCTTCGCATTGCCGGGCCAGCTGCTGCAGCAAGGCTTCGTCGGCCACGCTGGGATCGGTAGCCTCGCCATCAAGCTGCAGCGCGGCCAGCACCGAAGTGCCGCGCAGCGAGCCGCCGCCCGCCAGATAGCCGCACAGCGAGCCGTGCAATTCGCTGGCCTCGGTACCCAGCCGCAAGCGCATGATCAGCGCGTCGATATCGTCGTGGCCTACGGGCCCGGCAGCCGTCATGGCGGTACTCCTTCAGGGGATGCCCGCCAGTTTAATGCAGCTGCTGCGCCAGCCGCCGATCTCTGCTGACAGCCGGCTGATTTCCGCCAGCGTCCTGTTATAGTTTCGTGCATGAGCACGCCTGATCCCGTTCAGTCCACCCACGTCCACGACGAGCTGGTTGCGTTGAGCCAGCAGTTGGACCGGTTGCTCGACACCGTACGTCGGCTCACCGAGGAAAACCGCAGCCTGCGCCAGAGCCAGGAGCAGTTGTCCGGCGAGCGGGCCGGTTTGATGGCGCGCAACGAACAGGCACGTAGCCGTGTCGAGGCGATGATCCAGCGGCTGAAATCGCTTGAAAACAACGGTTGATAGAAACCATGTCCAGTAGTGAACCGGTCGCCCTGCGACTGATCGACCGCGAATTCCTGATCGCCTGCGCACCGGAAGAGCGCGATGGCCTGCTCGAAGCGGCCGGTTTTCTCGATCGCAAGATGCGCGAACTGCGCGCGAACGCGAAAGCACCCAGTTTCGAGCGGCTGGCGGTGCTGACCGCGATCAGCGTCACGCATGAATTTCTCACCTTGCGCAAGCAGCACGACGGTCAGGACCGGCGCCTCAGCGACAGCCTGGCCGCATTGCGCAGCAAGCTGGATGCAGCGCTCGAGAGCGATCCGCTGAAGCGCTGAACGACGGTGTCGATGCGCGCTGCCGCGCCGCTCGATGAACCACGACTGTAACTCCCCAGTGGCGCATTGCCGGGCAAACGCCTAAAATCGGTCTCGGCGTTTTCTGCGATGTGCGCCAGCACACTCTTACATTTGCCTTGTTCCTAAATACGGCCCCGGGTCGGCTTCACATCGGTTGTTGTGCATGTCCGCCACGTGCGGAAAGCCTCGAGACCATGTAGCTCTCCCACCTGATCCATCTTGGATCAAGGTCGTTTGGTGGGCAGCGGCATCGCGGTTGACGCCACTTCATTTCCCACCCGGTCGCCGTCGATGACGGCGACCGGGCTTGACGAAGACAGTAGCCATTCGCTCGCAGCGACGTCCGCCGGGCGCGCTTTTTTGACGGGAGACGCGCGACACGTGGACGCTACCGCCCAACGCCGCGAGCTGCGCCGGAAGCTGGCCGAACGCCGCCGCGCCCTGACTCCGCCCGAACGCATGAGCGCCGCGCAAGGCCTGCGCCGCAGCCTCGAACAATTGCCCGAATACCTCACCGACGCGCGCGTGGCCGGCTACTGGGCCAGCCACGGCGAGCTGCCGCTCAACCTGGTGATTCCACCACTGGCTGCGCGCGGCCAGCAGTTTCTGCTGCCGGTGATCGGCCAGGGCAAGCATCTGCGGTTCGCGCCGTGGCAATCCGGCGACGGGGTGCAGCCGAATCGTTACGGCATCCCCGAGCCGATCGAACCGAGCGAAATGTTCGAGCCGTTCCAGCTCGACCTGGTGTTCGTGCCGCTGCTGGGTTTCGATCGCCGCGGCCATCGGCTCGGTCACGGTGGCGGCTACTACGACCACAGCTTCGCGTTCCTCAACGAGCAGATGCGACCGACCGAACCGCTGCTGGTCGGCATCGCCTATTCCTTCCAGGAATTGCCGCGGGTCGAAGAGGAAGCGTGGGATGTCCCGCTCGACTTCGTGGCGACCGAGCGCGAGCTGATCGACTGCTCCGGCATCGACAGAGACGGCACCGATCAAGGCGGCAAGGCAGGCATATGAAATATTGGCTGATGAAATCCGAACCCGAGGCATTCTCGATCGACGATCTCAAGCGCAAGCGCACCGAGGCCTGGGACGGCGTGCGCAACTACCAGGCGCGCAACTTCATGCGCGACAGCATGCGGCCCGGCGACAAGGTGTTCTTCTATCATTCCAACTGCGCCGAGCCCGGCATCGTCGGCATCGCCGAGGTCGCGTCCGAGGCTTATCCCGATCCCAGCCAGTTCGATGCCAGGAGCAAGTACTTCGATCCTGGCAGCAAGCGCGAAGAGCCGCGCTGGATGCTGGTCGACGTGAAGTTCGTGAAGAAGCTCAAGCGCACGATCACGCTGGACGAACTCAAAGGTCACGAGGCGCTGGACGAAATGCTGCTGCTGCGCAAAGGCAACCGGCTGTCGGTGATGCCGGTGGCCGCCTCGGAATGGCGCTATATCCTCACGCTCGAATGACTTGGGTCAGCTCCGCGCGCTATCCATCCACTGTCCAGACCACCTCTTCCCGGAACCAATGTCATGAGCAACGCCAACGGCGGCACCGTCAACCAGAAGCGCCAGGCCGGTGAGGCCGCGATCCGCTATATCGAGGACGGCGCCATCGTCGGCGTCGGCACCGGTTCCACCGTGGCGTATTTCATCGACGCGCTGGCCGACCTGAAGGACCGTATCCAGGGCGCGGTATCCAGCTCGGAGCAGTCCACGGCACAACTGAAGCGATTGGGCATTCCGGTGCTCGATCTCAACAGCGCCGGCCCGCTGACGATCTACATCGACGGCGCCGACGAGTGCGATCCGTACAAGCGGTTGATCAAGGGCGGCGGCGCGGCGCTTACCCGCGAGAAGATCGTCGCGGCGGCCAGCGAGAAGTTCGTCTGCATCATCGACTCCAGCAAACGGGTCGACCTGCTCGGCAAGTTTCCCGTACCGATCGAGGTGATCCCGATGGCGCGCAGCCTGATCGGCCGCGAGATCGTCAAACGCGGCGGCCAGCCGGTATGGCGCGACGGCGTGGTCACCGACAACGGCAACTGGATCATCGACGTGCACGGCTGGCAGATCGCCGACCCCGCGGCGCTGGAGAGCGACCTCAACCAGCTGCCTGGCATCGTCACCGTCGGCCTGTTCGCACGGCGTCCGGCCGATGTGGTGCTGATCGGCGATCAGTTGATGGCTTGACCGTACGCAGGGGTTTTATTCGACCCTCGGCATGTGCCCCCGCAGGAAAGGCCGCCTCGGCCATGCGGCCTTTCCCTAGCCATGCAGCATAGGTCGCTCAGTGCAACGCCGCTTTCTGCATGGCTACCTGCGCCGCGAATGCGCCGGATATCGCGTCGCCAGCCTTGGCGTTGCCGAGCAGGACGCTGTACACCGCAGCCAGTTCGCCATGCAGCTGCTTCTTCGCGCTCGCGGACAAGCCGCCGTTCTGGATCGGTCCGTGCGGGACGATCACGTCCCACAATGCCGGATTGCGCAGCGCCGCGAGTGCGGCGATACCGTACTTCTCGATCATCCCTTCCAAAGTCAGGGCAACTTTCTTTTGCGTAGCCATGATTACCTCCAAGCGCGCACCATGCGCGATCCGGCACACGCTACGCCAAACGATTCCGTGCTTGCAGTAGCCATCAGGCCTAGGCCTTTGCTCCGATGCTCCGCGCAGTATCCCGTCGCCCACGAAGGCATCGGAGGCGTCAGCCGGCCGGCTTGATCGGACGCTTCACCACGCGCCCCTTGCGGAAATGCAGATAGCGCCCGGACTGACGCGCCTCCTGCAGGCGCTGCCCATGCGCGGCGAGAATATCGCCGCGGGTGAGGATGCCGACCAGCATATGCGGCGCCTCATCGCCGACCACGATCAGGCGGCCGACGTTGTGCGCCACCATGTGATCGGCCGCTTCGCGCAGCGAATGGCTTTCCTTCACCACGATCGGCTCGCGCAGCACCAGCTCACCCAGAGTCAGTGTGTAGTGCCACTGCGGATCCAGCAGGGTGCGGCGAGTGAGCACGCCGCGCACGTGACCCGTCTCGTCGATCACCGGATAGCCTTGATGCTGCATGTCGGGCAGACCTTCGTCGAACCGGCGCCGCACTTCGGCCAGCGTCTGCGTGGTGCGCAAGGTCATCACCTCATGCGTGCAGGCATCGCGCACCACCACCTGATCCAGATAATCGGCGACGTACTCGGCCGGCACACGCACACCGCGACGGGCGATCTTCTCGGTCATGATGGTGTTGCGCATCAGCAGCGCGGAAATCAGATAGGCCGCGGTGCACCCGCCGAGCAGGGGCAGCAATCCGGCTGGCTGGCCGGTGGTCTCGAATGCAAACACCACGGCCGTCAGCAGCGCACGCGCTGAGCCGGCGAAGATCGCCGCCATGCCGACCAGCGCGGCAATGCGCGGATCGATGCCGAACTGCGGCGCCAGCGTGGCGATACCCAGGCCGAGCAACGCGCCCAGCGCACCGCCGATGGTGAACAACGGCGCCAGCGTACCGCCGGACGTGCCGCTGCCCAGCGCGATCGACCACGACAGGAATTTCATCACGCACAGGAACGCCAGCGCCTGCAAAGTCAGCTGGCCGGACACGATATTTTCGATGTTGCTGTAGCCCACGCCCAGGGTCAGCGGTGCGAAATAGCCGACCACGCCCACCGCGACGCCACCGATCGCCGGCCACCACATCCAGTGGATCGGCAGCTTCTCGAACACGTCCTCGATGCCGTAGACGATCCGCGTCACGCCCACGCTGACCAGGCCGAGCAAGGCGCCGATGCCGACATACGAAAGCAGCGCCAACAGACCAGGTGTGGCCAGCGCGGGCATCGCGAACACCGGTGCCGAACCCACCGTGGCATAGCGCATGCCGGTGGCCGCGACGGCAGCCAGCGCCACCGGAATCAGCGAACGCGGACGCAGCTCGAACAGCAGCAGTTCGATCGCCAGCACCACCGCTGCAATCGGCGAGCCGAACACCGCCGCCATGCCGGCCGCTGCGCCAGCCGCCAGCAGCACCTTGCGCTCGGCGCCGGTCACATGCAGCAACTGGCCGACAAATGAACCAAGCGCTCCACCGGTGGCGATGATCGGACCCTCGGCGCCGAACGGGCCGCCGGTGCCGATCGCGATCGCGGACGAAACCGGCTTCAGGAAAGTGATTCTCGGCGGGATCTTCGACTCGTTGAGCAGTACCTGTTCCATCGCTTCCGGAATGCCGTGGCCGCGGATCGCGCGCGAACCCCAGCGCGCCATCACGCCTACGATCAGGCCGCCGATCACCGGCACCGCGATCACCCACAGACCCAGACGGTTATCGGCCGGCGAGCTGAATGCCGTCGACACCCGGCCGTAGAACGCCAGATTCGTCACCAGTCCGATCAGCGCGGTGAGCATCCGCGCGATGAAGGCCGCTGCGACACCGAGCAGCACCGCTACCGTCGTGATGCGCAACACCCGACGATCCACCAGGGTGGAGCGTCGCGGCATGCGGGTGGCGTCGAGCGTCACCCCAAGCGAAGGCGACAGCGGCAGCGCATCGGTACTGCCTTCCAGTCGCACGTCGGCATGCCCGACAGCGTTTTCGGTTTCGGACGTCATCGATTTGCCGCAGGGTAAAGCCGGAAATTTTACGCTGGCGGGTTGAGGAACCGAAGAGGCAGGTCTTTGCGGATGGCGGTTTGCTATCGCTTGGGCTCAACGATCCGCAACCGGGGTTTGCCCGCCAGGGATTTGAGCGGGAAATAGGCCCGGTGCGTGGCTTCGTCCACCGCCACCACGTGGGCGTTCGGACCCAACACACCCGAAGCCAGCGGACGAACGGACTGCCCCTGCACATGGAATATCGAAACTTCTCCGGACTCGCCGGCCACATACAACCAGCCGAGGCCGCGATCGAACGCCAACACATCCGGATCCTTGGCGACATCGAATGTGAATACCGGCCGTCGGTTGATGAGGTCCACCACGATCAGCTTGTTGTTGTCCTCGCAGGCAATGAAAGCCAGATGCGTGGCGGAATCGATGTAGAGACCGTGGTTGCCCTCGGCTCCCGGTAGATCCATCCGGCCGATCACTTTGTCGGTGGCTGGGTCGATCTCCACCAACTGCTTGCGGGTCTGCACGTTGGCGAAAATATGCTTGGACGCGGGATCGTATTGCGTGTTGCCCACTTCACCACCCAGCGGGATGGTCGCCACCCGTGTGTTCGTGCGCACATCGATGACCGTTTCGGTGCCGCCATGCTCATCGGACACATACAGTTTGTGGACCTCCGGGGCATAAGCCATGCCGTCGGGATAATCGCCCGCCGGCACGCGTGCCGTGATCTTCAACGTGGCGGGATCAATCGCCACGACTTCATCGGTGCCCGTGGCCGAGGCATAGAGTTGCCCCAACTCCGGCACGAACAGGACGCCATGCACATGGCTTACGTTGGGCACATCCGCGACGACCTTTTGGGTCTGCGTGTCGAACACCGTGACCAAGCTGTCGCCAAGGTGGGCCAGATAAAGGCGATGGGCAGCTGGGTCGAGACTGGCGTAATCCCAACGGGTGGTTCCACCGGTCAAGGGTGCATCGGCCACCGTGGCGAGCGGGAGGCGCCCTGTCGCTGGACTGCTACACGCGCTGGTGGCGGCCACGAACAGCACCGGCGTGAACACCGCAGCCCAGCGGCGTCTCGGAGTCAATTGCGAGGCCATGTCGTCCTCCCGGAAACCTGCTGATTCGCCAAATGATCGAGGCTCGGCCTGACGAGGGGCTTAGCACCTGCTGCCGGGTCGAGCGGCCCCAATCTCATGTTGTTATGATTATGACAGAAACGTAATATTCATGACATGCCTTGGAACCAAGCCACCTGGGTCATGCTGGTCGCCTCGTTGACAGGGCGCAGTCCCAATCCGCGCATGCGTCTCTGGCGCGCCCTCAAAGCCGCAGGTGCGGCAGCCATCCGGGATGGCGTTTATGTCCTCCCCTCCAATGAAGCGAGCTGGTCCTTTCTCCGCGTCCAGGCGACGGAGGTGACGGAAGCTGGTGGTTCAGCCCATGTCATCCCGTTCACTGCGGCCGATGGCGGGCAGGAAGCCGAACTTCGCCAGGCCTTCGATCGCACGGCGCTTTACGCCGAAAGTCTGGAACGAGTGACCCGACTGAAGACCGACCTGCCCGGCTTGTCGGAGGTGGACGCGCGCCGGCAACTGGTCGCGTTGCGCCGGGAGTTGGCAGGGATCGCGGGTGTGGATTTCTTCCCGGGACCGGCACGGAATCAGGCGGAAGGCGCGCTGCGCGACGCAGAGCAGGCGGTCAATGCCCAGTTCTCCCCCGACGAACCACACGCCACCAAAGGGGCAATCACCCGTCGGAACCTGGCCGACTACCGCGGCCGACGTTGGGCGACGCGGCGCCATCTCTGGGTGGATCGCGTCGCTTCGGCCTGGTTGATTCGCCGTTTCATTGATCCCGCCGCCCAGTTCCTGTGGCTGGCCAGTCCCGCCGATTGCCCTGCCGACGTGCTGGGATTCGATTTTGACGGCGCCGCTTTCACTCATGTGGGACCGCGGGTCAGCTTTGAGGTGCTGGCCGTCAGCTTTGGCCTGGACCACGATCTCGGCCTGGTTCGCCTGGGTCGCCTGGTGCACTACCTCGATGTGGGCGGCGTGCCCGTCGCAGACGCTGCCGGATTTGCCAGTGTGATGACGGGCGCCCGCGCCCGCCGCGGCGACGACGATGACGGCCTGCTGGCCGACATCGGCACGGTGCTCGATTGCCTGTATGCCGCCTACCTCGATATCCCTGGAGAACTCTCATGACGATGACATTCGCTGTGCGCTGTGTGCGTCCGTTGTGCACCATGGTGTTGATGCTCATTTTGGCCGCTGCGCTTCCGGCGGCTGCAGCCACCCTGGACGCGGCATCCATCGGCAAGGCCGCAGGCACCGAAGCCAAGGCGCAACCCGACGGCGTAGTAAAGATCGGTTGGAGCCGCAGCGATGTGCCAGTCACCGTGGACGGCATGCGCTTGTCGCCGGCGGCAGGCCTTGGCTCTTGGGCAGCGTTCGCTGCCATGGGCAACCAGGCGATGGTGATGGGCGACACCGTGGTGTTCCAGGACGAGGTCGATGCGGCGATGGACGCGGCATTTGCCCATGGCCTGCAAGTCACCGGCCTGCACAATCACTTCTTCTACGACCAGCCCAAGGTCTACTTCATGCACATCGGTGGCGACGGTTCGCCCACCCAGTTGGCGGCGGGGGTGAAAGCCGTGTGGGATGCGATCAAGGCGGTACGCGCCGTCCATCCGCAACCGGCCGATGGTTTCGGCGGGCCCACGCCGTCACCGGGTGCGATGAATGCCGGAGCCATCGCCAAGATCGTGGGCCATCCGGCTCAGGTCACCGATGGCGTGGCCAAAGTGACGATAGGCACTGAAGGTCAGATGCGCGGTCAGGTGGTTGGTGCTTCCATGGGCCTGACCACCTGGGCCGCGTTCAGTGGCAGCGATGAACTGGCTGCGGTCGATGGCGACTTCATCATGCGCGCCAATGAAGTTCGCCCGGTGCTGATGGCATTGCGCAAAGCCGGCATCCACGTCGTGGCCCTGCACAACCACATGATGGGCGAAACGCCCAACCTCTACTTCACCCACTTCTGGGACAAAGGCAAGGCGGCGGACCTGGCACACGGCTTCCGCACAGCGCTGGACGCCCAGGCGAACCGCACATCGCACTGATGAACCCACCAACCTTTTTGCGCAACGAGACCCCGCGGCGGCGGCCATGATGAACACCTCCCCTACCGTTGCCGAGCCAGACAGGCCTTCGTTGCGAGAAGCCACGCGCGTATGGGCGAAGATCGGGATGCTCAGCTTCGGTGGCCCTGCCGGCCAGATCGCGGTGATGCACCGGGAGCTGGTGGAACGGCGCAAGTGGATCAGTGATGCACGGTTCCTGCATGCCTTGAACTATTGCATGTTGCTGCCTGGCCCTGAGGCCACGCAGTTGGCCATCTATATCGGCTGGATGCTGCATCGAACCGTGGGCGGGCTCATCGCGGGCATTCTCTTCGTGCTGCCTGGTTTCATCACGATCCTGGGGCTCAGCATCATCTATGCCCTGCTTGGGGATGTCCCTCTCATCGCCGCCGTGTTCTTCGGGTTGAAGGCCGCCGTGTTGGCGGTCGTGGTGGAAGCGGTGCTGCGTATCGGGCGGAAGGCTCTGAAGAACCGGGTGATGGTTGGCATCGCCGGTTTGGCATTCATTGCCATTTACGTCTTCAAAGTGCCCTTCCCCCTCATCGTCGCCGCGGCTGCAGTGCTGGGTGTGCTGGGGCGTTGGTGGCTGCCGCAAAGTTTTCCGCCACCCAAGTCCGCGGAGGCCGATGCGTCGTCGGAATACCTGATCGATCGGCTGCTCGGCCTAGGCCAACTTCGCCACACCATGCCATCGGCCCGCCGCGCCGTGCGTATTTTGCTGACGTGGCTGGCCATCTGGATGGTGCCGGTGGCTCTGGTGATCGGCACCTTCGGCGTGCACAGCGTGCTCGCGCAGCAAGGCATCTTTTTTTCGCAGACGGCCGTGGTGACGTTTGGTGGCGCGTACGCGGTGTTGGCCTATGTCGCGCAACGCGCTGTGGAACACTTTCACTGGATCACGCCCGGGGAGATGCTCGATGGCTTGGCTTTGGCGGAGACCACGCCGGGGCCATTGATCATGGTGTTGCAGTTCGTGGCGTTCCTTGGGGCTTTCCATCATCAGACGGGCCTGTCTCCCATGACCGCTGGCGTCATTGGATCCATGCTCACCACCTGGGTGACCTTTGCGCCCTGTTTCCTGTGGATTTTCCTGGGCGCTCCTTACGTCGAAGCACTGCGAAGCCAGCACACCCTCAACGCGGCCCTCTCAGCGGTCACTGCCGCCATCGTGGGGGTCGTGCTGAATCTTTCGGTCTGGTTCGCCTTGCACACGTTGTTCGGAACGGTGCAGACGCAGCGCTATGGCGTGCTGGCCGTGGAAGTACCGCAATGGTCCACACTCCACGGTCTGGCCACGGCCCTGACGGTCGGCGCCATGCTGGCCATGCTCCGCTTCAAGATCGGCATGGGATGGACACTGCTTGGCAGCGGCATTGTTGGGGCGTTGTCGCTCGTCTTGATCGGTCACTTGCCGTAGGCGCTGAGGTGTTGGGATAACGCGCGCGGCGCCGGGAGACCAGGATTGTTTGGCCCATCCATGGGCCAAACCCCGCTGCGCGGGGCCAGCCTGCGGCTGTCCAAAATCGTTCCAGACGATTTTGTCGAACGTGGTTCGTCTCCTGTACCCCAGCCAAAATAAAAAAACCCGCCACGAGGGCGGGTTTTTTTATTTTGGCTGGGAGACTAGGATTCGAACCTAGATAGACAGCGTCAGAGGCTGTCGTCCTACCGTTAGACGATCTCCCAAAAACAACTGGATCGACGCGCTCTGACTTTGATGCGTCGAACCAACAAACGCCATTTCCGGTAGCGAAATTAGCGCTTGGAGAACTGGGTTGCGCGACGGGCCTTGTGCAGACCGACCTTCTTGCGCTCGACTTCGCGGGCGTCGCGGGTCACGAAACCGGCCTTGCGCAGCGGCGATTTCAAGGTCTCATCATACTCGATCAGCGCGCGGGCGATGCCGAGACGGATCGCGCCGGCCTGACCGGTGATGCCGCCGCCGGCGACCGTCACCTTGATGTCGAACTTCTCGGTGCTCTGGGTCAGCTCGAGCGGCTGGCGCACGATCATGCACGAGGTCTCGCGACCGAAAAACGCCTCGAGCGACTTGCCGTTGACTTCGATCGCGCCCTTGCCCTTGCGCAGGAACACGCGGGCGGCGGAGGTTTTGCGGCGGCCAGTGCCGTAGTTCTGCTGGATCGTCATGATGATTCCTTAGAGTTCCAGCGCCTGCGGCTGCTGTGCGATATGCGGATGCTCGGCGCCACCGTAGACCTTGAGCTTGCGGTACATTTCGCGGCCCAGCGGGTTCTTCGGCAGCATGCCCTTGACGGCAATCTCGATCACGCGCTCCGGGTAGGTCGCCAGCAAGTCCTTCAGACTGGTGGTCTTCAGGTTGCCGATGTAACCGGTGAAGCGGTGGTACTTCTTGTCGTCCAGCTTGGCACCGGTGACAGCCACCTTCTGCGCGTTGATCACCACGATATAATCGCCGGTGTCGCAATGCGGGGTGTATTCCGGCTTGTGCTTGCCGCGCAGACGACGAGCGATTTCGGTCGACAGGCGACCGAGTGTCTTGTTCGTGGCGTCGACCACGAACCAGTCGCGCTTGACGTTGTCTGCATTGGCGCTAAACGTTTTCATTTCAGAATACCTGGTCTGCCGCCGCGAGGCGGTACGCATGATTCAAGAAAGCATGCTTTCGGTGGAACAAAGGCGCGAGATGATAGCGGAGCCGTCATCCATGGCGCAAGCCCACCGACCGGCGAGCTGTGAGCTGGCAATGATAGCATGATGAGCATGCCGCTTGAAAAGTCCCCCCTGCACGCGCCTGCCGGCCGCATCGCCGAGTTGGCGGACCAGTGCGTGCAATGCGGGCTGTGCCTTCCGGTCTGCCCTACCTATGCGCTGGACCGCAACGAGGCGGAGTCCCCCCGGGGACGCATCGCCATCGCCTCGGTCCTGGCGCGCGGGCTGGCCGAGCCCGGCGCCGGGTTGCGCGAACATCTGGATCACTGCCTGGGCTGCCTGAACTGCGAAAAGGTCTGTCCCGCCAACGTGCAGTACGGCGAATTGCTGATCGAAACGCGCGCCCTGCTGGGGCCGGCGCCGCGACGGCCACGGCTGTTGCTGGGCCTGGTCAAGCGGCCGGCGCTGCTGCGCGCGCTGCGCCGGCTCGGTGGCTGGTTGGCGTTGCCGCGTTGGAAAAACCGGCTAGCGCGGCGACTGCCGCAGCACTCGCCGTGGCGGGCCGCCCTGCTCGACTTGCCGACAGGGACTCCGGTCGCGCCTGTTCGAGCCAGCGGCAACAAGAGTGAACAACCACGACTCGCGCTGTTTCCCGGTTGCGTGGCCAGCATCGACGATGCGGAAGCACAGCAGGCCGCGGTGACCTTGCTGCAGGCGGCAGGTTTCCACGTCAGCGTGCTGCCGGCGTTCTGCTGCGGAGCGATGGACCTGCATGGCGGCGCAGCAACCGCGGCCGGACAAGCCGCGCAGCAGGTGCGCCGAGCTTGGGCGGACAGCGGCGCGAGCCAGTTGCTCTCGGTGACGCCCGGCTGCCTGGGCACGCTGCGTCGCGCGCTGCCCGGTCTCAGTGTGCTCGACCCGGTGGAGCTGCTCGCGGCACGGGCCGGATCGCTGCATTTCCGCCCACTGGCGCAACGGGTGGCGCTGCATCTGCCATGCACACAGATCAATGTGGCGCGTACCGACGCGGCCTTGTTGCAGTTGCTGCGCCGCGTACCCGAACTCGAGGTGCTTCCGTTGCCGCGACCGCCGTATTGTTGCGGCGCGGCCGGCAGCCATCTGCTGGAGTTTCCCGCGCGCGCCGGGCAACTGCGCGACGCGACGCTGCGGCAAGCCGCCACACTGGAACCGCAGCAGCTGTTGTCGTCCAATATCGGTTGCCGCCTGCACTTGGCCTCCGGCATCGACCAGCAAGGTTTGCACTGGCCCAGCCAGCATCCGCTGACCCTGCTGGCCCGACAACTGGAAACTAGCCCTTGAATCAGGAACGCCCATGACCGTTCGTACGCTGAGCCCGCTCGATCGCCTGTTGGCCGGTTGCGAGCGCTCATTGGAGGCGATCGCCGGTTCGCCGCAGGCGCATCGCCGCTCGCCCGCATCCGGCCTCGCCGAAGCGGAACTGGACGATGCCGAGCGCCGCCATGCCGCCGGCCTGATGCGGATCAACCATACCGGCGAGGTCTGCGCGCAGGCGCTGTACTTCGGCCAGGCCGTACTGGCGCGCGACGCCGGCAACCGCCAGCACCTGCTGCATGCGGCTGCCGAGGAAACCGATCACCTGGCCTGGTGCGCCCAGCGCCTGCAGCAGTTGCACAGTCGTCCGAGCCTGCTCAATCCGCTGTGGTATGCCGGCAGCTATGCGATCGGCGCCGCCGCTGCGCTGGCCGGCGATCCGGTCAGCCTCGGCTTCGTGGTCGAAACCGAGCGCCAAGTGGAAGCGCACCTGGCCGAACACCTGGAAAAGCTGCCGGCGCAGGACGAACGCTCGCGCGCGGTGCTGACCCTGATGCAGGCCGACGAGATCCGCCATGCGCAGGCGGCGCAGCAGCGCGGCGGCATCGAACTCCCCTTCCCGCTGCCCCAGCTGATGCACGCCAGCTCGATGGTGATGAAGGCCCTGGCGTACCGCGTGTAGTGCGATTAGTGGGAGCGACTTCAGTCGCGATGCTTTTTCAGCATGTGGCCAAGAGCATCGCGACTGAAGTCGCTCCCACAAGTCGCCATTAAAAACCCGCCTTTCGGCGGGTTTTTCGTCACATCAGGTTGCGGCCGTGGAACAGTTCCTCGATCTCGCGGCGCAGCAGTTGCTCGATACGCTGGCGTTCCTTGAACGAGAGGTCGTCGGCGTGCGCCTCGAACAGGTAGGTGTCGAGGTCGAAGTCCTTGATGTGCATCTTCGTGTGGAACATGTTTTCCTGGTACACGTTGACGTCGAACATCTCGTACTTCTGGCGGATGTGCTTGGCCAGGTAGTCCTGCACCGAATTGATCTTGTGGTCGATGAAGTGCTTCTTGCCCTTGACGTCGCGGGTGAAGCCGCGCACCCGGTAGTCGGCGATCACGATGTCGGACTCGAAGCTGTCGATCAGGTAGTTCAACGCCTTCAGCGGCGAAATCACGCCACAGGTGGCCACGTCGATGTCCGCGCGGAACGTCGCGATGCCGTTGTGCGGATGCGTTTCCGGGTAGGTGTGGACGGTGATGTGGCTCTTGTCCATGTGCGCGACGACGGCACCGGAGATGGTGTCGCGGCCGAGCTTCTCGACCACCGGCTCCTCGGAGATCAGCATGGTCACCGAGGCACCCTGCGGATCGTAATCCTGGCGCGCGATGTTGAGGATGTTCGCGCCGATGATCTCGGCCACGTCGGTGAGGATCTGGGTCAGCCGATCGGCGTCGTACTGCTCATCGATGTATTCGATATAGCGGCGGCGCTGCTCCTCCGACACCGCGTAGCAGATGTCGTAGATATTGAAGCTCAACGCCTTGGTCAGGTTGTTGAAACCCTGCAGGCGCAGACGGGGAAGTGGTTTGACCACAGCGGCTCTCCATGACCGGACATCCGGTCAGCAGTAGAGGCGGGTTAGCGACAAGGGTCCCCGCAGAATGGTGTGAAGCGCAGGCAGGTAGCCTGCACGACCCTTGTGAACGGTGCGCGACAAGCTCATCGCCACCGGAAGACTGCGAAGTATGCGGCAAAATGAAATGAAATTGAACCTTCGGCAAGCCGTCAGGGTTTGCCATAATGCCAAGCTTGCAAAGTGGTTACAGACACGCAAACCGCCGTCACTGCAACGGCCGCAGGAAAAACAAGCATCTTCGGGGATCATCGTGGCGCAACTTAAATACCAGCTCCAACAGGCTTTCGAGCGCTCCCAGGCTCCACTCGGCTTTGCTCCCGACCCTGCTGCGATGGAGCGCTTTCTCGGGCTATGCCATCGCCGCCGCTATCCCGGCAAGACCGCGATCATCCGGCCCGGCGACCCGGCCAACACGCTGTACTACGTCATCGAGGGCTCGCTGGCGGTATGCACCGAGGACGAGCAGGGTCGCGAACTGATCCTCGCCTATATCAGCCGCGGCCAATTCATCGGCGAGATGGGCCTGTTCGTGGAGCAGGCGCAGCGCGAGTCGATGGTGCGCACGCGCACCCCGTGCGAGATGGCCGAGATCAGCTACGAGCGCCTGTTCCAGCTGATGGAAGGTCCGCTGCGCGAGGAATGCCCGAAAATCCTGTTCGCGATCGGTGCCCAGCTCACCAACCGTCTGCTGCGCACTTCGCGCCAGGTCAGCCGGATGGCGTTCATGGACGTCACCAACCGCATCTCGCGCACGCTGCTGGACTTGTGCCAGGAGCCGGATTCGATGACCCATCCGGACGGCACCCAGATCCGCATCTCGCGTCAGGAAGTGAGCCGAATCGTCGGCTGCTCGCGCGAAATGGTCGGCCGCGTGCTCAAGCAGCTGGAAGAGCAGCGGATGATCGACGTCTCCGGCAAGACCATCGTGGTGCGCGGCACCCGCTAGCGCGGCGCGCGGTCGGAGACCGGCGCATAGATCATGTACACGTCGGCGCGCGCATAGTGCGAGCCGGCGCGTATCGTCGGCTGCAGCACGAAGCCGGCCTGCTCGTACATGCGCAGCGCGGGTTTCAGGCTGCTGTTGGATTCGAGGAACAAGGTGTGGCCGCGACGCCGGTGGAATTCGGCGATCGCCGCGTCCAGCAGCTGGCGACCGGCGCCCAGTCCGCGGAACGCTTCGTCCACGCCCATCTTGGAAAGCTCATAAACGCCCGGCGCTTCGTGCAGCAGGGCGCAGGTGCCGATGATCGCGTCGCCAAGCCGAGCAAAGAAGATCGCGCCACCCGGCGCAAGCACCAACTGCTCGGGATCGCGCAAGACCTGCTCGTCGATGGGTTCGATCACGAAGTGCTTCTTCAGCCACGCGGCATTGAGCGTGTAGAAGTGTTCGCGCAGGCTCGGCTCGAACGGCACGATCTCGACCTTCGACTGTATCAACGTGGCGTACCTGGTCAGAATCCGTGGGTGCAGCAGCGATGAACTTCAGAACCACTCGACGCGCGTGATCGCCCGGCCCAGTGCCTTCTCGACTTTCTTGCACAAGGCGGGCGTGCCGTTGACCAGCACCGCCTCGGTCGCCGGCTTCAGCATCGCCACGTCGAAGATCGAATCGCCATAGGCCACCTGCCATGCGGTGACGCCATGCCCGGCCAGCGCCTGCACCTTGCGCCGGCCCACGTTGTGCCGCAGCGGCCGCATGCCGAACCAGCCCGTGCGCAACTGCGAAGCCAGTATCTCCAGGTCGGTCAGCCCCAGCTGCTGCAGGACGCCGCTCACCAGCGTGTGTTCGCAGCCGGTCACCACGATCACCCGATCGCCTTGGGCCTGATGCCGGCGCAACGCCTGCAGGCCGTCACGGCAGAACTGCCGCGGCCGGCGTGCCAGGCTGGCTGCAAATGCATTCGCAGCGGCCTGGTAATGCCGCTCGCCCAGTCCGAGCAGCGCGATGCGCACCAGTACACGCGCCGGCAACCGGCGCGAGAACGGCAGCTGCAGCAACAGCAGCGGCGTACTCAACAGCGCCAGCAACGGACGCCACCACGAACGGCGGTAGCGTTCGCGCATGAACAGGTAGAACGCATCGCCGTGCATCAGCACGCCGTCGAAGTCGAACAGCACCACGCGCGGCAATGCCGCGTCCACACCCACCGCATCGGCCGACACCGTCTGCGCCTCCCCCCTCAGCATGATGGTCACGGCGTGGCGAACAGCCGTCGCAATTCGCTGCCCGGATCCTCGGCACGCATGAACGCCTCGCCGACCAGGAAGGCCTGAACGCCGCCTTCGCGCAGGCGCGCCACGTCTTCCGGGGTATGAATGCCCGATTCGGCCACCAGCACGCGGTCGTACTCGATCAGCCCCTGCAGCTCCAGCGAGACCTCCAGTGCGGTCTCGAAGCTGCGAAGGTTGCGGTTGTTGACGCCGATCAACGGCACCGGCAGCGCCATCGCGCGCTCCAGTTCCTCCTCGTCGTGCACTTCGCACAGCACGTCGAGGTCGAGCTCGGCGGCGAGCAGCGACAGCTGCAGCAGCACGTCGTCGTCGAGCGCGGAGACAATCAGCAGGATGCAGTCGGCTCCGATCGCACGGGCTTCGTACACCTGGTATGGATCGATGATGAAATCCTTGCGCAGCAGCGGCAGCGAACAAGCCGCGCGGGCCTGTTGCAGAAAGGCCTCGCTGCCCTGGAAAAAATCGCTGTCGGTCAGCACCGATAGGCAGGCCGCACCGGCTTTTTCGTAGCTCTTCGCGATTGCCGACGGATCGAAGTTCGCGCGGATCACGCCCTTGCTGGGGCTGGCCTTCTTCACCTCGGCGATCACCGCCGGCAGGCCAGCCGCGATCTTCGCCTCGATCGCGGCGGCGAAGCCGCGGGTATCGGGCTGCTCCGCGATGCGCGCCTTCAGCTCGCTCAGCGGCAGCTTCATCTGGCGTTCGGCAATCTCTTCCGCCTTGCGGGCAAGAATACGATTGAGGATGTCGGTCATGGCATCTCGCTAGTCGATGTAGGGGGCGCGCTCCATGCACGGGGTATTCCGATCCTGCCACTTTGCAGGCCCGGGCGCACCCGATGGCGCATCTAGCCCAGCTCGGCAAGGCGCCGGGTGGTCGCCACGAAGGCCAGCATTTTCGCATGCGCCGCGCCGCTGGCAATCGTGGCACGCGCCAGCTCGATGCCATCGTCGATGGAACCGACCACATCGGCCGTGTACAGCGCCGCACCGGCATTCAGGCAGACAATGTCGTGCGGGATGCCGCGCTGGCCTCCCAGCGCTTCCAGCAGCATCGCCTTCGACTCGTTCACGTTGTCCACACGCAGGTTGCGGCTGGAGGCCATGGCCAGACCATAGTCTTCCGGTTCGATCTCGTATTCGCGCACTACGCCGTTACGCAACTCGCCGACCAGGGTCGCCGCGCCCAGCGAGATCTCGTCCATGCCGTCGCGTCCCCACACCACCATCGCATGCTGCGCGCCAAGCTGCTGCAGCACACGCACCTGAATACCGACCAGGTCGGGATGGAACACGCCCATCAGGATGTTCGGCGCACCGGCTGGGTTGGTCAGCGGGCCGAGGATGTTGAACAGCGTGCGCACGCCCATTTCCTTGCGCACCGGCGCCACTACCTTCATCGCCGGGTGGTGGTTCGGCGCGAACATGAAGCCGATCCCCGTCCCGGCCATGCACTCGGCCACTCGCGCCGGCGTCAGGTCGATCGAGGCGCCGAGCGCCTCCAGCACGTCCGCACTGCCGGATTTCGACGACACGCTGCGTCCGCCATGCTTGGCCACCCGTGCGCCCGCCGCCGCCGCGACGAACATCGACGCGGTGGAGATATTGAAGCTGGAAGCGCCGTCGCCGCCGGTACCGACGATGTCCAGCAGATGCTCGCTGTCGCCGGTGACCGGCACGTTGGCCGACAGCTCGCGCATCACGCGCGCCGCGCCGGTGATCTCGCCTATGGTCTCTTTCTTCACGCGCAGGCCGGTGATGATCGCTGCGGTCATCAGCGGGCTCACCTCGCCGCGCATGATCTGGCGCATCAGCGCGATCATCTCGTCATGGAAGATCTCGCGGTGCTCGATCGTGCGCTGCAAAGCCTCCTGCGGCGTGATCGTGATGTCTCGGCCACTTTTGCCGATCACGTCCGCGCTCATGCGGCCAGCCGCAGCGGCAGGCCCAGGAAATTGCGCAGCAGATCGTGGCCATGCTGGGTCAGGATCGACTCGGGATGAAACTGCACGCCTTCCACCGGCAGCGTGCGATGGCGCAGGCCCATGATCTCGTCGATCGAGCCGTCCGGGTTTTCCGTCCACGCGGTCACTTCAAGGCAGTCCGGCAGCGACGACTGCTCCACCACCAGCGAGTGATAGCGCGTCGCCTCGAACGGATCCGGCAGGCCGGCGAACACGCCCTGCCCCCGATGGCGCACCGGCGAGGTCTTGCCATGCATGATCCGCTTGGCGCGGATCACTTTGCCGCCGAATACCTGGCCAATCGCCTGGTGACCGAGGCACACGCCGAACACCGGAATCTCACTGGACAACTCGCGCAGCACATCCAGCGACACGCCCGAATCATCCGGCGTACCCGGTCCCGGCGAAATCATGATGTGCGAAGGCCTGAGCGCCCGGATGCCGGCGATATCCAGCGCATCGTTGCGCACCACCTTCACCTGCTGCCCCAGCTCGCCCAGATACTGCACGAGGTTGAAGGTGAAGCTGTCGTAGTTGTCGATCATCAGGAGCATGACGGGCCTTGCCGGAATCATGGCGCATCGGCGCCAGGGGTTTCGGCATTATAGCCACGCCTTTCCAACGGCCTGGCAGGCACGACGCGGGGGCCGTCCTATATCTCGCTGCGCCGGCGCGGCGCCAGCATCGCCGCCGACAATCCAGCGTCGGCCAGCGGTGAAGGCAATGGCCGGCCCAGCGCCAGGTTGGCGCAGGCTTCGCCCATCGCGGCGCTGGTCTGGATGCCGTAGCCGCCTTGCGCAGCGACCCAGAAGAAACCGGGCGCGTCCGGTGCGAAGCCACCGACCAGATCGCCGTCGGCGACGAAGGAGCGCAGGCCGGCCCAGCTTCGGCGCGGCCGACGGATGGTCATGGTGGTCGCTTCCTCGATCCGGTGGATGCCCAGCGCGATGTCGTAGTCCTCCGGCTGCACGTCGTGCGGCTCGACCGGATCGGCATTCGCGCAGGAACCGAGCAACAGGCCGGCATCGGGTTTGAAGTAGTAGCTCTCGTCGAAGCTGGTGATGAACGGCCAGTCTGCCGTGGCAAGGTTTTCCGGTGGCTCGAACACGAACGCCGAGCGCCGTTTCGGCGTGATGCCGATCGGCGCCACCCCGGCCAGCGTCGCCACCTGGTCGACCCAGGCGCCGGCGGCATTGAGCAGCAGCGGTGCGCGAAACGCCTGCACGCCGTCGTCCACCTGCCAGCCGCCCGTGCCATGGCTGATCGTGCGGATGTCGACGTTCAGGCGTAGCTGGCCGCCACGCGCGCGCAGCCCGCGCAGGAAGCCTTGATGCAGTTCGTTGACATCGATATCGGAGGCGCCAGGCTCGTGCAGGCCGATCTGCGCCGCCTCCGGTCGAAGCACGGGCACCGTCGCCAGCAGCCGGGCTGTGTCATGCAATTCGATGTCGCGGGTGAACGGCGCGATCGCCTCGTACAGCGCCAGCACGTCGTCGACCTGCGCAGCACGGCCCAGGATGGTGGCGCCGCGTCGCGTGAGGATGGGATGGGCCGCGAAACCCGCCGGCGGCCGCGTCAGGAACGGCCGCGCGGCACGGGTCAGTGCGCGCACCTGCGGCGAGCCGTAAGTCTCGCTGAACAACGCCGCGGAGCGACCGGTCGAGTGCATGCCGGCATACGCCTCGCGCTCCAGCACCAGCACGCGCGCATGCGGTGCCATGAAATACGCGACCGAGGCGCCGGCAATGCCGGCACCGATCACGATCGCATCGAAATCGGATACATCCATATTCATGCGGTATCGCCTTGCGACTGCCGCGCCACCACGCTGGCAGCGGTGAGGTCGGCAGTGACGTTGCCCAGCGTGGCCAGCGCGTCGGGAAGAGTATCGACCGCCAGCATCAGGCCCAGCGGACTCAACGGCAGGCCCATCGACTGCGCCACCGGCAGGTTGGTCGCGATGAAAGTGACCTGGCCCGGCAGGCCGACCGAACCCAGGCTGACCACCACCGCCAGCAACGCGCCGGCGACCAGCTGCGCGGTGGACAGGTCGACGCCGTACGCCCAGGCGATGAAGGCCGCCGAGGTCATGTACTGCACCGGGCTAGTCAGGCGAAACAGCGACACCGCCATCGGCAGCACCAGCGCAGTGACCTGCTGCGGATAGCCGAGCCGGCGATCCGCGCTTTCCAGCATCGCCGGCAGCGAGGCCAGCGACGATTGCGTGCTGAGCGCCACCACCTGCGCAGGCACCAGCGCGGCGGCGAACCGGCGGATCCGCTCGCCGCCGAACACCATGGCTACCGGCAGCATCATCACGGTAACGGCCAGATACAAAAGGCACTCGACCAGCACATACACGCCCAGCGCACTGAGCATGCCCAACCCCGAGCGCGCGCAAACCGACAGGATCAGCGCGAACACGCCCAACGGCGCGGCCCACAGCACCCACCGCACAATCACGATCATCGCGTCGGCGATCGCCTGGAAGAATTCCATCAGCAGCGCACGCTGTGCCGGTGCGATCCGGGTCAACGCGAAACCGAGGAACAGGGCGAACACCACCAGCGGCAGCATCGCACTCTGCGCGGCGGCCATGATCGCGTTGTTCGGCACGATGGCGGTAAGCGCGTCGGCCCAGCTGACCGGGGCCGCCAGCGCGGCCGACGGTACCGCCGCATGGCCGAGTGCCGCGATCAACGCCGGATTGTGCGGAAACAGCGCGAATACCAGCGGCGCCGCCAGCGCGGCGAACAGCGCGCCGCCGGTCAGCACCACGATGAACACCACGATCGCGCGCCGCGCGATGCGGCCCGAAGCCGCCGCGTCGGTGGCGGTATTCACGCCGACCACCACCAGCGCCAGCACCAGCGGCACCACGGTCATCTGCAACGCGTTCAACCACAGCTTGCCGATCGGCTGCGCCACATTGGCGACCTGCAGCGCCAGCGCCGGATTCCAGCCGACCAGCAGCAGGCCGATCAACGCGCCGGCGGCCAGTCCGGTAAGCACGCGCGAGGTGGCGCTCACGGTGCGGTGTCCGTCGCGGCGATCGCCGGCAACTGCCAGTCCGTGCGCAAACGCTCGTATTCGTGCCGCGGCAGCAGTACGAAGATCGGCTCGTCTTCCGGCCGCAGCCAGGCCAGCAACGACTGCATCACCGACGGCGTCATCGCCGTGCAGCCGGCGGTCGAATCCGTCGGCGACTTCCACAGGTGCGCGAAGATGCAGCTGCCCGCCTGCGGTTTCGCCTGCGGATTCTGTTCGATCACGAACCCCATGCGGTAGCGCTGGTCACCGTCGAGGTGCAGGTCGCGCCGCATCGGTTCGGTGGAACCCTTCACCGCGTCGGCGCCGACCACGTTCGCATCGACGATGCGGTTGTAGTGCGCCGCGCCGCTGACGTCGACGCAGTATTCGGTGGCGTTGAGTGCGAGATACGGCATCGCCGTGTCGACGCTGGCGGCGTAGCCGAAGGTATCGCCGATGCGGAACACGCCGGCCGGGCTGCGGTTGTCGCCTTCATGCTTGACCGGTCCGCCACGCTGCGGCGCGTTCAATCCCAACCCCCAGCCGGCGCCGATCTTGCCGATCGTGACCGGCGCGGCCACGCCGGCCGCGACCCAGCCATGCGCGCCGCGCGTAAACGTCCGCAGCACGCCATGGTCGGTGTTCCAGTCGGCGACCGTGACCAGCACCAGCTGGCGCGATGACTGCCATGGGCTGGTCTCGCTGGCCTTCAGGTCGCGCCCGGCACATCCGGCGAGGGCTGCCAGCGCCAGCGCGAGACCCACGGCGCGTGAACGGGAGTAGCGTCGAAAAACCATGCAATGCCTGCCTGCAAAGTGGGGTTACGGCTCCAGCATCAGCTGGATGCGGTCGAGATTGGCCAGCAGCTGTGCGTGGCGGTCCTCGTATCCTTCGCACAGCAGCACGAACACACCATCCAGCAGATGCTGCAGCGCCGACTGGTACAGCAGCGGCTGGATGTAGGGCTGCTCGTCGTGCGCCGACACCACCAGCGCGATATCGGCCAGCGTGCGCAGCGGGTTGGCGGTATGCCGCGTCACCGTGATCACCTGGCCACGGCGCTCGCGGAAGTAGCGGCTGATCTTGCACAGCGCCGGATGGTTGCCATGTTCGGAGAACACCAGCAGCACATCGCCAGGACTTGCCGCCGAAACGTTCGCCGTCATCCGTGCGGTGTCGAAGTTGTGCACGGCGAGAATGCCCAGCAACGACAGCTTCAGCGCGAAGCCGCGCGCATAGATGTCGTCCTCGCCCAGACCGAAGATGAAGACCTTGCCGTTCTTGCCGGCCCGGCCGATCGCATCGGCCACGGCCTGGATCGTCTCCGGCGGATTGATCAGCCGAGTCGCCTCCTCGGCCTCGGACTTGCGCCGCCAGAGGTTGCCGGCGAGTGAAGTGTCGGACTCGCTGGCCCGCGCCGTGGCCAGCTGCGGCGTGTCGCCATTGTCGGCGCGCGCATTCGCCTCGCCGACGGAATACTTGAGGTCCGGATAGCCCTTGAAACCCAGCTTCTGGGTGAACTTCACCACGCTGGACTGGCTGATCCCCAGCGCGTTGGCCAGTTGCTGCGAGGAGTAATCGCGCAGCAGCTGCGCGTTCTCCAGGATGAAGTCGGCAATACGCCGCTCCACCGCCGACATCTGGTCGCGCTCCGAACGGATTTTGACCAGCGCCGACATCAGGATTCGATCCTCTCCAGCCCGCGGATCTCGCGTATGCCCAGGCCGGGCGCATCCGTCACCGAGATTTCCGATTCGTTGAAGATTACCCCACCGTCGACCGGATTGAACTGGCACAGTGACGGACCGTCGAGGTCGATCTTGGTGATCACGTTCGACTTGGCCACGGCCACGTGCACCGCCGCCGCAACGCTGATGCTGGTCTCCAGCATGCAGCCGATCATGCACTCGACGCCGTGCATGGCCGCGATGTCGGCGATGCGGATCGCGTTGGAGATGCCGCCGGTCTTCATCAGCTTGATATTGATGATGTCGGCCGCGCGCAGACGGATCAGCTCGATCACTTCCATCGGGCCGAACACGCTCTCGTCGGCCATCACCGGCGTATGCACGCGTTCGGTGACGTAGCGCATGCCCGCCAGGTCGCGCGCTTTCACCGGCTGCTCGATCAGCTCCAGCTTGATGCCGGCATCCTCCAGCGTCTGCAGCGCGTACACCGCCTGCTTGGCGGTCCAGCCCTGGTTCGCGTCCAGCCGCAGCAGCGCGCGCCCTTCCACCGCTGCGTAGATCGCCTTGACCCGTTCGATGTCGACGCCGATGTCCTTGCCGACCTTGATCTTCAGCGACTCGAAGCCGCGCTCCACCGCGGAGACGGAGTCCGCCACCATCTTGTCGATGTAGTCGACGCTGATGGTGATGTCGGTGGTGATCACCGGATCGCCGCCGCCCAGCAGTTTATACAGCGGTGCGTTGTAGAGCTGACCCCACAAGTCGTAGATCGCGATTTCCACCGCCGCCTTCGCGCTGGTGTTCTTCTCCATCGTGCCCTGGATCAGCTGGGTGAGGTGATTGAGCTCGGCGATATCCTGGCCGATCAGTCGCGGCGAGATGTAATGGCGGATCGCGTCGATGATCGAGCCGTGGGTATCGCCGGTAATCACTGCCGTAGCCGGCGCTTCGCCGTAACCGACGTGGCCGCTGTCGGTATGCACCATCACCACGATGTCCTCGACCGTGTTGACCGTGCGCAGCGCGGTCTTGAACGGCGTCTTCAGCGGCACCCGCAGCATGCCGAACTGGATGTCGGTGATTTTCATTGGCAAGCCTTCATGGAATCCGTGTCCTTGTTTCTTCTTGATGCAAGCAGCGGCGGGCTCAGCGGCGAATACGCACGATGCTGGTCATGCGGTCGACGAACGTCTGGTGGTCGTTGAACAGCATCGGCAGCAGCGGAGTCACCGACACGGCGTTGAGCTTGATGTGCGCGATGCCGCCGTCGCTCTTGCGGTAGCTCATGCCGCCCACGTCGTGGATCACGTAGGGCTGGGAGCCGACCTGGCCGATCACCATCATCACATGGCCGGGAATGTAGACCAGGTCGCCCACCTGCAGCTCATGCGCTGCCTGGATGCGCGCTTCGCGGCTGTCCTTGTCGGTGAACAGCCGATGCTCCAGCGCCGGGCTGATCGCCTGCTTGCTGGTGTTGCGCGGCATCTGCACGCCCATGCTGCGGTATACATCGGAAACGAAGCCGCTGCAGTCGCGGCCGTCGTAGGCATGGCCCCAGCCGTAACGCTCACCGAGGAACTTGAACGCCTGGCGGATGATGTTGGCCGGCGTCAGCGGAAGGTAGTCGCCCGCCGTATCGGTGTTCTTCTGCAGCAGCGCCGGAGCGAACTGCAGCTTGCTGGCGGCATCGCGCAGCGGCAGCTGCAACGTGTACGCCGCATACGGTGTCTGCCCGTTGACCGGCTGATCCGCGGGCAGATCGGTCTGCAGCGGCACGCGGGTGCTCATGTCCAACTGCAGCTGCGAAACGCCAGGCACCTCGCGCGTGAACACGGTGCGTTCGGTGGCGCCGGTGATCACCCGATACGGCGTCTTGTCGGCATAGCCGAAGACCTGCGCGGCACTGCCTTCGGCCACGTTCTCCTTCTCGGTCCATGCGGCATAGCGCGGACTCACCACGAACAGCCAATGGCCATCGCGGCTGGCGTGCACGATCGCCACCGGCACGCCAGGAAACTCGGCGGTTTCCTGGAAGCGGTCGATGTCGGTGTCGCCCTTCGAACTGAATACGCGCAGTCGGGTCGGAAACGTACGCAACGACGCGCGCTGCACCACCAGGCCGTAACGCGTGCTCTGCTGCGCGGGAATGTCGGATAGCGCGAGATTGTCGATCAGCGCATCCAGCGTGGCGGCGGGCACCGGCTTGCCGTCGACGTCATACAGCTGCCGCGTCGGCCGCTCGGACAGCTGGTCGATCCAGCCGGCCACCTGCTCGTGCATCAAGATCTTCGGCAGCGCGTGCAGGTCGTGCATCGAGCTGTCGATCTGCAGCAGCTTCGCGTTCTCCGCGTCGATCTGCGCACGATCGAGGATCACGCGATCGGGCTGCTTCTGCAGGCCGATCCAGTACGCCGGGGTGAGCTGCGCATCGCTCACGCCCATCACGCCCGAAGGCGGAATCGTCAGTGCCGGCGCGACATCACGCGCCTGCAGCGGCATGGCGGCGAGACCGAGCGTCAGCATACTTGCGGCGAACAGGGGAAAGCGCATCTTCATGGTCCTTGGTCGAGACTGCATCACGGGCTGGCCAGCGCCGACAACACCGACGCCACCAGCAAGCCGAAACCGGTGCCGAGGATATAGCCCAGCAAGGCCAGCAGGACGCCGACCGGCACCAGCGCTCGCGAATAGCTCGCGGCCAGCACCGGCGTGGCGGCGACGCCACCGATCTGCGCCAGTGACGAGATGCCGCAAAGGTAGAGGTCGAAACGGAACAGCTTGGCGAAACCCACCAGCAGCACCGCATGGATCGTGATGATCGTGGCGCCGCACAACAGGTACAGCGGCGCCGCGGCGATACCCTGGAAGTTGCTCTGCGAAGCAAGCACGGCGACCACGCTTATCAGCAGCGCGCTGGAAATCTTGCCCGCACCGGGAAACCGAGCCAGCGGCGTGTGCGCCACCAGCAGCCCCGCGGCGGTGGCCAGCATAATCGTCCAGGTAGTTCCGCTGATCATGCTGGAAACCGGCAGCCAGTCCGACACCCAGCCCGACAATGCAGCCACCGCCAGCGCCATGCCCAGCCATAGCAGCACGCTGTCGTAGGTGGTCGGCCCGCTGGCCGGCGTTTCCGCCACTGCCATGTCGCCGCTGGATTCGGCCCCGGTCCAGCGGTTGAATGCCGGCGCCAGTCGCGCCACCGAGAACAGCACCACCACCCACATCGAGTAGCACAGCGCATCGGTGAGCAGCGACATCGCCAGGTGCTGATCGGACATGCCGATTGCCTGTTTCACCGCGATCATGTTCGCGGTACCGCCCATCCAGCTGCCCGACAGCGCAGCCAGCGGCTGCCATGCGTCGCCCGGCAGCCAATGCCGGTACAGCAGGTAGGTACCGATGAATGCGACGAACAAGGCGATCCCGGCGCAAGTGAATACACCCAGCACGCGCGGTCCGAGTCGCCAGATCGCGCGCAGGTCGCAATTGATCATCAGCAGGAACAGCAGTGCCGGCACCATGTGCGCGGTGAGCATCGATTGTGCGTCGTGGATCTCGCCATTGACCTGCCATAGACCCGACACCGCCAGCGTCGTCACTAGCAGGTAGGTGAGCACGATCGGCGGCAATACGGAAAAGATGCGCCAGTTGAAGCGCCGCTCGACCGCAGGAAACAGGCCGGCGGCCAACAGCATCACCGCCAGATAAGGCCAGACCGTGTGGATCACGTGCATCCCCTTGTGGGTGGTTCGCGGACCTGCGCAAACCGTGGTTTCCGCCGTCAAGGAATATCTGATTCTTTTCTAATTGAATTGAAGCATAAATTATTGACCGCCAATTGCAAGCGTGTTACACAGCGCTTTCAGGGGATTCGAATTGGGGACGCTGATCGATGGATACGCTGTTGCCTGTCGCGCCGAGATTACGCCGCCGTGGCCGTGGGCTGCGCGTCATCGCATCCCCGCTCGCCCTACTGCTTGCCCTGCTGCTCGGCATCCAGTCGGCATCGGCCAACGATAGCGGAAGCAGCAAGACCGCCCCCATCATCGCCCAGATCGACGCCGGCCACTTCAAGGCCGCCGACGCGGCGATCACTGCCGCGTCGGCGCAACCGGGCCTGTCCGCCGAGACAAAAACCGCGCTCGCGTTCCAGCGCGAACGCATGCGCCGCATCCTGCTCGACTTCACGCTCAGCGCCGACCAGGTCAAGGCGCGCGTGCGTAAGGAAATTCCCGATCTGACCGATGCCGAGTTCGCGAAGTGGGACGCAGCCGGCCTGTTCGAACATCAAGTCATCGACGGCAGGACGCTCTACTTCAAGCGTTCACCGGGCAACCTGTTCCGGCTCAGCCCGGAGGCGGTGGCGCGGCGCGCCGTGCAGACACCGATCACCGACGGCCCGATGGAGTCGTTGAACGAGCATCAGCGTGCCATCTACCGCGCGGCGCTCACCGAACATCGCAGCAGCGTGCTGCCGCAGCGCGTGCGCATGACCCAGACGCTCACCGTCAACGCCGACGCGGTGCCCGCCGGCGAAACCGTGCGCGCCTGGATTCCTTATCCGCAGGCGGTGCCGGGACAGCAGGAGGACATCCGCTATGTCGGCAGCGTGCCGGCGCAGCATCAGATCGCAGCGACGACGGCGCTGCAGCGCACCGTATACCTGGAAAAAACCGCTGTGGCCGGGCAGAAGACGGTGTTCTCGGTGACCTACGAGCTGACCCTGCTCGCGCAATACCACGCGATCGATCCGGCCAGGGTGCAAGCGGAAAACATCACGCCGGAACTGGCGCCGTTCGTGGCCGAGCGCGCACCGCACATCGTGTTCACCGATGCCATGCGCGCGTTCTCGCGCAAGGTCGTCGGCGACGAGAAGAACCCGTACCGCATCGCGCAGAAACTGTTCACAGCGGTCGACCGCATTCCGTGGGCCGGCGCGCGCGAATACTCCACGATCTCCAATATCAGCGACTACACGCTGCATGCCGGCCACGGCGACTGCGGCCAGCAGACCCTGCTGCTGATGACCTTGCTGCGGCTCAACGGCATTCCCGCACGCTGGCAGTCGGGCATGGTGTTCTCCGACGACGGCAGCGGCTACAACAACATCCACGACTGGGGCTACCTCTATCTGCCGCCCTATGGCTGGGTGCCGATGGATGTCACCACCGGCCGGCTGCATCCGGGCCCCGGCGACGACAAGGCGCTGGAGTGGTTCTACCTCGGCGGCCTGGACAACTACCGCCTCGCCTTCAACAACGACTTCGGGCGCGCCTTCCAGCCGCCCAAGCAGCATTTCCGTTCCGACGACGTGGACTCACAGCGCGGCGAGGCCGAGTGGAAGGGCGACAACCTCTACTTCGACCAGACCGACTACGACTTCAAGTGGCAGATCCTGCCGGCGACGCAAGGACGCAACAACAAGTAATCAGCAGCTTTCATAAACATGGCATCGACGGCGTCGATGGGGGAGATCGCGAGATGAGCAGTACTCGGACATTGCGCAGGACCGTATTTTGCATGGCGCTGTGCCTCGGCCTTTCGTCGCTGGCGGTGCCGGCGGCGTTTGCAGGCAACAACGATGGTTCGGTGGTAGGTCATACCGCCGCCAGCGCGGTGGTCACGGTGTCCAACGCCGATACCGGGCTCACCCGCACCGTCACCGCCGACGCAAAAGGCAACTACCGCTTCCCGTTCCTGCCGGTGGGCACTTATACCCTGCAGGCCAGCAGCGGCGGCGCGCCGGTCGGCGAACCGGTCCATGTCACGGTCAGTCTGGGCAATGCCACCACCGTCAACGTCGGCTCCACGCCCACTTCCGGCACAACGCTCGAGGCGATCAATGTCAGCGGCACGATCCTGCCCGGCGTCGATGTCACCTCGACCGAATCGGCCATCAACGTCACTCGTGAACAACTGGCGCGGTTGCCGGTCGACCAGAACATCACCTCGGTGGCGGTACTGGCGCCGGGCGTCAACAAGGGTGTGGCCGGCTTTGGCGGCATCTCGTTCGGCGGTTCGTCGGTGGCGGAGAACTCGTTTTACGTCAACGGCCTCAACGTCACCGACTTCTACAACCGCAACGGCTTCTCCTCGGCGCCGTTCGCGTTTTACCAGGAGTTCCAGGTGAAGACCGGCGGCTACTCGGTCGAGTTCGGCCGCACCACCGGCGGCGTGATCAACGCGGTCACCCGCTCGGGCACCAATGAGTTCAAGTTCGGCACCGAGATCACCCTGGAGCCAGGCAACTGGCATTCGCGCGCCGACGATCACTACCGCGCCGACGGCACACGCTATCTCACCCAGAGTCGTGACCAGGACTCGCTGGTCAAGCTCAACGCCTATGCGTCCGGTCCGATCATCAAGGACAAGCTGTTCTTCTTCGCGATGTACGAGGCGCGTGGCGCCACGCCGCACAATACTGACGACGCCGGCGCCGTATTCACCGCCAACAACGCCAACACCGGTTTCTGGGGCACCAAACTCGACTGGCATATCAACGACAGCAACCTGCTCGAGTTCATGGCGTTCTCGGACAAGGACAAGAACGTCGGCGACGTCTACGACTACGACTACGACACCAACACGATCGGCAAGAAGACCAACGAGATCTATACCGACACGGGCGGCAAAAACTGGAACCTCACCTGGACCAGCTACCTCACCAGCGACCTATCGATGAAGCTGATGTATGGCCGCAACGATCGCGAGTCGTTCAACCGAGGCCTCAGCGATCTGGAATGCAACCGCGTCGCCACCGACGGCAAGATTGCGCTGCCGCCAGGCAATGTCGCCCTCGGCTGCACCACCAACTCCTCGGTCAGCAAGCGCAACGACATCCGCAAGCAGGGCCGCGCCGACTTCGAGTGGACTCTGGGCGAGCACCTGCTGCGCTTCGGCTTCGACCACGAGCAGAACACTTCCGACTACAACCGCTACTACACCGGCCCCGGCGCGATCTACTACAACGTCTACAAGGCGGCCCCCGGCTCCTCGATCTCCAATCCGAATGGCGGCGGGGTGATTCCGCCGGGCTATACCGGCTATGTGCGCGCGCGCCGTTACCAGATTGCCGGCAACTTCGAGACCACCAACTCGGCCTACTACATCGAGGACAACTGGCAGGTCACTCCCAATCTGCTGCTGAACGCGGGCCTGCGCGACGACGGCTTCGACAACAAGGCCGGCGATGGCAAGAGCTACATCAAGATGAACAACATGATCGCGCCGCGCCTGGGCTTTTCGTGGGACGTGACCGGCGACGGCAAGACCAAGCTGTTCGGCAACCTTGGCCGCTACTTCCTGCCGGTGGCCAACGTGATCAACATCAAGCAGGCGGGCGGCCTGCTTGATGAGCGTACTTACTATGCGTTCGGCGGTTGGCAGATCAAGGACCGCAACGGCTCGCAATACGCAGTACCCATCCTCGGTCCGCAACTGGGCGGCGTGGACACCTCGCAAGGCAATGGCACAGTCGGCGACCTGCGTTCCGAGGTCGATCACAAGATGGACCAGGTCTATCAGGACGAAGCGATCCTCGGTTTCCAGCAGATGATCGACGACAAGTGGTCGTGGGGCGTCAGCGGCACCTACCGCCGGCTGCATAACGCGATCGACGACATGGAGATCAGCGCCACCGCCCAGTGCGGCCCAAACGGCTATGTCGGTTGGGTGATGGCCAATCCCGGGTCGAAGGTGCAAGTGTGGGGCGATACCAATTGCGACGGCAAACCGGACGGCTACCTGACGGTCGATACGTCGAAGGAAGGCTGGGCGATGTATCGCCAGGACGGCGTCGACGCCAATGGCGACCCGATCATGACCTACATCGGCCAGCGCGGCTGGGTGAAACCGAAGCGTACCTATTCGGCAGTGGAGTTCCAGATCGACCGCGCGTGGGACGAGAAGTGGGCGCTCAACGCGTCCTACACCCTGTCGTGGAGCCGCGGCAATGCGGAAGGCCCGGTGAATTCGGACACCAACTTCGACGACACCGGCCGCACCGAGAACTTCGATGATCCGTTCGTGAACTTCGGCGGCGATGGTTACCTGCCGAACGACCGCCGCCACCAGTTCAAGCTGCGCGGCACCTACGCCATTACTCCGCACTGGCAGATCGGTGCCGATGTGCAGGCGCTTTCCGGCACGCCGATTACGGGCTTCGGCGTGGGCAACCCGTTCGACGCCACCAACTACCACAGCTACTACACCTGCGTGCAGAACTGCACGTCGAACTTCTCCGCGCAGCGCGTCTATGTGAGCTCACCGCGCGGCAAGTACGGCCGCACGCCGTGGACCTACAACCTGGGTGCGAGCATCAGCTACCTGTTGCCGATCGGCGACAAGGGCCGCTTCAAGGCCAAGCTGGCGGTATATAACTTGCTCAATTCCCAGCGCAAGCTCAACGTCGACCAGGATCTGCAGACCACCATCGGCAATGGCACCAGCGATACTTTCGGCGATGGCATCAGTTTCCAGGCACCGCGCTTCACCCAGCTCACCGTAAGCATGGATTTCTGACCTACTTCCCCCGTCGGCGGCCCGCTGGATGGCGGGCCGCCCCTTTTTCACCCGGGTAGATGCATCCGCCGGGCAGTGGACATGACGCGGGAAGATGACTGTGCAGCCGATGATAAAAACGAACGACGCCATTCCAGAGCAAGCCGATCACCTGTTTTTCGATGGCGTCGACCTGCAGTTGCTGGCACAACGAATCCCCACACCGTTTCATGCTTATTCGACGACCGCGATCCGCCAGCGCATCGGCGGCCTGCAAACCGCATTGAGCGGTCTCGACGCCACCATTTGCTACGCGGTCAAGGCCAACCCGAACCTTGCCATTCTGCAGTTGATGGCGAACGCCGGCGTCGGCGCCGACATCGTCTCGGTCGGGGAAATGCGCCGCAGCCTGCACGCGGGCATGCCACCCGAACGCATCGTGTTTTCCGGCGTCGGCAAGAGCGCGGACGAAATTGCCGGTGCACTGACCGTCGGCATCCATCGCTTCAATGTCGAATCGCACGATGAACTGCTCACGCTGCAGCAGCTTGCCAGGACACAAGGAGTGACGGCCCGCGCCGCGGTCCGCATCAATCCCGATGTCGACGCGCATACCCACGCCAAGATCTCCACCGGCAAGTCGGAAAACAAGTTCGGCGTGAGCATCGACGAGGCGCGCCAATGGTTCGCCGAACGCAGTCTGTTGTCGCACGTTCAGCTCGATGGCTTGCACGTGCACATCGGCTCGCAGATCCTCACGCTGGAACCGTTCCGCCTGGCGCTGCAGCGGGTGGCCGCGTTCCGGCACGAGCTCGAACAGGCCGGCCATCCGGTCAACAGCATCGATGTCGGCGGCGGCCTCGGCGTGTGCTATCGAGCCGGCGAGGACCATCCCGTCGCCGCCGCCGATTATGTCGCCGTGATCCGCGAGGCGCTGGCCGGCTATCACGGGCGCCTGCTGCTGGAGCCCGGCCGCTACCTGGTCGCCGAGGCCGGCGTGCTGCTGACTCGCGTGATCCGCGTCAAGCCGGGCATCGAACGCCAGTTCCTGGTGCTGGACGCGGCGATGAACGACCTGCAGCGGCCCAGTCTGTACGACGCCTGGCACGACATCGTGCCCGTATCGGATGAACCGCGGCCGCTGACCGCCTACGACATCGTCGGCCCGGTGTGCGAGACCGGCGACACGTTCGCGCGCAATCGTGCGATGCCCGAATGCGTGGCCGGCGACCTCTTGCTGATCAAGGCCACCGGCGCGTACGGTGCGTCGATGGCTTCCACCTACAACTCGCGGCCGCTGGCGCCCGAGGTGCTGCTGAACCAGGGCCGCTACGCCGTGGTGCGCCGCCGTCAGCACTTCGAGGAAATGATTGCCGGCGAACAACCGGCCCGTCACTGGGAAACGACATGAATCCGATCGCACGCCTCGCCACCTGCGCCGCCTTGACCTTGTGCGCTGCGCTTCCCGCGCATGCTGCACAACGTCAGGCCGGACAAGGTAATGACGAACAAGGTCCGGCCGAGCGGGATCCACCGATCACCATCGACACCCATGTCGACATCCCGTTCCCGTACATGCGCGAGCCGCGATTCGACGTGGGCAAGCCCACGCCGCTGCTGGTCGACCTGGGCAAGATGGAGCACGGCGGGCTCGATGCCGCGTTTTTCGTGATCTGGGTGCCGCAGGGGCCATTGACCGCGGCAGGCTACGCCAAGGCAGTGGACCAGGCCGGGCAGAAGTACGACGGCATCGGCCGCATGCTGATGCAATATCCCGACCGCATCCGCCTGGCCACCACGCCTGAGCAATTACTGGCCAACCACCAGGCCGGGCTGCTGTCGGCCACCATCGAGATCGAGAACAGCTACTCGCTAGGCCATGACATCCATCGCCTCGATGCGGCTTTCGATCGCGGTGCGCGCTCGGTCGGGCTGGTGCATGTGGGCAACAACGACCTGTGCAGCAGTTCGCTGCCCGACACGAAACACGGCGAGCCGGCGATGAACAGCACCGGCGACACCGGCATGAGCGATTTCGGCCGCGCCGTGGTGAAACGGGCCAATCAGCTCGGCATGCTGGTCGACATCTCGCATGCCTCCGACGCCTGCGTGCGCGATGCGCTCAACGTGTCCTCGGCACCGATCTATGCCTCGCATTCCGGTGCCCGCGCCGTGCTCGATCATCCGCGCAACCTGCCCGACGACCTGCTGCGCGCGATCGCCGCCAAGGGTGGCGTGGTGCAGGCGGTGGCGTACAAGGAATTCCTGAAGAAAGATCCGGGTCGCGAAGCGGCCGAAAAGAAGTTGCAGGCCGCCGTGGCGAAGCAGGCAGGCGACAAGGAATACGACAGCGATAAACACGACTACCTGCCTGCAATGGACAAGGGCATGGCGGAGATCCAGAAGAAATTTCCGCTGCCCACGCTGGACGACTACATGAACCAGATCCAGCACATGGTGAAGGTCGCCGGCATCGACCATGTCGGCATCGCCTCGGATTTCGACGGCGGCGGCGGCATCACCGGCTGGGCCAACGCCAGCCAGACGCGCAACGTCACCGCCGCCTTGCGCAAGCGCGGCTTCAGCGACGCTGACATCGCCAAGCTGTGGGGCGGCAACCTGCTGCGCATGTGGCGCGAGGTGGAGCGCGATGCCGAACATCATTGAGCCGCCTGCCATGTGTCTCGTACCAAAGCGCCTCCTCACCCCAACCCTCTCCCCCAACGGCTTTGCCGTCGGGGGAGAGGTAGTTTTTTCAGCGCGCGTCGCGCAAACCCCCTCTCCCCCGGCACAGCCGAGGCAGAGGGTTGTGACCGAAGGGAATCCCTTGTGGAGGGTGAGGAGGCGCTCCTGGCTTCTCATCGCCGCGCTGATCCTGACCGCCACCACAGCCCACGCCAGCAAGTCTCCCGTTGCAAATCCCGAAACCAAAACCTTCGACAAGATCGTCGACGACACCGTCGCGCGCTATCACCTGCCCGGCATCGCCGTCGGCGTGATCGAGAACGGCCAGGTCGTGTACGTGCGTACCGCCGGCGAAACGGTGGCGGGCTCGGGGCAGAAGATCACGCCGCAGACGCTTTTCAAGATCGCCTCCAACAGCAAGGCGATGACCACCGCCCTGCTCGGCCGCCTGGTCGACAAGGGCAAGCTGCACTGGGACGACCCGGTGACGAAATACCTGCCGCAGTTCCGCATGCACGATCCGTGGGTGACCGCGAACATGCGCGTCGCCGATCTGCTCACCCATTCCAGCGGGCTGCCCCAGGGCGGTGGCGACCTGATGCTGTGGCCGGAGCCGAATGCGTTCACCCGTGCCGACATCATCCACGGACTGGCCTATATCAAGCCGGGCTACGGCTTCCGCTCGCAATACCAATACGACAACCTGCTCTACGTGGTGGCCGGCGAGGTGGCCGCTGCCGCAGGCGGTGCGTCCTACGAGACGCTGATGCATCGCGAGGTGTTCGAACCGTTGGGGCTTTCGCGCTGCCAGGTCGGCGAATGGAACCGCGACGCGGTCGGTAACGTGGCGCAGCCGCATCGCCGGGATGGCAACGGCAACGTGGCGATCCGCGAAGACGCGGAGGTGATCCTGGCGATCACCTCCGCGCCCGCCGGCGGCATCCGCTGCGACCTCACCGACATGCTCAGCTGGGCGCGCAACTGGCTGGTGCCCACGCCGGCGCAGCTGGCCTGGCTGTCGCCGGCGCAGCGGCAGATCCTGCAGGCGCCGCACATGCTGATCCCGGTGCCCGCGCTGCGTCGCACGTGGGACCACTCACACGTGATGGCCTACGGCTACGGCTGGCGCATGACCGATGTCGATGGCGAGTGGAACGTGTGGCATACCGGCACGCTGACCGGCATGTACTCGATGCTGGCGCTGCTGCCGGATCGCCGCAGCGGTTTCGTGTTCATGATCAACGGCGACGCGGACGAGGCACGCGCCGTGCTGGGTGAGGTGCTGACCAAGCACTTCACCGCGCCTGGCGAAAAGCGCGACGTGAACTGGTATGCCGATGCGCTGGACAGCATGGCCAGGCAGCACGCGGCAACATCGGCCATACCCGATACCTCGGCGCAGCGACCGGCCGATCCGGCCGAACTGGCGACGTGGACGGGCCTCTACCGCGATCCATGGTTCGGCGATATCTCGCTGTGCCCGCGCGAGGGGACAGTGCGTTTTGCCGCCATCAAGTCGCCGAAACTGGCCGGTACTGTGATGCGCCTGGGCGCGCGCTACCTGGCGCACTGGGACGACTCGGGCGAGCTGGATGCGTGGCTGGAATTCCGTGCCGCGCGGGATGGTCAACCGGTCACGCTGCGCTTGGCCAAACTCGATCCGAAAGGTGATTTCAGCTCCGATTACGAGGATCTCGATCTCCAGCGCATCGGGGACTGCCGCCAATGAATTCCCCAAAGGACACCCGCAGGAGCGCACCCCGTGCGCGATGCCCTGATGTCGATCGCCCGGAAAAGCTTCGCGCACGGCGTGCGCTCCTACAGAGCCGCCTGCTGGCCATGTTTGCGCTGCTCGTCGCCATCGGCGGAACCGGCCGTACCCATGCGGCAGAGCAGCCGCCCGCGCTGTCGCCGGCGAAGACCGCCGCAGCGGCCGGCCTGGTAGATATCCGCACACTGGTGCCGGACATCGCCGAGGACATCAAGTACGCGGGCCGCGACAATTTCGTGGGCGCGCCGGTCGATGGCTACCGCGCGCCGAAGTGCTTCCTGCTGCGTCCAGTCGCCGAGGCACTGGCCCGCGTCGAGCACGATCTGCGCGCACAGCACCTGCGCCTGAAGATATGGGATTGCTACCGCCCCACCCGTGCCGTGGCGGATTTCGTGCGCTGGGCGCACGACCTCGGCGATCAGCGCACGAAGGCGCAGCACTACCCGGCGCTGGACAAGTCGAAGCTGCTCGGCGACTACATCGCGCCCGTCTCCGGCCACAGCCGCGGCGGCACGGTCGACCTCACGCTGGAACGTTGCACGGTCGACGATAAGCACTGCCAACCGCTGGAGATGGGCACCGACTTCGACTACTTCGGCGTGCGCGCGAATACCGACACACCCGGCCTCACGCCGCAGCAACGGGAGAACCGGTCGCTGCTGCGCCGTGCGATGGAGCGCGGCGGTTTCCAGAACTATCCGCTCGAATGGTGGCACTACACCTTCGCGCAGGAGCCCACGCCGCACACGATCTACGACGTGCCCGTGCAATGAAGCAGACCGTACCCGCGCATACCTACCCGGAGGTTCTGCCATGCACAGGCTGACCGCTTTGCTTGCTTCGATGATCTTCCTCGCCGGCGCCGCCGGCTGTACGAACCGCACGGCCACGGTCGATCGCCTGATGCAGAAATACGACGGCGACGTTCCCGGCGCCTCGCTGCTGATACTCAAGGATGGCAAGCCGCTGGTCCGCCGCGGCTACGGCCTGGCGAATCTCGAACAGCACGAGAAGGCTTCGCCGGCCACCAATTACCGACTGGCTTCGGTGACCAAGCAGTTCACCGCCGCGGCGATCCTGCTGCTGGCCCAGGATGGCAGGCTGAAGCTGGACGATTCGATACGCCGCTGGCTGCCGTCGCTGCCGGCGAACACGGACAAGGTGACCTTGCACGAGTTGCTGAGCCACACCGGCGGCCTGATCGACTACGAGGACCTGATACCTGCCGGCACCACCGAACAGCTCGACGACAACGACGTGCTGCGCATGCTGTCGGCCACGCCGAAAAGCTACTTCGCGCCGGGCTCGGCGTATCGCTACAGCAACTCCGGCTATGTACTGCTGGGCCTGGTGGTGGAGCAGGCTTCGGGCGAGAGCCTGCCGGCCTTTCTGCAACAGCGCATCTTCCGGCCGCTGCACATGGATCACACGCTGCTGTATGTGCGCGGCGGCCCCGAGGTCAGCCATCGCGCCTATGGATACAGCGAGGAGAACGGCGCGTGGAAGCGCACCGACCAGGACCTGACCAGCGCCACCCGGGGCGACGGCGGCATCTATTCCTCGATCGACGACATGGCCAAATGGGACGCCGCGCTATACGACGACCGCCTGCTCAGCGACGCCTCGCGCAAGGTCGCCTTCAGCCCGCATGCGAAAGTCACCGGCGAACCGTACGAAGCCAGCTACGGTTCCGGCTGGCGCATCACCGGCGATACGCTATGGCATTCGGGCGAAAGCATCGGCTTCCGCAACGTGATCGTGCGCTGGCCGCGGCAGCACCTCACGGTGGTCCTGCTCAGCAACCGCAACGATCCGGAGCCCTACCGCACCGCGCTGTCCATCGCCGAACCCTTCCTGCACTGAGAGCTCGGCTGTACTACTGAAAAGCCCTGGTTGGGAGTCGTCGCTGATGCGCCATCCGTTTGACCTGCTGCCCACGAACCCCCGCGTTGCTTGGCGCAGCACGTTGCTGGCGCTGATCTTCTTGCTCGCCGCCTGCGCTCAAGCTCCGCCGCGCAATCCGCTGGCGACGTGGGTGCCCTCGCCCAACCACGACGTCCGCCGGCCGGTGCTGATCGTGCTGCATTTCACCAACCAGAACTCCGCACAGGCAAGCCTGGATACCTTGCGCACGAAGAACAGCGGCGGTCCGGTGAGCTCGCATTACCTGATCGGCAGCGACGGGCAGATCTACCAGCTGGTATCCGACCAACTGCGCGCGTGGCACGCCGGCTCGGGGCACTGGGGCACGATCACCGACGTCAACTCCGCCTCGATCGGCATCGAGCTGGACAACGATGGCGCCACGCCGTTCGCGCAGCCGCAGATCGCGAGCCTGCTGCGCCTGCTCGGCGACCTCACCGAGCGACTGCATATTCCGCGCACGCAGATCGTCGGGCACGAGGACTTCGCACCCACCCGCAAGGACGATCCGGGTCCGCTGTTCCCATGGCAGCAACTGGCCGATGCCGGCTTCGGTCTGTGGCCGCTGACGCCGCTGGTCGATCCGCCGGCCGGCTTCGATCCCTGGATGGCGCTGGGCCTGGTCGGCTATCCGCTGGAAGACCGCACCGCCGCCGTGCGCGCATTCCGCCATCACTTCCGCGGCATGCAGGGCGACGCGCTCGATGCCGAGGACTTGCGCATCCTGTACAGCCTCGCGCAACAGATCGAGTCCGGCAGCAATACGCGAGCGGTCGACTAGAACGCCAGCACCTGGTCGGTATACGTCTCGACCAGCGCACTGAACGGCCGCCCATCGCCGGCAAGCAGCAGCGCGCGATGCTGCAACAGAAAATGCGGTATCGCCAACGTACCCGAGGCCGGCCGCACCTGCGCGCGCTGCAACTCCCAGCCCGCAGGCAACGGCGACCAGAGCAGATCGGCGCTCAAGGTCTTGCGGCGAAAATGCAGCGGCTGCACCACCTTGCCGAACGGGACGTCGCTGCTGTCGAGCTGCCGATTCATCTCCGCCGTCAATCGGTTCGGCAGATACCAGTTGTCCGCCTCGGACAGCACGTGATCGCCGCACTTCAACTGGACTCGCCGGTACTTCACCGGCTCGTTCGCATCGATCGCCAGCTGCGCGCGCCATTCGGGCGGCAGCAGCTTGTCGTCGCCGCGCACACGCTGCGCCACGACGCGCGCAGGCGCCGCCATATGATGTGCGCCGCACCAGCGTTCCAGCGTCAGCGTCGCGCTGTCATGGCTGAGCAGATCGGCGTTGAGGGTTTGCAGCAAGGCCAATGCCTGGGTGCGGGCAAGCGGCGTGTCCGGCCAGATCGGCGCTGCCGCGTCGCGCGCGACGGCGGCGCTGCAGCCGATCAGCGACAACGCCGCGAGGAGTCGTACCTGGCGGGAACGTCTCACAGTCCCTTCGCCGCTTGCGCCACTGCACGGAACAAGGCACGGCCCTTGTTCATCGTCTCCTCCCATTCGGTCGCGGGATCGGAGTCGTAGACGATGCCGGCACCGGCCTGCACGTGCAGGCGGCCGTTCTGGATCACCGCGGTGCGGATCGCGATGGCGGTGTCGGCGTCGCCCCACCAGCCGATCCAGCCGATCGCGCCGGCGTAGATATTGCGCTTGTACGGCTCCAGCTCCTGGATGATTTCCAGTGCACGGATTTTCGGTGCGCCGCTGAGCGTGCCCGCGGGGAACGTGGCCTTGAGCACGTCCATGTAGCTGAGGCCCGGCTTCGCGGTGCCCTGCACCTGCGAGACGATGTGCATCACGTGCGAGTAGCGCTCGACCATGAACGACTCGCTGACTTCGACCGTGCCGGTTTCGCTGATGCGGCCGATATCGTTGCGGCCCAGGTCGATCAGCATCACGTGCTCGGCGCGCTCCTTCGGATCGGCCAGCAATTCGGCTTCCAGCGCCTGGTCTTCCGCTTCCGTGGCGCCGCGCTTGCGCGTGCCGGCGAGCGGGCGCACCACCACCTTGCCGTCCTTCAGCCGCGCCAGGATTTCCGGCGAGGAGCCGACGATCTGGGTATCGCCCAGATCGACGAAATACATGTACGGCGACGGATTCAATGCCCGCAGCGCGCGGTATACATCGACCGGCCTCGCGTTGAAGCCGACGCTGAGCCGCTGCGACGGCACCACCTGGAAGATGTCGCCAGCGCGGATATATTCCTTCGCGCGCTCGACCATCGCCTCGAACTCTTCTTTCGTGAACGAGGACTTGAAGTCGCTTTCGTCCAGCGCGACCGACTGGGTGAGCTGCGGATACGACGCACCGCCTTGCCGCAGCCGATAGACCAGCGCATCGAGCCGGCGCTGTGCCTCGGCGTACGCCTGCGGTTGCGCAGGGTCGGCATGCACGATCAGATAAAGGCGCCCCTTGAGGTTGTCGAAGACCGCGACCTCCTCGGCCAGCATCAACAGCACATCGGGCGTACCCAGCTCGTCGGCGCGATCCCACTGCGCCAGCCGCGGCTCGATGTAGCCGATCGTCTCGAAACCGAAATAGCCGACCAGGCCTCCGCTGAACGCGGGCAGTTGCGGCAACCGCGGCACGTCGTACTCCAGGCGCAGCTTTTCGATTTCCGCGAGCGGATCCTCCAGATGCCGCCGCTCGGTTATTTCGCCCGAGTCCTCCACTTCCAGCTCGTGCCCGCGCAGGCGGTACACCCGTTTCGCCGGCAGGCCGATGATCGAATAGCGTCCCCAGGTGGCGCCGCCTTCGACCGATTCCAGCAAAAAGGTGTACGGGCCGTCAGCCAGTTTCAAGTACACCGACAGCGGCGTGTCGAGGTCGGAAAACACCTCGCGTACCAGCGGGATGCGCGTATGCCCGTGGGCAGCCAGCGCGTCGAATTCGTCTCGGGAGATCACGTGGGAAGATCCGGATGGCCAAACGAGGAAGCGGTCATTGTAGGCGAAGCGAGGCCTCAGCCACTCAGGCGCTGGCGCGGCATCCCGTGCAGGCGCAGCGAGAACGCCACGCCGCTGCCGTCGTCCAGATTGCGCGCGCTGGCCACGCCACCGTGGCGTTCGGCGACCAGCCGTACCACATACAGGCCCAGGCCCAGGTGTGGCGCATCGCCGGGTGTGGTTTTTTCGCGCAGGCTGACCAGCGAATCGAACAGGCGGCCCTGCATCGCCTCAGGCAGCAGAGGGCCCTGGTTGGCCAGTTCGATCTCGGCGCCGTCCGTCGTGGAATGCAGGCTCAGGCGCAGCCAGCCACGTTCGGGCGTGAACGACAGCGCGTTGTCGAGCAGCTTGTCCAGCGCCTGCGCGATCAGCTCGGGAGCGCAATGCAGGCGCAGCGGCGCATCGGGCAGCACGCAGTCGAGCCGGCGGGTGCCGATCAATGCCCGATAGGCATCGGCGCAGCCGCGAACCACATCGCGCAAGTCGACGTCTTCGGGTTCCGCCGTGGTGATCGAGCGCTCCATCCGACTCGACTCGCTCATCGCCCGCACCAGCGCGCCCAGCCGCGCCACGCCATCGCGGGCGCGCGCCAGATACGGCTGCGCCTCGGCGGGCAGCGCGGCCCGCTCCTGCAAAGTGTGTTCGAGGTTGTCCAGCGACGACTTGACGATCGCCAGCGGCGTGTTGAGTTCGTGCGAGAGTTTCGAGGCCAGCGTGCGCAGGTAATCGGTATAGCCACCGACCACCTCGAACAGCCGCTCGAAGCTGCGGGCGAGATCGCCGATCTCGTCCGGTGCATCGGTCATCGGGAAACGGCCTTGCTCGAACAGGCCATCCAGACGTCCGTCGTTGAGTTGTGCGCGCTCGGCCGCGTTGCGCAGGCGACCCAGGCGCAGGCTGAGCCGGGTCGCAAATGCCAGCAGGATGCCGCCAGCGACCAGCAGCACTCCGAAACTGGTCAGCAACAGGCCAAGCAAGGCCTTGTTGGCCAGCAGCGGCACGCTGCGGCTGGCCTGCTCCAGCAACAGCACGCCGTCGACCTTGCCCGCATGCTCGATCGGCACGGCAGCAGCCAGCACCACACTGCCGCGCTCTTCGCCGCTGCGCCACACGCCAACCGGTTTGCCGGTGCCTGCCGCACGGACTTCCGCGGTATCCAGCCGCGGCACATCCTGCGACCACGGGCTCGCATCTTCCAGTTGATTCGCCAGCAGTGAGCGATAGATCAGCGAGGCGAACCAGCCCGGCTGGCCATCGGCCCCTGGCGCCGTGTTCAGGCGGCCGGTGCGGGCCAGCAGCCAGCCCTGCGAGGTCAGCACACGCGCCTGCACGCGGTCGGGCACGAGTTGCGCCAACTCGCCGGAAAGCTTGTCCGAATAACTGAGCAGTGCCCGCGTATCGGATGCCATCCGGTCGCCGCCTGCCGCCGCGTCGTACACGCCGACACCAAGTACGCGCAGGCGCAGCGCGGACGGCAAACGCAGCTCGACCTGATAGCCGCTGCCGTCTTCCTGCCATTGCGCGGCCAGCAGATCCGGCAAACCGTCGACCGCGGGATCGAGCGGCTGCGCCGTAAGCGGCCCGGGCGCCGCGCTGGCCAGCAGATAGCGCCGCTGTCCATTGGCATTGCCCAGGGTCAGAACCAGATGATCGGCGGCCAGCGCGTTGGCATCGTTGGCATCGGCACGGACGCGCCGCGTATTGCGCACAATGGCATACAGGTACAGCCCGTCATCGTCCGCGGCCAGCAGCAGCTGGCCATGTCGACCCAGCGATTGGCTCCACGGCGTCAGCGGCGCCCAGTCGTCGCCATAGCCATCCACGGTGATCGGGCCTGGCGCCTGCTGTACATACCAGGCCTTGCCTGATTCCGGCTGTACTGCTCCGGTCACCACCAGGCTGCGCGCCACCGCGCCGGCCGACGCCAGCAGCGCCTGCGCCTGACCGTCGCGCAGCAGCGACTCCATCTGGCGCACGTACAACCAGCCCGCGATCGGCAGCGCCAGCGTGCACAGGGCGACCAGCAGGAGTTTTCGGCGCAGGTTCATCGGGAAGGACGATCAGCTGCCATGCGGCGGAGATGTTCCCGCATTGGGCGCCAGGCGTGTGGCCACCACCACGCGCATGAAGTCGTCGAGCAGCGTGCGCCGTGATGGATCGGCATCGTCGAACGCCATCGACCAGCTCAGCCGGATGCCGCTGGCCTGGCCCGGATCGCAGAACACCACCACGTCGTCGACGTGATCGCTGCCCTGGTAGACGCTCGCCTCGCATGGCATGGCCTGGTGCCGCACGGCAATGACGGAAACCTTGCCGGCTGGGTCGTGCTGCAGATAACGCTTGCGATCGGCCTGCACTTCAGCGGTCAACGTGGGCAGCTTGCGTGGGGTCACGTTGAGCACCATCACCCGCTGCGGCTTGCCGCTCCACTCGCCCTGATAGAGCACGGCGTCGACGCCGATCGCGCGAGCATACGTGCAGCAGTCGCGCGTCCAGCCAGCCGGTGTTGCGGCAGTGACCGCCCATGCGGGTGCGGTTCCATCACGGGTGCCACGTGCCAGTATGTTGTCGGCTGACGTAGCGGCATGTGCCTGCGCGGTGAACAGGCAGAATGCCGGCACCCACAGCACGCGTCGCATCACCGCATTCCGCATCACGGCTTCCACCGATAACCCACGCCGTGCACCGTCTCTATCGCATCGAACTCCGGCGCCACCGCGATGAACTTCTTGCGGATGCGCTTGATGTGCGAGGTGATGGTGGCGTCATCCACGACCAGTTCGGCCTCGCGCATCAGCTGGTCGCGGTTCTTCACGTGGCCGGGGAAACGGATCAGCGTGTGCACCATCCAGAATTCGGTGACGGTGAGCGGCACTTCCTCGCCATTCCAGCTGATCCGCATGCGCTCGGATTCCATTTTCAGCGGGCCGTGCTCGATCACCGTCTCGCTGCTGGCTGGTGCCTTCAGCGACTCGATGCGGCGGAACAGCGCCGCGATGCGTGCGGCCAGCTGGTGCAGGCTGGTGTCCTTGCTCAGGTAGTCGTCTGCGCCCAGGCGCAGGCCGGAGATCACGTCGAAATCCGAATCGCGCGCGGTGAGGAAGATCAGCGGCAAGGTGGCCGACTTGGCGCGCAACTCGCGGCACAGGTCGAAGCCGCCCTCCGGCTCGTCGCCGAGACCGATGTCGATGATCACCAGTTCCGGCAGCCGCATCGCGAACGCGTTGGAGGCTTCCCGCCGCGAGCCGTATCCCCGCGCGTCGTAGCCGAAACGGTTCAGCGCCTCGACGTAGTTGGCACGGATCAACGGTTCGTCTTCGACGATGGCAATGCTGCGGCCCATGGCGCGCTCCCTGGTTTAGTGAGCGCAGCGTGCTATGCGAACCGTCGCGACGCAAGCCGCGCAACGCGAGTGCCCGCATTTCGCCACAAGCCAGCGGCAAGCCGGCCCGATTGCGCCGGCGCCAGCGCCCGGGCCGGATGTTTGATGTGCACCATGCACTACGCATGGGAGCCGCACAATGTCGAAAATCGAATCCAGAGAAAACGACCCGAACGCCGAGCTGCGCAGCTTCGAGCCGTTGCGCGTGACGCTGGCGCTGGGCGCCCTGCTGCTCGGCCTGTTGTTCAGCATCCATTGAGATGAACGCCATGCACGGATTCTGTCCCAACCTGGTTTCGTTCAATCCATTCGCCGTGGAAGGCATCGGTGCGGCTGGCGCGAAGGGATTCGCGCCAGCCGCGGGGGACGACACCGACCCCGACTGGCAGCCGATGTAATACGTACCCCTGTTCCGTCCAACATGGTGGTTCCTTTCCCCTCCTTGCGAGGGGATTTTTTTTTAATCTGAACCGTCTCGAACCGCAGATCCCGCGTGTTCATAATTCTACGGGGAACCAAACCGGATCGACCCGGTCAGAATCTTCGATTGGTAGCGTTCCATTGCCGTGGAACATGCCGGTACGGCGGCTGCCCCTCCCTGTCCAGCGGTCGTACCGGCACCACCAATCAATGGTGTTTCCTCTCACGTCTCCGACGACGTTTATCCCGACGCAGCCATCACTGCGTCGGGATTTTTATGCGCGGAGGCTTTGTGAAATCGCGGGCGCTCTGTCGATCGCCTTGCGCATGGAGGCGGAAATGCTCAAGGGGCCCTCGAAAAACCCGTGATCTGGATCGTCGTCCCAGCGAAAGCTGGGATCCAGTGACTTCAAATTCGTTGAAGCCCGGGGCGCTGGGTCCCAGCTTTCGCTGGGATGACGAGCAATGGCCAGTTTTCCGAGGCCTCTTAAGCGATCGCCTTGCGCATGGCGGCGATCTCGGCGCGGTAGTCGCTGGCATGGAAGATCGCCGAGCCGGCGACGAAGGTGTCCGCGCCGGCGGCGGCAATCGCACCGATATTGTCAGCGGTGACGCCGCCATCCACTTCCAGTCGGATCGCGCGGCCGCTGGCCTCGATGCGCTGGCGCGCCTGGCGCAGTTTTTCCAGCGCACCGGGAATGAATTTCTGTCCACCGAAACCCGGGTTGACCGACATGATCAGGATCAGGTCGAGCTTGTCCATCACGTAGTCGAGGTAATCCAGCGGCGTGGCCGGATTGAACACCAGCCCGGCCTGGCAGCCCGACTCCTTGATCAGCCCCAGCGTGCGGTCGATGTGCTCGCTCGCTTCCGGATGAAAACTGATCAGGCTGGCGCCGGCCTTGGCGAAGTCGGGCACGATGCGGTCGACCGGCTTGATCATCAAGTGCACATCGATCGGCGCGGTGATGCCGTACTTGCGCAGCGACTGCAGCACCATCGGACCGATCGTGAGATTCGGCACGTAATGGTTGTCCATCACGTCGAAATGCACCCAGTCGGCACCGGCGGCCAACGCCGCGGCGGTGTCTTCGCCGAGCCGCGCGAAATCGGCGGCGAGGATGGACGGGGCGATGATCGGGGTTTGCTTGGTCATGGGACGTACCAGAGAGGTCGAAGATGTCTATTGTAGGAGCCCGCTTGCGGGCGATGCTTTGGCCCTGCTGCACAAATGAAGATCGAAGCAACAGCATCGCCCGCAAGCGGGCTCCTACTTGAACCCACGCTGTTCCTTGATCCGGTCGTAGGCCGCATTGATCTCGCTGGCGCGCGACTCGGCACGCTTGCGCATGTCTTCGGGCAGGTCGCCGAGGCGATCGGGGTGATGTTCGGAGATCAGCTTGCGGTAGGCGCGCTTCACTGCACGATCGTCGACATTGCGCTCGATGCCGAGCACGGCGTACGGATCCGGTCCTTGCGGCGTGCGCTGCGGCGGCACGTAGCCGCCGCCGGTAGCGCCGCCGTGCCCGTAACCGTGCCGGCCCCCTGCACTGGCGTTCCACGCGTAGCCCTTCATCGCCATCAGCGCCATCAACTCCATATCGCTGATCCGCAGCGCGAACGCGAGCTGGCGCAGGATAGACATCTTCTCCGGCGCCGGGTTGCCCTCGGCCAGCACGGTTTCGATCACCACGTCGAGCACCGGGAACGCATGGTCGCGGCGCATGCCTACCCAGTTGCGCAACGCGGCGATGGTCTGGGTGACGTCGAATTCGGGCTGCTTGCCGACGTTGAAGCTGGTCACCGCCTGCTTGCGCAGCTCGGCGCTCAGATTCATCCGGGTCATCAGCCGTTCGGCAATCGCGATCTCCTGCTCCGACACGCGGCCATCGGACTTCGCCACCGCGCCCAGCAGGGTGAACAGCGGGCCGACGAAGCCGCCGGCTTCGGGCGTGGCGTTCTTGCGTTGGGTGTAGCGCAGGTTGTCGAAGATGAAACCGACCACCGCGCCGGTGATGGCGCCGGGCAGATGGCCGATGATCAGACCGAAAAACGCGAACCACAGCGTGTAGGTAAAACTCATGGATGGGCCTGCGGCTGCGGCGACTGTGCGCTGTACCAGCGCGCCAGCAAGTCGAGTTCGGTGTCGCTGACCGGACCGATCGCGGCACGCATGACCGGCACATTGCGGCGGCCGTCGCGATATTGCTTCAACGCGTCGCGCAGATAGTCCAGCTGCTGGCCGGCCAGGTTCGGCGCGCCAGGCATGCTGGCGTGGCCGGTGCTGCCATGGCAGGCCGCGCACAGGCCCAACCGGGTCGGCTGCACCGGGGTCTGCGCGCAGAGGGTGGGGGCGGCAACCAGGCACAGCACCGCGATCAGTAGGATTCGCATCGGCAACACATGGGGATGAAGGCGGGCAATTCTAGCAGTGACCGGCCCAGGGCCTGCCGGGTGCGACTTTCCGGCGGGTCGGCTGCAGCAGCTAGAATAGGCAGCTTCCCCGCCTGCGGAACCCCTCGCCGTGCCCACCACCTTGCTGCAATCGAACCTGCCCGGCCTGCAACTGATCCATCGAGGCAAGGTGCGCGACGTCTACGCGCTGGACGATGACCGGTTGCTGATGGTCGCCACGGACCGGCTGTCGGCATTCGACGTGGTGCTGCCGAACCCGATCCCGGGCAAGGGCGAGATGCTGACCCAGATCTCCAATTTCTGGTTCGGCAAGACCGCACACCTGCTGCCGAATCATCTGCTCGACGTGCCGCTGGCCGACGTGCTGCCGCCCGGCACCGACCTGGCGCTGTACGCAAAGCGCGCGGTAGTGACACGCCGGCTGAAGCCGGTGCCGGTCGAGGCGATCGCCCGCGGCTACCTGATCGGCTCGGGCTGGAAGGATTACCTCGCCACCGGCTCGCTGTGCGGTATCGCGCTGCCGGCCGGACTGCAGCAGGCGCAACAACTGCCCGCGCCGATCTTCACCCCCTCGACCAAGGCCGCCGTGGGCGACCACGACGAGAACGTTAGCTATGACGTAGTGGTCGATGCGGTAGGCAGCGAACTGGCCGGCCAGGTACGCGACGCGACGCTGGCGATCTACCAATGGGCCGCCGCCTACGCGGCCGAGCGGGGCATCATCATCGCCGACACCAAGTTCGAGTTCGGTACCGACGCCAGCGGCAAGCTGTACGTGATGGACGAGATGCTGACGCCGGATTCCTCGCGCTTCTGGCCCGCCGAGGAGTACCGCGTGGGGATCAGCCCGCCCAGCTACGACAAACAGTTCGTGCGCGACTATCTCGAGACGCAGGACTGGAACAAGACCGCGCCCGGCCCGGTCATTCCGGACGAGGTGATCGCACGCACCGCCGCCAAGTACGCCGAGGCATTGCAGCGCCTGGCCGGTATCCAACTCAGCTGAATCCAACGCTGAATCCATCGGGGGAAAGCCCATGCGCACCATGCAGGATTGGCTAGACAGTTACAGCAACGATCACCAGAACCCGACCAACCGGCTGTTCCACTGGTTTTGCGTGCCGCCGATCGTGTGGTCGGTGATCGCACTGCTGTGGACGATCCCGGTGCCCGCGACGTTGTTCCGTCCCGGCACGGTGGCCGTGGCGGTGATGGTGCTGGCGTTCTACTGGTACTGGAAGCATTCGCACCGGCTGGCGATCGCGCTGCTGATCGCGTTCGCGCTGCTGGGGCTGATCACCAATCTGCTGTACTACCGGCTCGGCGCCGCCTCGCTGTGCTGGCTGGCGATAGGCGTGTTCGTGGTGGCGTGGATAGGCCAGTTCATCGGCCACCAGTTCGAAGGACGCCGCCCCAGTTTCCTGACCGATCTGTCGTATCTGCTGATCGGTCCTGCCTGGCTGATGGCCAAGCTGCTGCGCGGACTGGGATTCAAGCAAGTCACATGACCACCTTGCTCACCGTGATCAGCAGCCTGCTCTGGTGGGTGCTGTACAGCAGCATGGCTGCGCTGGTGTTCGCCCTGATCGGCTGGTCGGTGCTGCGCTGGACCGAACGCTGCGCGGTGGTGTTCAACCGCGTCTACCTCGCCTGCCTGCTGTGGACCATGATCGGCCTGCTGCTTGTCGTCGGCGTGGCCGCGCACGAAGGCCACCTGCATCCGCCGTACGCGGCGCTGCTGAATTCCGGCCTGCTGCGCGGTGCGCTGGTGCTGGACATGCTGATCGGCACCGTCCTGCTGTGGCGGTTCACCCCGCGTATCGATGCGCATCGCATCCGTCCCGGCAGCGCCTGCATGGCAGTGGCCGTGATCATGGCGATCAGCTTCGGGATCGCCACCAGCCTGGCGTGATCCGGCACTGCCCTGCATAGAAAAGGGCGGATGAACTCCGCCCTTTTCAGTGTCTGAACTACCGCGAATGTCAGTGCATACCGAACATCGCAGCACCGAACACCATTGCCACGATCAGGCCGATGATCACCGCCAGCACGAAGCCGATCACCATATAGACCAGTTCCACCAGGCATGCCTTGCCGTAGCCGATCTGGCTGCCGTTCTGCGCCAGTAGCAGATAATTGATCACCGCGGCACCAACCAGGAACTGCACGACTCCCGACAGCAGGCCGCTCGCACCGTTGTGCATCACCAGGCCCAGCACCACCGAGGCCACCACCACGGCAACGGCGGTGAGCAGGACCGCACCCAGCGAACGCAGGTAGGACGGCATGTAGCCGACCACCAGCCGGAACGCCACCGACAGCACCAGCGCGGCAACCAGGATGCCGCCCACGAACATGACCAGCAGGGCGAGCATGCCCATGCCGGCCAGCGCGGCGAACGAAGAAGTACCCATAAAGCCCCCTTGAGTTGAAGGAATACCGCGAGGTGGCATCCCGTGCCATCCCCTCCCCGGCGGTGGCGCCAGCCTAGCTGATTACGCCCTGGCGGGCTCAATGCCCCCCCTGAATTGACCGTGGTGCGCAACAAAAGCCGGCATCCTTCCGGCAGCGCCGCCATCATCATTCGGTCTGCAGTGCTCGGAGCAATCGAGCGCCATCGGGCTGTTATCGATCGTTGGCAAATGGACGGAAAATCGCCTGAGCCCGAGACCCGCAAGGCCGAGCCCACCGTCCATTGGAAATAACCACCTCAATGAGCTTGGGCATGTCGGCTCAACCAGTTTCCGAGGATAAAGAAGTAAGCCGGCGATTCCGGGTGCTCGCTGAGCAGGCTGGCCTTGTCGAACGACATGGTTTCGTGCGGATTGATGGCCATGGCGTGATTGATGCCGGCGATAACATGAACTTCGATGTCGTGGCGTTGCTGCATCAATGACCGCAAGCTTCGCGCAGACTCCTCTACCGGAACCCAAGGATCCGCACCGCCATAAATGAATAGAAGCGGCACATGCGCACCTTTGACCGCCTGCATCGGGTCGAGATCCATCTCCTTGCGCCAGCTCGAGGTTTTCGGGTCGGGATCGAGATCCTCAGCCGTCGACATGAATGTATTGTCAAACCATGGCTGGTGTTCTGCAGCAGCCAACGCCTTGATTGCGTTATCACGGGAATTGGTACCCCGCAGATAGGCCTGCCAGCGATTACGTGTATCTGTCGCCTGGTCAATGGCGGCCGCGCCGTAACCGCGAAGTGCGAGCAAGTTGTCCACGGCAAATTCCATCTGACGTGCCGCCGTTACCATCGGCGCGGACACGGACACGGCGAAAGCCGCATCATGGGTCCGTGACGCGGCGAGAACAGACAGCCAGCCACCCTGGCTCAAGCCCCAAAAGCCGATGCGATGCGGGTCGATTCGAGCGTTGTTGGCAATCGCGTGGAGGCCTGCAATACCGTCGTCTGCCAGTTGTTCGTAGTCCGTGCCGTTGAGTGTGCCCGTTGAAGCGCCGCTACCGCGCCGATCGAACACGAGCACCGCGAAGCCGAGCGCTGGCAAATCATGGGATAGGTGCCGATATAAAGCGTAGTCGCGAGTCGATGCTCCCGCGCTGTGCAGCACGACGATCGCCGGTAAATGGTCGCCATGCGCAGGGGCATAGAGCGTACCTTCAAGGTTCGCACCGGCATTCTCGAAATGCACGGTCTGTTCAACCACCACGGGCTCGCCCTTAACTTGCCACCGTGGCGGTGCCGCCATCGTCACTCCCATGACGAAGAATGCGGCCACGCCCCACGTCCAGATTGTGACGTTATTCATTACGCGGTTTGCTTTCATGTATCGGTTCCTCATGGCATTCGCACTGCGCGAGCGCATCCGAATTCCGTGCTGTAGGAAGATGGCGTTGCCGCCGCGGAGTGTTGCGGTGATGGACACAGCAAGAGTCTTGCCAGCCGCCACTCCATCGCAAAGCTCGTGTCCATGCGACGGCGTGGGCGGTGTTGCAGGCAAGGCCAGTGTCCGCGGACAAGTTTCTCGGACGCCGTGGACAGTGATCTCGCGCTGCACCGGCCAGCACTAGGCGAGCGCCTATCGCTGAATCGGTTCAAGATGATTGCCGCGGGCAAGCATCGCAAACGCGATCGCAACAACAAACTCGGTCAGCGACTCATCGCGTTGTTCGCTACCCGCACCGCCTCGACAAATCCGCCAAACGGAATATCGGTGATGCCCACCAGTCCGATATGGCTGTTCTCCCCGTCGAGCAGGCGCCCGGTCACCGGCTGATCGGTGTACTGGAACCAGTGCGCACCGACGATATCCGGATCGTTGGCCGCGGCAGCGATGAAACGCGCATAGGCTTCGCCGCGTTGCTGCTCGTTCCACACCGACACCACGCCCTTGCCGAACGGGCCGCGGTCGTCGGAGCCGAAGTGGAATTCGCCGATCAGCACGGGCTTGTCCAGCTGATGCATGGCAGCGGCGTCGAAGCCATGCTGCGGCAGGTCGGCGTAGACGTTGAAGCTGACCACGTCGCAGTACTGCGCACAGGCGGCCACCGCTTCGGGCGTGTTCACCGCGAAGCGGCCGCCGAGGAACAGGTGGTGCGGATCGTGGCGGTGGATCGCTTCGGCCACGGTGCGGAAATAGGCGTCGGCGTAGCGTCGCAGCCACGCGCCGTAATCGGCGGCGATGGCCGGGTGCGCCTCGTTCGGCGCGGGCGCGGCGAAACCGGTGACGCTCACTGCATCCCATGAGCCCAGCGCGATGCCCCAAGCGGCGGACAGCGTTTCCGGCGCCACGTATTTCTTGCGCAGCATCGCGATGAACGCCTGCTTGGCGGGACTCTTCGCATCGCCGGCGAGCGTACCCACGGCCAGCCCCCAGCGACCTTGCGGTCCGTTGCCGGCCCAGGCCAGTTCGTTGTCGGCGAAATAACCGAGCAGGTACGGATCGTCGCGCACATCGGCGCTTGCCTTGGTCACCGCTGCCTCCGTCGCCTGCACGAAGCGAGGATCGAACGGATCGGGCATACGGCCCCAGTAGTCGTAGCCGCTGGCGACGTTGGCGTAGTCGCCGACGATATTGATCGAGCGCGTATACGGCAGCCGGTGTGCGCGGCCCAGCGCGTCGTCGCTCCAGTTGCCGATGGTGTTGAAACCCCACGCCTGCAGCCGGTCCAGCGCGCGTGCGTGCCACGCGCCCAGCCAGTTCCCGCCATCGACGCGATACAGGTTCGCCGCGTAGAAGTCGAACCAGCGGCCATGGTTGTAGCCGATGCCCGCGCTGGCGCGCTGGTCCTTGTTGCGGTTGTCGCCTCTGCCGTAGAACGCTGCCCATTCGCCACGGGCCGGCGGCAGGTCGCGGAACATGGACTCGCGGCCTTCGACATAGCTGCGGCCGCCGTCGGCGACCACTGCGTTGACGCCCAGCGAGAAGAACGTGTGGCCGTCGGGCGTCACCAGCCGCCAGCGGCCATCGGTTTTCTGCACATGGAACCAGCCGGTACGGTTCAGGCCATGGACGTCCAGACGTCCGCCGTAAGCATCCAGCCCGGTCGGCATCGCCCTGGCCGGGGTCGCTTTTTCCGCTGCATGGGCCGCACGCAATGCGGCATCGGAATCGACTTTCTCCGGCCATTGACTGCGCGCGAACTGCCCGTAGCGGTCGACGATGCCGGCATACGCATCGTGCAGCGCGGCCGCTCCCGATGCGACATCGAGGCGACCGAGCAGCAGCGTCTGCGCCGCCTGCGGCGCGGGTACCCCAAGCCGGATCGCGTTGACTTTGTGCAGATCCAGCGTGCCTTGCACGGTGGTTGCCAGCAAGGTCGGCTGGCCGCGATCGTCGAACGGCATCGGCGGTCCCGCCTGCATGCCCTCGCCGCGCGGCGAGGTTGCGTGCAGCGGAACCACCAGCGTCTGCGCCGGCCCGGCTGGAACACCTACGGTGGCGTGCAGTTGCTGGCCGCCCGCGTCATCGACTTCCACGACCAGCGTCACCGCCCATGCCATGGCGTTCTGAACGCGCAGGCGCAACTCGCCCTGCGTTGACCAGTCCCATGCGCCGCGGGCTGGCATGATGACGATCTGCGGATGGGGCGCCGGCTGGAACGCGTAACGCTGCTGCGCCACGCCGTCGCTGGCGCGCTCGACCGCGCCGGTCCGCTGCACATGATCGAGCGTGAGACGGGTGCCGGCTGCGGGGTCGGCCAGATCGAACACCCCAGGTGCGGCAGCCGCGTGGCAAGCACCCAGCTCGAACAGACACAACGCCCAGATCACTGCAGCATGTTTCATGGTCGATCTCCACGAAAATATCCATCGACCTGTGGGCTGTGTGGGAGCGGCTTCAGCCGCGATGCTCTTGATTGCCCGCATGAAACATGAAAAGAGCATCGCGGCTGAAGCCGCTCCCACAACCTTGAAGGCCTATGCCATGCGGCTACGCGACCACCATTGCCAGCCGTAATACACCGGCACGCCCAACGCGATGATCAGCAGGCTCATGCCGGCATCGCCCGGCGCGTGGATCGCGCTGGCCACGATCACGCCGAACACGGTGATCACGAAGATCAGCGGCAGCAGCGGATAGAACGGCACGCGGTACGGCGCCGGCTGGTCGATGAAGTGCTTGCGGTACCAGAACAGCGTGCCGATGCCGAATACGTGGCCCAGCCACTCGCCCACGGTAGTGTAGTTGAGCAGCTGGTTGAAGCTGCCCGACACGGTCAGCACGATCGCCCACAAGCCAAGCACTATCAGCGCGATCTGCGGTGCGCGTGTGCGTGGATCGACGCGTGCGGTGGCGCGAAAGAACACGCCGTCCGCGCCCATCGTCTGCAGCACGCGTGCACCGCCGGCGATCGCGATGCTGCAGTAGCCGAAGGTGGAGCAGGCAATGCCGATCTCGATCACGGTGGCGCCGTGCGCACCGAACAGCTTCTGCATCAGGTCCGCCGCTGGCGCCGGGCTGGCCGCGAGACCGGCATGGCCGAGCCCGGCCAGATAGGCGAAGTTGACCAGCAGATAGCAGACCACTACACCCATCATGCCCATGCCCAGCGCGCGTGGCAGGGTACGTTGCGGGTTGCGCACTTCGCCGGCGAGATCGTTGAGGTAATGAAAACCGCCATACGCGAACAGCACCGGCAGCAAGGCGCCGGCAAAGGCCCACGTCGACACCGGCTGCGTGGTATCCGGCACCAGGACCAGCCCGAGCTGGCCATGCGCCAGCACCATGCCGGCAACCACCAGCAACGCGATCGCCATCACCTTCAGCACGGTGAAGATGTTCTGCATCCAGGCGCCGGCGCGGATGCCGAACAGGTTGATGCTGACGATGAACACGATCGCGCCGACCGCCACCGGCATTTCGTAGAGCCGGCTCAGGCCCAGCGCCCTGCAGAAATAGACGGCGAATTTCGTCACCACCGCGGCCACGCTGCCGGGATAGTTGATCAGCGCCATGGTCCAGCCGAACAGGAATGCCGGCAGCAGACCGAACGCCTCGCGCAGGTACACGTAGATGCCGCCCGCCTGTGGTCGCCGTGCGCCAAGCTCGGCGTAACACAGCACGCCAGCCAGGGTCAGCAGGCCGCCGATCGCCCACAGGATCAGCACCTGCGTACCGGACGAGGTGTTCTGCGCCACCGTGGCCGGCGTGATGAAGATGCCCGCCCCGATCACGCCGCCGATGACGATCATCGCGGCGTCCCAGGTGTTCAGGCGACGGGCATAAGCATTGGCGGGTTCGGTTAGCATGCCGGCTACCTTGCCATTGTCCGTACCGGTTCGGCCAGTCCCGTGTGGCACATCTTCGGGCCGCACGCCGTTTCGGCAAATTGACAAGCGGCGGTCGCGCCGGAAGACTGTCGCCGGCAGTGCGACATGCGCTGCCGGTTTATGGCGCCGCGGCCAACCTCGCTGCGTCATCGCTGCCGAGGGGTGCTGCAGCGGACATCAGTCCGCCACGCTTGGTACGCGATTCCGTTGCAAGGGCGCCCTTTCCACTTACTGGAGACGTCGCCGTGTTCAACTCCGCTGCCATTCGCCCGCTCGCCATCGCCACTTCCGCCGGCTACCCCTCGATCCAGCCTGACGATGCCCACCTGGCGATCTCGCTGGAACGCCTCGGCGTCCAGCCCACACTCTGCGTGTGGAATGACCCGGAGGTCGACTGGTCGAGGTTCGATGCGGTGCTGATCCGCACCATCTGGGATTACTTCAAGCACCACGCAGCGTTCCTGGACTGGCTGGACCGGCTCGACCGGCTGGGCGTGCCCACCATCAACGACAGCGCCCTGCTGCGCTGGAACAGCGACAAGCGCTACCTGCTCGAACTGGCCCGGCGTGGTGTTGCGATCATTCCAACCCGGCTGACCAACGCAGCCGGGCTGCCCGACGTGCTGGCGGCGACGCCGGGGCAGCAGATGGTGATCAAGCCGACCATCAGCGGCAGCGCGTGGCATACGCTGCGCGGCACGGTCGGCGACCCGGCGTTTGCCGCCGCTGTGACGCAGCTGCCTCGCGAGTACGACTATCTGGTGCAACCGTTCGTGCCGGAGATCGTCAGCGACGGCGAATGGTCGCTGCTGTATTTCGCCGGCGAGTTCAGCCATGCCGTGATCAAGCGCCCGGCCACCGGCGATTATCGCGTACAGGACGAATTCGGCGGCAGCGTGGAACCTGTCCAGCCGAATGCCGCCACGTTGGCGGCGGCCGATCGCGCTCTTGCCGCCGTCGCCGCGCTCGGTCATGGCGGGCACGCCTATGTGCGCGTCGATGGTGTGATCAGTGCCGGCCGCTTCCTGATCATGGAGCTGGAGCTGATCGAGCCGTTCCTGTATCTCGCCGCGCGTCCGGCGGCGGCCGAACGCCTCGCGCGGGATCTGGCCGGTCGTCTCGCCCGCATCGGGCCGTCCGCGCTGGCAAGCACACCCTGACATGCCGCACAGGCCAGACCTGCATCCGTCCAGCACACCCGCCCGATCCTCGTCGCGCTGGCTGCGCATCCTGTCGTGGTGCGGATCCCTCGCGGTGCTCGGCGCTGCAGCGTGGATCCTGCATCGCTACCTGAGCCACATCGCCTGGCGCGATGTGGCTGCCGCCTGGTCGCAGTTGCCGGCTCACCGCATCGCTTACTCGGTCGCGGCGATGGCGGTCAGTTTCGCGATGCTGGCGATGTTCGACGTGCTGGCGGCACGCACGGTGGTGCGCGATCGCGTGTCCGCCGGGCTGGCCGCGTTCGCCGGCGCCGTCACCCAGGGCATTTCGAACACGCTCGGCTTCCATGCGATCACCGGCACGGCGTTGCGCTATCGCATCTATGCGACGGCCGGCGTGGGCGCCGGCGACATCGCGCGCATCGTCGGGCTGGCCGGGCTCGGCGTGGGCCTGGGCTTCGCCGTGGTGATCACCGGCGCGCTGTGCTGGCAGCCGGCGATCACGCACGGCTGGGGCCGCCTGCCCGGCATCGTGCTGGCCGCGCTGCTGGCCGCGCTGCTGATCTGGCTCGCGCGGCGTCCGCGCACGCTGCGCGTGTGGCACTGGACGCTGGCGTTTCCTGGCGCGGGTATCGCGGCGGCGCAGATGCTGATCGGCGGCGTGGAAATGCTGGCCGCGATCACGGCGCTCTACGTGCTGCTTCCGGCCAGCGTGGCGCCGCCATTCATCGACTTTCTGCCAGTCTATGTCGGCGCCGTGCTGGCCGGCATCGTCAGCCATTCGCCGGGCGGACTGGGCGTGTTCGAGACAATCATGCTGGCGGCGTTTCCCGCCGAGGCACGCGCGGACCTGCTGGTGGCGATCGTTTGCTACCGGCTGACCTACAGCTTGCTGCCGTTCGTGCTGGCCTCCGCTGCGCTGGCCGTGTTCGAGGCCGCGCTCAAGATCCGCCAGCGGCGGCGCCTGCGTTGAACAGATCAGAGCATCCTTAATTGGACGGCGGATACCGCCGTATCAATCGCTGCTGACGCAGATGATGCCGTGCCAGCGCCAACATGCCGATCGGCCGATGCCCGCGCGCGCGATTGGCCGCACCCAGCGCAAACAGCAGGCGCTGCTTGGCGAACACCATGCGATAGACCTGCCACACCGAATACTTCGGATCCCACGCATGCACCGCTTCGGAACCTGCGCCGTTCACCTCCATGATGGTGAAGCGTCCGCTGCGCAGATCCTGCAGCGTGCTGTAGCGCACATCGAAACGGCCGACGTGGAATTGCGGCATGTCGTGTGCGACCGCTTCGATCGCCGCTGTCAGCTCCGCGGTGGCGGAGTCGGAACCATCTTCGTAACGGCCGCCGATCCGGGTCGAGCCGATCAGCGACAGCCGCACCGTATCGCCGACCGCCAGCACCTCGTCGGGATCATGGCGGCACTCGTGCTCGCGCCGGTTGCGCACCACGCGATGCAGACGCTCATCGGCCTCGATCAACTGCGCCACCGTGCTGGTGCCATCGCCGGTTACCTGCGGGTAATGGCGCAGCAGTACCCCGAGCAGCCCGCCCGTTGGCTGGCCCGGATGGCGCACGTAGAAAATGCCCGCCTCGCCCTGCTCGCCGAGATAGCGCTGCAGCATCAGCGACTCGCCGGCCGGATAGCTCGCCAGGTAGTCGGCCAGGTCCAGCGTATCGTCGAGCCGGCGCACGCCGAAACCGCACCAGCCAAGATCCGGTTTGGCCACCACCGGAAACATCAGGCCGGCCTCGCCCATCGCCGACAACGCAGCCGCCAGCATATCGCCGCCCTCGGCCCGCAGCATCACGTACGGCGCTATCTTCGAACGCGCATGCGCACCCATGCCCGCAAAATATTCGGACTTGGTATCTCCCACCAGGCCACCGGCGGTGATCTGCGGATTGGCGGCGGAGGGCAGCGTCAGGCTGCGATAGCGCAGGCCCAGCCAGCACCATTGCAGCACCATCGGCACCAGATTGAGCCATTTGGGGATGCGCTCTATCGTGCCCACCCGCGGCGCCGTCACCGGCGACCGCACACCCATCACCGTGGCGAACGGCTCATCCATGCGCAATCGCCTCGCTGTGGATCGGCCCATGGTGGATCGGCCCGCAGTGAATCAGTTCGTAGTGGATCGGCTTGTACGCGAAGTTGTTCGACTGTCCCGCCGAACACGCGGTAAGGCCGATCAGCAGATCCATCTGCGCTTCGAACACGATGTAGTCGCCGGCGCGGCTGAGCGGCGGTTCCACCCGGATGACACCCGTAGCTGCATCCACCGGTACGTTCATGAAGACGTTGAATGCGGTGGGGATCGCGTCCGCTGCGATGCCGTACGGTGCCAGCGCTGCGGCGAGATTGCCTAAGCAGCCGCGGTGCGGCTCGGTGTCGCCGTAGATGATGCGAAACATCTCGGCGGAGCACGGCGACAGCAGGAAATCATGGCGGCCGACGGTGTCCTCGACGATGCGCAGCAACACCTGGCTGCGGTTCGAATAAATTACGTCGCCGGTACTGAAATAAATCTTGCTGGCGTAGTCGATGCTGCGGCCGGACGAGATCGCCTCGCCGGTGTCATGCTGGTTGAACGCGACCAGGTCGGCCACCTGCTCGCCTTGCGGATCGATTACCTTCAGGCTTTCGCCGCGTTTCAGCTCGAACGCCGTGCCACTGCGCGGAGGGATGATCCGTATCATCGCCGCTCACTCCCGTTCGCGTGAAACGGGCAGACCCAGTCCGCGCCCACCTGACGCCCGCTGTACTGTCGCGCCTCGGAACTCTTGCCGTGCACGGCGAGCATCGGGTTGGGCGAGCCGGCGAAGGCGATGTCGCGCTGGATGATCGCCTGGCGCAATTTCTCGTAGCGCCCATCCGCGCGCAGCCGCTCGAACTGATGGTGCAGATTGAACACCAGCACCGGACAGCGGAACCGCCGTGCAGGCCGGCTGGCGTCCGCATGCAGTCCCACCACGTAGAACGCCCTGCCGCCCACGCTCATGCTGAAGTCCGCCGAGGCCGGGTCGGCGCTGACGCTGCCATCCCAGTCGTGGCTCGCGCGGTCGATCGCATGGATCCCGCGCAGGCGCTGCCATAGCGCTGCCTCAAACGCCGGTTCGGATAGCCGGGCCGAGCACGGAAACACTATCGCGAGGCTGACGAACAGGCTGTCGCCATCCGCCTGCGCGGCAAAAGCCTGCAGGTGGCGGGTGATGCGGCGGTCGTCGCGCGCGCTGGCGATGTCGTGAACGACCAAGGTCTGCAGTTGCCGCCGCGCCTGCGATGCCTTGGCGCCAAGGCAGGGAAACGCCGGCTGCCCGACGAACGCCTCGAATGCGCGCCGGGTCGCCTCGATCATGGCTGATCCTGCCGGCGTCTGCTCTGCACCAAGGTTGCGTATCAGCGTGTTCATCACCATCCCGCCGTGTCGTCGATGCAAGCCGATCAGGGCCTGATCCGTATGGGTGGACGTTACGTGCAGTGACGATCAGCCGACGTGAAGGCCCGGTACGTTCGCAACATCCGTCAATCGCTAGAATGACGGGACTCCCACTTATCCGACAGCACGCTTGCCCTCCCCGCCACGCAAGATTCTCCACGTCGACATGGACGCGTTCTACGCGTCGGTGGAACAGCGCGACGACCCGGGTTTGCGCGGCAAGCCGGTGGCGGTGGCATGGCGTGGCGCGCGCTCGGTGGTGTGCGCGGCCAGCTATGAGGCGCGCGTGTTCGGTGTGCGCTCGGCGATGCCGGCAATCCGTGCCGAAAGACTATGTCCGCAGCTGATCTTCGTACCGCCGGATTTCGTGCGTTACAAAGCGGTGTCACGCCAAATCCGCGAGATCTTCGCTCGGCATACCGAACTGATCGAGCCGCTGTCGCTGGACGAGGCCTACCTCGATGTCACCAACACGCTGACCGGGCTGCCCTCGGCCACCGCCACCGCCGAGGCGATCCGCACCGCGATCCGCGAAGAGACGCAACTGACTGCGTCGGCCGGCGTGGCGCCGAACAAGTTCCTGGCCAAGATCGCCTCCGACTGGAACAAGCCCGACGGCCAGTACGTGATCCGCCCGCATCAGGTCGAGGCCTTCCTCACCCCGCTTCCGGTCGGCCGCCTGCCCGGCGTCGGCAAGGTGATGGAGGCGAAACTCGCCGTGCTCGGCATCGCCACCGTCGGCGAACTTCGTACGTTTGCGCTGGCGGAACTGGAACAGCGCTTCGGCCGCTGGGGCCGTCGCCTGCACGAACTGGCACGCGGCATCGACGATCATGCGGTGCAACCCGAACGGCCGACCCTGCAGATCTCTGCCGAAGACACCTTCGAGCACGACCTGCTGCTGGGCGAACTCGAACCGCACATCCGCCGGCTGGCCGAAAAGGCCTGGGCCGGGTACCAGCGCGAACTGGCCGCAAAAGAGCGCAGCCGCGTGGCGCGCACCATCGTGCTGAAACTGAAGACTGCGGACTTCCACACGCTGACGCGCAGCCTCACCCCGGCACAGCGGCCGCTATCGGCCGGCGAACTGGCCGACATCGCCTGCGCGCTGCGCGATCGCGTCGAGCGTCCCGCCGACAGCCGCTACCGGCTCGTCGGCGTGGGCCTGGCTGGCTTCGTCGACGCCGACAGCTGCGAAGCACAACGGGATCTGTTCACCACCTAGCGAAACGGCGCTCAAATCCCGTCGCGAATCGGATACGCTCCGCATCCGTACGCTTGCAACCCCCCGTGTGGAGCAGTGACATGCTTTTCGAATTTCCAAAAGTCCGCATCGATTCCCTCAAGGATTTCGCCAAGCACTATCTGATGATCGTGCTCAGCATCCTCACCGCGCTGGGGTTGGAAGCGTGGATCGAGCATGCGCACCACCAGCGTGCCGCCGCCACAGCCAGTGCGCAGATCGAGACGGAGATCCGCGCCAACCTGACCGAAGCCCAGGCGGACCTGCAGCAGGATGTCGCGCAGCTGAAGCGGCTCAACACGATCCGCGACGCGGTGAGCCGCGATCTCAAAGCGCACGTCTCGGATGACGTCATCAAGCAGCACATCCTGGCGCAGACCGGCGACTTCGACCTCAACCTGAACTTTCCCACCCTGCGCCACGAGGCCTGGGATGTGGTGGTGGCGAACCAGTCGGCCAGCTGGATCGATCACGATCGCATGCAGCGCTACTCCGCCGTCTACGCCAGCCAGCGCGACGTCATCACCTCGATGAGCGAAAACACCGCGCTGCTGATGAACGGCACGGGCATGGTCGACACCATCGCCGACCTGCGCACCGATGAGGCGCAGCCGCGCGAGTTTCTGCACGTCGTCAGCCAGATGGCGGCCATGCTCGGCCAGACGGTGAACAGCCTGCGCATGCTCGAAAAGCAGCTTGGCGCCGCGTTGCCGGGCGGGGCCTCGAACAGCGCGAAGCCGGCGCCTGCTGCCTGACCTCGAAACCAGCCTCACGCAACGCAGCTTGAGAGAGCCTGCATCCACAGGCTCTCCTTGGGTAAAACCTGGCGTCCAGCATCCACACTGCACTCGCAAGGAGCGGCAGGTACTCAGGTTGCCTCAGGGCAATGTGTACTCGAAGTCATAGAAATGCTGGCCATCGGTGATCGTGATCGCCAGCGTACCGGCCAGCCCGAGCAGTTCGCCGCTGCCGGAATCGGGTACCACGGCGATGCTCAGCTGCGGCATGCCGCGCGTCATCGTGCCGCTGTGCTGCAACGCGAACGTGCCGCTGCGGCCATGCAGCGTGCCGCTGACCCGTTCCAGCGCGACATAACCGGCCGAACCCGACACGTCGGTACCAGCAGCCAGCATCTGGCCTTTACTGGTCGCCTCGAGATCACCCTGAAACTGCTTGTCCAGCGCCATCCGGCCGATGCCGGGATCGCCGACGCCGTCCTGCGCCGGCTGCGGCGTCATCCTCACTTCGAACGTACCGCGGGCATGCGTGGTCATGATCTTCCTTTCGGCTGGTCTGGCACGCCAGCCTAATGGATCGGCGCGCCCGTGCGGCGAACGTGCAGCAGCGGGCCGCGTGTACGCGGGCGAACCTGACGCGCCGGTCAGGATCAGCCAATCCGGCGCGAGATCGCGAAGAACGCCAGGTTGCCCAGGCCGGTCGCGCCTGCCAGCACGGCGATCAGGCCGGGCGTGACTTCCCGCCAGTCGAACCACTGGATCAGCCCGAAGCCTAGCCCTACCGACAAGAGCACGATGCCCCAGCGCAGCGAGGAATGGCGCCGGCGCTGTTGCTCGTCGCGCAGGACCGAGTTGACCAGTTCTTCCGAGCCGCCGGCGTTGACCATATGCCGGCGCACCATGGCGTCGACACAGACCTTGATCGAGTAGGCAATGCAGATAAACAGGCTGATCGGAATGAAGTCGCCGAAATTCATGGGGTTCTCCTTGGTAATGATGGCGGAATGACTGACTGTCGGGGCAAGAGATACAGCCAACCCCACGGCGGTTGCAGCGAAACGCTTGCAACCGTTGCCGGCATGCGCGTATCCCTTGCATCATGGATGACATCCGCAGCAGCCCTGACCGCGATCTGGTCGACGCCGTGCTGGCCAATCGGCCGGGGGCGTTCGAGCGCCTGATCCGCGAGTATCAGGGGCTGTGCTGGCACATCATCCAGCGCATGGTGCGCAACCCGGAGGACGCGCGCGAGCTGTGCCAGGACACTTTTCTGCGCGTGCATCAGTGCCTGCATCAATACCGCTACGAGAGCGCGTTGAAATCGTGGATCGGGCGCGTGGCCTACACCATCGCGTTGCGTCATCTGCAGCACAAGCGCATCCCGCTGGTCGAGCACGGTGACGACGATGACTACGCATTGGTGGAGAACATCGGCGACGGCTTCGATCTGGAAGCGGCCTGCGCGGACGAGGAGGCGGTGCAGCACCTGCACTCGGCGATCGAATCGCTGCCGCCGTTGCAACGCACCCTGCTGACACTGTATTACCTCGAGGAAACCTCGATTCCGGAGATTGCCAGGATCACCGGGCTGGCCAGCGGTACCATCAAAAGTCACTTGTTCCGCTCGCGGCTGCGCCTGCGTGGCGCGCTCGAAACGCGGACAGGAGTTGCGGCATGAATCAGCACATCGACGACATCCCTCCCTTCGGCGACGCGAGCCACGAACGCGAATGGCTGGCGCAGGAAAGCGCGATGCGGCGCGAGCGCCTGCATCTCGACCCCGCCGGCGACGATGCACGCGGCCGACGCTATCGCCTGCTTGCGCGCGCCTTGCGCGAGCCGTTGCAAGACGGGTTGCCGGCCGACTTCGCAGCGCGCGTGGCCGCTCGCGCCGCCGCCGCACCCACATCCGCCTTGCGTTTCGAATTCGTGCTGACGATGGCGCTCGCCACTGTGCTGGCGATCGCCGCGGGTGTCGTCACCGCCATTTACGGCAGCGAATGGCTGCCGTCGTTCCGCGCGATCCTACCCACACCGCAAGCGCCAGCAGGTCGCTGGCTGCTGGCGTTTGCCGGCTGCCTGGGCATGTCCTGGCTGCTGGGGCAATGGCAACGGCGCGGACACGGTTGACCGCCGATTGCTACCTAAAGCTCCAGCACCGCATCCAGTCCGCGATGCAGGCCGACCAGGCCGGACACTTTGCGGATCGCCAGCAGCGCGCCGTCCACGTAGGGTTTCGCGCTGCTGCCCGCGTTGTGGCGCAGGGTCAGCGTCTGGTCCGGCATGCCGAAAATCGTCTCCACGCCGATCACGAAGCCGGGTAGACGCACCGCGTGCACCTGGGTTCCGGCCAGCGTGCCGCCGCGCGTCTCGCGCATGCCGACGGTCTGCTCCAGCGGCACCTGCAACTGCGGCTGGCGCACCTTGCCCAGTCGCCCGGCCAGTTCGCGTACCGTACCGCTGGGCGCGTCCGGCTTGCCCGCGGAGGCGTAGTCGATGATCTCCCACTGCGGAATCAGCTTCGCTGCCATCTCGGCAAACTTGATCAGCAGCACCGCGGTCAGCGCGAAGTTGCCGCAAGCCAGCACACCGCGCCCGCGTTCGCGCGCGACGGCGTCGATCTGCGCATAGTCCTCGTCGGTGAGGCCCGAGGTGCCCACCACCACGTGCGCACCGTGTTCCAGCGCAGCGAGGATGTTGGCCTTCGCACTTTCCGGCCGGGTGTATTCGACGAAGACGTCGCAGGGATGCAGCAGTGCCTGAGTGGTGTTGGCCGAGAGGATGGCGGTGAGCTTCGGCTCGTCCAGCACGGCGCCGAGCAGCTGCCCCGCATGCCGTCGCGCCACCGCAGCGGTCAGTTGCAGATCATCGGCGGCAGCGATGCCGCGAGCCAGTTCGGAACCGGCCCAGCCGGTGGCGCCGGCTAGGCATATCTTCAAAGTCATCGGGCGGGCCTGGATTCATCGACGGAGGAATGACGCAGCGTACGGCGAACGGGCTGCGTCATCCATAGATCCAGAGCATACGATCCGCCCGGCATCAGGCTTGGTCGATCGGGCCCAGTCGATCAATCGTAGACGTCGTGACAGCGGCGTTCGGTGGTGTAGTAGGCCTTGCTGTCCTGGGCGTTTTTCTGCACGCGGTTGCCGACATAGCCGCCAGCCACCGCGCCGCCTACCGTCGCCAGGGTCTTGCCCTTGCCGCCACCCACCTGGTGGCCCAGCAGGCCGCCCGCGACCGCGCCAATGCCGGTGCCGATGAGGCGGTGAGTATCCTTTGAGCCGTTGTGCTTGACCTGCACGTTCTCGCAGACCACGCGATGACGTTGCTGCGCCTGCGCCGGCGCTGCGATCAGCGCAGGCGCGGCCAAGGCAAGCGATGCGATCAGAATCAATGATTTGTTCATGGGCTCGCTCCGTCGCGATGATGCACAGGAATAGCCGGATGAGCGTGACGGCCCGGTCAACCGACCCGTAGCGGGCTGCGCGGGATATCGCCACGGTTCATGCTCCGAATGGCGCCGGCGCATCATGGCCTCGCGCGAATCGGGATCGGGTAAGCTCCGCGTTCGCGAATCCACTGCCCGGAGCGATTCTATGCATTTCGAAATACCGAAACAGCCCATGCGCGGCTTCAAGGATTTCGCCAAGCACTATCTGATGATCGTACTCAGCATCCTCACCGCGCTGGGGCTGGAGGCGTGGATCGAACATGCCCACCACACGCACGCCGCCGCCTTGGCCAGCCGCCAGATCACGGCGGAGCTGCGGGCGAATCTGGACGGCGTGCAAAGCTCGTATCGAAGCAATCAGCAGCGGCTCGTCTTGCTGCAACAGCTCGACGACACCATCGCGAAAGATGTGCGCGACGGCAAGACCGATGCGGCGATCAACCAGCATATCCAGGCGCTCAAGAACCAGTTCAAGCTCAGTCTCGACTGGCCGATCTTCGCCAATCAGGCGTGGGACGTCGCCGTGGCCAATCAGTCCGCCACCTGGATGGATCGCGCGGCCTTGAGCGAATATTCGGCTGCGTACAGCAAGCAGCGCGATGCGGCGAGCTGGATGGCCCAGGACAGCGCACTGTTTCTCAACGCGCCGCTGCTGGCGACGCTGAGCACCCGGATCGACCTGGGGCGCGAGATCGACCCCATCGAATTTCTGTCGGTACTGCGCCAGATGATCATCACGTCGGGCGAAACCCAGTCGCATCTGCAGCAGGTCGAGTCGCAATTGAAACAGGTGCTGCCGGAGGAAGCGGGCCGCAGCAAGAGCTGATCGCTGCCCTGCCCTTCATCGCACCGCATCCTGCCATCGCTGAACCAGGGATGGCAGGATAAAAAAGCCCGGACAGTGTCCGGGCTTTTTGCTTGGTCCGCCTGCCTCCGCCTACTTCTTCTTCGGCATGTACAGGTCGGTGATCGTGCCCTCGTACACCTCCGCCGCCATCCCCACCGACTCGCTCAGGGTCGGATGCGGATGGATGGTGAGGCCGATATCGGCCGCCTCGCTGCCCATCTCGATCGCCAGCGCGATTTCGGAAATCAGGTCGCCGGCATGCACGCCCACGATGCCGCCGCCGACCACCCGATGGGTGGCTTCGTCGAACAGCAGCTTGGTGAAGCCCTCGGTGCGGTCGATGCCGATCGCACGGCCGCTTGCAGCCCACGGGAATTTGCCCACGCCGATCTTCAAGCCCTTTTCCTTCGCCTCGCGCTCGGTCACGCCGACCCAGGCGATTTCCGGATCGGTATAGGCGACCGACGGAATCACCCGCGCGTCGAAATGGCTCTTGTGGCCGGCGACGACTTCCGCGGCGACCTTCGCCTCATGGGTGGCCTTGTGCGCCAGCATCGGCTGGCCGACCAGGTCGCCGATCGCGAAGATATGCGGCACGTTGGTGCGCATCTGCGAGTCGACGTTGATGAAGCCGCGCTCCGTGACGGCGACGCCGGCCTTGTCGGCGCCGATCTTGCCGCCGTTCGGCGAGCGGCCCACCGAGACCAGCACGCGGTCGAACAACGTGGTGGCGGGAATGCTGTCGCCCTCGTAGCTGACTTCGATGCCTTTCTTGGTGGCCTTGGCCTCGACCACTTTGGTCTTGAGATGAATGCCCTTGAGCCGCTTGCCGATGCGCTGCGCCAACGGCTTGATGAGGTCGGCATCGGCACCGGGGATCAGCTGGTCCATGAATTCGACCACGGTTACTTCGCTGCCCAGCGCGGCATATACCGTGGCCATTTCCAGGCCGATGATGCCACCGCCCACGACCAGCAACTTTTTCGGTATGTCCCTCAGCTCCAGCGCGCCAGTGGAGTCGACGATGCGCTCGTCTTCCCACGGGAACGAAGGCAGCTTCACCGACTGCGAGCCGGCGGCGATGATGGCGTGCTCGAAGCGGATCAGCTTTACGCCGTCCTTCGTCTGGACTTCCATTTCATTCGGCGACACGAAGGCGCCGCTGCCTTCGACCGTGCGCACCTTGCGCTGTTTCGCCATGCCCGCGAGACCGCCGGTGAGCTGACCGACCACCTTGTTCTTGAAGCCACGCAGCTTGTCGATGTCGATGGCAGGCTTGCCGAACGTAACGCCGTGCGCCGTCATCGCGGCGGCCTCGTCGATCACCGCAGCGGCATGCAGCAGCGCCTTGGACGGGATGCAACCCACGTTGAGGCAGACACCGCCGAGCGTGGCGTAGCGCTCGACCAATACGGTATCCACGCCCAGGTCAGCCGCGCGGAACGCGGCGGTGTAGCCACCGGGGCCGGACCCGAGCACGACCAGTTTGCATTCGATGTCTGTTTTCTTTCCGGACGACACGGCCGCTTGCGGCGCCTTCGCCTCCTCTCCCTTCTGGGGAGAGGATTGAGGTGAGGGGCTGGTGCTCGCGGGAGACTGTTTGGTTTTGTCCGTTTCGTTGGAACTACCCGGCGAGCTCGTCCCCTCACTCCTGCCCTCTCCCCGGAGGGGAGAGGGGGACGCGGTGTCGGCTTCGCCGACGGCTTCCAAGATGGCGATCACCGCGCCCTCGGAAACCTCATCGCCGACCTTGAGCTTGAGCTCCTTGATCACGCCGGCGGCGCTGGAGGGAATCTCCATCGTCGCCTTGTCCGACTCCAGCGTGATCAGGCTTTGTTCCTTCGCTACCGTGTCGCCGACTTTCACCAGCACTTCGATGACCGGCACGTTGTCGTGCCCGCCGATATCCGGGACCTTGATGTCGATGGTGTTGGCCATGTCGTACTTCCTTTGCTGTTGCGGACGTCAGCGAGCCGCGCCCGGTTCTTTGTCGGATGAGGAGCCGCGCCGGTTGACCGACTCCTCGGCAATATCGCGCGCGACGTCCCGCGCCGCGTCGTTGTCTCTCGTGCCGTCGCCTGTCGCCCCGCCGGCACCGAAGGATTCCACGGGCGTCCGCGGCCCGCGCCCGACCCAGCTCTTCACGTGCAGGTCGCGCTGCGGAAACGGAATCTCGATGGCGTATTTTTCCAGTGCCGTATGCAACGCCCAGTAATAGGCCGCGGTGACGGCACCGGGGCGGCGCGTGGCTTCGGCGTTGAGCCACACCACCAGCTGGAAGTTGAGCGACGAATCGCCAAAACCGGTCAGCCACACCTGCGGCCCTCGCGGGCCGTCCAGGCTGAGCGTGAACGGCACTTCCGCGGCCGCCTCCAGCGCGGCCTTCTTCACCAGTTCCTTGTCGGTGCCATAGGCCACGCCAAAGGGAATTTTCTGCCGCCGCGCCACTTCGCGCAGCGTCCAGTTCACCACCCGTCCATTCACGAATTCCGAATTCGGCACCAGGATGTCGATGTTGTCGTTGGTCGAAATACGGGTGGCGCGGATGTAGATGTCGCGCACATGACCGTGCACGCCGGAGGCCAGCTCGACGAAATCGCCGACCTTGAGGCTGCGTTCGAACAGCAGGATCAGCCCGGAGACGAAGTTGTTGAAGATCGCCTGCAGGCCAAAACCCAGACCCACGCCCAGCGCACCGGCGAACACCGTCATCTTCGCCATCGGTATGCCGGCGATGCTCAACGCCCATAGCGCACCGACAGTCAGCAGCAGGTAGTGAACCAGCCGCTCGACGGTGTAGGCAGACGATTGGTTGATGTTGTCGTGGCTCTGCGCGTAACGATGCAGCAGCCGTTTGAGCACCGCAGAGACGACCAGGAACAACGCCAGCAGCAGCAAAGCGCCCAGCAGCGAGCCGATCGTGACATTGACGCCGCCGAACCTGACGCCCCAGTTCAACCACTCGCCCAGTTCATGGACGCCGCGCTCGACCGCCTGCGGCGCCGGGTCAACCAGGACGCGGGAGCAGCCGAGGCAGGAAGCGGCGTATGCCATCGACCAGCCCGTCAGAGCAACAGGCGGCGGATGTCGCCCAGCTGGGCAGCCAGGAACGCGGCGAAGCGCGCGGCCAGCGCGCCGTCGATCACCCGATGGTCGTACGACAGCGACAACGGCAGGATCAGCCGGGGCGCGAACTCCTTGCCGTTCCACACCGGTTTCATCGAGGCCTTGGAGACGCCGAGGATCGCCACTTCCGGCGCATTGACGATAGGCGTGAAGCCGGTGCCGCCGATGCCGCCCAGCGAGGAGATCGAGAAGCAGCCACCGGACATCTCGGCCGGGCCCAGTTTCTTGTCCCGCGCTTTTTTCGAGATCTCGCCCAGTTCGCGGGCCAGATCGAGCAGGCCTTTCTTGTCGCAGTCGCGCAGCACCGGCACCACCAGGCCGTCGGGCGTATCCACCGCGATGCCGATGTGGAAATACTTTTTCAGAATCAGCTTCTCGCCCGACTCGTCCAGCGAAGCGTTGAACTGCGGGAACTGTTTCAGCGCGGCGACCACCGCCTTGATCTGGAACACCAGCGGCGTGACCTTCAGGTCCTTGTTCTCTTCGCCGAGCTTCTTGCGGAAGGCCTCCAGTTCGGTGATGTCGGCGTCGTCGTGCTGGGTGACGTGCGGGATCATCGCCCAGTTGCGTGCGAGGTTGGCGCCGGAGATCTTCTGGATGCGCGACAGCGGCTTCTCCTCGACCTCGCCGAACTTGGCGAAATCGACCTTCGGCCACGGCAGCAGGTTCAAGCCACCGACCGAGGCGGAGGCGCCGGCCACCGGACGCGCACCGGAGGCGAGCGCGTGCTTCACATAGGCACCGACGTCTTCGCGCTGGATGCGGCCACCGCGGCCGCTGCCCTTCACCTGCTGGATGTCCACGCCCAGTTCACGCGCAAAGGCGCGAATCGCCGGGCTGGCATACGGTGCGTCGCCGGGCATCACGATGCTGGCGTCGAGCGGCGGTCGTGCCGACGGCGGCACGTCGCCCTCCGGCGCGTTGCCCGGCTGTACGCCCCGGCCGGCGATCGGCGCGGGCTTCTCCTCAACCTTCGGGGTGGCCGGCGCTGCGGGTGCAGGTGTGGGCGCCGGCTTCGGCGCTTCTTCGGCCTTGGGGGCTGGCGCGGCAGCGGCATCGTCGGCCTCGATCAAGGCAATGATGGCGCCCTCGGAGACTTCATCGCCGACCTTCAGCTTCAATTCCTTCACCGTGCCGGCGAACGGTGCGGGCACTTCCATGGTGGCCTTGTCCGATTCCAACGTGATCAAGCTCTGTTCTTTCTCGACCCGGTCGCCGACTTTGACCAGCACTTCGATGACGGGAACGTCAGCGTGACCGATGTCGGGAACGCGGGCTTCTTTGAGATCGGCCATGAATGACTCCTGCAAATGGCGATGGCGTACCGCTCGGGGATGGCGGTCGCGGACAAGGCTTCAATCATAGCGAAGGCAGGCCCGATCCGTATGCCCAAGCGGGGCAGTTTTCCCGATTCGACGCCAACCATGCGCATGCGTATGCATGACCTTGAGCGCACGCACGGCCCCGATCCATGCCGTAACCTGATTCTCGAGACCATGCCGCGCGCGGCACAGGAAGCAAGCATGCTGACGATTCGCGATCTGTCGAAAACCTACGCCAACGGCGTAAGAGCATTGCGCGGCGTATCGCTGGATATTCCCAACGGCATGTTCGGCCTGCTCGGCCCGAACGGTGCGGGCAAGTCGTCATTGATGCGCACGATCGCCACGCTGCAGGACCCGGACGCGGGCACGATCAAGCTCGACGAGATGAACCTGCTCACCGACAAGCAGGCCACCCGTCGCCTGCTCGGCTATCTGCCGCAGGAGTTCGGTGTATATCCGAAGGTCTCGGCCGAGGCGATGCTGGAACACTTCGCCGTGCTCAAGGGCGTCACCGTGAAGAGCGAACGGCGCGAACTGGTCGAGTCGCTGCTGCGCCAGGTGAACTTGTGGGACGTGCGCAAGCGCAAGCTCGGCACCTACTCCGGCGGCATGCGCCAGCGCTTCGGCATTGCCCAGGCGCTGATCGGCGATCCGCGCCTCGTGATCGTCGACGAGCCCACCGCGGGACTCGATCCGGAGGAACGCAACCGCTTCCTCAACCTGCTCGCCGAGATCGGCGAACGCGTGGTGGTGATCCTGTCCACACATATCGTCGAGGACGTCACCGACCTGTGCTCGCGCATGGCGATCATCGGCCAGGGCCAGGTGCTGCTCACCGGCGAGCCGGTCGAGGCGATCCGTTCGCTGGATGGCCGCGTGTGGCGCCGCACGATCGACAAAGCCGAACTGGACGGCTACCGCGCCCGCATGAACATCCTGTCCACCCGCCTCGCCGGCGGCCGCACCTTGCTGCACGTGCTGGCCGATTCCCTGCCGGAACAAGGTTTCGAACCCGTCACACCCGATCTGGAAGACGTCTACTTCGGTCGCCTGCGCGCGCAGGCGACAGCCAGGGCCGTCTGACGCTCGCCAGCTTCTTCCGATACCGCGGACGGGAATAACGATGTTCTTCGAGCCCACATTTTTCGAAATCTGCCGATTCGAGTTGCGCCAGCAGCTGAGGGCTCCGCTGTTCTGGATCGTCGCTGCCATATTCAGTGCGCTGGCGTTCGCGCTGGTCAGCACCGACGCGGTGATCGTCGGCGGCGCCAGCGGCAATGTGTTGCGCAATGCTCCGATGGTGATCGTCCGGCTGCTCAGCGTGCTCACCGTCCTCAGCGTCTTCCTGGTGACGATCTTCGTCGCCGGTGCGGCGCTGCGCGATTTCGACCAGCGCACTTCGGAGTTGTTTTTCACCACACCGATGAGCCGTGGCGCCTATCTCGGCGGCCGCTTCGTGGCCGGCTATCTGGCGGCGCTGGCGATCATGCTGACCTGCGCGCTGGGTGTGGCGGTCGGCGGCATGATGCCGTGGATCGACGCGGAGCGACTGGGCCCGGCCAGCTGGCACGGTTATGCCTGGGCATTCGGCGTAATGGTGATGCCGGACATGTTGTTCATGGCCGCGCTGCTGTTCCTGATCGCGTCCACCACGCGTTCGTTGCTGGCCACCTACATCGGCCTGATCGTCTACATCGTGCTGAACTTCATCGTTGGCCTGCTGACCCGTGACGTCAACAATCATTTCATCGCCGCCATGCTCGATCCGTTCGGCGGCCGCACCCTGGCGTTGGTCACGCGGTACTGGTCGGCGGATCAAGCCAATCACGAGCTGCCGGCGCTGTCCGGCGTGCTGCTGTTCAACCGGCTGCTGTGGGGCGCCATCAGTGTGGCCATGCTCGGAGCTGCCGTGGCGCTGTTCCGGCCCGATCGCGAGGGTCTGCAGCTGCCGCGACGCAAGCAGCGAGCGGAGCCGCCGATGCTGCTCCCGCAAGCCCATGCCGCCACGCTGATCCTGCCCAGGGTACGGCTGGCCGCCGACCTGCAGGCGCACCTGTTGCAACTGCGCACGCAGTTCGCTTTCGACACGCTCGGCGTGCTGCGCGGCGTACCGTTCCTGATCATGCTGGCGCTGGGCCTGCTCAATCTGTTTTTCACGCTGGCGCTGTCCAGCCAGATCTATGGCACCGCCACCTGGCCGGTGACGCATCAGGTGCTGGAAGGCGTGCATGGCAGCTTCCAGTGGCTGCTGTACATCATCATCACGTTCTATGCCGGCGAACTGGTATGGCGCGAACGCAGCCAGCACTCGGCCGAGGTCAGCGACGCATTTCCGGTACCGGACTGGGTGCCGCTGATCGCCAAGCTGGGCGCGCTGCTGGCGGTGATCGCAACGTTTCTGCTGATTGGCGCCGTGGTGGGTATCGGCTGGCAATTGAGCCATGGCTATACCCATCTGGAGCCGGGCCTGTATCTGGCGACACTGGCCCTGGATGCGGTCCCGTTCGTGCTGCTGGCAGTGCTTGCGCTGTTCCTGCAGGTGATGTCGAACGACAAGTTCCTCGGTTATCTGCTGACCATCGTGTGGCTGGTGCTCAGCACGATCGGCTTCGGCCTGCTGCACTGGGACCATAACCTGTACAACTACGGCAGTGCGCCGGACGTGCCGTATTCGGACATGAACGGTTTCGGCCATTTCCTCGAAGCTGCGCTGTGGTTCGACTTCTATTGGGCCAGCTGCGCCGTAGCCTTGCTGGTGCTGGCCGCACTGTTCTGGGTGCGCGGCACCGATCAGGCCTGGCCTGACCGGCTGCGCGAAGCCCGGGCGCGCCTGCACGCACCGGCAAGGATCGCATTGGCTACTGCATGGCTGGCATTCATCGGCAGCGGCATCTGGATCTACTACAACACCAACGTGCTCAACCACTACCAGAGCAGCGCGGCGCAGACGAAACAGCACGCCGACTACGAGAAGAAGTACGCGAAGTACAAGGACCTGCCGCAGCCACGCATCACCGCGGTGAAAGCGGACGTGGACATCCACCCATATCAGCGCAGGCTGGATATCCGCGGCCATTACACCCTGGTCAACAAAACCGCTGCACCGATCAGCGAGCTGCACGTGAACTACACCGACGGCTTCAGACTGAAGTCGCTGGCGTTCGCACCGTACGACACAGTGAGCGTGGACAAGCAGCTCGGCTACACCATCTACCGGCTGAAGACCCCACTGGCGCCGGGCGCGTCGATGAATTTCGACTTCACGCTGGAATACGCGCCGCAGGGTTTCACCAACAGCCCGGAAGGTAGTTTCCTCGCCCGCAACGGCACCTTCTTCAACAACACCGTGATGCCGCAGTTCGGCTACCAGACCCAGGAGCAGCTCACCGACCGCAACGACCGCCGCAAATATGGACTCTCCGCCGAAGTGCCGCGGATGCCTAAGCTGGGCGACGAGAAGGCCCGCGCGAACACCTACATCAGCAACGACGCGGACTGGATCAGCTTCGACACCACCGTCTCCACCGCCGCCGACCAGATAGCCGTGGCGCCGGGCTATCTGCAGAAAGAATGGACGGCGAATGGCCGGCATTACTTCCACTACACCATGACTCAGACAGGAATGGATCAGCCGATGCTGCCGTTCTTCTCCTATCTGTCGGCGCGCTACGCGGTGAAGCGCGAGACGTGGAAGGGCGTGGACATCGCGGTGTACTACAACCCGGCGCATGCGTGGAACGTGGAGCGGATGATCCAGGGTGCCAAGGATGCGCTGGACTATTACGACGCGAACTTCACGCCGTACCAGTTCCATCAACTGCGCATCCTGGAGTTCCCGAACTACATAAGCATCGCGCAGTCGTTTGCCAATACGATTCCGTTCTCCGAATCGGTCGGCTTCATCGCCGACCTGCGTGATCCGTCCAAGATCGACTACCCCTACTACATCACTGCCCACGAAGTGGCGCACCAGTGGTGGGCACACCGGGTGATCGGAGCGAACATGCAGGGATCGACCATGCTCAGCGAATCGCTGGCGCAGTACTCCGCGCTGATGGTGATGAAGCACAAGTACGGCGGCGATCAGATGCGCAAGTTCCTGAAGTACGAACTGGACGGCTACCTGACGGGACGCGCCACCGAGAAACTGGCCGAGGAGCCACTGGCCAAAGTGGAGAACCAGCAATACATCCACTACAAGAAGGGTTCACTGGTGTTCTATGCGCTGCAGGATTACGTCGGCGAGGCCACGCTCGACGCGATGCTGAAGCAGTTCCTGATCGACAAGGGTTTCCAGCAGCCGCCATACACCACATCACAAGAGTTCATGGACGCGCTGACCAGGGCCGTCGGGTCGAAGTGGCAGCCGCTGCTGGATGACTTCTTCTGGAAGATCACCTTGTTCGACAACCGCATCACCGACGCCACCGCGAAGAAGCTGCCGAACGGCAAGTACGAAGTCACCCTGAGCGTGCACGCCAGCAAGGTCTACGTCGACGGCACCGGCAAGGAGACTGCGGCAAAGCCAGGCATCCCGATCGAGATCGGCGTGTTCGCCGCCTCGCCCGGTGCCGGCAAGGACGGCAAGCCACTGTATCTGCAAAAACGCCTGCTGCCGGACGGCGACAGCACGATCACCGTAACCGTCGACAGCCTGCCCGCGCTGGCCGGCATCGATCCGTACAACGAACTGATCGACAAGGTTTCCAGCGACAACCGCCGTGCCGTGACGCTGCAGTAGATTCAGCCGGCTTTCGGTGCGATCGATGGCGTGCCCCGCACCAGCGCGATCTCCTGCGGCCCCGCCGTCACGCTGATCTGCCGCGCGTCGATCTGTTGCTTGATCGCACGCCACAGGTCGGTCTGAACGTTCCAGCTGTCGCCACTGCCGGTCAAGCCGCGCAGCACCAGGTTTACGGTCTGTGCGGCCAGGCTCTCGATCCATACGCCCGGCGCCGGATCTTTCAGGACGCGCTTGTCCGCCTCGATCAGTCGAGTGATCGTCGCGATCACCTTGTCGGTATCGTCGCGGTAAGCGATGCCGAACTTCAGCTCGAAGCGCCGCGTGCCACGCCGGTTGAAGTTGACGATGGCGTCGCTGCCGATCTTTCCATTCGGCACGATCGCCTCGCGGTTGTCCGGCAGAATCAGCAAGGTGTGCATGAGGTTGAGGCTTCCCACCGTGCCTTCGACGCCACCTGCGGTGACGTAATCGCCGACGCGAAACGGCCGAAATACCGCCAGCAGCACGCCCCAGGCCAGGTTGCTGAGCGAGCCCTGCAGCGCCAGTCCGATCGCCAGCCCGGCGGTACCGAGCGCGGCGACCATCGGTGCCGACGGTACGCCCAGCACGCCCAACGCGGTGACCACCAGCAGAGCGATCAGCACGCCGTAGATCAGGTTGCGCAAAAAGCCGCTGAGCGTGGAGTCGAAGCTGGCCCGACCCAGTGCGCCCTGCGCGAAATTCGCCAGCCGACGCGCGATCCACATGCCGACCAGCAGCACCAGCAATGCTCCAATCAGGTGCAGTCCGAGCTGCACCGCCTGATCGGTGTAGGCGGAAACATCGTGAGGCGTCGGAACTGCCACCATCGACGCGATGGAACTATCGAGCATGGCTTTGTCTCCCACAGAAAACCGGGGATCAGCCTAACAGGAGAAATAGGAAAGCTCCGCCATCGCGCCCGATGCCGTAACGTTCCGATGCACCATCAGTCACAAGGCCGATGTTTCATGCAGCGTCCGACGCAGGTGGCGCAACGAAATCGTCTCCCACAACGCCACCAGCACCAGCACCAAGGTCGTCGCCAACCCCAGCGCGAACACGCTCAGCGGCTGCCAGGCGACGGCGACGGCCAGCGCCGCCAGCAAACCCAAGCCGATCAGATGCGACAGTGGCAGGTTGGTGCTGTTCACCGTTTTCTTGAACCAGGCATTGCCCAGCAGATAGAGCGCCGGACCACCGATCAGCACCTCGCTGCCGATCGCGTCGGCATGCTGCGAGGCATCGTGAAGCGTCAGTTCGTCGGCCACCGCGCTGACGATGATGCCGGCCACGATCAGCAGATGCAGATAGGTGTAGGCGATCCGAGCCGTGCGGCCCGGATCCGACGCATGTCTGATCGCCACACTGCCGCGCTCGGCGCCGAGATCGAAATAGATCCACCACATCGCCACGCTGCCCACGAAAGCACTGACAAACGCCAGCAGCGCCTGCGGCTGCGACAAGGTGTCGGCGAAGCTCGACCCGGTCACCAGCACCGACTCGCCCAGCGCGATGATCACGAACTGGCTGCAGCGCTCGGCCAGATGGCCACCGTCGATGTCCCAGTCGGCGGTGCTCGACCGGCCCAGGCCGGGCACCGGGAACGCCAGCGCCGGCCCGATGTATTCCAAGGTCAGGGCAACGATCCAGCACCACACACGCCATTGGCCATCCAGCCATCCGCCCGCCAGCCACAGCACACCCGAGGTCGCCAGCCATACCGTGATGCGCTGGAAGTTGCGTGTGTTTGCCGGTGCGGCATCGCCCAGCGCCCACAGCATGAACAAGGTGCGCCCCACCTGCATGAATACATAAGCGCCGGCAAACAACAGGCCGCGGCCGGCGAAGGCATCCGGCAGCGCAATCGACAGCAGCAGCCCGGCCAGCGTCAGTATCAGCAGCAACAGCCGCACCAGCGGGCGTTCCGGATCGAGCCAGTTGGTGACCCAGCTGGTGAACACCCACACCCACCACACCGCCAGGAACAGCAGCAGCACCTGCAAGGCGCTGACCAGGTTCAGGCCATGCAGCAGCGTGTGCGACAACTGGGTCACCGCATAGACGAACACCAGATCGAAGAACAATTCGATATTGGTAACGTGTGCGCCTGCCGCACGGCTGCGCAGGAGGCTGCGCCGTGCAGGCGGGCTGACAGAATTGGCGGATGCGTGAATGCTCAAGGCGATCTCCGGCATGGATGCGCCTTTATCGCATGACCGCCCCGATGCGGTCACACGGCTCCGCTCAGAGCCGATCATCCTCGATGTCGCTGACCCGGCCGTCGACGATCGTCACCACGGTGACATGGCCGTCGCGGCGATAGCGCCATTGTTCGCCGCCCTGATCTTTGCTCACCACGCGAACGCCGCCGCGGCCGCTGCTGCGGCTGCGGCTGCGTGAAACGCGCTTGTGCGATTTTGACGAGGGCTTGCCCAGCAGTTCGGTGACACGCTCACGGCTGTCGCCGGCGGTGAGTACCTGGTTGCCCACGCGCAGCGTGCTGGACGCATGGACCGTGGCGCTGAAGGCGAACAGGACGACGATGAGACGAAGACGCATGACCCTCTCCCTGGCTGGTTGAAATCCGAAAATCCGTTTCGCTGCGCCGGCCCGTCTTCCCGTTAATTCAGAAGCCGGAACCGGGCTGGGTCAGATAGATCACCTCTTCCGTAGTACTGGTCCGGCCGAGCACAGCATTGCGGTGTGGAAAGCGGCCGAAGCGCGCTATCACGTCGCGATGCCGCCGAGCATAATCGAGAAAATCCTCGAAGCGTTTACGCTGCGGCGGCGGCACTTCCGCGCAAAGCGCCTCGAACAATGCCACCGATCGCTGCTGCAAAGCCTTGTCCTCGGCATGCTCCAGCGGCAGGTAGGCGAACATGCGCTGCAACGGTGGAAGTTGACGGTCATCTCCGCGAGCGATACCTGACAAGGCGACGCGCTGTGCGCTGGCGTCCTGCGCCCATGCGCGCGAGTCGCCGCGGTAAAGGTTGCGCGGGAACTGGTCCAACAGGATCAACAGCGCCAGCCAGCCCAGCGGGTCGAGCGCCCAGCCATCCAGCCGTCCATTCGCCGCGGCGTCTGCCACGCTGCCGAAACGCTCGCGCATCTGGGCATCGAACTCCGCATCGGCTACAAACCAGTGTGCGGCGCTCGTATCGGCAAACCAGAAATCCAGGACGTCGTGCGCGGTGACGGGCATCGGCGCTCCCTTTAAGTGATGTGCGTTATAGGAGCGTCAATGGTGCGCGGTACCGGCCAGGCTATGCATATCCAGGTGGATGCCGCGCAGGCGCGGCAGCTGCCGGCGCAAGGCCAACGCCGACTCGGCCGGCGCATCGGCAATGGCCTGCTCGAACGCATGCAGCAATGCACTTTCCTGATGCGCCAGCGCGCGGATCCATGCGTTGTCACGACTACTGGCCGCATGTACCAGCCAGCTGGCCAGATGGCGGCGGACGGCGCCACGCCAGGTGCCATGCTCACTCGGCTTGCTGTCGTGGGCACGCAGTTGAGCCTGCAGGTCGGCGATCAGCAGATCCAGCGTCTGCATGTTTTCATGCAGCACCATGCGCAAGCCCGGTTCGCACCCCATCGCGGCACGCCGATAAAGACGACGCAGGTCGATGCTGCGCCGTATCAAGGCATTGCAAGTGGATGGCACGATGTACGTCGACATGGCCGCTTTTTGCCGAATCATGAGTGGAACACGGCCCCATCGTCGCTCGTGCCCACTTAGCCGCAGATAAACCTGGGTGGATCCGCCTGACAACAGTCAGCTCACGGTGGGGGCCCCGCATGCCGGGGCGAGGGTGCTCATTGCCCCAATTGCAGCAGGTTCAACGGCTGACCGTTGCTGCCGCGCACGCCTTGCTGCAACTCGGCAAGCCGCCGGATCGACGGGCACAACGCCTCGATCTGCGGGCGCAAAGCCTGCATTCGCCGCTGCATGCGCGGTTGCAGCTCGGTAGCGAGATCCGCCGCCCGATCACGCAGGCGGGCCGCGGTATCCATGTCGCCACCCAGTGCCGCATTGATCGCCTGCTGGCCCAGATCGGCTGCCAGCAAGGGCAGCAGATCGGCGCCAATCTGATTCATCGCCTGATCGCTGGCATCGCCCTGCCAGTCATGCGTGCTCTGGCTGACCGAGATGCGCCGCTTGAGCTCGCTGGCGTGCGCACTCAATCGACGATTGAACTCGGCGCGGGTATCGGCACCCAGACCCATGCCATCGGCCTCGGCGCGCATCCCCTGCACCGCCATGTCCACTCCGTTCTGCGCCACCGTGCGCACCCGCGGCGCCAGGGCGCGCAGTTCACGCTCGAACAGCGCCAGCCGATCCTGGTTCTCCGCATTCAGCTGCACCGTTGCGCCATCGGTACGCAGCGCCCCTTGCTGCAGTTCGGCGTGAAACGGCGCCGGCGCCGCCCGGTCGAACAGCAGACTGTCGGTTTTCAAGGTCAGGTCATAGCTGCTGCTGGCATGACAGGTAGCGGCCAGATCCTGCGCGCGCACGGGCAGCACGGCCGACAGCGACAACAGGGCGACAGACAAATAAAGCACACGCATCGACCGGATTCCCATAAACAACCATGAACAATGCGTCAAGCGATACCCGCTCACGCACCAACCCATGCTGAATGCGGCAGTTCAGCCGACACGAAAACGCCCCGCAGAGCGGGGCGTCCATGGCAACACAGAACTGTTCAGGCGCCGCCGAGCGGCGCGATCAGGCGCAAGCTGTCCTTTTCGAGAGGATGAAGGCCTTCGTCCGGTAGCGCGTCTACGCTGCCGGACAGCAGCCGCGGGTCATCAATCCAGGGCACCGGCTGCTGGGGGCCGGGCACATAGGGCTGCCACTTACCGTAGTCGTCGGCTCCTCGGAGCCCGCCGTAGAGCAAATCATATGTGACAGGCACCAGCGCCAGCCAGTACTTGTCATTCATGTGCTTGCCGGATGTCGGCAGATTGAAGGTCCACTTGCGCGCCGCCGCCAAGGCAGAGTTGGCGAGCATCTTGCGCCACCGTTCCATTTCCTCATCGTTGTCCACCACTACCAGGTTGACCTGTTCGGCCACGGCCTCCTCCACCTGTCCCTGCCGGCCCACACGCAGCAACAGATATACCGTGCCCGATACGCGGGAACGGGCCGCCTCGCGAGGATAGGTTGGTGCCACCCGATATTTATAGGTGATGGATTCACTCGGTACGCTCTGCCCGAACTGGGTACCGCTGATGCCGACCGAGTATTTGTCGTCGCCTATCGGTTTGGCGACAAAACGCACACTCATTTTCGCCTTCGCCGCCACTGGCTTGCCGTCAAGCAGCGTGGGCTCGAACTTCCATCTCGGAATACTCTCGGCGATCAACCCCGCCACCATGGGCGGCAGCTTTTCCGGCTTGTCGATGGCGTAACTGCTGACACTGCCATCCGGTGCCACCACGATCGTTCCGGTGAGCAGCATGCTCGCCTGCACTCGCTTGCGCACCGCGGCGGGTCCGGCAGCCAGCGCGGCGCCCGACAGCAATACGCAGAACAACCCCATCAAAAAGCGTTTCATCCATGCACTCCCCTGTGAGCCTGTTGTGCAGTCTAGCGCTAGTGCCCGCACCAAAGGCCACCCGATCAGATGGCCAGGCTGAACTACATCAGCGGCGTTTGAACTGCGCGCGCACCGCCGGCCGGCCCAGTTGCCAGGCCAGCCACAGCAGCAGCGGGATCGCGATCGCCTTGAGCGCCAGTCCCACCTGCCAGATCCGCTGAGCTCGCGCGATCATCCACAATGCGACGTCGCCCAGTTGCGGCTGTGCCTGCGCATGCTGTCGGGCGGTTTCGAAATCGCCCCATTGCTGCAGCATCAACGCGCCGCTGAGCAGTGCCCACGACGCCAGCAGCACAGCCAGCACCTGCGTGATCGGCCGCGCCCATGCCTGGCGCAGGATGCAGCCGGCGCACACCACGATGATCAGCAACGCAGCCACCAAATAAGCGTATTCGGCATGTTGCAGATACTGCACGGCTCCCGTCGCGGCGAGCAGCAGCAAGATCCACACGCCGATCGGCCATACCGAAAAACGCCGCGCCGGCTTCGTGTGGGTGACCGCATCGGTGCGCACCGCCAAGGGCTTCAAGGTGCCGCCTTCAGCGTGGCCAGATCGCTCATCACCTGGGTGGAATTCTTCTCGGGATCGACGTCCACATAGACCTTGGCGATCTTGCCTTGCGGATCGATCAGGAAGGTGGTGCGCTTGGCGTAATGCATGCCCATGTGTTCGGTGAGCACGCCGTAGCCGGTGGCTACCTTGCGGTCGGCATCGGCCAGCAGCGGGAACGGCACGTGATACTTCGCAGCGAATTCGGCGTGCGACTTCACGTCGTCGAGACTCACGCCAACGACCTCGGCGCCGGCCTTGCGCAGCTTCGCGATGTCATCGCGGAACGTGCATACCTCGGTGGTGCAGCCTGGCGTGAAATCCTTCGGGTAGAAGTACATCACCAGCCAATGGCCATGAAAATCGGCCGGCGCGCGCCAGTGTCCGTTCTGGTCTTGCAGACGGAATGTCGGAGCGATTTCGCCCACTTGCGGAGTAGCGCCAAACGCCGGGGCGGCAAGAGCGCATAACAAGGTCAACACGAGCAAACGGGAAAAACGGCGCATGACGAAATCTCCGGGGAGGCGGGGCGAAGCACAGCCACCGCAGTTTACGCGCCCCGATGAAGAGAAGAAGGGCGCCATGGGCGCCCTTCTTCGTCATGCACTGAGTCATGCCTCAGCAGATATCACGGCCTGCTGATGGTGAACTTGCCCACCGAGACGCCCAGGTTGACGCCCTGGCCCGTGCCGGCCAGGGCCAGCGAGGTGGTGCCCTTGGTCAGCACCTGCGCGGTGCCGCTCTTCACCACGCCGGCTTCGGCACCGGCCTGTGCATAGTTGCCGTATACCTCATCGATACCGTGCACGTGGCTGATTTCGCCCTTGCCGTTGTCGATGTGGTACTTGCCGGCGGTAATGCCGCCGCCGACTACGGTGATCTTCACGTTTGCGCGCTGACCGTTGTCGCAGGTGACCGTGCCATGGCCTTCGGCATGCTTGTAGATCAACGACCAGCCGGACAGGTTGAACGCAAGATCACATTTCACCGAGGCTTCGGCGGCCTGTGCACTGCTTGTCGGCAGCACGGTCATTGCACCCGCGCAGGCCAGTACCAGGGCGGCCATTCCAAAAGTACGCTTGATCATTGTCATCTCCTTGGGTTTGTGCGGGATCGGATTCGTTCGCCTGCGCAGATTCGGGGTGCCGTCGAAAGATCGGCAAACCGCTGCGTGGTGGTGGAATCGTGTGCATGACGCCGTGACAACGGTGTGCAGACGCATGACTGTCCGTTCAGACTTCCCGGCTTGATGCTTCAGTAACAAGCTGCCGCGCAGACTGTACTTGGCAGGCAGGACGGTACCGTGCGAGCCATGCCGAGGCGAGCCTCGCCGAGGGGTTGTGACGTGGATGAAGCCGTGCCTAGACTTCGCATGGCCTTGATGCGGACCGCAGCAGAGGAGAACCATGGTCAAGTATTCACTGGTCGGTTACGACGGCTCCGATGCCGCCCGCCGCGCATTCCAGTTCGCCATCGACCTGGCCCGCTGCAGCCGTGGCCGCGTGCGCGTGGTGTCGGTGCTGCAGGTCACCGAGGGCGGAGCCGATGCCTGTGCCCTGATGATGGCCGACTCCGGCAGTCGGCGCGCACAGGAACTGCTGGACGAACTGGCCGCGATCGTGCCGGATGCCGCCACCCTGGTCGATGTCGAGTTGATTCACGGCAGTCCCGGCGATGTGCTGCTGAGCCAGGTCGATCAGCACGCGGTCGATCACATCGTAATCGGACACACCGAGCGCGGCGCGCTGGCACGCTGGTTGCTCGGCTCGGTATCCGAAAACGTGCTGGCGCGCGCCCACGTGCCGGTGACGGTGGTGCGCTGAAAACCCGGCCGTATTCGATGTCGCTGAACTGCAAGTAGGGCAACGTTAATCCGAAGCCTTGCGCAGGCCGTATCCTGTGTCACCCTTTTGTCACGTGAGCGCCGGCACCCGGCTCTCGCCAACACGCTGCCGCACAGGAAATCCGCTTGAACTATGCGACCGCCCTGCCCTGGACTCTGGAGAGTCTCGATCTCGAGCGCATCGAGGTCGCGCGCGTGCGCCACAACGAGGATCTGTTCTTTCTGCTGTGCAGTTCGTCGTTCGTCGAGAGCGGCTCGGAACTGTACACGCAGAATCTGATCGATCATTTCGCCGGCGACCAGGATCTGCAGACCTGGCTCAGCCAGCACTGGGAACACGAAGAACTGCAGCACGGCCGCGCGCTGGCCGCCTATGTCAGGAAGGTCTGGCCCGAGTTCGACTGGGACAAGGGTTTCCAGGCGTTCTGGAACGAGTATGGCGCCGTGTGTACGGCCGAACAGCTCGAACCCTGCCGCGGCCTGGAACTGGCCGCCCGCTGCGTGGTGGAAACCGGCACGGCCAGCTTGTATCGCGCGCTCAACGAAATCACCGACGAGCCGGTGCTGAAGCTGCTGACCAACCACATCAAGAGCGACGAAGTGCGCCATTTCAAGCACTTCTACCAGCATTACCGGCTATATCGGGAACGCGAAGGTTTCGGCCGCTACAAGGTGTTCCGCGCCATCTTGCGCCGCGTCAACGAAATCAAGAGCGAGGACAGCGACATCGCGCTTCGCCATGTGTTCAACCAATGCTACCCGCAACATCTGGGCAACGAGACAGAGTTCCGCCGCATCAGCGATCGCGCGCAAGGACTGTTGCGCCGGCACATCCCGGCCGGCATGACGGTGAAGATGCTGCTCAAGCCGCTGGACCTGCCGGCCCGGCTGCAGAGCGCGCTGGAAAAGCCGCTGGCGCGTATCACCGAGAAACTGTTCCTGCACTGAGCGTTGGCTTGCGGCATCTCCGGGAGAGCGCAATCGTCACTGCGCCGTGGCTTCCTTGTCGGTGCCGCGCGGCGCGCTCTTGATCAGACGCTGTTGCTGCTGCACGGCCTTCAGGCTTTTCACGTCGACCGGACGGATCTGCGAAATGATGCAGGGAAAACTGCGCCGGCCGGTGAGCACCTTGTCAAACCCCACCATGACCTGGTTGACGCTCGAAGTAAGCCCGATGCTGTTGACGAAGGCCAAGTCAGGGCAACCGCCGCTGAGATCCAGCAGCCACGCTTCGTTGGGCCGGGTATAGACGGCCAACTGGCTGTCGCTCAGCGGCTCCCACGAATACAAAGTGAAGAAGCGGAACTGGTGCGCCGGCGGCCGCTGCGTACGCGGCCTGGCGCTCGCTGATGCGTTGCGCATAAGGCGCGCTGGCGCAGGCGGCAAGCAGCGCTGCCAACGTCGTCGCCCACAGGACACGGATCATCGACATGGCATCAACCTCCATTGGGCGGGGTACTTAGTCCAACGCGCGAGCCGCTTCCCGGTGTACCGGAACTACTTCTTTTTCTGCTTGCCCACGCTAGCCCACTTGGTTGGATCGAAACCGCCCACCTCGTAGATGAGGGTCCGCTTTTTGTCGCCATCGGCCAGGGTCACGTCCAGCGTGATCTTCTTGGCCTTCTGCAACATCGCGATGAACGCCTTGTCGTCGCGGATCATCAGCGCCGGTTCGCCGGTGGATGGCGCGAACGCCATGATGTGCGCCGGCTTGCCATCGACGGTGCCGGCGATGGTGCAGTTGCCGCGGCAGACGAAGCCGGGCTTGCTGCCGTACAGGAACACACTCTGGCCCCAACTGGTATGCCGGCGTAGCACCAGCTGCACGCCACCGTTGGCGATGGTGGCGGTGGATTGCGTGCCGCCCGCCATCGGCGAGACCTGGTACAGCCACAAACCCGCCAGGCGGTTTTTCTCGCTGGCCTCGGCGTAGCGCTTCTCAATCTCCGGCAGCGTCTGCTGCACTTCCTTCGCTGCGTCGCTGTTGGGGAACCGCCTGACGATGTCCTGGCCCATCGTCACCGCCATCTCGTCATTATGGATGCGCAGCAGCTGGCGGTAAGTTTCGAGGTTGCGGGTTGCATCGGTAGCCTGGGACTGCGCTTGCTGCTGCTCGGCATCCGGCGCTGGCGTGCCGCTCTGCTGGGAGCATCCGGCAAGCAGCGCGACTGCACAGAAAGCCATCACGGCGTAACGGGAAAAGGCGGGCTTCATGGGCGACATACCGATAGGGACAGGCGGCTAGCTTGGAACGATCCGCTGCCGCCACGCAACCGGCCGCGCTCAGTCCGACTGGCCGAAGCGCTCGCGCAAGGCGGCGCGGTAACGCCGGCTGCAGGGAATTTTCACGCTGTCGCGCATCTGCAGGCGGGCATCGCCGGTTTCCAGCGGCTCGATCTCGGCCAGATAGTCGAGGTTGATGAAGTAGCCGCGATGCACCCGCACGAAACGCGCCGGGTCCAGCCGGCTCTCGATGCCGGCCATGGTCGCGCGCAATGGATAGTCGCGACCACGCACATGCAGGTTCACGTAATTGCCGGACGCCTGCAGCCATTCGATCTCGCTGGCGTTGACCAGGAACTCCTTGCCCAGCTTGCGCACCAGGAAGCGCTCGGGCCGCTCCACCGGCTCCACCGGCGGGCCGTCGTCCGGCTCGGCCAGCAGTTTCGCTTCGCCCTGCTGGCGCAGCAACCACAGCCGCGACAGGCAGATCAGCGCGACGATGAGAAAATAGCTGCGGATGTCCTTAAGGTACTCGTAGCCGAAGTTCGGCCACCACGCGCCGAAACGGTAGTGGCGGCCAACCGTTCCATAAGCCAGCTTGCGCAGCTCGACCATGCCGGCCACGTGCATCAGGCTGAACGCCACACTGGCCAGCAGATGCCACGGCAAGCTGTGGCGCCATGTGTCGAAGCGAAACGGCCAGCGCCGCTCCACCATCCTCACGAAGGGGATCAACAGCAGGATCAGCAGCGCGCTGCTCGATTCCCACACCCACGGTTCCCAGCTCGCGGTGCGGGCGTGGTCGATCTGTGCAACGAGACCGTTGAACACTGTGTTGAGGATGGACAGAGCCACCCAGAAGGCAACCTCGACCGAGGGGCGCCAACGCTGAAAATCCCTGTATCCGACATCCGCCTGCTCGTTCATGCCGGCGATTCTACGTGGCCGCGGCAAAATCCCGATGTGTCCCGTCCCGCGCCGAAGTCGATTCGTCCCTGACTGCCCGCAATCCGTCACCCCACGCTGGGAATGACGGCGACAGGGACCCATGCTGGCCGCTGTCCATCCAGTCCGGAGCGATACGATGAAAAGGCGCGACTTGCTGAAGGCTGCCATCACACTGCCCCTGCTGCCTTTGCTGATGCGCAGCGGCACGGTCCTGGCGCACGGCGTCGGCACTCTCGCGACGACCCTGCGCTCGCGGCTGCGCCCGGGCCAACCGGGCTGGCCCGCGGCCACGGAGTGGGAGCAGCTGAAACGGCAAGTCGGCGGCCGGCTGCTGAAGCTGGAATCGCCGTTCGCCCATTGCGACGCGGCGCAGCCGGACAGCGCCTGCGCTCAGGTGCTCAAGCATCTGGACAACCCGTTCGCGGTGGGCGACAACCCGGCGCTGACCCAGACCAGCGGCTGGGCCGACGCCTGGACCTCGCAATCCAGCGCTTACGCCGTGGCGGCCGAGAGCGCGGCCGATGTGGTCGCCGCCATCAATTTCGCGCGCCAGCACCACCTGCGGCTGGTGGTGAAAGGCGGCGGCCACAGCTACCAGGGCACCTCGGATGCGCCGGATTCGCTGCTGGTATGGACCCGGCACATGAATCAGGTGAGCCTGCACGACGCCTTCGTGCCGCAAGGCTGTGCCGGCCAGGTGGCTCCGCAGGCGGCGGTGAGCGTACAGGCAGGCGCCATGTGGATCGACGCCTACGATGCCGTGACTACCCGCGGCGGCCGCTACGTGCAGGGCGGCGGCTGCACCACGGTGGGCGTGGCCGGGCTGGTGCAGAGCGGTGGCTTCGGCAGCCTCTCGAAGCGCTGGGGCACCGCAGCGTGCAATTTGCTGGAGGCGGAGGTCGTCACCGCCGACGGCCAGGTACGCATCGCCAATGCCCGCACGAATCCAGAGCTGTTCTGGGGTCTCAAGGGCGGTGGTGGCGGCAGCCTGGGCGTGGTTACGCGGCTGACCCTGCGCACCTTCGAGCTGCCCGAGTTCGTCGGCGGTGTCGGCGTCACCATCAAGGCCGACTCGGACGCGGCCTATCGCGCCCTGATCGCCGAGGCGGTGAGCTTCTACCAGCGCGCGCTGTTCAATCCGCACTGGGGCGAGCAGATGAAATTCTACGGTGGCGACACCTTCGAGATCTCCATGATGTTCCAGGGCCTAACCCTGCAACAGGCCGAACAGACCTGGGCGCCCTTCCTCGACTGGGTGCATGCCCGCAAGGATTGCCGCATCACCAAACCGTTCCAGGCACTGGCGGTGCCGGCCCAACATCTGTGGGACGCCGAATTCCTCCGCAAGAACCTGCCGAACCTCATCGTGTCGGACGACCGGCCGGGCGCGCCCCGCGATCACATCCTCTGGGCCGGCGACCATGACCAGGTCGGTTGGTTCATCCACGGCTACCAGTCGGCCTGGCTACCGGCTTCGCTGCTGCAAACCGGGCGGCAAGCACAGCTGGTGGAGGCCTTATTCGACGCTTCGCAGCACTGGGGTTTCGCCCTGCACTTCAACAAGGGACTGGCCGGCGCGCCGGCCGACGCGATCGACCGCGCCCGCGACACCGCCACCCATCCGCAGGTGCTCGACGCGTTCGCCCTGCTGATCTGCGCCAACGGCGGCGCTCCCGCTTACCCCGGCCTGCCGGGCGCGAAGCCCGACCTGGCCAAGGCGCGGCGCGAAGCGACAACCATCGACCAGGCGATGGACGCCATCCGCACCGTGGCACCCGATGCCGGCAGCTATGTCTCGGAAAGCGACTACTTCCTGCGCGACTGGCAGCAGGGATTCTGGGGCAGCAACTATCCGCGCCTAGCCGCGGCGAAGCGCAAGTACGATCCGGACGGCCTGTTCTTCGTGCACCACGGCGTCGGCAGTGAGGACTGGAGCGCGGATGGCTTCACGCGATTGCACGGCGGGTGACGCACCGCACTCGACGGCAGAGATATTCAGCTCTCGCTCGCCATGCTCGAGTCCAGGTGCTCGACGCGCACGACTTGATCCAGCCAGACGCGCCGGCTCCATTCCGGCACATCGGGCCGTTGCAGTTGCACCAGCGCGTTGACGCCTTCGTGTTCGTCGGCGTCGCGAAACATCTGCACATTCGGTCGCGCGCTGACCACGCCGTCGCAGCTGCTGCCGTCTTTCATCAGCAACACGACATGGCCGTTGGCGGGTAATTCGTCGATGATCGACTCCAGCTTCCGGATGCTGGCCGTATCGGTGTAGACCTGGTGCGCCTGCCTGCCCATGGGACTCGCCCCGCATAGCCGATGGATGAAGCCCCACGCTAATCGGCAAAATGGTAAAAGCCTGTCAATTTGCCAGTCTGCCAGCTGAACGATGGGCCTGCCGTCGGCGCTAGGCCGAACAAGGCGGTGGCCCGATAATGGCCGTCCACGCAAGGACAACCGATGCCATTCGTCACCACGCCGTCGGCAGATTCGCTGCTGCAGCACCGCGCGTTTGTCGCGTTCTGGTTTGCCCGGATCGCTTCGGGTTTCGGTTTCCAGATGCTGTCCGTGGCGGTGGGCTGGCAGATCTACGCGATCACCGGCCGCGCGTTCGACCTGGGCTTGATCGGCCTGGTGCAATTCGTGCCGTCGTTGCTGCTGGCGCTGCCGGCCGGGCATGTCGCCGATCAGTTCGAACGGCGTCGCGTCGTGTTGCTCGGCCAGGTGGTGGAATGGATCGCGATCGTGCTGCTGGCCGGCATGAGCCTGGCGCACGGCATTCATGAGATCGGCATCCTGTTGCTGCTGTTCGTGATCGGCATCGCCAAGGCGTTCGAGTTTCCGGCGCTGCAGTCGATGCTGCCGGCCCTGGTGCCGGCAGCGATTCTTCCGCGCGCGATGGCGGTGAGCGCGTCGGCCGGACAGGCGGCGATGATCATGGGCCCGGCGCTGGGCGGTTTTCTGTACGTGGCCGGACCGGGCGTGGTGTATTCGGTATGCGGCGCGCTGTATCTGGTCTCGGTGGCGTTGATGGGCCGTCTGCGCTACGAACAGGCCCCGCCGAAGCGCGAGCCGGCCACGCTGAGGACGCTGTTCGCCGGCGTGCATTTCATCCGCGCGCGCAAGGACGTGCTCGGCGTGATCTCGCTGGACCTGTTCGCCGTGCTGCTGGGCGGCGCCACTGCGCTGCTGCCGATCTTCGCCAAGGACATCCTGCACACAGGCCCGTGGGGTCTGGGCTTGCTGCGCGCGGCACCCGCTGTGGGTGCGTTGCTGATGTCGGTATGGCTGGCCCGGCACAATCTGCAGCAGCGGGTCGGCACGATCATGTTTGCTTCGGTCGCCGGGTTCGGCGTGGCGACGCTGGTTTTCGCCGTGTCGACCACGTTGTGGCTGTCGCTGGCGGCGCTGTTCGCGCTGGGCGCATTCGACATGGTCAGCATGGTGATCCGCGGCGCACTGGTGCAGCTGGACACGCCGGACGATATGCGCGGCCGGGTCAGTGCGGTGAATGCGATCTTCATCAACACGTCCAACCAGCTCGGCGAATTCGAGTCGGGCATGCTCGCCGCGTGGGTGGGTGCGGTAGGCGCCACGGTGATCGGCGGCATCGGTACGCTGGTGGTGGTCGGCCTGTGGATGGGGATGTTTCCGACCTTGCGCCTGCGCCAGCGGCTGCATGTGGAAGCCGCTGCACCGGATCGACCGGCGGCGGATACTCTCTAGTTTCGCCGGAGCCATTACGTGATCACCACGTCGCCCACCGAATTCCTCGAAGCCTATGCCGCGTTGACTCCGCTGCGAGACGCCATGGCGACTGCACGGGCGGCGTACCTGGTCGCCCCGGCCGAGTTCAGCCTGGCGGCGGAATCGGCACGCGACAACCGCTATATGGACATGAGTCTTGCGATCGATCCGCTCAAGGCACTGGCCCAGCACAGCGCGCTGGCGCAGGCGTTGCGCGCGGTCTGCCCGGTCATCACGTTCCCCGGCAATCCGGCCACGCCCGATGCGGTATTTCCCAACAACGTGTTCGGCACCGCGCCGGGCCGGCTGATCATCGGTCGCATGCGCCACGCCGTGCGCCAGCGCGAGGCCGAACGCGCCGACATCCGCGGTTTCTTCGGCGACGTGCTGGGTTACGACGAGATCGACCTGTCCGGCTGCGACGACCTGGTCGCCGAGCTGACCGGCTCGCTGATCATCGACCGCGTGCGCGGCGTCGGCTACTGCGGCCTCAGCGAACGCTGCGATCTGGCCGGCGCGCACGCGATGCACAAGGCATTCGATCTGCGCCTGACCTTCTGCTTCGACCTCGCCGAATCCGAATACCACACCAACGTGGTATTGACCCTGCTGGCCAGCCGCGCCGCGATCATCGCCGCCGACGGCTTCCGCGATCCAGCCGTACCAAGGGCGATCGCCACGGCCTACGGCGATCGCGTGGTCTGGCTGACCCCGGCCCAGAAGCAGGCGTTTGCCGGCAACGCGATCACCTTGTCCGACGAGCGTGTGTGGATGAGCACCTGCGCCGCCGCTTCGTTGACCGACGAACAGACCAAGACGCTGAGCGATTACGGTTTTACGGTGGGCGCGGTGGACCTGAGCGAGATCGAGAAAGCCGGCGGCAGCCTGCGCTGCTGCGTGGGCGAAATCTTCTGATCGCGCACCGGCGTTGCGTGCACTGGACCGACCGTGCATGCTCGAACGATGCCATCGTCCCTCCGCACCCAGCTGCCCTGGCTGATCGCGCTCGCGGCAAGCATTGCCGTCCCCTGCGCGATGTCCGCGCCTGTCGGCGCAAGCGGCCGCACCTGGGCCAACCCGGTCGACGTCGACTACCGCTACAACTACGAACAAATGAACGAGGGCATCTCCTACCGCACCGGCGCGGATCCCGCGATCGTGCGCTACGGCGATGGTTATTACCTGTTCCTTACGCTGGCCGACGGCTACTGGCATTCGAGTGACCTCGTGCATTGGCAGTTCGTGCAGCCGGATCGCTGGCCGTTCGACGGCCCGGTGGCGCCGGCCACCCTGGTCGCCGGCGGCAAGCTGTTCCTGATGCAGGCCGCCATGGAGCCGAGGCCGCTGCTGTTCTCCACCGATCCGGCACACGGTCGCTGGCAGTTCTGGACACGCTTGCTGCCGGCGGTGCCGGGTGCGGTGTGGTCCGGCCACGAGAGCGAGATGAAGCCGGGCGACCTGCCGCCGGGACCGTGGGATCCGGGCTTGTTCCGCGATCGCGATGGCAAGACCTACCTGTACTGGGGTTCGTCCAACATCTTTCCGTTGTACGGCGCCGAGCTGGATCTCGCGCTCGGCCATGCCCATGAAGGCGAAGGCAAACGGATGGCGTTCGTCGGCAAGCCGGTGGCGCTGTTCCGCGCCGATCCGGCCGCGCACGGTTGGGAACGTTTCGGCCAGGACCACAACGACACCAGCATCCAGCCTTTCGTCGAGGGCGCCTGGATGAATCGCCAGGGCGACCACTACTACTTGCAATACGGCGCACCCGGCACCGAATACAACGTCTACGCCACCGGCGTGTATGTCGGCAGCAACCCGCTCGGCCCGTTCAACTATGCGCCGTACAACCCGGTCGGCTACAAGCCCGGCGGCTTTGCCGTCGGCGCCGGCCACGGCTCCACTTTCCAGGACGCGTACGGCAACTGGTGGAACAGCGGCACCCTGTGGGTAGGCCTGAACTGGAAGTTCGAGCGGCGCATCGACTTGTTCCCCGCCGGCTTCCACGCGGACGGCCAGATGTGGGTCGACACCCGCTTCGGCGATTTCCCGCAGCGTATGCCCGATCATCCGCTGCATGACGGCGAGAGCACGTTCACCGGCTGGATGTTGCTGTCGTATCGCAAGGCCGCGCAGGCCTCGTCACAACTGCCGGAGCATCCGCCATCCGAAGTCACCGACGAGAATCCGCGCACGTTCTGGGCTGCCGCGAACAACACTGCCGGACAGACGCTCACCCTCGATCTCGGCGGCCTGCGCACGGTGCGCGCGATACAGGTGAACTACGCCGACTACCAGTCCGGCCGCTACGGCGACGCGCCCGACATCGTCACCCGGTTCCGCCTCGATGGCTCGGTCGACGGCCGACAATGGCGCACGCTGGCCGACCTCTCGCACGAAACGCGCGACCGACCGAACGCCTATCTCGAACTCGACCATCCGGCGCGTATCCGCTACGTGCGCTACGTGCACGGCCACGTCGGCGCGCACACGCTGGCGATCTCCGACCTGCGCGTGTTCGGCAACGCCGATGGTGCGCCGCCGCCCGCGCCGGTGCTGGTCTCCGCGCACCGTCCGGCCGATACCCGCGATGCCGAGATCGTGTGGAAACCGGTGCCCGGCGCGGTGGGTTACAACCTGCGCTGGGGGCTTGCCGCCGATCGCTTGCACGAGACCTACCAGCGCTTCGCCGACCAGCCGACGCGACTGACCCTGCGCTCGTTGAACAAGGGAGTGAAGTATGTCGTGGCGGTCGAGGCGTTCGACGAACGCGGGGTGTCGGCACTGTCCCGGACGGTTACGCTGAATCCCTGAGCATCCCGCATTACGAGAAAGATACTGGGTTCCCGTTTGGCCAGCCATGCGGCTATTGAAGGCTTCGGGAATGATGAAAACAGAGATCGATCAAGCCGTCCTCGGGTAGCGATTACCCATCAGGCTGAACGAATCGGCGCGACGGGATCCGCTGTTTACGCACCGCTCACGACGCCACTGGCAGCCTGTGACATCTGAGCCAAGGAGAACGCCATGCGCCATCGTGATATCGAACGCCAGATCCGTGATACCGCCGACCGTGCGGGAGAGCGTGCGCGCCACTACGCAGATGGCGCCGCCAGCAGCGCGCAGAATCTGCTCGAACGTGGGCGCCGTCGCATCAACGAGCGTTTCGGCAAGAGCGGCAAGCAATACGGCCAGCAGTTGACCCAGGCCGCCGAGGATCTTGCCGACGAGGCGAACTACCACTATCGCCGGCTGCGCCGTCAGGTCAACCGTCATCCCGCGGCGACGGTGGCGATCATCGCCGGCACCATCGGTGCGTTCCTGCTGCTGCGCCGCGCGTTCCGCAGCGACGACGAATAGGCGCCATGCCTCACACGAAAGGGCCGGACGATCGCTCGTCCGGCCCTTCTTTTTCCCAGCGGCGCTGTTGATCGCCGCAACGTTCACTGACCGACGTGCGGCTGCTCGCTCACTACGTGGTCGAGTACCCAGACCACGAATGGACCGCTGTTGTTCGAAGACACGTAGCGGGAGGCCGTATCCTTGGATTGCTCTCCCAGTTTCACATCCGAGCGGTACGCCTTGACGACCAGTTCGTAGTCGTTGCCCTCGACATAGTCGAAGCCCTGGATGCGACCAGCCCACAGTTTCCACGGGCCGTTCTCGCTCTCGCGCACGCGGTAGCAGCGACCCGAGTTGTCGGCATCGCAAGGCACTGTATGCGGGCCGATCCACACCGTCTGGGCCACGTGGCGTTCGCTGGGCATGACGGCGGCAGGCGCCGTGCTGGCCACAGGCGCTGCGCTGGCTGCGTCGCTCACCGTGGTCTCGATGGCGACACGGCGGTTCGGTGCCAGGCAGGCGATCAGCTTCCTTCCCTTCAGGTTCGGGCATTGGACCACCGGGTCGGCGTCCCCGCGGCCTTCGGTCTGGATCACCCCGGCCGGTACGCCATGCGCTACCAGATAATCGCGTACCGCCTCGGCGCGTTTCGCGGAAAGGTCCAGGTTGGCCTGCTCACTGCCGATCCGGTCGGTGTAGCCCAGCACATGCACCGAGTCGATCTGCGATGCGGCCTTCAGCTTGTCGACCAGCGCATCCAGATCGGCATTGTCGGCGGATTTCAGTTGCGCCTTGCCGAATGCGAACAGTGCATCGGCCGACAGGTTCTGCTGCACCGGTATGGCGGGTGTCGCCTGCGGCTCCGGTGCGGGTAGCGGAGCCGGCTGTATCGCCTCCTGTTTGCAACCGGTCAGCGTCAGCGCGACGGCAACACCGAGAAGGTAAACGTACGGACGTAGAGTTTGCATGGCCCATTCCTTATGTATCGAGTGACCGCCCGGCATAAGCCGCGCCATCGCGCGGTATCGCCGAAGCAGTCGTCGCCCATCACCGGCTTCCCCGTACCCTGCAGGATATAGCGGCCGAGCGCTGCACCGGGTGCAGCGGAGGTGAAGAAAACTGTTCGGGCGCAGAAATGCCACCGAAACGGGGCTCTCGCGATCACTTCGTACGAGATCGTGCCGCAGCCCAGCAACCGCACGCGAGGCATCGCCGATGCCTTGTTGCAGCAGCCAGCCCTTCTGGCCCCCGCGCCAATGCAGCAGCTAAGCTGGCCGCTTCGTGCCGCGGCGGTCAACCATGCGTCCAAGAGACATCACCTTCCATCACCCTGCGGCGTTCTGGCTGGGCTGCGCGGCGGTGGTCGCGGGCGTGCTGGCGCACCTGCCGATGCTGGCGATGGCTGCGCCGATGCACTACCACCTCGCCGGCATGCCGATGGACAACGCGATGCTGGTCGGGATGGCGCTGGTGCCGCTCGGCGTGCTGCTGGCCGCCTACGGCCTGATGCCGCGGATGGAGCAGATGCGGCGCGCGCTGCACGCCAGGCGCAGCCCGTTGCCGTTCCACGTCACCGACCATATACCGCTCAACCGAGAGCATTGGAAACTGGTGGCCGTGCTGACCATTGCTCTGGCGGTCGACGTGATGAAGCCGGCGACGATCGGCTTCGTCATGCCCGGGATGTCGGCCGAATACGGCATCAGCCGTTCGGCCGCGGGATGGCTGGCGCTATCCGCGCTGATCGGCACCACGGTCGGCTCGATCGTGTGGGGCCGTCTCGGTGACCTGTTCGGCCGCCGCGCGACGATCCTGCTGTCCGCGCTGATGTTCATGGGCACGGCGATCTGCGGCGCGATGCCGGCATTCGGCTGGAACCTGGTGATGTGTTTCATGATGGGCGCCGCCGCCGGCGGCATGCTGCCGATCACCTTCACCCTGATGGCCGAGACGATTCCCACCGCGCATCGCGGCTGGCTGCTGGTCGCCCTGGGCGGGGTCGGCACCTCGGCCGGCTACCTGCTGGCCTCGGGCGCGGCGACGCTGTTCGAGCCCGCCTTCAGCTGGCGAGCTTTGTGGCTGCTCAACCTGCCGACTGGCGTGCTGATCGTGTTCCTCAACCGCTACATTCCCGAATCGCCACGCTTCCTCGCGCTGGCCGGACTGGAGGACCAGGCGCGTGCCGTGCTGCAGCGTTTCTCCGGCGGCGCGCTGGCCGCGGACCTGCCCGTCGTGCGTGACCACCAGCCCGAATCCGCGCCGGCGGCGAAGAAATCGGCGCGGATCGGCTTGCGCCGCCTGTTGCGCGGCCGGCACGCGCATATCACCTGGGGCCTGGCGATGTGCGCTATCGGCTGGGGCCTGGTGAACTTCGGCTTCCTGCTGTGGTTGCCGGCTAACCTGATCAAGCTGGGCATCGACGCCCACGCCAGCAGCGCGCTGCTGGCGCGCTCGGCGATCCTCGCATTGCCCGGCATCGGCATCGTCGTATGGTTCTACCAGCGCTGGAGCAGCATCCGCACACTGGTGCTGTTCGCCGCCCTGGCGACCTGCGCCCTGCTGTTCTTCTTCGTGATCGATCTGGCCGATCTGCGTTCATCCATGCTCACCATGCTCGGCACGGTATTGCTGCTGCTGAGCATCAGCGGCGTGATCGCTACGCTGATCCCGTACGCAGCCGAAATCTATCCGGTGCATCTGCGCAGCAGCGGCGCCGGGCTGATCGCCGCTTGTTCGAAGTTCGGCGGCATTCTCGGCGCGGGACTCGGCGTGGCCGGCCTGTTCGACCACTTCATGCTGTCGGCTGTGCTGATCGCCCTGCCACTGGCGGCGGCGGGCTGGATGCTTGCGCGCAGCGGCATCGAAACCCGCGGCCACGATCTGGAGGCGATCCAGGAAGTGCTGTCGCGCTGAGCGCGCCCCGCCGGCATGACGCCGGCGAGGCGCGCGGAATCACATAGTCAGCGGATTCGGCTTGTCCTGGTCGAGCTTGTATTCCTTGATCGCACGGCTGACATCCTTGGCGTTGACCTTGCCGTCTTTGGCCAGCGCGGCCAGCGCGGCATGCGCGATCCAGTAACGGTCGACCTCGAAGAACTCGCGCAGGTGCGCACGCGTGTCCGAACGGCCGAAGCCGTCGGTGCCCAGCACGGTATAGCGCATGCCGTCGGGCATGAACGCGCGGATCTGGTCGGCGAATTCGCGCACGTAGTCGGTGGCCGCGATCGCCGGACCCTGGCGGCCGTCGAGCAGCCCGGTGACGTAGGACACGCGCTGCTCGGCCTCCGGGTGCAGGCGGTTCCAGCGCTCGGCGTCGAAGCCATCGCGACGCAGCTCGATGAAGCTGGGGCACGACCAGATGTCGGATTTCACGCCGAAGTCCTTCTCCAGCAACTCGGCGGCCGCGATCACTTCGCGCAGGATCGTGCCGCAGCCCAGCAACTGCACGCGCGGCTCGCCCTTCTTCGGCTTGCCGCCATCCTTGAACAGGTACATGCCCTTGATGATGCCTTCCTCGCTGCCCACGGGCAGGTCGGGATGGCTGTAGTTCTCGTTCATCACGGTGATGTAGTAGTAGATGTCTTCCTGCTCCTGCATCATCCGGCGCACGCCATCCTGCAGGATCACCGCGACTTCGTACGAGAAGGTCGGGTCGTACGACTTCACGTTCGGGATCGCACCGGACATCAGGTGGGAATGGCCGTCCTCGTGCTGCAGGCCTTCACCGTTGAGGGTGGTGCGACCGGCGGTACCGCCGACCAGGAAGCCCCGCGAGCGCATGTCGCCGGCCGCCCAGCACAGGTCGCCGATGCGCTGGAAACCGAACATCGAGTAGTAGATGAAGAACGGCAGCATCGCCTGGTTGCTGATCGAATAGCTGGTCGCCGCGGCCATCCACGACGCCATGCCGCCGGCCTCGCTGATGCCTTGCTGCAACACCTGGCCCTTCTGGTCCTCGCGGTAATACAGCAGCTGGTCGGAATCCTGCGGCTTGTACTTCTGGCCGAACGGCGCATAGATGCCGATCTGGCGGAACATGCCTTCCATGCCGAACGTGCGCGCCTCATCGGCGACGATCGGCACCACGCGCTCGCCCAGCTGCTTGTCGCGCAGCAGCAGGTTGATGCCGCGCACCAGCGCCATCGTGGTGGAAATCTCGCGCTCGCCAGTGCCCTTGGTGATCTGCTCGAATGCGGCCAGGTCCGGCGTCTTCAGCTTCGCATCGGCCTTGCGCCGGCGTTGCGGCAGGAAGCCGCCCAGCGCCTTGCGCCGCTCCAGCATGTACTGCACTTCCGGCGAGTCCTTGCCCGGGTGGTAGTACGGCACGTCCTTCAGCTTGTCGTCGCTGATCGGGATCTGGAAACGGTCGCGGAAATGCCGCACCGACTCGTCGTCCAGTTTCTTCTGCTGATGGGTGGGGTTCTGCGATTCGCCAGCCGCGCCCATGCCGTAGCCCTTGACCGTCTTGGCCAGGATCACGGTCGGCATGCCCTTGGTGTTCGACGCCGCGTGATACGCCGCGTAGACCTTGTGCGGATCGTGGCCGCCACGGTTCAGCCGCCAGATGTCGTCGTCGCTGAGGTTGGCGACCATCTCGCGCGTTTCCGGATATTTCCCGAAGAAATGTTCGCGCGTATACGCGCCGCCGAAGGCCTTGCACGCCTGGTACTCGCCGTCGACGGTTTCCATCATCAGCTTGCGCAACACGCCCTTGCTGTCGCGGGCGAGCAGCGGATCCCAGTAGCTGCCCCAGACCAGCTTGATCGCGTTCCAGCCCGAACCGCGGAAGCTGCCTTCCAGCTCCTGGATGATCTTGCCGTTGCCGCGCACCGGGCCGTCCAGCCGCTGCAGGTTGCAGTTGATCACGAAGATCAGGTTGTCCAGCCCTTCGCGGCCGGCCAGCGAGATCGCGCCCAGCGACTCCGGCTCGTCGCACTCGCCGTCGCCCATGAAGCACCAGATCTTGCGGTCGCTCTTCGGGATCAGCCCGCGATGCTCGAGATACTTGAAGAACTGCGCCTGGTAGATCGCCTGGATCGGACCCAGACCCATCGACACCGTCGGCACCTGCCAGTAGTCCGGCATCAGCCACGGATGCGGGTACGACGACAGCGCGCGGCCCTTGCCGACCACTTCCATGCGGAACAGGTCGAGCTGATCCTCGGCCAGCCGGCCTTCGAGGAACGAGCGCGCGTAGATACCGGGGCTGGAGTGGCCCTGATGGAACACCAGGTCGCCCGGATGATCGGCACTGGGAGCGCGCCAGAAATGGTTGAAGCCCACGTCGTACAGCGTGGCGCTGGAGGCGAAGCTGGCGATGTGGCCACCCAGCTCGCCCGGCTTGCGGTTCGCGCGCACCACCATCGCCATCGCGTTCCAGCGGATCAGCGTGCGGATGCGCCATTCCATCGCGGCGTCGCCCGTCATCTTCGCCTCGTTCGCCGGCGCGATGGTATTGACGTATTCGGTGGTGGGATCGAACGGCAGGTAGCCACCGGCGCGGCGCGTGCTGTCGACCATCCGTTCCAGCAGGAAATGCGCGCGCTCGGTGCCGTCGTGATGGATCACCGCGTCGAGCGAGTCCATCCACTCCCGGGTTTCGGTGGGGTCGATGTCCTGATTGAGGATATCGTCGAGCTGATCCATGAAAATTCTCCGCGGCGCCGTTGCAGCGCCAAGCTTGAGGGGAATACCCGCCGCCGGGGATTGCGGCGGGATCAACGTGCAAGTCTAGCCGCTGGGCCGGACGCCCGCCAATTCAGCCGTCCATGCGGCTACGCATGGCAAGCGGCCAAGCGGCCGCCGCCATGCCCGCTCAGCCTTGCTGGCGGTTGGCCGCGCGGATCTGCGCCTCGACGCAGGCGACCGCGGTCATGTTGACCACGCGGCGCACGGTCGATTGCGGCATCAGGATGTGCGCCGGCTTGGCCACGCCCATCAGGATCGGTCCGATCACCACGCCGTCGCTGAGCATGCGGGTCATGTTGTAGGCGATATTGGCCGCGTCGAGATTCGGGAACACGAACACGTTCGCCTTGCCCTCCAGCCGCGAGTTCGGGAACAGCTTCTCGCGCAACGCCGGCGTCAGCGCCACATCGGCCTGCATCTCGCCTTCCACTTCCAGCCGCGGGGCGCGGGCGCGTATCAACTCCAGCGCCTTTCGCATCTTCTTCGAGCCGCAGGTGTCGCGGCTGCCGAAATTGCCGCCGGAGAGCAGCGCGATCTTCGGCGTGATGCCGAACAGTTTCAGCCGAATCGAGGCCTGCAAGGTCGCCTCGGCGATCTGCTCGGGGCACGGGTCGTCCTGCACGTGGGTGTCGAGGTAGAAGAACGTGCCCTTGTCGGTGGATACCGCGGCCATTGCCGACGGCTCCACCACGCCTTCATCGAGGCCGATGATGTCGCGGATATAGCGCAGCTTGCCCTGGTACTGGCCGACCAGGCCGCAGATCATCGCGTCGGCTTCGCCGCGCTCGACCATCAGCGAGGCGATCGCGGTGGGGCGCGAACGTATCACCGCCTTGGCCATCGACGGCGTCACCCCGCGGCGCTGCATCAGGCGGTGATAGTGCTGCCAGTAGTCGTCGAAGCGCGGGTCGGAGTTGATGTTGCAGATTTCGACGTCCACGCCCGGCTGGATGCGCAGGCCGGCGCGCTTGATGCGCTTCTCGATCACTTCCGGGCGGCCGATCAGAATGGGTTTGGCCAGACCTTCGTCGACCACCACCTGCACCGCGCGCAGCACCGTTTCTTCCTCGCCTTCGGCGTAGACCAGCCGGCACGGCGCGGATTTGGCGCGCTCGAACACCGGCTTCATCAACAATCCGGTGCGGAATACGAAGCTGGTCAGGCGATCGTTGTACTCGGCGAAGTCGGCCATCGGCCGCGTGGCCACGCCCGAGTCCATCGCCGCCCGCGCCACCGCCGGCGGCAGCTGCAACAACAGGCGCGGATCGAATGGTTGCGGAATCAGATAATTCGGGCCGAAGCTCGGCGGCTTGCCACCGTAGGCGCGCGCGCTGACATCGGACGACTCGCGCCGCGCCAGCGCCGCGATCGCGTGCACGCAGGCGATCTTCATCGGCTCGTTGATGACCGTGGCGCCCACGTCCAGCGCGCCGCGAAACAGGTACGGAAAGCACAGTGCGTTGTTGACCTGGTTCGGATAATCCGAACGGCCGGTGGCCATGATGCAGTCCGGCCGCACCGCCTTGGCCTCCTCGGGAGTGATCTCCGGATTCGGATTGGCCAGCGCGAAGATGATCGGCCGCGGCGCCATCGTCGCCACCATTTCCGGCGTCAGGATGCCGCCGGCCGACAGGCCGAGGAACACGTCCGCATCCCGGACGATCTCGGCCAGCGAGCGCGCCTTGGTGTCGCGCGCGTAACGCTGCTTGTCCGGATCCAGGTCGGTGCGTTCGGTATGGATGACACCGTGGCGGTCGAACGCCAGGATGTGTTCGGGCTTCACGCCCAGCGCCACCAGCATGTCGAGGCAGGCGATACCGGCCGCACCGGCGCCGGTGGTGGCGATGCGGATGTCCTCGATGCGCTTGCCGACCACTACCAGCGCATTGACCAGCGCCGCGCCGACGATGATCGAGGTGCCGTGCTGGTCGTCGTGGAACACCGGGATCTTCATCCGCTCGCGCAGCTTGCGTTCGACGATGAAGCACTCCGGCGCCTTGATGTCTTCCAGGTTGATGCCGCCGAAGGTCGGTTCGAGGCTGGCGATGATGTCGACCAGCTTGTCCGGGTCGTTCTCGTCGATCTCGATGTCGAACACATCGATGCCCGCGAACTTCTGGAACAGCACGCCCTTGCCTTCCATCACCGGCTTGCTGGCCAGCGGCCCGATGTTGCCCAGGCCCAGCACTGCGGTGCCGTTGGTGATCACCGCCACCAGGTTGGAGCGCGCGGTGTACTCCGCCGCCGTGGTCGGGTCTTCGACGATCGCATCGCAGGCCGCGGCGACGCCGGGCGAATAGGCCAGCGACAGGTCGCGCTGAGTGAGCAGCGACGTGGTGGGAGTGACCTTGATCTTGCCGGGACGCGGCAGGCGGTGATATTCGAGGGCGGCGAGACGCAGTTCTTCGGGAAGGGACATCGGCGGCGATTATCGAGGGAGGGAGTGGCAGTCGACATGTCGACCGATTGCCAGCGATGTTAGCACCGGGGCGGCTCCGACCGGCACCGTAACGGCGCCAGCGACGCTCTGATCTATTCGACCTGGGCGGCATGATGTGCGGAAAAATCGCCGGCAGTGGTGCGCGGCTGCGGGCCTTCTGGACATCACCCCATCATGGGTTTTCCCATCGGCTGGGGCCGGTGCCGGAATAAATCAGGGCGTCCTAGACGCTGGACAGCAACTCGTCGCCCTGCACCCGGTTCATGTGGATGCCGTTGATGAAGACCGAGAACGCCAGCTTGCCGGCCAGCCCGTGCACATGCTGCATCCACGGCGGCAGCCAGCGCGGCGGCAGGATCGCGCCGGACGCGAAATGCGGCTGCAGCGCGATCACGTCGTGCAAGGTCAGCTTCCCCGCAAACAGGTGGCGCAGCAGGTCCATCCGCTGCTGCTTGAACGCCCAGCGAAAAAACGTGTGCACGGTGAGCAGGCCGGACAGGTACACATTGTCCTTGGCGAATGCGGCACCACCGCTCAACGGCACGCCGCGAAACACCCGCTGCGCCGAATGGAAGCTGTCCGCGGCGCTCTGTCCGCAGTTGCTGAAATAGCGATAGACCTCGACGAAATCGGCACCGTTCAGCGCCATGTCGATCGCCAGGATGCGCAGGCTGATGCGCTTGAGCCGGGCGATGTCGATCGCGCCGGACATCAGTTCGGCGAATACGGCCAGCCCTTCCTGGGTCGCGGTGACTCGCGGCGAGGTGCGCGCCAGCGAAGCCAGCAAGGGTTGCTGGCGACCGTTTAGCGCGGTCAGCGAGTGCACGAACGCCTCGTGCGCCAGCAGCTGATGACGATCGTATTCGCTGAAACAGGTGTCGCCGCGCAGGCGGATGCGGGTGGCACCGGCCGCCGCCTTCGCGGTCAGCTCGGCATCCACTTCCACCCTGATCACGCCGGCGCCGAAAAAATCGTCCAGCGTCTTTGCCAGCTCGTCGCGCAGCTCGATGGCCGGCATGTCCACATTGCAGTCATCGGCGAGCAGATCCGCACCCAGCTCGTCGGACAGTTCGACGAAATAATGTGCCGCATCGAGGTTGCTGCGCTGGCTGCCGGGGATCAGATCGCCCGGCTTGCCGTACAGCGCAATCGACGGTGCGGTGACGCCGGCGCTGCCGGCCGACTCCAGCATCTCGGCGGCGATCCGCCATGATTCGGCGGTGCGGCGCAGGTACTCGCCGAGCGGGTCGATATCGTGCGGATCGCTGCCGCCGGCGGCCGCCTCGATCGCTGCCAGCTCGGCGCGTGCCGCGGTCAGATCCGGTCGCGTGTAGGTCACCTCGGGCAAGGCGAACCGGCCCTGGCTGTAGGCCTCGATCATGCGGCCTTCCAGCGACGCCGGCCACGCCACTGTCGACAGGATGTGGATGCCGCGCACCGCCGCCAGCAGGCGCTGGTCCAGTGCCGCGTAGCGCTGCAATTCGGGCGCGATGGCGCTGGCCGGCACGTTCATCGCGACACTCCGCGCAAGGCATCGACGCGCCGGATCAGCTCGGTCGCGATCGGGTCGGGCTGGAACACGCTCATGAAACCCCGCGGGCTGGCCGGTATAAAGGTGAGATTGCGCCCGAAGCGGGAATCCGTCCGCAGCATCAGCGTGACGCGACGCGGATTGGTCATGGTGGTGGCATTGACGTTCATCACGTCGCTCAGCGCCACGCGAATCTTCTCGTTGCGGTTCTTCACAACCAGCCAGTCGCCGTCCAGCCAGACCTCGTCCAATAGATCATGCAGCAGCTTGCGGTAGAGCAGGAACATCACGCCGGTCAGGAACAACGGCATCAGCACCAGCGGAAAAATCGGCTGCAATGGCGCGTCCGCACGGGCATGCGGCACCGCCCAGATCTGCAGGCCGAAGACAGTCAGCATGAAGCCGATCCACAACACCGGAAAGATCTTCTTGTAGAAGAATGTGAGGGACGACGACAACCGACGCATGCCTGCGCTCCGCAGCAACGATGCCGCGATACTAGATGCTTTGAGGGGCGGCGTGCGCAACAGCGGCGCGCCGGGGATACCCTGTTCTCAGTCCCGCTCGCGCTGCCCGCGATGCCCGTGCGGCCGCTCCGTCGGCCGGCCGCCACGCTGCCGGCGCAGGCGCGCTTCCAGCGTCGCCGCCTGCTCCTCGCGCTCGTCGTGCAGCTTGAGGTAGTTGCGCCAGCGTCCCGGCGTCAGTTCGCCATTGTCGAGCGCTACCTGGATCGCGCACCCCGGTTCGCTGCCGTGGCCGCAATCGGCGAAGCGGCATTGCTCGGCCAGCGTCTCGATGTCGGCGAACAAGTCGAGGTTTTCCTCACCGGTGAGCTTCAGCTCGCGCATGCCGGGCGTGTCGATCAGACAGCCGCCGCTGGGCAACTGCAGCAGGGCACGGTGGGTGGTGGTATGGCGGCCGCGGCTGTCGTGGCTGCGGACTTCGGCCGTGGCCATCGTCGCCGTACCGAGCAAGGTGTTGGTCAAGGTGGATTTGCCCGCTCCGGACGAACCGACCAGCACCGCGCTGTCGCCCGGCTGCAGATACTGCGCCAGCAGCGCCACACTGGATGGGTCCTTGCCGTTCAGCGGATGGATAGGAATGTCCGCCGGCAGCCGCGCGCGCAGTGCCGCTATCTGCTCGGCCGCGTCATCGTGCGTGTCCAGTTTGCTCAGCAGCACTACCGGCTGGGCGCCGGAGTCCTCAGTCAATGACAGGTAGCGCTCGATCCGCGCCGGATTGAAGTCGCCATCCAGCCCGGTCAGCACCAGCACATAGTCGATATTGGTGGCGATCAGCTGGCGTTCGTAACGCTCGCCGGCGGCGGCTCGCGACAGCACGGTGCGCCGCGGCGTCACGGTGACGATGTGCGGCGGCGTGCCGCTTTCCACCTCGACGAAATCACCGACCACCGGCCGTTCGGCCGGGTCGATCCCGCGCTTGAGAAAGCGTCCGTCCGGTTGCGCGCCGAACAGGGTCTCGCCGTCATGCAGCTCATAGCCGGCGCGATGCTGGGCGACCACGCGGGCCAGCCGCAGTCCTGCGGCCGGCAGGACGTCGCCGCGCCAGCCAATGCGGCGCAGGCGTTCGGTCGTTTCGGCATTACTCATGAGAGAGGTCGGTCTGCACTGTCTGGCGATTATGCCTTGCCCGGAGGTTGCCCGCCGATGAACCGGATTTCGCCCTGATTGGCGCTCGCGCTGCACTGCATCACGCTGCTAGCATCCATCTGCCGGTGATAACGCCGGCTGTTGACCTCAAAGGATACCGGTGGTGGCTTCGATCAGACCCAGTGCGCACCTGGCGGACGTGCGCTATGAAATCCGCGGTGCACTGACCCGGCGAGCGCGCGAGCTGGAAGCCGCCGGTCTCGACATCATCAAGCTCAATATCGGCAATCCGGGCCGCTACGGCTTCGAGGCGCCGGCGCATCTGCGCGAGGCGATCGCCAGCCACCTGCATGACAGCGAAGCCTATGGCCACGAACAAGGCCTGGAAATCGCCCGCGAAACGATCGCCGAGCAGCAGCGCGCTCGTGGCGCCCGGGGCGTCGAGCCTGAACGCATCTTCATCGGCAACGGGGTCAGCGAACTGATCGACCTGTCCTTGCGCGCGCTGTTGCAACCCGGCGACGAGGTGCTGCTGCCCAGCCCGGATTACCCGCTGTGGAGCGCCGCCACCATCCTCAACGGCGGCCAACCCCGCTATTACCACTGCCTTGCCAGCCACGGTCACCTGCCCGATCCGGACGAGATCGAGGCGCTGGTCACCCCGCGCACCCGCGCCCTGGTGCTGATCAACCCGAACAACCCGACCGGCGCGGTGTATCCGCGCGCGCTGCTGCAACGGCTGGTGGCGATCGCGGCGCGGCACCGGCTGCTGCTGCTGACCGACGAGATCTACGACGAGATCCTGTACGACGGCGCCACCTTCCAGCCGCTGGCCGAAGTGGCCGGCGAAGTGCCCTGCCTCAGCTTCGGTGGTCTGTCCAAGGTGCATCGCGCCTGCGGTTACCGGGTCGGCTGGATGAGCCTGTCCGGCGATCCCACGCGTACCGCGGCGTATCGTGATGCGCTGCAACTGCTTGCCGCGTTGCGCTTATGCGCCAACGTGACCGCCCAGTGGGCCGTATCGCCGGCACTGCTGAGCGCACCCACGATCGGGGCACTGACTGCGCCCGGTGGCCGTCTGCATGAGGCGCGCCGCGCCGTGCTGGAAGGGGTGGCCGCCAGCGAATACCTGGAACTGGTCGTGCCGGACGGCGCGCTGTATGCCTTCCCGCAGGTGCGCGCCGACCGCTTCGCCGACTTCGACGACGAGGCGTTTGCCCTGCGCCTGCTGGAAGAGGAATCGGTCCTGGTGGTACCCGGCAGCAGTTTCAACGTACCGCGCAGCCGCCATTTCCGGCTGACTCTGCTGCCGCCGCCGAAACAGTTGCATGAGGTCTTCGTGCGGATCGAGCGGGTGCTGGCACGGATGGCCCGGGAACAGACGAAGGCCCCTGCGGCCGCAGTGGCCTGAGCTTCAATCGTCCAATGATGTCCACCACACCCCCGCTGCACTACCTGGCTCTCGGCGACTCCTACACCATCGGCGAAGCGGTGGCCGCGCACAGCCGCTGGCCGGCCGAACTGGTGCAGCGCCTGCGCCGGACGGGCGTGGCGATCGACGATCCACGCATCATCGCCGTCACCGGCTGGACCACCGACGAGCTGGCGCAAGGCATGGACGCGGCGTCGCTGACACCGGCGTACGACCTGGTCACCTTGCAGATCGGCGTCAACAATCAGTACCGCGGCCGCAGGGCAGAAGAGTACCGCGACCAGTTCGCCAGCCTGCTGGCTCGCGCGATCACGCTGGCCGGCGGCCATGCGGCACGCGTGGTGGTGGTGTCGATCCCCGACTGGGGCGTCACCCGCTTCGCCCATGAGCAAGGCCGCGACCGCTCACGCATCGCCGCTGAACTGGACGCCTACAACGCCATCGCCCGCGACGAGAGCCACCGTGCCGGCGCCCGCTTCGTCGACATCACCGGCATGTCGCGCGCGCACCCCGATCTGGTCGCCGACGACGGCCTGCACCCGTCGGCGGCGCAGTACGCGTTGTGGGTGGAAGCGATCGAGCCGATCGTTCGCGCAGCGCTCCGCTAGGCGGCAACGAGGCTGCAACCTGTTCGCCATGCCGCGGTGACGTAACGATCGCAGACTGGCGCCCCGGACCACTACCGGGGATTGCGCCATGAATACCTTTCTTTGCCGCAGCGCCTTCATCTCCGACGTGCATCTGGGCACGCCCGACTGCAAGGCGGCTTACCTGCTCGATTTCCTGCGCCAGCTGCGTTGCGAAAAGCTCTATCTGGTCGGCGACATCATCGACATGGAGGCGCTGGCGAAACGGCATTGGTGGCATGCCGCGCACAGTGCGGTGATCGCCGAGATATTCGCGCTGGCGCGGCGCGGGGTCGAGGTCATCTACATCCCGGGCAACCACGATGCGCCGATGCGCCGTCTGCACGGGCAGAACTTCGGCGGTGTGCGGATCGCGCTGGATGCCGTGCACGTCGGTGCCGACGGCCGCCGCTATCGAGTCAGCCATGGCGATGAATTCGACTCTGAGCAGGTCGGTCGCCGCTGGATGCTGTTCGGTGAAGCGATGCATCGCATGATCTGCTGGAGCAATCGCCGCCTGCACGCCATGCGGCAACGGCTGGAACTGCCCTACCTGCCGCTTTCGATCATCATCAAATCGCATGTCGGCAAAGCGCTGGCGTACATCCGTGCCTATGAGGAGCGCGTCGCCGCCGATGCGCGCGGGCGCGGGTTCGATGGCCACATCTGCGGACACATCCACTTCGGCCACGTGCGCGAACTGGGCGGCGTGCTTTACCTCAACGACGGCGACTGGGTGGAGCACTGCACCGCGCTGATCGAGGACCACACCGGCGCGATGGAGCTGATCCACTGGAGCGAACAGTCCACCGCACTGGGCCGCGCCAGCCGCGAGCTGGTATGGCCGTCACCCGCCGCTGCGCTTGCGCTGGCGCCACTGGGCGTGACCCGGCGCCATCTGGGCGACCTGCGCCGGGCGGCCTGAACAGCGGCCTTGAAGGCCGGCAGGATCGCCGCATATCGGGCGGCGTATCATTGTCTTCTTTGCCGGAGCTCCCCATGTCCCTCGACAACGCCACCCGCGAACGTATCGAAACCCTGCTCAAGGACCACCGCGTGGTGCTGTTCATGAAGGGCAACCGCCAGCAGCCGATGTGCGGCTTCTCCGCCGCGGCCACCAACACGCTCAATGAGTTGTTGCCCGATTACCACACGGTCAACGTGCTGGATGACCCGGAGATCCGCGAAGGCATCAAGGCCTACGGCGAGTGGCCGACGATTCCGCAGCTTTATGTGGAAGGTGAGCTGGTCGGCGGCGCCGACATCATTCGCCAGATGTATGGCAGCGGCGAGCTGCATGCACTGTTCGGCGTGAGCGCACCGGATCGCACGCCGCCGCAGATCACCATCACCGATGCGGCTGCCGAGGCGATCCGCCAGGGCACCGCGAACGCGCAGGGCGTGGCGCTGCATCTGGAGATCGGCCCCGACCACAGCGCCGGCTTTCAGCTGGCTCCCGCCGGCGAACACGATATCGTGGCGCATGCGAACGGGCTGGAAGTCCACTTCGATCCGGCCAGCGCCCAGCGCGCCAAAGGCATCGTGATCGACTGGGTCTCCACCGTGCAGGGCGAAGGCCTCAGCCTGAAATTCCCCGGCGCGCAGGAGATCAAGCCGCTCAGCGTGCATGAGCTGAAAGCCTTGCTGGAAGCCGACCGGATCACCTTGATCGACGTACGCCCGGCCCACGGCCGCGCCCAAGCCGCGCCGCTGGCGCAGGCGCGGGTGCTGGAAGACGAAGGCTACGAAAGCCTCGCCAACTTGCCGAAAGACACCGCACTGGCCTTCATCTGCCATCACGGCATTTCCAGCCGCGCCATGGCCGAACGATTTGCGGCACATGGTTTCAGCAACGTGCACAACGTCGAAGGCGGCATGGATGCATGGGCCGCGGAGATCGACCCCAGCGTGCCGCGTTACTGATCTGGCGCACATGCATCGCGGACCAACGGCCGCTGATCAAGGGAAGCTCTGATCAAACCTGAGGGAGAAGAGGCGGCCATCGCGCGGCTCGATGCCACGTGATGGCCGCTGAAAAGTTCCCGCGCTTTGCGTGCGGGTTCCGTTAGGTTTCCGCCCACATGCGCACCAGGTTCGCGCGGGACTTGCTGATCAGGTCGAAAGCCGGGCTCTTGCCTTCGCGACTGAAAGTCAGACGCTTGGCGTTTTCCATATCCCACAATAATTCCCGTTTCGCAGGATCGCGTATCTGGCTCTGCACCCAGATGATCGCCGCATCGCGCACGCCGCGGGTGACCGGTGTTACGTGGTGCAATGTGTTGGCGGGATAGGCAATCGCGGCACCCGCCTCAAGCTTGAATTGGCTGCTGATGCCGTTCATGAATACGGTCAACTCACCGCCATCGTAGCTGCGGGGGGCGGAGAGAAAAATGGTGATGGCAATATCGCTACGTACCGCATTGCTCATGCTTCCCATGACCGGTGTATCCACATGGGGACCGTATTCCATGCCTTGTCCATAGCGGTTGAACAATACCGACGTTGCCGCCGCCGGCAGCAACGCCGTCTGCAATTCACCGCTACGCATGAAGGCTTCACGCACAACGCGTGCCATCTGCTCATATGCGGGCGCACCCGGCGTCACTTGCAGATTCCGCTTTACCTCACGCGCGGACCAGCCGGCCGTGCCGGCTCCATCGATGAAAGAAGCACTCTCCAGTCTGGATTGGATGGCTGCCAGCTCATCGGGACCCAGAACGGCGGGGACACAGTAAATCAAGGCAGTAACCCTCATGAAGTTGCATGACACCGTCCATGGTAATCGCGCACCCTATGAAGCGGATCGTCTGACGCCGTATGGCCGTTCTTTACCGTAAAGAACATGCAAGACTAGGCATCGATTCTGAAACCATCCGCATCAGGTAGTCCATGTCGCCTCCCTCCCTCTCTCCCGCGGCGCACCAGTGGCTGAGCGAAGCCGGCAAGGCGTTATCCCAGGGGCACCCGGATTTGGCGGAACCGATCTTGAAACGCGTACTGGCCGAGGCTCCTGGCTTTGCCAACGCGCAGTTCCTGTACGGCATCACCTGTCAGATGCGTGGCGACAGCATGGCCGCTGCCGAGTACATGCGCAAAGCCTCGCGGCAACGCCCTGACGACCCGAACATTCTCACGAATCTTGGGGGCGCTCTTTATGATTCGGGCGCAACGGAAGAAGCCTTTGTCTGCTTGCGCCGAGCCACTGAACTGGCCCCGATGCAGGCATCAAACTGGTACAACCTTGGCAAGGCACTGAAATTGCACTGGCAACTGGACGAGGCTGCGGATGCTTTACGGCGCGCGCTCGATCTGGACGAAAAGCATATCAATGCGCGCAATACGCTAGCCGACATTTTCACGATACGCGGCAACATCCCGGATGCGGTTGCCGAATACCGCAGAGTACTGGCCTTGCAACCGGATCAAGCGCATGCCTGGCATGGATTGGCCAATCTGAAAACCGAGTCGCTCACCCTGGCGGATGCCAAGCAGATCCGTCACATCCTGCAAAATCGGCAGCCTGCGCCTGACGCACGCGTATTACTCGGCTTCAGCCTGTACAAAGCCCTGGAAGACCAACATGACTACGCTGGCGCTTTTCAGGCATTGCGCGAGGCCAATGCACTCAAACGCAAGTTGGTGCCATGGGATGCGGCGGCGGAGCATGCGCATGACGAGGCCATCATCGAAGCCTTTCGCCATCCGTTGCCGGCTCCGCTCGACCCGACTCTCGGACACGAGGCGATTTTTATCGCCAGCCTTCCCCGCTCGGGATCGACATTGGTTGAACACATCCTTGCCTCGCACCCGTTGGTGGAAGGCGCCAATGAGATCCGGGACTTGTCGCAGGTTCTCGACGATGAATCGAAACGGCGCGGCAAAAACTTCCCGCATTGGGTGGCTGACGCCACAGCGGAGGATTGGGCACGCCTGGGCAAGAACTATCTTGCCCGCACTGCCCGCTGGCGCACCAGGCGCCCTTATTTCACCGACAAGGGACTGCAGAACTGGCAATGGGTCGGCGTCGTTCGCGCCATGTTGCCGGGCGCCAAAATCATCAACTGCCATCGTGATCCGGTCGAGACCTGTTTTGCCTGCTACCGCCAGTTGTTCAGCGAAGGCATCAACTTCAGCTACGACCTGGACGACCTGGCCAGCTATTACAACGACTACCGGCGCCTAAGCCATTACTGGCAGGAACGTTACCCGAGCCACGTGTTCGACCTTTCCTACGAGACACTGGTGCAAGAACCCGAAGCACAGATCCGGCAGCTGCTTTCATTCTGCCAACTGCCCTTCGACGCCGCGTGTCTCTCGCCGCACCAGACGCAACGCGACGTACACAGCACGGCAAGCGCGGCGCAAGTACGCCAGCCCATTCGAGGCGATACGGCGCGCAGTCCACGTTATCCGGATTTCCTGCAACTGCTGATTCAACGTCTCGATCACTGAAAACGAAAAGGCCGCCGGATAACCGGCGGCCTTCTTCATTCCCGTTACCGGCACCATGGCTGGTACCGGCGAACTGCCAACGGGGATTATTACCAGTCGTACTTCACGCTAAAGTTCATGTAGCGTGGCGCTTCTGTCGAAACCGCGGTCTTGTAGTTCGGGTTGTAGTAACCCGTACTACCCTTATACACAACATAACCGTTGAGGGGGCCCGAAAGCAGCGTCGCCTTCTGCTCGTTGAGCACGTTGTGCATTTCCGCCTGCAGGGTGAGATGCTTGTTCGCCCAGGTCGGCACGTACGTCAAGCTCAGATTGAGCTGATGAGTCCACGGCGTATGGCCACTGGCCCCCGGAGGGGAACCTACGCCGCCATAACCCACGGGCACGGGCAGGCCCGTCGTGGGGTCAATGACGGTGTGAGTCGAATTGCCGCTCGGCACGCCACCGCAGTAGTGCTGGTACGGACCGCCATACAGGTCCGGATCAATCGTATCGCCGTAACCGCTCAAGCAGAGGTTCGGCGCACCCGACTGCATGATGAACGTGCCGCTGACCATCCACTCCGGCGTAATGGCATACGAGCCGAAAGCCTTGATGGTGTGGCGATGGCTATTGGCCTGTTCGCCGTTGGCGTATGCCATGAGGTCGGGAAAATCCCACGCCGCCGTGGTCGAACCGGAAAACCCACCATTGGTCTGGTTGGTGATCTGCCCTGTACCGGTGTTGGTCGGACCTTCGCTGCTACCGTACGACCGGGAGAACAGGTAGTCGATCTTGCCGTACCACTTGCCGTCCCAGGTGTGTTCCAGATAGCTATCCAGGGCGTAGTACTTGCGCGACGCCTTCGGGAACGAACTGACGGCACCCGGAACATTGCCATAAACATTGCTAAGAAAAACCCCCTGCCCAGTGTTCGGATTCCACGTGGACAGACCGCAGGGTTGCGGGATGTAGTTGGTCTTGCCCGGATTGACCAGGGCTCCAACGATGGTGCCACACGCTACGAGGTCGGTGTCATCGACGAGGTTGCCTGCCTTCTCATAGGTCGCCTGCATGCCGAATACCAAACCGGTAGAACCGAGCATCTTCTGGAAGCCCAGCACGTACTCGTCCTGAAACGAAGCCTTGAGGTTGGTTGAGGCATAGTCCTTGGTATTGCCAGGGACGCCATTCTCACCATCTGGCGAGTAGTAGCCTGGCGTCGTTACACCCGGAGCCAGGTTCACGAGCACCGGGGTCACCCCCGTCGGCACACCATTCGCATTCATGCCTGTGTAGGTATAGGTGACTTCACCGTTGATCGAGCCGAACGCCGAATTACGTGCGGCCAGGCCCGCCGGCAACGCCAGGTAGTAACGCCCTGCGTTACCGAAGACCTTGAACGTGCTGTCGCCAAATACGTCCCAGCTGGCTCCGATGCGCGGCGCCCATTGCGGCTTGGTTTCCCGCACGTAGGCAATACCACCGGGACCGAGGTTGGAGAACTGGTCGTTGCGCAGGCCGAGGTCAAGCAGCAGGTTGGGCGTGACCTGCCAGCGGTCTTCCACATACTGCGCCTTCTGGCGGACAGCCAGCGTGGTGTTGTTACCGTACAGACTCTCCACGACGTAATTGCCGGGCACAGGAGTATTGGTGTAAGGCGCTGTTGTTGCGTACGGCGGCAAGGAGCCAGGAGCAAGGTACTCGTAGGAACCACCACCAAGGGTCGTGCTACCGTCGTGATCGTCACGGTACTGCAGATTGTCGATACCGAACTTGACATCGTGATCGGCCGTGACCTTCCAATCCAGGTCGACGCGCAGGTTGGCGGTCTTGGTCTTGTGATCCGGGTGGCCAACGGTTGTCGTGTACAGGTTAGGAACGGCGACACCCGGTGGCACAACCACCCCCGTGTCAAAGATCACCGGCGCCACATTCCCAGCAGCCACGCTGGGGTAGTACTGCCCCTTCATCAGGCCGTACAGCACTTCGAGCGTGAGACTGTCGGTGATGTACGAAGTGTACTTGAGGAGGCCGACTTTAAAGGTGTTCTTGTTCAACACGTCGGGCGCGTAGAGGGAACCGACGCTCTGGTTCGTATAGTTGTAGTTGTAGATGTTTTTGCTGATTACCGCGTCCTGGGTTCGGACGCCCGTAAACTCCAGCACGTTGCTGTCGTTGATGTTCCAGTCCAACTTGGCATACAGCTTGGGTGAAGTCTTGCCCTCCGACACCCAGTCGCCCTGCCCCGACGCTGAAACCTGTGACAGGCCATTCCGCGAAGAACCGTACTGGATGCTGTCGTGCTGCCATTCGGCAGTGATGAAGAAGAACAGTTTGTCCTTGACCAGCGGACCACTGAGGTAGGCGTCATATACCGTCTCCCAGTTGCTGTTCTGCTTGTTGCCCGTTTGGATCTGACCGTAGCCGGGAGCATAGGCCGTGGTGCCTTGGCTGGGAGCCAGATAAGGCTGAGGAACGCCAGTGGGGTTAAAACCATTATCCAAAGCACCGACTGGCGTCTTCGGGTTGTTGTAATAAATGTTGTCGGTGTTGCTTTGGGTCCAGGACGGACGGTAGGACACGTACGCACCGGCATGGAACTCGTTGCTGCCGCGAGCACCGATCTGGCTGATCACGCCGCCGGTCGAACGACCGTATTCAGGACCATAACCGGAGGTGATGGTCTGCTGCTCGGCAATAGCGAAGTACGGCAGCGCAACGCCACCCGCGCCACCGATCGGATCAGTGGTGTTGAAACCGTTGAGGTAATAGGCGTTTTCGACGACGCTGTTGCCGCCCATGGAAACCAGCGGTGAGCCGGTCGGACCGTTACCCAGGGTGCTGGCGCCCTGATTCACGCCAGGGGCCAGCAGCGCAATCGCTTCAGCGCTGTGAGCCAGCGGCAGAGTCTTCAATTGCTGCGCGGTGATCACCGAAGTCTGGCGGGTGGAGGACACGTCGATCGCAGGCAGCGCGTTAGCCGTGACCGTGACGCCGGAGAGGCTCTGCACGTTCTTGCTGGCCTCGGTAGCGGCAAACGCCACTGCCGTGCCGCCGGCCACGGTCACCTGCACATGCTCGTGCGTAGCCACCACGCTGCCGTTCTGCACCAGTGACACGGTGTAGTCGCCCACCGGCAACTTGTTGGCGCTATATCGGCCGTCGCTGCCGACCGCTACTTCGCGGGTCAGGCCAGTCTGGCTGCTGACGACGCGAACCGTCTCGCCAGACGACACCGGTGCGGTACCAAACACGGAACCGGTGGTGGCCTGCGCCAATACCTGTCCGGACACACCGAATCCCATTGCGACTGCAACCGCCAGCGCGCTATGACGTAAGTACGCTTTTTTAACATGCGTCAACTTTTTGCTGTTCATTAGATTAGGTTCCCCAACGGTCCGAACTTCGGAAAGGATTCAATAAATAACCGCACCCCAATGCGGTTTGTCACTGATACAGCCAATCCAAATTGCCTGTGTGCTAGAAAACGCGCTTTCATAAACGTGTTAGCAATTTGTTCAGCAGGGACACTAAGAGTTTCGATAATAAAAAGTCAACAGCACCATGCTGCGAAATAAACGCACGTTATTACGTGCAACAAGTTGTTTGGAGTTAATCGGAATATATTGCGCAAACTGTAGCTTGGAAGCTGTTTTCTCATCGTATGCAAGGCAAGCATTCAATTACCATCGCATTTTCTTGCAGAGACAAGTTGCCGACATGGCCTTCTTCGCGCAGATGCTTACACTGAAGGCTAAGGTGATACCGTCGTGTCGCAGGAAGATTCGGGTCGAATGACGTCGCTCCGGCATCTGCTGTTCAAGGTCCGTTTATCTGTATGACTTGCTCGGACAGGGTTTTGCCGACGGCATTCCACGCGCGCAATCGGTAGCGGCCTGGGCGCAGGTAGAGCTTGCTGCTGGAATACGGCTCAGTGAATGCATAGCAGTCCGCCGCTATGGCGTCATCTGACTCCCCGATGTAGCGGGCGCTTATCACGCAGGGAACCTGTGTCCTGCAAAGATTGGTATCAATGGGAAATGGCTGGCGTTGCCCACCCAAGGGCAGCCACTTTGGGCGTTGCAGATTATTGAGCGCGATCAGCGAATTCGCGACGAGACGCGTCGGGGCGTGGACGTAGTCTGAAAACGTGCCTCTTACGCTATCGCCGAAAGTTTTCACATCGAGCGCGATCGGCAGGAGCACATCGAGGTCATAGAGCTTCGGCAATGCACTCCATGGCTTGCCGGTGACGCGGTTGACCAACACCTCGGCCGACTGCGCAGGAAACCGGTGTATCAGCACATGGTAGTCATCGAGCGTGTCCGGACCGGATTCAAGGAACTCGGTCTGGTCGATCGACAGTGGATCGAAGCCCGTCAACTTTGCCAGCTTCATCGCCATTGGCTCGATATCATTGAGACGCCCGCTGGCCTTGTCGATGTGCGCATAGCCGGTATGCACGAACAGACGTGCATGGGGGTCGCTGGCGAACACTTTCTGGAACAGGGTCTCGGCCTGCGCGGCATCGCGTGCTTGCGGGTCGAGGATGGCATTGTCGTAGGGCACGAGAATGAAGCCCAACCGTATCGCTTCGCGTACGATCTCGCCGTAAACGGGTTCTTGCAGGTATTCGGAACCGCTGGTCTGGACCGGGTAGCCCCGACGCATCAGCCCGGGATCGTTCCCGCCCAATGCCTCGGCCGCAAAGTAGGTGAATCCAAGCGCCCGCAAGCGCGGCAGCAGAGCCAGAGTGAGCTCGCGCGTATGTGCGTTGTGGTGAGCCTCGTTGATCATCACGATACGACGGTCGGCGGCGAGTTCCGTGATGACATCGACCGCGGAGGCAGCTTTCCATTCATCGCGATCGGGCAGAACCAGACCGGGCGGCGGCTCGCTCCTGAGCGGAAAACCCAACACGGCCTGGTTGTACAGCCCCAGTTCGTTCAACGAGAACGACCGGAACTGTCCGGCCACCACCTGATCCGACGCGGGAAGATGCGGCACGGCCCGCACGAGATACTGGTAACGGGCGAGCTGGTTGGGCTGTCGCCGCATCGCCTGGAACAAGTCGAGCTCGGGCTGATCGTACGATTGCGCAATCGCTCCTGTCGAAATCAGTAATGCCAATAGACATGCGGGCAAGCTGAAAAATCTTTTCGCCATGGCTATCGACCGATAAAGTCCAATGGCCAAAGCGTGCACGCGAAATACCCTCTCGACAAGTAACCACGTGGCGGGCGCCTAACCATTGTGGAAATTCGAATTGCCCACGTGTATGGCCGACCGGACATTTCCCGTATCGGCCAATGGCAAATCGGGTCATCCATTGACCTTCTTGTGGCCATCAACGCAGATTTCCGCTTCGCGGGAATCGCCCGAATCAGATTTTTCGGCATGCCTTTTATGTATGCAGCATCTTTTATTACGGCCACATTAAATGACTTCACGTGCAGGTCTTGAGGAACGACCCGCACAGCCCAGGCACCGCTCATCGCTGCATCAAGCCGCACGCCTGGCGCACCATGGCTATCCGTTCGGCAACAGCTGCCTTTAACAGCAAGGTTCGATCATTCCTCTGGTGCCATAGCGGCTGCATCGGGATGCACGCAGCCGCCTTCCTACCCGCGAAAGATCGGCCTCACGTCATTCCGGTTCGATGTCCTCTTCGAAGCGCAGGTGCTTCACGCTGCGTCCGTTGCGACGTACCAGCTTGAGCGCCTCGATGCCGATCTTGATATGCGCTTCGACAAACTGCGAGGTGATGTGGCGGTCGCTGATTTCGGTCTTCACCCCTTCCGGAATCATCGGCTGATCGGAAACCAGCAGCAGCGCGCCGCAGGGGATCCGGTTGGCGAAACCGGCGGCGAAGATAGTGGCGGTTTCCATGTCCACCGCCATGCAGCGGGTACGCCTCAGATAATCCTTGAAGGTGTCGTCGTGTTCCCACACTCGGCGATTGGTGGTGTACACCGTGCCGGTCCAGTAGTCGTGGCCTAGATCGCGGATCATGGTGGACACCGCACGCTGCAGCTGGAACGCGGGCAATGCCGGTACTTCCGGCGGCAGGTAGTCGTTGCTGGTGCCTTCGCCGCGGATCGCCGCGATCGGCAGCACCAGGTCGCCGAGACGGTTCTTCTTCTTGACGCCGCCGCACTTGCCCAGGAACAGCGCGGCGTGCGGTTCGATCGCACTGAGCAGATCCATCACGGTGGCCGCGTTGGGACTGCCCATGCCGAAGTTGATCAAGGTAATGCCGTCGGCGGTGGCGTTGGGCATCGGCCGGTCGCGGCCTTGCACTTCCACCCCATGCCATTGCGCGAACAGCTCCACGTAATGACCGAAGTTGGTCAGAAGGATGTGTTGGCCAAACTGTTCGAGCGGCGTGCCGGTGTAGCGCGGCAGCCAGTTGGAAACGATGTCCTGCTTGCTTTTCATAAAGGAACCGATACTCGTCATGCGTTGCCGGCGACGCCACGCCGGCGGGATGCCAGAGACAGACGGCTCATCTTAGAGGCTGTCCACGGCTTGCGGCGAGGCCGTCAAATCAAGCAGTCGAATCAGCAAAGACGGCCCGGTCGGGGGGCGGCTTCGGTTGACGCCGCAGTCGCATGTTGCGTGCTATGTTGAGATCGCCATTCATGACGGGGGTACGTGATGCGGATGGGCCTGGCCATTGATGCCTCCTGCGACCTGTCGCAGGCGTTTCTGCAGCAACACAACGTTGCGATCATGCCGATCACCGTCAAGCTGGATCGCGAAACCTTCATGGACGACCGCCGGCCGGAAGAGCTCCAGCGCTTCATCGACCGCCGGCTAGGCAGCCGCAGCCACTCGGCGGAAACCGAGCCGTGCCCGGTGGAAGAGGTGCAGAAACTGTTCCTCGACAAGCTGGTGCTGGGCTACGACTGTGTGTTCTGCCTGACCATCACCGCTACCCGCAGCCCGATCAACGAACACGTGAATCGCGCCAGCTTCGCGATCCTCAAGAATTATCGCCAGGTGCGCGAGCAGGCGGGCATACCCGGCCCATTCATGATGCGCGTGATCGATACCCGCAATGTCTTCGCCGGAACCGCACCGGCGATCTATGAGGCGGCACGGCTGATCGCCGCCGACGAGCCGCCCGCAGCCATCCGCGAACGCCTCACCCATATCGCCAACAACAGTTACGGCTACATGCTGCCGCGCGATCTGATTCATCTGCGCAACCGCATCAAGAAGCGAGGCGACCGCAGCGTGAGCCTGTTCAGTGCGATGGTCGGCACGGCGCTGGACATCAAGCCGTTGTTGCGCTGCTTCCGTGGCGAAACCGCGCCGGTCGGCAAGGTACGCGGCTTCGATCATGGCGCGGAGATGCTGTTCGGCTATGCCACGCGGCGGGTGCGCGCCGGCCTGCTGGTACCGCTGGTATGCGTAAGCTACGGCGGCGACCTGGCCGTGTTGCCGCAGCTACCCGGTTATCTCGAGTTGCGCTCGGCCTGCGAGGAATGCGGCGTCGAATTGATGGAAGCACCGATGAGCATCACCGGCATGGTCAACGTAGGCGAAGGCGCGGTGACGCTGGGCTTCGCCGCCGAGGAACACGTCGCCGAGTTCTGAGGAAGGTCCGCAGCATGTCCCGCCTGATCACGCTGCTGTTGTTGCTTGTCGTCACCGGCGGCCCGGCCACCGCCGGTACGGTCTACAAGTGCAACGGAACCAGCGGACAGGTGACCTATCAGGACGCGCCCTGCGCGAGGACGCAACGACAGCAAACACTGCAGCTGCCGAACGACGCGAGCGCACCGGCGCCGTCGACCGCCACGGCGTCCACACCGGCCAGCACGCGGGCCACGGACGAACATACCGAAGCAGCACCCGCCGTGCCGAGCGTGCCGCTGGTCCCCTTGTACCAGTGCGCGCACGCCGTCGATGGCAAGCTCTACGTCAGCAGCAATGGCCATCCGCAACCGTTTCTGGCGCCGCTCGGCATGCTGGGTGCACTTCCGACGTCACTCTCACAGGCATACGGACAACCTGGCGGAGCCGGCATTTCGGCTCCCGAGGCAAATCATGGCCGCATCACCTCGGGACTGGTCGCCAGCAACTACGTGTGGGTGCAGGATCAATGCCGGCCGCTGAGCGTGCCGGAGATCTGCCACGAGTTGCGCGACGAATACGAACAGAATGCCCGCCAGCTGCAGCGCGCGTTCCAGAGCGATCAACCGCCGCTGCAGCGCCGCGACAGCGAGTTGCAAGCCCAGCTGACGAATTGCTGAGCCGCGTAGCTCCCTGCTCAGAAACCGTAGTTCAGGAATCCGCCGTCCACCGCCAGCACCTGACCGGTGATGTAGCTGGCTGCCGGCAGGCACAGGAACGCGATCGCGGCGGCCACTTCCTCGGGCTCGCCGATTCGCCTGAGCGGCGTGTGATCGAGTACCTCGTCGAGATAGTCGACATCCGTCAGCGCGGGCTCCGAACGCTGCGTGCGGATGTACCAAGGCGCCACCGCATTGACGCGGATGCCGTCCACCGCCCACTCGGCCGCCAGATTGCGGGTGAGCTGGTGCAGCGCCGCCTTGCTCATGCCGTACGGCGAACCGGTGCGCACATGCGTGACCCCCGACACCGAACCCACGTTGACGATCGCCGCATTGGCGTGCTGCACGAGCTGCGGGTGCGCCAGCCGGCACATCTCGAACGCCGAAAACAGGTTCTGCTCGAACACCATGCGGTATTCGTCTTCGCGATAGTCGAGCGTGGCCATGGGCTGGTTGCCGCCGGCATTGTTGATCAGCAGCGAGACCGGCGCGCCCAGATCGGCGATCCAGTCGAACACCGCCAGACGCTCCTCGGCCTCGGTCAGGTCCGCGCCGAACGCCAGCACCTCGACATCGGCGAATTCGTCGGCCAGTTCCACCCGCACCTGTTCGAGGTAATCCTCGTCGCGCGCCACCAGCAGCAGGTCGGCTCCCAGGCCGGCCAGTTCGCGCGCGGTGGCATAGCCGATGCCCTTGCTGGCACCGGTGATCAGGGCGGTATGGCCTTGCAATTGCCAGGCATCGATGCGGCTGTTCATGCGCGCAGCTTAAAACGTCGATCCCGGCGCGCATAGCTCGGACGACGATTCTGCCAATACATGCTTGTCCACGCTTGCCTGCACCCGGGCATGGCGGGACACTGGCTCGTCACTCCGCGCGAGAACCGCCATGAAGACGCTGCCGATCCTGCTCTGCGTACTTGCCCTCGGCGCCTGCTCCGGCAAGCCGCCGGAACCCAAGGCCAAGCCCGCCGACGTCGCCACTCCGTTCGACGCGCTGAAGGCGAGCGAACAACGCGCCAAGGACGTGCAGAAAGTCGTCGACAAACAGGCCGACGAACAGCGCAAGCAGATCGACGCGCAGGACCACTAGCGCTTCAACACTCCTGTGGGTACGCGCACGAGACAGCGCTCAGCGCGGACTGCACAGACAATCGGCGTAGATGTTGGGCGTACCGGCCCTAGCGTTGCGCAGCAGCTGCAGTTCCGGTGCCAGCGCCGGCAGCTGGGCAAACCAGCTTGGCAGGCGAACGCCCCACGACTGCATCAAGTGCACGCTGGCGCTCTGGTTGAGGCCGATCAGGAATCGCTCGAAGCCACCTAGCGGTGCCTCCTGGTAGCGCACCGGATAAACCTTGCCGAGCTTCGCCAGAGTCGCGGCATCCGCGACTGCCTGGTCCAGGCCGCCAAGCTGGTCGATCAGGCCGCGTTCGAGCGCTTGTTGACCGGTCCATACGCGCCCCTGCGCGATCGCGTCGATCGCCTCGTAGCTCTTCCCGCGCGCCTTGGCGACGTTGCCGACGAAGTCGTGATAACCCTTGTCGATGATCGCCTGTATCACCGCGCCGACCTTCGGATCGAGCGGGCGGGTAATGTCGAATGCGCCGGCCATCGGTCCGGTGCCGACGCCGTCGCTCTGGATGCCGAGCTTGGCCAGCGTGTTGGGCACCGTGTAATACATGCCGAAGATGCCGATCGAACCGGTGATGGTATTCGGCTCGGCGTAGATCCGGTTCGCGTTCATCGAGATCCAGTAGCCGCCGCTGGCCGCTACGTCACCCATCGATACCACCACCGGGATGCCGGCTGCGCGGGTCAGCTCGATTTCGCGGCGGATCTGCTCGGCCGCATACACCTCGCCACCGGGCGAGTTGACCCGCAGCACCAGCGCTCTGGTCTTGCGGTCCTCGCGCGCATTGCGGATCAAGGCCGCCGTGGACTCGCCACCGATCGAACCAGGTGGCTGCTTGCCGCCACTGATCTCGCCCTCACCCACCACGATCGCCACGCCCGGCGCGAACAGGTCGCTGTTGCGCGACACGCTCGCCGCGTAACGGCCCAAGTCGACCTGACGGAAACTGTGCCCCTTGCTGTCGGCCGGCACCCCTTCCTTGCGCATCATCGTGATGAGCTCGGCGCGGGTGGCGAGGCCGTCGACCAGGTGCTGGTTCAGCGCCAGCTGGGCCAGATTGCCTTGCGTGCTGGCAATATGCTTCGGCAGGTTGTCGATGTCATCGCGCAGCACCGCCGGATCGAGTTTCCGCAATGCCGCCACTTCGGCGATATAGCCGTCCCACAACCCGCCCATCCAGTAGCTGTCGGCCTGCTTGGCCTCCGCCGAGGCATGATCGAGGATATACGGCTCAGCCGCGCTCTTGAATTCGCCTACGCGGAACAAGTGCACGTCGACGCCCAGCTTGTCGAGCAAGTCCTTGTAGAACAGCCGATAGTTGGCCAGGCCAGTGATCATCACACCGCCTTGCGGGTCGACCAGCAGACGGTCGGCGTGTGCGGCGATGTAGTACTGGCCCTGATCCAGATTCACCGCCCACACGATGACCGGCTTGCCTGCGGCGCGGAACCTGTCCAGCGCCGCACCGACCTCGTGCAACGAGGCAAAACCGCCCTGCATGTCGTCCGGCAGCAGCAGGATGCGGGTGATGCGCGAATCCTTGGCCGCCGCGTCGATCGCGCCGACCAGGTCGCGCAATTGCACCTGCTTCGGCTTGTCGCCGGACAACCCGGCCAGCGCACGCTGCAGCGGCTCGATGCTGTACTGCTCGACCAGCTGGCCCTGCGGCTTGATCACCAGCACGCTGTCGTTCTGCACCGTGCTTTCCATCCGGCTGCCGGCCACCCCTGCGGTCAGCGCCAGCAGCAACACGAACAGCACGGTGAAGAACACCAGATTGATGATCACCAGCCGGACCAGGTTGATGCCGCGCCCAAGCGTGCGCAGGAAAACCCAGAAACCGTTGCGGCGGGGCGGCGGGAGCGGTGGCGTCATGCGTGCGTATCCAGAGTCATGGAGTCAAGCCTAGCCGGTCAGGCCGGCGCGGTCATGCGAACGGGGCGCCAGCGCTGCTTCCAGGCGCTGCGCCAGAAACGGATGAACAACATCACGGCCGCCACCGACAGCCCGGCGATCAGCCCGATCCACATGCCGCGCGCGCCCATGTCGCGATGGAACGCCAGCCACCAGCCCACCGGCATGCCGATGACCCAGTATGCGAACAAGGTGATCGCCATCGGTACACGGGTGTCCTTCAGGCCGCGCAACGCGCCGTTGGCGGCGACCTGGATGCCGTCGGAAAACTGGAACAGGCCGGCAAGCATGATCAGCTGCGCCGCCAGTACGATCACTTTCGGATCATGCGTGTACAGCGCGGCGATGTAGTGCGGCAGTCCCAGCATCAGGCCGGCCGACAGCAGCTGCGTGGCCAGGGTCAGGCCGATGCCGCACAAGCCGGCATAGCGCACGCCGCGCTCGTCGCCGCGGCCCACCGCATTGCCGACACGCACGGTGATCGCCATGGCCAGGCCCAGCGGGATCATGAAGAACAGCGAGGCGATATTGATGGCCACCTGGTGGCTGGCGATCACGTCCTCGCCCAGCGTGGCAATGATCAACGCTGTCGCCACGAACAGGCCGGCCTCGGCCAGCAATGTCACCGCCATCGGCAGACCGATGTGCACCAGCGCGCCGATCCGGCGCAAGCTCGGCCATTCGAAATGATCGAACAGGCCCAGTCCGCGATAGTTGCGCCGGCAGATCACATAGATGCCGAACGCCAGCATCTCCAGCCACAGCACGATCGCGGTGGCCACGCCGCAGCCATGCGCACCTTGCGGCGGAATGCCCAGCTTGCCGAACATCAGCACATAGCCGAGCGGCACCAGCAGGACCAGTCCGCCCAGGCTGAAGTACATCGACGGCCGGGTCAGCGACAAGCCTTCGGACAGGCCGCGCAGTGCGAAATAGCAGGTCAGCGCGGGCGCGCCCCAGCTGATCGCCAGCAGGAAACGCTGCACGTCGTCGCGCAGGCTCGGCGTCACTCCAATGAGATCGATCAGCGGTGCGGCGTGACGCACCGCGAACCAGAGCACGACGCCCATGCCCAGCGCCAGCCACAACGCCTGCCGGAACACCGCGCCAACCTCGGGCCGGCGCCCGGCGCCGTCGAGCTGCGCCACCGACGGGGGCACCGCCATCATCATGCCGATGCCGCTGACGATCGCCAGTGACCAGATGCTGGCGCCCACCGCTACCGCACCGAGCACATGCGCACTGACATGCCCCGCCAGCACCGCGTCGATCACATTGCTGCCGATCGCCGCCAGCTGCGCGCAGATCAACGGCAGCGCGAGGCGTACGGTAGCGCGCATCTCATGCAGCAGACGGGCGCGCTCGGGGCGTAATGACTTCATCGACACAGCAGACTCCAGGGCCGCACATTCTACCTGAGCCATTCGTCACGCTCCGTGGCAGGTGGCTCTGTGCGAAGATCGCCCGCTGCACCGGAGGGGGATCGCGATGAAGCGGCTGACCAGCTACGAGGGACTGCACTGCGCCAACTGCGGCGCGTCGATGCAGGGCGAGTTCTGCCATGAATGCGGCCAGTCGATCCACAGCGTGCTCAAGCCCGTGCACGGGATGTTCGAGGAGACGCTGGAGACCGTGCTGCACATCGACGGCCGCATCGTGCACACCTTGCCGCCGCTGCTGCTCAAGCCCGGTTTTCTCACCCTGGAGTACTTCAGCGGCCGGCGGGTGCGCTACATCGCACCGTTCCGGTTGATGTTCGTGCTGTGCCTGTTGTCGTTCTTCGTGTTTCATCTGGCGGTCGACCAGTTTGCCGGCAAGATCCAGACGAACGGGCGCCCGTTGGTGTACGTGAACAGCGGGGCGATCGATTCTGCCGCCAGCCCGGCTGAAGTGCGCAAGGCGCTGCAACACGAATTGGAAGGCCTGCAGCGAGCCGAGCAAAGCGGTGTGCTGCCGCAGAACGTACTGGACAAGATCCATGCCGGCACCCAGGAACTGCGCCAGAAAGCCAGTGAGCGCCTTGTCGCGTTGGGAGAAGCTCCGATGTCGGCCGCCTCCCTGGCCGCGCCGCTCCCCGCCGCGCCGATACAGTCCCCCGAGGCGACGGACACGGAAGATGCCGTGCCGCGCAAGAGCCGCCACCGAACCTTCGAACAGGAGTCACAACCAATCCAGATCAGCTGGCTGCCGGACTTGGTCAATGCTCGCTTGACCGCCTTGGTCCACCGCTTCTACACGAACTGGCAAACCTTCAAGCATGGTGATGCCGCGGCCAGCGCCGAAGCGAAGCAGCGGATGATCAGCGGGGTCTTCAGCACCCTGCCGCCCACGATGTTTTTGCTGATGCCGGTGTTCGCTGGCCTGCTCAAGCTGTTCTACGTCTTCCGTCGACGGCTGTACATGGAGCACCTGATCGTTGCCCTGCACAGCCATGCATTCCTGTTTCTCTGGCTGCTGCTGTGTACGTTGCTGGCCTGGCTGGCCAACTGGCTGGAACCGCGAGCCCTCTGGGTTACCTATCCGTTGAACTGGCTGGAACGGATCCTGGTGCTATGGGCGCCGATCTACCTGCTGCTGATGCAGAAGCGGGTTTACCGCCAGGGCTGGCCGATGACCTTGCTGAAATTCTGGTTCATCGGCTGGTGTTACTTCTGGTTGCTGATGATCGCGCTGATGATCGCAGCGGCCCTGGGTGTGGCCCATTGAAGCTGCTTTGCATAGGGGACATGGCGGGTTTTGCACAGCGTCATGAACCTGTCAAGGCAGTCGTGGGCTATTTGTCAATTGTGTGAACAGTGCCTCAGCGCCATTTGTATCTATTTGAAATAAAACATGTTTTATGCGTGACGAAAACTTCGTCAGAGCGTCCCGAAAGGCGCCACGACGCGCTTTGAAGGCTCCCCTCCCCGCTGCATCCACAGACTTATCCACAGGTCTTGTGGATAAGCATAAAACCTCCGGGGGGATAGCCACTTACCCCTGATTCCTCGATAGCCGGGCAGCAAGTATGCGCAAGTCCAGCCGATGGCTTTTCCAGGCCTGTCAACGGCAGGCTGCAAAGGTGCTGCAGTTACACTGAGCCGCCACGAGGTAACCATGCCTGCCGTCCTTCGCGTCGCTCTTCCGCTCCCCTTGCCGACCTTGTTCGACTACCTGCCGCCCGCGGCGGGTCAGGCGTCCGTGGGTAGCCGGGTGCTGGTGCCGTTCGGCCGCGGCAAGCAGGTTGGCGTCGTGGTGGCGATCGACGTCGAGGCGGCGGTCGGCAGCGCCCGGCTGAAACAGGTGCTGCGACTGCTCGACGATACCGCCCTGCTCGACACCGAGCTGATGCAGACGCTGGCCTGGGCCGCCGATTACTGGCTCGGTGCGCCGGGCGAGGCGTACGCGAATGCGTTGCCGCTGGCTTTGCGCGAAGCGAAGCCGCTGCCGGCGCTCGGCGATGAATACTGGTCGCTCAGCGTGGCCGGCCGCAGCGCTCACGATGCCGGCAGCCGGCGCGGCGGCAGCAAGACCTTGCTGGCGTTGCTGGCCGATGGCGCGCTGAGTGCACAGGAATTGAACGAGCGCCTGCCGGGCTGGCGCGAGGCCGCGCGGCGGCTGGCAGGTGCGAGCCTGCTCGAACGCAGCGAACGGCCGCCAGAGCGCCCAGCAGCTCGCCG